>Ga0182018_10000016_pt1 | contig 211419 bp, 168 predicted proteins | sample 812P2MmetaG_FD_120490 | JGI IMG/M metagenome (GOLD analysis project Ga0182018, IMG submission 120490) | Permafrost microbial communities from Stordalen Mire, Sweden - 812P2M metaG | ecosystem: Environmental > Terrestrial > Soil > Wetlands > Permafrost | place: Sweden: Stordalen | collected... | reverse complement strand
TCGCCGAAGAGTTATTCACCAAGCCCCCTCCCAGCCCACAGCCACCCTTACGGGTCAGGGCTGTGGGCTTCCGGGGGCTTCCTGAATAACTCTTCACCGTTGTACAGCAATAAGGACAGGAGCACCAAGCTTACCGCAGGAGCCGGCCGAATTCCTAGTTGGGGGGCTGCCGGGTCAGAGTATTCGGGACACTGTTGCCTCCACAATCAAAGGCTTACCGTTCCTGAGAATATACAGCTGCTTCCGCTCCCCTACCGCGCCCGATAGCGCGTGGCCGGCCATCGTCAATGTGTAAGGCGCTTCGCTTAGACTACCGATCTTAAGAATCACATCGCCGGGCAAAATATTTTGACGGGTTATCGAAGAAGCCGAAGGCGAAACTGCGCGGACGACAAGGTCACCGACTGCGTCCGTATCCAACACCAGTCCGACCGTCTGGAAGTCATTCTCTTGAATTTTGTTGGAACGCTCGAGAAATAGAAGTTGATCGGGATAGTCGATCTCCACCCGAAATTGACTTAGGACATTGCCGCCCAAGGCTCCCACAATCGCGGCGGGAGTTTCAAATTTGGTCGCGCTGTACGTTTTATCCGGCCGAGAGACGGCCGCAACTCGTGCGATGTTGACCGATCCGATTCTTAAGACCGGAATCCTTAAGAGGAGAGCATCGACTGCGACTCCCGCTACATTGGCCGGTCCGACCGGTCCACGGCTCCGCGGCCAAACGGGATTTTCTCGCGACCATCTCTGCAAAAGATCGTCCCGAAACAGCGTGAGCTGCGTTCCGGTATCAAGCAGCATTCCGAATGTTTGTTCACCGACGACAACTTCAATTCTAGGGTGCCCACTGGAAGTAATGTAGGGAGCAGCGATACGTTCACCGCGGTGCTGAAGGGTGCCCGGTTCACCTACGGACCACTCCTGCCGTGGATAGTCCAAAACGACCTGATAGTGCTCGAATGCCTTTCCCGGGAGTAACCCTTCGACCGTATCTCTATTGGTAAAACTCGTTGCGCCCAAGTGCATGAACGTCCTGCTGCCACGCAGATCGATTGGCATTCTCCCTACCCATGCCGCCGGGACGTCTACCTCTTGGAACCGCTGGCCGTCACTGGACATCACAGGACCAATAGGCTTCTCTCCGAGATCCTTGGCGAGGCCTTCGTTCAGGATGATTCCCCCTCCGCCTGAGTCGAAGACGAATCTAGCCCTCCTTAAGCTTCCGTCCGGTTTCTTGAATGTGAGGGTGACGATAGGCGCATTTCCTTCGACCGACATTGGAACCGTCACGTGATCGACGGCGTCTAGATTTTGGGCATTTAGTGGTGTGCACGCCAAAACAGCGGCCCAAAAGAGAGAAAGCCGAACGGGGTCATTCATCTGGAGGGCTAAGATTGGTAATACTGCTGGAAGCGGTCCAACGCATAATCACTCCGCTGCGTTAACCATGGCGCTTCTTGGCCGCGCTGGCGCGGATGCTCTCGCCGGTGAACTCGAGGATGGTGGCGTGGTGAACCAGTCGGTCGATGGCGGCCATGGTAGTCATGGGATATTTGAAGATTTGGTCCCACTGGGAGAAGACCAGGTTGGAGGTGATGACGACGGTCTTCTTTTCGTAGCGTTCGGCGAGGAAATGGAAGAGGACCTCCATCTCCTCGGGTGACTGCTGGACGTACAAAAGGGTACAAGCTGCTACACATTTGGCGAAAGTTGCCTGGCATCAAGGGAGACGGCGCGTTGGACGTCGCCGCGTTCAACGCATGGGTCGAAAAGGTCAAGGAGCGATGCACGGCCCTGGACCGCTGGGAAATCGCACGGACTCACGTTGGGCACGTTCTTGCTTACGCGCCTATGGACCCGGACGGTCTCTGGTTGCATCGCACGGTGGCTGCAATGCTGAATACGAAAGCCTACGAGGACATGCGCCGGGGCTTTACCACCGAGTTGTTCAACACGCGGGGCGCGCATCTTTCGAACGGAGGAAAGGCCGAACGCGAGCTGGCGACCTCCTATAAAGCAAAAGGCAACGCACTGGATGGCGCCGGATACCCTCGAATTGCTGCTGCGCTGCAGGAGCTTGCCGAATCTTATATGCCGAGCTGCTGGCCGACCTGATGGAGCGAGTGCGTGCCTCCCAGCTTCGCGCGGCGCTTTCCGTGAATCGGGAGTTGGTCGCATTGTATTGGGACATCGGCCGGGCCGTGGTCGAGCGGCAGCGCCGGCACAAATGGGGCGACCGGGTCATCGACCTTTTGGCAAAGGATCTCGGAAAGTCCTTTCCGGGGATGGCAGGATTTTCCCGTCCGAACCTCTATCGGATGCGGGCATTCTACCTCGGGTACGCCGATCAGGCCGAAATTGTCTCGCAAGCTGCGAGACAATTGGCCGAATCCACCCCATGTGTCTCTAATAAAGGCACTTCTGCAATTGTCTCGCAGGCTGCGAGACAATTAGCCCCCGTTGTTTTCAAGGAGCTGGCCGGCGAACTGGAGGGGCAGAACGTGCCTCCTTCCGCCGCAGGGGTGCCGTGGATGCACAACGCGATTCTCATCAACCAGGTCAAAGACCCGATTCTCCGCCTGTGGTACGCCCGCAAGATCATCGAGTACGGCTGGTCGCGCGCCATCCTTACGTACCACATCGAAAGGAATCTGCACGAACACGAGGGCAAGGCGCTGACCAATTTCCAGCAGACCTTGCCGCCGCCGCAATCCGACCTCGCCCAGCAGGTACTCAAGGACCCCTACAATTTCGATTTTCTCACGCTTCGGGGCGATGCCTACGAACGCGAACTCGAGAAGGGCCTCCTCGATCATATCCAAAAATTTCTCCTCGAACTCGGCGTGGGGTTTGCCTTCGTCGGTCGCCAGGTTCACCTCGAAGTCGATGGCGAGGACTACTACCTCGACCTCCTGCTTTATCACCTCCGCCTTCGTTGCTACGTCGTGATAGAGTTAAAGCGCGAAATCTTTAAGCCGGAGTTTGCCGGAAAGATGAATTTCTACCTCTCCGCGGTAGACGACCGAATGCGCCACCCCGACGACCAGCCGTCCATCGGTTTGCTGCTCTGCAAGGTGCAGAACCGTCTGACTGTGGAATACGCGCTCCGCGATGTGCGCAAGCCCATCGGCGTGGCCGAATGGAAGACCAAGCTGGTGGAATCGCTGCCGAAGAAACTGCAAGGCAACCTGCCAACCATCGAGGAAATCGAGGCAGAATTGGAGAAGTCCGCCGAAGCGAAGCCCGCAAGGGTTGCAGAAGTTCAGGGCCAGAAGTCGCGGCACTCCGAACCGGCATAGCTTCAATTGTGCAACGCGGCGTTGCACAATTGAAACTAACGAAAGCTTACGTGATCATGGAAGATGGGCTTCGTGGTCCTAGGGATGCGGCGCCGACAACTGCGCCAGCAGCTCCTTGTTGGCCCAGTCTCGCTCCGGAAAGGTCTGGCCCCATTCGAGTGGCGTGACTGCCAGGGCCTCGTGCCAGCGGGGGGATTCGATCCAGTCCAGGAACTTGCGCAGGCTGGCCCGATGCGCGGGGTCCGCGCCGCGGGCCAGCAGCGCGCGGCCCATGGCGACGCTGCTCTTGCAACCGCCTTGGCTCACGACCGCATTGAAGAGCGGCGTATGGCCTCCGAAGCCGCACACGTCGACCGTTGTCGCGGCGTTCACATCGGCGCCGTTAGCGAGGAGCCAATCAAAGACCTCCAACTCGTCGAAATCGACGGCTAGATGCAGCAACGTGCCGCCATCGATCGGCGTGCCACACATCGCTTCCGGTCCCGTGGCGCAGATGTCGGTCGGATAGATTTCGGATGCAGGGAATCGCCGCGCCAGAAGCGTGTGATCCTGCCGCAGGTGTCGCTCAAGCAGGTCGATCCGACCGCGGTGGAATGCCATGACTGCCGTGTCGGGCAGCTGATAGCCACGACGCTCAAAGACCGAAAGGCAGGCGTGCTTCTCGGCCGGGTTGCGCGAATAGATGGTCAACACCATCGCGAGCGGCGCCAGCTTATCGCCGCGTTCGTCGGTAAAGGGAGCGCCGGCATCGGCAAGAAACGATAGGCCCCTGCTGTTCAGGGTGTGACATGGACCCATGACAAGGCCCGGCGCAAGGTGGGCGCCGTTGCGCAAGAGCCAGGCGGCACATTCTAGGTGGCCCGTGAGAATCGCGCGGTTCAGCGCGTGCTGGTGGTCGGTGGGGCCGAGTTTTGCGACCGCCTGCAGGACGCCGAGCTGGCCGACAGTTGCGGCGAAACTAAGCGGCGCGCCCCAGTTGCGACTGCGCAACGGCAAATGGAGCAGAGTCGGGTTTTCTCGGAGAAGGGCGACGGCCCGCCCCGCGTCGCCCCCGCGGATCGCGTCCTGGATCCCAACTGCGGACTCATTCTTTTCGATGCGGTGTTTGAGCTCGGCCCAAGTCGCATATGTGTACTCCCGGGCAATGACCCACTGCGCATCGGCCAGACGGGCCGGCGCAGCGGCGACTTCCTCCAGAGTGAGGCGTCTGAGCCGAGGATGTTGAGCGCGCAGGCGCTCCAGCGCCGCAGGGTCCCCTTTTTTCCAATCGGCTAAAAGCTCGCGCGCTTCGCGCCGCGGCACATCGAGGTGAGGCCGGTCAGGAAGCCGGCGGGTGACATGAGACATACCAATCCTCCGTTGCGCCCGGGTATCCGCATTTCGGGCTGGAAGACAGGTTGAGGAACGAGTGGATCAACCCGGTTCAGGCTAGGCCCATTTCCGCGGACGGGAGGCTTTCCGGAAGCCAATGGAGATTGCTTAGGCCCAGAGAAGGACGCAAGCCTTTGCGGTAGCGGAGGAATTCTTGTTCGGATGGGTGCCGTTCTTTCACTGAACCGCAAATGCGCGTAGGTTAACTTGCGAAGGATTCCGAATGGAAATGCTGGCCCCGCAGAACATAAGATCCAACATAAGCGGCCTCTCCCGATCCCGCAGGAGTTTTGTAACTCCTTGTTGAAATGGCTGCCCACGACAGGCTCCGAGACAAAATTCTCCGGGTCTCGATGCCTTTCGGAGGGGGCACAAATTTGTTGAGAAAAAGAACGGAGAGCATCCCTCAGAAACGCTGGGCTTCTCGATACGGCATAGATCCATGGTCGGTTGTTCTTAAGGTTCATTCTTGGGCCGAACAATTGAGAGAGGGTACGGTTCAAACACGTGCGGAAATAGCTAGAAGGGAGGCTATTACACCAGCACGTGTCTCCCAACTTTGGCCTCTTTCTGAAATTGCGAGGGAGCTGGCGGATGTGGGCCAGAAAGCGAGCAATGGGAAAAAATATAGCCTTCGAAGATTGATCCGAATTGCCCGGAATCTAAATGTAAAATGAAACGGTTGCGAAGGGGGAAAACGTGGCTTGGGGTAACTAAATGGCCTGGATCAAGGGGCTCCAATGGGGCCACTATGGCGCTTCCCATTTAGTTTCATTTGGTTACCCCGGTTACAAGGACGTAACAGTGCGGCCTTTAGGGGCGAATTGGCACCAAGGAATTCGTCTGGGGCAGGAACACGCGATGAATGGCGCTTAACTTTGGACCCGAAGATTTGCTGGCAACGGCACTACGTGAAAACAGGTGATTCCGAGCCTTTAACGAGCTATCGTCCCAACAACACTTGTCCGATTGGTTGCAATTGCCTCGCATGTTCGAGCCAAACGACGCAATCGTTAATAAATTATATAAGAATGGTTGATATAGGATGCTGCGCTTCTGAGTTTTCCGCTTACTTCCATCGCATAGAAAGTTCCCGTGTCCCCACTCCCCGACGGTCTGAGTGCCGAAAATATTTCGGAGGATGGCGGCACCGAAGAGATGTTGCGGCTGCTCAATTCGGCCGTGTTTCAATCCAAGGAGTCTATCCTAATTACTGATGCGCAGCTCGAGCTCCCAGGGCCGTCGATAGTTTACGTCAATCCGGCATTCACGAGGATGACCGGCTATACCGCCAATGAAGTCCTTGGTAAGACGCCACGGATATTACAAGGGCTTCGCACGGACAAAGCCGTGTTGAGTCGACTCCGACGAAATCTCGAAAGAGGGGAGGTGTTTGAAGGCGAGGCCGTCAACTACCGCAAGGACGGAACGGAATTTATGCTCGAATGGCAGATCGCGCCGATTCGCGATTTAGGCGGAAATATCACGCACTTCGTTGCCACCCAACGCGACATCACAGCGCGCAAACAATCGGAAATTACATCGAACCGCCTGGCAGCGATTGTCGAATCTTCTGAGGACGCGATCATCGGCAAAGACCTGAACGGTATTGTCGGTAGCTGGAACAAGGGTGCAGAAAGGATCTTTGGTCATTCAGCCAGCGAGATGATTGGGACTCCAATCATCCGACTTATTCCAGCGGACCGGCGCCATGAGGAAGAGCAAATTTTGGAGAGGATTCGTCGCGGACAGAGCGTTGAACATTTTGAGACAGTGAGACAAACTAAGGATGGACGGCTCATAGACGTCTCGGTTACGGCGTCACCGATAAGAGATTCCGCCGGTACGGTCGTCGGCGTATCAAAGGTGGCGCGCGACATCACTTTACAGAAACTGGAAGATAAGGCGCGTCGTGCGTCCGAGCTGCGCTACCGCGCTCTTTTCGAACATGCGCCTGACGGCCTTGTCATCGTCGCCCCAGACACCACCTATTTGGACGCCAACCTGAGGCTATGCCAGATGCTTGGATACACCCGCGACGAAATGATTGGGCGCCGCACGCAGGATATTGTCGTTGCGAGTGACATTCCAAAGATCGATCCGGCAAGAAATTCGATGACCGATGGCAAAGTACACGCCATGGAATGGAGGCTCGTGAGAAAGGACGGATCAATTTTCGACGCCGAGGTCAGCGGCGGTGAAATGCCCGACAGCAACCGGCTGGGGATATTCCGCGATATCACCAAGCGTAAGGCCGATGAGGAGGCTTTGCGCGACAGCGAGCTACGCTTCGCGACGGCATTTCGGTCCAGCCCAGCGGCACTGGCGATCAGCCGGCGCCGCGACATGGCCAACCTGGATGTGAACGAAACGTTTCTGCGTATATTCGAATGCACGCGCGATGACATCATCGGTAAGACGATACTCCAAACGGGTATGTTGGATGCTGAGACGCTACAATCCCTCACGGCAGAACTCGATGCCACCGGCATCGTACTGAACCGCGAAATCGTTGCCCGGACTCATACAGGCCGGACCCTACACGCTATTTTATCTATAAAAATAATCGAACTGGGTGGAGAGCTCTGTTCGCTTTCAATATTGATCGATATCACGGACCGTAAGCATGCTGAGGAAAAGTTGCGCTCGCATGAGGCCATTTTGCAGGAGACCGGACATATCGCAAAGGTGGGAGGCTGGAGTTTCGAAGTCGCTACCGGCCAGGGTTACTGGACCGACGAAGTTGCACGGATCCACGACCTCGACCCCGGGACCCACGCCTCAAAGGAAATTGGCCTCAGCTTCTACCGCCCGGAATCGAGGAAGCGAATTGAACTAGCGTTGCACGACGCGGTGCAGAATGGGACGCCCTACGACCTTGAACTCGAGATAACAAGCGCAGTAGGCACCCACAAGTGGGTGCGGACCATTGGGCATCCGATCACGGAGCAGGGAAAGATCGTGCAACTGCGTGGTTCGTTCCAAGACATAACCGAGCGAAAAAAAGCGGAGATGCGATTGAAGCTACAGCACGCGGTCACCGAGGTTCTTGCGGAAGGCGGATCGTTGGAGCGGACCAGTCAGAAAGTTATTGAGACATTGGGGAAGGGGTTGGGATGGGATGTTGGGGAGCTGTGGAAGGTGGACAAAGTTGGCAATTTGCTTCGGCGGTCTGAGGCATGGAATCCGCCATCCACTGAGTACTCCGATTTTGCTGCGGCCAGTGCAAATTTCACTTTCGAGTCGGGTCAGGGCCTGCCCGGCCGAGTCTGGGCATCGGGCCGGGCGACGTGGATTCCGGATGTCGCGCTGGACCCTGGTTTCATGCGAGGCCCGCTCATCGGACAGCTGGGACTCCATGGATGGATTGGCTTCCCAGTCATGCTTAGAAACGAAGTCTTGGGCGTTGTTGGATTCTTCAACGCTGAAGTACAGCAGATCGACAGCGAGCTATTGGTGACACTGACCACACTTGGAATCCAGCTCGGCCAGTCTATTGATAAACAACAGCTAGCGGAGCAATTCAGGCAGGCCCAGAAGATGGATGCGATTGGCACGCTTGCCGGCGGAATCGCCCACGACTTTAACAACATTCTTGCCGTTATCATGGGCTATTCCGAGCTGATCAAGATGACTGTGACCGACAACCCTCGGCTTCTCGAATACATCGATTCCGTTGAGAAGGCCGGCTCGCGCGCGACTAAACTGGTAAGGCAGATTTTGACCTTTAGTCGTCAGGAGGAGACAAAACGCGAAATTTTGCAGCTCGGACCTGTCGTAGAAGAGGCCCTTAAGTTTTTGCGGTCAACTATCCCATCTGCGATCGAGTTCAAAGTGGCTTTGAGCAATAATATTCCGACAGTGCTGGCGGATGCGACACAGGTCCATCAAATCGTAATGAATCTCGGCACCAATGCGTGGCACGCGATGAAAGGCCGGTCCGGACGGCTCGAGGTGAAGCTGGAAAACGTCGAGGTCGATTCCGATCTTGCGAAGACGCAACTTCATGTACGTCCTGGGCGTTTCGTCAGGCTTTCGGTCAGCGACACTGGAACAGGTATGGATCGGGCCACAATGAACCGGATCTTTGAGCCATTTTTCACGACCAAACCTCTGGATGAAGGCACCGGGTTGGGGTTGTCGGTTGTACATGGCATCATGCAAGGCCATGACGGCGCCATAACTGTTTACAGCCAGCCTGGCGAAGGAACGACATTTAACTTATATTTCCCGGCCATTGGCGGCGAGGTCTTAGACTTGGAGACCCATGCAACGCCAATCCCGCTAGGGAAGGGTGAGCGTATTTTGATTGTCGACGACGAGGAGCCTCTTGTCCTGCTCGCCCAGCGAATACTCGTTCGGTTGGGGTATGTTGTCCAAACACGAACGTCGGTTGCGGAGGCCCTTGAACTGGTGCGCGCCGGACCAGACCGATTTGACTTGGTCATAACCGATATGACTATGCCGGCTATGTCCGGAATCGACTTTGCCCAACAACTGACGCAAATCCGTCCCAATCTTCCGGTAATCCTGACGACAGGTTATCCCGGCAGCCTGAAGCTCGAGCAAGTTAGGGCAATGGGCATTCGTGAACTGTTGCTCAAACCGCCAACTATCCAGTCGATTGGAACAATGGTGCATCGCGTGCTCGTCGAAGGGAATCCCGTCTAGGTCCTGGAACCATGTTTTCGATCGCTGGCGCCTTTCGAATGATCCCGGTAAATCAATTTTTCTGGAGACAATGAGGTTTTGTGAGCGATCGTCTAGCCAGACAACCCAAGGCGGGATCGAACCATCTGCTCGTTTTCATTGAGACCAAAAAAACTCCGCAATTAAGATTCAATGGGTTACAGGACCGACAAATTTTTGTCGTTCATACTGTGTTGGATCGAAAAAATGGCTGCCCGGGCTGGGATCGAACCAGCGACCAAGTGATTAACAGTCACCTGCTCTGCCACTGAGCTACCGGGCAATCTGGAGCGCGCCTCAAGGAGGCGCGGAAGGGTTGTAATACGGAGAGCGCGTGAATGCGGGCAAGAATAAACGAGGGCCTGGGCCCTTCAGATCTGGAGGAACCGCACGCAGAGCGGCTCGGGAACCGCGATCGTTCCGTTGAGTGTCAGGCGCCCTGTTTCGGCATCTATCCGGTACACGGTTGCCGTGTTCGCCTTGAGGTTCCCGCAAACGAGCCACGTGCCCGAGGGGTCGATGGCATAGTTTCGCGGCACCTTGATGCCATCCGTCATCCGCTGCACGAACGTCAGCTTTCCCGTCGCGGGATCGAAAGCGCTGACGACGATGCTGTCGTCGCCCCGGTTCGAACCGTAGACAAATTTCCCCGACCTGCCCACGACCACCTCGGCGGAGGTGTTTGTGGACCCGCTGTAATCCGCCCTCAGGATGGAAACGGTGTCATAGGGCGACAGGATGCCCTTTTCACCGTCCCAGTTGAACGCGGTTATCGATCCCACCAGCTCGTTGATGACAAACGCGTGCCTGCCGTCGGGGTGGAACGCGAAGTGCCTCGGGCCCGACCCGGGCGCAACTCGGGCAAACGGGGGATCATTGGGGGAAAGGGTTCCTTTTTCCGCGTCGAGGCGGTAGACATACACCCTGTCGAGGCCCAAGTCCGCGACGATCGCGAAGCGGCCCGACGGATCGACGTTGACCGAGTGGGGGTGGGCGGACTCCTGGCGCGAGTGGTTGGGGCCGGAGCCCGCGTGCCGGACGATGCAGGAGCGCTCCCCGACCGTCGAATCCGCGAGTATTGGAAACACCTCGACATACTGACCTCCGTAATTGGCGGTGAGGACGCACTTGCCCGAGGGATCAACGCTGATGTGGCATCCCTCCGAGCCCGGTGCCACCCGCTCGCCGACGACCGTCAATCCCCCCGATACGGCATCGACCGCATAGGTCTCGATCGCCTCGCTCGGGCTGCCTCCGGGGCCGGGAACCTCGGCGAGCGAATAGAGGTGCCTCTTGTCCGGGGAAAAGGCGAAAAACACCGAATTCGACTTTTGCGCCGCGCGAACCGCCGGCGAGAGCGAACCGGAGCCCTGGTCCAGCTTGGATACGTATACACCGCACCGGGCATCGGTTACGGATGTTCCGAAGAAGACCCAGCACGAGGAATCCCCTGCGAATGCGGTCGCGGAGACGCCCATGAACACTGCATATCCTATGGCTGCCAGGGTGGGGTGCATGGGCAGACGATGTTTGCCTCCGCCTCCGCGTGCAATTGAGAATCCGGGCTTATGAGGTTGATGAAACGCACCGCCTTGAGCGCCTGCCTGCTCGTGGCGTGCCTGCTCGTCCCGGCTGCGACGCGGGCGGCGGATACCGGCGCCGGCCCGACGCCCACGCCGACTCCCATACCGAGCCTCAAGCTCAACGACGGACGGGTGCTCCACAACGTCCAGGTCAGGGCGAACCAGGACAGCAGCATCGTGGTCCTTGCAAGCGAGGGTCTTCTCAAGATCGCCAAGACCAACCTTCCCAAGGAAATCGCCGACGCCTACCCGGTGAAGTCGCCGCCGGCTCAGGGCGGCTCGGACATGGTGATGCAGCCCTTCAATCCCAACCCGCCCGGGCCGGCCCCCGGGCAGTCGCCCAATGAGAAGCCCACGCCTAAGCCGACCCGCAAGCCGGCCTTCAATCCCGCGGTCTACAAGGGATGCACGATCGTGAGCTTTCAGCCAAGGGCCTGGCAGACATCCCTCGGGTGCGCCCAGGTCGTCATCCGCAACGACACGGAAGAGCCGGCGACGATATATCCCGGCGAGCTCTTCGCCATCACGACCGACGGCGTCCGGCACCCGGGCCGGATCATAGTCGCCGACGGGGATCCTCCGACCATAAAGCGGCAGGAAACCATCTCGGCCGGAGGGAGCGTCGACGAGATCGTGACCTTCAGCAACGACGCGCTGGATATCTCGTACGTGCAGTGGGCGAGGTGAAGTTTTGGTTGATTTCCCGCGGGGCGGCCTTTCTAATCTCCCCTTTCAATTACGCCTGACTCCGATTTTCGGGGCCCCAGGGGGAACGAAGCCATGAAGAATCCGCTCATACTCAAAGTCGCCACGCGCGCCCAGACGGGTCGCAGCGCCTCGCGCCGCCTGCGCAAGGTCAACCGCATCCCCGCCATCCTCTACGGGAAGCATTCGGACCCGGAGAAGCTCTCCGTCGAGGTGCCCGAGTTCACCCGCCTGCTGAAGTCGGTAGCCGGCCGCGCGCTCCTGATCGAGCTCGCCCGCGAGGACAAGGCCGAGAAGGCGCTCTCTTTCCTGCAGGAGGTCCAGCGCGACCCGATCACGGACCGTTTCCTCCATGTCGACCTCCACGAGGTCAAGCCGGAGGAGAAATTCGAGATCCGCGTGCCGGTGCGCGTCACCGGGGAGTCGTTCGGCGTCAAGAACCAGAGCGGCGTCCTCGAGATCGCCACCCACGTCCTGCGCATCCGGTGCCTGGCCAAGGATCTTCCCGAGGCGGTCGAGGTGGATGTGACGGCGCTCAACGTGGGCGAGACGATCAAGGTGAGCGAGCTGAAGCCGATCGAGGGGGTGATGTTCCTGGACGACAAGGGCCAGCCCGTCGTCGCATGCGTCGAGCCGGTCGCGGAGATCGTGCAGGAGGCGCCCGTTGCCGCGGCCGCCGCCGAGGGCGCAGCCGCGGTCCCGGCCGCCGGGGACGCCGCCGCGGCGCCCGCAGGCGACGCCAAGGCCGCCCCCGCCGGGGATGCGAAGGCCCCCGCCGCCGGCGCCAAGCCCGGCGCGCCCGCAGGCGACAAGAAGGCGGCAGCTCCCGCGGGGGACAAGAAGGGCGCGGCCCCTGCCGCCGGCGCCAAGCCCGGCGCGCCCGCGAAGAAGTGATTTTCCCAACCGGTGATCCGATCGCCGGCCGTTCTTTGAGTCATGTCCATCTCGCTCGTCGCTGGCCTGGGTAACCCGGGCCGCGAATACGAGCTCACCCGCCACAACCTGGGCTGGGTCGCGGTCGACGCGTACGCCTCGAAGCACGGCCTCGCCTGGAAGGGCGCCCCGGATTTTGAATCGCTGGTCGCCCGCAGGGACCTCGGCCCGGGCCGGACCCTCTGGCTCGTCAAGCCGCAGACCTTCATGAACGGAAGCGGCCGCGCCGTCGCCGCCCTCGCCCGGTACCACAGGATCGCCCCCGAGGCTGTCGCCGCGGTCTACGACGACCTCACGATCGAGCTGGGGCTGGTGAAGGTGTCGGTCTCGGGCAGCGACGCCGGCCACAACGGGGTCGCGAGCCTGCTCGAGCACCTTGGGAACGGCTTCGCCCGGCTTCGGCTGGGGGTCGGCCCCAAGCAGCCGCCGGAAATGGACATCAAGGACTTCGTGCTCGCCCGCTTTACAACAGAACAACTCAACCTAATCCATCAAAAGACAGACACCTACGTCCAAGGCCTGGAACTGCTGCTCGAGAGCGGCCCCGACCGGGCGATGAACCAGCTCAACCGAAGAGACAACCCATGAGTATCCCGACCAAACGCAACTACCGCGCCACCTTCATCCTGGACAACCGGGGCAAGCAGGAGACCGTCGACCAGATCGTCGACGGCGTGAAGAAGGAGATCGCCGCGATCCACGGCGACGTGACCGCCGTCGAGAACATCGGCAAGAAGGACTTCGCCCGCGTCACCGACCGCAAGTTCACCGGCGCCGCCTACGTACACGTCAATTTCAGCTCCCCGCCGGAGGGGCCCGCTCAGCTGCGGGAGCGCCTCAGGCTCAACGGCAGCGTCTACCGCACCTTTGTCCAGGAGGTCTAAATCCCATGGCGAACTTCAACAAAGTCTACCTGATGGGAAACCTGACGCGCGATCCCGAGATGCGGGTCACGCCCAAGGGAACGGCGATCTGCCAGTTCGGGCTTGCGATCAGCCGCTCGTGGAAGGATGAGAGCGGTCAGACCCGCGAGGAGACCGCGTTCGTCGACATCGAGGCCTGGGGAAAGCAGGGCGAAATCATCTCGAAGTACTGCACGAAGGGCCGCCCCCTCTTCGTCGAGGGGCGCCTTAAGTTCGACCAGTGGGAGGACAAGACCTCCGGACAGAAGCGCAGCAAGCTGAAGGTCGTCCTCGAGAATTTTCAGTTCATAGGCGGCCGGGGCGACGGCGCGCCGGGCGCGGGCGGCCCGGGTCCCGGTGGTGGCGACGCCGCAGAGTCCGCGCCTGGGGAGGCGCCTCCCGCGTCCAAGGGTCCAGCCCGCGCTCCCGCAGCGCCCAAGGATGCGGCCGACGAGGACGTTCCGTTCTAGCGGCGCCTATCTTAAGGTGTAAAGTTAGGGAGCGGCGTAAGTCCCCGCCGGCCGTCACGATTTCTTGCCCGATGGGGGCGGCAGAATCGTGGCCCTCAGCAGATCGCTGACGATCGGCAATATAGGGGCAAACGGACTGGCGCTCGGATCGATCAGCCACCCGGCAAGGCCCGGAAATGAGGAGTCGCGCTTGAGAGCGTCCCACTCCATCTGGCCCGTCTTTCCCTTGGAGACGGCGTCGGCGGCCGCCTCGGGCGAATCGAAGCGGTTGCACTCGGTCCAATTCGTGGGGCGCTTATACTTCAGAATGCACAGCTTGCTCTGGGGATCTGGCACGATGAGCCATTGCCAGTCGGAATGCTTCATTGAGTACGTCATGGGTGTGAGATTTGTTTTTGGCTAACGCATGCACGGGCTTCCTTCACGGCGGAAGCGGGCTCTCGCTGACCTCGGATCTCGACTCGGACGGGAATAGGGGACGGATGCCGCGCGGATTTGAATCGATCGGCGCTTCACATCAACCAAAAATCGCCGCTGCCCGGCGTCTCCCGGACGTTCGCGGGCCGCATCACCGCGCGGAATGCGGCCGCCGACTACTTGTTGTCGAACGTCACGATCTTCTGCTCCTCCCGGGGAACAGAGCTCGATCCGGCCAGAACCACGTTCTGCCTGTCGCCAAGCTGGGAGACCGGAATGCGCCATTCATAATACCCCCAGCTCTCCCCGACCAGCTTGGCCGCCTTTGCAAAGATGAAATAGTCCTCGTGCCCGGGGACCACCAGCGAGAACTGCCCGTCAGCGTCGGTCACGACGCTCGCCAGGGCCTTCGGCAGCTTGACGTTCCGGTCCTCCGTCGAGAACAGGTTGAGCGCGTCGATGCTGACGGCGTACACGGTCACCCCGCCGAGCTGGACATCGGCGCCGCCGTCGGTGGCGACGGTGACCGAGCCCTTGATCGAATTGTCCTCAGCCTTTTTCGTCTCATCGGGCTTCGGGTGCTTGAGCGCCTCATCCCTCGCGGCAAGGACCGCCGCCCGGTCCGCCTCGGCGATGTACGAATAATAGATGGTGTCGGCGCCGCCCGTGTGCTTCACGGTCACGGATTCCCTCATCCAGCGCACCACGCTCACGTTGCGAAGGACGGTCCCATTGGTGAGCCTGAAGGTCGACGGCATGGTCGGCACCGGGGTCGGGCTCGGCGTCGGGGTTATCGCGGCCGCGGACGCGGGCGCCGCGGCGCCTGTGGTCGTCGCCGCGGGCGCAGGTGCGGGGGTGGGCACGGGCGCGCCGGCAAACACCGGCGAATAGCCCAGGATACCCAAGGTCAGCACCAGGCAAAACGGCTTGGTTCTCATCGGGACAAGTCTGACGCGGAATGGCCGATTGTAAATACCAACGGAGCGTTCCGCCGCTCCCCCATGCCCCGTTGTACACTTTTTTTGCTAGCGGCGGCCGGCCGGGCGCCGCGCCCGCGGAAGGGCGGGCGGCCTCGTCCAAGGGGCTAGCATGGGGCCGCCTTACAGGACTTGGGGTGGGGGGCGCCCGGCTCGCGGACGGGAGCGCCGCCGCGCCGGATCCGCGTGTTGAACGCGCCCTGGCCTCCCGGGAAGCTCCCGTGCCCGCCGCACCGGGGAAATACTTCGTTGACACCCCCTCGCCGCTGCGGAATTTTGTTGGGTTTCCACATAGCCATCCCCCCAACTTTCCCACCACCATGGCCCACAGCGAAGTACTGCTCGTCAAGCCCGTCGAAGGCCTCGGCGGCGAAGGCGACCAAGTCAAGGTCCGCGCCGGTTACGCGCGCAATTTCCTCCTGCCGCGCGGCGTCGCGGTGCCCGTCACCGAGGCGAACACCAAGCAGATCGAGGCGCTGAAGAAGCGCCGCGGCGAGCGCGAGGCCCATGAGCTCAACGGAGCCCAGGAAATCGCGCGCAAGCTCGAGAAGACCAGCCTCGCGTTCGCGGTCACGACCGGCGAGGGCGGCAAGATGTTCGGTTCCGTCACGGCTGCCGACCTCCACGACAAGCTCGTCGCCGCCGGCTTCACCATCGATCGCAAGCGGATCCACCTGCACACCCCGGTCAAGACGCTCGGGAAGCACACGGTGAAGGTGAAGCTCCACAACGATGTCGCGGTCGAGCTCTCCTTCGATGTCGTTTCGGAGAATCCGATCGAGCCCTCGGCCGAGGAGAAGGCCGCCGAGGACAAGAAGAACAGGAAGGTCGAGGCAAGGAGGTAGCCTCCCGGCCTTTCCGCCAACGATCGCCGAGGGCTGCCCGCAAAGGGGGTCCCGGCCGACCCTCTGCATGGCCGACGAGAAGAGCACACCCCCCCCGCGGTCCGGCGCGACGGCTGCCGGGCGCGGGATGCCCCACAGCGTCGAGGCCGAGGAGTACCTGCTGTCCTGCTGCCTGATTGACGGATCCGACGTCATGGCGCGCTGCCTCGAGGCGCGGATTTCGCCGGAATCGTTCTATGTCCCCGCGCACGGGATCGTCTTCGAGCGGCTCTTGGCGCTCTACAACCGCCAGGCCCCCATCGACGTGGCCGTCCTCGGGGAGGAGCTCAAGGCCGCCAGGCAGCTTGATTCCGTCGGAGGATACGCATTCCTGACGCGCGTCAGCGGGAGCATACCGACGACGGCCCAGGCGGGATATTTCATCGAGCGGGTGCGCGAGCAGCACCTGCTTCGCGAGATCATCCGCTCGGCGACGGGGGCCGTCGAGGACTGCTTCAATTTCACGGGCGGGATCGACGAGTTCGTCGACCAGGTGGAGGCAAGGATCTTCTCCGTCACGCAGAGCCGGGTGAGCGAGGGCGCGAAGCACATGCGCGAGCCCACGAAGGAAGCGATGAACGTCATCCACAAGATGATGATGAAGAAGGGCGAGATGACGGGGGTGCCCTCGGGATTCAGCGACCTTGACCACCTCACGTTCGGATTCCAGCGCCAGGAGATGATCGTGCTGGCGGCGCGCCCCTCGATGGGAAAGACCTCGTTTGCCCTGAATATCGCCGAGGCCGCGACCATTCCCAGGCGCGGCGAGGCCTTCCCGACGCTGATATTCTCGCTCGAGATGAGCGGCTCCCAGCTGGCGCTCCGGATGCTCTGCTCCCGCGCGAAGGTCAACATGGTGAAGCTTCGCAACGAGGTCCTCTCCAAGAACGGGGACGAGCAGCAGAAGCTGGTGGCCGCGGCGGATGAATTCTCCAAGGCGCCCCTCTTCATCGATGACTCAAGTAACATGTCCATCATGCAGTTGCGCGCCAAGGCCAGGCGGGTGCACGCCCGCAACAAGCTGGGGATGATCATCGTCGACTACCTCCAGCTCCTCAGCCCGACCGATTCCAAGGTGCCGCGCGAGCAGCAGGTGGCGGAGGCTTCCCGCGGATTAAAGGCGCTGGCGAAGGAACTTGATCTCCCGGTCCTTGTATTAAGTCAGCTTAACCGCTCGTCCGAAAAGGAAAACCGCGTCCCCAGGCTCGCCGACCTGCGCGAATCCGGATCGATCGAGCAAGATGCCGACGTAGTGCTTATGCTTGCCCGCCCCAAGGACGCCCCGGATGAGAAATTCCAGGTCGCAGCCGAATCCATGGAGTTAATCGTTGCCAAGCAGCGAAACGGGCCGGTAGGAGAACAGCGACTGACTTTCCTCAAGGACTACACAAGATTTGAAAACTATACCCAGTAACCTTGTGATTTACAGGGTCTTGCAAATTTCCGTTGCCGTTTGTTTGCTCGCGGGCGCGGGGATTTGCCGTCTGGGTGCCCAGGGGGCCCCCCCGGCGGCGGACACCGGGACCGCCGCGCCCGCATTCAAGGTCGGCACGGTGACGGTGAAGTTCGTGGGAACCGCCAATGTCAATGAGCAGGTCGTCCGCGCCAACATCCAGGTCCGCGAGGGCGGCGACCTCGACGAGACGATGCTCGATCGCGACATCCGGGCGCTGTACAAGACGGGCCTCTTCGAATTCATCGAGATCAAGCGGGAGGCCGTCGACGCGCGCACCTTCAACCTTGTGTTCGAGGTGACCCCGAAATACCGCGTCTTCGCCGTCAAGTACGAGGGGAACAAACAGGTCAAGGCGCGCCGGCTCGAGAAGGAGGTCAAGACCGTGCCCAACACGGCGCTCGACGAGCGCCAGGTGAAAGAGGATTCCGAGAAGCTGAAGGAGTTCTACCAGAAGGAGGGGTTCAACCAGGTCTCGGTCAGCTACACGATCGCCCGCGACCGCTCGACCGGCCTGGGCACGATCACCTTCAAGATCAGGGAGGGCAGGAAGGTGAAGATCAAGGAGGTCAAGTTTGCCGGGAACGCCCACATCAAGGCCAAGGTGCTCCGGCGCGAGATGGACACCTCGAGGTACTGGTTCTTCTCCTGGCTCACGGACTCGGGGCGCTTCAAGGACGACGAGTTCCAGGACGACCTGGACAAGCTCAGGGACTTCTACCGGGAGCACGGCTACCTGGACGTCGAGATACCCGAGGAAAGGATCGTCTTCGCCTATCCCAAGCCGGACAGCCTCGTCATCACGATCGCGGTCGTCGAGGGCCGCCAGTACAAGATCGGCGAGGTCACTGTCACGGGCAACAAGCTGCATTCCACGCTGCTTCTGAAGCGCGTCGCGTCGCTGTACGCGAAGCCCGGCGCGGTGTTCTCGCCGTCGAAGATCGACAAGGCCGTCGAGCGGCTGGAGGACTACTACGGAAAGGACGGGTACCTCGACACGCGCGTCCACGTCACGCGCAGGCCCAACCTGAAGACGAACGACATCGACCTTGAGTTCAAGATCGACGAGAGCGAGAAGTTCAACGTCGAGTCGATCCAGATCGACGGCAACACGAAGACGAAGAGCGTCGTCATCATCCGCGAGCTGGTCCTCGGCCCGGGGGACGTGTTCGACCTGGTGCGGATGAAGATCAGCAAGAACCGCCTCGAGAACACGCGCTTCTTCGACAACGTGGAGATCACGCCGCAGGACACCAACATCCCGGGGCGCCGCGACATGCGCGTCTCGGTCAAGGAGGGGAGGACGGGCACGTTTACGTTCGGCGCGGGCTACAGCTCGCTCGAGCGGGCCACCGTGTTCGCGCAGGTCCAGCAGACCAACTTCGACCTTTTCAACAGCCGCTCCCTGTTCCAGGGCGACGGCGAGAAGTTCAGCATCAAGGTTTCGATAGGCGAGCTGTCCAACGAGGCGGTCATCTCGTTCGAGGAGCCCTACCTCTTCCAGAAGACTCTCGCGCTCGGATTCAGCCTGTTCCGGGAGCAATCGTCATACGTCAGCACCTATTACCAGGAACTTTCGGAGGGCGGCAACGTCACGCTGCGCAAGCCGATCTTCGGGCTGCTCCAGGGCATCCTGGCCTACCAGTACGAGGTCATCAACATCTACAACGTGAGCCCCTCCGCGTCGCCCTTCATCCAGAGCTACGCGGGCCTGCACGACGTGTCGCAGGTCAGCTACGAGGTCATTCGCGACACGCGCGACAAGATTGTCAGCCCGACCTCCGGCAACCGCATCGACATCACGACGACGGTCGCGGGCGGCCCGCTGGGCGGGACGGACAGCTTCTACAAGTTCGAGTTCAAGGGCTCCCAGAACTTCAAGGTGTTCGACACCCAGACGCAGGTCCTGGAGCTCGTCCTCTATGGGGGCGTCATCAACAACTACGGCGGGTTCGCGGCGCTGCCCTATTACGACGCGTTCTACCTCGGGGGCCCCTCGACATTGCGCGGATTCGAGTTCCAGGAGGTCAGCCCGCGCGACATCTTCGGGGAGCCGATCGGCGGCAAGACCTACGGCATGTTCACCGCTGAGTACTCGGTGGAGATCGTGGACCCGATCCGGGCCGCTGTGTTCTACGACGTCGGGTTCGTCAACGGGCCCGCATTCGACTTCAATCCAGGGGGATACAACGACGACGTCGGCGTCGGGCTGCGGCTGATGGTGGCGGGCTCGCCGCTGAGCCTGGATTACGGAATCCCCATAAAGGGAGACGCCTTCAACAAGCAGGGCGGCCAGTTCAATTTTTCGTTTGGCACACGCTTCTAAATACGATTCGATCATCCTTTCGCTCACTCGACAACAACCCATGAAGAAACCCATTCAGTCCATCCTCGCCGTCGTGGCGCTCGCTTTCACCGCGTTGACGGCCCACGCCCAGTCGTCTCCCAAGATCCTCGTCGTGGATCTCGCGAAGCTTTTCGACAATCACTACAAGACCCAGGAGCAGCAGGCCAAGCTCCAGGCTGACGAGACGAAGGCCCAGGACCAGCTGGCGGCTATCACCAAGGAGGGCAACGCGTTGGTGGAGCAGTTCAAGGAGCTCGACGAGCAGTCCAAGAACCCGACAGCCACCGCCGAGGCCAAGGCCAAGGCGCAGGGCGAGGCGCAGAAGAAGTACGAGGAGATCCAGCAGAAGCGCAGCGAGCAGAACTCGTTCGTGCAGAACACCCGCAGCACGCTCCAGCAGCGCTTCCAGACTTTCAAGACCCTGATGGTGGAGGAGATCTCCAAGGTCGCGGTTGAAATCGCGAAGAAGAAGGGCGCGACGTTCCTTTTCGACAAGTCGGGCCCGACCCTCGTCGGCGTCTCGAACGTCCTCTATTACGATCCGTCCCTCGACATCACCGACGAGGTGATGGCGGAGATCAACAAGGACCGCCCGGCCGTCACGCCGACGCCCGTCACCTCCGCGGCGCCGACCTCCGGCGACACCCCGAAGATCACGGTGCCCGGCATTTCGCCGAGCAAGTAACGCCGGGCCCCGCGGGGCCCCCGAATTGAGCCCGAACCCCGCTTGCGTTGAGCAGGCGGGGTTCTTTGTCTAGGGCCCATGCAGGTCTCGTTCACACAGGCCGAAATCGCGGCCATCGCGAAACCCGGGAGGACCGCGGGCGCCACGACGGAGACGATCCGCGGCATCGCGTCCCTCGAGTCGGCGCGGGCCGGCGACATCTCGTTCCTGGGCAACCCGAAGTACAGGGCGTTCGTCGCCGGGACGCGCGCCTCGGTCGTCCTGCTTCCGCCGGACTACGCCGGGGAGCCCGGGCCGAACCAGGTCCACATGACCGTGGACAATCCCTCGGTCGCGCTCGCGCGCCTGTGCTCGCGGATCGAGCAGGCCTTGTGGCCCAGGCCAAAGCCCGGGATCCACGCCTTCGCGGTAATCGCACCGGACGCGTCGGTCGCGGCCTCGGCCACCGTGGGCCCGATGTGCGTCGTGGAGCCGGGGGCGACCGTGGGGGAGCGGGTCCACCTCCAGGCCCAGGTTTTCGTGGGGAGGGGCGCGACCGTGGGCGAGGACTCATGGCTCATGCCCGGGGTGATCGTCTCCGCCGAATGCACGCTCGGCAAGAGGGTGAGGCTGCAGCCCGGCGTCGTGGTGGGGTCGGACGGGTTCGGCTACGAATTCGTCGCCGGCCGGCACGAGAAGGTCCCCCAGGTCGGGGTGGCGCTGATCGGGGACGATGTCGAGATCGGGGCGAACTCGACCGTCGACCGCGCGCGCTTCGGCCAGACTGTGGTCGGCGAGGGCACCAAGATCGACAACCTCGTCCAGGTGGGGCACAATGTCGTGATCGGGAAGCACTGCATGATCTGCGCGCAGGTGGGCATTGCGGGCAGCACGACGCTCGGCGACTACGTGGTTCTGGGCGGCCAGGCCGGCCTTGCGGGGCACCTGACGCTCGCCAAGGGCGCGAAGGTCGGCGCCCAGTCGGGGGTCGGTAAGGACGTTCCCGCGGGGGCCTCGGTCTTCGGCTCACCCTCGCTCCCGCTTATCGTCGAGCAGCGCCTTTCCGTGCTGCGAAGGAAGCTCCCGGGGCTCTTCAAGCGGGTGGACGCCCTGGAGAAGCACCTGGGCCTCGATGCCGAATAGCGCCCGGGCCGTCAGGGCAGCTCGGCGAGCCTGATGCAGGCCGCCTCGCGCGAGGGGGCCGCCGGAACGAGGGGAGGCACGCCCTCCCTGCACTTTGCCACGGCATACTGGCAGCGGGGGTGGAACGCGCAGCCCGGCGGGGGATTGATCGGGGAGGGCGGGTCGCCCGCCAGGACAATCCGCTGGCGCCCCCGCTCGACCCCGGGGTCGGGGACAGGAATGGCGCTCACCAGGGCGCGCGTGTAGGGGTGCCGGGGCCGGTCGATCACGTCCAGGGCCGGCCCGAGCTCGACGATCTTGCCGAGGTACATCACGGCGACACGGTCCGAGATGTGCCGCACGACCGAGAGGTCATGGGCGATGAAGACAAGGGCGAGGCCCATCTCCCTGCAAAGCTGGGACAGGAGGTTGAGGATCTGCGCCTGGATGGAGACGTCGAGCGCCGACACCGGCTCGTCCGCGATGATGATCTTCGGGCGCAGCGCGAGGGCGCGCGCGATCGCGATGCGCTGGCGCTGGCCGCCGGAAAACTCATGGGGATACTTCCGAGCGAAGCGCGGGGCGAGACCGACGATCCTCATGAGCTCGTCGACGTGGCTCTGGACGTCCTTCTTGGCGCAGATCCCGTGGGTCAGCAGCGGCTCCGCGAGCATCGCGTGGACCGTCATCCTCGGGTTGAGCGAGGCGTAGGGGTCCTGGAAGACCATCTGCAGGTCGCGCCGGCTGGCAAGCATCTGCTCCCTCGACGCCTCGCCCAGGTTGCGCCCGTTCAGGATGACGGCGCCGCCCGTCGTCGGGACGAGCTGGAGAATCGTGCGGGCGAGGGTCGACTTGCCGCAGCCCGACTCCCCCACGAGGCCGAGCACCTCCCCCTGGCGGACGGAGAGCGTGACGCCGTCGACGGCGCGGACCGCCCCCGTCTGCCTCTTCACGAGGAAGCCCTTGTGGATCGGGAAATAGGTCCGGACATCCCGGAGCTCGAGGATGTTCTCGCTCATGGCTCGCGGGTCCTCAGGCATCCCAGGTGATTTCCCCGGCCCTCATCCGGATGCAGGCGTGGGAGTGGCCGGGAGACGCCTCGGCGAGCTCGGGCACGGACGCCGTGCAGGCGTCCGTGGCGAACCCGCACCGGGGCGCGAAGGCGCAGCCGGGGATGGGCTTCGAGACGTCGGGGGGGAGGCCGGGGATCGTGAAGAGGTCGCAACCCTTGGGCTGCAGGGCCGGGATCGAGCGCTGGAGGCCGCGCGTGTACGGGTGGAGGGGGGAATGGTACAGCTCGGCCGCGCCCGCCTCCTCGACGATCCGGCCCGCGTACATCACCTGGACCCGGTCGCAGAGTCCCGCGACGACTCCCAGGTCGTGGGTGACGAAGATGACCGCCATCCCGAGCTCGCGCTGCAGCTTGCGTATCAGGTCGAGGATCTGGGCCTGGATCGTCACGTCGAGCGCGGTCGTCGGCTCGTCCGCGATCAGGAGCTCGGGGCGCGTGATGAGCGCCATCGCGATCATCACGCGCTGGCGCATCCCGCCCGAGAATTCATGGGGGTAGAAGTGGATCCGCCGGGCGGCGTCGTTGATCCCCACCGCCTCCATCATCCCGAGGGCGCGCCCAAGGGCCTCCTTCTTGGAGATGTTCTCATGGATCAGGAGCGGCTCGATGACCTGCTCCGAGATCCTCAGGTACGGATTGAGCGACGTCATCGGGTCCTGGAAGATCATCGACATGCGCTTGCCGCGGACCGAGCGGGCCTCCCTGGGGCTGCAGCGCAGGAGGTCCACCCCGTCGAACACCGCCGAGCCGCTCTCGATCCTCCCGGGCGGCTGCGGGACGAGCCCCATGATGGAATAGCAGATGACCGACTTGCCCGAGCCCGATTCGCCGACCATGCCGAGCGTCTCGCCGCGCTCCACGGCGAAGCTCACCCCGTCGACCGCGCGGTAGACGCCGTTCCTCGTGTGGAAGTGCGTGCGCAGGTCGGTGACGGTCAGCAGCGGCATCGGCTCCGGGAGGATGCCCGCTTCAGCGGCGAATAGGCAAGTCTCGCACCGCGGCCGCGACCGCCTCGGGGGGCAGGTCCCCGAGCGAGCCGCCGCCCGTCGGCGGGCAGCCGGGCGGCTGGAGAATCCGGTAGGCGGAGGCGTACACGGGCCCGGTGCGGATCGGGTTGGTCGGGCCGAAGAGCCCGATCAGGGGAACACCGAGCGCGTTCGCCAGGTGCATGCCCCCGGTGTCGTTGGCGACCACGAGCCGGCATCCCGAGAGGGCGGCCGCGAACTCGACGAGGCTCGTCCTGCCGGCGAGGTTCGACACGCGTTCGCCTCCGGGACCGGCCGCGATCGCGGACGCGACTCCCACGTCCCGAGGGGTCCCGAACAGGATGAAGCGCTCGGACGGGAACGCCTCGATCAGCCGGCGCCAATGGCCGACCGGCCAGCGCTTGGCCGGATCGTTCTCCGATCCCGCGATCAGTCCGATCGGACCCTGTGGGGAGGCGCCGGGCGGGGAGAGGGGGGAGCAATCCAGCGGCGCGGCCAGCCCGAAGTGGCGCAGAAAGCTGTCCCAGAGCTCGAGCTGGTGGTGGCGCGCCTCATCGAAGCCGTCCGGCAGGCGGTAGGTGTCCGTGAGGAGCGGGCGGCGCCTGCCGGGCCTGCCGATCCCGAAGCGCTGGGGACAGCCGGCGATCCGGGCCTCGAGATCCCCTCGCAGGGAGTTGGTGAGCAGGATCCAGACGTCCGGATACGATGCGCGCAGGCCGGTGAAGTGCGCGAGATATCCCAGCCCGCGCCCGGGCAGCGCGCGGATCCTGTCGGCGAGGCCGAAGGACTCCAGGAGCGGGACCAGGCCGGCCTGGGCAAGGAGGGTGATCTCCGCGTCGGGACGCGATTCGCGGACCGCGCGCAGGAGCGGCGCCGCCATCGCGACGTCTCCCAGCCAGTTCGGCATGCGGATCCATATCCGCGTGTTGCGGGGGGGGCGCGAGAGGCCGCGGGCGCGAAGGTCGGCGGCGAGGAGGTTTCGCCGGGCCCCGAGGCGAAGCCTGAGCGACGGGATGTCCTGGTTTCTCCATCGGTCGTGCGCCCAGAGCCAGGAGGCGCAGAGGCCCTCGTCGGACATGGCGTCCTCGAACCAGCGGTTGAGCGCGAGGGTGGCGCCGGCGGAGGTGCCGTCGTTCGGGACCGGTTCGCTCTCGAACGCGACGCGCCAGAACGCCGTCCGCCGCGGGTAGAACGTGCGCAGCTCGGCCCTGAATTTCGCGGCGAGGACGCCGGGAAGCTCGGTCGTCGAGCACACGCGGCCGAGGAGGAGCGTGAGGGCCCCCTGCAGCCCCGCGTTCTGGTCAAAGAGGACGCCGACGCAGCCTTTCCCGCGCAGGATCCCGAAGGCCTCGGCGAAGCCCTCCTTTCGCGAGAGGAGCCGCATGCCGTGCCGCTCCCGCGTCCGCTTCACGAAGGCGTCGACCGCCGCGCGGTCAAGCGGGCGGAAGATGATCCCGAACCGCGGGAGCGGGACAGGGCTGAGCAGCATGAGCCAGGTCTGGCTCTCCCAGAGCGCGAGGTGGATCGTGGCGAGGACTACCGGGCGGGGATTCGCGGCGATCTCGCGGGCGAAGGCCTCGGCCGAGGGCGCGAGCCGGGCGATCCGGCGAATCCGGCGCTCGGGCAGGAAGGGCGCGGCCAGGGAGAGCATCGCCGTCTCGACCAGCCGGCGCGAGCTCTCGCGGGCTATCCGGCGGCGCCAGGCCCTGGGGCGGCCCGGGAACGCATGGTGGAGGTTCGAGCGCAGGAGGCGACGGCGGCGCGGCGCCAGCCACAGGATGAGTTCTCCGCCGGCCGCGGACAACGCGCGCAGGACCGGCTCGGGCGTGAGGGCGAGCAGCCGACCTAGGATTGTCAAAACTGTCGGAATCAAGCGGTCATTGGCGGGGCCATGGGATTTGGCGTTTGATATTGCCCGACAAAGCCATGGAAAGTAACGCTCGCGCGTCAATGACCGAACTCCTTGTCATCAAGCCATCCTCCCTGGGCGACATCGTCCAGGGACTCCAGGTCGCCACCTCGCTCAAGGCGCAGCTCGACGGGCTTCGCATCTCGTGGGTCGTGCGGGAGATGTTCGCGCCGATCGTGCGCTCGTGCGAGGCGGTGGACCGGGTGTACGTGTTCGAGAGGAGCGCGGGGGCAAAGGGCTTCCTCAAGCTGATGCGCGAGGTGCGGGCGACGAAGTTCGACTACGTCTTCGACATGCAGGGCCTCCTGCGCACGGGCCTGATGACCTCGCGTACGAGGGCGAAGCACAAGGTGGGCCGCAGCGACTCGAGGGAATGGTCGGGGGTGTTCTACGACGAGCGGATCCCGCTGCCTCCCGCGGGGCGCAGGAGCCACGCCCTCGACATCCTCCTCCAGTTCTGCCCGGTCCTGGGCGCCAAGCCGGAGCTCCGGGGAACGCTCAGGTTCCGCGAGGCGGACAGCCTCAACCTCAAGTTCGCCGACGGGCGGGGCGGGAGCCGGCCGTACGTGCTTTTCCCCGACAGCCGCCGCCCCGACAAGAAGTGGGGAGGCTTCAAGCAGCTGACGGAGATGATCCTCAGGGAGGACCGGTCGCGCAAGGTGGTGTGGGCCGGGAACAATTTCCTGCCCGACCGGGGAGCGTTTCCGGCGGCGCAGTTCCTGAACCTCACGGGCAACACGAGCCTCGTCTCGCTGCCCGCGCTCGTGAAGCGGGCCGACTGGGTGGTGAGCAACGACAGCGGGCCGATGCACCTGGCCGCGGCTCTAGGCGTGCACGTGTTCGCGATCTTCGGCCCCAGCGACCCGCTGCTCTACGGCCCCTATCCGATCGGGGGGCCCTTGAACCACGTCATCCAGGCGCCCGTGGGAAACATGAGGCTTCTCTCGGCGCGGGACGTCTACGCGCGCTTCCAGAAGATACGGGGCCGTTGACGCGCCCGTCCCGCGACCCTAAGAAGCCCGGTCCATGCTCGACCCCAAACTGATCCGAGAGTCGCCCGGGCTCGTGCGCGCGGCGATCGAGAGGAAGCACCTCAGGGTGGACTTTGACGCGGTGCTCGGCGCCGACGCCGCGTGGCGCGCCCGGCTCCAGGAGGTCGAGAGTCTTCGCGCGGTGCAGAAGGCGGCGAACGCGGAGATGGCGGCGCTCAGCAAGGGGGCGCCGGAGTTCATCGCGAAGGTGGCCGAGATGAGGGCCGTGTCCTCGCGGTTGAAGGACCTGGAGGCCGGCCTCAAGGCGGCCGAGGAGAAATGCCGGGAGGCCATGCTGACGCTCCCGAACCTTCCGCACGCGAGCGTCCCGGAGGGGGCGGCGCCGGAGGACAACGTCGTGTATTCGACGCACGGCGACACGGGGGCGGTCGGGCTGAACGCGGTCCCGCACTGGGACGTCCCCGGTTTCCCGCGGCTTTTCGACTTCGAGCGCGGCGCGAAGGTGACGGGGGCTGGGTTCCCGTTCTTCATCGGCGACGGCGCGAGGCTCGTGCGGGCGCTCATCAACTTCTTCCTGGAGGAGGGCGCGAGGGCGGGATACGTCGAGGTGTCCCCGCCGATCCTCGTCAACGCGGCGAGCGCGACGGCGACCGGGCAGCTTCCCGACAAGGAGGGCCAGATGTACGAGACGACGCCGGATCGGCTGTTTGCCGTCCCGACGGGGGAGGTGCCGCTCACGAATTTCTACAGGGACGAGATCCTGGACGCGGCGGCGCTTCCCGTCTGCCGGTGCGCCTACACGCCGTGCTTCCGGCGCGAGGCCGGCAGCTACGGCAAGGACGTGCGCGGCCTCAACCGCGTCCACCAGTTCGACAAGGTCGAGCTCCTCAAGTGGGTCGATCCCGCGACGAGCTATGACGAGCTCGAGAAGCTGAGGACGGACGCCGAGGCCCTGCTCAGGAAGCTCGAGCTTCCCTACCGCGTCCTCCTCATGTGCGGCGGCGAGCTGGGGTTCGCGCAGTCGAAGAAGTACGACCTCGAGGTCTGGGCGGCCGGGCAGAAGCGCTGGCTCGAGGTGTCGAGCTGCTCGAACTTCGAGGCGTTCCAGGCGAGGCGCGCTCAGATCCGGTTGCGGTCGAGGGAAACGGGCAAGACGGAGCTCGTGCACACGCTCAACGGCTCCGGGCTCGCGGTGCCGAGGGTCCTTGCCGCGATCATCGAGAACAATCTCGAGGCGGATGGCCGCGTCCGGGTCCCGGCGGCGCTCATCCCCTATTTCGGCAAGCCCCACCTGACCTTTGCCTGAGCGCGGAGCGACGGGTCCCCCAAGCATGAAGGCGCGCCGCCCCGTCGACTGGCCCAAGGCCGCAGCCCGGGCCGCCGAGCTCATCCCTCGCGACCGGCTGCACCCGGCCGTCGTGGGCTGGGCCGACGGGAGGCCGCGCGGCGAGGGCTGGGCGGTCGCGCTCTCCGGGGGCGCCGACTCGGTGGGACTGCTCCTCCTGCTGTGGGCCCACTGGCCAGAGCGCCGGGCGAGCCTCAGGGCGTTCCACTTCGACCACCGGCTGCGGGGCGCCGAGTCCGCGGGCGACGCCCGCTTCTGCGCAAGAATGTGCGCGGCCCTCGGGGTGCCCCTTGTCTCCGGACGGTGGACGGCCGCGCGCGCCAAGCGGGGCGAGGCCCAGGCACGCTCCGCCCGCTTCGCATTCATCGAGCGAGGGATGGCCAGGCGCCGGATGCGCGTTCTCTGGCTGGGCCACCAGCAGGATGACATCGCCGAGACGATGCTGATGCGCCTGGCCCGCGGGAGCGGGGGGGCCGGCCTCGCCGCGCCCAGGGCGATTCACGGCTTTCCGGGCGGGCGGCCCGGGGCAAAGGGGAGGTTTCACGTGCGGCCCCTTCTCAGCGTCAAGAAGTCGGACATCGCCCGCGCGCTTCGCGCGGCGGGGGCTCCCTGGCGGGAGGACTCAAGCAACTCGAAGGGGGTGCATTTCAGGAACCGGCTGAGGCTCGACGTCATCCCGCGCTGGATCCGTGCGGCGCAGAGGGATGCGCTCTCGGGCGCCGCGCTTTCGCGGGAGCTGCTGGAGGAGGACGACCGGGCTCTCGAGGCATGGGTGGATTTTCTGGGACCCGTCGGCGACGACGGCTCGCTCAATGTGAGCCGGTTGGCCGGAAGGCCCAGGGCGGTCGTCCGGCGGGCCCTCCACCGGTGGCTGCTCCTGCAGACCCGGGCGGGCGATCTTTCGCGGCAGGGATTTGACGCGCTCCTGCGCGCCGTCGAAAGGGGGACGCGGGTCAGGCACAGCCTTGGGCCCGAAGGTTTTGCGGCGATCCGGGCGGGCCGCCTGAGGTTCGAGCGGGCCGGGCGCCGCCGGACGCCTCATTGACTTATCCTGTGGAACAATCAAGTTACTTGCATAGTCAGACCTATCTAGATGCCCGACAACGACACAAAGAAACCCCGACGGCAGCTCAAGAACATCCCCCCCGACCGATTTCAGCCCAAGGTCCTGATATTCTGGATCTTCTTAGCGATTGCGGTTGTGGCCCTGCTTTACTGGTCGCCAGGGATAGCGGTTTCTCCGGCGCAGCTGACGATCTATGAGGTCGTCACGCGGGCCGAGGCGGGCGACATCAAGAGCAATACGGGGGTGATCCAGCCCGATCCCTCCGGGGGCCGCGACTGGGTCGTGATCACGGGCGAGATGAACGACGCGGTGCTGACCAACGAGCGCCATGCCAAGACATCCGCCTTCAGGGCCGCGGGCCGCCTCACCGACTCGAACATGGAGCGCCTGCAAAAGACGAACAAGTTCATCGAGCGCCCGACGACGACCCTGCTGACCCAGATCGCCGCCCAGGTCATCCCGATCCTGATCATCATGGGCGTCCTGTACTTCCTCTTTGTCCGCCAGCTGCGCCAGGCCGGCAGGGGCGCGCTCAATTTCGGGAAGAGCCGGGCCAAGCTGCTGACGCGCGACCGCGACAAGGTCACCTTTGGCGACGTCGCCGGCTGCGACGAGGCCAAGGAGGAGGTCTCCGAGATCGTCGAATTCCTCAAGGATCCGAAGAAGTTCACCAAGATGGGCGGCCGGATCCCCAAGGGCATCCTCATGGTCGGGGCGCCCGGAACGGGCAAGACGCTCCTTGCGAAGGCGGTCGCGGGCGAGGCGGACGTGCCCTTCTTCAGCATCTCGGGCTCCGACTTTGTCGAGATGTTCGTCGGCGTGGGCGCCTCGCGCGTGCGCGACATGTTCGAGCAGGGGCGCAAGAGCGCCCCGTGCCTCATCTTCATCGACGAGATCGACGCGGTCGGCCGCCAGCGCGGCGCGGGCCTCGGCGGCGGCAACGACGAGCGCGAGCAGACGCTCAACTCCCTCCTGGTCGAGATGGACGGCTTCGACACCACCGAGGGGGTCATCATCATCGCCGCGACCAACCGGCCCGACGTCCTCGACAGCGCGCTGCTGCGCCCGGGCCGCTTCGACCGCCAGATCTTCGTGGACCTTCCCGACATGATCGGCCGGGAGCAGATCCTTCGCGTGCATGCCCGCAAGCTGAGCCTCGGCGAAAACGTCGACCTCGGCGTCATCGCCCGCGGCACGCCGGGCCTGTCCGGCGCGGAGCTCGCCAACCTTCTCAACGAGTCGGCCCTTCTCGCCGCGCGCAGGAACCGCAAGAAGATCGACGCCTCCGACGTCGAGGAGGCCCGCGAGAAGGTCCAGTTCGGGCGCGAGCGCCGGCGGCTGATGGACGACGAGGAGAAGAAGCTCATCGCCTACCATGAGGCCGGCCACGCCTTGGTCCAGGGGGTCCTGGACGACGGCCACATGCCGGTCCACAAGGTGACCATCATCCCGCGCGGCCGGAGCCTTGGAAGCACGATGTTCATACCGAAGAAGGACGTCCTCACCCGGGCGATGAAGCGGATGCTCAGCTCGATCGCGACGGGCCTGGGCGGCAGGATCGCGGAGGAGCTCGTGATGGGCGACATCTCAAACGGCGCCACCGGCGACATCAAGCAGATCACCGCAATCGCCCGCGCCATGGTTTGCGACTGGGGAATGAGCCCGCTCGGCCCGATCGCCTACGGCGACCACCATGACACCGTCTTTCTCGGCCGCGACATCACCCGGTCGGAGAACATCTCTGAGGACACGGCCCGCAGGATAGACGCGGAGATCCAGCGGATCATCACGGAGCAGTACGAGGTGGCGAAGAAGATCGTCACCGAGCACCGCCCGGCGCTGGACAAGATAGCCGCGGCGCTCCTGGAGCACGAGACGATCGAGGGCAGGCACGTTCTTGAGATCATCGAGTTTGGCGAGATGCGCTCGCCCATAGCCACCGCGTTCGTCGGCAAGGTGGCCGAGAAGCCCGAGGAGAAGAAGCCGGCCGACAAGCAGGCCTCCGCCGAGGACCTTTCCGCCGGCGGGCCCGCGCCCGCCCCGAATCCGGCGTGAGCGGGCCTTGCGGCCGCCGCGCTCTGGTTTTACGGCTTGGATTTGCCGGGGGTAGCCCCAACATGGGCGCCTCATTCGAATGAAGATATGCTGCATTGGCGCCGGTTACGTCGGCGGACCCACGATGGCGATGATCGCGCTCAAGGCGCCCGACATCGAGGTGAGGGTGGTGGACATGAACGCCTCGAGGATCGCCGCCTGGAGCTCGGGCAACCTGCCCATCTACGAGCCCGGCCTCGACGAGATCGTGAAGAAGGTCCGCGGGAAGAACCTTCACTTCTCGACGGACGTCAAGGGCGCCATCGAGGCCGCCGACATCGTCTTCGTGGCCGTCAACACGCCGACGAAGATGTACGGCGTCGGGGCCGGGCGCGCCGCCGACCTGCGGTTCATCGAGTCGGTCGCAAGGACGATCGCGGACTGCGCGAACGGCCCGAAGATCATCGTCGAGAAGTCGACGATCCCGGTGAAGACGGCGGAGACGATAAAGGACATTCTCGCCGCGAACGGGCGCGGGATAAAGTTCCAGGTGCTTTCGAATCCCGAGTTCCTCGCCGAGGGAACGGCCGTCACCGACCTGCTCAACCCGGACCGCGTCCTGATCGGCGGCGAGCGCACGCGCGACGGGGCCGCCGCGGTCAGGAAGCTTGCCGAGGTCTACGCCCGCTGGGTCCCCCGCGAGCGGATCATCACGACGAACCTCTGGTCGTCCGAGCTCTCCAAGCTCGTGGCGAACGCGTTCCTCGCGCAGCGGATATCGTCGATCAACTCGATCTCGGCGCTGTGCGAGGCGACGGGCGCGGACGTGGACGAGGTGGCCAATGCGATCGGCATGGACTCCCGGATCGGTCCGAAGTTCCTGAAGGCTTCCGTGGGCTTCGGCGGCTCCTGCTTCCAGAAGGACATCCTCAACCTGGTGTACCTGTGCGAGCACTTCTCGCTGCCCGAGGTGGCCGCATACTGGGAGGGCGTCGTCAGGATGAACGACTGGCAGAAGCACAGGTTCACGACGAGGATCGTGCGCGCGCTCTACAATTCCGTCGCCGACAAGAAGATCGCCGTGCTGGGGTTCGCGTTCAAGAAGGACACGAACGACACACGCGAGTCGGCGGCGATTTTCGTCTGCCGGGACCTGATCGCGGAGCAGGCGCGGGTCACCGTGTACGACCCCAAGGTGCCCGCCGAGGAGATACGCCGCGACGTGCTCGGGAAGGGCGTGGAGAACCCGTTGCTGACGGTCGCGGCGAGCGCCTACAAGGCCGCGCACGGCGCCCACGCCCTCGCGATCGCGACGGAGTGGGACGAGTTCAAGACGCTCGACTTCGCCAAGATCTACGAGTCGATGTCCAAGCCCGCGTTCATTTTCGACGGCCGGAACATCCTCGACCTGCAGAAGTTGAGGGACATCGGGTTCCGGGCGTCCGGGATCGGCAAGTAGCCCGGGGGCTCCGGGACGGGCCTGCGAACCGGCAGCCTCCCTCCGCCGGCCTCGCTACGTCCCGAGCGCCGTCCTGTAGACGCGGGGAACGCGCTTCGTCACCGAGCAGAGGGTCTCCCAGGGTATGGTGTCCGCCCAGCGGCTGAATTCGCCGACCGAGATCTCGGCGTCCCCCTGCCTCCCGATCAGGACGGCCTCGTCGCCGCAGGCGACGCCGTCGACCTCCGTCGTGTCCACGACGGTCTGGTCCATCGTCACGCGCCCGAGCACCGGGCACCGGACGCCGCGGATCAGCACGCTGGCCCGGTTGCTGACCGAGCGCGGGATGCCGTCCCCGTAGCCCGCGCAAAGGACGGCCACCCTTGAGTCGCGCGCGAGCAGGCGGGTCCGCCCGTAGCTGACGGTCGTCCCGGCGGGCAGCGTCTTCACGATGCCGACCCGCGTCCGGAAGCTGAAGACCGGCTCCGTCCTGACCTGGGACAGGAACGAGCTGGGGTGGGGCAGGACGCCGAACTGAAGAAGCCCGATCCGGACGGCGTTGAACGGGCTCTTTCCGGGCATGGTCTCGAGTCCCGCGCTGTTGTCCGCGTGGATGAACAGGCCCCCGGGGGGCGCGCCCGCAAGGCCGCACGCTCCGAGCGCGGCGAGGAAACGGCGCCGCTGCTCCTCGGTGAAGGCGGGGTCGTCGTCCGGGCTCGCGAAATGCGTGAAGACGCCGGCGAGCCTCAGGTGGCTCGACTCCGCGATGCGCCGGGCCAATGCCGGGGCCGCCTCATGCCACACGCCGAGCCTTCCCATGCCGGTGTCGACCTTCAGGTGGACGGAAATGGGGCGCCCGGCGGCGCGTCCCGCCGCGTCGAGCCGCGAGACCTCGTCCTCGGTCGAGACCGTGACGGCGAGGTCGTATCCGGCCACATGCCGGTCCTCATCCGGGAGAAGCGGGCCGAGGACGAGGATCGGCCAGCCCGGGCCCAGCTCGCGCAGCTGGGCGGCCTCCGTGATGTTGGCGACCGCGAAGAGGTCGGCCCCCGCGTGCATCAGCCTTGCGGCGACCTGCTGGAGGCCGTGCCCGTAGGCGTCGGCCTTGACGACCGCGACATAGCGGATGTGCGCCGGAAGCGACGCCCGGATGAGGCGTAGGTTGCGCTCGAGGGCGGCGAGGTCGATCTCGGCCCAGCAGCGCAGGGGAAGGGATGCGTTGCGCGGGGTCAAGGGGCCCTGTGGATCTGGGGCGTCCATTTCGCGTACGAGGGCTCCTGGTGCAGGAAGGCGTCAGGGGCCTCGGTCCTGCGGAAGAGGTCCGCATTCGCGACATGGGGGAGCGCGAGAAGCGAGGGCAGGTCGTAGGGGGTCACGGCGGTTCCGGGAGGCAGGGGCTCCCAGTGCCGGAATCCCTCGGGCGTCAGGAGCTCGCCCGAGAGTTCGGCGGCCGGGAGGCGCGCGAGAGTGCCGCCGTCCGCGAAATGGTGCCAAAGGCCGCGGCGGGCGTCCGCGATGACGCCCGCCTGCGGCCGCCCCGCGGCCCGGGCGACGACGGCAAGGCTGAAGTAGCCGTACATGGGCCTCGGGCCGAGGACGTTCCATGTGCGCAGCGCCATGGCGGACGTGCGGATGCCGAGGATCGAGCCCGGTCCGTCGCAGTAGGCGAATGACCGGACCAGGCCGATCTCGACGCCCAGCTCCTCGAGGCACTCAAAGATGCCGACCCCGGCCTCGTCGCTGCGCGCGGACCAGCGGCCCGGCGCGACCGTATCGAGCATCCCGACCTGGATCCTCGCCGAGGCGGCGTCGATCAGGAGCAGGGGGGAATGCTCCTGTAGAATCTGGCGGAGGCTTGGCATGGCGCGAACACACCAAACGGGGCGCAGGGCGCTCCCGCAAGCGAGTAAGCGCGACTCCGGCATTGACCCGACCGCGACGAAACCCACGATGGACCCTTACATTATCCGCTGAGCCGCAAACACACCCGCGCCTTGAACGTCCAACTGAGCACCGTTTCCGAAAGCCGCAAGAATCTCGTCGTCGCCCTGGACAAGGACGAGGTCGACTCCGAGCACAAAGCGGTGCTGGGGGAATATGTCCGCCTGGCCCGGCTGCCCGGCTTCCGGCCCGGGAAGGCCCCCGCCGCCATGGTCGTCAAGTGCTTCGCCAAGGAGATCGCCGAGGAATTCAAGCAGAAGGTCGTGTCGAAGGCCTACCGCGGGGCGCTGGAAAAGGAGAAGCTGGACGTCCTCAACGTCGTCAACGTGGAGGAGGGGACGATCGAGCCGGGCGCCTCGGCCTCGATCACGGTCACGGTGGACATCAGGCCGGATTTCACGCTGCCCAACTACGTCGGGCTGCCGACGCAGGGGGCTCCGGTGGAGCCCACCGACGCCGAGATCGAGGACGTCATCCAGACGCTCCGCTCCGAGGGGGCCGATTTCAAGCCGGTGGAACGGCCTGCCAAGAAGGGCGACTACGTCAAGCTGGCCTACGAGGCGACGATGGGCGGAAGGCCCGTCGCGGAGATCGCCGGGGACAAGCAGCTCTACGCCAGGGTCCCCCAGACCTGGGAGGAGGTCGAGGGAGCGAACGAGGGGATCATTCCCGGGCTCGGCCGGCAGCTGGCGGGTGTCGAGAAGGGCGGAAAGAAGAGCGTGGCCATCTCGTTTCCCGCGGATTTCGCGCCGGTGCCGGCGCTTGCGGGCAAGATCGCCGACTACGCCCTGGACATTCAGGAGGTGCGCGAGCGGATCCTCCCGGAGCTGAGCGCCGAATTCTTCAAGGCGCACCAGGCGGACGATCTTGACGGCCTCAGGAGCCGCGTCCGCACGAACCTCAGGTTCCAGAAGGAGCAGCGGAACCGCTCGGCCCAGCGGAGCCAGGTGACCCAGGCGCTGGCGGACAGGGTCAGCTTCGAGCCGCCGCACAGCCTCGTGGAGGCGGAGACCCAGGGCGTCCTGCGCCAGTTCATCCAGGAGAACATGCGCCGCGGGATCCCCCCCGAGCAGTTCGAGAAGGACAAGAAGGATCTTTTCGAGGGTGCGCGGAAGGCCGCATCCAACCGCGTCAAGATCGAGCTGATCCTCACCAAGGTCGCGGAGGCGGAGAAGATCGACATGTCGGAGAGCGACCTCGACCTCTACATCCGCCGGGAGGCGGCGCGCTCCAAGCAGAGGCCCGACAAGCTCGCCAAGGACCTCGCAAAGGACCGGAATGCCCTGCGTTCCGTGCGCCAGGCCATTATTTTCGACAAGTCGGTTGATTTCCTGGTGTCAAAGGCTACCTTTACGGTCACCCAATCGTGAGCTATTACGTACCAGTAGTCCTAGAGAACACCGGCCGCGGCGAGCGGTCGATGGACATCTATTCGCGGCTCCTGAAGGACCGCATCATCTTCATAGGGACGCCCATAGACGACATGGTCGCGAACCTTGTCATCGCCCAGCTGCTTTACCTGCAGATGGAGGACGCGAAGAAGGACATCCACCTCTACATCAATTCCCCGGGCGGCGTCGTGACAGGCGGGATGGCGATCTACGACACCATGAATTTCCTGCAGTGCGACGTGCAGACGTTCTGCATCGGCATGGCCGCCAGCATGAGCACGGTGCTCCTCGCCGCGGGGACCAAGGGAAAGCGCTTCGCGCTCCCCAACAGCCGGGTCATGATCCACCAGCCCTCGGGCGGGGCGGGCGGCCAGGCGGCCGACATCACGATCGCGGCGAAGGAGATCCTGCGCTGGAGGAGGACGCTCAGCGAGGTCATCGCCCGCCACACCGGGAAGGCCCAGGAGCAGGTCGAGAAGGATTCCGACAGGGACTATTACATGAGCGCTCCGGAGGCCAAGGACTACGGGATAGTGGACCACGTCGTGGCCTCGACCCGGGAGGCGCAAACCCTCGTGGTGAAGACCGCCGCCTGATGCGCGGGGCGCGGGCGTAGTTTCCGCCCTCGACACGCGGGCAGGCAAATCCAGACTCACCGGCCATGGCCAAATCGTCGCGCATGACGCTGTGCTCCTTCTGCGGGAAATCGCAGGCGGAGGTCAAGAAGATCATCGCCGGACCCGGCGTGTACATCTGCGATTCGTGCGTCAACGTCTGCAAGACGATCATCGACCGCGAGGTGAAGCAGCCGGCTGTCGAGGTGAAGCCGGCGTTCCGCATGATCAAGCCGTCCGGCATCAAAAAGGTGCTGGACGACTACGTCATAGGCCAGGAGCACGCGAAGAAGGTTCTCTCGGTCGCGGTGTACAACCACTACAAGCGGCTCAACTTCGAGTCCGGCCAGTCGCCCAGGGACCCGGCGGCGGTTTCACCGGAGTTCAGCGACGTCGAGGTCGAGAAGAGCAACATACTCCTGGTCGGCCCGACGGGCTCGGGAAAGACGCTTCTCGCGAGGTCGCTCGCGCGCATCCTGGACGTGCCCTTCGCGATCTCCGACGCCACGACGCTCACCGAGGCCGGCTACGTGGGAGAGGACGTGGAGAACGTCGTCCTGCGGCTTCTCCAGAACGCGAGCTACGACGTCAAGCGCGCCGAGTGCGGGATCATCTATATCGACGAGATCGACAAGATCCGGAGGACGACGGAGAACGTGTCGATCACCCGGGACGTGTCGGGCGAGGGGGTGCAGCAGGCGCTGCTCAAGATCCTCGAGGGGACGGTCTGCAACGTGCCTCCGCAGGGCGGCCGAAAGCACCCGAACCAGGAGTACATCCAGGTCAACACCTCGAACATCCTCTTCATCTGCGGCGGCGCCTTCGTCGGCCTGGACCAGATTGTGAAGAAGCGGCTTGGGCACCGGTCGATCGGCTTCCACCAGAGTGCGGAGGACCGGGAGATCGCGCCCGACGAGATGATGCGGCGGATCGCCCCGGAGGACATGGTCCGGTTCGGGATGATCCCGGAGTTCGTCGGCCGGCTGCCGGTCGTGACGGTCCTCGACCAGCTCAAGGTGGCCGACCTGGAAAAAATCCTCCTTCGGACGAAGAACGCGATGGTCAAGCAGTACTCAAAGCTGTTCGCGATGGACGGTGTCCGGCTGCGGTTCACCGCGGACGCGGTCAAGGCCGTCGCCGTGAAGGCGATCGAGCTCAAGACGGGCGCCCGGGCCCTGAGGGCGATCCTCGAGGGCATCATGCTTGAGATCATGTACGACCTGCCGCAGCGCGAGGACGTCACTGAGGTCATCGTCGACGCGGCCGCCGTCGCGGGGAGGCGCCGCCCGACCCTGAGGCGGGCGCCGAAGGCCGCGCCGACCGAAAACGCCGCGTAGGGGGGGCCCTCCGGCGGCCCGCCCCGGGGCTCACCAGTGGCGGTAGTCGCCCTTCGCGATGCCCCTTGCGAATTCGGCGAAGAGCCTGACGCAGCGTTCCACGTCCTCCAGGTCCACGACCTCGCTCGGCGTGTGCATGTAGCGCAGGGGGATGCTCACCACCCCGGTGGCGACCCCGGCGCGCCCGACCTGGATCGCGCGCGCGTCCGTGCCGGTGGGGCGCGGGTCGCTTTCGACCTGGTAGGGTATCTTCAGCTTCTTGGCGGCCCTTAAGAGGCCCTCGTAAACCCTGGGGTTGATGTTCGGGCCGCGGCAGAGGATCGGGCCCCCGCCGAGCTTGGTCTCGCCGTACTTGCGGTTGTCGCAGTCGGGATGGTCGGTCGCGTGGCCGACGTCGACCACGAGGGCCACCTGGGGGTCGACGGAGTAGCCCGAGATGATGGCCCCGCGGACGCCGATCTCCTCCTGGGAGGTGGCCACCGACACGACCTTCGCCGCGGGCTTCCTCGACTCCCGGGAAAGGCGGATCAGCGTCTCCCCGACGACGTAGGCGCCGACCTTGTTGTCGAACGCTCGGGCGGAGCCGATGCTTCCGTGGATGAGCTCGAACTCGTGGTCGTAGGTCGCCGCGTCGCCGATCGAGATGCGCTCCAGGGCCTCCTTCTTGGACTTGGCCCCGATGTCGATCCAGATCTCGTGGATCTCGGGCACCTTTTTCCGGTCGGCCTCATCCATCAGGTGGATGGCGCGCTTCCCGGTCACGCCCTTCACCGGCCCGCCCGAGGTCTGGATCACGACGCGGCGCCCGGAGATCACCGTGCGGTCGTGGCCGCCGATGGTGTCGAAATAGACAAACCCGTCCTTGTTGACGTAGGTGATGAGCAGCCCGAGCTCGTCCATGTGGCCCGCGAGCATGAGCGTCGGGTCGCCCGACGGGTTGAGCGTGGCGATCCGGTTGCCGAGCGCATCGCTCGCGTAGGCGTCCGCCGCGGGCTTGACGTGAAGGTCGAACACGGCCTGGGCCTCGCCCTCGTAGCCGGAGGGCGAGCGCGCGTGAAGCAGTTCAGTCAGAAACGCCGGGGGAGTGTAGTGCGCCATCTTGGGATGCGAATGAGCGGTCACTCTCGGGCCGTTCCCGGGGGAGGGCAACGGGGAAAAAGACCTTGGCGCCGCGGCCGGGACATGGGAGCTTGAGCACCCCATGACGATCTACCCCGCCATCGACATAAAGGGGGGGCGCTGCGTCCGCCTTGCGCAGGGCCGCCCCGACGCGGAGACCGTCTACGCGGAGGATCCCGCCTCGGTCGCCGCGGGGTTCAAGGCCGCGGGGTCCGAATGGGTGCACGTGGTGGACCTCGACGGGGCGTTTGCCGGCGAGCCGCGCAGCCTCGGCGCGGTGGGGAGAATCGTGGGGCTCGGGCTCAGGGTGCAGCTTGGCGGCGGCCTCAGGACCCGCGCGTCGGTTGAGCAGGCCCTCGCGATCGGGGTCGCCCGCGTCGTGATCGGCACGCGCGCGGCCGAAAGCGAGCCGTTCGTCGCGGAGCTGGTCGCCGCGTTCGGCGACAGGATCGCCGTGGGGATAGACGCGAGGAACGGAAGGGTCGCCGTCAGGGGATGGGTCGACACGATCGCGACGCCGGCTGTCGATCTTGCGCGCCGGATGGACGCGCTCGGGGTCGCGACCCTGATCCACACCGATGTCGCGACGGACGGGATGCTGGCCGGGCCCAACTTCGAGGCCCAGCAGGCCATCCTGGACGCCGTCCGCGCGCGGGTGGTCGCCAGCGGGGGGGTCAGCCGGCGGGAGGACGTGGTCCGGCTCGCGGAGATGCGGAAGACACGCCCGAATCTCGACGGCGTCATCGTCGGGAAGGCGCTGTATGAGGGTCGGGTTGCGCTCGACGACCTGCTCGGCATCGCGCGCGCTCAGGCAGTGAAGAGATAGTCGCCGCCGATCATCGAACCGGATGCGGGCTGCCCGATCGGCGCCCAGCGGTATCCCAGCGGGCCCAGGATGCCGAGCACGCCATCCACCTCCTCCTTGCTGTGGAAACCGATGATGAGGGTGGGGCGGGACTCCGCGACGCTGGCCCGCATCCCCTCGATTGCGCGGTGGCCGTGGCCCTCGACGTCGATCTTGGCAAACCTTGGAAGCCGCAGCTCTCCGGACGTCACAAGGTCGTCAAGGCGCACCGTGCGGATGCCGATCGGCGCGGCCCCCCGGCCCTGGGTCTCGTCACCGTAGCGCAGGTGCGTGCTTGTCGAGTCGAGATCGCCGTAGGTCAGGAGCTCCGAGGAGCCGGAGCGGTCGGAGGCGGCCGCCTGGTACGTCCTCAGCCACGCGAGGTGGTTCATCCACCGATGGCGCTCGAGCCTCGCGAAGCTCCTGGGATTGGGCTCGAACGCCGCCACCTGGCCTCCCGGCCCCGTGCGGAGCGCGAGCGCGACGCTGTAGAATCCGAAATGCGCGCCGAGGTCCCAGCAGCTCCAGCCGCGGATATCGCCGCTCCCCAGCCATTCAATGGCGCGCTGGACCGCGGGCTCGTGCGTGCCCCGCCAGTAGGACGCCCAGGGGAAAAGCGTCCACCGGGCGCCCTTGGCGACGCCGCTGCGGATCCTGACCGGTATCAGGCCCGCCGTGGAGGCGACAAGGCCTCGGATTCGGGGGTTCATCCGCCGCGCGCGGCGCGGCCCCGCGTCTTCCGGGCAAGCTCCTCGAGCGGGTAGGTGACGATCTCCGAGAGAGTGGGGTGGTACCACGGGGCTCTTAGCATGTCGTGGACGGTCGCTCCCATGGCGAGCGGCGTCGAAAAGCTGTGGATGAGCTCCCCGGCGTCCTTCCCCACGATCTCGGCGCCGAGAATCCGGCCGCTGCCCCGCGCCGCGATGACCTTCACGTAGCCATGGTTGGCATTCATGAGGATCGCCTTGCCGTGGTCGCCGAACGGATGGCTCGCGGTTGCGAACTTCACGCCCTTCTTCGACAGCTGGTACTCGTGCAGGCCGATCCGGCCTATCTGCGGGTCGGTGAACACCACGGTGAGCAGCATCGAGTCGTCGACAGGCTTGAGCCCCCTCACGCGCGCGCTGTGGCGCGCGGCCAGCTCGCCCTGCTGGATCGCGACGTGGACGATCTCATGCGGCCCGCAGCAGTCCCCCGCCGCGTAGATGTGCGGCACATTCGTCTGCTGCCACCGGTTGGTGAGGATGCGCCCGTTGGGCGCCGTCTTTACGCCCGCCGCCTCGAGCGAAAGGCGGGATGTGTCGGGCTCGCGGCCGAGCGCGTTCAGAATGTGGTCGGCCTGCCGGCGGACGGGCCTTCCCCCGCGACGAAGAGACACCGATATCCCGTGCCTCGCCCTGCGGATCCCGGTGACATGGGTGTCCGAGACGACCTCGATCCCCTCGTCCGCGAACGCCTGGCGAACGACGCTTGCGGCCTTCGCCGAATACCCGCGAAGGATGTGGGAGCTGCGCTGGATCATGCACACCCGGGTGCCGATCCGCCCGAGGAACTGCGCGAGCTCGCATCCGACGATGCCCCCGCCGAGCACGATGATGCTGCGCGGCTTGAAATCGAGGTCCAGCACGTCGTCGCTCGTCCAGAAGGGCGTCGAGTCGAGGCCTGGAACGGGAGGGACACTGACCCTCGAGCCCGTGCTGACCAGGAAATGGGCCCCCCTTATCCGCCTGCCGTCGCCCAGCTCCACGGTGTGCGGGTCGACGAAGCGCGCGTAGCTGCGGATCAGGTCGAAATCCCCCGACTCGAGCTGCTTCGCGCGATGGTCCGCGAAGCTGCGGATGATCCTCCTCTTCCTCGCGTGCATCGCGGGCATGTCGGCCTCGGCGCCGGAAACCCGCAGGCCAAAGCTCCCGCCGGTGCGCGCGAGATGGAGCACCTCCGCGGAATAGATCAGCGTCTTTGACGGCATGCACCCGCGCAGGATGCAGAGGCCGCTCAGCCGCCGGGCCCCGTCGATGACGGCGACGCGCCGCCCAAGGCCTGCGGCCACGCGCGCGGCGTTGAACCCGGCGGATCCCCCGCCGATCACCACGAGGTCGTAGGCGCGTTTCATCGTTCAGTGGCCTTTCTGCAAGATCATGACATGGAGTGTCTTAAGAACTATCGAAGCGTCGAGCATGAACGAGTAGTTTCTTATGTAGTAGAGGTCGTACTCGAGCTTCCTGAGCGTGTCCTCGACCCCGGAGCCGTAGCGGTAGTTCACCTGCGCCCACCCGGTGATCCCGGGTTTCACGAGGTGGCGGAAATGATAGCATGGAATCTCGCGCTCGTACTGGCTCACCAGCCGGTCCCATTCCGCGCGCGGCCCGATGAGGCTCATCTCGCCGCGAAGCACGTTCCAGAGCTGGGGCAGCTCGTCGAGGCGCGCGGACCGGAGCAGCCGGCCGACGCGCGTGACGCGCACGTCGCCCGGCCTCGTGTAGAGATCCCCGGGCCCGGTTGAGACCCGCATCGTGCGCAGCTTGGCCAGCCTGAAGGGAATCTTGTGCTTGCCTATCCGCGACTGGACAAAGAACACGGGACCGCCGTCCCCCAGCTTGATCGCGATCGCCGCCGCCGCGATCAGCGGCGAGAACACCAGCAGCCCGATGACCGACAGGGCGATGTCCGCGCCGCGCTTGATCCGCTCAAAGACCGGCTCCCGCGCGATCTGGAAACCCTCCTGGAAAAGCCAGATGGGGTTGATCCTGTAGAGCGGGATCTTCCTCCAGTACGCCTGGTGGAAGAGCTCGAGGGTGTACGTGGGTATCCCCTCAAAGTAGAGCTGGACGAGCTTCATGGGAATGTCGGACGGCAGGTCCTTTCCCGACTCCTTCACGACGATGGCCTCCACGGGGATCTTCGACTGGGCGATGGATTCGAGGACGGATTCGAACGATCTGTAGTCGTCGTCCGAGGCGACATGCATCACGGGCATCTTCGTCCCGAGGCGGGTGCATTCGCCGCTGAAGCGCTCGAAGTCCGCCTTGTCCCCCACGAACACGATCTTGCGCTCGGCGCGCGACATGGTGGTCCTCTCGTAGAGGATGCGCCGGTAGGCCAGGCTGAGCGAGCCGATGAGGCCGAAGCTCAGGATGATCACGGCGCGGCTGGACTGGAGCTCAAACCCCACGGATATGAAGGCGAACGTCAGCAGCAGCGTCGCGATCGCCGCGAAGAAGGAGGCGATCAGGTGCAGGCTCGCGTAGTCAAGGCTCAGCATGTCCGCCCGGACGCCGTACCCGTCGATGAGGTAAAGCGAGGCGACGAGGACCACGGTGGGCACCAGCAGGGGCCACGCGAACGGCTGCGAGCTCACGCCCCTCAGGTAGGTCGCGAGGTTGAAAACCAGCACCACCATTACGATATCGGAGACTAGGAGGAGCAGCGATGACCTGCGGTGTGGGTTGATGGCCAAGGTGGGGAAATCCTGTGGGTTGCCCTAGTGGATACCTCGCGCGGACGTCGCTTTCAATTTATGAATTTCGTCGGCGATGAAGCCCTCGTAGCGCGCGAGCATCAGGCAGTAGCGCAGTCCCTGGCCCCCGTCGAGGAAACCCGCGCGAAGGCCGTACTGGTACGCGAAGCGGAACGCGGGGCGAAGGGGCAGCGCGAAGCTCATCCGCTTGACCGCGCGGCGCCGGACGAGGGGATCGCGGGAAAAGAGCGCGCCCAGGGATGCGCCGTCCCTCCCCCCGAGCATTGTCTCGGCCTCGGCCCGGGCGTATCCCCTGTGCTTCGCGATCCAGGCGTCCCTTCCGTAGATCGAGATGTCGTGCAGGTAGCCCTCCCGGAGGTTTTCAAGCCTCATTCCGGGAGCCTCCCGCTGCCCGTGCCCGACCTGGATGAATTCGAACTGCGGGGCGCGGACGAACCGCGCCTGGTACGCGGGATAGTCGGTGCAATGCGGAATCCAGCGGCCCTCGAAGATCATCCTGGGCGCGGCGCGATAGCCGTCCAGGTCCGTGCGCCGGGCCGCGCCCCGGCACTCATCGGCCAGCTCCGGCGTCATCCGCTCGTCCGCGTCGAGATGGAAGACCCACGGATGGCGGAATGGTATCGCCCGCTGGGCGTGGTTCCTCTGGCCGGCGAACGTGTCGAAGGCCCGCGTGAACACGCGCGCGCCGGCGGCGGCGGCCAGCGCGGCGGTGGCGTCCGTCGATCCGGAGTCGAGCACGACGATGTCGTCGCATTCCCGGAGCGAGGCGAGGCAGCCGGGAAGGGCCCTCTCCTCGTTGAGCGTGAGTATGGCGGCCGAGAACACGGGCTTATGGCGCCTTGGCGGCGGCCTCGGGCGGACCCGTCAGTCGGGTGTATTGAACCGCGCTGAAAAAGCAGAGCCACCACGCGAGCGTCACCGCCACGTTGCCGAAGGGAAACTCGACCCAAGCGTACGCCGCGATCAGCACGCAGCCCGACAGGAGGAAATACGGGAGCGTGGTCACCCTCAGCCGGCGGAGGGCCAGCGCCGGCAGCGAAACGGCCGCGCCGATGAGCGCCGTCCCGGCCAAGCCCAGCTCCGCGACCGACTGCAGCCAGTCCGAATGGGCGTCGTGGTAGATCACGGGAAGGCGGTCCAGCTTCGATTCCTGCGAATTGTACACGCCGAAGACGATGGGGTAGCTTCCCATTCCCCACCCGAAGAGGATCCGGGGCTGCGCCATCCGCCAGGTGTCGTGGTAAAGGACGCCGCGCGAGCCGAATCCCCCCCTGGCCCACATGGCGGCGATCTGATCATGCGTCTTGGAGGCACGCGCCTGGATGACGTCGCCGGCAACCACCCAGGCGGCGGCCACGGCCAGGATCGCGGCGACGCCTATCCCGGCGAAGGCGGCGCCCGGTGTGACTCCCGATAGCCGCAGGGAGCCGGAGATCCTTGGAATTCCGCGCACCATCGCGACTCCCGCCAGGATGACGAGCAGCAGCGTGCAGGCCCGCGAGCCGCTCAGGGGAATGGAAATCGCAAGCAGCGTGGCCGCGACGAGCCCGCCAAACGCCGGGCCATGGAAGAATCCCCCCCCGCGGGCGCCATGCGCATACCTGAGGGTCAGCCCGATGCAGGCGCCGGTCATCAGGATGACAAACGCGCCCCAGTGATTGTCGTACACGAACGAGGCGAAAAAAAAATCCTGGGGCGACTTCACGGAACCGAAGTAGATTCCCGTGGAGCCCATGAGCTTCTGCACGGTCCCGAAAACCGAGAGCGCAAGCGCGTTGCCGACAGCCGCGCCAAGGACGATCCGGAGGGTCCGCCTGCGCCCGACGCAGAGCGCGAGATTGAGGCAGGAAAAATAGATGCCGTCAAAGAGCCACAGGGAGCGCAGGGCCAGCCCGGCCCGGGCGGAGCTCGGGATCCACCAGTCCACACGCACGGGGATGATGAGGGCCTCCCCCCGGAGTTCGAGCTGGCGAAACCCGGGTGTCAGGCAGGAGACCGCCACGAGCAGGTTGAGGGCGAGCACGGGCCAGACCCAGCGACGGGTGCCTGGAAGGGTGCGGCTCCTTAGGCGCGGGTCCGCCATCGAGGCAAGCGCGAGCAGGATACCGAGGGACCCCCAGATCGAGACGGGCGTCCGCACCCAGTCCGCGTTCCCGCCGAAAGCCCACGACACCCCCACGATGAAGACCGCGAGCTGCGCGGCCGCGGCGACCTCCAGGCCCCTCGACGGGGGCGGTTGCGGCCCCTGGCTCACAGGGGATGCGCGGCGGCGCCTGATCGCAGCCCGGCATAGAACTGCGAAAGGATGCCGGCCGACTTTTCCCATGAGAACTCCCGCAGGACCCATTCGCGCCCGATCGAGCCGCGGCGGCGCAGCGAATCCAGGCTCTCGGACGTCGCGGCGCGAAGGGCGGCGCTGTAATCCGGCCATGGGACGCACCATCCCGCCCCGGTCTGGTTGAGGCCCGTCCACGGCGTGGTGTCGGTGACCAGGGCAGGCACCCCGTGGGCGAGCGCCTCGGCGATCGACAGCCCGAAGCTTTCGCTGTGGGACGGCAGGAGGAAGAGGGAGGCGATTCCATAGGGCGGCGGGTGACCCGCGCCGTCATAGGCGCGGATGCGCCCGGGCTGGCCAGACGTCAGGACGTAGTCCTCGATCATGCGGGGGCTATAATCCTCGGGGATGCCCACCAGCACGAGGAGCCAGTCTGCCGGGGCGAGCTCGAGCCAGATGTCTATCAGCTCGAGCAGGCGCTTCTTCTGGTGGAATCGCGAGTAGAACAGCGCGACGGGCCTCTCCGCGGAGGTGGGGACGATCTTGCGCCAATGCTCCGCGGCCGCCGCCGACTCCCCGGCGGAGGGGGCGGATACGCCGTTCGGGGCCACGCACACGGGCTGCCTGAAGCCCAGGGCCCGCAGCGAGGCCGCCTCGTCCTCGCTGGTCGCATGCCACCCGTCGGCGGCCTCGAATGCGCCCGGATGGATGAGGGCCCTGGCGATCGCCTTTTTCCTGGAGTGATGCCTCCACGCCCAAGGGTTCATCATGCCCCGCGGCGAGACGACGAACGCCGCGCCAAGCCTGCGGGCCGCCTGGTGGGCGTAGTGCAGGGTGCGCAGCCAGATCGAGTGGTGATGGACGACGTCCGCGGCGGCCGTGCGAAGGTACGAGCGCAGGCCGGCCGAGCCGCAAACCGATCCGGGCCAGTCGCGATGGAACGTCCGGATCTCCAGGCGCCCCTCCATCCGGTGCCAGCCCGCTCCGGGATCGGTCGAGAGAAGCTCGACCTCGTCGCCGCCCCTCGCGAGCGCGCCCGCGAGGCCGAGGACCGATTTGCTCGGCCCCCCGTGGCGGGCCTCGAGGCTCGGGACGATGTGGCAGGACTTCACTCGGAGGGCGGCGTCCGGTCCTTCAGCACGCGGCACGGATTCCCGGCGCACACGGTGCGCGCGGGCAGGTCCCTCACGACGACGGACCGGGCGCCGACGACGCACAGGTCCCCGATGGCGACGCCCGGCCCGACGAACACGTCGGCGCCCAGCCACGCGTTCTCCCCGATGACGATCGGCTTGGCGACGAGCGGCATGCCCCACCGCGAGTAATCGTGGGTTCCCGCGCAGAGATGGCCGTTCTGGCTGACGTTCGCCCCCCGGCGCAGCGAGATGCGCGCCAGGTTGTAGAGGTTCACGTTAGGCCCGACCATGGACCGGGGGGCGAGCGACAGCTTCTGCGGGAACACGATCGATGCCGTCGGGAAGACCACGACCAGCCCCGGCTCCGGGATGTCTGCGCCGAAAAGCTTCAGAAGCCTGGCGCGGAACACGTGCCACGGCCGCGGGCTCCATCTGAACAGGGTCCGCTGGACGGCGGCCCAGCACATCCGCAAGGCGATCTCCCCGCCCGAATAGGGGGTCGCGCAGCCCTGGCCCAGGTAGGGTTCTTCCTTAGGCATGGTCGGATTGTGTCCGAGTTTCATCCCGGGCGCCCGTCAAAAGCGACAGGTCCTCCAGAATGATGCGCGAGACCTCGGGATAGTCGTACCTTCGCGCGAGCAACTGGCCCCGCAGGGCCATGCCGCGGCGCATGCCCGCATCCGCCACGAGGCGGCCGATGCGGTCGGCCAGGAGCCCGTCGGCATCGGCCGCGGCATGGTCGAAGACGAGCCCCGTCTCGGCATCCGTCACCAGGTCGCTGAAGCAGCCCAGCGACGACACAACCGCCGCGCATCGGGCGGCCATGGCCTCGGCCACGGCGACGCCGAATGTCTCGCCCCTCAGCGCCAGGCTTGGATAGCAGAAGACATCGATGCCCCCGTACAGGCGCGCCAGCCGCTCCGGGTCGAATTCCGGAGGGAGCCACTCGATGCGCTCTCCCAGCAAGGCGGCCTCCGAACGCATCCTCCCGGCCCAGGCCTCGCCGCCTCCTCCCTCGGCGACCCCCGCGGGCCCGGCAATCCTAAGGCGCCATTGGGGGAGGTCGGCGCGGGCCGCGAGCCGCCGCGCCGCGCGCACAAGGATTTCGATTCCCTTCTCGGGATGAAGCCGGCCCACGTATCCGACGGTGACCGGCGCGCCGGACTGGCTGGCCGAGCGCGCAAGGAGCGGCCAGTCGATCGCGTAGCCGATCACCCGCGTGCGGGCCGATGCGCGCCTGGACGCTATCTGCCCCGCGACAAAGGAGCTGGGCGCGTATATCCTGGACACCCCCCCGTAGAAGCGGACCTGTCCCTTCGGCGCCCTCCCGATCATGACCGCGGTTTTCCCGGCCCCGGGCTTCGCGCGATGGAGCCATGAGGGCAGGGTGACGGTGTTGCAGATGACGACATCGCCCGGGGGCAGCGCGCGCGCAACCCGGATGCCCCAGATGAAGTCGAAGGCAAGGTTGAGCGGGAGACTCCGCGTGTGGTTGAAGCCGGGCAGCCGGATGTGCCTCACCCCGGCGACGGTCTCCGCGGGCGCTAGGCCGGGCCAGCTCCGCGAGACAAAGGTCACCGAATGGCCGGCCGAGGCGAAGATTTGGGCGAGCCCGTACCAGGTCTTCTCGGTTGCGCCCCCGCTTACGGCCGGCACGGGGAGGAAGAAGCCGGTCACGATGGTGATTCTCACGGATGGGCCTCCGACGGCCGGCGGGGGCTCATTTCCGCGATGCCGCAAGCGCGGCAAGAAGCCCGTCAGTTGTCTTCGCGTAGGTGTATCCGGACATCCTGCTGTCGACGGCCCGCCCGATCTCATCCCTGCGCTGCGCCGACCCCAGGTCGGCGAGCGCCGCCGACAGGCTCCGCGCGAGCGCCTTCGGGTCTGCGGAATCGAAGACCCAGCCGGTCTCGCCATGGGTCACCAGGTCCCTCTGGCACCCGACCCTGTCGCTCACCAGGCAGGGGACGCCCATGTGCATGGCCTCGTTCACGGCGAGGCCCCACGTCTCGTAGACGCCCCGCGACGGCAGGACGAAAATATCCGCGAGCAGGTAGCGGGAGGGCATCTCGCTCTGGTTGGCGAACGGCAGGAATCGCACGGGCGGCGCGCCCGGAACGCCGGCCCTCTCGGAGGCCATCGCCTGGAGCCTTTCCTTTTCCGGTCCGTCGCCGACAAGGACCATCGCCGTGCCCGCCATTCCCAGTTCCATAAAGGCGCCCAGCAGCTCCGCGGGCTGCTTGGCCGCGACAAGCTTGCCGGCGAAGAGCACAACCTTCGCCGCCGGATCCAGGCCGAGCTGGGCGCGCAGCCTGGCGGCCTCGGCGCGGTGCCCCGGGTTGCCCCGGTCGAAGAGCTCGGCATTGACCGAATGCGGGGCAAAGAAAAGCTTCCGGGGGGGCACGCCGAACGCCTCGAAATATTCCCGGTTGGCCGCGCCCACGTAGAGAAACGAGGCGAACTGGGAAAACAGCGCGCGCAGGGCAAGACGCACGTGCCATCCGGGGGAACCGCGGCCGAGAAGGTGGGAATCGCCCCGAAACAGGATGGGGACGCGCCGGCGTCGCGCCCACGCGATCGCGCGCAGGTGGCTCGCCCACTTGTAGCCGAACAGGAGCATCGCGTCGGGACGCCATGCGCCCATCTGCGCCGTCAGGTCGGGGTTGTTGAATCCGAGGAAATGCTCCGCGCCTGGGTTTCCGGAGGCGTTGGGGACAAACTGGGAATCATAGCCGGAGAGGAGGTCCACGTCCCATTCGAAGGTCTTCCCGAAATTCGGGTCGTGCCGCTGGGCGACGCCGAAGTCCCAGAGATAGAACACGCGCAGCTCGAGCGCGGTGTGGCTGCGCAGCCACCTGAACCACGGGCTGTAGTACTGCGTGGGGTGCGAAAGCACCGCCGCGAGGCGGATCCCCGTGCCGGGCGCGGCGCTCACGGCATCCTCCGGTGGCTCAGGACCGCCGCGTCGAAGCACTCGGCGAGCTTCCGGGTCATGCCCTCCGAGGAGTAGGGAAGGAATGCCGCGGGATCGGTTTCAATGAACTCGCGCATCTTTCCGCCGATGAACCAGGCGTCCGCGATCTCGTTTGAGAGGGGGCCGGCGTCGGCCATGCTGTCGAAGGCGTAGCGCAGGCCGCAGTTCATCGCGTTGGCGATGGCCATGACCGGGCTGTGCCTGTTGAAGACGACGAGCATGGGGCGCCTCGCAAGGACATACGGGAATATCTTCGAGGCGCTGTACGTCGGGTCGTTGGAACCGACCGCGATCAGCGCGTCGGCGTGTGTCAGGTAGTAGAGGGCGTCGAAATACGGCACGCGGTAGCAGTGCTCGGTCACATAGGGCTCGATCCCCTCCGCGCGCGCATAGGGCATCGCCCATTCGCGGCCGAACGGCCGCGGCGCGTAGTCGGTGCCGACAAAATGGAAGCGGACGCGCTCGGCCTCTGCCGGCCGGGCTGCGAGGAATTTCCTGAACGCGCGGAAAACAATCGTGAGCGAGGCCGACATGTCGGGGCCGCAGCGTCCCGCGTACACATGATGGAAGAGCCCGTCGGAATTGGGCACGAGCATCGGGGACGGCCTGTGCTCCCTGGATGTCGCGACGTCCTGCTCCGCCGCCCCGAATGTCAGGACCTTCACGCTGCGCGGGTCGAACCACGGATGGTTCTTGGCCAGCGTCGGCCCGTAGGCTCCCGACACGGCGATCACCCCGGACGCCCCGCGCAGGACGGCCGGCTCGCGCCGGCGCGCGCACCACTGGGAAAACCCGAACTTCAGCCTGCCCCCGGGCGGGGCCGTATGCGTGAGCTTGTAGTAGTCGTTTATCCAGGGGTCCTGGTAATCGAGCACGTAGGGCAGGCCGAACATGGCCTTCCAGCGCGGCCCCAGCGTGAAGGCGTCGAACTGGGTGGTGCTGAAGAACACCAGTTCGAACGTCTCCGAGCGCAGCAGCCTGTCGCCGGCGGAGCGCAGCGCCCTGGCGCAGCGCAGCCACAGGCTGCCGACCCCCGCCCAGCGGGTGGCCCTTGGGCGTAATCCGCGCACCCGTATGACCCTCGTGTCGGCCGGATAGGTCTCCTCCAGCAGCGGCTCGATCACGGCGCCCTCTATCATTTCGGGCGCAACGGCCAGGACCACGGGCTCCCAGCCGCACGCCCTCAGGTAGGGCAGCGCCATCCGCGTGCGCTGCATGTCCGGCGCGTTGACCGGCGGAAAATGCGGGGAAACGATCAGGACCTTGCGGGCGGGCTTTGGCGGCATCGGCTCCGTCATCTTTCGAAGAGGTATTCTTCTCCGCAAAGGAACATGGATGCAAACCCGGGTGGAAGCGCCGGCGCCGTGTCCGGGGCGATGGGCTCCGTCTGCGACGCATACGAGGCGATCGCGCGCGCCTTGGCATCCCGGACGTCGCGAAGGTCGAGGCGCCACACCCTGCGGCTCCTCAGCATCGGCCCGAGGAGCAGCACCGGGTTCCACCACGACCAGACGGGGAATTCGAATACTCTCGGCTTGGAGCCCGCTTGGTGGAGCGCCCGGGAGAGAAGGGCGAACGAGGCCTCGTGCTCGGAGCTGCCGTCAAGCCGGCACGGCGTCAGGATCGCCGCCGGCGCAAGGCGGCCCAGCAATCCGGCGATCTTTCCCGCCGCCTCCCCTGCGCGATCGGCGCCGAGGCCGGCGAGCGTGCCGTCGCGCTCATCCAGGAACGACACCCGCTCCCATTCGACCCCGATTATCCCGGTCGCCTTCCTGGCCTCGGCCCGGCGCAGGGCGGCGATCTCGGGGGGCCCTGCGGACGGATGAGAGGGATGCGACGCGCCGCCGTCGGTGACAAACGCCACGTGTACGTCCGCGCCCTGCCGAACCAGCAGCGCCACGGAGCCGCCGCATCCGAATGTCTCGTCGTCGGGGTGCGGCGCGACGACCAGCGCGGAGGCCACGGCGTCGAGCGGGAGCGCGCGGCTCCGAATCCGCAATGCCATGCGGACGAGCCGGCTGACCATGCGCCGCAGGGAGAGACGCCCCCGCGGCGTGTCCGACCACCCGAGCGTCAGGACGCGGGCGGCCCTGGAAAGGGAGCTCGGAGTGAAGTTCAAGGTCCGTCGTCCATCGCTCGATTCTCGTCGGGCTCGGGGCGCTGGGTCACGGTCCGGTGCACGAAGGGCATGCTCGCCGCTATGATCACCACGAATGACTGGAAGGTCGAAGTCACAAGCACGCTCGCGACCATCTCGAACGAGTTCATCAGGTTCATCAGGAGGCTCAGGGACAGGAAGCCCTCCATCGAAACCAGGAGCTTCCGTGCGGTCAGGTTTTCGATCCAGGCGAACAGGGCGCCGATGAACAGGCCGAGGCAGACCGAGCCGGTGACGGGCCCGAAATTCCCGTAGGCCTCCGGCAGCAGTCCCCAGGCGATGTAGGTCGTGAAGGTCGATTCGAGGTCCTGCCGCCCGAAGTGCACGTTCAGCAGGATCTGGCCCTCATGGCTGCGCGGCTTGTCCGGCCAGAGGATCCTCGGCACGAGAAGGGGGGGGATGAGCGAGTAGGTCTTCCCCTCGAGGGGCTTGATGTGGTCCGTCTGGACCGCGTCGATGACAAAGAGCAGGTTCTGCAGGTTGTCGATCCGGTCGAGCAGGGTCTGGTTCTTGTTGGCCTGGACCGTGTTCTCGCTCGTCGCCTGGGTCTTCGCGGTGTCGTTCTCCAGAATCGCATTGTAGCTCACCTCGATCCATTCCGCATAACACGCCGGCAGCTGCTCGAACGTCCGGTGGCTCGCCGGCGCGTCATCGGTTCCCCAATAGCGCGTCCGCATCGTGGTCTTGCCGGTGTTAAGGAACGACAGCGCCAGCATCGCGACCGTCAGGTAGCGCCAGGGCACGCGGCCGCCGCTCCAGAAGAAGCCGATGGCAACCGTGATGAGATTCGCCGCGGCCGAGCTGAGGAGGAAATCCGACGCGGACATCATCGCGTTGCCGATCAGGAGGGCCCAGAAAACCACCTTCTCCAGGAGGGACGCCTCCTTCCCCCCTATGATCAATGCGATCAGGAAGAATCCACAGGCGCTCACCACCGCGACAAGCGCATAAAGGATCGAGTCGGAGCCGCTCGGCATCACCGCGTAGAATGCGCCCAGGAGATCCAGGCCCTGCAGGACCAGGAACGCGGTGGCTCCGGTGACCATGGTGAATCCGAGACGGGCCCATCCCTTGGCGCCCGCCCGGTTGAACTCGTGCAGGGCGTAGCTTGCCGGCGGGGAGGGGCTGAAGACCTGCATTCCCGCCCTCCAGGCCACCGCCAAGGCGATTTCAAAGATCAGCACCTCGGTCCCCGCGCTGAAGACGAAGTCCGGCGGATAGGCGTTGATGGCCTCGTGGCCCGCCGCGATCGGCACGCCGTAGATGATCAGGTTTTGGATGATCAACGTCGGCAGGAGCGGCAGGCCGATTCCTCCCTGGCTCCAGACCAGGAGGGCGAGGCAGGTGCCGGCGCTGATGAGCGCGAACGCCCCGGCGCCGGGGTGCCCCGAGAGGCCCAGGTAGGCCGTCTCGATTCCCAGGACGAGGACCAGCGGGGCGATGACCCGCTTGGTCGCGAAGCGCACCTTTTCGCTGAGCTCGCCTATGTTGGTGTAGCGATCGAGCGGATTCTGCCGGGCCCTGGCGGTCATGGCTTGAACTCCTGGTAGATCTTCAGGTACTGCGCCGAGCAGACCACGCTGCTGAAGCGGGACTCGGCCGAGCGTCGGCACGCGAGGCGGTCGATCTGGTCCAGCCGAGCGACGGCTGCCGCGCCGCCCGCCGCGTCGCTCACGAAGAATCCGGTCCGCCCAGGCTCGATGATTTCAGGCGTGGCCCCCCTTGCGCACGTGATCACCGGGGTGCCGGCAGCCAGGGCCTCGGCGAACACGATTCCAAACGGCTCGTCCCACTGGATGGGCACGACCAGGGCCGCCGCGCGCCCCAGCAGGTCGTTCTTCCGCTCATCATTGACCTCGCCGACCCATTCGACGCCGTCGCGCCCTATGCGCCCGGCGATCCGCCGATCCCAGAAATCCCTTTCCGGGCCCTTGTCGGCGCGGTTGCCCGCCAGGATGAGCCGCCGGCCGCTCGCCCGCGCGATGTCGATCGCGATGTCGGGACCCTTTATCGACTCGATGCGGCTCAAAAAGACCAGCGGGGCGTCGGCCGGCACGCGCGGCACGAACGTCACCTTGTCGAGCTCCACGAAATTGTGGACCGCGCTCCAGGCGCCCCCGGACGGCCGTCCCATCGCGCAGATGTATTCGCTGCACCCGGTGAAGCGGAGGGACCGGCCCGCCAGCCGCGCGGCCCAGGCGATCTGGCGGCCGCCCGTGTGGCGCTGGTACGACATGACCTTGGGAAGCGGGGCGAAAAGGAGCGGCAGGAGGTATCCCAGGCGCGAAAAGCTGTGCAGGACGTCGGGCCTGAAGCGCCTTGTGGCGCGAAGGAGCGCAAGCGAGTTGCGCAGCGAGCCCCCGTCCCGGCCGGTGGAGGGCCAGCCAAAAAGCGCGTCGACCGCGCACGTGGAATCGGGATGCGCGACCAGGCCCACGGTGTGGCCCTGGATCCGGAAGCAGCGTGCCAGCGCGTCGACGATCCGCTCGATTCCGCCGTAACCCGGGGGCGGCACCGGCAGCGGGGGGTCGGCGGTGAGGAGGATTCTCAAGGTTTCACGGCCTCGACGTACAGCGAGTACGGGGAGTGCTCCTCGCGGTCGATCGCCAGGAGCGGGTCGGCGGATTTGCCGAAGGCGCTCTTGGTTAGCTGCGCGAAGCCCGCCTTGTTGAGGGCCCATTCAAGCGTCTCGTAGTCATAGGCGAAATGATGCTCGCCGCCCTGGCGGAACACGTGGTTGAGCATGGCCATCGGCGTGGGCATGTCGCCCGGAAGCGGGTCGAGGCCCAGGGCGGCCCATTGGGCGCGGTCGCCTCGCACGTAGGCCTCGGCGAATCGGCGGCCGTCCGGAACGACGATCCGAAGCCTGGCTCCCGGTTCCATGATCCTGTGAAACTCCCGAAGCACAGCCGGCAGCTCCTGCTTGAAATTGAGGTGCTCGATGACGTGTTCTGCGAAGATCCGGGCGACGCTGCCGTCGCTAAGGGGGATTCCGCGGCGAACGTCGCAGACAAACGTCTGGTCCGTCGGGTGGCCCACCGCATCCGTGTTCAGCCACCCCGGGAGGCCCCTGCCTCCGCTGCCCACGTTCAGGCTCAGCGCCTTCTCGGCCCGCAGCCGCCTCACCGTGCGGTGATAGGCGGGGCTCAGGCGATTCTTGACCCGGCACAGCCAGCATTTGGCCTCGAAGCGCAGCCCCATCAGAAGCTCCGGGCCGAAGGGCAGCGTGCGGTCGAGCCACCGGCCAATGCGTTGTTTCGGTTTCAATGGGATCGGGAAGCCGTTGGGCGGCGGGACGGGGCGTCAGGGCGGCTGGGGTGCGACTTCATGGGCGTTCAGCCTGGCGCCTGGTGGTCCAAATGTCGAAAACGACTCTTCAGGGCTCCCCTGTGGACATACAGGGCGTTGCAAAACTGGAGGTAGCCCCCGCCCGCGTGCGTCCCGCCAAACTGCTCGTAGAATCCAAACAGGCGGAATTTCCGGGCGACCAGGAAGTCGTTGAGCCCGGCGAAATGCGTGTTGACGCGGTCGTCGGGCTGGAAGCTCACCTCGGCATAGACGAACGCGACGCGCCCGCCTGAGACAAGGCCGTCGGCGCCGGCGAGGACATCCACGTCGCCGCCCTGCGCGTCCGTCTTGAGCACGTCTATGCCATCGATACCCTGCTTCACGCAGAATTCATCCAAGGTCGATATCTCCACGGTTTCCAACCGGGCCGAGGCTGTGGGCGCGTTCGGGAGGGCCGCAAGGGTGTTCAGCTCGGAGTTTTCCTGGATCTCGATCTCGCGGGAACCGCTCTTGCGGCCCATGGCGAGCTTGTGCGCGCGCACGCCCGGCCAGCGCCGGACGTTTTGGCGCAGGGCGAGAAAGGTGTCGTTCACGGGCTCGAATGAGTGGATCGCGGCGCTGGGAAAATAACCTGCCATGGCCCCCGCCGTCTGGCCAACGTTGGCGCCCACGTCAAAGAGCGTCCTGAAATCCCGCGTGGCGGCGATCCGGCACATGTCGTACAGCCAGTTTGTCCGCAGGCGGTAGGTGCGCATGAGCGGAAACCAGCGCGCGCGCATCAGGCGCTCGATTGGCCAGCGGGCGGCCTGTCCCAGGTGGTAATTGGCGCTCAAGGGATTTTTTCCTCCTTCCCGCTGAATGCAGACCGCCTCGGCCGCGTCGGGACCGGGTCCGTCCGTCAGTCCGCCCTCATTGACCAGCGCCACTCGAAGTCGCCCTGGCCGATCACCTGAAGGGGTGGCATCTGGGGGTGAAAGCGGGGAGAGACGTAGTCGAATTCGACGACATCGATCTTCTGGTCATAGTCCATGGTGGCGTCGCCGAGATAGACCGAGAGAAGGTAGGTGTCGCTGTGCAGCGGCACGTGGTCGATGCACGCGGTCACCACCCCCCCGAGCGCAGGCTGCGGCTTCCAGGCCTCAGCTGCCATGCGGCCATTGCTGCCGGCGATGGGATACCCGAACCTTGACGATACCGTGATCCCCACCACGGGTGGCGAAAGCGGAAAGGGCGACCTGAACCCGACGCTGATCTCGATGCGGCCCTCGGCGAGGCTGCGCGGGTCGACCCTCACCGACGTGATGAACGGCCTGGGCACCGCGGGCGCCGGAAAGTCGGCCTGCTGGCTCCCCGTGTGCAGGTACGCCGCAAGGCATTCGTTGATCGGGCCCTGGCCCGCGAGCTGCCCCTGTCTGAGCCAGATGCCCACGCTGCAGATGCTCTGGAGGGCGGCGCTGTTGTGGCTTACGAAGAGCACGGTGCGCCCGTCGCTCCGCGTGACCTCGCTGACCTTGTTAAGGCATTTCTTCTGAAACTGCGCGTCGCCCACCGCGAGCACCTCGTCGACGATCAGGATCTCGGGCTCGAGATGCGCGGCGATCGCGAACGCAAGGCGCACATACATCCCGCTCGAATAATGCTTTACCGGCGTGTCGAGGAACTTCTCGATCTCGGAGAAGGCGACGATCTCGTCGAACTTCCGGGTGATCTCCGCCCGGCTCATCCCGAGGATGGCGCCGTTGAGGTAGACGTTCTCCCGGCCGGTAAGGTCGGGATGGAATCCCGTGCCCACCTCAAGGAGGCTGGCCACCCGGCCGCGCATGTGGACGCGTCCGGCTGTCGGCTCGGTGATCCTCGAGAGGATCTTGAGGAGCGTTGATTTCCCCGCGCCGTTTCGCCCCACGATTCCAAGCACCTGTCCCCGCTGAATCTCGAACGACACGTCCTTCAGGGCCCAGAATTCCTCAACCGTGCGCCTGGGCCGCCCCGCCCCGGGACGCAGCCATTGGGCGGCCGTGCGAATCCCGCGGGCCATCCTGTCCCTAAGGGTGTCGTCGATCTGGTGCCCGAGCAGGTAGCGCTTCGACAGGTTCTCGACCGAAATGATGGGATCGCCGGGCATGGCTCGGGGTCAGATGATGTCGGCGAATGTCCGCTCCATGCGCCGGAAGTACCGCAGGCCGGTGAGCGTCAAGAACGCGGAGATCACGATGGAAAAGCAGACGCCGCGCATGTCGAAGGGCTGGCCGTCGCTCAGGAGGCACCAGCGGAAGGCGTCGATCACGCCGGTCAGCGGATTAAGGTCGAGCAGGGTGCGCCAGGACGGGGCGACGCTCGTGCTGTAGCCCACCGGCGAGACGAACACGCCGACCTGGATGACGAAGGGCACAATGTATTTGAAATCGCGATACTTGACGCTCAGTGCCGTGAACCAGATGCCCGCGCCGAAGGCGAGCATGAGCGCGGCGAGCATGAACAGCGGCAGGAGCGCCCAGTGCCAGGACGGAAGCCGCCCGAGGCAGAGCGAGGCGCAGACGTAGAGGACGAGCACAACGAGGAAGTCGACCGTGGCGACGCCCAGGGAGGAAAGGGGAATGATGAGCCTGGGGAAGTACACCTTGGAAATCAGGTTGGCATTCGACACCAGGCTCGCGCTCGAGCCGGCGAGCGCGGCGGCGAAGAACTGCCAGGGGAGCTGCCCGGCCGCCACCAGGAGAAAATAGGGAACGCCGCCGGACGACATGCCGGCGACCTTTCCAAACATGAACGTGAACACGAAATTGGTGATCACGGCCTGGACCACGACCCAGCCGATCCCGAGCACAGTCTGCTTGTACCGCACCCTGATGTCGCGCTGGGTCAGGAAACGGAGAAGGTCCCGGTAGCGCCAGACGTCCCTCCAGTAATGGATGCTGGCGCCTCCCGCCTCGATGAGCAGGTCGTCGTGGGGCGCCTCGGCCGAGGGAGTCTCGATGGGGGCGCTCATGGCGAGAGCAATGAGGCAAAGCGCTCCTTGAATCGCAAATAGGAAAACATGCGTGCCCGCTCAAGCAGCGGCTCGACGGGCCACTCCCGGCGCAGCGCGGCGACGATCGCGGCGGCGATGCCCGGCACGTCGCCATATCCGACGAGGACGCCGGTGTCGGGGGTGACGACCTCCGGGACGCCGCCTGAACTCGCCCCGAGCGAGGGCCGCCCGTGCGCCATGGCCTCGAGGTAGACGAGGCCAAAGCCCTCCTTCTGGCTCGGCAGGGCGAAGAGCCTGCATCGCGCGAATTCATCGTGGAGCTCCGAGTCGCCGATGTATCCGGTAAATTCGACCGCGTCGCCAAGGTTGAGCTTCCTTGCGCGGGCCTGCAGGCCCGGGAGCCCGTCCCCCCGCCCGACGATACGCAGGCGCGCCTCGGGAATCTGGCTGCGCACGGCCGGCATCGCATCGATGAGGTGGTCGATCCCCTTGTAGCTGTCGGCGATCGACAGGCGGGAGACCGAGAGGATCACCGGAGAGCGCCCGGCCGCGGAAATGGGCGACGGGGGATCAAGCCGCGGATCGAGGGCGTTCGGGAACACGGCCGTCCGCTCGCGCGGAACCCTGCAGCGTTCCAGAAGCTGCTGCCGCGTGAATTCGCTGACGCACAGGATGCGGCGCGCCTTTCGCAGCGCGTGCCGCTCAAGGACGGTGAACGGGCGCCACACCTCGATGCCATGGGCGACGAGGTAATAGGACTTCCTGGGCCAGAGCGCGGACGCGGCCCAAGCGACGGGCAGCTGGGCGATGTGCCCGCAGACGATCCGGTCCGAACGCAGGCCCATGCGCAGCGCCGCGCCGCAGAACTTGACCTTGCTGCGGCTGCAGACCTCCCACTCGACGAGCCTGTCGTTGGAGTAGCGGCGCTTGTCGGTCGAGTCGAAGAGCCTGTCGTTGAGCGACACCAGGCGCACGACGTCGTCGTCGACCGCCAGCTCGCAAAGCGCCTTGAGGTAGAGCCTGAGGATACGGGAGATCCCGCCGTCGCCGGTGAAAAGGTCTGGGGTGAGCAGCAGCGATTTCACGGATGTTCAGCTGGCCGGGAGCGCCTGCGGCGGGCGGGCCGCCAATCTGAGGTTCACGAAGGCGATGAGAACGGCGAGGCTCCACACGCGCGACCAATTGCGGTCGTCTCCCCCGGACACGAAGTCCCTCCAGAGCGCCTGGACCGGGCCGGCCGAGAAAAGCCCGCTTCGGCCCACGCTGGCGGACGCGAAGGTGTCGTCGAGGAACGGCCGGAGCTGGCGGCGCATCCAGACGGGGAAGGGGAGCGTGAAACCGCGCTTCCGCCTCTGGGCGAGACCGGGCGGGAGGATGTCCGCGGTCGCCTCGACGAGCGCCGATTTCGGACTGCCGGGATCGTCCCTGAAGCGGGCCGGCTGCCGCCAGATCCACTCGATCAGCGGACGGTCGATGAACGGGACCCGCAGCTCGAGCGAGTGGCGCATGCTCATGACGTCGCTGTCGCGCAGGAGGACGTCGGCCATGTACGTTCGCATCTCCCAAGCGCTCGCGAGGGAGAACAAGTCCTCCGCGCAGACGTCGCCGCGCATGGCGTCCAGCCTCGGATGAAAGGGCGCGGCCCCGTCTATCTGGGACACCACCCCGGGGGCCAGCAGCGACCGGCGCCTCGACTCGGAAAAGACGCGGCGCTGCAGCGCCGCGATCTCGTGGGGGTCCCGCGCATTGCGCAGGATGTCCGAGAGCTTCCGGGCGCGCGTCCCCCCCATGCCGAGGACGTTGGCCAGCAGCGAGCGCGCGGGCGACGGAAGGCGCCGCCAATGCGGCAGGCGCCGGGACAGGATCGGGAGGGTGCGGAAGGAGGGATAGCCGCCAAAAAGCTCGTCGCCCCCGAGCCCGGATAGTGCGACCTTAACCCCGCCCGCGCGGGCCGTCTGGCTCGCGTAGAAGGTGTTGACGCCGTCGCCCGTCGGCTGGTCGCAGGCGGCGATGAACGTGCCGAGGTCGCGCGCAAGGTCGTCACCCGTCACGATCCGCGTCTGGTGGATCGCGCCGAAATGCCGCGCGCTTTCCTCGGCCTCGCCGGCCTCCGAGAAACGCTCCTCCTCGAAGGCGATCGAGAAGGTCTTGAGCGGACTGCCGGCCGCCCGCGACATGAGACCGGCGACCACGGCCGAGTCCAGGCCGCCCGAAAGGAAGGCACCCACCGGCACGTCGGCGATCATGTGGGCCCGGATCGTGTCGTCGAGGCGCGCGCGCAGGCCGCGCACGAACTCCTCCCGCGACGCGCACGGGGCCGGGTCGCCGGGTATGGACCTGAAGGTCCAGGCCGCGCGCATGTCGAGCTGCCCGCGGCGGAACCGCAGGCATTCGCCAGGCTGCAGGCTCAAGATCCCGCGGTAGATGGTGCGCGGAGCCGGCACCGCGAGCCATGCGAGGTAGTCGGCGACCGAGACCGGGTCGATCTCCGCCGCCACGGCGCCGGATGCCAGCAGCGCGGCGACCTCGGAGGCGAAAACGAGCCGTCCGCCCTCGCGGCTGAAATAGAAGGGCTTGATCCCGAAGGGGTCGCGCGCGGCGAAAAGCGACTGGTCGACGGAGTCCCAGAGGGCGAAGGCATACATTCCCCGCAGCCTTCCCAGGGCGCCCTCGCCCCAGTGCACAAGGGCGGCAAGAAGCACCTCAGTGTCGCATCTCGTCCGGAACGTCCATCCCGCGGACTCGAGCTCCCCCTGGAGCGACCGGAAATTGTAGATGGCGCCGTTGAACACGAGGGTGTGCCGCCCGTCGGGCGTTGCCATGGGCTGGTGGCCGTTTGCCGGGTCGAATATGGCCAGGCGCCGCATCCCGATCGTGGCGGGCCCCTGGGAGAACATGCCGGATTCATCGGGGCCCCGGTGGAACATCTCCGAGCACATCCTCGCGACCGCCTCCCTGCCGGCCTCGGCAGGGGCGACGGGGTCTACGAATCCGGCGATGCCGCACATGGTTTTGGGAAATGCTTCGCCCCGTCGCTTCCGCGGGCAGCGACGACAAAGGACCAGATTGGGTCGCCCATTGGGGTCGGTCGGGTGGCACCCTACCGAATCAACATACCAACTACGCGTCGCCCGAGGCGCAACCTTTCAGGGGAGCCCCGTTTCCGGCGCGGGCCTGCCTCCCGCAAGCCCGCGTCCCTCCGCGCGGGGGACACCCCGGCGTTCAGGAACCCGGGACCGGCGGCCATCCCGGCGCCGCGTGCCAAAATTTTTTCTCAAAAACGCCTCGTTATTTCCGACGCGACGCGCAAACATCGTCCCTCATGCCAGGCGTAGGCAAACTCCTCAAACAGGCGCAGAAGATGCAGCGCTCCATCGAGACCCTCCAGGCCCAGCTTGAGGCCCGCGAGATCGAGGTGGCGGCGGGCGGCGGCGCCGTGAAGATCAAGGTGAGCGCCTCCGGAAAATTCCTCTCCCTGTCCCTCGACCCCGAGTTCCTCAAGGAGGATCCGAAGCTCATTTCCGACACGGTGCTCGCGGCCGTCCAGGACGCAGCGAAGCAGGCCAAGGAATTGAACGACAGCGAAATGCAGAAGGTAACCTCGGCGTTCCAGATGCCGGGAATCTTCTGACCGGCGTGACGACCGCCTTTGAAAAGCTTCAGAAGGCCCTTCGGAAACTTCCAGGGGTAGGGTACCGCTCCTCGGAACGGATCGCGCTTCACCTGCTCATCGGCAAGCCGGAGCAGCTTCCGGCGCTCGTCGAGGCGCTTGGGGAGGCATCGAGCTCGATCCACCGGTGCAGCCGGTGCGGCAACCTTGCGGAGGAGACCCTGTGCGACGTGTGCTCCGACACCAGGCGCGACCACCGCTCCGTCTGCGTGGTTGAAAACGTTCCCGACCTGGCCGCGATTGAGCGGAGCGGATCATGGAGGTCCGGCTACCATGTCCTTCACGGCAAGCTTTCGCCCCAGAACGGAGTCGGGCCGGACGACCTGAACATCTCGAGCCTCGTCGCGCGCGTGGAGTCCGGCGAGGTCGACGAGATCGTGCTGGCCCTGTCGAACGACGTGGAGGGCGAGGCGACGTGCCACTTCATCCAGGAGCACGTGCCCCCGGGCCGCGGCGTGCGCGTGACGCGGATAGGATTTGGGATCCCGAGTGGCGGCGGCGTGCTCTATGCCGACTCGGTGACCTTGAAGAGCGCCCTCGACAGCCGCCGGGAGTTTCACTGAACGATTCCGGCGATCGGCGGGGCCGGCAAGCCGCCCCCGCGCCCCCGGCCTTCGTCAAGCGATTCCCAGCCGCCGGGTGATCTTTGAGACTGTGCTCGCGATGCCATGCTCGGCCAGCGCGCGGCGCTGGCCCTGTTCGCGCAGCCTGCGCCGCCTCGGCTCGTCGCCTTCCAGCGCCGCCACCTTCGCGACCAGCTCCCCGGCATCCCGGTAGACCTCGATCTCGCGGCCAATCTCGTAGAGCGCATCGAGGCCCGGCGCCGATTCCGTCAGGTAGGCGGCCCCCGCCATGGGGGCCTCGATGTCGCGCAGCCGGGAATAGCGATCGGGCCTGTCGAGGGGCCTGCTAGGATTCGGGTAGCGGTTAACGCCGACGCACACCCTGCATTCCCGGAGCACCCGCCAGTAATCGTCCCCGGGGCTCGGTCCCATCGCCCTGGAGGCGAAGTCGCAGGCGATCGGCGCCGGCGGGAAAAGCCTGCGCGCGACCTTGCGCGCGAGCGCGGGAAACCCGTGTTGGGTGGCGTATTCCCACTGGTTGGCAAGGAGCCTGAATCCCCGGCCCGGGGGCGGATCGTCCCACGGCGCTGCCTCGCCGTCCCATCCGACGCCGCGCAGGTCCATCTTCAGCCCGAGGGCATAGGCGCGGGCGAACAGGCGTTCGCGCTGCTCGTCGCGCGTGCCGACAAAGGTCGGGGGAAGGCTCCCGTCCGCCGGGGGCACGCGCCATTGCGGCGCCACCCAGCACGCCATGGGGGCGTGGATGAAGGGGAGCCCGGCGCGGCGGTAGAGCTCCAGTCCGGCGGCCTCGGGAACCCAGTGAAGGTCGAAACCGTGGTATTCCTGCGGCGCCCGGCGGAAGAGGCGCACGTTGTCGCAGAAATAGTTGACGCACGGGATCCCAAGGGCCCGAAGCTCGGACACCGCGCCGGCCAGCACCTGGCCGGGATACAGGTACGAGAGGAAGAGGTCGATCGGCCGCGCGGCGTGCTCGCGGCGGATCCAGTCGACGGCGCGCTGCCAGGTCGCCTCGCGCCACGCTGCGCGCGATTCCGGCGGCATGGCCGTGAGGCCCTCCGCCCAGTCGCACCCCGGCGCCTCAAGGCACTCATGGCCCGCCTCCGCGAACGCTGCGCGAAACGACTGCGCCCAGAACCGGTATGCGGGAACCGGATGCGGCCGGAGGTCCTGATGGCAGCAGAGAAAAATCCGGAGAGGCTTGGTCATGCCGTCGCCGGGCCGAGGCCGGGGGAGGCGCTAGGGATCGATCCGCGCATAAATGTCGCCCCAAAGGAGCGGATCCGGCCGGGCCCAGACGGAGGCCGCGACCTGCCCGGCGCCTAGCCATCGCGGCTCGGCGAGCCGTGTGTCCTCCCCCAGCGCGTAGTTGAACCGATAGGGCCCGAGCGCCGACAGCAGCGCCAGGCAGCGGCCGGCGTCGTCCCGGTACTCGCGGTTGAATTCGAAGCTCACCTTGGCGATCGCGGTCCTGAGCCCTTCCAGGACCTGGCTCTCGTGGCCCTCGACGTCGATCTTGCAGAAATCCGGCCTGCCGTGGCGCGCGATCAGGTCCTCGAGCGTCCTCACCTCGACCGATTCGGATAGCGTGAACGGATGGACCTTGGAGAAGCGGCTCAGCACCCCGGGGTCGTGGCGCAGCGACGCGACCTCCGACAGCGCGGCCGTCTTGTGGAGCGTGGCCGTTCCGGGGGACGAACCCAGGGCGCATTGCAGCACGTGTACCTTCGGGGAGCCGGCAAACCGGCGCCGGACCTGGTCCGCCAGGGCCGCCTGCGGCTCGACGGCGACGACCTCTGCGCCCAGGCTCCTCGCCACCAGCGCGAAGTGCCCGACATTGGCCCCGATGTCGAAGACGAGGTCATTCCTTCCTATGAACCCGGCCAGGAACCTGCGCCGGGCGCGGTTGCGCTGAAGATGGCGCAGGTCGCTCAGACGGCTCCAAAGCCGGCTGGAGCGAAAGCCTAAAAGCGGGTGGCTCATGAGTGCTGCCGGCAGTTCACGGCTTGAGGAAAAGCGCGTCCGCCTGGGCCAGCGGCTCGCCGGGGACTAGGCTCGATCCAAAGGCATGCAGCCGGTACCCCCGGTCGCCCAGGTGGGCGAGGACGTCCGGGAACAGCGCCTGGCCCTCGTAGAAGCGGCGGAAGCTCACCTCGCAGATGACGGCGCGCGCCGCCTGCAGGCTCCTGTCCGCGCCCCGCAGCGCCTCGAGCTCGTAGCCCTGGATGTCGAGCTTGATCAGGTCGGGGGCCCGCACTGTCCCGGCGGCGACAAGGCCGTCCAGTGTTGCCATGGGAACGTCGCGGCGCCCCGCGGGCAGGACGTTAAACGTCTTCCGGCCCTCGTCGGTCAGCGGAAGGACGCTCGAGGCGTCGGAGAAGTCCGTGACCTCGAGCGCGACCGAACCGTCCCGGGGCCCGAGGGCCACCTGGTGCAGGCGAACGTCCTTCCAGGGGGCCGTCCACTGCCGGAATCCCGCAAGGTGCCCCTCAAGCGGCTCGAAGGCCTCGACGGCCGCCCCGGGGTAGAGCGACTTTGCGAGGCAGGTCCACGTGCCGACGTTCGCCCCGATGTCATGGATCACCCGCGGCGGGCTGGCGCCGAGCATCTCCAGCAACTCAAGGCTGTCGATGTGGCCGAGCGAGAGCCGCTCGGCGGGAGTGCCGCGGAGCCGCAGGCGCCTGCGTCGGCGGCGCGATGCCGTGGCGAGCCTCTCCACGATGTCAAAGGGGTTGTACAGCAGGCTGGCGCGCATGGAACACCGTATCCCGTCCGACGTCGGGATTCAATCCCGACTCCGGCGCGGATCCCTGGGTCCGCAGCCCTTTAGGGCAGCGGCGAGACCGACCGGATCGAGTCGAGGAAAACGGATTTCTCCAGGTCCCAGCAGAACCTGCTCCTGGCCAGCTCCCGCGCCCTGCGCCGCGCCGCGGCCATGTGCGCGGGGGCCGCGAAGAATTCGTCGAGTATGGCGGCGACGACGTCCGGCTCGCCCAGGTCCGCAAGGAGCGCAGCCTCCCCAAGCTCGGGCGCAAGCGCGCTTTGCGCCGCCGTGTCCGAGAGAAGCTGGGGAATGCCCGCGAGCAGGTAGACGAATATCTTGTTTGTCAGGCAAAGGTCGCGGTTGAGCGGCAGCCGCGGCTCCACCGAGAGGCCGAGGTCCGCGCTGGCGGCGAGGCGCGCCATGTCCCTGGGGGGGCCCGGCGAAAGGATGCGGATGGGGCGCTTCAGGCCGGCGCGGATGGCCTGGGCCTGGAGGCGGGCGGCATAGCCGGCTACCGGGAAGCCGCGCAGGTTGAGCTCGACCGGCGCGCGCATGCGGCCGAGCACCTCCACCATCTCCTCGAGGCCCCGGCCGGGGCCGATGGTCTGGGAGAACCAGTAGATGCGCGCGGGCCGCGCGGCGGTGATGGAACCGGGGCCGACCGATGCCTCGGGCGCCTGTGCGAGCGGAAAGACATTGAGCACGGTGCGCGGATGAACGCCGTAGACGTTTTCATATCTGCGGCTTATGAGCGGCGAGGCCGCGGTCAGGTGGGCGCATCCCGCCAGCAGGCGGGATTGCAGGATGCGCGCGGAAATCCGCGCGGCGGGGTCGTTCAGCACCTCGTCGGTCTCGGCGTCGTGGAAGTCCTCGGCGTCGAAACCGTAGGCGGCACCGCGCCGCCTCGCGGCCAGCGCTGCGGCCGGCAGCGCGGGCAGGCAGTGGCCGACGTAGAGGCTGGCCCTAACGCGGGCCGCCGCGCTCCCGAGGTGCAGTGCCTCCGCGCTGTTGGCGCGCGCGGCGATCCCCAGCGAGGCGGAGCGCACGCGCACGACAAGCTGGCGCGAGAAACGGCGCAGGATCTTTCGCGCGATCGCGCCGGCGCCCCGGCCGAAGTCCACGCGGGTGAACGGCCACCCCGCCGTCCTCAGGATGTCGGCGTCGAGCGGATCCGCGGCGGGAAAATTCCTCCCGAAGACGACATGCACGCGGTAGCCGGCCTCGGCGAGCGCGTCGGCCTCCTTCACGAGGCGCGGCGTCGAGGCCACGTGTCCGGGCGTCACGAGGCAGATGAGCGGCGCTTTCATGCTCATGCGGCGGGTCCGAAGAGATTCGCGCGGCGCAGGACCCCGGCGAGAGTCCTGCGGTAGGCGTCCCACTGCCAGTTCTTGGCGGTGGCAAGCGCGGCTTCGCGCATGGCCCGGAGCTCGCCCCGGTGCGCGAGGCACCAGTCGAGCGATTCCGCGATTGCGCGGGCGTCCCCGGCGCGGATGAGCAGGCCGTTCTGCCCGTTCCTGAGCAGGTCGGCCGCGCCCGCGCAGTCGGTCGTGATCACGGGCAGGCCGCGCGACCATGCCTCGGTCACCACCATTCCCCAGCCGTCGCACAATGTCGGGAAGATGAGCGCGTCGCTGCTCCTGTAGTGCGCCATCAATTCGGGGCGGGGTATGGATCCGCAGAGCTCGACGCCCTCGGGTAGCGGATGCAGCACGCGGTCGGGGAGGGCAACCGCGCCGAAGACCTTCAGGCGCGCATGGCGCCCGAAGCCGCCCTGCCTCCAGGCCTCGAGCAGGTAATGGGCGCCCTTGCGGATCCCGAACGTGCCGGCCCAGAGGAACGTCGGCGGCCCGTCCGGCGCGCCCCCGGCGCCCAGGGCCTCGTCGCGGCCCGCGGCGGCCGGCGCGCCGAGCGGGACGACCTGCACCTTCTCCACGTCGAGGCCGGCCAGGTAGAAGCTTCGCTTCGTGTAGGCCGATGCCGCGATGACGACATCGGCGCTGCGCCACTCCGCGAGGCGCCTGGCGATTCTCCGGTCCTCCCGCTTGGCCGTGTAGCGGTGATAGGCGGTGCGCAGCTCGGGGAACTTTATCATCTCGGCCTCGAGGATGTGCTGGACGAAGCGCGGCTCGGGCGCGGGCATCTCATAGGCGACCCTGATCCCGAGGCTCCGGGCCCTCTCGAAGGTGAAGCGGGAGCTGTGTTCGTATCCGTAGACCCCCGTGAGGCCGGCGTGCAGCCCCCGGGCCACGGTCCTGTCAAAGGCGATCTCCGTGCGCTCCCAGACGAAGTCGGTCAGCCGTCCATCGCGGTCGACCGCGCCCGTGGCCAGGCGGAGCAGTTCGCCCCAGGGATGGGCCTCGACCTTGTCGAACGGGACCTCGGTCACGGCCCGGCGCCGGAACCGCGCCCCCAGGTCTCGCCCGACGAGGCTCCCCGCGGCCGCCGCGACGCGCTGAACGGCGCTCGCCGGATCGTCGCGCACGGTTGTGACGAACCGCTCGAGCTGGCCCGCCTCGTACAGCGCCCGCGCGGCCTGCTGATCGGGAGGAGCGACGCTTGTGTGAAATATGACGACGCTCACGGGGGAGGGCGCATCCCTGCAGGAGCCGCTGCGCTCGGGATGCAGTGATGCGCGCGTCCGGAAGCGTGTTGACGATGGCGCCCGTTTTGGCGAGCTCTTTTACCTCCTGTGCGGGTTAATCACCACCCGGGAGCCTCCAAATGCCGCCACGCCGACTGGCCGACTCGGGCTCCATCCCTTACTTCCTCTCGCTGGCCGTTCTCGCGCTGCTGCCGCTTGCGCCCGAGCAGTACCTGTACTTCAGAAACCACGAGGACCTGAAGTATTTCGCGCCCATAGCCTATTACGAGGGGATCGTCTCGTTTCTTCTCCTGGCCCCGGCCCTCCTGGCCAACCGGCTGTGGTCGCGCATCTGGGTGGTGACGATCGGGAGCGTGATGGGAGCGGCGACGCTGGTCGTCGCCTTCCAGGCCGTGAGCATAGGGGCGCGCTGGGACCTGACGGCCCATGCGGCCCTGATGCAGACGAGCCCGGGCGAGGCCCTGGGGTATCTGCGGTCGTTCGCGACCCTTGGCAGCATCGCCTGGATTGCGCTTCTCGCCGCGGGATTCGCGGGCTGCATCACGGTAAACTGCCGCTCGGCGTTCCCGAGGCGCCGCGCCGCGCTGGCCGCGATTCTCCTCGGCGCCCTTGCGAGCGCCCACGGGATTCACAACGCCTACCGCTTCGGCCGACAGGCCTTTCACATGGTCCGGGTGTCGACGGGGGAATCCCTGAAGATCACGGACATCGGCATCAACAAGTTCCATCCGGTCACCTACCTGCTCCTGACCGAATACAACTACAGAGTGACCCACGCGTTCTACCTGAAGGCATACCGCAACATCGCGGACCACAAGGACCTGTTCAAGGGCGCCGCCCCGGTCCCAGGGGCCGTGGTGCCGAGGCTTGTGGTCGTCGTGATCGGGGAGTCGGCGAGCCGGCGGCACTGGTCGCTGTACGGCTACCCCCGGGAGACCAATCCCGAGCTCAGGAAACTGGGGGACGACGTGCTGCTGTTCTCCGACGTCATCTCGTCCAGCGTCGGGACGCAGACCGTCCTGCGGGCGATGTTCACCACGAACGCCTTCTCGATGCCGGCCTTCCCGCTGTTTTCGGCGGCGGGCTACACGACCCACTGGATCTCCGCGCAATACAGCCAGGGCGCGAACGACGTGGAGGTCTCGGCCCTGGTGCAGTCCGCCGACCAGAGGACGTTCCTCAACGGGGCCTACGACGAGAGCCTGGTTCCGTTCGTGCAGGAGGCCGCGTCGGCGCCGGGCAAGCATCTCATATTCGTGAATCTCTTCGGAAGCCATGTTCGGTATGACGACCGCTACCCGACGAGCTTCTCGGCCTTCCACGGGGACGGCGAGAAGGAGCGCCTCATCGCGGCCTATGACAACACGATCCTCTATACGGACCACGTCCTTGCCCGGTTCATCGACCTGCTCGGCCGGATGCACGAGGCGAGTTGCCTGCTCTACGTGAGCGACCACGCCGAGGACGTGTACGACTCGACGCCGGACATGTACCTTTTCCGGAGCGACGCCATCGCCACGAACGCGATGTACGAGGTGCCCTTCCTCGTGTGGTTCTCCCCTGAATACAGGCGGGGCAACCCCGAGTTTGTCCGCGGCGTGGCGGCTGCGAGGGACCGGAAATTCCAGACCGTGGCGCTCTACCAGAGCGTGATCGACCTGGCCCGCCTGACGCACCCGATGTACGACCCCCGCGTCAGTCTCTTCTCCCCGGACTTCGTCGAGGCCAAGCGCCACGTCGGCGTGGCGGGCCGGATCTACAGGAAGGACCACTAGCCGGGGCCGCCGCCGGGGGCCCGCCATGTCTGAAACAGTTCGCCGCACGGGGCCAAACCTGCATGCTGGCGCGCACTCTCATCCCACGGCATGGCCGCGGCCACACCGGCGCAGCAACCCCATTTCGCCACCGGATCACCCGACAAATTGAACGTGCCGGACTCCCCAGCCCATCGACAGCGGCCCTCCTCGGGGCGCAATGACGCGCTGGACGGCCTGCGCGGCGTGGCCATCGCGATGGTCCTCTGGCTCCACTTCGTGCAGCAGTACCTTCCCCCCGGCCGCGGATCGTGGCTCGGCTGGCTTCGCGCGGGAACCGGTTTGTCGTGGGCCGGCGTGGACCTGTTCTTCACTCTCTCGGGCTTCTTCATAGGAGGCATCCTGATCGACCAGCGGGACTCGCCGCGCCTGATAAGCGTGTTCTACCTGAGACGGGCCGTCCGCATCCTGCCGATCTACTACGTGACGCTGGTCGCGATCGCCGCGGCGATCCTCCTTCGGCTTCCCGGCTCCTACCATCTCTTCCCCGGATGGGTCTACGCCCTCTTTCTCACCAACTTTGCGTTCGCCCTCGCGAAGTCCTGGGACTGGCTGCCGCTCTCGGTCCTGTGGACCCTCGCCGTCGAGGAGCAGTTTTACGTCACGGCGCCGTGGGTGGTGCGGGCGATCCCGCGGTCGCGGATCCCGTGGCTGGCGGCCGGGCTCGCCGCGCTGGCCGAGCTCGCGCGCGCATGCATGCTGCTCGCGTATCCGCACGGGCATTTTGCCCTGCATGTGCTCACCCCGTTTCGGATGGATGCGCTCGCCCTCGGCGTCCTGGCGGCGTGGGCCGTGCGCAGCGAGGCCGCGAGGCCGTTTTTCGCGGGGCTTGGGGCCCATTGGCGCCGCTGGCTGCTCCTGGCCCTCGCGCTCCTCGGGGGACTAGACCTCCTTCAGCCCGCCCAGGGCTCGCCCACGCTGGCCCTCTTCGGCTACCTTCTGATCGCAATGGTGTTCACCCTGATCGTCCTGATTGTCGCGAAGGTGCGGCCGGCGGGCCTCGTCAAGCCCCTGGAGTTCCGGCCCCTTGTGCACCTCGGCCGGCACTCCTATTTCATCTACCTCTGGCATGGCCTGCTCGGGGGCGCCCTGATCCGGTGGATTGGCGGCCCCGACTTCACGCTCAACTCCCCCGCGGGTTTCGGCGTGGCCGCGCTGGCCGTGGGAGCCACGTGGGCCGCCTCCATCGTCTCATGGAGATTGCTCGAGGGCCCCTTCGTGGCATGGGGCCAGAGGAGCGTCTACTGAAGCCATGGGCGCTCCCGTCAAGATAGACATCTCCGCCGTCATTCCGGCCCACAATCCCGATCCGGGCCGCCTCCGGCGCACCCTTCTGGGCCTCAGGGCCCAGACCCTCGCCGCACAGCGGTTCGAGGTCGTCCTCGTGAACAACGCCTCCGCGCGCTTTCCCGACAGGGCCTTTTTCTCCGAGTGCGCCCCGGAGAATTTCGCCATCATCGAGGAGTCCCGGCTGGGGCTCACGTCCGCCCGCCTGGCGGGCTTCGCCGCCTCGCGCGGCGAACTCATCGTGATGGTTGACGACGACAATGTCCTGGAACCCGGCTATCTGGCCGCCGCCGAGGAGATAGGCCGCGACTTTCCTTTCCTCGCCTCCTGGAGCGGGAGCGTCGAGCTGGTTTTCGAGCCGGGCGCGGTTGCTCCCCCGCCGCTCTGGCGCACCTATCTCACCGAGCGCACGTGCACCGGCGCGGTCTGGTCCAACGATGCCTCGCACAACGACTCGACGCCTTGGGGCGCGGGCATGTGCCTGCGCCGAACCCTCGCCGACGCCTATCGCGCGCACTGCGCCAGGGAGCCGAACCGCCTCAGGCTCGACCTGAGCGGCAGGGAGCTCACCTACGGGGGCGACACCGACATCGCCTACTTCGGCTGCGCCATCGGATTCGGAAAGGGCGTGTTTCCGCAGCTCAAGGTGCGCCACCTGATACCGCCGGAGCGCTGCGAGACGTCCTATCTGCTGCGGGCCGTCGAGGGCCACGCCTACTCCGAGTGGCTCCATCACTGGGTGCTCCGCGGAGTCGTGCCCGCCGAACCCGCCGGCTGGAGCAGCCGCCTGAAGCGGTTTCTGCGCCTCGCCCTCTCCGACTCGAGGGTCCGCGCAACCGAGCGCGCGCGGGAGAGGGGCCGGGCGCGCGCCGCGCGGGAACTCGGTCCGCCCCCATGAGCCTGCCGCGCGTCTATTTCTACTGCTGCCCCGAACCGAACAACCTTCAGGACGACATCATCATCCTGGCGGAGGGACTGCGCGAGCTGGGCATCCCCTACTACGCGAGCGCGGACTACTGGCGCCAGTCGCCCGGCGGGGACGACTACCTTTTCCGCGCCACGCCCGACGTGCGGCCCGATGACTGCGACGTCGTCGTACTGCCGTATACGTGGTTCAACTGGGTCCTGCTCGGCGCGCTCCGGCCCATCCGGCGCGAGGTCCCGGAGGGCCTCTTCAAGACGCCCCGGCGCTACCGCACCGTGTACATGGACACAAACGACGGGATCCGCACGGTCTCATGGGAGCCGTCCTTCCGCCGGTTCGACGTCATTCTCCGCTCGAAATACTGCCGGCGCGCCTGGAACCCCGGCAACCTGCGCCCCTGGGTGATGGGCCTATCCAACCGGATGCTCAGGATGACGGAAGGGGCGCCGGCCTTCGCCGCCCGGGCGCGGACCCTCCTTGTCAACTTTGGCGCCTCGCACAGCTACCCTCATGGCGCGCGCCTGCGGTCGCACGAGAAATTTGACCCGGTTGCCGGGCGCATACTCGAGTTCGACGCGACCCGCGACGATCTCTCGGTGGCCCCCGCGGACCCCTACGACCGGCTCATGTGGGAGCAGACAAACCACCGGCACTGCCGCGGCTACTACGAGCGGCTGAAGCGGAGCCAGGCGGTGTCCTGCTTCTGCGGTGAGCTTATTCCGCCCATGCCGTGGCGCGACCCCGCGCAGCTCCTCGTCGGCGGCAACAAGGCGAGGCTCAAGCGGGCCCTCTACGAATTCATCGCGCATTTCGACCCGCGGCCCGAGCGCATCGTCCAGTGGGACAGCTGGCGCTTCTGGGAGGCGTTAGCGGCGGGATGCGCCGTGTTCAACCTCGATCTCGAGCGCTACGGGGCGCTGCTGCCGGTCATGCCGGAGAAGGGCCGCCACTACTTCGGCGTGGACCTCGACAAGCCGGGATCGGTCGTCGAGCGGATCGCGGACGACCCGGGCTCGCTCAGGCGCATTGCCGCCGCGGGTCGCGAGTGGGCGATTGCGAACTATTCACCGCGGGCGATGGCCACGCGCTTCCTGGCGGAGGCTGGCTTCCCGCTGGCAGGCCCCCAGTCTTGAATTTCCCGCAAAATCCCTCCCGCGACCCGTCGCCCCATTCCCAATGACCCTGTTCAAACGCCTCCGCCGGAAAATCCACGACGTATGCCGTTACCCTCCGCTAGCCTTTGGCAAGCGGGACCGCCGGGAGCTCTGGCTCCTCGGTCTCGCCCGGAATCGCGTCTTTGGCGCCGAGGCGGCCCGCCGCATCCTCGGAAAGCCGCTGCTCATAACGCCGCGCCTCGCCCTGACGAGGGGCGAGAAGGTCCGGGTGCAGTTCAGCAGCGCCGGGCAGATCGACGTGTTCGACGAGATGTTCCTGGAGCGCATATACGACCTCGAGGCCGTCCAGGGCGCCCCGGCCCTCGTCGTCGACTGCGGCGCCTTTTGCGGCTACTTTTCCACGATGGCCGCGGGGGCCTTTCCGCGGGCGCGCCTGGTCTGCTTCGAGGCCAATCCCGCGAATATCCCGATGCTCGAGGCCCAGCTGGAGCTCCTGACCGTCAAGGTCGAGCTGCGCCCGGAGGCCGTGCACGTGCGCGACGGCACCGCGGCGTTCTCGGGTGGCGGGCTGGGGGGCGCCCTTGTCACACCGGACGACCCGGATGGGCTGCGGAGGGTCGCCTGCATCGACTTCCCCCGCTGGCTGCGCGAGTGCGCGCCGCCCAGCCTCGTGTGGAAGCTTGATGTTGAGGGGGCCGAGCTTGAGCTCCTGCCCGCGACCCTCGGCATCCTGCCGGGGCGCACCACGTGCTTCCTCGAGACGCACTATCCCGACGACGTGTGCGAGGCCATGCTCGAGCCCTACCGCGAGGCCGGCTTCACCGTGCGGGAGATCCGCCGGAGGCCGGCCAAGGAGGGGGATTTCTCCTACATCGAATGGCTGATGACACGGAAAGACTGAGCGGCCCCCCGCGCGTCCTCATCCTCTCGGACGAGGCTCCTCAGACGGGCACCGCGGGCGGACTGCTCCTTCACCGGCTCTTCACCGGGTATCCGGCCGACAGGCTTCACGTGCTCACGCACCATGTCCCGACAATGGGCGATCCTCTGCCCGGCGTTGTCTACCGCCGCCTGAAGCTGCCGTGGCAGCGGTTTGAAAGGTCGCGGTTCAACCGCCTGAAGAGGTCGATGCGCGCGTTTGGCCTGGTGCCCCCGGTGTCCTCGCTCCAGATGGAGCGGCTCCTGGGCGGCTTTGCGCCGGACGTCGTCTTCTGCGTGATGCAGCACGCCGTCTACTATGACGCCGCCCACCGCCATGCCCGCCGGCACGGCCTGCCCCTCGTCGCGGCGATCTACGACGTGAACGAGGAGTTCGAGCGGGTACTGCCGTGGGCGCTTCCGGCGACGCGCAGGCGCGACGGAGCATTCTACCGCTATGCGAGCCGCCGATTGTGCGTCAGCCCCGAGATGGAGCGGCTGTGCTCCGAGCTGTACCGGGCCGAGGGCTCGGTTCTCTATCCCAACCGGGAGCCGGAGCTGCAGGCGCGCCCCATGGCGCACAATGCCCAGCTGCGCCACCCGCCCGCGCTGACCCTCGGTTTCGCGGGAAACCTGAACTACGGGTACGGGGAGGGCATCCTGCAGATGCTTCCGGCGCTGCGCGCCGAGAAGGCGCGCCTGATCCTCTATGGGCGGCCGCCCGCAGGCGCGGCCGCGCCGCTCCTGGACGCCGTCGACTGCTGCGAATTTCGCGGGTTCGCCGCGACGGGCGAGGCATGGGAAGGCCTGAAGAGGGATTGCGACGCCGCGTGGCTGCCCTATCCGGATCTCGGCGGCCAGATGGAGCGCCTGTACCGGCACCATTTCCCGAGCAAGCTTCCCGAATACCTGGCCCTCGGCATGCCGGTCGTCGTGACGGGCCCCGCCTATGCCACGGGGATGCGGTGGGCGCGCCGCAACCTCGGGCCCGAGCCCTGCGCGAGCAACCTCGCGGACTTCACCTCGCTGCTCCAGCGTCTTGCCTCCGACCAGCCGTGGCGGCGGCAGCTCGTGGAGCGGTGCCTCCAGGCGGGCCAGCGCGATTTCGATCCCGTGAAGATCGCCGCGGAATTCCACGCCCACATCGCCGCGGCCGCAGCCGAAGGGCCGCCATCTAGGGAATGTCTTCAAACCCCAGGGAACCTGAAAATTGATGATCTGTCGTAAGATGCGCCATGTTGTTTACAGATCGATTGGTGTTACCGGAGCCGCTGTGGGAGCGGCTAAAAAAATTGATCTGACGAGGTTCAAAAACCTCAGAGGCCCTCTCGTAACATTGGAGGGCGGCCACGCAAGGGCGACCGCGTCATGGTCACGGCCATCTGGTACGTCATGCGCACGGGAGTGCCGTGGCGCGACTTGCCTCGATGTTATGGGCCATGGAGCTCGGTTTACACGCGATGGCGTCGATGGTGCGCGAGTGGCCTTTGGGATATGGTCCTCTAGGGGCTTGCCGAGGAAGCGACGGGGCAACTGCGCCATCTTGATTGCTCGCACATCAAGCTTCACCAGCCCGGAGCCAACCCGCCGGGAGGGCAGGCGCTCCAAGCAATTGGCAGGACCAAGGGAGGCATCAACACGAAGCTTGCCGCCGTGGTCGACGCTCTCGGTCGGCCGGTTAAGCTTTGTCTGGCCCCTGGTCAGCAGCATGACCTCAAGGCGGTCCTTCCGCTGGTGCCCGTCCTCCGAGATAAGCATGCGGTCGCCGATCGCGGCTTCGATGCGGATACGTTCCATTCGACCCTTCACGTTGCCCACGTGCGGGCATGCATCAGACCGAAACGAGGGCGTGCCTGGCGCCACCGCTTCCACCGAGGTTATTACCGCCGCCGCCATCGAGTGGAAAACTTCTTCTGCCGCATCAAACGCTTCCGCCGAATAGCGACCCGCTATGACAAGCTCGCAACGACGTTTCTCGCCTTCGTTCAGTTCGCCGCCGTCTTGGATTGGCTCACTCACAGGGTTTGAAAACACTCCCTAGAACGCAAGATTGTGCTTGGGGGTACGAAATGGCTCGCCTCGGCAAGATCAGCCTCCACCGCAAACATCGCAGCCCAAATTGATGCCACCATGCGATCGGTTGAGCGACGATCGAGGCCTCCGAACAGGTCCAGGCTAATGCAAGAAGAGCCTTAACCAACCGCTTCCTGAGATTCCCGTCAGAATCCTCTCAACATCGTGGTGGCAGATATTGTTAGCCGATCATGCACCTGTGAAAGCCGGCCGAGCCGATTTCGATTCTCGGCGACCGCACCAAGCAAGCCTGCGCCGCTGGCCCATCGCGCTTCCCACTCCAGGGCTGCGGACCGTTCGCCGCTGAGCGGCTCGCTCAGGCACATTTCGACCGCGCTCGTCCCGCCCAGGGAACCGGAGGGTCCTGCACTGCCCTGTATCTACTGGCGCACCTGGATGCGCGGGATCATTGGGGCCGCCGCAAGGCGTCGGGGTTTCGGGATGCCCCCATCGGCTCGTTCCAGAGTGAACGAGGGGTGCTCAAGCTTCGACGAATGCAGTTCAATTACATAAATATTGGCCAGGCATGCCGCGGCGCTTAGCCGTGACCTAGCACTTCCTTTTCTTCGATTGGCGCGGCACCAGCAACTGAGCCGCTTGAGCGAACGATGTGCCCTTCCACAATGTCACAACATCCCAGCGACAAAGCTAACCAGAATGAAAAATCTCGGACAACATCCCGGACCGGGCTAAGGGACCTACCGGTCAAGAAGGATCCCAAGGGTGGTGATGCACAGGGCCATTCGTTTGAGCTGCAGCCGCTGGCCCCGATCGACCTCGACTTGAAGGACCCAAAGGGCGCGAGACAGCATCCACCAACAGGTTGACAGGCCGGATTGAGGTCGGATCCGAGGCGGTGGAGCCTCTTTGGATTGAAGGCGAGGCTCACCAAGGTCCATTCCATGGCCGCTTTGGACTCGCCGCGCATGGAGAAGCGCCGGAAACCCATGACTTCCTTAATTGTTCCGAGGGTCGGTTCGACCGTTTGCTGGCGCAGTATATATCGCAGCCGCCCGGCGGCGGTGGCCATGCGATGGAGCATCCGCTCTGCGAATGGGGCACCCGCGGCCGGGGCCGGCGGATCCTGCCAGATCGCCGCGACCATAAGCCGATCGTCCTTTCTGGGGCGACCCCCGCGGTGCAAATAGGCCCTATCTGGCTCTTGAGCCTGCTTACGTTAATTTTTTTGGCCGAAGCCGCACCGGCTCCGGCAACTCCATACGACTTGTAAGCACCATGGTTCACACTCTGAGATCCGATCTTTTGCGCTGTTCCGTGAGGTTTGAAAACACTCCGTAAATGAGCCTGATGAAGGGGCCGGGCGCGCCGATGCGCGGAGGCCGAGAACCCGCTACTCGACCGGCACGCTCACGGAGTCGTAGCCATTGCTTTCGATGACGACGTTCTCCCCGGAGGAGAGCTTCTCGACACTCAGCGTCCCGCCTGCCCCGATGACGTTGGATTGTGTGCGCGGCTTGTCCGAACCGGTGATGGTGATGTCCACGCTCAGCGGCTGCATGTAGAGATTGTTGATGTGCAGCGTGGCGTTGTGGCCTCCGTGTGTCTTTTCAAGGGAGGTTGCGACCGGCATGTGGCGCGCCTTGAGGAGCAGGGGCTGGAGCTGGGAGATGTCGCTCTCCGCCTTCTGCAGACGCGACTGATAATCCATGGACTGGATCTTCACCTGGTCGAGCTGCGTCAGCAGCTGGGCCGATCCGGCGGCGGCCTGCGTGAGCTGATTCTGCAGGTCGGCCGACTGGGCCTTCAATTTGTCGAGCTGCGTCTTGAGATCCGCTGCCTGGGCCTTTGACTTGTCCAGCTGGGCCTGCACCTCGGTCGTTGCCTGCTTCGACTGGTCCAGCTGGGATTTAAGGTCCACCACCTGGGCCTTGGACTTGTCCAGCTGGGTCTGGAGGTCCGCCGCCTGGGTCTTCGCCTTGTCCAGGTCGGACTGGGTCTGGGTGGCCTCTTTCTTGGCCTGGTCCAATTGCCTCTGGGAATCTGCGAGCTGTCCCTTAAGCCGATGGACCGTGACCAAGTGGATGATGATGACGACCAAGAGGATGAAGCAGACGGCGGCAATTCCGACAAACGATCGTGCCTGGACTTTCTTTATCTGGTGGCGGGCTGTTGCGTCATTCATGATGGGATTGACCGTTAGACTCCTAATTCCGGCAAGAGAACCCTATTTTGGCCAGAAACCCATGAAAATAGGCACCGTGAACACCCCATTCCGGCTGGATGCCCGGGAAATCCGCAGGGAAGGCATTCCTTGAGCGCCCCGGATGTGGGCAGGCCTTCAGTCGGTCCCGCGGAGGGGCCCCCGCCGGTCATGATCGCGGCAATTCGCCGCCGGATGCGGAAGCTGCGGAGCAGGTACCTGCCCGTGGTGGCCCGGCAACTGTTCCGGCCCCGCACGCGTCTGGCGGTGGAGCGATGGGGCAGCGATTACGGGGGATGGATCGTCCCGCCTTCTCTGCTGTCGGCCTCCTCCGTCTGCTACTGTGTGGGCGTGGGCGAGGATATCACCTTTGACTTGGCGCTCATCCGGCGCTTCGGCTGCCACGTCCACGCATTCGATCCCACGCCCCGGGCCGCCCTGCACGTCGCGGCGGAGGCCGGGAAGATCGACAGCTACCATTTTCACCCTGTCGGCCTCTGGTCGGCCGACGCGGAATTGAAGTTCTACGTCCCGCGCAACCGGCAGCACGTCTCGCACTCGATCGTGAACCTGCAGGGGACCGACGAGTACTTCGTCGCCCGGTGCCGCCGGCTGTCCAGCCTGATGGCGGAGCTGGGCCACTCCCGCCTGGACCTCCTGAAGCTGGACATCGAGGGCGCCGAGTACGAGGTGCTCCGAAGCATGTTGGCCGACCGCATTTATCCCACGGTGCTTTGCGTCGAGTTCGACCAGCCAATGCCGTTCCGGCTGACCAGGGCCGCGGTGCGCGACCTGCGGCGCGCCGGATACCAGATTTGCAGCATCGAGGGCTGGAACTTCACCTTCGTCCTGGCCGGTGCGTCGGGTGCGACCGCCTGAGACGCGCCCGGCACGAGCGGTCAGAGGTCCAGCTCAGGTCCGATCGGCACGATGCGGGTAGGATTGATCTCATTGTGCGTCACGTAATAGTGGCGCTTGATGTGGTCAAAATTGACGGTCTTGGCCACCCCGGGGATCCGATAGAGGCGCCTGAGGTAGCGCTGGAGATGCGAATAGTCGACAATCCGCCGGATGTTGCACTTGAAGTGCCCATGGTAGACGGCGTCGAATCGGACCAGCGAGCAGAACAGCCTCCAGTCGGTCTCGACCGGCTTGTCCCCGAACAGGAACCGGCTCCTGCGAAGCCGGGCCTCCAGCTCATCCAGGCAGGCAAACACGGAGCGCGCGGCCTTCTCATAGACGGCCTGCTGGGTTGCGAAGCCGGCGCGGTACACCCCATTGTTCACATGGTCGTGGATCCGCTTGCTGAGGGCTGCCTGCCTGGCTGCGATTCCCGCAGGAAACAGGTCGGGCGTTCCCTTCGGCGCCCCGAACTCGCTGTTGAGCATGAGGCAGATGTCGTCCTCGGAATTGTTGACGATCCGACCGGTCTTCTTGTCCCAGAGCACCGGCACGGTCCATCGTCCGCGATAGCGGGGATTCGTCGCGAGATAGGCCTCCCGGAGAAACCGGAATCCGTTCACGGGATCGGTAGAGTACCCCGGCCCGTCGCGAAACGCCCACCCTTCCTGGTCGGTGCGGATGGGATCGGCCACCGTGACCCCGATGACGCGGCCAAGCCGCTTCAGGTTCCGGATGATCAGGGTCCGGCACGCCCATGGGCACGCGAGCGAGATATAGAGGTGGTAGCGTCCCGGCTCCGGCCGATAAGGGGTGGATCCGTCGCGCCGCACCCAGTCGCGGAACTCATCCGGCTGCCGCTTGAATTCGCCGGCGTTGCTCTGCTCGTCCGGAAACTGCGGGCGCGTCGCCATCAGGAATGATATGCCGGACGGAGTCCGGCCGCAAGGGGTCGCGGGGCCGCACGGCAACGCCCTGTCGATGGGACTTCTCCAGGCGGACATCGTCTTTGAAGATCTTCAGACAGGGGACCGTTATGTCTGGTTGACGGAGGTCCAATTTCGAAACGGACAAATTGACTAGATGTTCATCCCAAGCGAGACTGAGGAGATGAACAATCCCAAGCCTGGTGCCGGGCAATCAAAGCATGAAGCGGTCTATGACTCAGGGCCCCAGGCCAAACACAATCCAGCGGCAGGCATGAAGGCAATGATCCCGCCCAAGAACACGACACCTAATCAGGGAAAGAAATCCGACGGGCGCACGCGCTACTTGGGAAAGTAGCGTTGGTTTGATTGTAAGCGTGCCTCGTTAACGTGAGGCGCTTTTTTCGGCCACGGTGCGGGAATCGCACCCCGATCTCCACACATGGAAGTCATTGGGACCGAGCCACGCGAGAGAACCAAGTCGCTGCCCATTTGCTTCCCGCAGGGCGATCTGAACGGTTTAAATCAGGGAACAGTCAGTTCGAGCGGCGCAAAACCGTCAGACGTGATGGTTACCTTATCGCCTGCGGCAAGATCAGAAACGGTCCAAACTTGGCTTGGGTCGATGACATGATCGGTTATGTTCCGGTCCTTGTTGTTGGCATGGAATGCCACACTCAGGTGAATCTTCACACTGACTTTAAGGGCGTTCTTCGAGACGTTTTTCAGGTTCAAGACATACGGACCGATATCAGGGTCCGTCCCTTTCTCAAAGCTGGTGGTCAGGGGCAGGCTCGGAGCCTGGTCGTCCAGAGGCCGCAGCGCCGCGGCATCACCGGCTCTCGCCGACGGAATTTGAACGATGGCAAGACTGAAGGCACAGCCCAATGCAATCAGGGCTTTTCTGCCGATAGCTGAACGGGGGCATGAGATATTTGAAGTGCTCATAATCTAAGAATGTCTAACGCGGTTATTCTAAAGTGAGATTCACCGGAATCCCAATTCTGCAAAGCGGTCTGACAGCTGTCATGATGCGGCATTGGGTGGATTCAGGCCATGGGGTCTAATCCTTATGCTTACCAAGCGCTGAAAATCCATTGTCCCTGGCCGAACAAGGGCAACAAGGCACGACTGCCCGGGCCGCGCAAGCCGACGACGATCTCTGTCGACGTGACTTCACCTCATTGCGTGTAAATCTTCCGTGCAGGCGAAAGGATCATCAGGAGATATTCCCCTGTCGCGACAGTATCGCGATAATCCTGCTGAACGCCCGCGAAGGTGAATATGCGATATTTGTCGCCGGGGTCAGAGGGAAAATTGGAGGAACTTACCAAGTCGATGATCGGCTGACTCAGTCACTCTTGGGCGATCTCCGGCAGGGCGATTTGCTTATCTTGCGAATACTATTGGACGGTCGGAGAAACCTCCCCGGCGTGAACCGGCTGAAGTACGCCGGCTAACAGTAGGGTACAAAGAACGTGTGAGTTCATTTGGTGATGTTCTTGACTTTGCCGCTTCTTGGCAGCGTTGGCGCGAATGCGGGTGCGGGGAATCGAACCCCGATTAGTCCTAAGGTATTGGTAAGTAGATGTATCCGCTGGTGGATTACGAGTGAACAAAGTTAACGTCAGGTAACGCCAGCTACGCCCAGCTACGTTGTTCTATTACACTCATGAACCTCACCGACACATCTGTCTATCCCCGCAAAGATTCTCCCTACTGGTGGATAAAATACTGGTGCCCTCGCCGAATGAAATGGCGTGCCAAGGGCACAGAGCACCGCCGTGACGACGCTCAAGGTTTCAAGAGGACTCTTGCCATGGCCCGTGAGCTTTCAGCCGACGGACGGGCCGCTAGACAGGTTGCGCCTACCGCCCGGTGGGAATGCTTGGTGGTCGATTGGCTCAAGGAGAAGCACCACGACAGCCCCAAGAGCCTGAAGAGCGAGACGGGCAGATGGCACTGGATCGATGCCTTTCTCACCGAAAGGAAAATCCACGGCCCCCAGGGCGTCACCCGTCAGTTGGGGCGGGAGTACATGACGTGGAGGACGAGCCAGGTAAAGCGGGTTTCCGGGAAACACCCCTCCCACAACACGGCTTTGATGGAAGTAAAGATGCTGTCCCGGGTGATGCGCGAGGCCTCAAACCGAGAATTTATACCTGCCAACCCTCTAGAGAGGCTGGGAATTAAGAAGCACAAGCCAGCTGAGAAACCGGAACTATCGGATGCAGACAGGGTATACGTTGTTCAAGGAACTGATCACCTAGCGGCCACCCGGTATCATCCGAGTCGCCACCGAGCACCTGCGAATGGCCATTCACGGAGATGGGGCTGTCCACGATTCGACATTCGATGACGAATTTTCCGAAGTGAGGTGTGTCACAGATCGCTTTTTGAACATTGGTCATGATTCAGTGCCGGTGCTTACAAAATAAATTTCTTCCTTGGACACGGATTTGAGCAAGACGGGTTCTCGCATTGCCTGGGCCAGTGCGACGCCGAGTCGGATCAGCTCGTTCTTCGAGACGAACAAAACCCGGAGGACCCAGGATTTCTCGGTGAACCAGACCCCACCAGGGCCGCGGCACCGTCCACGGAAACAATGGCTGAGCGAGTTTCCGAATGGATGACCCGCCATGCGCAAGCCCATTTCGACCTCATCCATCCAGGCGTGTTGGCCGAGCCAGTGGGGTTGCCTGTGGAGCGCGAGGAGCCAATCGAGGGTAAAGCCGAGAACATCGGCCCCCACCTCGGCGTCAGCGAGGAAGACGATGAATCCACCCCGTTCCTCGGTGGCCAGCATTCTGACGACGGCCTCATCCTCGGCAAAGTCGAACTTACTGGCACGGTGCGTCTGGGCGGACTGCGCTGACGCGAGACGTAGGTCCTCGACGGTGCAGGAAACCTTCACGACGGTCGGTGTAGTGAAGAGCTGGCGGGCATGGTGTCGGTCCATAGAAGGACAGCATACCTGGGGAGTCGTATGCTGTAAACCGTCTGCCCTGTCATAGATCCGGCTGGCGGTCGAGGGAGGGGTCGTGGTGGGGGAGCGTTATGACGGCAACCGACGAGATTTTTTCTTGCGGGTGCGGCGCATCTTGGCGAGCTGCTCTGCCGCGAGACGCAAGTCCTCAGCGGTGCAGGGTGTCCGCAGATAGGGAGGCGTTGAGAAGAGCAGCCGCTGCTCCTTTGCGGTGAGAGGTTTGTTCATACCCCAAGTTAGAATGGTCAAGATTTGAACTCGCTGAAAAGTTGCAGAGCCCCAGCTACAATCGATTGGATCCTGCCGAACTGTGGTTTCCGTAGCCCATTGGCCTCGTCCATATAAGTACGGCGGTTCACCTCGATCATGATCGACGTAACACTCGAGTCCCTTTGGTAGAACTCCATCGGAACAATCGAGCCGCCGTACGGCTCGTTCTCCAGCACCGAATACCCGTTGCTTGAAAGAAACTGACGAGCAAGTGCTGCCAGCGGGGCAGGCGTGTGGTATGGATCGGTGCCGATGCAGAAATCGGGCCGATCTGCACCCGAATGCGGCTCCACCGTCCATGGAAATTGCGGGAAGGAGTGCGCATCCACTATTAACGATTTGCCGGATTTCGTGAGTTCCAAGCGGACAGCATCCGCAAGGCGTAAATGGTGCGGGTAATAATACCGTTCCAAAAGAGCCGTGCGCTCGCCCAGGGTAATTGGCCTTCGTAGCGGGAGACGCTTCGTAGTGCATAGATAGATTACGCCGCGCCCAACGGTGGACATCGGCTCGGAACTATCGCCTTCAAAACGCTCCGGATCGACGACTAGGCGAGAGACCGGATAGCGTACGGTCGGGTACCCACCGGTGGAAAAGAGTTCGTCGGTAAACCAGTCTGTTGAGCGCAGAAGTTCAGCATCCAATTCCGAGTCGGATAGGATGAACTGCGTTCGCAAATCCGGCGGAATAGTCGGATCAGCATGGGGGATATGGATGATCATCGGCGGAGCGGTTTTGCGTTCCTTTCCAAGTGGCGATGACCGTGTGGAGCTTGAAGAGCCAAGAATGCCATGAGATCGGTGCCAGGTGTCGTCTCAACGGGCAGTGCTGCGAAGAGCTGCTGGGCTTGGCGCTTGTCCACAAAAGGACACCATACCTGGAGAGTAGAATAGTGTAAATCGCGTAGCCTGTCATACGGCGGCTGGACTCGGGGTGACAAAGGCTCCCTACCGGTCAAAGGCAGGGCGGATGCCATTTACCGCGTTGTGAGAAAAAACACAGCCTCTTGCCTGAGTAATCCGAGCGCTCCTAGGGCCATAGGAACGGCCCGGCGATCGCCTGGCTGGCTCTGTACGCGCGTCGGGTAAGTCGGCCAAGTCAATTCCGGTTGATTAAATTGCGTTGTTTCTCATAGCTGCGACAAATGGCTTTCACTCAATACAACGCCGGATTACTTATCGTCTATGATGACCTGCTTCTCCGGTCTGGAGGAGTCCAAATGCTCAACGTTGGTGTTGTCCAGCATGACGTTTTGAGGATCGGTAATCGCTGACGATTTGATCATCCAGCGAGCGGTCGGGTTATTCCGGTCAAGCATCCACGGAGCGTCCACGTAAAGAAGGTAGTCCCGGTCTGTTGGAACCGTGAGGGTGAAGTAGCCGTCGGCGTCGGTGGTGGCATGTGTGAAGGGTGCCGGGAAGTGCACCGGCTCAGTATCGGTATCCAACAGCTTGTAGGCGTCAGGAGGCTCCGCATAGATAACTACACCACCCAGCCTGTGGCCTCCCAGATGAATCTGGCCCTTTAGGGTGACCGAATCGCTGGGCGGGGCGGCGGTGACGGCAGGGTGGGCGAGGTAGTAATCCCGGGCGGCTTCAAAGGCAGCACGATCATCAGGCTTCATGTTCGAGTATCGGATGGGGTCCGCACCACCATCGTGTTTCAGCGTCACCGTGTCCTTGCCCCACCGGAGCGCCGAGACGTGATGCAGAACGGCACCACTGACGAGCGTCACCTCCTGCGGTACCTTGGGCGCGTCGTCGGCGCGAGCAACTGACAGAAACAGGCAGCACGCTGCCATCAGACCTGTGAGTTTACTAGTCATCGAAGTTGAACAGGCGAAAGGTTCTAATGTTGGCCCTCCAGCTACGTTTTAGCTACGGTGTTCTGTAACTTGTTATCCACCTAATGGTGCGGGTGCGGGGAATCGAACCCCGATTTCAAGCTTGGGAAGCTCACGTGATAGCCGTTATACTACACCCGCAATTGGCGGACGTCCCTTCTACGCGCGGTAGAAAAACGGTCAAGCCCTCAGCGCCGGATCAGCCCGCTGCCTGGCCTCGGGCCAACGGGCTGCCCACAGGCATTCCGCCCCGTTGACCCCGATTGCCGGTCGGTCGTCATGCCGTCGCGGGACCGCGGAGTCGGGGCAATATTTTTCGCAGCGCGGCGAAAAATAACTTGATTAACACTAATAATTAGACATGTCTTATTTCATGGGCGCTTTCCTCACACCTCTCTTTCTCGCCGCCGCGTTTCAGGCGACCGACATTCTCGGCTGGCTGTTCACCCTTGGGCTCGCGGGATCGGTATGGCAGGGGCTCAAGCATGCGCAGAGGGCCTACCGCGCACAGGACAAGCAGGACAAACTCGAAGAGGCCGCCTGGGCGATCGGGATACCGGCCATCTCCGCCGGCGTCTACTGGTTCTCGATCAGGATAGGGATCATAAGCCCTGTCTGGACCCTCGGCAGCCTTCCCGCGTGGTGAACGCCGGCAAAACGAAACGGACATGTCGACCGACCCGGAGGAACCGTCGCTTCCCTATTCGCCGAGCAACACGGGCCGGAGGGCCAAGGTGGGCTACCTTGGGCTTGACGGCGTCGGATTCAACGCGCTCTGGCCGCTTTTCGCTGGGGTGGTCCTCAGCATCTGGCTCGGGCTGAGATTCTTCCTGGGCGATGGCGCCGCCGGGAGCCACTGGCTCGCGAAGACGATCGTGGCCTTGCTCCCGTTTGCCGGCGGCTTCGCGTACCTGCGTTTTCTCGTCGCGGGCAGGCCGCCGCACTTCAAGGGCGACCTCTGGGCCACCGTGCTCGATCTCAGGCTCGACTTCACCGATCCGCCCTTGCGGGTCCTCCCGATCTGCCCGCGCATCGTGGTCAACGCCGCGGCCGCATCCGGCCCGGGGAGGGCCGCCGACCTCCGGCATCCCATGCGCGCGGCCGGCGCCGCCGGCCGGGGTGGGTGAAAGGCGGACGATGGCCCGGACGTTTCCCGTGGGCTGGTTCGAGCGCGACATGCTCTGGTGGGGGCAGGCGCTCGACTCGCGCACCTGCCTCTCGCGGGGGGCGCGGGTCGAGGTCCCCGACCTGCGCAGCGCGGACAACCGCACCATCCTGGACCTGCGGCGCCAGAACGCGCACATGCTCGCGGTCGTGGGGGCGGCGTCCTCGCTCCAGGTCCATTGGACCGTGGAGGACGATTTCGAGGCGGCGCTTGACGCCTATTCCGGCCGCAAGCGGGAGGGTTCGCCGTGGTGCCGAAGGACGTGCGCCGTAAGGCGCGCATTCTACGAGCAGAGGCTCGCGGAGGGCAGCCTCCGGCGCGAGCGGGTCCACGTCTACCTCGGCAGGCGGTGCGAGGGCCTGTCCGCCGCGGACGTACGCTCGGTCGCGTCGTGCGAGGCCTTCCTCCGCCAGGCCGCATCCGGCCTCGACACCCAGCTGCGGACCCTGGCGATGATCCACTCCCTCGGGAGGTGGGAGCCGATGGACAACCGCGCGCACGCCCTGCACCTGAGGAAGTTTCTCAATCCGAGCCTTTCCCGGCTGTTCTCCGGACCCGGGGACGAGGGGATGGGCGGATTCGACCAAAGCCGCTCCATCAGGGCCAACTGCCTGAGGAGCGACCTGGAGGCGTTCTCGTCGGGGAGCGGGGGCGAGCGCGGCAGCCTCCTATACTTCGACGGGAACTACCACGCGATCTTTGTCATGCGCGAGCTTCCGCGGTGGACGAGGCCGGGGATGCTCGTGCCGATCCTGGACGCGGTGGGCCGCGGCGCGTCGATCACGCTCGGCATCTATCCGCTGCCGGTCGGCGGGGAAATCGAGCGCCTGCGCAGGGAGATAGACGAGCTGAGCGCGTTCCTCTCGGACCGCCGCGCCGCCGGGGTGGAGAACGACATCCGCCTGCGGCACGTGCGGATCGATTCGCTGCTGTCGTCGGTCACGATCCCCTTCAACGTCCTGTTCGCGGTCCGGGTCTGGGCCGACACGCCCGACGGCATCGCCGCGAAGTCGCTCGCGATGCGGACCGCCCTGCAGGGCATCGACGGGGCAGAGTTCATGCAGGTCAACAACGCGGCCCAGGCGCGCCATCTCTTCTATGAGACGATACCCGGAAACCTCGGGGGCACGTACCGCGGCTGGGACATCTACGTCGAGAACCACAATCTCGCCGACCTGATGCCGATCTCCTCGACGTTCACGGGCCATCTCGAGGAGGCGCAGGCACTCTATGACAGCCCGGGCCGGAGCGTCGTCGGCGTGCGCCTCGTCACCACCAACGGGACGCCACAGCATTCGATCGTCGTCGGTGTCAACGGATCCGGGAAGTCGGCGCTCCTCATGGACCTCATGAGCCAGTCGGACTGCGACTGGGCCTACCGGTTCTACCAGGAGGAGGGGATGGCCTTCGTCACGCAGGCGCAGCTCTGCGGGATGCGCAACCTGGTCCTGCGGGAGTCGGGCGACTGCACCCTCAACCCCTTCGACACCCTCGGGCTCCCCCTCACGTCGGCGACGGTGTCCAGGGTCGTGAGGACCTGCATGAAGCTGGTCGGGCTTTCCAGGGACGAGGACCGGAACAGGCGCAGGGAGGGCCTCATCGGCGAGTATGTCCGCTGCCATTTCGAGGACTGCGCCGAGGATTGGAAAAACGCGGACGAGGGGCGCTGGCGCGACCTTGCGAGGAGGGCGCTCGCCGCCGACCGCATCCGGTCGGCGGACGACGACCTCCTCGACGGGCACCTCGCGCTTCTCGAGCTCGAGCGCGCGGATCCCGCCGCGGCCTGCGATCTGCTTGCGGCGGCGAGCGAGGACGACGTCGTCCGCCACTCCATCCTCCCGGCGGGCAGGCGAAGCATCGAGGCCCTGGCGTTCAGCCTCTTCTCGGCCGCGGACTATCCCCGGTTCGACGGCCTCGTCTCGCTGATGAGGCACGGCCGGATGTCCCACCACCGCAGCCCCGGCGTGGCAAGCGAGCTCGACTTCCTGTCCTCAGAGCTGGCGAAGGGGCTGAGGGCCGGCGGGGTCGTCGGCGCGTTCATCGACGGGCCCACCAACCTGGAGGTCCGGGGCGCCGGCCTGCACTTCGACACCAGCCGCCTGCCCGAGGGGATCCTCAAGGACCTGGCGGGCTTCGTCGTGTTCGACCACGTGCGCCAGCACATCCTCACGCTCCCGAGGGGCGTGTCCAAGGTGATGCTGCTCGACGAGCTCAGGCGGATCCTGCTCATTCCCGGCGCGACCGAGTTCGTCAAGGAGCTGCTTGCGCAGATGAGGAAGTACCGCTGCGTGTTCATCGGCGCCTTCCAGGAGCCGTCCCAGATCGACGACATCGACCCCGCGCTCACCGACCTCCTGTTCGGCCAGTGCAAGCAGTACTTCCTCATGCGCCAGAACAACGCCGAGCAGGTGCGCCGGATCGCGCGCGTGATCGGGCTTCCTGGCGCGGCCCAGCGCGCGATCGTCCAGCACCCGCTCGTCGAGCACCAGCCGGGCGCGCGCAAGGCCTCCTACTTCACCTATTTCTCGAGGGAGTCCTCGGCCCCCGTGTGCGGAACCGTCCGCGTCGAGGTCGACCCCGCCATGCTCTACGTCGCCGAATCCTCCGGCGCGGTCTTCGACAAGCGGATGAAGGCGCTCGGCAGATACCCCTCCGTCTACGAGGGAGTGCTCGCCGAGGCCGGGGGGAGGCCGGCATGAGGCTGTGCGCGCCAGCGCTCCTCGCGCTCCTTCTCGGCGGCTGCGAGGCGACCCCGGACGCGGCGCGCCGGAGCGCCGTCGACGAGGGCTACCTGCTCGGCTCGGCGGACGCGGTCAAGCAGCTCTACTGGGCGCGCCAGGCGCTCGAGGCCCCGTGCGAATCCCGGCCGGCCGGGAAGACCGAGTACTATGTCTGGGAGGAGTCCGGCACCGCGCGCGACGGCCGGAAGCTCGCTCCCGAGACGGTCGCCGTCCCGGTCTTTGTCCCCGCGCCCGCACCCGCGGCGGTGCAAGTCCCATGAAACTCCTTCCCGACGGCCCGGCAAGGGCGCTGGCGGCGGCCGTCCTGGCCCTCTGGGCCGCGCGTCCCGCGCGCGGCTTCCTGGGCGTCGCGGACACCTCGTTCGTGACGGTGATCGCCAATCCCGCCGAGGCCGCGGACTGGGCGGCCGAGCTTGAAAGCCTGAACGACCAGCTGTCCGCCGCCAGGGGCACCCTCCAGACCGTCGGCCAGCTTCGGGAATTCGCGGGCGACCCCAGGGCGGCCGTCGCGGCGCTGCGCGACCTCGCCGAGATCACGGGCGCGATCGGGGAGCTTTCGTCCGGCGGCCAGACGGAGGCCGACCTGCTGCGGGCATGGCAGGCGCTGGGATCGGCCCAGCGCCTGCTGGACGCGGCCGCGCTGCTTCAGAAGACGGGCCCGGGAGCCGCGATGCAGGTGTTCGGCCAGGCGCAGGCGCGCGATCCCGCGCTCTACGCCCGTTTCGCGCGGGACGCGCAGTCCTCGGCGCAGATCCGCGGCCAGATCGCGGATGAGCAGTCGGCGAGGACCTCGGTCGCCTCGGAGCTCGCCCTGGCATGGAGCCAGTTCAGGGCGGCGCCGACCGAGTCCAGCAAGCAGGCGATCCTCGCCGAGATCAGCCAGCTCCAGTCGCAGGACCAGGTGATGGACGCCCGCAGGCGGGCCATCCTTGACGACCTCGCGCTCTCGGACCGGGAGCAGCGCACGGACGCGGGGGTGAGGTCCAGGGCCGCGGACGAGCAGGATCTGGCGGAGTCCGCGCTCCTGAACGCGGCCGTCGAGGGCCGGGCCCGGGGCGCGGAGGCCCAGCGCATCGCGACCCTCCAGAAGACGGCGGCCGCGCCGCCCCAGCCCGACTACTCCGGGATGAGGCTTTGGACGACCGCCGACGCGGAAGGGGGATCGAATTGAGCCTCCCGCTCGCGAGCGCGCCCGTCTCGGACCTTCTGGACGTCTTCAACGCCTACGACGGAAGCGTGGTCTTCCGCGGGCTGACCGAGGGATTCGGCGGCCAGGTGTCCGTCCTGGGCAGGATCGGCTGGATCTTCACCGCATTCGGCGCGCTTTTCACGCTCTGGGGATTCGTGCTGCGCACCCAGGCCTCGGGCGGCGAGGGCAAGATGGGCGAGATTGCGAAGACCTGGATCGTGGTCGCGTTCATCGTGGGCGGCCCCTTCCTCATGCGCGCCGCCATGCAGGGCGCCGACGCCGTCTACGATACGTCCGCGGGCGGACCGCGCAACCTCACCGCCGCGTGCGTCAAGGCCGCGTACGCCATGCCGGAGCTGACGCAGCTCTTCGACGTCCTGCGAAAGGACGCGCTCGCGCAGGGCGCGTCGTCCCCGGGGGGAGGCGGCCAGCAGCGCAGGGACCTGATCGACAGCGCCAACGACGGCAGCGTGCTCGGATACCTTGAGGCGTTCGGGGTCGCCGTCTGGGACACCGCGGGCGACTACGCCTCGGAGGCCGGGCAGACCTGGAACGCGATGGTCAGGATCGCCGCGCTGGCGACCGGGTTCGGTGCGGCGATGCTCAAGTGCCTGCTGATCACGGCCACCATCCTGCCGCTCTATCTCCTGCTTCTCGCGTCCGCGGCGGTCGTGTGGTTCATGGAGCAGCTGAGGTACTTCCTCGCGGTCTCCGGAACGATGATGCTTCCGCTGTTCACGGGAATGTTCTCGCTCCCCGCGGGCCATTTCAACCGCCGGGCGGCGCAGAGCTATGTCATGCACATGGTGTCGATCGCCCTCTGGCCCGTCGCCTGGGCCATAGGCCACACCGGGACCATCGCGCTCTACAACGCCCTGATCTCGCTGATCGCGGGCACGAGCCGCGTCCCGGAGATGGTCGATGTCCTGCAATGGAGCTCGATCACCACCGCCGGCGCCACCGAGGCGCAGCTTCGCGCGACGGAGGCCGCGCTCGGAAACTGGTTCATGGGCAACATGTCGGCCCTCCTCTCGATCCTGGTGGGCGGACTGGGCTTCGTCCTGTGGGTCGCGATCGTGTCGATCATGGGCCCCGTGTTCCTGCACAAGCTCCTCGCGACAGGGGCGCTCTTCATGGCCCAGGCCGCCGGGTCCGTGGGGCGCCAGGCCGCCGGGGCGGGCCGGCTCGCGATCCACGTCGCGCAGCTGGGGATCGGCGGCGCCCCCGGCCTCCTTGCCCGCGGGCCCGTCGCCGGCGAGCTTCTCGCCGGCTCCCGCGCGGCCGAGGCCGTTTCCTTCGCCGGGGCGGGGTTTCACAACCCGGGCGGCCCGGGGCAGGGCGCGGCAAGCATGGCGAACGCGGCGCAGGGCGTGGATGATTCAGGTGGCAAGGGCGCGCGCCGCGTGTGATAAACCGGGCGTGCCTCTGCCCCGAATCATCCGATCGGCGTCCGAGGGGGCCGAGCGCCTCCTGGACCGGATCCTCTGCGTCTGCGGCGCGGTGCTCTTTTCCCAGCTTCCGGAATTCATGCAGCAATACCTCCAGCGCCTCGAGGGGCATCTCGACGAGGCCCGCCTGCAGCTCGACGGCTTCAGGGACGCGGCCGCGAAATCGGGAATGACCCTTGACCAGCTTGTCGCGGGCGCCGCGCGGAACCCCGATCCCTCGATGGGACGCCTCGGCGGGGTGGTCCACCACCTGGTCGCCCGGGTGGACGACCTCGCGGCCGCCGACGCGGCGCTCCGCCACGCCTCCGCATGGACTAGGCCGTTCGTGTTTGCGGCGCACATGGACGCGGGCATCGCGAAGGCGACCTGGACGATCTTCAGGCCGGCCGTGCCGACGACGGCCGAGGGGCTCGTGTACGCCGGGGTGGGGGTTGTGGCCGCCCTTGCGGTGTACCACCTCGGCGTCCGGGGCCCGATTGCGCGGTGCATGCGCAGGAAGCCGGCGGCCGGCGGCGCGCAGGCAACCTGATCCGCACCCGGCCTCAAATCCGTGGACAGACCGGGCGCCGGCGGCCAACGTGTCGGGCGATATGCCCGACATCCTCAAGGTCGATCTCGGCGACCGCTCCTATCCGATCCTCTTTGCCGGGGACCTGACGGTGGAGGTGCGCGCGCAGGCCGCCGATCTCGCCGGCGCCGGCCGGGGATACGCGGTCGTCACCGACGGCAACGTCGCGAGGATCCACGAAAAGGCGCTGCGGAGCCTCTTCGCCGACGCCCCCGTCCACGTCGTGCCCCCCGGCGAGGAGTCCAAGTCGATCCCGGAGCTCGGACGCGCGCTCGACTTCCTCGCCTCCCGGGGCCTCGACCGGTCGGGCGCGCTTTTTGCGGTGGGCGGCGGCGTGGTCGGCGACCTCGCGGGCTTCGCCGCGGCCTCCTACCTGCGCGGCATCGACCACTACCAGGTGCCGACGACGCTGCTCTCGATGGTCGACAGCTCCGTGGGGGGAAAGACGGGAGTCAACCTGAAGGCCGGCAAGAACCTCGCCGGCGCCTTCCACCAGCCGCGCGGCGTCTTCGTCGCAACCGGCTTCCTCGGGACGCTTCCGCCGCGCGAGTTCGCCGCGGGGATGGCCGAGGTGATCAAGACCGCGCTCCTGGGAGACGGGCCGCTCTTCGACGGGCTCGAGCGGGCGCCGCTCTCGGCGGGCGACCCCGGGCTTGCGTCGGTCATCCGCCGGTGCTGCGCGATCAAGGCGCGGCTGGTGGAGGCCGACGAGAGGGAGCGCGCGGAGAAGGGCGGCCGGGCCCTCCTCAACCTCGGCCACACCTTCGCGCACGCCATCGAGCAGGTCGCGGGCTATGGCGCCTACCTCCACGGGGAGGCCGTCGCGGTCGGCCTGTGCGCGGCGGCGCGGCTCTCGCGGGGCCTCGGCATGATCGGCGAGCCGGACGTCGCGCGCGTGGAATCCGCGGTGGCGTCCCATGCGCTCCCGACAAGGGTGCGCCGGCCGCTTGCGATCGCGGATCTCGCTTCCGCCATGGCGCGCGACAAGAAGGCGCGGGGCGGGTCGCCCCGGTTCGTGCTCCTCAGGTCGCTGGGAGACGCCGTCGTCCGAGCGGACGTCCCCCCCGGGGCGGTCGAGGCGGCCTGGCGCGGGGTCGGGTGCGCCTGAGGCGGGGGAAAAAACTCGTGTGTTCCTTCCTGCTCCCCGCTAGAGGATGATGCATGTCCGCAATCGACGAAGGCATTGTCCGGGAGTTCTTCGAGCAAAACGGGTTTTTCGTCCGCCAGGTCCGCAAGTACCAGGTGCAGGCCCGGCGAAAGACGGGCGATGAGGAGATCGACCTGCTGGTCCATAACCCCACGTGGAGAAAGGGGAGCCGGAAGCCGGATTTCCTCCTCTTCTCGACCGAGCTTCAGTTCGTGCACCAGGCCGTCGTGGCGGTGAAGCCGTGGCATACCGACGTGTTCACCCCGGCGATGCTGAAGGGATCCCCGGAGATATTCGGCTTCCTCGAGCAGAACGTCCTCAAGCAGGCCGCGCGGCTCTTCCCCAGCGAGGGCGAGGGGCTGGGCGGCGACGTCACGAAGATTCTCGTCCTGCCCGCCCTGCCCACGGCCGAGCCTTTCCGCTCGCAGAGCGTCGCCCTTCTCAAGGAGCGCGGCGTCGACGGGATCATCTCGTTTCGCTCGATGCTCCTGGACCTGATCGAGAAGATCGACGCCAACCGCAACTACGGCAAGAGCGACACGCTCCAGGTGATCCGGGTCCTCAAGATCTACGACCTGCTCAAGGACGCCCAGCTCGACCTGCTCTCCGACCGGATGCAGTCGGCCCGCAGGGCCCGCGCGGCGCAGGCGGGCCCGGCGTCGGAATAGAGCCGGCCCCTTTGTCCCGATGAAGCCATCCATCCACGCCACGGCAATCGTCGAACCCGGGGCGGAGCTCGGGGACGGATGCGTCATCCACGCCGGAGCCATCATCAGGTCGGGCGCGATCCTCGGCGAGCGGGTCGCCGTGCACCCCTACGCCATCGTCGGGGGCGACCCCCAGGTCATCCGCTTCGATCCCGCGACGCCGACAGGGGTCAGGGTCGGGGCGGGCACGATCGTGCGCGAATTCGCGACCATCAACCGCTCGACCGAGAAGGGCGGCCACACGGTCGTGGGTTCCAGCTGCCTGCTCATGGCGTGCTCCCACGTCGCGCACGACTGCGTCGTGGGCGACCATGTCGTCGTCGCCAATGCCGTGCTCATCGCGGGCCACGTGACCGTGGGCGACCACGCGGTCCTCGGCGGCGGCTCCGCCTACCACCAGTTCACCCGTGTGGGCGAGGGCGCCATCGTCGGGGGGCTTTCCCGCATCACGCTCGACATCCCCCCCTTTGTCATGGCGGCCGAGCGCGACGACGTGGCCGGCCTCAACCTGGTCGGGCTCAGGCGGCGCGGCGTGCCCCGGGAGGCGATCCGGGAGCTTAAGGAGGCCTTCCGCCTGGTCTACCTCAAGCGCGGGAACATCCGCGAGATCGCCGCCAAGGCCCTCAGGGAGGGCGTGTTCACGTCCGCGGAGGCGGGCCGCTTCCTTGAATTCGTGACGGCGGGAACCCGCGGCATCGCGCGCTTCCGGCGCCTGGAGGCGCCCCCGGACGCGGACGAGGATTGAGCCGGCGACCTGGCCCAGTGACCGAAAAAATCGCAGTCACCTGTGGGGATCCCGCCGGGGTCGGGCCCGAGATCATAGCGACGTGGCTCGCCTCGAATCCGACGGACGCGCGCTCCGTCGCGGTGATCGGCCCGTCCCTGTGGCTTGAGACGCTCCCGGAAGGACCGGCGAAGGTCGCCGTCGGCCTCGACGGCTATGCGGCCCTGCCGGGCCGGCCCGACGGCGAGGGCGCGCTGGTCGCGTGGGCCGCGCTCGAGCGGGCCGCGGCGATGTGCGTGTCGGGCGAATGCGCCGGGGTGGTGACCGCCCCCGTCAGCAAGGAGCGGATGGCCGCGATCGGATGGGCCTTTCCCGGGCACACCGAGTTCTTTGCGGCGCGCTGGGGAGGCGAGCCCACGATGGCGTTCTGCGGCGGAAGGCTGCGGGTCGCCCTTGTCTCCTGGCATATCCCGCTGCGCGAGGTCCCCTCCCGGCTGACCCCGGCGAACATCGGGCGCGCGGTCGCCGCGGCGGACGAGCTCGCGCGCTCCGAAGGGGTGGCCGCCCCGCGGATCGGCGTCTGCGGCCTCAATCCCCATGCCGGGGAGGGCGGGCTGATCGGGACCGAGGAGCGCGACACGATCGACCCGATCCTTGACGGCCTGCGCGCCCGCTTCCCCGGGCTCTCGCGCTGCCAGCCCGCGGACACCCTTTTCGGCCGCCAGCTGCGCGGCGAGTTCGACGTCTCGGTCGCGCTTTACCACGACCAGGGCCTCGCGCCGCTCAAGGTGATCGATTTTGACGAGGCGGTGAACGTGACCCTGGGGCTGGCGCACGTCCGCACGAGCCCCGACCACGGCACGGCGTTCGCGATCGCGGGGAAGGGGACGGCGAGCTCCCGCAGCTTCTCGAACGCGGTGGCCGTCGCGCGGCGCTTGATTCGCGCCCGCAATGGGCGATAGTCTTGGCCGTGATGCCCGAATCGCCCGCGCTCGCGACCCCGCCCGCCCCTCCCGCCATCCGGGAGGGCGGGGAGGGGCTGGTCCGCCTGACCGAGTCTGCCGGCGGCAAGCTGCGCGCCCTGATCGCGCGCGAAAACCAGGGCGAATTCCTGCGGATCGCGATCACCGGGGGCGGCTGCAACGGGCTGAGCTACAAGCTCAAGTTCGCGCCCGAGCCCAAAAGGGGGGACTTCATGGTCCGCTCGTCCGGCGTCGCCGTGCTCGTGGACGCCAGGACCGCCCTTTACCTCAAGGGGACCCAGCTCGACTACTCCACTCAGCTGATCGCCGGCGGCTTCAAGTTCAGCAACCCGAACGCAAAGGCCAGCTGCTCCTGCGGCGAAAGCTTCAGCGTTTAGGTGTTGTGTTCGATGCGCCTTGAGACGAGCGTCGCCTGACTCTACACGCCCTGCTGCGTAATTATTGATGGCCATACCGACTCCTTCGGCCGCCCCAGGCGGCAACCGTTCAAACGGGCAATTCCAGCGCCGCAACAACGATCCGTTCGCGAGCATCCGCCGCAACCACCGCATCAAGGTCCCGCAGGTGCGCGTGATCTCCCCAGAGGGCAAGCAGCTCGGGATCCTCGACACGCCCAAGGCCGTCAACCTCGCCCTCGAGGTCGGCCTCGACCTGGTCGAGGTGGCGCCGAACGCGACGCCGGTGCCCGTCTGCCGGATCATGGATTTCGGGAAGTACGTCTACGAGGAGCAGAAGAAGCACTCCCACGCGAAGTCGACCGCGAGCAAGATCAAGGAGATCGAGTTCACCGCGCGCATCGCGCAGAACGATTTCAACACGAAGCTGCGCCACGCGGAGGAGTTCCTTGACCATGGCAACAAGGTCAAGCTGCGCCTCAAGTTCCGCGGACGCGAGATGGCGCACACCGAGATCGGGTTCGAGGTGATGAAGCGGGCCGTCGTCGACCTGGCCGGCATGGGCCACCCGGATGCCGAGCCGAAGCTCATCGGGCGAAACATTCACGTCATGCTGACGCCCCTGCCCGCCAACAAGCGCAAGGCGAAGTTCCACGTGAAGGGCGGGGAGGGCGAGGATGAGGCCGGGCCTCCCGCTTCCCGCGCTGCCGAGGCCTGAGCCCACCGCGGCCATGCGCCCGGCGGTGCCCGTCTTTCTTTTCGCCCTGGCATTCCTCGCGCCTGCCCGCGGGGCCGAGATGCCCGTCGTCACCATCGGGGGCGCCGACTACGTGAGCATCGACGACGGCGCGGGCCGGCTCGGACTGCGCGTCGTCCGTCTGGCGCCCCAGCCGGCGGCGATCCTCAAGGACGGCGCGAAGCCCGTCGCGCGGGTCGCCGACCACAGCCGCGAGATCGACGTCATGGGCCTGCGGGTGTTCCTCGGCGAGCCGGTGATCGCGCGCGGAGGCACGCTCTACATCAGCCGGATCGACTTCGAGTCCCACCTTCTCCCGCGCCTGAGGCCCGACCTGTGCGGGCCCCCCCCGCGCCCGCCCCAGGTGATCGCGATCGACCCCGGCCACGGCGGCACGGATCCCGGCGCGTCTAACAAGGCGTCCGGCACGATGGAAAAGACGTACACGCTCGACGTGTCCCTCAGGCTCAAGCGCCTCCTCGAGGCGGCGGGCTACCTTGTCGTGCTCACGCGCGATTCCGACATCGACCTGCCCAAGCCGATCCGCGCCGAGACCGCGAACCGGGCCAAGGCGGACCTCTTCGTGAGCGTCCACTTCAACTCGCTCAATCCGAACACGAAGACGACCGGCGTGGAGGTGCAGTACTTCCCCCCCAGGCTGCAGAGGTCCGCCGATTCGTGGAGCCCGGGCCACGCGGACAACGCCGAGACGAAGGAGGCCCCCGTCAACGCGTTCGACCCGTGGAACACGATCCTGGCGGCCGAGCTGCACCGCAGGATCCTCGACACGCTCCGGGACGGCGACCGGGGGGAGAAGCAGGAGCACCTCGGCGTCCTGCGCGACCTGAAGTGCGCCGGCGTCCTCGTCGAGCCCGCGTTCATATCGAGCGACGCCGAGGCGGCGAAGCTGGCGAAGCCGGATTTTCGCGAGACGATCGCGGTCGCGGTGTTCGAGGGAATCCAGGACTACGCGGGGGTGATCAGGGCGCTTCATCCCGCGCCGGCCGCGGCCGCAGGGGCCGGGGCCGCGGCGCATGCGCAGCCGACACGCCCCTTGGGCCCGTGACCCGCGCAAGAGAGGTCTCTCCGCTGGAGGCGCGCCTGTTCTTGAGGCGGGCCCACCTGATCGACTCTCCCGCGCCCGACGTGGGTTCGGTGATCGCGCACCACGGCTACGTGCAGATCGATCCGATCAACATCTGCGGCCGGATGCACGACCACATACTCAGGAACCGCGTCAGGGGCTACCTCGAGGGAGGCCTTATGCGGCACCTCCATGGAGGGGAGGGGAGCAGGCGCCTTGCCGCCGAGGAGCGGACGGCGTTCGAGCACCACCTCCCGTCGACAAACGTGCTCGTCGCGTTCCCCCTCGACGCTTGGCCGCACCTCCACGCCTCGATGCGGGGGCGGACGAGGCACCAGAGCCGGTGGATGGGCCGGCTCACGCCGCGCGAGCGCGAGCTCTCGGAGCGCATCCTCGAGGCGATCGCGAACGGGATCGCCGTCGGTCCCGAGGCCTTCGCCGGCGGCAGGGCCAGAAGTCTGGGCTGGGGCTCCGCGACCCTCGCCAAGTCCACGCTCCAGAAGCTCTTCTTCCATGGACGCGTGCTCATCTCCGGCCGCGTGCACAACCGCAGGGTCTACGACCTGCCCGAGAGGGTGCTCCCCGCCGCGGCGCTCGCCGCGCGCGAGCATTCCGCCGTGGAGACGGCGCGGTGGCTGGCCCTCAACCGCTTGCGCCAGCACCGCCTTGTCGCGCTCAGGCGCGCGGAGCTTCCGCTGGTGGAGGACCTGGTGCAGCCCATTTCCGTCGCCGGGTGCCCGCCGCTCCACTGCCTCAAGGAGGATCTCCATTGGTTCGAGCCCTCGGAGGGAAGCGGCGCAGGTGACCCCGATCCCCTGCTGCTCGCGCCTCTCGACCCCATCATCTACGATCGGAAGGTGACACGGCATCTGTGGGGCTTCGACTACACGTGGGAGGCCTACGTGCCGGCCCCCAAGAGGACAAGGGGCTATTACGCGTTGCCGGTGCTCGCGGGAACGCAGCTCGTGGGCCATGTCGACATGAAGGCGGACCGGAAGGTCGGCCGCCTGCGCGTCCTTTCGCGCAGCGTCCGCCGGGGACACAGCACCGCCGAAGCGATAGGCGGCCTTGCCCGGTTCCTCAGCCTCAAGGGCCGGTAGCCTAGCAGCCGGCTGCGGACGCCTGCCCCGCGCCCCTGGCCGGTTCAAACCAGTCCGACGGGTCGGTCTCCCGCGCAAAATCCGGGCATTCTTCGGCCAGCCGCCTGCGGAGGCGCTCCCGCGCCCTCGCGATGCGGCTCTTGACCGTCCCGACGTTGATCCCGAGGGCCGCGGCGATGTCCTCGTAGGACTGGTCGAGGACGGAGCGCATCATGAGGATCCGGCGGTGGGACGGCTCCAGCTTCTGCATGGACGCCTCCACGGCGCCGATGAACTCATTGCGCGAATTCTGCTGCGACGGATCCGGCTCCGAGTCCGACAGCAGGTCCGAGAACTTGGAGTCGCCCTCGTCTCCCAGGCCTGCGTCGAGCGAGAGCGTCGTGTGCCGGCACCTGCGGAAGAAATACCAGTAGCGGTTACGCGCCAGATTGACGGCGATCCTGTGGAGCCAGGTCGCGAGGGATGAGTCGCCCCGGAAACGGGCGAGGCCCTTGTGCGCGCGCACGAAGGTGTCCTGGGTGATCTCCTCGGCGTCGGCATGATTGTGCAGGAGGCTCATTGCGGCCGCGAATATCCTCGTTTGATGGCGGCCCATGATCTCCATGAACGCGGACTCATCGCCCCCGTTGAATCGCTGCACCAGATCGGCGTCCTGAACGGCTTCGGCATTCATTTTGGGTGAATCCGTACCTTTCCCCGTGCCAACTCCCCGGGCTCATTCCTAAGATACTTCGCCCGTTGAGGTTAACGTTCATCGAAGCGATTTGCGCCCCGGGGCAATGCCTCGATTTCGTGCAAATTACGTCCCGAGACGGAGCCGGATTCCGCAAATGGCACGATTTGGGCTCTCCCTGCAGTTACATTCCAGCGACACAAATAATTTGCGAACTTCGATGCTTGACTGACGCAACGGAGCGCGATGTCCCTAACGGCAAGAGCAAGAGCAAACGGGCCGCCGAAAGCGGAGGCCTCGATTCAGAACCGCAAGTCGAAGCTACAATCCTATGAAATTGAACTGCCCATCATTGAGATGGATATGGGCTGGGGCTATCGCCCTGGCATTTACTGCGACGGCAACGATGTTCGGCCAGGGCGTCACGACGTCCGGCCTGCGAGGTTTCGTCACGGACAAGGCCGGCAATCCCGTGATCGGCGCCACGGTGACGATCGTGAATGACGCCAGCGGCACCCGCTATACGGCTATCACCCGCTCGACCGGACAATACTCCGTGTCCGGGCTGATCTCCGGCGGCCCCTACACGGTCACCGCGACCGCGCCGGGCCTGCCGCCTGCGGAAAAAAAGGGCGTTTTCCTTGATCTTGGAGCCACCCCGTCGGTCGACCTGGAAGTGACCAGCGACGTCGTCAAGCTGGAGGCGTTCAAGGTGAGCGAGAGCGGATCCGAGACGATCTTCGATGCGAGCGCCATGGGCACGGGCACAAACCTGAATCCGAAGGACATTGTCCAGATCGAGTCGGTGCGCCGCGACCTCCAGGACCTGGGGAACCTCGATCCACGCGCGGTCGTCATGCAGGTCAGCCCCTCGGACCCGGCGTACACGTTCAGCATCGCGGGCCAGAATCCCCGCAATAACTCGATCCTTGTGGACGGCGTCTCGGCGGCGGACAACTTCGGCCTGAACTCGAACGGCTACGCCGGCCTTCGCAACCCGGTCCCGCTGGACTGGATCTCGTCCTACACGCTGCAGGTCAACCCCTTCGACGTCGTCTACAGCGGATTCCTGGGCGGAATCACCGACATCACCCTCAAGACCGGGACCAACGACTACCACGGCTCGCTCTACGAGATCTACACCGGAACCGGCATGCGCGGTCCCGATCCCGTGGTCGGGCTGCTCGGGCCCCACGAGCCCATCCAGGAGCACACCAGCGGGTTCACGGTCGGCGGCCCGATCATCAAGGACAAGATATTCTTCTTCATAGGCTACGAGGCGTTCCGCGAGATCGCCTCGGCGCCCGTGCAGCTGTTCAATCCGCTGGCATCCGCGACGGGGACGACGCAGTACAACGAGATCGTCCAGACGCTGCAGTCGAGGTACAGTTTCGACCCGGGTTCACTGAACGCCTCCAGCCACACCTGGGAGCAGAACTTCGTGGGCAAGCTCAACTGGAACATATCCGACTCGCAGAAGTTCACGTTCACGTTCCGGCACACGATCGGCGACGCCCCGGTGTTCTACAACTACACGGGCTCGCAGGAGACCTCGTTCGACACCTCGTGGTACAACTCAAACCGCAGCGACCAGTCCTATACCGCCCAGCTGAACAGCGACTGGAGCAAGATCCTCCCGAACTTCCTCACCGAGATCGAGGCGACCTACAAGCGCTACAACGGCACGGCCACGCTGAACGGGCCGAAGGAGCCCGCGCTGACGATCGAGGGCGTCTCCGGCTTCAGCCAGCCGGTCAACACAATCGTCACCAGCGGCGAGCTGTTCGCCGGCACCTACTACGCCTACCAGGACAACAACATCTACACGTGGGAGCAGGAGGAGCACGCCTACGGCGAGTACTCGATCGGGAACCACACCTTCAAGTTCGGCGCGCAGTTCGACCGAACGGCCTACACCGACACATTCATCCCGAACGTGATCGGCAGCTACACCTACGCGACGGTTGCGAACTTCCTGTCGAACACGCCGGTCACGTCGGTTGTGGAGACCCCGGCGAAGGGCTTCACGCTGGGCGACGACGTCTCGCACTACTACCTGCTGGATATCTCGCCGCTCGTCCAGGACACCTGGAAGCCGAACTCCCAGCTGACCCTGGTTGCCGGGCTGCGCATGGACTACCCCTATGTGCCGCAGTCGCCGATCGCGAGCCCCGTGTTCCTCGCCGCATACGGCTTCTCGAACGACTCGTCGATGGACGCCAATTACGTCCTGTCTCCGCGCTTCGGGTTCAACTACAGCTTCAACACGAAGCTTCCCACCCAGGTCCGCGGCGGCGCCGGCCTGTTCATGGGGCAGAACCCGGTGGTATGGGTCGAGAACTCCTACAACAACGCCGGCCAGCTCAACAGCATCACGAACGGCGTCGCCTCTGCCGCCGCGCCCAGCCTCGACTTCACGGACCCGAACTTCAAATGGCCGGCGAGCTGGAAGGAGAATATCGCGGTCGACAAGGCGCTCCCGTGGCTGGGATTGATTGCGACGGCCGAGATCGACCTGACGCAGGTTGAGAAGGACGTGCTGTACCAGGAGACGAATCCCTATGCCGCGCCCGCGTCGGGTCCCGGCATCCTGCCTGACGGCCGCATCAGGTTCGCCGGCGCCATCACGCCGGGCACGATGAGCACAATCGGAACCGCCTACGTCCAGCCCACGGCGCCGTCGGGCTACTACACGAGCGTCACGAACTCGCCGACCACCCTGTACCAGAACCACGCGACAGGCGCCATCTACGAGCTGACCAACACGGACAAGGGCGGAACCCAGGAGTACACCCTCGAATTGACCCGTCCCGTGACCGACCACTGGGGCTTCAGCCTGGCCTACACGTACACTCACGCGACCCAGGTGGATCCGCTGACCTCGTCGGTCGCGTCCTCGAACTTCACGAGCGAGCCGTACGTCAACCCGAACAACAACATCGCGTACAACTCGAATTATTCGGTCCCGAACAAGTGGGTGGCCACGGCCACGCGCCAGTTCGATTTCCTGAAGAGGAAGTACGCGACGACCACCATCTCGGCGCAATTCATCACGGAGACCGGCCAGCCGTACAGCTTCGTGTTCAAGGGCAATGCCGACGGCGACGGCATCACGGGTGAGGACCTGTTCTACGTCCCCACGGGACCGAGCGATCCCAAGGTCGAATGGCTGAGCGCCACCGAGGAGGCGAACTTCTTCAACTACCTCGCGGGCAACTCGCAGCTGAACAAGTATGCCGGCCAGATCGTTCCCCGCAACAGCGCCTACGCGCCGTGGCAGGAGGCGGTGAACCTCCACGCGGAGCAGCAGATCCCGATCTGGCGCGATATCCGGGTCACGCTCTTCGCCGACTGCTACAACTTCTCCAACCTCATCGACAAGCATTCGGGCATCGTCGACAACTTCAACAACTCGTTCTACACGCAGACGATCGCCGGCACCGGCTACGACGCAAAGACCAACAAATACAACTACACGTTCAACCCGGGGACGCTTGGGACCCCGACGATCTACTCGGACCTCTCGCGCTGGCAGCTGCAGATCGGCGCCAGGCTCGAATTCTGAGGCACTCCCGCAACAGGGAATCACCTGGCAACGGCCGCCCCCTCCGGGGCGGCCGTTCCTGTTTGGGCCGGCCGCGGGCATTTTCGCGCGATACGGTGCTGCGCCGACTTGTCGCGGGGCCCGGGGGGCGCTAATAGGCTCGCTTCGTTACCCCCATGAACGCCCCGTCGACCCAAATGCCGGCATCGGCGCGCGAGCCCCGCGCGTCCGTCGTCCTGTGCGGCGCGGCCATCGTCGCGGCCACGGCTGCGGCGTACCGCCGCAGCCTTGGCGGGCCCTTCCTGTATGATGACGTCGACTCGATCCTTGGAAACCCGACAATCCGGCATCTGTCGACCGCGCTGCTGCCTCCGTCCGGCGGGACCGTCAGCGGCAGGCCGGTCCTGAATCTCTCGTTTGCGGTCAACTATGCGATCTCGGGGACGGCGGTCTGGGGCTACCATGCGCTGAACGTGGCGATCCATGCCGCCGCGGCCCTGCTGCTTTTCGGGATTGTCCGCCGGACGCTGGCCGTTCCCGCGGCGGGTTCGCGCCCCGCGGGGGAATGCCTGGCCGTGGCATTCGCCGCGGCGCTCCTCTGGGCCGTGCATCCGCTCCAGGCGGAGTCGGTCGCCTACGTCGTCCAGCGGGCCGAATCGCTCATGGGGCTGTTCTATCTGCTGACGCTTTATTCCTTTGTCCGCTTTGCGGAGTCCGGCGGTCGGGCCGCGGCCTGGGCCGCGGTTTCGCTGGCGGCGTGCCTCCTTGGGATGGCCACCAAGGAGGTGATGGCGACGGCGCCGCTCATGGTGCTCATCTACGACCGCGCGTTCGCCGGCGGATCCTTCCGTGAAGCCTGGCGCAGGCGCAGGGCGCTCTATCTCTCCTATGCGGCATGCTGGGTGCCCCTGGCCTTCATGGTTGCCGGAACCGGCGGCCGCGGGGGCACCGCGGGGTTTGGCTCCGGCGTCCCCTGGTGGGCCTACATGCTGACCCAGTTCAAGGCGGTCGCCCATTACCTGCGCCTGTCCGTGTGGCCCCGCCCGCTTGTCGGCGACTATGGGCGGATCCTGGCGGGAAGCCCCCTCGAGGTCGCTTATTGCGCCGCAATCGTCCTTTGCCTGGCCGCGGCGGCGTGGATCCTCCTGCGCCGGAACTCGCCCCTGGGATTCCTCGGCGCCTGGTTCTTCGTCATCCTGGCGCCGAGCTCCAGCGTGATCCCCGTTTCGACCGAGATCATGGCGGAGCACAGGATGTACCTTTCCCTGGCCACGGTGGTGCTCCTGGGCGTGCTGGCGCTCAATGCACTTGCTGGGCGGCGCCTGTTTCTCGCCTCGGCGGGCCTGCTCGCCCTCGGCCTCGGAATCGCGACGGCCCGCAGGACCGCTGTCTACGGGAGCGCGTTCGCCTTCTGGAGCGACGTGGCGCGAAAGGTCCCCGCGAATGCCGGCGCCTGGAACAATCTGGGCATCATCCTGGCGGGGAGGGGCGACCAGGCCGCGGCGATCGAGCACTACCACCGCGCCCTCGCCCTGGCGCCCGCCTACGCCTACGCGCACTACAATCTCGCCAATTCGCTCGTGGCGACAGGCCATGTCGAGGAGGCGGTGGGGCACTACGAGGACGCGCTGCATTACCGGCCCGGTGATCCGTCGATCCATTTCAACTTCGCAAACGCCCTGGCCCTCGAGAAGAGGCCGCTGCCGGCCGCCGCCGAGTTCCGGGAGGCGCTGAGGCTCGATCCCGGCCGCGCGGACGCCTGGTTCAACCTTGCCGATGCCATGGTCAAGGCGGGAAACCTGGACGAGGCGGCGTCCGCGTACTCCCACGTTGTCCTCATCCGCCCAGATTTTCCGGACGCGAGGGTCAACTACGGCGGCGTCCTGGCGCAGCTGGGAAGGTTCCCGGAGGCGGTGCGGGAATTGAGGGAGGCCCTCCGCCTGGAGCCGGGAGCCGCCGACATCCACAACGACCTTGGCAGCCTGCTCGCGGAGTCGGGAAAGCCCGCCGAGGCGAGGCTTGAGTTCGAGGAGGCGCTCCGGCTGAGGCCGGACTACCCGGACGCGCGGGGGAACCTCGAGCGCCTGCGCGCGCCGGGGCAGCCGGAGGGCGCCCGATGAAAAACGCGCTCCGGGCCCTCGGGATCGCGGCGGTCTGCGCCTGGATATATTCGCCCTGCCTTCGCGGCACCTGGCTTTGGGACGACGGCCTGGAGATCTCCCAGAACGCGCAGCTGCGCGCCCCGGACGGATGGTGGGAGCCGTGGATCCATCCGCAGGGATTGGATTACTTTCCGCTCAAGAACAGCCTGCAGTGGCTGGAATGGCGCCTCTGGGGGGCGGACCCCCTGGGTTACCACATCGTCAACGTCGGGCTCCACGTGGCGAGCGCGCTCCTGATCTGGCGCCTGCTCGGGCTCCTTGGCGTCCGGGCCGCGTTTCTGGGGGGGCTGCTTTTCGCGGCGCATCCCCTCGCCGTCGAGTCCGTGGCCTGGATCTCCGAGTTCAAGAACACGGTCTCGCTCCCCCCGCTGCTGCTGGCATCGATCGCCTATGTCGAGTTCGACCGGAGCGGCCGCCGATGGGCAACGGTCCGGGCCCTCCTCTGGTTTGCCGCGGCCCTCGCGTGCAAGACGTCGACGGTGATGTTTCCGGTGGTCCTGCTGCTCTTTTCGTGGTGGCGGCGCGGCCGGATCCGCGGCCGCGACCTGCGCGCCGCCGCCCCGTTCTTCGCGGCGGCGCTCGTCATGGGACTGGCCACCGTCTGGTTCCAGTCGACCCGGGCGATCGGCATCGCCGGGACGCCGGAATCCCTGGGGGCGCGGCTGGCCCAGGCGGGCTGGAGCATCGTCATTTACGCCAGGATGTGTGTGTGGCCCTCGGGGCTCGCCCCGATTTATCCGCCCTCGCCGGTTTCATGGGCGGCCATCGCGCCCTGGCTGGGGATCTGCGCCGTCCTTGGCGTCTTCTGGCTCCGGAGGGCGGGATGGGGACGGCACGCGCTCTTGGGCTCCGGATGGTTTCTCCTGAACCTGGTCCCGGTCCTCGGAATAATCCCGATGGCGTATTACAGGATATCGCCCAGGGCGGACCATTTCGCCTACGTTCCGCTGGTGGGGTGCGTGGGCCTTGCCGCCGCGGGATTCGGCGCGATGCTGGACGCCTGGGAAAAGCGAAGGCGGCCGGGCTGGCTTGTCCGGCTTCCGTTCGCGGCGGGTGCCGCCGCGGCCGTTGGCGCGATGGCCTTCGAGGCGCGGACATGCGCGGCCGCGTACAGGGACGAGAGCGCGCTGTGGACCTACGCCGTGGAACGAAATCCGGGGGCGTGGCTGGCCCGCAACAACCTAGGCAAGGTGCTCTACCAGGAAAGGCGCCCCGGGGAGGCCGCCGACCAGTTCAGGAAGGCGATCAAGCTCGAGCCCGATTCTCCCGAGGCCCACGCCAATCTCGGGAACTGCCTGGAGGCCGAGGGTCGCGCCGAGGAGGCGCGCCGGGAGTACGCGGCCGCCCTCGGCATCGATCCCGGTTTCGCGGGCGCCCATTACGACCTGGGACTGTCGCTCCTCAAGTCGGGCCGCCTGGACGAGGCGGCCGGGGAGTTCCTCGCGGCGATCAGGCTCGATCCGGCCCATGCCGCCGCCCGGAACAACCTCGGCCTCGCGCTCGCGGGCCTGGGCAGGCCTTCGGAGGCGATGGAGCAGTACCAGCTCGCGCTGAAGATGGATCCGGAGCTTCCGGAGGCCCACCTCAACCTCGGCAACGCCCTGTTGAAGCAGGGCCGAACGGAGGACGCGGTCGCCGAATACCGGGAGGCGCTGCGGCTGGACCCGGGATATTCGGGGGCGCACAACAACCTGGGGTATGCGCTGGCGCGGCTCGGGCGGCAAAAGGAGGCCGACGCCGAGTTCGAGGCCGCGCGGCGGACGGCTAATCATTGACTCGGAATGGGAAGGTCGGACGGTTGTCATCCATGCGGCGACCCGGTTTAAGTGGAGCAGTCGCGCTCGCGATTCCCGCGGCGGTGTTTGCGGCCTACTGGCCCGCCCTGCGCGGCGGTTTAATCTGGGACGACGACGCGCATGTCACGCGGCCCGAGATGCGCTCGCTTCACGGTCTCTGGAGAATCTGGTTCGAGCCCGGCGCGACCCAGCAGTACTATCCGGCGCTGCACAGCGCGTTCTGGATCGAGCACCGCCTCTGGGGGGATTCCGCGCTCGGGTACCACCTCGCCAATGTCATGCTGCACCTCGCGGCCGTCCTCCTCCTGTACCGCGTCCTCCGGCGCCTTGTGGTCCCCGGGGCGCTATTCGCGGCCTCGGTGTTCGCGCTCCATCCGGTGTGCGTGGAATCGGTCGCCTGGATTTCCGAGCAGAAAAACACGCTCTCGACGGTCTTCTACCTGGCGGCCGGCCTTGCCTACCTTCGGTTCGACGAGGGACGGAAGGCCCGGTGGTACGCCCTCGGGATCGGGCTGTTCGTGCTGGCGCTCCTGAGCAAGAGCGTCACGGCGACCCTTCCCGCCGCGATCCTCGTCGTTATTTGGTGGAAGCGGGGAGGGCTCTCATGGGCGCGCGACGCGCTGCCGCTTGCTCCCTGGTTCTGCCTGGGCGTCGCGGCTGGCGCGATGACGGCATGGGTGGAGCGGACCTTCATCGGCGCGAACGGTGCCGCCTTTGAGCTGGGCGCCGTCGGGCGCGCCCTCGTGGCGGGACGCGCCGCCTGGTTCTACCTCGCAAAGATTCTTTGGCCGGCGGGCCTCGCCTTCAACTACCCGCGCTGGACCGTGGACACCCACGCCGCCTGGCAGTACCTGTTTCCCGCGGCGGCCGCGATCGCGCTCGCCGTGCTCTATGCGGCCCGAGGCCGCTCCCGGGGCCCCCTGGCGGCCGCGCTGCTCTTCTTGGGAACCCTCTTTCCCGCCCTCGGCTTCGTCGATGTCTATCCGTTTGTCTTCTCCTATGTCGCGGACCACTTCCAATATCTGGCGGCCGCGGGGATGATTGCAGCCCTCGCGAGCGCTTTTTCACTCGGAGCGGATCGCCTGCCAGCGGCTGCGCGCCCGCTCTCGGCTTTCTGCGTCGTTGCCGTCCTGTCCGGGCTCACATGGCGGCAATGCGGAAATTACCGCGATATCGAGACATTCTACCGGTCCATCCTGGAGAGGAACCCCGCCAGCTGGCTCGCGCACGACAATCTCGGCGTGGTCCTCGTGCAGAAGGGCCGGCTCGAGGAGGCGGCGGGACATTTCAGGGAGGCGATGCGCCTTAATCCTGGCTACCCGGAGTCGTTCAACGACTATGGAAACGTCCTCGCCCGCGAGGGCCATTGGAGCGAGGCGGCGGAGGCCTATGCGGGGGCCCTTCGCGCGAGGCCGTCATTTGCCGCGGCGGAGAAAAACTGGGGCGTCGCCCTGGACGACGCCGGGCTCCCCCGCCAGGCGGAGGTCCATTTCAGAAACGCGATACGGATGCTCCCGGGCTATCCCGAGGCGCATTACCGCCTTGCCAACGCGCTGGCCAACTCCGGGCGCCTCCCGGACGCGGTGGCCGAGTACCGTGAGGCTCTCAGGCTTCAGCCCGACTATCCGGAGGCGCACGCGAACCTCGGCCTCGCGTTCGCGGAGCAGGGCCTTTGGGAAGACGCACTGCCGCAGATCGCCGAGGCGCTCCGCCTTCGCCCCAATTATGCCGAGGCCCACGCCTACAACGGACTGGCTCTTGCGGCGGCGGGACGCCCGTCCGAGGCGGTGGACGAGTACCGCGAGGCCCTCCGCATCGATCCCAGGAACGCCGACGTGCACTACCAGCTGGGATTGGCGCTCCAGAAGCTCGGCCGCGCCGCCGAGGCGGAGGCCGAGCTTGAGGCCGCCCGCCGGGGTGCGGCACATTAGGAACATATTCCTGTGCAAAGGCTTCCGACCATAGTCCACCTCGACGCGGACGCCTTCTTTGTCTCATGCGAGCAGGCGCGCGATCCCTCGCTTGTCGGCAAGAAATGCGCCGTTGGCGGGCGGGAGCGAGGGATCATCTCGTCGGCCAGCTACGAGGCGCGTGCCTGCGGCGTGTACACGCCGATGCCGACGACGCGCGCCATGCGCGTCTGCCCGGACCTGGTGCTCATCCGACACACGTCCGGACTTTACGGCGACGTCTCGAGGCGGATGTTCGACCTTTGCGAGGGCCTGACGCCGGACGTCCAGCGCAACTCGATCGACGAGGGCTACCTCGATCTCGGCCCCTGCGGGCTTGCGGGGCTGGAATCCATCGAGAAAGCGGTGCGCGACCTGCAGCGCCGGATCTGGGACGAGCTGCGGATTCCCGTCTCGATGGGGATCGCGGCCAACAAGCTGGTCGCGCAGATCGCCTCCAAGCTGCGCAAGCCCCGGGGATTCGTCGTCGTGGCCCCCGGCGAGGAGGCCGCGTTCCTCGCGCCGCTGCCGATCGGCCGGCTGCCCGGGATCGGGGTCAAGACCGAGGCGGCGCTCGGCAAACTCGGCATCCTCCTTGTCCGCGACCTGTTCACCCGCAGCGAGCAGGAGCTGTCGGCGGCCTTCGGCCGCGGCTGGCGCTCGGTTCTGGAGAGCGCGAGAGGGGAGGACGACAGCCCCGTGGCGACCGAGAGCGAGGACGCGAAAAGCTATTCGAAGCAGGAGACTTTCGCGGCCGACGAGGCCGACTTCGCCGCCATCGAGCGCATCGCAAAACGGATGCTCGACGAGCTCATGCCCAAGGTGCGCGCCGACGGCGCGAAGGTGAGGACGATGACGGTCATGGTGCGCTACGGGGATTTCAGCCATGACTCGCGCGGGCGGAGCCTCGAGGCGGCGACCGATCTCGAGGCACCGTTCTATCCGCTCATGGCCCCGCTGCTGCGCGCCGCATGGCACCGGCCGCGCCCCCTGCGCCTGGTGAGCGTGCGGCTGTCGGGGGTCGGCGCCGGCCCCGCGCAGCTGGAGATGTTCGCGCAGGCCGATGAGAAGCGGCGGGTGCTGGCGGGCGTGCTGGACCGGCTCAACCGCGGCGGCCGGGACCAGGTGGTGATCCACGGCCATCAGCTGGACCCCGCGCGTATCAAGGACAAGGATACGAAATGACGGCCCCGGGGGCGGTGCCGGCTTGGGCCTGAAACGGGGCAGGGGGCGACGGAATTCCAGGGGTGCGGGAGGGGTTTCCGCCCGGGCGGGCGCGAAACAACAAAAAAATCAGCATGGCAGGCTCACAAACCTGTTGACGGCTTAAAGGCAAAGCTCAATAGGTTGTGGCTGTCCGGGGCTATGACCACATCCTGTTGTGGTCAACAACGCGTAAATAAGTTCCAGCAACTTTTGGTCGCCTAGTCTGATTTCGCGTCGGAAATAGCCCATGTTTACCCCAAATCCCACCCTTTCTCACGCCAGTTGCCATGCAAAAGATATTCCAGGTAGGTACCAAGACATTCGTCCTTGATCAAAACAAGGCCGAGGCCGCGTTTGCGGCTAAGCGCGTGATCAACGGGCGGGAGACGATGACGTTCAACCTCCTGCCGCTTAAATACCAGTGGGCCTACGACCTTTACCGCACGATGAAAGCCAACCATTGGGAGCCGGAGGACATCCCGATGGGCAAGGACATCGAGCAGTGGCGGGACACGAAGGCCGTCTCGGACGTCGAGCGGTGGATCATCCGGATGGGCATCGGCTATTTCTCGGCCGCGGAGGGCATCGTCGGGGACAACATCCAGCATGTCGTCCGCGAGCTTGTCACGGCTCCGGAGCTCAAGCTTGTGCTGGGTCGCCACGCCCACGAGGAGAACATCCACGCCGACTCGCTCCTCTACATGATCGCCTCGCTCGGGATCAACCCGCACGAATGCGAGGCCATGTTCGAGGACGTCCCGACCATCGTCCGGAAAAACGAGTTTGTAACCCGAATTTCACGCGAGCTTCGCAGGGACCTCGACCTGACTTTGGTCGAGAACAAGAGGCTGCTCGCCTCGAACATCTTCGTCTTTGGCCAGTGCATGGAAGGGACCCAGTTCTACGGGCTGTTCGGCATGATCCTCTCCCTGTACCGGCAGAACAAGTTCCCGGGTATCGGCCAGATGTTCCGCTACACGCTCCGGGACGAGTCGAACCACATCGAGGTCTTTCGCAACCTGTTCATGGACCTGGTGGAGGAGAACCGCGAGATCTGGACGGAGGAGTACAAGGAGGAGCTTCGCAGCCTGATGCGGGAGGCGATCGCCCTGGAGAAGGACTTCATACGCGACTGCCTGCCCGTAAACGCGGTAGGGCTGCGCGTCGAGGATTTCCAAACCTATATCGACTACATCGCCGATCGCCGCCTAGAAGGCTGCGGACTGGCGCCGCTTTCAGGCGGCATCAAGAATCCACTGCCCTGGCTCGCTGAAATGATGGATATCGCCAAGGAACAAAACTTTTTTGAGGGCAGGGTCACCGAATACCAGAAAGCTTCCTCATTGACTGTCGCCTCGGACGACGAGCTCTGACCAACGAGCCGTTTGAATCGAGCATACTAGCGCCGACCGTCCCCTTCATCGCTTTAGAGGCCCTTTAATCCGCCGCCGCTGGCGCGTGGGATACATCATCGGTTCGCCCTCATTTTTGCAATTGCAACTCGCTTATATATCGAAATTTAGACCATGAACAACATTCCATTGGCCCACGACCTCGCCCTCAAGCGCACGGTCCACGCCCCCCTCGAGCAAAAACCCATCTATGCCTGGCGCGACGTCCTAGCAACCGGTGAGCTCGACCTGCCCCCGATCATCCTCCTGTGCCCGCACGGCGAGGAGCGATTCGACATGACCGAGGTGGCCGACACGCTCGGCAAGGCGCTCACGAACGTCTGCATTTCGCAGGACGAGAAGGAGATTTTCACGGACAAGAACCGCGCCTGGGTCGCGCAGATCTGCCGCGAGCTCGGCGGGAACCTGTCCGAGATGGCCCGAAAGCAGAATCCGCTCCGGCTGACGCTCAACGGCCTCTACGAGCTGATCGAGAAGACGCTGGTCGACAACAACGCCTACATGGTGGCGAAGAGCCTTCTGCTGAACCGCTCGCGCAAGATCTCCGTCAGCCGCGAATCGGCCGCACAGAGCACCATCCGCGTCATCCGGCGCAACCTCCAGGTGGTTCCGTGGAACATCCACAAGGTGGAGATAGCGGTGCGCAAGACCTTCCTGTCCCTTGCGCGCGATTCGGCGCCGGCGGTGGCCATCGCGAAGACGGTGTCGGACCGCGTCGAGGCCTCGAACCAGGCCTTCGTCAGGATCGAGGAGGTCCAGGACATCGTGCAGGAGGAGCTGATGAAGGCGGGGCATTTCAAGGTCGCGGAGGCCTATATTCTCTTCCGGGCCGAGCGAGCCACGGCTCGGGCCAACGGAACGCTGGAGACTGCCGAAGCGTCGCCCGAGCAGGCGACCGCAGGGCAGGAGACGCTGGTGGTTGTGAAGCAGCCCAGCGGGGAGACGGAGCTCTGGGACGGTGCCGATCTGCGCATGAGGATCGAGTTTGCCAGGGCAGGCCTTGAGCTGTGCCTCACGAGCGAGGAGATCGAACACGAGCTCAGGAGGGCGGTCTACGACCAGATCTCGAAGAAGGACCTTGATTCGACCATCATCCTCAATTCGAAGACCCTGATCGAGAGGGATGCCGATTTCGCGAAATTCGCGGGCCGGATCCAGCTCACCTACATCTACGAGGAGGTGCTGGGCTGGGACATCCTTCGGGACGGGATCGGAAAACTGAAGGAGTCCCACGTGAGGATGTTCAAGAAATACATCGAGCACGGGATCGCGATCAAGCGGCTGAATCCGCGGCTGGCCGACTTTGACCTGACAAGGCTTGCCGGAGCGCTCGATCCGTCGTCGGACCTCGAGTTTGATTTCCTGGGAGTCCAGACGCTCTACGACCGCTATCTTCTCGTCGACAAGGTGTCGAAGTCCAAGCGCCGCATCGAGACGCCCCAGTTTTTCTGGATGCGCGTCGCGATGGGGTTGTTCCTGGATGAGAAGGGTGACCGTGAGTCCAAGTCCGCCGCGCTCTATGACCTCTACAAGACACGGCGTTTCTGCTCGTCGACGCCGACGCTTTTCAACAGCGGAACTCTGCACAGTCAGTTAAGTTCTTGTTTTTTGTATCACGTTGAGGACTCGATAGAAGGGATATTCCAGAGGGGCATCGCCGAGAACGCCTACCTGTCGAAATGGGCCGGCGGCTTGGGCGGCTCGTGGACATCGGTCCGTGGCACGGGAGCCTACATCGGCGGTACGAACGGCGAGTCGCAGGGCGTCATTCCATTCCTGAAGCTTCATAATGACCAGCTGGTGGCGGTGAACCAGTGCTTTGCGCCTGAAACGGTCGTCTACACGGCTGATGGACCCAAGGCCATTCGCGACGTGGACGTGGGGAACCTGGTTCTGGGAAGCAGCGGCACCTATCGGGAGGTAACCGAGAAATTCGCCTACGATCAGCACGGTCCGATGGTGGCGGTCAAGATCAAGCACTCCATAACTCCCATTCGAGTGACGAACGGGCATCCGTTCTTCGCGATTCGCGGCGTGCCCATGGAACAAGCCTGCTCGCGCACCATGCGGTGGCTCGCGGACGGAAAGGTTTGGAGCCAATGGATTGATGCAGGCGAACTTCGGCGCGGCGATTACGTGGCCCAGGTGATTCCCACGCAGGTTATCGCCGTGGACGGCTTCTCCGAGGATGACGCGCGCCTTTACGGCATCCTGTTGGGTGACGGCCACCTCTCGAAGAATGGCCATCAGTGGGGCGTCTCCGGTCATCCGCAGCGCGACGCGCATATTCAGTTCGTCCGGCAGTACCTTGCCGAGCGCGGCATCCACTCCTGGGAAACCGGTCGTGGTGAGACCTATCTGCAGGTCCATTGGGCGAGCGGACGCGGAATCGTGCGCGATGGCACAACAGGACGCATCGCGAGCGGTGGCCCCGCGACGATGCCATTCGGCCACGACGATCTATACGACCAGCAAGGGAACAAGCGCATTTCGCGCCGGTTTTCCCACCTCCAGCACGGGCATGCCCGCGCGCTGCTCCAGGGGCTTCTCGAGACCGACGGCGGCGTCTCGCGTGGCACCGAGATTTATTTCACGAACACCTCGCAACCGCTCGTCGAAGGCCTCCGTTACCAGCTCCTGCGCCTAGGGATTCCGACAGCCGGGCAATTCCGGCAGCGTGACAACGCGCACACGGGCCGGCGCTCCGATGGTTCCGAGGTCACGTTCTCAGGCAAGACCAACGCCTATGATGTCCGGGTTCCGGCGGTAATGGAGATTGCGGCGCTGGTCGGATGCAGGCCCGTCACAAAACGCAACTGGATCACCCACGAGGGATGCATCTATTCGAGGGTGAGGGACGTCGTTAGCATCGAGCCCGAGCCCTTTGTCTTCGACCTGAAGGTCGATGGTGACGAAACCTACATGACGAATGCCGCCCTGGTGCACAACGGCGGCAAACGCAAGGGATCCGGCTGCGCGTACCTCGAGAGCTGGCACAACGATATCTTTGAATTCCTCGAGCTGAGGAAGAACACGGGTGACGACCGCAGGCGTACCCACGACATGAATACCGCAAACTGGATCCCGGACCTCTTCATGAAGCGCATGGAGGCGCGCGGGCCCTGGACCCTGTTCCGCACGAACGAGGTGCCGGACCTTCACGATGCCTTCGGAAAGAGATTCGAGGAGCTTTACCTCAACTACGAGAAGCTGTCGGAGGAGGGCAAGATTTACGGGCACAAGATCGAGGCCCTGGACTTGTGGAAGAAGATGCTTTCGATGATATTCGAGACGGGGCATCCCTGGATCACCTTCAAGGACCCGTGCAACATTCGCTCGCCGCAGGACCATGTCGGCGTCGTTCATTCATCCAATCTTTGCAGCGAGATCACGCTGAACACGTCCAAGGAGGAAACGGCCGTGTGCAACCTGGGGTCGGTGATCCTGGAGACCCATCTGCTTCCGGACGGCTCTCTCGACCACCGAAAACTCCGCGAGACGATCCGGATGGCGGTGCGGGCGCTCGACAACGTGATCGACATCAACTTCTACCCGACCGAGTCGGCTAGGCTGTCGAACATGCGCCACCGGCCCATCGGGCTCGGGGTGATGGGGCTCGCAAACACGCTATACTTGAAGGGCGTGGCATTCGCGTCCCAAGAGGCGGTCGAGTTCAACGACGAGGCCATGGAGGCGATCGCCTACTATGCCTACGAGGCGAGTTCCGACCTCGCGGCCGAGCGTGGAACCTATTCGTCTTACAAGGGCTCGAAGTGGGACCGGGGGCTCCTTCCGCCGGACACGGTGGACTTGCTCGAGAAGGAGCGCGGACTCCCGATCCAGGTGTCGCGCACGTCGCGGATGGACTGGTCGCCGCTGCGCATGAAGATCGCGGCCCATGGCATGCGCAACAGCAACGTCCTCGCTATCGCGCCCACGGCGACGATTTCGAACATCACGAACACGTCCCCCTGCATCGAGCCGACCTACAAGAACCTGTTCGTCAAATCGAACCTCTCGGGCGAATTCATCGTCCTGAACCCGTTCCTCGTGAAGGACCTGAAGGCGAGGGGGCTCTGGGACAAGGACATGATGGACAGCCTGAAGTATTTCGACGGCGAATTGACCGACATCGACCGGGTCCCGGCCGACCTGAAGCAGAAATACCTCACGGCTTTCGACATCGACCACAAGTGGGTCGTCGATGCCGCGGCCCGGCGCCAGAAGTGGATCGACCAGTCACAGTCGGTGAATCTCTGGATAAAGACGCCGGACCTTAAGACGCTCTCCCACATGTACCGCTATGCCTGGCATGCCGGGCTGAAGACGACGTACTACCTTCGGGGGCTTGGCGCCTCCAACATCGAGAAGGCGACCGTGCAGGTTAAGAAGGAGATGCGCGGCGCCGCCGGCGAGACAAAGGCCGAGACCGCATCGCGCGATGCGGCGACGTTGCTGTCGACTCCGCCGTTTCCGGAGGCGATCCTGCCCGCCAAGGAATACACTGCCGAGGAGAAGACGGCCTGCAGCATCGAGGCTATGCGCAACGGCGGGACGTGCGAGGCGTGCCAGTAGCCCCGGGGCATCCAACGGAGAAATCGAGTAGGGCACCGCAAGCCGTTCAGCCAGCCGGCTTGGCGCCGCTGAGGCGTTGCCTTTAAGGTCGATTATCGAGACGTCCGGTACTCTGCCAGGACGTCCTCAAACGTGGGATTGTTCTTTGCCCTGCCCTTGTAGAGCACAATGGGAGTGTCCCCGTTCATGACGCTGCTCATCATCCTCATTTTGACGTCAAGTTCCGCCTTGGATCGGGCGCTGATCGAGGCGTGGACCTCGGAGGAAGCGGTCACCGGGATGTTGGCCGCCTTGATTTTCTCGACCAGCGCCCGGCCACGCTGCCCTGCCTCAAGGGGACAGCCGCACGGCATGAGCACGGTAATGACGAGGGGATTCACGCCGTCGATCTGGAGGACGTCCCTGAATCCGCACTGGCTCGCAGGCCGGTTCTTTGGCTCGGAGGCCTCAAAGGCGAGGTAGTTCATTCTCGCCTCCCGTTCCTCCAAATAGCCATACGACTGGTAGGCGCAAACCCCGGCGCAGATGAGCAGGAAGACCTTTTTCATCTCGGCTCCTTAAGGGAGATTTGGCAACAGCCGGTGGTCGTTGGCTGGGACGAGTTCAATTCACGGAAGGGTGCACCGCGCTCCGTGATGAGTTCAATGGAGGGAAATACGCAGGCCGGCCTTTCAGAAACACATTGCGCGACGTCCTCCCAGCAAGGGGAAAATCGCACGGACCGCACGGCTAGGTGCAGATATTTCAGCCGGCGAGGGACAGACCCAGCTGCTCCGCGGCCTGGAGCATGCGCAGGTTCCGGGTGAACAGAGGGCCGGTTTCGACGCTCAGATACGTCGCGAGGTGAAGGGCATCAAGCGTTCGCAGGTGCACCTTGGGATGCAGCTCGAACATGAGGTCCGCGGCGTCCTTGACCAGCAGGTCGTTCAGGGAGACGAAGCGGATCTTGTGGGCGGCGACGTCCTTCTCGAACTCCTGCCACACCTCCGCCCTCAGCTCGTGCGAGATAATCCCCCGCGACACCTTGCCCAGGAGGGCCGACCGAAATTCGCAGAAGAGCAGCCTGGACGACACCAGCGTCGTTCCAGCGACTGCCGCCTCGCATGCTTCCGAGTCGGGTTCCCTGATATAGAGCTTAACCACCGCCGATGTGTCGACGTACATGGCTTCAATAGCTGCTGTCCCTCATCTCGCGCATGATCGGGGTTGAGTCCTCCGAAACCTGGGTTTTCTGGCGAAGAGCCTGCCGCGACGTCCACTTGGCTCCGTGGATCATGGGCCGGTAACGCACGATCATCGCCTTGGGCCGGCCGTCGCTCGTGACGATGACCTGCACTCCCCGCGCGGCGCGGTCCAGAAGGCTCGACAGCTTGTCCTTCGCTTCGCGCACGTTGACCACCTCGCACTCTACCCCATAAGCGGCGGCGGCTTCCTTGATGGCGAGTTCCTGCGCCTTCGCCTCGGGGTAGGTTGAGCGCACTCTTCGTTTTCTGTTCATGTGGCTACGAGTGGCCACATAATCGCCGAAGTCAACCCCTATCCCGCGGGAAACCCACGGAAGAATGGCTCATGTGGCTCCGTTTGGGGATGACGGGTTCGTGGGGCCGCAATCCGGGAGCGTCGCGCGGCGCCGGGACCCCGCAGGGCCGTTTCGACGGCGGCACATCGGGAGGTTCGTCCGGGGTCGGTCTGCCGTCGGCGGCTACGGGTGAGCCGCACGCAGGCGCTCGATCATGATCCGGGCCTGCTCCAGATCGGGCTTGGCCCTCAGTGCCGCCTCGAACTGCTCCAAGGCTTCACCCGTCCGGCCTGGGATGCCCGAGAGGGCGAGCCCAAGGTTGAAGTGGGCCTGATAGGAGTCGGGTTTGAGCCTGACCACGGTCCTGTACTCGGCGATGGATTCGCTTTCCCTGCCGGGGATTTTCGAGAGAAGAAGCGCCAGGCTCAGGTGCGCGTCGGCATAGCCGGGCCTGAGGCGGGCCGCGGCCTGCGATTCCTCGATCGCCTCGGGCAGCCGGCCCGGCGTGTTCGCCAGGGCGATGCCCAGATTGTAGTGGGCGTCGACGAAGTCGGGATCGAGGCGCACCGCGGTCTGGAATTCCCCGATCGCCTCCGGCAGGCGGCCCGGCATCCTGGCCAGCGCGTTGCCCAGGTTGTAGTGCGGTCCCGGCAGGTCCCGCATGATCCGCACGGCGGTCCGGAATTCCCTGATCGCGTCGGGCAGGCGCCCGGGAATCCGCTCAAGCTCGACGCCCTTCCTGTCATGGGTTTCCGCGAAGGCAGCGAGGATGCGCGCGGTCTCCTGGAACTCGGCGGTCGCCTCGGGCGAGGAGGACTTGGAGAGGGTGACATAGAGGTTCGCGTGCGCGACCCAGTTGTTTTCCGTGACGGCGACGGCGTGCCGGAAAAGGCTGGCGCCGTCCTTCCAGAAGCTGAGCTGCCGGGAGGCCAGAGCGGCGAGGCAGAGCAGGACCGCGCCGGCTGAGAGGCCAAGCACCGGGCGCCCTTGCGGCCAGGATTCGGCGGCGTCGCCGGCCGCCCATGCCACCATGATGAACACCCCTATCAGCGGCACGTAGCTGTAGCGGTCGGCCATGGCCTGACCGCCGACCTGGACCAGGCCTATCACCGGCACGAGCGTGCCCACAAACCACAGCCAGCCAACCAGCAGGTAGGGGCGGCGCCGGACGAGCGCCACCGCGGCCGCGGTGATCCCGGCCAGAAGCACGGCTGCCAGAAGGGTCTCCCGGAGGGGCGGCTGCGCGGCAAGGTAGGGATAGAAGACGGCGAGCTTCACCGGCGCGAAGCACTTTCCCAGGTATCGGCAATAGGCGATCAGGGCGTTGGCGAGCCTGAGAGCCCACGGGAAATCCTCGGCGGTCGCCACGGTTTCCCCGCGGCCCTGCGCGAGCAGAGTGACCGCGCTCGCGGCGGCCGAAAGCGCGAGGAACGGGATTTTCTCGGCCAGCAGGGCCAAGCGGGCCGCGGCGGGAGAGCCGGTCCACCGGTTCAGGGGCCAGGTGTCCAGGAGGAGCATGACGCACGGAAGCGTGACAAGCATCGGCTTGCACATGAGGCCGAGGGCGAAAAGCAGCAGGGCCAGACCGTAGTAGAACGGGGAGCCGGCGCCGCGGACGCGCATAATCTCGGTCCTGCGCGCATAGGCCCAGAGGACCAGCATCCAGAAGGTGGTGCTCAGCACGTCCTTGCGCTCCGATACCCAGGCTACCGACTCGACATGGAGCGGGTGCACGCCAAAGAGCGCGGCTACGAACAGGCTGCGCCAGAGGGCCCCGGTCATCTTTCGCAGGACAACAAAGAGCAGCACGGCGTTGAGCGCGTGGAGCAGCACATTCGTGAGGTGGTGGCCCCAGGGATGGAGGCCGAAGAGCTGGCAGTCCGCCATGTGGGACAGCCAGGTCAGCGGGTGCCAGTTGGAGGCCTCGGTGCTTTGGAAGGCCCACCGGACGTTCTCCCATGTCAGGCCGCCCTTCACATGGGCGTTTTCCGTCACGTACGCCGGGTCGTCGTAGGTGATAAAGTCATGCGTGACGGCGGGGAGGAAGATGCCGGCCACGAACAGGAACAGCAGGGCGCCGAGGAGGAAAGGGCGGCGGCCGCCGTGGTCCCCCTGCGGCCTGGCATGGCCCGTGTGCTGCGCATCCCGCCTTGGGTTCGGGGCCTTCATGTCACTTGTGCTTCTTCCGTCGGGAATTCAATGGGATTGCGAAAGGCCTCTTCCCGATGCGCCGCCCGGGAGGCCGCCTTGCCGCGCAGGATATTTTCATGCGCAACAGGCGGCGGTTTGACAAGGATCGGGATGCGCCGGCCGGCGGGGCTTCGCCTGCGGGCAGACTTTGCTTGCGGGCGTCGGCCCGGCCCCCAACGGTCCTGCTCCCGGTGATCAATGGCGCGAAAATATGCGTGGTCCTTCCCGCATTCAACGCGGCGAGCACCCTTCCTCGGACCCTCGAGGGCCTCGACCGGGCGCTGATAGACGAGGTCGTCGTCGTGGACGATGCGAGCACCGACGAGACCCGCGAGATCACGCGCCGCCTCGGGATCCGCTACGCCTTCCATCGCCACAACCACGGGTACGGGGGCAACCAGAAGACATGCTACGCGCTCGCCCTTGAGACGGGTGCCGACGTGGTCGTCATGCTGCACCCCGACTACCAGTACGAGCCGCGCCTTGTCCCGGCGCTTGCCCATATGGTGGCATCCGGAGTCTATGACGTGGCCATGGCCTCGAGGATCCTGGGCCTGGGCGCGGTCAGGGGCGGCATGCCCCGCTACAAGTACGTCGCCAACCGGTTCCTGACCCTCGCCCAGAACCTGCTGATCGGGCAGAAGCTGTCCGAGTATCACTCGGGCTACAGGGCCTTTTCGCGCAGGGTCCTCGAGACGCTGCCGCTCCTTGCCAACTCCGACGACTTCCTCTTCGACAACCAGATGATCGTCCAATGCCATTGGTGGGGATTTAGGATCGCCGAGATCTCGTGCCCCACCAAGTACTTCCCCGAGGCCTCCTCGATCAATTTTCGGCGGAGCCTGAGGTATGGCTTTGGAACGTTGGGTGTGAGCATCGACTGCATGCTCTGCCGGATCGGCCGGCGCCCTCCCGCCTACCTTGACCGCGGCTCCGCGCCGGCGAGCACGCTTTCCGTCGACTCGATCCGCGAGCGGATATCCGAAACCAACTTCAACGTCTGAGCCCCGTCCGAGTCTAATTTGGGGTTTGAGGTATTCGGGGGACGCGGGCAAATAATGACCGATGAATCCATCGGGTGTCCTCGAACTGCAGGACTTGAAGCGTGGCCAGGTCCCGATCGCGTCGCTCCAGCGCGACCTGACCGACGAGCTTGAATCGGGGGCCGTCATTTCGCTGACCGCCCTGGACTTCCCGCTGTCCAAGGCCGAGGCGGACCTCCTCGACCCCCGCATCCTCGCGGGCGCGAAGAACGTGAGCTACACGCCGGCGACCGACAAGCTCGGGGGCACAAGCTGCATCGGAGCGGAGGCGATAGCTCTGAGGGAGGTGATGTCGCGGTATGCGCGCATGGCCCGCGAGCAGGTCGCGGCGCTTTTCCCGTCCTACAAGGAGGGCATCAAGGTCATGCGCACGAGCCTGCGGCCCGCCGAGGTCGCCGGGCGCAAGACCTCGTGGCGCCAGGACGACACGCTCCTCCACATAGACGCGTTCCCGTCGCAGCCCACCCAGGGCAACCGGATCCTGAGGGTGTTCTGCAACGTCAACCGGGCCGGCAAGCCGCGCGTCTGGCGGCTGGGCGAGCCGTTTGAGGACGTGGCCCGGCGCTTCCTGCCGAACATTGGCAGCCCGTTTCCAGGTGCCTCGCTGCTCATGCACCTGCTGCGCGTGACCAAGACGGAGCAGTCCGAGTACGACTTCATCATGCTCAAGATCCATGACGCGATGAAGGCTGACGAGAGTTACCAGCATTCCGTCGGCCAGACGCCGGTGGAATTCAAGCCGGGTACCACGTGGATCTGCTTTGCCGATTCGGTCTCGCACGCGGCGCTCTCGGGGCAGCACCAGTTTGAGCAGACGCTCCTGGTCCCGCTCGACGCGATGCGCCACGTGATCAAGTCGCCGCTGCGAATCCTGGAGCGGATGCGCAACCGGCCGCTGAGATGAGCGGGCGGCGCCGCGCGCCGCGGACAGGTCCCTTTTTCCTGGGCCCGATGCCGCGCGATCAGGGTACGTCGTAGACCTCCACGAGCGCGACACCGGTGTCGCCCGATGCCCCGGAGACCTCGGCGGTGTAGGCGCCCGGCGGGAGCGTGATCAGGAGAGCCGAGTCGTTGCTTGCCGGATTGGTCCACGGAAACGCGCCCACGGACAACGCGGCCGCGATTATCTGCGGATTGCCCGCCCAGCCCGCGTTCCCCGCGATCAGCGCCGGGGAGACGCCTTGGCTGTAAAGCTGGACCTGGGGATCGGCTAGGGTTCCCGCGACATTGAACGGAGCCGCGGCGATCGCGGGCCCGGAGGCCCGGATGAGGATGGTCTTTGACGTCGTGCCCCCGATCACAAATCCGGCGTCGAGGATGCCGGCTCCGGTGCCCACCTGGCCCCGCGTCGAGATGTTGATCAGCCGCGGCGCGGCCGCGGCGGCCACCACGGCCAGGGTTGCGGGCGCGCTCAGGACCGATCCGGCGGAATTGGTCACGACGCAGGTGTAGGTCCCCGCGCTGGCAGCGGACGCCCCCTGAAGGACGAGCGTCGCGCTTGTCGCTCCCGCGATCGGCGCCCCGTTCAGGGACCATTGGTACGTGGCCGCCGGGGCGGCGCTGGCCGCGATGCTGAAGACGACCGTGCTTCCGCCCGCGATTGTCTGCGAGGCGGGCTGCGCGCTGATCAGAGGGGGGGCGAGCGCGGCCGACGGGTCGCCGAACTCCTGGATGACCCCGCCGTTCAGGTTGGCGATGAGGAGGTCTCCCGTCACGGGCTGCACCGTGATGCCGGTGACGCCGACCGTGGATGCGATCTGGCTCACCTGGGCGGCCAGGAACGGCCGCGTGGACGGGGTGCTCGCGGCCCAGATCCTGCCGCTGATATAGTCCCCGAAGACGTACTGGCCCTTGAGCTGGGGGAACCGGGCCCCATGGTAGAGCACGCCGCCGATGATGCACATGTCCCCGGCGTCGTGGCTGTATTCCCAGACGGGGGGGACGAAGGCTATCCCGGCGGGCAGCTCGGCATAGTCGGGCCCCGGGATGGTGCCCTCGTAGAAGCTCCAGCCATAGTTCGAACCGGGGGTAACGACGTCGATCTCCTCGCGCAAATTGAGGCCGACGTCGCCGGCCCACAATTCGCCGTTGGACGAGTCAAACGACATCCGGAACGGGTTCCTGAACCCCACGGCCCAGAACTCCGTGCGCACCGACGCGGGATTGACTGGACTGCCGTTGAACGAGGTCGCCCCGACGTACGGATTGTCGGCGGGTATGAGATACCCTGTGGGCTGCTGCCCGAGATGGGGATTCGGGATGAGGTTCCCCGCCTTCTGGTCGACGTCGATCCGGAGCACGGCGCCGAAGAACCCCTCGTCGATGCGCTGGTGGCTCGCGATCGCCTCCGCCCCGGCCTGCCCCTCGTCGCCATCGCCGATCGACAGGTACAGGTAGCCGTCCGTCCCGAACAGGAGCGTCCCGCCGTCGTGGCCGCCCGAGCCCACCGGCTGGCTGATCAGGATCTGCTGGGATGCCGGGTCGACCGTGCCGCCCGCGGAAAGGGTGAATCGAAGCAGGCGGGTGTACCGCGAGCCGCCCACCCAGTATGACGTCCAGAGGTAGAAGTAGCCGTTTTGCGCGAAATTGGGGTGGAAGGCCATCGAGAGCATCCCATGGCCGCTGTCGCCCGTGCTCGGGTTGACGTTGGCCGAGAGGTCGAGAATGACCTGCCTGACCGCGTTGTTGATGTCCGCGACCATCGCGATCGTGCCGGCGCGCTCGACGACGAAGGCGCGGGTCGTGTCGCCCGGGGCGAACACGACCTGGACGGGCTCCTGGAACGCGATTCCGCCGAAGGCCGGCACCGCGGGGTAGACGGTCGCCGCGGATGCCCCGCCGGCGAAGCAGAGGACGGCCGCCCAGGCGAGGACGGCTGCGGCAAGCGACGCGCCGGCGTTGCGGGCCGGCCGGCGAAGCGGATGGGGGAGGGGCGTGGCGGGGCGGCGGGGATTCATATATCGCCACGTATGACAATCGGGCGGTCGAAACCCGCCATCCCGGCCGGAGCCATTTTTCCACCCTCGCCGGGCGGTTTCCTACGACCACGGCCTCCAGCCCACGACACCCCAGTAGACGAGGTACATCGCGACGACCGTCATGACAGCCGAGGCGATGAACGCGTGCCACCAGACGAGGCGCCGAATCCCCCTGTGCTGGAAGCGCACGGCGAGCGTGAGCCCGGCCGCCGCGAACACCGTGAACGCGATGAAGGAAACGAAGATCCCGACGGACCAGAATGACGCGACCCCCAGCCGCTCTATCGGGTCGCTCGACGCGAGAATCACGAGGGCGAACGCGGATGCGAGCGACAGGGCCGCCAGCGCCGGCATGGCGCGCACGCGCAGGTAGCCCACGGACCTCAGGTCCCCGAAGATCTTCCGCGGAACCCAGACCAGCGCGAAGACCACCGAGCTCGCCGTCAGCAGGAGCGCGGCGGCGATCACGGAGAATTCGAGCCAGGGCATCCATGCCGGGACGCGCCTGTAGGTTTCGCCCGACAGCTCGACAAGCGTTCCCTCCGACTTGTCCGCGATGAGGGCGAGTTCGGGCACCGCATTGTCCTTCCGGCGGAAAAAGCGGTCGGTGACGGCGAGGAACGGGCGTTTCGGGCTGAACAGTCCCCGGGTGTCCAGGCCCGCCGAGCCGACCGTCATCCTCATCAGGCCCAGGATCCGCGTCGCGAACCGGACCCGCTCGGGCCTCGGGCTGACCGGCTCGTACCAGCCGGAGTATTCGAGGGCCAATCCGGGGGGAACGGCGGCCTCCGGAGGCAGGGCCGGCTTGGCCAGGCTGCCGGTGGCATACCCGCGCACAAGGTCGCTGATCTGGTTGAGCGCGCCGGGATTGGACGAATTGATCATGACCACGTAGCCGACGCCGGCGTCCGGCAGGTACGCGAGCTCTGTCAGGCCGCCCTCGACGCCTCCGTTGTGCCCGTGCAGCACCCAGCGGCCCTTCACCATGGTGTAGTTGCTCAGTCCGTAGCCCGTCTTCAGCCCCTCCCGCGCGGCATAGGTGGTCGTCGGCTGCTCCATGCGGTCGATGGCCTCGGCGGGCAGCAGCCTGACCCCGCCGAACGAGCCCCGGTTGAGGTAAAACTGGACATAATTGGCCATCTCCCTGGCCGAGGCGTTGATCGCGCCCGCCGGCCTCTCGATGATGTGCCAGTACGGGAAGGGAGTCGTGCCGTCCCGGTGATAGAGCTTGGCCAGGCGGCTCTCGACCTCCGGTGTGTCGAGATAGCTGGCCGTGTTCATCTGCAGGGGTCGGAACCAGTTCTCCTCCACGTAGTCCTCGAACCGCTGGCCGGTGACCTTCTCGACCACGTAGGCCGCGGCCGCAGGTCCCGAGTTCGAATACGAAAAGCGCGTCCCCGGCTTCCAGCGCGAGGTCCGCGACCTCGGATAGTACGCCAGCCCCTCCCGAAGGGTCACCTCCTTTGCCGGGTTGTAGCCGTATTCCCGCATGGCGAGGTCGTCCCATCCGCTCGTGTGCTCCAGCAGGTTCACGATGCGCACCGGATCGCCCGCCTCCCACGGGTTCGTGAATTCCAGGTCCGGCGCCCGGGACCTGAGCGTGTCCAGCAGGCCCAGCCTTCCCTCCTGCTGCAGCTTGAGGACGGAGAGCGAGACAAAGCCCTTCGACACCGATCCGATGCGAAAGAGGGTCTCAGGCGTCGCAGGCTTCCGGGCCGCGACATCCGCCAGGCCGAGCCCCGCCACCCACTGCGGTCCGTCGCGCCCGACGATCGCGACTCCCGCGCCGGGCGTCAGGGTCTGCTTGAGGATCGCCTCTATCTGCGCCTGGAGCTCCGCGGCGGTCTTTGGCGCGGGGGGTTTGGGCCCCCTCGCCCGCGCGGGCACAGCGATCGCGAGGCAAAGCAGGAAAATACGGACGATCGCCAGGAATCGCGGGCCGTCGGGTGAAGGGCGGGAGACGGGGTGGCGCACAGGGGTATCCGTCGGGATTAAGGGCCACGAGCCGTCGGAGCCGAGCCAAAACAGGCGGCTGCGCGCCCGCCTTGACGCAATTTCGCGCGGAAGATTCAATCGGCCATGACCTGGGTGCCGTGTTCCCGAGCGTGTCGGATTTTCAACCGGATCGGCGGTGCCGCGCTGGCCGCATCGCTCCTGGCCTGCGCTGTCGCAGCCGCCGGGCCGGCGGATGGGGGCGACCAGCTTCAGGTGGCGATCATCCTGACGCGGCACGGCGTCCGCACCCCGCTGCAGACCAACGAGGCGCTGGCGCCTTTTGCCGCCCGGCCCTGGCCCAAGTGGGAGGCGGCGCCGGGGATCCAGACGCCCCATGGCAATGCGCTGATCGCCCTCATGGGCGACTATTACCATGACTACCTGGTCGACGCCGGGGCCCTTTCGGGTGATCCCGCCGTCGACGGCCCGCGCGTCTTCATCCGCGCGGACAACGACCAGAGGACGATCGAGACGGGGCGCATTCTCGGCAGGTCGCTCGTCCATGCCGTCGGCGAGCCCGACGTCCATTCACTGCCCGAGGGGACGGTCGACCCCCTGTTCCAGCCGGCCCGGGCCAATGTCGGGCACCCCAGCACCGCCCTCGCGATCGCGGCCGTGATGGGCCGTATCGGGGGGGACCCGGCGAGGGTCGGCGGAGCCTACTCGACGCAGCTGGCATTGCTGAGGGGCATTCTCTGGCCGGAGGGCCCGCCCCCCGGGACCTCTCCGCTTGGCGGCCCGACCGTGGTGGCGCCCGGGAAATGGGACAGTGTCGTGAGCTTGACCGGCCCCATCCACGACGCGGAGCAGTGCACCGAGGCCCTGATCCTTGAATATGCGGATGGGATGGCGCCCGCGGACGTGGGCTGGGGCAGGGTGGATGACCGCGTGCTGACCGACCTGCTTGCGCTCCACGAGCTCTATTTCGACCTGACGCAGAGGACCTTCTACCCGGCGCAGGTCCAGTCCTCCAACATGGCGAGCCACATCGTCGACACCCTGGAGCAGGCGGCCCTCGGGGATCCCGTTCCGGGCGCCCTCGGCCCGCCCGGCGAACGGGTGGTCGTCATCGTGGGGCACGACACGAACATCGCCAACATCGGGGGCCTGTTCGGCCTCGACTGGTGGCTTCCCGGGACGCAGGCGAACCCCATGCTGCCCGGCGGGGCCCTGGTGTTCGAGCTCTGGAAGCGCGGGGGACAGCAGAACGCATTCTACGTGAGGATCAGCTACGTGGCCCAGACGCTTCCGCAGTTGCGCGAGGCGACGCCGCTCTCTCTGAAAGTCCCGCCGGGAAGGTCCCCCATCTTTGTCCCGGGATGCAGCGCCGACACGCCGGGCTTCGACGCGCCGCTCGCCTCCTTCGTGCGCACGGCCCGGCACGTGATCAATCCCTCGTTCGTCGCCGAGGAGCCATGAGGCGTTTGCAATCGGGAATCGCCGGCCGATAATCCCGCGATGGTAAGGATAACCGGCGAATACCAGGGGGACCTCCACTGCTCGGCCTCCCACGAGCCCTCGGGCGACGCCCTGGCCACGGACGCCCCGATGGACAACCAGGGCCGCGGCGGGGCGTTCTCGCCCACCGACCTTGTCGCGACAGCGTTCGGGACGTGCATCGCGACCACCATGGCCATAGCCGCCCGAAAGCACGGCGTGGACATTGCGGGGACCACATTCGAGGTGACCAAGGAAATGGCCGCGGACGCGCCCCGGAGGATCTCGAGGCTGACCGCCCGGTTCCGGATGCCCGCGTCCGCGCGGGAGGTGCCGCAGGGGGTGCTCGAGAAGGCGGCCAACACCTGCCCCGTCCACCAGAGCCTGGCGCCCGGCGTGGAGAAGGTGATCGAGTTCACCTGGGACTGACGGGGGGCTGCGGGCCGGCGGGCCCGTGCAGCTCGTAGGTCGTGTCGAAGGTGAGGAATATCCTCTTCGAGACGAAGACCCGCACGCGGATCCGTCCGCCCGACGGGCCGGTCGGTGTCGCGTGCCCCTCCACCTTGCGCTCGTCGCCGGACTCGCTGACCCCGCGGCCCGTGAAATCGACGGGCTGGCCCTGCGCGACGAGGCGCAGCTTGTCGACCGGGACGATGATCCATATCCGGCCGCTCTCGCTCCAGAAGAAGTAGGGAAACACCCTCGCCGAGTACGTGGACGAGAAGACCGTGTTCCGCCGGACAAACGGCGGCATCGTCATCGTGACCGTCGCGATGAGGAGGGAGGTGGTCGTCGGCCTTATGTCGATCCGGTTGAACGGCGCCAGCTCGTCGACGGCGCTCCGGGCGGGCGCCGCCGCGGCAAGGGCTAGGGCGGCCATGGTGACGTTTCGGAGCACCCGTCGAATCTGGCCCGCGGACGCCGGTGGGCAAACTGGAAAGCGCGTTTCGCGTTGCGCCAGCGCTCCCCGGGGCGTCATCTCGTCTCCCGCAATCCATGGCAAAGCCCAAACAAGCAACGTGGGGGGGCCGCTTCAAATCGGGCCCCGCCGAGCTGATGCTTAAGTTCAGCGAGTCGGCCTCGTTCGACCGGCGCCTCGCGCCATTCGACATCGCCGGCAGCAACGCGCATTCCTCGATGCTGGCCCACGTCGGGCTGATCACGGCCGGGGAGCGCAACGCGATCCACGCCGGCCTCGACGCGATCCTCGGGGAGATCAAGGGCGGCCGCTTCAGATGGGACAGGAGGCTTGAGGACGTCCACATGAACATCGAGCACGCCCTCGCGAGGCGGGTTCCGGCGGCGGCGAAGCTCCACGCGGCCCGCAGCCGCAACGACCAGGTGGCGACCGACATGCGGCTCTTCTTCAAGTACGCCTGCGCGGCGCTGGGCGTCAAGGTGCTGGGCGCCGAGCGCGCGCTGCTTGCCGCCGCCCGCGCGAACCGGGGCGTCGTCATCCCGGGCTACACCCACCTGCAGCGGGCGCAGCCCGTCTACGCCTCGCACCACCTCCTTGCGTGGGTCGAGATGCTCGAGCGCGACCGGACGCGGCTTTCGGAGGTCGCGGGCAAGGCGAACGAGTGCCCCCTGGGCTCCGGGGCCATCGCGGGCACGACGCTCCCGATCGACCGGGAATACACGGCGCGGCTGCTGGGGTTCGTCGACCGCAGGGGCCGGCCGCGTGTCACCCAGAACTCGATGGACGCCGTGGCCGACCGGGACCTCTTCATCGAGTTTGCCTCGGCCTGCGCGCTCTTCGGCGTCCACATCTCGCGGATCGCCGAGGACCTGGTCCTCTGGAGCAGCGCCGAGTTCGGGTTCGCGGCGCTGCCCGACGAGTTCTGCACGGGCAGTTCGCTCATGCCGCAGAAGAAAAACCCTGACGCGTGCGAGCTCCTGCGCGGCAAGTCCGCGCGGCTCCAGGGCAACCTCCACACGCTTCTCACGCTGGTCAAGGGCCTGCCCATGACCTACAACCGGGACCTCCAGGAGGACAAGCCGCCGGTCTTCGACAGCTTCGACCAGGCGTCGGTCTGCGCCGAGGTCCTTGAGGCGACGGTGCGGGGGATGTCGTTCAACTGGGACCGCTGCGCCGCCGCGGCCTCGGATCCCTCCCTTCTTGCCACCGACCTCGCCGATTACCTCGTGTCGAGGGGAGTCCCGTTCCGCGAAGCCCACCACGCGGTCGGCGCGGTCGTGGCGCTCGCGGAGGAGAAGGGGTGCGCGATCCCGGATCTCCCCAACGCCGACGTCAGGCGGATCCACCCGCGCTTCGGCCCCGGCTGGTCGTCCGTGTTCAACCTGGACCGCGCCCTCTCCATGAGGAAGGGGACGGGCATGCCCGGCCCCGCCCAGCTCGCCCGGCAGATCGCCCGCTGGGAAAAGATCCTCGGCTAGCCCCGGCCCCGCCGCGCGTCGTCCATCGGAATGGCCAAGGTCCGCATCCTACCAGACCGGGTGGCCAACCAGATCGCCGCCGGCGAGGTGATCGAGCGGCCGGCGGCGGTGGTGAAGGAGCTCGTCGAGAACGCCCTCGATGCCGGCGCCACCCGCGTTTCCGTCGAGTTCGCGCACGCGGGCCAGTCGCTCATCCGGGTGGAGGACAACGGCTCCGGGATGTCGCCCGAGGACGCCCGGGCCGCCCTCGGGCGCCACGCGACAAGCAAGATAGCCGATGCCGCCGATCTCGACCGGCTCACGACCTACGGGTTCCGGGGCGAGGCCCTCCCGTCGATCGCCAGCGTCTCGCGCTTCACGCTCCAGACCCGCGAGGTGGGGCGGGATTCGGGGACCGAGATCGTCGTCAACGCGGGCAGGGTGGTGCGCGAGAAGGCCTGCGGGCGGCCCGAGGGGACCCGCATAGACGTCGAGCACCTCTTCGAGCCGGTCCCGGCGCGCCGCAAGTTCCTCAAGTCCGACCGGACCGAGTCCGCGCACATCGTCAACGGCGTGCGCCTATACGCGCTCGCGCGCCCCGCGGTGTCCTTTGCGCTCTACGAGGACGGCAGGGAGGTCTTCCGGTCGCCGGAATGCACGAGCCTTTCCGACCGCGTGGCGGAGATCTTCGGGCGCCAGGCTGCGGAGGGCCTCCTTCCCATCGACGTCGCCGAGTCGGGCATGCGCCTCACCGGGCTGATCGGCCGGCCGGGTGTGGGGCGGGGCACGCGGCACGACCTGGTCGCGTTCGTCAACTCGAGGCCGGTCGACAGCCGGACGCTGAACGGGGCCCTGATCGAGAGCTACCGCGAATCGATCCCCCAGGGGCGGTATCCGGTCGCCTTCGTTTTCCTGGAGTGCGGGCCGGCCGAGATCGACGTGAACGTGCACCCGGCCAAGCGCGAGGTGCGCTTCCGCAGGGAGGCCCTCGTTCGCGGGTTCGTCATCCGCTCGGTCCTCTCCCGCCTGCGCGAATGGTCGGGAAGGGCCGACGTGGAGGGTACGGCTGCCGCGCCGCCGGCCCCCCTTGGGGGCCCCGCGGCGCTGCCCGGCCCGTTCGAGGCCCAGGTGGGGGAGCCGCCTCAGGCGCCGGCAATCCTCGCGCCGGCCGCCGCGCCGGCTCCGGCGACCCCGGCCCCCGGGGAGGCGGCCCGGCCGTTCGCGCCCGCATGGCGGTTCCTCGGGACCGCGCACGGCGACTACATCCTCTTCGAGACCGCACAGGGGCTCGTCCTGCTCGACCGCCGCGCGGCCCATGAGCGGGTCTGGTACGAGCGGCTGAAGGAGCAGTTCAGGACCGGCGGGGTGCCCGTGCAGCGCCTGCTTTTCCCGGTTTCCATCGAGCTCAACCCCCTGGCCTCCGCCGTCCTGACCGACAACCTCGGGTTCCTCGTTTCCCATGGGCTGGAGATCTCCGAGTTCGGCCGCAACTTCTTCCGGCTCGAGGCGCTTCCCGCGTGGATGGAGCCCGGGGAGGCCGACAGCTTCATCCGCGACCTTGTCGGCGCCCTGCGGGAGGGCCGGATGCCGGCATTGGACATCGACCTCGCGCGGGACGAGTTCGCCCGCCTGGCGGCCGCGAAGGCCGTTCGGCTCCCGCGATCGCCGGGGGAGACCGAGGCGCTGGCCCTGGTCAGGGACCTTTTCGCGACGGCTTCCCCGCTCTCAAGCCCGGCGGGGCGCCCCACCTACGTCGAGCTCAACCACGGCGAACTCGCCCGGCGTTTCCAGAAATAGCGTTGGCGGCCAAGTTTTTGCGTGACCGCCCCCCCGGGCGGCGCGAGTCTTGCATGGATTGGGATCCCTCAAGCATGCCGAACATTCACAAGGACCAAAAGCAGGGCGACTCGCAGGCGGTGATCATGCAGTCGCTGATCCAGCGCCACCTGACCTCGACGCTCGCCCGGCCCGCCCAGTCCGCCACGCCCAGGGACTGGTGGGTCGCCGCGTCCCTGGCGGTCCGCGACACGATCCACGAGAGGATGATAGGCACGCAGCAGGTGCACAATGCGCAGAACGTCCGGCGCGTGTACTACTTTTCAATGGAGTACCTGATGGGGCGCCTGTTCGAGAGCAACCTCCTCGCGACGGGCCTCGAGGACGCGGTTCGGACGGCGCTCGCCTCGCTCGGCGTGCGGTTTGACGAGGTGCGCGAGTCCGAGGTCGACATGGGACTCGGCAACGGCGGCCTTGGCCGCCTTGCGGCCTGTTTCCTCGATTCACTGGCGACGCTGGACTTTCCGGCCCTGGGATACGGGATCCACTACGAGTTCGGCCTTTTCAAGCAGGAGATCGTGAACGGCAGCCAGGTGGAGCACCCCGACCGGTGGATGCTGTTCGGGAGCCCCTGGGAGGTCGTCAGGGCCGACTACACGCAGGAGGTGAAGCTGTATGGGAGGGTCATCAACGTCTTCGACGACCGCGGGGACTCCAGGCCGAAATGGGTGGGCTTCCGGACGGTCCTCGGCGTCCCCCATGACATACCGACCGCGGGATTCGGGACGCAGACGGTCAACCTGCTGCGCCTCTGGGCCTCGCGCGCGTCCGATGACTTTGACCTGGCGGCCTTCAACTCGGGCGGATACGTCGACGCCGTTCACGAGAAGGCCGTCGGCGAGACGGTCTCGAAGGTCCTCTATCCGAATGACAAGACCGAGAACGGGAAGGAGCTCAGGCTGGTCCAGCAGTACTTCTTCACCTCGTGCTCGATCCGCGACATCATCCGGCGCCACTTCCGCGCGCCCGGGAACACCTGGAAGAATTTCCCGGACAAGGTCGCGATCCAGCTCAACGACACGCACCCGGCGATAGCCGTCATCGAGTTCATGCGGATCCTGCTCGACGAGCAGGACATGGCCTGGGAGCCGGCGTGGGACATCACGACCCGCACGCTCGCCTACACGAACCACACGCTGCTTCCCGAGGCGCTCGAGAAATGGGGGGTCGCCCTCTTCGAGCGCGTCCTGCCGCGCCACCTCCAGATCATCTTTGACATCAACGTGCGCGTGATGGCCCTTTGCGACGCGAAGTGGCCGAACGACAACGAGAAGAAGCGGGCCTGCTCGCTGATCGAGGAGAACGGCGACAAGAGGGTGCGGATGGCCTACATCGCGGCGGTGGGCTCCCACGCGGTCAACGGCGTCGCCGCGCTTCACACGGAGCTCCTTCGAAAGCACCTCTTCCCGGAATTCGACGTTCTTTTCCCCGGGAGGTTCCAGAACAAGACGAACGGGATCACGCCGAGGCGCTGGCTCCTGCAGTGCAACAGGCGCCTCGCGGCGCTGGTCACCCGGGCGCTGGGCGGCGAGCATTGGGCGCGCGACCTCGACCAGCTGCGCGGCCTCGAGAAGTTCGCCGACGACAGCTCCTTCCGGGCCGAGTTCATGGCCGTGAAGCGGGCGAACAAGGTGGACCTGGCGCACGTCATCCAGGGCGAGTGCGGCATCACGGTGTCGCCCGACGCCATCTTCGACGCGCAGATAAAGCGGCTCCACGAGTACAAGCGCCAGCACCTGAACCTGCTGCACATCATGGCGCTCTACCGCCGGCTCCTGCGCGACCCGTCGCTGGACATCGCGCCCCGCGTCTTCATCTTCGCGGCGAAGGCCGCCCCCGGCTACGACGTCGCGAAGAACCTGATCCGGGCGATCAATGTCATCGGCGCGCGGATCAACGCGGACGTCCGGATCGGCGGCAAGATCAAGGTCGCCTTCCTCCCGAACTACAGGGTCTCCCTCGCGGAAAAGATCATACCGGCCGCCGACGTCTCGGAGCAGATCTCGACGGCGGGCAAGGAGGCGTCCGGGACCGGCAACATGAAGCTCGCCCTGAACGGCGCGCTCACGATCGGGACCCTCGACGGCGCCAACGTCGAGATCCTCGAGGAGGTGGGCGACGAGAACATCTTCATCTTCGGGATGACGGTCGAGGAGGTCGAGGCCCTGCGGGCACGCGGCTACAACCCCTGGGACCTCCACAGGGACGACGAGGAGATCCGCGCGGTCCTCGACTGGCTGGGAAGCGACTATTGGACGCCGGGCGAGAACGGCGCCTTCGGCGCTGTCCACGGCACGCTGCTCTCCGGGGGCGACCCCTTCATGGTGCTCGCCGATTTCCGGGCCTACTGCGACTGCCAGAAGAGGGTGGACGCCGCCTACCGCGACCGGGACGGCTGGGCGCGCAAGGCGATTCTGAACACGGCCCGGGTCGGCAAATTCTCCAGCGACCGCACGATCCGCGAGTACGCCAGGGACATCTGGAACCTCACCCCGGTCGCAATCCCATGACAACCCATCGCGCCCGCCTCTCGCTCGCCCTCGCGCTTTCGGTCGCCTGCGCGGCGTCCGCAGCCGACTTCTCGCCCGCGATCGTCTACGACTTCGGCGGCAAGTTCGACCGCTCCTTCAACCAGTCCGCGGCCGAGGGGGCCGAGCGGTTCAGGAAGGCGACGGGGATCGCCGTGCGCGAATTCGAGATCCTGAACGCCTCCCAGAGGGAGCAGGTCATGCGGCAGTTCGCCCGGCGCGGAGCCAGCGTCATCGTCGCCGTCGGGTTCACCCAGGCCTCCGCGGTCGAGACGGTCGCAAAGGAGTATCCCGACGTCAAATTCGCGGTCATAGACGCCGTGGTCGACCTGCCCAACGTCGAGTCGATCATCTTCAGGGAGCAGGAATCCTCGTTTCTCTGCGGCATGGCGGCGGCGATGGCGACCAAGACCGGCAAGGTCGGGTTTGTCGGCGGCATGGACATCCCGCTGATCCGCAAGTTCGCCCTCGGCTACCGCGCCGGGGCGGCCTACGTCGAGCCAAAGACCGAGGTGCTCGAGAACATGACGGGCTCGACCCCCGCGGCCTGGACCAACCCGTCGGCGGGCGCCGAGCTTGCGAAAGGCCAGTTCGGGCGCGGCGTGGACGTGGTGTTCCACGCGGCCGGCGCCACCGGCATCGGCGTCATGCAGGCCGCCGCGGACGCCGGGCTCCTGAGCATAGGCTGCGACAGCAACCAGGATTACCTGCATCCGGGAAGCGTGCTCACCTCGGCGGTGAAGCGGGTCGACGTCGCCGTCGAGACGGTCTTCACGGAGGCGAGGAACGGGACATGGAAGCCCGGCACCCGGGCGCTCGGCCTCGCCGAGGACGGGGTTGGCTATTCGCTCGACGAGTTCAACCGCAAGCTGATCACCCCGGAAATGGAGGAGCGCCTCAACCAGGCGAGGGCCGACATCATCGCGGGCAAGGTCAGCGTCCCCGAATACAAGTCCCCGTAAGGCCGTGGAACCGGAGAGTCCAGCGCCCCAGGCTCCCGGTGGACCCCCCGGGCCCGCGCTCGAGCTGCGCGCGATAGACAAGCGCTTCGGCGCCGTGCACGCGAACAGGGCCGTCTCCATGTCGGTCGCCCGCGGGTCGATCCACGGCCTGATCGGCGAGAACGGGGCCGGAAAATCGACCCTCATGAACATCGTCTACGGGTTTCACCGGGCCGACAGCGGGGAGATACGCGTGAACGGAAGGCGGGTCGAGATAGGGCGGCCGCGCGACTCGATCGAGGCCGGCATCGGCATGGTGCACCAGCACTTCATGCTCGTGGAGAGGTTCACCGTCCTCGAGAACGTCGTCCTGGGGGCCGAGGGGGGGAGGCTGCTCGGGAAGGGTCTGGGCGAGGCCCGCGCCGGGCTGGAGAGGCTGGGGAGGGATTACGGGCTGGACGTGCCGCTCGACGCGGAGACGGGCCACCTGCCGGTCGGGATGCAGCAGCGGGTGGAGATCCTGAAGGCCCTCCACCACCGCGCGGACATCCTCATCCTCGACGAGCCGACGTCGGTGCTCACCCCGTCCGAGGCCGACCAGCTCTTCCGCATGCTCGCCCTCCTGCGCGACCAGGGCAAGACCGTGATCCTTGTGACCCACAAGCTCCGGGAGATCATGGCCGTCACCGACCGCGTGACCGTCATGCGCCAGGGCGCCGTGGTCCACGAGACGGCGACCCGCGACACCTCGCCGCGCGCGCTCGCCGAGCAGATGGTGGGGCGCGCGGTCCTGCTCAGGGTGGAGAAAGGGCCGGCGCGGCCGGGACCGGCGCTCCTTGAGGTGAGGAACCTGGAGGTGCGCGACCGCTTCGGCGTCGCGCGGATCAAGGGGGCGACGTTCGCCCTGAGGGCGGGGGAGATCGTCGGGATAGCCGGCGTGTCGGGAAACGGGCAGTCGGAGCTCCTGGAGGCCCTGTCCGGCATCCGCGCGCCCTCGGGAGGCGAGATCATCCTCGGGGGCCGCGACGTCGCCCGCGAGGATGTCGGCCCTCGCGACCGCCGCGGCATGGGTATCGCCCACGTGCCGGAGGACAGGCTGAAAATGGGCGTCGTCTCGAGCTTCTCGGCGGAGGACAACTCGATCCTGGGCTACCACGGCCGGCCCGAGTTCAGCGGGGGCGGCATGCTCAGGCGCGGCGCGATCCGTGCGGGCTGCGAGAGCAAGATGGCCGCCTATGACATCCGGCCGCCGGCGCCCCGCCTGCGGATCACGGCGTTCTCGGGCGGCAACCAGCAGAAACTCGTCATGGCGCGGGAGATCGACAGCAACCCGTCCGTCCTCATCGTCGGGCAGCCGACCCGAGGGGTGGACATCGGCGCGATAGAGTTCATCCACAGGCGGATCGTCGAGCTGAGGGACGCGGGCAAGGCGGTCCTCGTCGTCTCGGTCGAGTTGGACGAGATCATGGGGCTCTCGGACCGGATCCTTGTGATGGCCGGCGGGGAGATCGTCGGCGAGGTCCCGGGCGCGGAGGCGAACGAGAGGACGCTCGGCCTCATGATGGCCGGGGTGGGGCGGGAGGCGCGCAGATGAGCGCCCCGACCCGGCTTCCCCGCTGGGCCGACTACGGGCTCCTGCCGCTGCTCAACCTCTGCGCGGCCCTCCTCATATCCGGCCTGGTCATCCGGCTGATCGGCGAAAGCCCCTGGGAGGCGCTCAAGCTCATGGTCTCGGGCGCGTTCGGGGCGCAGGACTCGGTGGGTTACACCCTCTTCTACGCGACGGACTTCGTTTTCACCGGCCTGGCCGTCGCCGTCGGCGTGCACGCGGGCGTCTTCAACATCGGGGGCGAGGGACAGGCGTACATCGGCGGCCTCGGCGTCGGTCTCGTCTGCCTGGCGTTCGGCTCCTGGTCCCCGTGGGTCGTCATCCCGATGGGCATAGCGGCCGGCTGCCTCTTCGGCGCCGCCTGGGCCTTCGTCCCCGCCTGGCTCCAGGCGCGCCGGGGAAGCCACATCGTCATCACGACGATCATGTTCAATTTCATCGCCTCCGCGCTCATGACCTACCTGCTCGTTAACGTCCTCATCAAGCCTGGCCAGCAGTCTCCCGAGACGCGGGAGTTCGGCCCGGGCGCGGTCATGCCCTCGGTTCACCAGGTCCTCGGCATGATCGGGATACCGTTCGCGTCCTCGCCGTTCAACCTCGCCTCGCTCCTCGCGCTTGCCGCATGCCTCTTTGTCTGGGTGTTCATCTGGCGCACCCGGTGGGGCTATGCCCTGCGGGTGTTCGGCCAGAATCCGCAGGCCGCCGTGTACGCGGGGATATCCCCGGAGCGGAGCATCCTCGTGGCGATGCTGATCTCGGGCGGCCTTGCCGGCTGCCTCGGGGTGAACGAGCTGATGGGCTCGGAGCACCGGATCCTCCTCGATTTTCCGGGAGGCGCGGGTTTTGTCGGAATCGCCGTCGCGCTGATGGGCCGCAACCATCCAGCCGGCATACTCGCCGCGTCGCTCCTCTTCGGCGCCCTCTACCAGGGGGGCTCCCAGCTCGCCTTCGACATGCCCCATGTCAACCGGGACATGGTGGTCCTGATCCAGGGCCTCGTGATCCTTTTCTGCGGCGCGCTTGAGAATATCTTTCGCGCACCCCTGGCCGTGCTTCTCGGCGCCGCGGGAGGCGCTGCAAGACGATAAATGGAAACGTACCGGGAGATAATCCTGCTCCTTGCCTCCACGATCCGGGTGGCGACGCCGCTCGTGCTGGCCGCCCTGGGGGGGCTCTTCTCGGAGCGCGCGGGCATGATAGACCTGGGCCTGGAGGGCAAGATGCTCGCGGCCGCGTTCGCCTCGGCTGCGGTCGCCGCCGCGACCGGCTCCGCCTGGCTCGGCCTCGGCGCCGGGGTCGCGGCCGGAATGGCGCTCGCCCTCGTGATCGCCTTCGCCTGCGTGACCCACAGGGGCAACCAGGTCGTCGCGGCGATGGCGATCAACATCATGGTCGCCGGCCTCGGCCCGGCGCTTGCGCTCGCTTGGTTCAACCAGGGAGGCCAGACGCCGCAGCTCATGGGACCGGGCCAGCGCTTTCTCGGGCTCGCGTGGCCCGGGTCGCAGGCGGCGCGGCTCCATCCCGTCCCGGGGCTCGCCTACGCCGAGCTTCTGAGCGGCCACAATATCATCGTCTATCTCGCGGCCGCCCTCGTGCCGGCAAGCGCGTGGGTGCTTTACCGCACCCGGTTCGGCCTGCGGCTGCGCGCCGTTGGCGAGAACCCGCTCGCCGTGGACACCGCCGGGATATCGGTGGGCGCCCTGCGCTACCAGGCGTCGATCATCTCGGGCGTGCTCTGTGGGGTCGCGGGAACCTATATCGCGACGGCCGCGAGCGCGGGATTTGTGAGGGACATGACGGTGGGGAAGGGCTACCTCGCGCTCGCCGCGCTGATCTTCGGCAAGTGGCGGCCCTATCCGACCCTGGGGGCCTGCCTGCTTTTCGCGTTTGCCGATGCGGGGGCGGCGCGGCTTCAGGGAGTCTCCCTGCCGGTCCTCGGGGTCGTGCCCGTGCAGTTCATCATGGCGCTTCCCTACATCCTGACCGTCCTCCTCCTCGCGGGATTCGTGGGGGCGGCCATCGCGCCCAAGGCCATCGGCGTCCCCTATAGCAAGGAGAAATGACCCCGATCGCAAAGCAGGAACCCGGCCCCGCGTCGCTGAAGGAACGCCTGGAACGCCATCTGGGCCGCACGGCCGACACGGCGGGGTCCATCTTCATGGCGCCCAGCGCCACGGTGGTTGGCGACGTCGTGATGGGGCCCCGGACCAGCGTTTTCTACGGTGCCGTGCTCCGGGGGGACATCAACGTCATCCGGGTGGGCGAGGGAACGAACATCCAGGACAACGCGGTCGTGCACCTGGCGGACGACCTGGGAGCGCACATCGGCGCGTGGTGCACGATCGGGCACGGCGCGATCGTCCACGCGTGCACGATTGGCGACGGATGCCTGATCGGGATGGGCTCGACGGTCCTGGACGGGGCCGTGATAGGCGCCCGCAGCCTTGTCGGGGCCAATTCGCTTGTTCCCCAGCGCTTCCAATGCCCCCCGGGATCGCTTGTCTACGGGTCGCCGGCACGGGTGGTCAGGCCGCTCACGGCCGGGGAGCAGGCCGAGAGCAGGAGCCTTGCCGAGAAGTACGTCGAGGTTGCGCTGGCGCACGCAGCCCGCGCGAAGGCCCGCTAGCGCTCGAGGATGAAGAAAGTGTAGCGGAAATTCTCGTCCGAGCTCTCCCGGCGGGAGACCTCGCGCCACCGCAGGTGGCGCCATTCGGGAAAATGCCGGTCGCCCTCGACCTCCGCATGGACGAGGGTCAGGTGAAGGCGCATGGGCCGGTCCAGTGCCAGCACCTCCTCGAAGATCCGCTCGCCGCCGTTCACGTAGATCTCGCCCGACATCGCCTCGGCGACCTCAAGCGCCTCGGGCACCGAGCGGGCGACGCGCACGCCGTCCCGCTCGAGCGAGGGATCGCTCGTGATCACGATCAGGCGCCTGCCGTCGTCGCGGGCGCGTGGCCATGTCTGGTAGCAGATGCGCCCGAGGACGATCGTCTTGCCGGCGGTCTCCTCATGGAACTGCCTCAGGTCCTCGGGAATCCGCCAAGGCAGGCGGTTCTTGCGTCCCATCACGCGGTTCTCGGCGCAGGCCACCATCAGGTTGATCATCTTGGGCATTCCACCAACGGGTAAGGCAACCCGGGCCGGATTCCAAGCCCCGGTCGAAGGCTGCCATCTGTAACCGACGGTCAGTAGACAAACGGGATCATGCGCCAGGTGGCGGCCTTGTACCGGGCGTACTCGGGGTACCGTGCCGACACCAAGGCCTCCTCGCAAAGGATTCTCGTCCCGGCGCTGGCCAAAATCAATGCGCCGTACAAACCGGCGCCCCGGGACCAGTGTCCTGCTATTCCAGCCCAGGCAAAAAGGCACATTGCGGCGTAGATCGGATGCCGTATGTGCCGATAGGGCCCGCTGGTGACCAGGTCTCCCTCGGTCGGATCAGCCATCAGATGGAAGCTGCGCCTACCAAAGGTGACGCGCGCCCAAATAAACAGCAAAAACGCCATCGCCTGGAGGAAGATAATGTAGGGATGGGACGAGAAAAGGCTCCCCGTGATCAGCAAGCCAGCCAAGGCGCCAATCATCCCGAGATAACCAAGGATCGACAATGTCTTCAAGGAAGGTGCGCCTGCTGCGGCTGAGGTCGCGCTTATCCCTGGCTACGACTGGCTGGCCGGCCGCTCCGCATCCGAAGCGCCAACGGAAGGCGCCGGATTCGTCGATTGTTCAGGCACATTCCTTTTCTCCTCATGACGCCAAACCCACACTGTGCCGTCCTCCGGGTGAAGCATCGGTCCATTAAGGACAAAACCCAGCTTACGCAGGACCCGTGTCGATGCGCTCTCCTGTGGCAGAGTATGGGCGGTGACCATGACATCCGGCGCCGATGTTCTGGCTATCGCCAGAAGGTTCCCCGCCATCCGGGTGGCGACGCCGCGGCCCTCCTGGCCCGGGAGGGTGAAGTACGCGATCTCCACAACCTCGTCCGTCGGCGCATGTGTGAAGGCGCAGGTGCCCACGCACTCGTCGTTTTCAAACGCCAGGTAGCCGACCCACGGCCGATTCCATCCCACCCTGGAATAGAGGCCCACAGTGGATTCGATTACCGATCGGCAGACTTCCGGCAAGGGCCCCACGTTCGCGGAGAGCGTTCCGTCGCTGTTGATCTCCAGGAGCTTCATCTTTGGCGTGGTCTCTCAGCGTCTCGAGCGCAGCCCCTGACCGCGAGAGGACCGCCTAAGGCAGGCATCGGATCCGGTACTGGGCTCGGCTCCTTCATGGCTCAACAATTAGCCTGTATCCGCTGCGGGCAAATACTCTTCGCGGACCGGGGAAAACACCTCGATCACAACCGAGTCCTCAATAACGACGACCTGGTGTTCGATTCCACCATCGATACACCAACAGTCCCCGGGCCCCGCACTGAACGTCCCGTCTCCGATCGTGAAAAGGAGCGCTCCGCTAACCAGGTACCCGGTCTGCTCATGAGGGTGTGAATGACGCGGTATTATGCCCCCCTTCTCGAGACGAAACTCTGCGAGCAGCGTCCGTGTGCCATGCGCGAGGGTTTTGTACCTGACACCAGGCAGACGTTCCTCGAAACCTACGTGAGATGACCGTGTGAACATAGGTGGTGCGACTGGAACCAAGTGGCTACTGTTTCCTTCTTTAAGGCGCTGCGATGGTCCGCGAATGCGGACGCTTGCTTGCCATCTCTTTTGCCTCAATCACGGACGCATATGGTCGCGCATCGATCTGCCTAACGATCCGCGGCGACAGACGGAAACGCCGGATCCGCCAATTGGTTATGCGACCTGCGGTCGCCTGGCACAAATTGCATTTCAACGGCGTGCAGACCCCGCGCATGGCCATTCGGCACGGCCGATATCTTCTCGAATCCGAACCGCGAAAAAAAATCGGCGCTGTGCTGGCTGGTGGTGGCTCCAATCGCCTGCACTTCCGGAAGCGTTAATAATGCGTGCATTCGCTCTCGAAGCATCTCAGTGCCGAAACCAAGGCGGTGCTTGCTGCTATGAACCATGCCCCAGCAGAGACGCCCAACATTCCCTTTCACATAGTAGCCGCCAAATGCGACCACCTCGCCTCCGTCTTCGCCACAAACCAGTGTTGCCTTGGGGCGGGCAAGAAACTCGGAAAACGAAGCTTCCTCATCGGGTGAGAAATAGGCCGGGACATTAGAGCGGAAAATGGACATGCATGCCTCGCGATCCTTGGACGAGTATGCGCGAATGTTCATTATTACGCGTGCCAAGAGCTACCGTACGAAAGAAGTTCGTTACGAAAGAGAATGACACGGACTCAAACGGTGAACTCTCGTGGCGGAAGCGGGATTGTTGATGAGCTTCGCAAGTGGCCGAATCGGTCTACGCACGAGTTCCCCGCCGCAATTGGGACAAACGAAGCCGAGCACGCCCGAGGCGCAGTCGCGACAAAATGTGCATTCAAAAGTACATATGAATGCCGCTGTCGAATCGGGAGGAAGGTCCCTGTCGCAACATTCGCAGTTGGGTCTGATTTCAAGTGCCATGGTGTTTATGCTGCAGCAACGCCGGCGCCGACCATACTACTCTAGCCATTTCGAAAGGCGCCGCTTTGCCTCTGCCTGATTACGAACGCGTCCCTCACGCACCGCTTGCTCCCCCAATGCAATACCCTCGACAAGAGATAGACGGCGGTTGAGTTCATCGTAAGAGGCAACGCCTACCAAGTATGCTGCCGGTTTGCCGTGCTGCGTGATAAGAATAGGATCTCGTTCGCTCTGTAAGTCGGCGATAATCTCCGTCGCCCGCCTTTTCAACGTAGTCACGAGTTCAGTCTTCGTGAGTGCTACTCAAGTAGCACTTCGCGGAGCGGTCAAGATAAGCTAATGGCTTGCCTCGCCGAACGTCCTAACGAACCGCGCTGACGATGGCGCGGCTCCTGCGCCGCAGGAGACGTGCCCGAAGCAAGCGTCGATCCCGGTGGCTGGTTGGGCACAATCTTCATAAGCCCGAAAAAAGCGCCAATTGAACGCGTGGCAGCGAAAATCCCGCTGAGTTCGACACAACTTGATTCGAGTCGACCAACTGAATCCACATTTCAACTCGGTCAGAGGCGATCCTCCCGTTAGCCTCGTATTTTTCGCCAGGCAATGCCTCGAAAGCAACCTTTCGCCATCCGTCCCCTCGTGGGCCGACGCACTCTATTTCTACAGTATGTCGCCCTGGGTTCAGGTAGACGAGCTGATCGCGCGCAACCATTGTCATGACGCTGACCCCGTCGACACTGCGTAGATTGAAGCCCAACTCACCAATTCTATCTCGGGCATACCTCTTATTCGCAAGCATGGCCGCTCTTTCGGGAATATCCAAAACAGCTGGCGTATAGGTCTTAGGTTCATACTGAACAACGGTCCGCGTGCTCAAGCATCCGCAGAGAGCGAGCACCCCAACGAACAGCAGCGAAGGATATTTCATTTCAATGCCCAACCACGATTATGCCACACTAGTTGGCATAATCAAATCCGTATGTGAATCAGGCCACGATGTCATTGAGGGCGCTTGCGACAGGATCGGGCCATTTTTCAGAAACTTGATTCTCCCTCCTCGGCCGACGTGCCATTGGACGAAGGAGCTTAGATCGGTTTGGAACACTCCGATCCGAGCCGCAATGGGCCGTCTGGCATATTGCCTCTTGAAACTTGTCATCCCATTGCGCTGCCGCATGATCCGCGCATGACAATCGGAGTTCCCAAGGAAATCAAAATCGGGGAAACGCGGGTCTCAATGACCCCCAGCCTATGCCGCCGCTGCGTTTCCCTTGGCGCGAAGGTGCTCGTCGAAAAGTCGGCCGGGATGAGCGCCGGATTCACGGACGCGGAATACCGCGACGCCGGGGCCGTCCTCGTCGGCAGTGCGGCCAAGGTGTGGCGGTCGGCGGAGCTGATCCTCAAGGTCAAGGAGCCGCTTCCGGCGGAATACGAGCTCCTTCAGGACAGCCAGTCCCTCTTCACCTACCTGCATCTTGCCGCCGGACCGGCGCTCACCAAGGTCCTCCTCAATAGGAACATCCTGGGTATCGCGTACGAGACCGTTGAGGGCGCCGACGGTTCGTTCCCTCTGCTCAAGCCCATGTCGCAGATCGCGGGAAGGCTGGCGATCCAGGTCGGGGCCTATTTCCTGCAGTCCCAGCACGGGGGATCGGGAGTCCTCCTTGGCGGGATTCCCGGCACTCTGCCGGGCCACGTTGTCGTGGTCGGGGCTGGAAACTCGGGAGCGCACGCGGCCCAGATGGCCGCCGGGATGGGGGCGCGGGTCACGGTCCTCGACCTCGATACGCGAAAGCTCGAGTCCATCGACTCAGAATACCGGGGTCGCGTCGTCACGCTGATGTCCAACCTCGCGAACCTTGAGAGCTGCGTGGCCGATGCCGACCTTCTCGTGGGCGCGGTCCTCATCCCCGCCGCGAAGGCGCCCACGGTCGTCACCAACCAGATGGTTTCAAAGATGCGGCCCGGGAGCGTGATCGTGGACATCGCCATCGACCAGGGTGGCTGCATCGAGAGCATACGCCCCACCTCGCACAAGGAGCCGGTCTACGTGCAGCACGGCGTCATCCACTACGCGGTGCCCAACATGCCCGCGCTCGTCGGGCGGACGTCGACGCTCGGGCTCACCCAGGCGACGGAGCCCTACGTGGCCATGATTGTCCAGAAGGGCGTTCCGGCCGCGCTCGAGGAGCACAAGGGGCTGGCGAAGGGCGTGAACACGCGCGAGGGGCGCATCGCCTACGGCGCCGTCGCCAAGGCCCTCGGCTACGCCTAGGACGGGGCGTTTCAGGCCGCCGGCAGGATCTTGACGCTCTCGACCGCGATCCGCGCGACGGGGGAGCTCTTCTCGCCGCCGCCACCGGTCGGGGCGTTTGCGATCTTCTCCAGCACGTCCTCGCCGCCCACCAGCTCGCCAAACGCCGTGTACTTGCGGTCGAGGAAGCGCGCGTCGCCGTGGCAGATGAAGAACTGGCTTCCCGCGGAGTCGGGGTCGTTAGAGCGTGCCATCGAGATCACCCCGCGGACATGGGGCTTCGCGTTGAACTCGGCCTTGATCTGGTAGCCGGGGCCGCCTGTTCCCGGCGCGCCGCTTTCGCCCACCTTGGTGTTGGGGCAGCCGCCCTGGATCATGAATCCCTTGATTATCCGATGGAAGGCGGTCCCGTCATAGAAGCCCTTCCGGGCGAGTTTCTTGAAGTTCTCGACCGTCTTGGGGGCGACGTCCGGCCAGAAGGCTATCGTCATTTCGCCGAAGGACGTCTTTATGACGGCCTGTTCGCTGGGGGGTTGGTTTTGGCTCATGGGAAAGAGGAGTCTATCAGTTCGCAGAAGTAATGGATGAGGAAAAGGTGGGATTCCTGCGCCGAGACCCCCTTGGCCCCGGGGGTGACGAGCTCGCAGGTGGCGAGTCCCTTGGCCTTGCCGCCTCCACGGCCAAGAAACGCGATCGACTTGAGGCCCAGGCGGCTCGCTTCCTTGAGGGCGGCGACAATGTTCGGCGACTGGCCGCTCGAGGTGATCACGACGAGGAGGTCGCCCGGCTTCGAGAGCCCGGCGACCTGCCGGGCGAAGACCTGCTCAAAGCCGAAATCGTTCGCGATGCAGGTGACCAGGGCGCCGTCGGAGGAGAGGGCGACGGCGGGGAGCGAGCGCCGGCTCCGGTCGAAGCGCCCGACGAGCTCGGTCGCAAAGTGGGCCGCCTCCGCCGCGCTGCCGCCGTTGCCGCAGACCAGGAGCTTGCCCCCTCCGCGCAGGGTGCCGACGATCAGGTCCGCCGCGGCGTCGATGGCCGGGCGGATCTCCGCCAGGGACTCGAGCGCGCGTATGGCCTCGGCGAGCGACTTCTCAAACGTCATCGCCGAAGCAAAGAGGGCCGCGGACGCGCCCGCGACAGAATTTTTCGGCGTTCTGGGGAGGCGCCTACCCGCTCCGGGGCGCCCTGGGGACGGCGCGCGATCTCGGTTGCCGCGGGCCCGGCCGGGGGCGAGGATCGGGGAATGGGGGCTGTCGATTGAATTTCCACGGGTGGCAATGGTGCCTGGCGGCGCTTGGGGCGATTCTTGTGGGCGTGTCGAAGACCGGAATCACGGGGCTCAGCCTGATCTTCGTCTCGATTTTCGCGGAGATCATGCCCGCGAGGCGCTCGACCGGCCTCGTGCTGCCGCTTCTCATGGTCGGCGATGTGATCGCCGTCCTCTCCTACCGCAAGCATGCGCAATGGCGCCACGTGTGGCGCCTGTTTCCCTGGGCCGGCGCCGGGGTCGTGATAGGTTTCTTCGCGATGGGGCGCATGAACGACCGCCAGTCGCGCTTCGCCATCGGGCTGATCGTGCTCAGCCTGGCGATACTCTACATCGTCCGGCGCCTGAGGCCGGGAGGCGATGAGGAGGAGCACGCCCGGTGGTTTGCGCCCGCGATCGGGATCCTGGCGGGATTCACGACGCTTGTCGCCAACGCGGCGGGGCCCCTGACGGTGATCTACCTGCTCGCGATGCGATTGCCCAAGATGGAGTACATGGGCACCACCGCCGTCTTTTTCCTCCTGCTCAATATCTTCAAGCTGCCGTTCATGATCGGGCTCGGCCTCGTCACCCGCGAGAGCCTTGTGCTGAACCTGGGCCTCCTGCCGGCGGTGCTCGCGGGAGCGTGGCTTGGGAAATGGCTCCTCGGCCATATCAACCAGCGGCTGTTCGAAAACATCGTCCTCGGGCTCGCGGTCGTGGCCGGTGCAGTCGACATCTACCTGACCGCCCCATCATGGCCAGGATGAGCTCAAGGCAAATGTGGACCGCGAAGCTGAGGGGCAAGCCCGTCCCCGGCCGGTCCGCCGCGGGGGCCCTCGGGGCGGCCGCTGCCGGGGGGCTCCTTCCGAGGAAGGCCTTCGCCGGGCTTGTCCTCGGCATCGATCCCTCGCTGCGCGGGACAGGGCTCGCCCTCGTCGATTTCCAGGCCGGCCGGATGCCGGTCCTCCTGCGCTGCAGGACCGTGCGCGTTCCCGCGAGGCGGACGATGGCGGCCGCCCTGGCCGAGATCCACCGCGCGGTCGCCGAGTTCATCGCCTGCGGCTCCTCGATCCGCCACGTCGCCCTCGAGCAGACGATCTACGTCCAGAATTTCCAGACGGCGCAGATCCTCGGGGCCGCCCGGGGGGCCGCCATCGCGGCGGCCGCGCTGCAGGGGCTGCCCGTCTTCGAATACCCCCCGCTCCGGGTGAAGCAGGCCGTCGCCGGGTCCGGCCTGGCGACCAAGGAGCAACTCGCGCGCTCCGTGATGGCGCTCCTGGGCCACGGGAGGGCGCTCGCGTTTGACGAGGCGGACGCGGCCGGTGTCGCGATCTGCCACGCCTTCACGTGGCGGGCGTGAGCGCCAGGCCGCGTCAGCCCAGGACGGCCTTGAGCACCTTGCCCAGGTCGGCCACCCGGTAGGGCTTCGTCAGGTAGCCGCAGAATCCCATGTCGAGGTACTGCCGGGCCATGTCGTCGTTGTCATAGCCCGTGGAGACGATCGCGCGCACCTCGGGGTCGAGCTCGCGCAGGATCTTGAAGGTTTCCTCGCCGCCCAGGCCCCCCACGACGGTCAGGTCCATGATCACGGCGTCATACGGGCGGCCGATGTTGAGGTAGCGCTTGTAGAACGTGATCGCGTCGTCGCCGTTCTTGGCGATGTCGAACTTGTAGTCGAGGCTCTGCAGCATCGAGGCGGTCAGGGCGCAGATATGGTCGTCGTCGTCCATGAAGAGCACCCGGCCGGTGCAGAACCGCGGCGACGGGGCGGGGCGGGCCTGGATGTCGACGGGCTGGTCGGCGATCGGAAGAAAGACGCTGAACACCGTCCCGACGCCAACCGTCGACTGGAGGCCGATCTCGCCGCCGAGCTTGCGGATGATCGACATCGCGGTCGACAGGCCGAGGCCGGTCCCGTGCTTCCTCGTCGTGAAGAAGGGGTCCCATATCCGCTCGAGGTGCTCGGGGCTGATCCCGCTCCCGTTGTCGCGCACCTCGAACTCGACATAGTCGCCCGCCGGGAGGGAAACGATCTGGCCTTCCGCGAGGTGGACGTCCGCTGCCCTCAGCTGCAGCCGCGCATTGTGCGGCGCCGGGGGCATCGCCTGGAGCGAATTGAGGATCAGGTTCTGGAAGACCTGCAGGATCTGCGTGCGCTCGACCCTGACCGCCCCCGTGCCCGCGGGCGCCTGGACGCTGATTTCCGCGGTGGTGCCCGCGGCGGCGAGCTTGACCGCGTCCTCGAGGATCTCCTTCGAGTCGCAGACCGTCATGACCCCGGTCGCCCCCTTCGCGAAGGTGAGGAGCTGCTTGGTGAGGTTCTTCGCGGCGAGGCACGCCTCCTCCGACTCCGCGAGCCCCGACGGGTCGCGGCTGTCCTTCGCGAGCGACAGGCCGCCGAGTATCTTCGTCAGCAGGTTGTTGAAGTCGTTCGCGATCCCGCCCGCCAGCAGCCCGAGCGACTCGTAGCGGTTTGCCTTGATGAGCTCCTCCGGCGTCAGGCCCATCTCGTCGGGGTTGCGGAACACAATCACGACGCCCCTCAGGCTCGAATCGGGGCCGTACGACGCGCGCGCCGTCCAGACGACCGGCACCGGTTCGCCGCCCGCCACCGAGACCGACTGGTCCGTGATGAGGGGCAACGGGCCGCTCGCGGAAAGGGCGCGGTCGGCCGCGTTGTCGCCCGGCTTTCCGCTGTGCCGGTCCACGAGCGAGAACACCTGGTCCAGGGGCCGGCCCGCGAACCCGTCGACCGGTATCCGCAGCAGGCGGGAGGCCGTCGCGTTCCCGAACATGACGTGCCCGTGCTCGTCGGTCGCGATGACGCCCTCCGAGAGGGCGGCGAGGATCTCCTCGAAGATGCCCTGAGGGGGAGCCTTCTGCGCCGATTCGGAGGGGGCGGGCGCCGGGGCCGAAGGCGCGGAGTCGGCCGCCTGTCCCTCGGGGATCTGGCAGGCGAAGCCGACGACGCGCGCCAGCGTGCGCTTGCGGGTGAGCGTGCGGTTGAGGCTGATGAGGGCGGCGACCGGCCGGCCGTCCTTGCCGCGAAGCTGGAGGGCGCGCGAAAACGCCGATTGGCCGGGGGCCTGGGCGAGGATCCAGGCCTCGACCCCGCCCGGGCATTCCTCGGGGGGAAGCGCCCCGGCGAGCGCGGCGGGCCCGTCGGCGGGGGCGGATGTCCCGCCGAACAGCCGCAGCCACCCGTCTGAAAACCACGACGTCTTCCCGATGAAATCCAGCTCGAACGCGGCCAGCGTCCCTTCGTCCGACACCGCGCGCAGGCGGGCCTCGCTCGCCAGGGCGGACTCCTCGATCTCCTTGCGCTCCGTCGCGTCGATGTGGATCCCGATGACCCGCTCCAGGTCCCCCCATGTGCTCACCATCTGGAGGCCCGCGCACTGGATCCACGCCCAGTGCCCGAGCTTGTGCTTCATGCGGAATTCGACGCCGAACGGGCGCGCGCCCACCTTGAATTTCCTCCCCGCCTTGTCGGGCGCGGCCGCCGAGTCCTCGGGGTGGATCAGGCTCAGCCACGCCTCGTAGGTGTCCGCCAGCTCGGAGTCGGCGTATCCCAGCATCCGCTTCCAGGCGGGGGAGTAGACGACGCGGCGCGCCTTGAGGTTCAGGTCGAAGAAGCCGACGTCGCCCTTCTCCGCGAAAAGCTGCAGGGCCTCCGCCTGGTCGTCGGGGAAGGCCGGGGGCGCCGCGGTCGGCTCAAGGAGCGCCTCTATGACGACGATGTAGCCGCCCGCCGCGCTGATCGCCTTCTCCGCCCGCACCACCATCGGCCTCGGCGCGCCCTCCCTGGGCTGCACGGAGAGGATCGCGCTCTTGTCGAGCGTCGCCGCCAGGAGGACGTCCCATTGCGCCTCGAGCATCCTGGGCTCGTCGGAGACGGTATCGAGCTCGAAGAGCCCCGGGAAGGATTCGCCGACAAGCTCGCCGACGCCCGTCTGCCAGAGCGTCTTGGCCTCCTGGTTTGCCGCGGTGACCTTGCCGGTGTCATCCAGCACGAGCACCGCAATCTGGGCTTCATTCATCCCGGTTTTTACGGTGGTCACTGGAGGATGTATCAATGGCTGGGTCACGCGTGCCGCCATTCAGCCACTTTTGCACACGGTTTGCGAGAAAATCGATATATGCGGGGTGATCGTTCGGGCACACTACCTTCTCAAGGTGTTCTCCTCCAGCTTTTAAAAACGTCTCACGGCCGACTATGGAAATTTCCTCAAGTGTTTCAAGGCAATCGGCGACAAAACTGGGGCACATCACCAGAAGACGCTTCACGCCCGCCTTTGGTAACCGCGCGAATTCCACGTCCGTGAACGGCTCCAGCCAGGGTTCGCCGGCGAGGCGCGACTGGAATGAGATCGAATATCGCGCGGGGTCGAGTCCGGCCCGCAGGGCGAACTCCGCGGTCGTCCGCAGGCACTGCGCCCTGTAGCACGTCGCGTGGGCGGGCGAGCACGTCGTGCAGCAATCGGCCACGACCATGCAGTTCGCGCGCGACGAATCCGCCTTGCGCAAGTGGCGCACGGGGATCCCGTGGTAGCTGAACAGGAGGTGGTCATGCGCCGTCATGAGATGGGGCGAGGCGACCGCGTGGAGGGCCTCGATGTAATCGGGGTCGCCGTAGAACGGCTGGACGCAGGTGATCCGCATCCCCGGCGCCCGCTTCGCGGCCTCCTCGCGGACCCGGACAACCGCCGTCTCCCAGGACGACATCGCGTAATGGGGGTACTGGGGGATGAGGAGGACGTGGTCGCAGCCATCGGCCGCCATGGCGTCGACGGCGGATGCGACGGAGGGGCTGCCGTACCTCATCGCCGTGTGCACCGCCACCCCCGGGTCGAGCGCGTCGGCGAGCGCGCGGCGCACCCGCTCGGTGGTCACGACGAGCGGCGAACCCTCGCGGGTCCAGATCCTCGAGTAGGCATGGGCCGTCCGGCTGGGCCGCGAGCGCAGGATGACCCCCTCGAGGAGCAGCCACCGGAGCGGGGCGGGCATGTCGAGCACCCGCCCGTCGCCCAGGAACTCGCGAAGGTAGCGCCGAACGTCCGCGACCGACGTCGAATCCGGCGATCCCAGGTTTGCGATGAGGACGGCGCGCTTGGACATCCCGAGATTCCACTCGCCCGCTCGCGTCCGCGTCAAGCTGCGCCTCGACAGAATCGGATCAGCCTTATCAGGCTGTGGACGTTTTCGGGGGCGATGCGGTCGGTGACGACGGTCCGCGGGTAGTTGTGCTCGACGTCGAGGTGGACCCCGTCCTCCGCCCCGGGCCGGACGAAATCCTCGACAAAGTCCATCCCGCCGCGGGGCCGCATCCACTTGAAATAGGGATCCGGGTCGTCCGACTCGATGAGGACGACGTCCTTGAGGAACACGTGGCAATAGAGCGTCAGGTCGCGGAACGAGGCGAACCACGTCGGGGGGTTCACCAGCTGGTCGCGGATGATGAGCGTCATTTTTTTGTGTTATTTTCGCGCCGCGGCGGTCGACAGGGGTCCCACCGCTTGTATCGTGCCAACACCGCATGAACTCCACGCGAAAGCCCGTGCTCCTGGTCATCCGCGACGGCTGGGGGAGGAACCCCAACGCCGAGCAGGACCGCTTTAACGCGGTCCACCTGGCGAAAAAGCCCTGCGACGACATGCTTCACGAGCGCTATCCCTTCGCGCTCGTCAGGGCGAGCGGGCTCGACGTCGGGCTCCCGGACGGCGTGATGGGCAACAGCGAGGTGGGTCACGAGAACATTGGTGCGGGCAGGATCGTCAACCAGGAGCTCGTCCGAATCAATGCGCTCTTTTCCGACCGCCTCCTGGGCGCCAACCCCGCCTGGCGCGGCGCGGTCGAACGGGTGAAGGGCCGCGGCTCGAGGCTCCACTTCATGGGCATCGTCTCCGACGCCGGCGTCCACGGCATGCTGGAGCACCTTTACGGCTTCCTCGCCCAAGCCAAGGCCGACGGCATCGCGCCCGACCGCGTGATGATCCACGCCTTCACGGACGGGCGCGACACGCCGCCGGCGAGCGGGCTCGGATTCATCCGGCAGGTCGATGCCAAATGCCGCGAGCTCGGGATCGGGCGGATCGCGACCGTGAGCGGCCGGTTCTGGGCCATGGACCGCGACAACCGGTGGGAGCGCGTGTCCAGGGCTTATGCGGTCCTGACGGGAAGGAAGGTGGAGGCGACGGCGGCCGACGGCGGGTCGGCCGTCCAGGCGTACTACGACAAGCCGCTTACCCCGACCCAGACCGGCGACGAGTTCGTGACCCCGACGGCCATCGTCGGCAAGGACGGCAGGCCCATAGGCTCCGTCGCCGACGGCGACGCGGTCGTCTTCTACAACTACCGCGGCGACCGGCCCCGAGAGATCACCAAGGCCTTTGTGGCCGACGGATTCAAGGAGTTCGACCGGGGTCCGAAGCTCGACCTCTATTTCGCCACGATGACCGAATACGAGGCCGGCCTGCCGGTCCACGTCATCCTGTCGAAGCCGCCGAAGCTCAAGAACATCCTCGGCGAGGTCGTGGCCGGCGCCGGGCTCGCGCAGTTCCGCTGCGCCGAGACCGAGAAGAACCCGCACGTCACGTTCTTTTTCAACAACTACCGGGGCGAGCCGTTCCCGGGGGAGGTGCGCGAATGCCCGGCAAGCCCGAAGGTCGCCACCTACGACATGCAGCCCGAGATGTCCGCGGCCGAGGTCACCCGCGCCGCAAAGGGGGCCATCCTGTCCGGCAAGTACGCCCTCATCGTCGTCAATTTCGCCAATCCCGACATGGTGGGGCACACAGGGTCGCTTCCGGCCGCGATCAAGGCGGTCGAGACGGCGGACAGGGGGGTGGGGGAGCTCCTTGAGGCCCTTGGGCAGATGGGAGGAAGCGCCGTGATCGGGGCCGACCATGGGAACTGCGAGCAGATGTGGGATCCCGTCCACAACGCGCCACACACCTCGCACACGCTCAACCTGGTGGAGTTCTTCGTCGTCGGCGACGGCTATGCCGCCGGAAAGACGAGGATGCGCGAGGGCGGCCGGCTGGCTGACGTGGCGCCGACGGTTCTCCAGCTGATGGGGCTGCCCAAGCCAGCGGAGATGACGGGCCAGTCCCTGGTGCTCGGGTGACGCCCGGGGCAGGCCCAAGAATCGGGTTGCCCCTGGCCGTCCCGGGCGGCTTCCTCTCACGTTTGCACGACCCAAACCGACCATGAAGCGCTCCCACCATTGTGCCCAGCTGGCGAAGGCCGACATCGGCGCCGCCGTCTCGCTCTCGGGATGGGTCGACTCCATCCGCGACCACGGGGGGATCATCTTCATCGACCTTCGCGACCGCAAGGGCGTGACCCAGGTCAAGTTCGACCCCAAGGGCAACGCCGAGCTCGGCGCCCGCGCGGCCCACCTCAGGCCGGAGTCGGTGGCGAGCGTCGCCGGAAAGGTGGTCGCCCGGCCCGAGGGCACCGTCAACGCCGGCATGCCGACGGGCGAGGTCGAGGTGGACGCCTCGGCGCTCGAAGTCCTGAACCCCTCGGAGACGCCGCCCTTTCCCCTCGATGACGCGGGCGGCGACAAGGTGAACGAGGACCTCCGGCTCACGTACCGCTATCTCGACCTGCGCCGGCCCAAGATGCGCCGCAACCTCGCCGTCCGGCACCGCGCCACCAAGTCGATCCGCGACTACTTTGACGCGCAGGACTTCATCGAGGTCGAGACGCCGGTCCTGTTCAAGAGCACGCCCGAGGGCGCCCGGGAATACCTGGTCCCCTCGCGCGTCCATGCGGGGCAGTTCTACGCACTCTCGCAGTCCCCGCAGCAGTTCAAGCAGATCCTGATGGTCGCCGGGGTGGAGCGGTATTTCCAGATCGCCCGCTGCTTCCGCGACGAGGACCTGCGCGCCGACCGCCAGATGGAGTTCACCCAGGTGGACGTGGAGGCGTCATTCGTCGACCGCGAGGACATCTACGCCCTGTTCGAGGGCATGCTCAGGAAGCTCTGGAAGGACGTCCTCGGGACCGACCTGCCGACGCCGTTTCCCCGGATGGCCTATGCCGACGCGATGAACCGCTTCGGGGTGGACAAGCCGGACCTCCGCTTCGGCTTCGAGCTGAGGGACTTCTCCGAGACCTTCAAGGCGTCGCCTTTCAAGGTGTTCCAGTCCGCTGTCGCGTCGGGCGGCGCCGTGAAGGCGATCAACGCGAAGGGCCTCGCCGACCTGACCCAGGGCGAGCTCAAGGCCCTTGAGGAGGTCGCGAAGAGCGTGGGCGCCAAGGGGCTCGCCTTCATCAAGGCGGAGGGCGGGGAATGGAAGTCCCCCATCGTGAAGTTCTTTTCCGAGGCGGAGAAGGCCGCGCTGGGCGCGGCGCTCGGGGTCGCCGAGGGGGACATGATATTCTTTGCCGCCGCCCCCTGGGAGAAGGCCTGCGCGATCCTGGGCCGGATCCGCCTGGAGGTCGCCGCGCTCCTGCAGAAGCGCGGCAGGCTCGAGATCAAGCCCGACGACTGGAAATTCCTCTGGGTCGTCGATTTCCCGCTCATGAGCTTTGACGAGCAGGAGAAGCGCTACGTGGCGACGCATCATCCGTTCACGGCGCCCGTCCCCGAGGACGCGGGCATGCTCGACTCGAACCCCAGGGCGGTGCGCGGCCAGCACTATGACGTCGTCCTCAACGGGACGGAGCTCGGGGGAGGGTCGATCCGGATCCACCAGCCCGAGCTCCAGAAGAAGGTCTTCGAGGACGTCCTGAAGATTCCCGCGGACATGGTGGAGAGCCGGTTCGGCTACCTCCTTCGCGCCTTCACCTACGGCGCGCCCCCGCACGGGGGCATTGCGTTCGGCCTGGACCGGCTCGTGGCGCTGCTCTGCGGGACCACCAGCATCCGCGACGTGATCGCGTTCCCCAAGACGCAGAAGGGCCAGGACCTGATGGCGGGCAGCCCGACCCCGGTCACGCCGAGGCAGCTCAAGGAGCTGCACATCGCCACCGTGGCGCCCGAGGCTCCTTTGGCATAATGTCTGCTAGGGTAGGGGCATGCAGTCGACGTCCGCGCCGGTCGCGAAGCGTTCCCCAAAAAGGAACCAGTGCTTGCGCGGACCGGCGGCCCGTCGTAGCTTAACGACCGGTTTCGGCAAACCCCACACCCCTAACTGAATGAAACTCATCATCGCCATCATCAAACCCTTCAAGCTCGAGGAGGTGAAGGAGGCCCTGGCCGAGGCCGGCATCGAGGGAATGACCGTGACTGAGGTCAAGGGCTTCGGCCGCCAGAAGGGCCACACCGAGATCTACAGGGGAAGCGAGTACACCGTGGACTTCCTGCCGAAGGTCAAGATTGAGATCGCCGTCGCCGACGACATGGCCGGCAAGGCGGTCGACGCCATCGTGAAATCCGCGAAGACGGGCAAGATCGGCGACGGCAAGGTGTTCCTCGTCCCGCTCGAGGAAGTCATCCGGATCCGCACCGACGAGCGCGGCGAGGCCGCCGTCTGAGCCCCCCGGCGCCCGCTAGGGCGCCTTTTTCTTCTCCGAGAGCGACCGAGAGCGGATCTCCTCCAGGATCCCCGGGAGGAACTGGTCGAACGGCACCGCCCCTTGGTCCCCCTTCGCGCGGCTGCGCACGCTGACCGTGCCGGCCTCGGCCTCCTTGGCCCCCAGGACGAGCGTGTAGGGGACCTTGTCGATCTCCCCCCTGCGGATCTTCGCGCCGAGCTTGTCGCTGTGCTCGTCGAGCGAGGCCCTCACGCCGCCGGACCTGAGCCGGGCGAGGAGATCCCGGCCGTAGTCGAGCGTCTTCTCGCTCACGGGGACCAGGCGCACCTGCTCCGGCGAGAGCCAGAGGGGGAAGTCCCCGCCGAAGTGCTCGATCAGGACCCCGCAGAACCGCTCCATCGAGCCGAACGGCGCGCGGTGGATCATGACCGGCCTGTGCGGCTGGTTGTCCGCGCCGCTGTAGGTCAGGTCGAACCGGACGGGAAGGTTGTAGTCCACCTGGACCGTCCCGAGCTGCCACTCGCGCCCGATCACGTCCTTGACGACGAAATCGATCTTGGGGCCGTAGAACGCGGCCTCGCCCGGCTCCTCGGTGAACGGGACCCCGAGGGTCTTCGCGGCCTCGCGGCAGGCGTCCTCCGCCTTGTCCCAGAGCTCCTTTTGGCCGATGTACTTGCTCGAGTCGGGGTCACGGAGCGCGAGGCGCACCCGGTAATCGCTCATGCCGAGGGTGGTGAGGATGACCTTGACCAGGGCGAGGCATCCCACGAGCTCCTGCGCGACCTGGTCCTCGGTGCAGAAGAGGTGCGCGTCGTCCTGGGTGAACCCGCGCACGCGGGTCATGCCGTTCAGCTCCCCCGACTGCTCCCACCGGTAGACGGTCCCGAATTCGGCGAGGCGGACCGGAAGGTCGCGGTAGGAGTGGGGCTGCGACGCGAAGATCTTGATGTGGTGGGGGCAGTTCATCGGCTTGAGCAGGAAGCCGTCGAGGAGACGGTCGTCCGGCAGCACCCTGCCAGGCGCTATGGTCTCCCGGCCCGTGCGCTCGTTGATCTGTGCCGCGAGGCGCGAAGAGATGGCCTCGAGGCGCACGGTCATCTCCGCGCATGAGCAGCCCTCGTGGAGGATCCGCGCGAGCGACTCGTTCTCGATCACGGGCGTGAACTGCGACTCCTTGTAGAAGGGGAAGTGGCCGGAAGTCTTGTAGAGCTCCAGCTTTCCGATGTGCGGCGTGAACACCTGCGAGTAGCCCTGCTTGCGCAGCTCCTCGCTGATGAAGGTCTGCAGCTCCTGGCGGATGACGGAGCCGTTGGGGGTCCAGAGGATGAGGCCCTGGCCCACGTCCTCGTCGATGACGAAGAGCTTGAGGTCCCTGCCGAGCTTGCGGTGGTCGCGGTGCTTGGCCTGCTCCACCTGCTCCAGGTACTTGGCCAGCTCCTCCCTGGTCGGGAAGGCCGTGCCGTAGATGCGCTGCAGCTGCTTGTTCTTCTCGTCGCCGCGGTGGTACGCGCCGGCGATGGAGAGGAGCTTGAACGCCTTCAGCTTCGAGGAGTAGCGCACGTGCGTGCCCGCGCACAGGTCCTCGAACTCGCCGTTCCTGTAGAAGGATATCTTCTCGCCCTCGGGGATGTCGGCGAGGCGGCCGATCTTGTAGCGCTCCTGGCCGCGGGACCTTATGATCTCGGCAGCCTCCTCGCGGGACACCTCCCTGCGCACGAACGGCTGGTTCTCGTCCGCGACCTTCTTCATCTCGGCCTCCAGCCTCACGAGGTCCTCGGCGGTCAGCTTGTGGTCAAGGTCGATGTCGTAGTAGAACCCCGTGTCGGTCGGCGGACCGATGTCGAGCTTCGCTTCGGGATAGAGGCGAAGGAGCGCAGTCGCAAGGACGTGCGACGCCGAGTGGCGGAGTTCTTCAAGGGGGGTCATCATCGGGAGGCTTTACGATGGGCAGCGGGACATCAAAGCCAAGTCAGGCTTTTTTCACGGGCTCGAGCTGGTAGCTGTCCTTGCCATCGCGCATCGACCACCCGGCGGCCGTTATTTCCCTGCGGAGCGAATCAGCAGTGGCAAAATCCCTGGCCTGTTTGGCGACCCAACGTTTTTCGGCGAGGGCCTCGATTTCGACGGGCGCGTTTGTTGCGGCCTTTTGCAATCTCCAGACTTCAAAGCCAAGAACGGAGCAAATTTGCCTGAACGCCCTGGCAGCGATTGTTGCCTCATCTCCGTGGAAACTGAGAATCGAACGGTTCAAGACTGTAAACATGTGCCCGAGAGCCTCGGGCACGTTTAGATCATCATGAAGAGAGTCGAGCGCGGGCTTGAACGGACCCCAGTCGCCTTGAAACGGGAGTTGGAGATCCTCCGGTGTCCCTGCGCGCATTTGGATCTGTTCGTCGAATTGCTTAAACCGTTCCAACGCCGCCGAAGCCGCATAAATGCTCTCCAACACGAAATTCAGTTGTTTTCGGGGATGACCGTTTAGCAAGGCGTAGCGCACCGCCAGCGGCGAATACCCCTTCGCCACGAGGTCGCCGAGCGTGTAGTAGTTGCCTCGGCTCTTGCTCATCGTCGTGCCGTCCACGAGCAGGTGCTCGCTGTGGTACCAGTGCCGGGCGAAGGTGACGCCGTTGCAGCACTGGCTCTGGGCGATCTCGTTCTCGTGGTGCGGGAAAAGCAGGTCGACGCCGCCCGTGTGCAGGTCGATCGTCTCGCCGAGGTGCTTCTTGATCATCGCGCTGCACTCGATGTGCCAGCCGGGGCGCCCCTCGGCGGCGCCGCGCGGTCCGGGCCATTTCACGTCGCCGTCCTCCTCGGGCTTGTAGGCCTTCCAGAGGGCGAAGTCGCCGACTTCGTCCTTGTGGTCCGCGTCGAAGACGCTGTTGGTCACCTTGAGCTCGCGGTCCCTGATGCGCGAGAGGGCGCCGTAGCCGGGAAACGAGCCTATCTTGAAATAAACCGACCCATTGGCGGAGCGGTAGGCGTTTCCCTTCCGCATGAGGACATCGATCATGTCGACCTGCTCAGGGATGTGCCCGGTCGCCGTGGGCTCGACGTGCGGGGTGAGGCAGTTGAGCGCGGCGCAGTCAGCGTGGAACATCTCCGTCCACTTGCGGGTGAACTCCGCCAGGGGCCGGCCCTCCTGTCTGGCCTGCCCGATCGTGCGGTCGTCGACGTCCGTCAGGTTGCGCACGTGCTTCACGCGCCCCGGGCGCTCGAGCTCCAGCAGGCGGCGGATGACGTCGTTGATGACGAAGGTCCGGAAATTGCCTATGTGCGCGGGCGCATAGACCGTCGGGCCGCAGGTGTAGAAGCGGAAGACGCCATCGGGCTGCGCGGCACTGAGTTCGCGCATCTCACGGGTGAGCGAGTCGAAAAGCTTGATGGCCATGGTCCGGTGAAAGGGGGGGAGGGTGTTTGGTAGCGTAAAACAAGCCGCAGCGGAACGCTGATTTTTCGCCCCGGCGGCCTGCCATCGGCGCGCGGCGGCGCAAAATCTTGTGGCGACCCAGCGCATGCCGTGCTCCAATGAAGGAGCCAACGAACACATGCCCAACCCCTTCAAGCTCAATCTGGTTCACCGCCCGCGGCGCCTCCGGCGGACCGCCGCGCTGAGGGCGCTGATCGAGGACACGGTCCTGCGGCCGAGCGACCTGGTCGCCCCGCTCTTCGTCGTCGAGGGGAGGGGCCGGCCGGAGCCGATCGCATCGATGCCGGGCGTGTCCCGGCTGTCCATCCCCGACCTCGTGAGGGAATGCCGGGCGCTCCGGAAGCTCGGGATCCTTGCCGTGGCGCTCTTCCCGAAGCTCGACCGGAGGATCAAGGACGCGGAGGGCACCGCCGCGCTGCGCAAGGACACCCTCATCCTGCGCGCGGTGCAGGCGGTCAAGAAGGCGCTGCCGCAGATGATCGTCATGACCGACATCGCGCTCGACCCGTACACGGTCCATGGGCACGACGGCGTGCTGACCGCGGACGGGCGCGACGTGGACAACGACCGCACCGTCGGGATTCTCGCGGAGATGGCGGTCCTGCACGCCCGCGCGGGCGTCGACCTCGTCGCCCCGAGCGACATGATGGACGGCAGGGTGGGGGCGATCCGGAGGGCGCTCGATGCCGCGGGCCTCGAGGACACCGCCATCATGGCGTACACGGCGAAGTACGCCTCGGCCTACTACGGGCCGTTCCGCGACGCGGTGGGAAGCGCCGACGCGGCCGGCACGCGCAGCCTGGACAAGCGGACCTACCAGCTCAACCCCGCGAACCGGCGCGAGGCCTTCACCGAGGCCAGGCTCGACGAGGCGGAGGGGGCCGACATCGTGATGGTCAAGCCCGCCGGCCCGTACCTCGACATCATCCGCGGGCTGCGCCAGACGACGAGGAAGCCGATCGCCGCCTACCAGGTGTCCGGCGAATACGCCCAGATCCACGCGGCCGCGAGGCTGGGCTGGCTCGACCTCGCGCTCTGCCGAAGGGAATCGCTTATCGGGATCAAGAGGGCGGGCGCCGACATCATCCTGACGTACTTCGCCAGGGAGATGGCCGCGGAGCTCAAGCGCGAGGCCCGCTAGAACGCGGACCGGGAGACCTGCATCGAGTCGCCGGGCTCGAGCCGCGGGTCCTGGGAGGGGCTCTTCTGCGCAAGCTTGATGTCGACGTCGTAGAGGATCTGGTTTCGGACGACGCCCACCTTGTCCTGCTTGGCGTAGAGCGTGAATCCCCCCGCGGCCTGGATCGCCTTGGAGGCGGTCAGGTCGGGCGTCCAGATGATCCGCCCCGGCTTCTCCACCTCGCCCCCGACGTAGACGAAGCGCTCCGTGACGCTGACCGAGATGTCGACCGACGTGTAGATCTTCTTCGTGACGTAGGCCTGCCGAATGCTCTGGGTGAGGCCCGCGGTGGTCTCGCCCGACGCCTTGAACGCCCCGATGAACGGCAGGCTGATGATCCCTTGGTCGTCGATCTGGACGTTGTTCGTCGTGGGATCGGGTACGCCGATGATGGAGACGACCAGGCTGTCGCCCGGGCGCAGCTGGGAGGCCGAGGCCGCCGAGGGTATGACGGGATTGCGCGCCGTCGGCGCGACGCCCTCGCAGCCCGCGAGGATCCCCAGAACGGCGATCGCCGCTGCTCGGCGCAAATGCATGGTGCGTGCCGACCCAGCCCGGTCAGCGCTTGCCCCGCGACTTGCGCCGGGGCTTCTCCGCGTCGTCGTCCTCGGCCGCCTCCTCCTTGTCGTCGTCCTCGCCCTTCTTCTCGTCGCCGTCCTTGTCATCGTCCTTCTCGTCGTCGCTGTCCTCGTCCCACTTCAGGGACTCGTCGTTCTTGAGCTTCTCCTCCTCCTCGGCGTCGAGGGTGGGCAGGTCGTCGTCCTCCTCCTCGGCCGCCTTCGAGGGCTGCTCCTCGTCGGAGTCCATCCCGTCGGGCATGAAGTCGAGGATGGCGCAAAGCTCGGAGAACGTGTGCACAGCCTTCCCCTCGATGAAATGGGTGTTCTGCTCCTCGCGGATCTCGTCCTCGACCTCGTCCACGGTGAGCTTGCTCTCGAAATTGAAGAGGTCGTTGAGCATCTTCACGCGGCAGCGCGTGAGGTGGTCGAGCAGGTCCGCGTACGGCCCGTTCTCCTCGTCGAGGATGTCTGGGAGCACGAAGAGCTTCTCCTCCGACTCAAAGATGGATTCCTTGACCCGCTTGAGGCGCACCTTGCCCGCGCCCAGGTCCTTCTCGATCCGGAAGGGGATGAACGCGGCCTCGAAAAGGTCCTGGTGGAACCCGTAGTCGCGGAGCGCGTCAACGAGCTCGATCAGGTGCGCGACCTGCCGCGGGTCGACGATGCTCAGGCCGTCGACATCCCAGCGCACCGGGTCGCTTGTCTCGGAAACCCACCAATTGTGGTCTTCGCCGAGTCGTATGATGCACCATTCTAGGGCGGAAGTGGGCTTGGCCATGGATTTGGTATTAGCAGGAAATTTTAGCCGCAGCGTGCGAGCGGTGTTGCAAATAACAAGCACAAAAGCACCGCGTACGTAGTTGCCTCGCCTGAGAGCGGAACGCATTGGGCCGCCGGGTGTTTCGCCAGCCTTACTTGCGTTTTTTGCGGACGGATTTCACGCTCGTGTCACATGGGCGCGCTTTACGAAAAAATCATGCGCCCCGCGCTGTTCCGCCTCGATTCGGAGCGCGCCCACGAACTTGCGGTGGATTCGATGGCATTCCTGGGGCGGCTTGCGCCTGTCTGCCGGATGCTCGAGGCGCTGGGGCGCGTCTCGCCGGCAAGCTTCCGCCCGGTCGAGGCATTCGGCCTTCGCTTCCCGAACGCCGTCGGCCTCGCCGCCGGATTCGACAAGAACGCGCGCGCATGGACAGCGGCCGCGGCGCTCGGCTTCGGGCATGTCGAGGTGGGGACCGTGACGGCGGTCGCGCAGCCGGGCAACCCGAGGCCGCGGATGTTCCGCTATCCCGGGCAGGAGGCGCTGATCAACCGGCTGGGCTTCAACAACGAGGGCTCGGAGGCGGTCGCGGCGCGCCTTTCAAGGCATCCGCCCCGGGGAAAGCGCCGGATTCCGCTGGGAGTGAACCTCGGCAAGTCGAGGGTCGCCGAGATCGACCGCGCGACGGAGGACTACCTGGCGAGCTTTGCGCGCCTGGCCGACCTTGCGGACTATGTCGTGCTCAATGTCTCCAGCCCCAACACGCCCGGCCTCCGGCAGCTCCAGGACGAGTCACGCCTGAGGGAGCTTCTCTCCGCGGTGGTCGAGGCGAACAAAGGGCGAGCCGCGAGGCCCGGGGGCGCCCGGGTCCCGATCCTCCTCAAGATCGCCCCGGACCTCGGGTTCGCGCAGATCGACGCCGTGCTGGGCGTGGTTGCGGACCACGGGCTCGACGGGTTGATCGCGACCAACACGACGCTTGCGCGGCCCGGCGTGTTTGCGGGGATCGCCGAGGCCGGCGGGCTCAGCGGGGCGCCCCTCCGCGCCAGGTCCACCGAGATCATCAACTACGTCTCGCGCGCCACGGAGGGAAGGCTCCCGATCATCGGGGTCGGTGGGATCACGGACGTCGGGAGCGCGGCGGAGAAGCTGGATGCCGGCGCCTGCCTCGTCCAGATCTACACCGGGATGGTCTACCGCGGGCCCTTTTTTGCGGCCGAGCTCGCGCGGGCGCTGGCCGACAGGCAGCGCCGCTAGCACTGCACGGCCTCAGATCACCCAGTCCTCGACGTATCCGACGAGGGTTTCCTTCTTCTGGCGCGGCCGGATGATGAGGTCGTCGCTCTTGAAGTAGGCGATGCTGTTCGCGGGCATCGAGTCGAGGAGCCAGACGTTCCCCCCTATGACCGAGTTTGCGCCGATCGTCGTGTCGCCCCCGAGGATAGTCGCGTGCGCGTAGATCGTCACGTTGTCGCCGATGTCCGGGTGGCGCTTCACGCCCTTGACCGGGTTGCCCTGGTTGTCGGTCTCGAAGGACTTCGCGCCGAGGGTCACGCCCTGGTAGAGCTTCACGTGGGAGCCGATGGTCGCCGTCTCGCCGATGACCACCCCGGTGCCGTGGTCGATGAAGAAATGGGTTCCGATTTGCGCGCCCGGATGGATGTCCATGCCCGTGCGCTCGTGCGCGAATTCTGTGATCATCCTGGGCAGGAGCGGGACGCCGAGGTCGTAGAGCACGTGCGCGAACCTCTGGAGCGAGATGCCGAGCACGCAGGGATAGGCGAGGATGATCTCCTCGTAGTTGCGGGCCGCCGGGTCGCCCCGGTAGGCGGCCTCGACGTCGGTCCGGATCGCCTTGCGCAGGTCGGGGAGCCTCCCGAGCGCCTCCATCGCCAGGGCGCGGGCGCGCGCTGCGGGATCCGGATCGCTCGAGAACCTCAGGCATTTCCCGATCTCGACCTCGAGCCTGCCCCCGATACTGGCCAGCAGCGACTCGACCAGGCCGGGCACGTCCTTCTTCGCCAGCCGGCTCTCCTCGAAATACCCCGGGAACAGCAGATGCATGCATTCGCGCGCGATCGCGTTCACCGATTCCTGCGACGGCAGGTTGACCCCGTCCAAATGGTTGATTCCGCCATCCGTTTCATAGGAGGCGAGAAGCGCCGCTTTGATGGCATCGAGTTTCATGGAGGGATGGCCGCCGGGAAGGTTCCTCATGGATGAGGGTGCGTCAAAACCCAATTTCAGGGCTGGACAACCCAAAGCGGTTGCCACTGATTACCCGTTCCCCGTTTGAGATGCTCAGGTGGTGGAATTGGTAGACACACACGTTTGAGGGGCGTGTGCCGTAAGGCGTAAGGGTTCGAGTCCCTTCCTGAGCACCAACTTACGACGGATCTCGGATCTCCACGGTTTGGGGACCGAAGGCAGCGTTTACATAACCGTTTTTATTTTTTAACCGCATTGGGCGATGACCCGCAGGCGGTAGTTGTCAAAAGATAAAGGGTTTCCCGATTTGAACGATTATTCGGCACCCATAAGGTGGATAGGGCAGTAAGCGCTTCAATGGGACTTGCCTTGGCCGGTTGCCGACTGGCCACTTGTGCCCTGATTGGTCAAAGGGATTCCGGTTGATTCAGAATTTAGCAGTACACCGCCCATCCAAGATTCTCCGATATTATCAAAATCAAATCCGCTCATGGGGATGGGGCCGTTCGGAACAAATACGGGTACCAGAACAATGTAGGACGTCGCCTTCCCATCGATTGTCATAGTACGGAAACGCCATTTTTCCAGGGAAAGGTACGACGCCACAACAAATTCAGGAGCAGGGAGGTTGATGTCACTTATGACCGCTTCATCGATCTGGTTCCCCGCAGTGTCCACAACGGCTGCGACGATGCCTTGGGTGGGCCGACCGACGGGATACATCCGGCCATTCACTCTATGGGGCGAAGCCTCCTTCCAATTGTAGATTGGTAGATTCATTCCTTTGTATTGCCCGAATGCTGCTGGCGCAGGCTCCGCATTCAAGGGCGTCGTAAACGATTCGCGCTTTTGGGAAAGATCCTCGGCGAGTTTCTCGGCGAGCTGCGATGCCAGATTGTCCAACGGAACATCCGGCGAGCCCTGCACCATCTCGCCGTAGATACAGCCCGTTGTTACTCCGGCGATCTTGGCCATGATGACGGTCTGGTCGTGCACATCGAATATGCGGCCGGTTATGAGCGCCGTAGCCCCGGTTAGGGGTCCAATAATTGCGGATCCGTCAAACGTGAGATCCTTGGACAGCTCCATCGCATGCCGGTTCAGAAGTGGGATAATGTCGGCGCTCTTCACCATGCGAAGGTGTTTGTCGAGCGTTAGGCGGTTGACGATTATTGCGGTGACCTGCGATCCAAGGCTCGGTCGCTTCTCAACGTTCGATTCAAAATCACAAACGGCCACCTCGATCGGATCCTGTGTTGCGGCGCGGGCAAACGAGCCGATGGCCATAAGAACCAAAATGATCGCGAATCTCGGTCTTGAGGTGTTTTTCACTTGGTTTTATAGCGCGAATGGCAGCACCTGGGCCCGGATGCGAAGACCCGCAGTCACCCGATCTGGCGCGGCGCTCGACCAGGACACCCGGTCGCCGGCAAGGGTCACGCCGCCGCCGGAATCGGCAAGAACCCTGATGCGGTCGCCCGCTATCTGCAGGGCCTGTCCGCTGAAAGTAACAGCAGTATGTCGAAAGCCGTCGCCTTGAATCTCTATCCAAATGGGCTGTGAATCTGGCACGTCCGGTCGTTCGGAGAGCACGAGATGCACGCCGCGCTCGTCCTCGACGATGGCTCGGACTCGGTTTGGGAAAAATGTCAGAACTTCACGAAGCATTCTCTCACTCCGCAGTATTGCGCCCGCTTCCGACGCCGAGTCATGACTCCGGCCCACGAAGAAGCCGATTGCCAAGACTGATAAGGCGAATGCTCCCTGTATCGCCACAAGCCGCCACCATCGCTTCCTTGCCGGCGGGCGGTGCTGCGCAGTTGATCCCAGAAGCGTCACCACTCGCCGCGGAAATGCATCCCAGTATTCTTTCGGCATCTCGGGAACAGGCGCGGCATTTTTCAGCCACTCGTCGTCATCGCTGCTTTTCATCGGGTTCCTTTGCTGTTTCCAAGCCATCGCTTAAGTTTTCGGCGCGCGGCGACCACCCGCCAGGATACCGTCGCCTCCGAACAACCGAGTGCGTCGGCGGCGTCCGCATGTGTCAGCCCGTCAAAAAGCGTGAGAGCGATAGCTATCCGCTGCTTGGTCGGCAGCCTCAGCAAAGCCAATTGCACGGGGTCGCTGACCTCGTCTTTGCTCGGCTTTGCATTGCTTTCGGGCGCCTCGGTGTCCGCTGCCTCGGACCAATAGACCTTAAGGCGGTTTCGGCGCGTTTCGCTTCGCTTCCAATCCAAGCAAGCATTTAAGGCGATCCGATAAAGCCAGCTAGAAAACTTCGCTGTGTCTTTGTAGGTGGCAAGACGTTCGTACGCGCGGACAAAGGTTTCTTGCGAAAGATCATCAGCATCCGCCGTGGAGCCGGTCATTCTGTAGGTAAGCGAGTGAATCATTCGGTGGTGGGTGCGGATGAGCGCGGCATAAGCCTCATGATCCCCATTCCGGCTTCTGGACACCAAAGCCCGTCCTTCTTCAGTGGGGTCCATGCGGGGGCTATTTGCAAATAGGTCGGCAGCCGGGAGCAGCTGCGTAATTTTCAGCCCTTGAGTGTTCAATCCAGCCAAGTTCATTTGTGGCATCCATTTTTCTCTTACAACATTAGACGACTGCGAACATCGGATCCTTGGATAAATGAAGCAAATTAATGGACGCCGAGGACCTTGAACCCTGCTTTCGCTCGACCTGCCCCGTTTGACTGGACACCGCAATTCTCGGATTTCGGACGGTCGCACGCTTGAGCGAGCATCGGCTTCGGGAGGCTGCGGCAGTCCTTCGGCCGTTCGAGGATAGAAACGATCCCGGGTTCACCGGCCTGCGGCGCCAACCGCGTTTCTGCACGAAAGGAACGTCCCTATCCCGCCTGCAGCGCGGTGGTCCCATTCGTGGGACGGCCCGATCCCAAAACTGTTTAAAGGCGAGCGGGAGGCGGCGGGCGGGAATAATTACTTAGCATCTGTGCTCCAATATGTTATAGGCGCCAGAGGCCGCTGGCACGCGCCATGCAAAAAAATATGTCCGTGAAAACGATCCGAATGTTATCCTTCTGAGCGAACTACCGGTCACGGGCTCTGTTTCAAGACAGTGAACTACGCCTTCCGACAGATATTCAAGAATCTCCGCTTCGCCGCGCTTGCCATGCTGACACTGGCGCTGGGCATCGGCGTCAACACGACCACGTTCTCGCTCGTTTACGCCTTTCTCTATCGGCTTCCGCCCTATCCGGATCCTAAGAGCATCGTCGACATCTACGCAACGGACCCGCATGACGGGCGGCTCAGCCAGTCCCCGGCAAATGTCCACGACGAGCTGGCGCAGTTCACGGTGTTTGAGCGAGCGACGCCCTACAATTACGTCACGTCCAACCTCGCCCGCGCCGGCGAGCCGGCCTACCGCGTGAATGGGCTGCAGGTGGGCGGCGACTTTTTCGCCATCCTCGGAATGGCGCCGCTCATGGGCCGGACGTTGACGCCGGCCGACGATCGCGGGGGGCACAATGGTGTCGTCGTGGTGAGCGAGCGGTTTTGGCGCGAGAAGCTGGGCGCAAACCCCGGAGCCGTCGGGACTGTCCTGCGCCTCGACGCAAAGCCGGTGATCGTGGTCGGCGTCATGCCGGCCAGCTTCGAGGATGTGCTCGCGTGGGGGCCGGTCGAGACCTGGCAGCCGCTTGGCTACGATTCGTGGACGGACCGGACGAACACTTGGCTCAGCGTCGTCGCGCGCGTGAAACCCGGCGTGAACCGGGTGATGGTGAAGGTCCAGCTCGATACGATCGCCGCGCGCCTGGCGCACGACTTTCCTGACACCAACGCCGGCCACGGGCTTACTGCCATCGGCTACATGGAAAACCGCACGGAGGGCGCGAGGACCTTCTCGTGGGTCATCATGGGCCTCATGCTCTTCGTGCTGCTGATTGCGTGCGTCAACCTGGCGAACCTCCAGCTCGCCCGGACCGCCAGCCGGGTCCGGGAGTTCGCGGTCCGAATCGCCCTCGGCGCCTCTAGGGGGCAGCTGGTCCTGCACCTGCTTACCGAAAGCGTTCTCCTCTCGTTGTTCGGGGGCGCCTTCGGGCTCCTCGTCGCCATCTGGGGGAACCGGCTCCTCGGAGCCCGCATGCTCATGGGCTCAGACGAGCCGGGCTTCGAGATCTCGATCGCCTATCCCGTGCTGGTCTTCACGTTCACGGCCTCGGTTGTCACCGGCGTGCTCTTCGGGCTCATGCCCGCCCTCGTCGCCTCGCGCACCAATGTGAACGTGGCCCTGAAGCAGGGTGGGCGCGGGAGCTCGGGCGATCGCGCCAAGCACCGCATGCGAAACATCCTGGTGGTCGCCGAGCTGGCGCTGGCCCTGGCGCTCCTGGCAGGTGCCGGCTTCTTTATCCGCGGGATCCAACGCCTGGGGAGCGTGAAAACCGGATGGCCGACGGCCGGTTTGGTCACCGGGAGGTTCGTGCTTCCGTGGAACAGCTACACCAGCAACGACAAGATGCGCACGGCCGCCACCAGGATTGAGTCTGAGCTTTCCGCAATCCCCGGGGTGGACCACGCGGCGATCTCGATCGAACTTCCCATCTTCGGGTTCTCCGGGCTATCCGGCTTCCTGATCGACGGGCAGCCCATTCCTCCCAAGGGGCAGGAGCCGATGCTGCTTGCAGAGCGCGTCAGCCCGGATTTCTTCGCGACGACGGGCATCCGCCTTTTCGCGGGGCGTGCGTTCACGGCGGAGGACCGCGACAACGCGAAGGGCGTTGTCATCATCAATCAAGCCATGGCGGAGAAGTTCTGGCCTAAGGGCGACGCCATCGGCCATCGCATCGGGACCCTGTTCGATCCGAAGAAGCCGGATTGGAGGGAGATCGTCGGGATCGTGGGCGACGTGAGTTTCGTCCGGAACGCGAATTCCGGCGCGACCCATTTTCAGAGCTACCACCCCTTGGCCCAGGACCCCGACCACTACCTTACATTCACGCTTCATGGCGTGGGCGCCGCGGAGTCTTTCGCCGAGGAGGCCCGCAGCGCCATCACCCGTGTCGATCCCGACCTCGCCGTGTACGGGCTGATGACGGTGGACGAGCTGATCGCCTTGTCGGGGCGCGACATGGTTCTCATGGAAGAGCTTCTTTCGATCGCGGCGCTCCTTGGCCTCCTTCTCGCCCTGGTCGGGGTTTACGGAGTTGTTGCGAATCTCGCCGTGCAGCGGACCCAGGAGATAGGCATCCGCATGGCGGTGGGCGCGCAGACTTCGTCCATCCTCTGGCTCATCCTCCGAAACGGGGCCATCCTCGCCGCCGCTGGGACCGGAATCGGGCTTGTCCTCGCCTTTGGGCTAACCCGGGGCCTCAGTCTCGCGATGCCGGACATCCCGGGGCAGGATCCCGTTCTGCTGGCCGTCCTTGCGGTCCTTCTCGCGGGGGCGACCCTCCTCGCCTGTTGGCTTCCCGCGCGCCGAGCAACCCGGATCGATCCGATCAACGCCTTGCGCGAGGAATAGCGGCGGGCAGATTCGGCCGCCGTTGGCGCCGTCGGCGGCATTTCTTCGCACGATCGCGTTTACCGATTCCTGCGAGGGCAGGTTGACCCCGTCCACATGGCTGATTCCTCCATCCATCTCATAGGAGGCGAGAAGCGCCGTTTTGCGGATGGCGAACGGTAAGTCATTTATAGCGGTATCTTTCGCTATCATGCGCTGCTACAAGATCTATTCATATAACAATCTCAAAATCTCTTATAATTTTGTTAGACAATGCCTAACATATAGCTTAATCTATTCAACATCTATTCATGGACAGCCGACAAAAGCGGATCGACACCACCCGCCTGACCCTGGCGCTGCAAGCTCAGGGACTCGCGGCCGCGCGCACCCTCGCCGAATCCCTGCAGGTAAGTCAGCCCACCCTGTCGCGTTGGATCGCCCAATTGGGGCCGGCTGTGGAGCGCATTGGAACCGCTCGGCACACACAATATGCCCTGCGGCGCAACGTCCGCAATCTCGGCTCCGCATGGCCGCTCCACCGTATCGACGAAGGGGGGCATCCCCATACCTTGGGTGAACTGCGCGCCCTCCATGGCGGGTTTCGGTTCCTTAGCTCCGGCTACTCTCCCGTCTGGCTCGCCCGCGAATACCCGTTGGGCGCTTTTTCCGGGCTCCCGTTTTTTCTCCGAGACAGCGCCCCCCAAGGCTATGTCGGGCGGGCGATCGCCCGCAAAGCAGCGTCAAACCTTGGAGTACCCTCCGACCCGCGCGACTGGAGCGACGACGATCTTCTATCCTACGTGCTGGCCGACGGCGATGATCTGCCGGGCAATCTCGTCCTGGGCGATCGGGCGCTCGAGCAAGCGCTTCGCCGGTCGGAAGCGCTGCCCGGCACAGCCATTCCGGCAACCGACCGCGATTCGGTCTATCCTGAACGGGCCGCCGCGGCTCAGCGGGGTGAAGTATTCGGTTCCTCCGCCGCAGGGGAGCAGCCGAAGTTTCTAGTCACCGTCCGTCGATCTGGAGGCGAATTCGTGCCCGTTCTCGTCAAGTTTTCCGCCGCTGAGCGTTCGCCAGCCAGCCAGCGCTGGGCCGATCTCCTGCTCTGCGAACACATTGCGGCCGAAGTCCTCGCGGCAAACGGAATCGCGAGTGTCCGCACCCAGGTGCTGGACGCCGGCGGGCGCCGATTTCTTGAGGTGGAGCGCTTCGACCGAACGGATGCAGGAGGTCGTCGGGGTGCGATTAGCCTGGGAGCCGTGGAGGACGGCCTTGCCGAAGGGATAGGATCGGATTGGGCCGCTTCGGCGACTCTCCTCGAGTCCGCCGGTTGGCTGGCTGCTGACCAGGCCCGCGAGCTGCGCTGGCGCTGGTGTTTCGGCGACTTGATCGCCAATTCCGACATGCACCGCAGCAACACAAGCGCCCGATTTGAGGACGAGATCCCCTTTCGCCTCACACCCTCCTACGACATGCTTCCCATGCTCCACGCCCCGGGTGCGCAGGGCGACTTGGGTCCGCGGGTGTTTGATCCGCGCCCACCCCTGCCTGCGATTGCTGCGGTGTGGACCGAGGCGGCGCCCGCGGCTTTGGATTTCTGGGCCCGGGTGATCGCCGAAAAACGGATATCGCCCGAATTCAGGGAGATTGCCCAGGCGGCGGGCGCGACCATCCAGCGGATGCTGGCTCGCTTCGGTTAAGTTGGCCTCGTGCCTTGGTCCGCCTGCCTCACAGGCGTCCCGAAGTCCCTAAATTCCTATCAGATTGCAAGGCAGTGGTATCGAAATTCAAGTGCCGTGAACTCGGAATCCATGTGGCGATGACGACGGCGGGGCAGGTGGATTCTGTGTTCGGTATGAGAATCGGCGCTGTTTAGAATATGAACAAATGAATGATGACGCCGAGCTGCTACGACGCTATGCGGACGAAGGGTCCGAGGCCGCCTTCACCGAGCTGGTGCACCGGCACGTCGACCTCGTCTATGGCGCAGCTCTTCGGCGCACGGGCGGCGATGCGCACCGCGCCTCCGATGTGTCGCAGCAGGTCTTCACCACGCTGGCCCGCCAGGCGCGGAAGCTCTCGCGGCACGCCGTGCTCGGCGCGTGGCTCCACACCGCAACCCGCAACGTCGCCATAAACTTCATGATCTCCGAACAGCGCCGCAAGGCCCGTGACCTCGAGGTGCTGAAACTCGACGGTGCCCCTGATGCCGGCGGCGCGAGCGCCGAATGGGAACGCCTGCGGCCCGTGCTCGACGCGGCGATCGACGAATTGTCGGCGGCGGATCGGGACGCCGTCGTCCTGCGTTTTCTCGAGCGGCGGCCTTTCGCCGAGGTCGGCGCCGCGCTGCGGGTCTCGGAGGACGCGGCGCGCATGAGGACGGAACGTGCCCTGGAAAAATTGCGCGCGCTTCTGGGCCGACGCGGCATCACGTCCACCACCGCCGCGCTGGGAGCGATCGTCTCGAGCGAGGCGGTGGCTTCCGCTCCCGCGGGCCTCGTGGCCGCGCTCTCGCCGCATGCGCTCGCGGCCGCCGGCGCCGGGCTCCTGGGCACCGCATTCGACTCAATTATGACCACCAAGATCATCGCCATTGGAGCCTCCAGCGCGCTCGTCGCCTTTGGGGCCGGAGCCTACGTTGGCTTCAGCCGAAGCTTCGATTCCCCGCCTCCTCTACAGATCGAAACCCCGCACCAGACGCAGGTGATAGCATCGCTGCGCCAGGACAACGTGTCGCTGAAGGCCGAGGTCGACCGGCTGAACGCGGAATCCGCGCGGCAGAGCGACGCCATCGCCAAACTGACCGCACGCCGCGCCGCCTCGTCCTATCCAAAGGGGGTCCCGATTGGAATGACACCCGGCGAGCTGCAGCAGAACGTGATGAACTACCTTCGGCAGATCGACGCCGCGCGCTCCCAGTTCCAGCTCGAAAACAAGCGGCCCCCTGCCTCGATCCAGGAGCTCGTCGGCGACGACAAATACATCAGGCGGATCTTCCCGCTCGACGGGGAGGACTATTCCCAGGTCAGCCTTGTGCCGGGACAGCCCCTTACCGTCACGACGGCCGATGGCCTGACTGTCACCTACGATCCGACCGCCAGTGCGGCGCAGCCGGAAATGAGCCCTGCGCAAAGGCACGCGCAGGAGATCGGCCAAAAGCTTGGGCCTGCGATCACAAAGGCCATGGACGCCTACCGCGCGGCGAACAACGGAACCGCCCTGACCGAAGACAAGGCGATGGCCCTGGTCCCCTATTTCGAAACGGCGCAGCAGGGCGCTGACTGGACCGAGTATGTTGAGGCGCTAAAGCAGGCGCACAGCAACTGAGGGGCTCGAAGCGAACTGACGGAGCCCCTCTCCGGGTTCAATTGCCCGGCTCGGCCGAAGCCATCTCCGCCGAGATCCATTTGGCGAGCTCGGTATTTCCCATCAGGCTCGCGACACGCTGCGCACGCGCGAGCTCGAGAAGCGCATCCCTGCGCCGGTTCATTTTCCTTAGGTGATGGGCGAGGTAGAGGTAGACGGGAGCATCGGCGGGTCCGCTGAGTGTCGCTGCGGTCAGGCAGTCGGCGACATTCTCGTCGTCGCCACGCTCCCTATAGACGCTTGCCAGGGCCATGTTGTTCTCGAAGTTCTGGGGCTGCGTCAGCCTGGCTTCCTTCATCAGCGCGAAAGTGTCCTCCGCCCGGCCTTCGCCCGTGTAGAGCGAGACGAGGCGCCGGAGCGCGTCGGAATTCCCCGGGTCGCGCGCCAGCACCGCCCGGCACATGTACACGGCCTCTTCGCGGTCGCCGTGGAAGAATAGCAAGTCGGCGTAGGTCAAGCGGATATAGCTACTGTCCGGTACCCTGGCGAGTGCGGCGGTCAGGGTGGCGCGGCCCGTCTCAAAGTCGCCTGTCTTTCTCAGGACCTCGACCAGCGCCGTGTACGATGGCAGGTGATACGGGTCGATCCTGAGCGACTCGAGAAGCACGGCCTGCGCCTCGCCGTCGCGGCCGAGCGATGCCAGGATGCGGCTGCGCTGCACGAGGAGGTCCGGCGCGCGGGGCTCGAGCTCCAGGACACGGTCGATCAACTCAAGCGACCGGTCGGGCTGTCTCGATTCGGCATCCACTTCCGAGAGTCGGAGCGCGAGATCGGGGTCGTCCGGATCGCGAAGCAATGCGGCCTCTATCTGTCCCTTGGCCCGGGCGAGTCCCTCCTCCGAGGTCGCCTTCTCGGCGGCGAGGTCCGTCTCCCGCTTGATTCGCACCTGGTCCTCGCCGAAGCCGAGCTGGTTTGTGAAGGGCGGCCTGCTCCAGATGGATCCCATCACATTCAGCATCCGAAGGCGCCCGAAGTCGGTGTACCCGACGGCTTCCGCGCAACCTGCGCCGTCGAGCCAGGGCGCCGGGGGGGCGCCGGGCCCGAAAAGGGCGGCGGCGGATATTTCCGCGAGCATTCGGCCCATGCGCACGTTGCCCTCCCAGTTGAAGTGCACGTGCTCCAGGAGGATATCCCGGCCCGACGGCGGCGCGGTGGATGCCCCATCGGAGCCCATCTCGAGCGCCGAATCCAGGAGAACCACGGTTCCCGGCGACCCGGCCGCAACCCTTCTCGCGACGGCGTTGATCTGCGGGTCGGGCCGGAAACGCAGGGCGTCCCAGTGGAGGGCCTGCAGGTAGTGGAATCGGGCGCAGGTGGTCTCGCCTTTCGCCTCGAGAAGCCTGCCCATGGCGTAGTGGGCGTTGGCATATTGCGGATCGTATTTCAACGCCTCGTCAAGCGAGCTGATCGCCTGGTCCGAAACCCCGAGCTCCCAAAGTTTCATTCCCTCGCCATAGGGGAGTTCCCAGGCGTGACGCTGTGATTCCGTCATGGCGGCGCCGTGAAGCGAGGCGAAGGGGGGGCTGTCCCTGAGATTGGCGACAACCGTCGCTATGACCGTCTTTATCCCCTTTCCCGATGCGATTTCGACGATGTCTTTCAGGTTCGCCTCATAGTTCAGGTAGACGCGATCGAGCCTTGGGTCGTCGCCCCGCACGGTCTTGTCCGTGAACGTGCCCATTCCGCGCCAGTCAACGGGGTGGTCCGCGGGTTTCGCTAGCCTGCGCAGGAGGCTGGCGACCAGCTGGCCTGTGCGTGTGCCTCCCGTCCAAATGGAGGCCCGGATGGCGAACAGCGGGGGCATTTCCGACAGGTTCGCGGACCCGGGCCCATAGGGGCCGACGACCTCGTTGTTGCCCATGTAGACGACGAAAAGGTCGGGCTCGAAGCCGGCGGCCTGGCGGGCCATCTGGTAGACCACGTGCGAGTTTATCGCGACGATGCCCAGGTTGTAGACCTCGAACTGCCTTCCCGGGTATGCCGCCCGCAGCTGCGCCCGCAGCTGGGAGACGAACCCGAATCCGGGCTCCGGTGTCCCGCGCACCGCCGACTCCCCGAGGACGAATACCCGGATATGCCCCGGCTCCTTTTGCCGGGCGATCCGGAAGTTGAGCGGCGTGATGTCGAATTGCGGGGGAAAATAGGGCGCGGTGAAATGGGGATTGGTGCGATAATAGCCCGGCTGGCCGTCGGGAATGAACAGGTCGGTCGGCACTCCATAGCCCGAGAGCCGCAGCGCGCCCTCGAGCGCGATGAAAAAGGCGAGCGGTGCGCCCACCACCAGGAGGCAGCGCAGCAGCCAGCGCGTCCTGGAAGGGGCATCGGCGCGGGAGGAACTGCGGATGTTGGATTCTGGGATTGGGACCACGTGCGGGGCGTCATCCGGCGACGATCGGGACGGGATCCCGGGCTTCGGACGACGGCGGAAGCTTGGACGGCCGCAAAGTCCCCTACAAACGAGAAACCCAGCCAATGGACAGGGCCATCGGCTGGGTTTCGGGATTCAGAGGCCCGCCAAGGGGCGCCCGTGCTCAGAACCTTGTCGCGAGCGAGGCCGTAAACTTGCGCGGCTGCAGGAAATAGTAATTCGTGCCCTGGACCGAGCCGGAGGAGTTCGTGTTATAGCCCGTGAAGACCAGGTTCTGGTTATTGGTCAGGTTGTCCACGTTCAGCTGATAGGTGACGAGGATTTTCCTGCCCATGGCATGGTAGCTGGTCGAGTACTTGATGAACGCTATGTAGGTCGTGTACCCGGGTGAAAACAGCGTTCCGCCGGTGGAGGTTTCCTGCGCGCCGAGGGCCGTGGCGCCGGCGCCGAGCGTGAGCCCCCTGGCCCAGGTGTTCGTGAACGTGTAGGCCCCGACGACGTTGAACGTCGACTTGACCACGCCCTGGTTCTCCGCGGGGATGGAGGTGTTGGTCAGCGTCGTCTGCGCATTGAGGAGGTCCTCCTTGACATTGCCATCGAGGCTGGTGCCCCCGTTGGCGATCGTGGTCCATTCGGCCAGGTGCTCCGCGAAATACAGCCGGTCGTTTGGAAGATCATTGTCCTCGACGGACTTCGGAATCGCGTAACTCGCCTGGAAGCGCCAGTTCGGCGTGGGATTGGCCACGGCCGAAATCTCGTAGCCGGTGTCCTTCAAGTCCTCCGTGTCGGCGTAGTTGAACTGCGTCTGGTAGTTCGGGGCCGTGCCCGAGAGAATCCCGGCCGGCCCGAGGTCGGTCGCCGTCCCGCCCGCCTTGTAATAGTCGTTCCAGATTCCCTGAATCCCTATGTTGTCATTGCTGACGCGGCCGTGGGATTTGTCCTCATAGTAGTCGGTCGTGATATAGTACCGACCGTCATCGGTCGAGAACCGCAGGCCGGCCGAGTTCTCCTTGCCGGTCGCGGCGCCAAAGTGTGTCCCGAAGACGCTCGGGGAGGTGCCTCCGCCGATCGGCGTCAGGTCCTCGGAGAAGTTGTACACCACCGAGAGCTGCTTGGTGATCTTGCCGACAAAGCCGGCCGAGTAGGTGTACCCGGAGTCGTTTTCGAACGAGTAGCCCTGGGGATAGGGCAGGCCGAATGGTGGCCGGACGCTTTGGAGCAGGACGCTCGAGTAATCGTCGCGCCTGGCGCCCAGCGTGAAGTTCAGGCGGTCATCCCATAGGCGGGTCTGCGAGACCGCGCCCAGGTATTTTGTCTGCTCGCTCAGGTCGTGGTCGAACCAGTTGAACGGGAGCGCCTGATACACGATCGGCTGGCCGCCCCAGGAGGAGGGCAGGTTGATAGCGGTGTTCGGGTTGCTGTTGAAATACTCCCGGGCCCAGATCATGTCCTGCGTCCAGTTGTTGTTGTTCCAGGCGAGCGGATAATTGGCATAGCTGCCGTTGTACTCGCGGGTCAGCAGCAGGTGGTACAACTCGCCGCCGGACACGCTCAGCCATTCCTTGACGGGAATGTTGAAGAGATTCGTGTCGAAGTGGTAGTTGATCTGCCCGCGGAACTCGTTCGCGCTGTGGTCCTGGATCTGCTTGTCCAGGAACATGTCGGCGTAGAGCTGGCCGAACTCCGGGTTGGGCATGCCATTCGGCATCTGCTTGTTGATGTCCACCGAGACATTGTCCGGGGACTCGAAGTTCTTGGACTCCTCCGTGTCCGCATAGCGGTACGCGGAAAGCTCGAATTCGCAGTTGGAATTGATCTCCTGGTCAAAATAGGCGGTGAGCGTGTAGTACTTCACCGTGTTGGTGCCGTCGGTGGGGCCGACCGTGAAGTCCCTGCTCGGCAGCGCGGGAAGTATTTCCGTGCCCGTGCCCGCGGGCCAGTAGCCCGGGTTCTGGAGGGCATAGGCATTGGGCCTGAGGACTGCCGTCGTGTAGAAAGGGCCGTCCCCGAGTCCCGTGCCCCTGAATCCGGCTCCCCAGTTCATCAGCGTTCCCTCGGAGGGAATCCAAAGCTGGAAGGAGCTCGGGCCGCCCCATTCGGCCATCGACTGGTAGTTCCCCGAGCTCGGGGCGACGCCCCACGTGGGCGAGGCGGTCTGCCCGTTCCACTGGGAGTATTGGTCATTCAGATTCTCGGCGTACTGGGGCGTGATGTTCTCGTAGCCCTCCACATCGAACCGCACGGAGGACAGCTTGGAGATGTTGAACGTGGTCGCGACCGACGCGCCCCAGCTCTTGATCTCGTCCTCCTTGCGCCAGTCCTCGTCCCGGTCGGCCATCAGGTTGACGCGGATGCCCAGGTCGTCCTTGTGCCAGATCGAGGCCAGCTCGTTGACATCCAGGCTCGCGCGCGCGCCGCCGTAGCTGGTCACCGAGAGGTCGAGCTCGTCGAAGTCCTTGTTGAAAACCGGCTTCTTCGTGTACGAGACAAGCACGCCGCCCAGGTTGCCGACGCCGAACAGGATCGAGTTGGGCCCGAGGTCGAGCTCGATGCGGTCGACGTTGAAGGTGTCCTTGATGGCGTACATCGCGAAGTAATTGACCGTGGGGGGCGTCCCGCCCTGCGGCCCGGCCCCTGCGCCGCGGAAATTGTTCGCCCATGCGTTGAACTCATTTCCGCTGCCGACATTGGGGGCGAAATTCTGGGGAATCGCGTTCATCATCCACTTGAGCGAATCGTTCACGTTCGTCAGCTGCAGGTCGTCGATGAACTGTCCGGTCAGCGACGTGACGGTCGTCGGGGTGATCGCGAGAGGCGTGTTGTTCCGTCCTCCGGCCAGGGAGTTGACGGCGACGTAGCCGACATCCGTCGATGTATCGACGGTGAACGCGCTGAGGACGACCGGGGCCTCGTTGGCTGCCTGGGATTGGTCGGTGGCGGCGCCATTCGAGGCGGCGGTCTGTGCCTTCAACGAGGCGCCCAGGCCGAGCGTCAGCAACAGGGCCAACGCATATCTGCTAGTTTGTAATGTTTGCATGTGGTGGACGGTAGGAACGGACGTTTGGTTTATCCGCACGGTCTTCTCGCATTGCGAGAAAGGGGTTACAGGGGTCGGGGGTTGCGGGCAAAATTGGATGACAACATTGTCATTGCAACAAAAAAACGGAGGCTCGTCGGTTTCCCTCTAAACCACGGGCGGCCCCGCGCCCGTCGGAGCAAATATTTTCAGCGGACCGCCTTTGGCCGCGCTACCGCCTGCCTTCGCCGTCGGGCGTGAACCCGATCGCGTCGAGCGCCTTTGTGATCTCCGGGTTGGCCATGAAATTCCTCCAGGTGAGCCCGGACCGGTAGTTCTCGATCATTACAACGATTTGCGCCTGGTTGAGTCCCATCCAGACCGGTTGGAACCAGTTCTCGGTCTCGTTGAAGCCGTCGTAGAATCCGTAGACGCCCCACGTCTTTGCCCCGAGATCCCGGTAGAAGTGCTTGAGGGCCGCCATCGACTCGTTCGGGGTGTAGGGAAATTCCCCGAGGGCGGCCGAGCAGCAGATGGTCCCGTTGTCCGCATTGGGCTGGGGCATCCCGCCTCCGGAGTTGATGCCGGCAGAGAGGCCCCAGCAATCCGGTCCGTAGCCGGCGTAATGCCAGGGATTCTCGATGCAGTAGGCGCGGTTGATCAGGGCGATGTTGCGGTTGTTCACGAAGTAATCCGTGTAGCGGTCCCTCTTGCCGCGCGGGTCGAATCCCAGAAAGGAGAACTGCGTGAAGAAAAGGCTGCCGCCAGAGCCTTCCCCGACGTCAAGCTTGATGCCGTAGAATTCCTTCCCGTTGGCATAGTGGTCGCCGATCGTCGTGCGGCTCCAGTTCTGCCGGTATTCAACCGCCATGTCCGACTGGCCGGCCCAGCCGCTGTAATAGAGGCTCGCGGGAACCGGATGGGTCGGCGACGCGATTGCGAGCAGGTAGGCGACCATCGTCTCGTTCCAGCCCACGAGCGGGTGGCCGATGTACCAGCCATGGTCGGGCGACCAGTGCCAATAGAGGAAATTGCCCTTCGGGCTCTGGCGGTACCAGTCCCACTCAACACCCCGCCAGAGCGCCGTGATGGTCTCGCGGATCTCCCGCTCGGCCGGGCTGTCCCGGTCAAAATAATGCCGGGCGGTCAGGAGGCCCTGCATGAGGAACGCGGTCTCGACCAGGTCGCCGCCATCGTCGTAGCGGCCGAAGTAGGGGATGACCTTCCCCGTCCGCCCGTCGAGGAAATGCGGCCACGCCCCGTGGAAGCGATCCGCGCCCTTCAGGAAGCGCACAATCCGGAGCATGCGCTCGGCGCCCTGCTCCCGGGTGACGAATCCGCGGTCGACGCCGACGACGAGCGCCATGGTGCCGAAACCGGAGGCGCCGAGCGCGACCAGGTTCCGGTCGCCGGGCAGTATCTCAAGCGCCATGCCGGCATTGGGGTGGCCTCCCTCCCAGTAGTACTGGAAGCAACCCTCCTGGACCATGGTCAGAAGCTCGCTGTCCGTGAACTCCCGCGTGGCCGCCGACACGGCAGCCGACCGCGGCGACTCGGCGCCGCCGATGGACACGGCGCTCACCTTGTAGAATGCGGCCCGGGGCGGCTTGCCCACGAAGTCGACGTAGCGGTGGAAGTTTCCCTGCTGGATCCCGATCGGATCGTACGTGATCCCGTCCGAGGAGCGGTAGATCTTGTAGCGGAGCACGTCTTCTTTTTGATCCAGGTCCCATCTCAGTTCGAAATGGCGCTCGCCGGCCTTTATCGAGAGGCCCGCGGGGACACCGGGTGCCGGCTGCGCTCCCGCATTGCCCCATCCAATCTGGACATCGTCTATGAAGAGCGTGTGCGGCTTGCCGTCATCCAGCCCCTGCTCAAAGACGACGGACGCCAGGCTGCGCACCTGGAACTTGTCGTCGTCGGTGCTCCGGTATATCGCGCGAAAGCTTGCGAGCGGCAGGCGCACCTCGGTCCATCGCCCCGCCGGCAGCGCCTCGCGGCCGAGGAGCATGTTGATCGTGAAGGTCCCGGCGCCGTCGACGTCCTCCAGGTGGATCCGGGGTGCATCGCCGGGCGAGAGGCCATTCGCCGAATAGCACCAGAACGTGATCGTGTCCCCGTCAAAGTCGTTGATGAGGCCGTAATGGGCGCGAGTCTTGAGCACCGCCCGCCAGTCTCCGCCTGTGCCTGATTTCCAGGTGAGGCGCAGGGAGTTCGGCGGGACGACGAAGTGCTCTGAATCCAGGGGGATGCCGCCCGCGACCAGGTCTATCGAGCTCGGAGGGGTCACCGTGCCCCAGCTCTGGAAATAGGAGGGCGCGGCGATGCTGTGGTCGAAGATGACATGGCGGTCGTAGAGCGACTCGGCTCCCCCGCGCTCAAACGCGGCGAGCAACGGACAGAGGAAGAGCGGGGCGATGGCAAGGGCGCGCATTGATTGGGGAACGCTGGGAACCCGGGGAAAGCCTCTTTTTGATTGCGGTGCAAACGTTGTCAAAAGGATACTTTGCCGCCCCGAAATCGCTTGTTTCGGAGCCGGCCGCCCGCGAACGCACACACCATGAAACGAAATCCGCCGATCATCCTTTTTCTCGGCTTGCTGATGGCGCCGGCCCTGCAGCCCGTCACGCTCGCCGCCGCGAACCTCGACTTCTCCTCGCCGCAGACGGAGGCCCGCGTCGAGGCCCTGCTCGGGCAGATGACGCTCGAGGACAAGGCCGGCCAGCTGAACCAGCTTTCGACGGGCTCCCTCACCGGCCCGGCGCAGGTCGTCGCGAACGGGGACGAGCTGATCAGGAAGGGCTGGGTCGGCGGGATCCTCAACGCGGTGACCGCCCGCGAAACCAACGCCTTCCAGAAGGAGGCGATCGAGGGGTCGCGGCTGCACATACCGATCCTCTTCGGCCTCGACGTGATCCATGGGTTCCGGACGCTCTTTCCGATCCCCCTCGGCCTGTCCGCGAGCTGGGACCCCGACATGGTGGCGCAGACCGCCCGATACGCGGCGCAGGAGGCGTCAAGCCAGGGCGTCCGCTGGACCTTCTCGCCGATGGTGGACGTCGCCCGCGACCCGAGGTGGGGGCGGATCGCCGAGGGGGCCGGCGAGGATCCGTACCTCGGCTCGGCGTTCGCCCGCGCCTACGTGCGGGGCTACCAGGGAGATCGCCTGGACGACCCGGCCTCGATCGTGGCGTGCGCCAAGCACTTCGTGGGGTACGGCGCGGCGGAAGGGGGGCGGGAATACAACACGACGGAGATATCGGAGCGCACCCTGCGAGACGTGTACCTGCCGCCGTTTCACGCGGCGGTCGGAGCCGGTGTCGGGACAATCATGTCCGCGTTCAACTCCCTCAACGGGGTTCCGGCGAGCGCCAACCCCTTCACGCTCACGCAGGTGCTGCGCAGGGAATGGAATTTCCAGGGATTCGTCGACAGCGACTGGACCGCCGTCCGGGAAATCATGCTCCATGGCATCGCCGACGACGAAAGGACCGCCGCCCTCAAGAGTTTTGTCGCCGGGGTCGACATGGACATGCAGAGCAACGTCTTTCTGCCCAACATCCCCGGGCTGGTCCGCTCGGGCCAGGTGCCGGCGGGGCGCCTTGACGAGGCGGTGCGGGCAATCCTGCGGGTGAAGGTCGCCCTCGGGCTTTTCGAGCGTCCCTACGTGGCCGTTCCGGGCACGGCCAGCGCTGAGTCCGTCGGGCTCGGCGATGCGCTCGCCAGGCGGGCCGCCGAGGAATCGTTTGTGCTCCTCGAGAACAGAAAGGTCGGCGATGCGCCGCTGCTTCCCCTCGCGGGCACGCCCGGGAGGACCATCGCCTTGCTCGGGCCGCTGGCTGACAGCGCCACGGACATGCTGGGCTCATGGTCGTGCCAGGCCGTCGCGAGCGACATGGTGACCTTGCGCAGCGCCTTGTCCGAGCGCGCGGCGAGCCAGGGGATGCATGTTTCCTTCGCCCGCGGGACGGATATTTCCGGCGCATCGGAATCGGGGTTCCCCGAGGCGATCGAGGCCGCCAGGGCCTCCGACGTGGTCGTTCTGGCGCTGGGGGAGAGCGGCCACAGCTCCGGCGAGGCGTCCGCCAGGGCCCATATCTCCCTTCCCGGAAACCAGGAGAAGCTCCTGGAGGCCGTCGTGGCCACCGGCAAGCCCGTCGTCCTCGTCGTCTTCAGCGGACGACCGCTCGCGATCACCTGGGCCTCGGAGCACGTTCCCGCGATTGTCATGGCCTGGTTTCCCGGGATGCAGGCCGGGCCGGCGCTTGTGCGCGCGCTGTTTGGCGAGGCCGAGCCGGCGGGGCGCCTCACCGTCTCCGTCCCGCGCTCCGTCGGGCAGGTGCCTATCTACTACAACCACCTGAACACGGGCCGCCCGCGGGTCGACCCGATCGGCATGGGAGCGAACAAGCCGGATCCCTATTACGTCACCGGCTATATCGATGAGCCGAACACGCCCCTATATCCGTTCGGCTACGGCCTGACCTACACCTCGTTCAGCTATTCCCCCGTCCAGGTGAGCGCATCCAGCCTGGGCGCGAAGGCGATCAACGAGGGGCAGGCGCAGCTGACTGTCGGCGCCGATATTCGGAACACGGGAGGTCGGGAGGGAACGGAGACGGCGCAGCTCTATATCCGGCTGCGCGGAACGAGCGTGGCGCGCCCCGTTAGGGAACTGAAGGGCTTCCAACGGGTGCACCTGGCCCCCGGCGAGAGCCGGCACGTGGAATTCAAGCTGGGCCGGGAGGAACTCGCGTTTTGGAACGCAGAGATGAAGGACGTCGCGGAGCCCGGGTCGCTTTACGTCTGGGTGGCGCCCGATAGCGCGCAGGGACTGCCCGCAAGGGTCGAGCTTACCGAGTGAGCCCGCACGGAGGCGGCTTGCTTCAGAGCTCGACCACGATCTCGTTATCGCCGGGACCAAGGAGCGCCTTCAGCGCCTCCTCCGGAAACCGCAGGCCGCCCGTGCGGTATGGGTTCGCCTCGCGACGGCCCCCCGTGAGCGCCACGCCGTTCACGCTGACGGCGCCCGGGGCGACGGAGCCACGCTTAACGCTGTAGCGCACCGTCACGGGCCGGCCGCACAGGGTCACCCGCGCAGAAAGGCCATCGAGGCTTCGCGGCAGGACGGGATCGAAGACCACGTCGCCGAAGGATTCACGGAGCCCGAGCAGGTGGGCGCGGATCGTGTGGATGAACAGCCCGGGGCCGCTCGAATAGAGGCGCCAGCCCCCGCGCACGCGCACGGATCCGGTCCGCAGCTCCTTCCATCGCTGCGCCGCCTCGATGCGGTCGTGGAAGTCGGCGTCCGAGCTTGAGAAGTACACGTTGCTCTGACGGGGCATCGCATGGGGGACGGCATCGCCCAAGCCCACCGGGTTCACCACCTGCAGCGCCTCCCAGAGGCGGTCCGCGTCGCCCAGCTTCGACATGGCCTCGGCGTAGCGAAGGTGGGCATGGACATACTGGAGCCCGATCTCGCGGCCCACGTTCGCCGCCGTGTCGGCCCGCTTGAACAGGAGCTCGCGTCCGCCGCGATAGGCCGCCGGCTCGCTCATCAGCCTCACCCCGTCGGGATAGAGGAGCTCCTGGGCCACGATGGCCATGTGCCGCGCGGCCTCCTCGGGCGTGAAGAGCTCGGCCAGGATCGAGCGGGTCATCGGGAGCAGCCGGTAGCGGATGCCGGTCACGGCATCCGTCGGATGGAGCAGGGGACGGGCGCCGCCATCCGGCTCCATCACCAGGAACCCGGCGACGACGAGGTCCGGCATGAGCCGCTCCGCGAAATCCTGGCGCACGCGCGCGAGGAGCGCCTCAAGGCGGGCCTGGCGCACCGGCTCGGATGCCCGGCGCAGGACCTCGGCCAGCTGGCGGAACGTGTGAAACGCCAGCGCGACGGTCCAGGAGCTGATCATGCGCGTGCGCATCGCCGGATCCGCGGGCTGAAGCGTGTCATCCCAGTCCCCATCGCCGTAATTGACGAGCGCGGTGCCCGGGATAAACCGCGCCTCGCACTGGTCGATGACGCGGTCGCAGTGCTGAAGGAGGGTCTCCTCGGGGCCGGTCGAATCGAACCGCTCCGGGTCCGTGTATCCCGTCGTCCAGCGCAGGAAGGCCAGATCATTGCTGGCCTCCAGGTAGTCGCACAGCGCCTTCACCGGCCAGAAGCAGACGTCGCCGTGGCTGTGGGCCTGCTGCACGGACCGGTACGGCGGATGCATGAACCACTGGGGCCACGCGCCGTCGCGGGCATATTGCTGGGCGAAGACCGTCTCGAGCATGCGGCGCGCGAGCGGCCACTCGCCCGCAGCGAGCATCCATTCGAGCGACCCCTGGCAGACGTCGCGCACGCCCCAGGCCGCGCCCCCCTGCTGCTCCAGCCCGTGCGGCGCCGAGAAATGGATCGCGGCATTGTGCACGAGCCACGGCAGCACCTCGTCGAGCCTCGCCACGCCGGGCGCCGGTTCGCCGCCGCGGTCCGGCGCGCGTCCGGGGGCCATCGCCATGCGGACGGGCGAAGGCGGCGGCGCGGCCGGCGCGCCTCCGTTCCTCCATTCGCTTCTCGCGGCCTCCAGCGCCGCCGGAAGGGAGTCCAGGCCATTTTGCGTTCCGCAGAGGATCACCCCAAGACGGCTCACGGGGGCCGAGCGCAGCGCCAGGCAGGGCTGCCCGCGTGGCCGCCCATCCGCAAAAAGAAGCTCGTCGCCCCCGATCCGGGCCTCGCCGTCCGCTTCGGCCGCGGCGATGGCAAAGCACACCCCCGAAAGATGGAGCCCGACGACGCTTTTCCGGTCGGGCTGGCATGACGCCCATTTTTCATCGTCGAAGATGCGGACCTCCCCGGCGTGATCAAACTCGTTCGCCCCCAGCGCCAGCGCATGGGTGACGATAAACTCAGCCGGCTGGCCGCCGGAGCCCACCTGCAGCTCGAGGAAGGCAGCGGGGCTCTCCTGCGAGCACCAGACCCGTGCCGTGATGACTTCGGCTCCCACGCGGTAGAACCAGCGCACGTCCGCCGGCGTCATCGCAAAGGCCGAGGGCACTCCCAGCTGGTGCCAGACGCCGTCCCGGCGAACAAAGACGCGCTGGCCCGCCGCCCGCCCGAGGCCGAGCGAGTCCCGGACCACCGGGAGGAGGCGGGCGAAGGTGGGGTTGCCCAGGTAGGCCTGTGCCGAGAAAATCCCGGCCGCATAGCACGTCGTGCCAAATTGCTCGGGATCCACCCAGCGCCACGCCCCGCTGCGCAGGATGTGCCCGTGCGGCCGCGCCACCGCGGCCTCCTTGTCGCGCGCCACGACATGCGTCGCGGTTCCGTGGAAGAACGCGAGGACCCCTCCATCGGCCCCGCGCTCCTCATGCCGGCGCTTGCCCGGAAACCATTCCGCCCAGTCCCGTTCCTGGGGTCGGTCCCCGTGGAGCCAGGGTGCGGTCGAAAAAAGGGACGGCGTGGCGGGCACGCCGGGCGCCTGGAAAGGAAAGCCTGTCGTGCCGGAAGCGACGCCGCCAAGGGCCCAGTCGGCGGGAAGCATCTCGCGCAGGCAGGAGATATCCGCGGGGGACGACGCCTCGGGATGGTCGGGCAGGTAGCGGGACACAAATACAAATTCGGCCGATGCGCCGGGATCCACGTCGGCGGCGCGGCTCTGGAGTCCCGCCAGCGCGCATTCGTACTGCAGCCGGCGCGATTGCAGGCTCTTGCATCGGACGGCCGCCGGCACCCCGGACAGGCGGTGGTCCGACCCGAAAAACTGCCGTCCGTCCGTGCAGAATGCCGCAGCCCCCCCGGCGCAGGCCACCGCAAGCCATGGATGGCGCCCGCCGGCCGCGGGCTGATTCTGCCGCGCCAGAATCGTCCAGCCCAATTTCGCGTCCTCGACCGGGAGAAAATCGATGTACTGGGAGGTGAAGGCCTCGCTGTTGCGGACCGCGGCCTCGTCGCCCAGTCCGAGGTCCTGCGCGAGCAGGACATCGGCATTGAGGCGGCTCGCCGTCTCGTTGACCAGGTGCACCCGCCAGGACCAGGCCGCCGTGTCAGGATGCACGGTGAGGGTCACCCTGCTCCACAGGCCTTGCGAGGGGAGGTGGGTCCATTCGATCGACGATGAGCCGCGGACGCGGTGCGCGATTCCCGTGCCGACCAGCGGCGCCCAGCCGGTGGTCCCGTCCCTTGAGCGCCACCGCAGGATGAGCCGAAAGAGGCCCTCCTCCGAGGGCCCCGGAAGGACCTGGCTGATCAGCGTGGCGCCGTGACGGAAGGCGAAGGGCGCACCGGCCGCCGTGACCTGGGCCAACAGTCCGGACCGCGATGCCAGCTCAATCAGCCCAAAATCCGAGACCGTCTTCAGCCTTGTGGCTGTCGCCCGATGAGCCGCAAACAGGCGGTCGACCGCGGCAGGGCGGTCACCCAGGGGAACGACATCGGACGGGAATGCGGGCACTGATTGAGGTTTTTGCGCGGGCAGGCGGAATAAGGGACCATGGGCATCAACGGGTCGTCATGCGGTTGAACGCCGGGGAAGGTCGGATTATTCGCTTGTTGGGTTTATGTCCGCCGAGTCCGCGAAATTCGGCATGGGGTCCGGGCGCCGACCGATGACGGTATGCCTTTGGGGAGCATGGACGTGCTTATATGACAACATTTGCAAATCAACACTATTCATGGCGGGGAGGGCCCCGCGCCATGTCTGGGGTCGGTTCCCCCTCGGAGCGGGCGCCCATCGAGGGGGGCGGGTGCCTTGCGGACCCGGCGCCGCGCTGCGGGTGATCCGATTGGCGCGACCGGCATCGCGGGCCTGAAAATGATTGCCGAAACGGCGGCCCGCTATGCGCGGCCGAAGACCTGGGTCGAATCCCGGATGACAAGGGCCGCCGGAAGGTCGCCTAGGACCGCGGCGTGCGGCTGGGGCGGGCGCGTGGCGGCCTCGACAAGCAGGCTTACCGCGCGCTCCGCGAGGTCGGCGAGCGGCTGGCGGACGGTGGTCAGGGCGGGGCGGCAGGCGGTGGCCCAGAGGCCATCGTCAAACCCGACGACCGAAATGTCCCTTGGGCAGTTCAGGCCCGCCGACCGCGCGGCGTCGATCGCGCCGAATGCGATCTCGTCGTTTGCGCAGCAGAGCGCCGTGGGCAGCTCGCCCGCCCTGATGAAAGCCTCCATTCCGGCCCTTCCCGTCCCGGCGTTGAACGGCCCCTCAAACACCCATTCACGCCTCGGCTCGAGACCGGCGCGCCTCAGGACCTCGAAATAGCCCTGCTTGCGCTCATGCGCGTCACGCGAGCCCGGCGGCCCAAGGAGGAGCCCGATTTTCCGGTGGCCCAGCTGCAGCAGCAGGCTGGCGGCGGAGCGCGCGCCCCCCTGGTTGTCGATGCCGACGACGGGCGCGCCGGGCAGCGCGGGGTCCACGTCGGGGGGAAGGACGGACTTCGTCAGCACCAGGGGGCGGCGGTAGCTCTGCAACTTCTGCACGTCGGCCTCCGAGAGCGGCTCGGCAAGGTAGATGATCCCGGACGAGTCAAGGCCGAGGTGCTGCAGGGCCTCGCGAAATTCCATCCGGTGCGTCTTTCGCAGCGTGCAGATATGCACGTCCCAGTCACGGGTTGCAGCCGCGTGCAGCGATCCCGCCAGGAACCGGCCGTAGAACTCGGAGAAGAATATGTTCTCATCCAGCGGCACGACCACCGTCAGCGTGGGGTTGAGGCCCCTGCGCAGGATTCGGGCCCCGGGGTTGGGGGAGAAGCGCAGGCGGTCCGCCAGGTCGAGTATCTCCTTGCGCCGGGCGGAGCTCACCAGGTGCGCGGTCTCCTGGCGGAGCGCGCGGGAGACCGTGGACGGTGAAACCCCCAGGCGCTTCGCAATCTGCACTATCCCGTCCTTGGGTTTTCGGGCTCGGGAGTGGAAGGACATGGTTGGCGGGCGGAGACCGACGACAGCGACTCGCCTTTGCCGCAGCAAGCAAACATTTGCAATCGTTTGCATCGGCGTTGCTTTCGGCCGGCCGCCGGCGGGATTTCGGGCGTCCGCCGGCGTGTGCGCCCCAAAGGGGAGCCGGCTTCGGAAGGTCCGGCGCTCTGCCGAGCGCAATGCGGCCGGGGCGGCGGGGGCGCGCACCAGAAAGATGGGCTGCCGCGGGAAATCTTATTGCGGGGACTACCTTGGCTTTATTTGTATATGAAGTATCCTTCCTCCGACGCCCGTGTTGGAGGCGGGCAAAACCCTTTTCGCAACTCTCGATTTTCATGTTTCGGGCCTTCTTACGTCCATTTCGCAACCCTTTATGGATTAACGTAATTGGACTCGGACTCTTGCCGGTCCCCATCCTGGCTGCCGGGTTTGAGAGCCGCCCGGCGCCCTGGGCCGGCGCACGGCCGTCCGCCGTGCTTTCCCCGGAGGATGACGCCCTGCTCGACGAACTCCAGCGCGCGGGCTTCCGGTATTTCGCGGAACAGTCGGACCCGGCCACCGGCCTGGTGCGCGACCGCGCCCACTCGGACGGGTCGGCGAGCCCGGGGAAGGCCAGCATCGCCGCCTCGGGATTCGCGCTAAGCGCCTGGGCGGTCGCCACGCAGCGGGGCTGGACGAACCGGGACACGGCTGTCACCCATGTTCGCCTCGCCCTGCACTTTCTTGCCGAGAAGGCCCCGCGCAAGCACGGCTTCTTCTATCATTTCATGGAGATGCGGACGGGCGAGCGCGCATGGAAGTGCGAGCTGTCGCCGATCGACACCGGGCTGTTCTTTGCCGGCGCCATCATGGCCCGGGAATATTTTTCCGACCCGGAGATAACGAGGCTCGTGGACGGGCTGATCCACGACGTGGACTGGGAATGGTTCCTGAACGACGGCAAGACGCTCGCGATGGCCTGGCACGACGAGGAGGGCTTTTCCCGCTACCGCTGGGACGCGTACGCGGAGGACATGATGCTCGGCTTCCTCGGCATGGGCGCGGTCGAGCGGCCGCTTCCCGCCGGATACTGGAACGCCTGGTCGCGCACGCCGGTCGGCACCTACGACGGGTTTCACTTCATCGAGGGGCCCCAGCTTTTCATCCACCAGTTCACGCATGCCTACGTCGATTTCCGCGACCAGCGCGACGCCTACGCGGACTATTTCCGAAACTCGGTCCTGGCTTCGTTGGCCCAGCGCCGCTTCTGCAGCGACCTGAGGGATGAGTTTCCCAGCTGGGGCGAACGCCTCTGGGGATTGACCGCGTCGGATTCGGTCACCGGCTACAAGGCGTGGGGCGGCCCGCCCCGGACCGAGGATGCCAACGCCCTTGACGGCACGATCGTGCCCTGCGCGTCGGCGGGCTCCGTGGCGTTCGTTCCGAACGAGGCGATGACGACGCTGCGGTACATGCGCACGGCCTACGGCGACCGGATCTGGAGCCGCTACGGATTTGTGGACGCATTCAATCCCGAGACCGGCTGGGTCAACCCCGACGTGATCGGCATAGACCTGGGCGTCACGCTGCTGCAGGCGGAAAATGCCCGGAGCGGCCTCGTGTGGGCCGTGTTCATGCAGGCGCCGGAGGTCCAGCGGGCGCTGGTGCGGGCGGGCTTCATCTCGAAGAGGCGCGATCTCCCGATCGCGGACCAGGCGAGGCTGCGCGAAATTGCGGCGCGCGCGTGGAAATCGGTCGAGTCAACCCCCGTCGAGGCCGATTCCCTGGGAATCCGGCTGTCATCGATACTGGCGGCGGGCTCGATCGGACTCATCCCGGAGGAGGACGCGGTGAACCGCGTCACCGCCATGCTCAAGGCCACGCTGGTCCCCGCCGGCGACCACGCCCTCGCCCAGTACGCGGCGAGCCTCGTCACGCTGCGCCAGGCGATTCCCAACCTGGAGCCGGAGGCCACCCGGCGCCTCGCGGCCATCGACTGGAAAAAGGTCCAGGTCGAATCCAACCTGCTCGGCTCGAGCAGCCGCCTTTCAGTCTTTTTCCAGATCGCCACCGGCGTGCAGCCGGCGTCGGCGTGGACCGCCCTCAAGCGGGTGTCCCAGGCAGAGGGAGACGTGTATGTCCTGGAGCCGGCGCAGGTCCGCGACCAGCTGATGCCCGGGCTCTGGCTCGATGAACGCTTCATCGTCACGGGCGCCTCGGCCTCCCAGCTCGCCTATGCCATCGCGATCCAGAAGCGCAGGACCTCCACCGAGAAATTTCCGTTCGACGTGCAGGACACCTCCCTGCTGCTGGAGCATTTTCCCGCCGAGGTTGTCGCGGGCCTGAAGCGGGCGCCCCTGCCCGGCGACTGGATGGACCATTCGACAACCGACGACCGGACCCTCCTTCTCCTGAGCCTGGCGAACCTGCTCGCGCCCGACTGCCTTCGCGAATGGTTTCAGCAGGATCCGTTGGCGATGGCGGGAAGGACGGCGATAGACGAATTTCGGCTGGCTCCGTTTGGCGGGGAGAATTCGCTCTACGCGCGCAACGAGCTGGCTATCCCGCCGCCGACGCCCCCGTTGCGCCTGGCGAGCGTGGTGAGTTCGGAGACCCCCCGCGACAAGTGGGAGTGGATACTAGTGAAGGGTCTCGGATACAAGGTGTCGGACGCCGACGTGCGGCCCGGCGACCCCGACCTAGAACTCCGCTTTGCGCTTACCTGGGACAAGGAGGCGCTTCATTTCCATGCCGAGGTGCTGGACACGCCGCCCGGGTTCTCCATCCCGACCGGGCGGCGCTCCGTGGAGCTGTTCGTGAATCCAAAGCGCGACGGGCTTGTGTGGCTGACCCCTGACAACTTCCAGTTTGCGTTCAGGCCGGACGGCACCGCGATGGAGTGGTTCAACAACCGCCCCGCCGCCGCGCAGATCCGCTCGACCGAGCACGGCTACGTCGTGGAATCCGACATCAAGTGGACGGAGCTCGGGATCGTCCCGCGGGCGGGGCTTGAGTTTGATCTGACCTCCAGCGTTACCGCGGGGGGAACCTTCGAGTGGGATCCCTCGCTGGAGCTGAGCTGGCGCTACTATCGGCGCGCCGACGACCGCTTTGGCCTCGGCACCGTCCGGCTGGAATAGTAGGGCTGTGGCCGCCAGGGTCCTCCCCACCATGCCCGCAGCACCCCTACGCTGGCTTTCGCTCTCCGCTTTGCTCGCATCGGGCCTCGCGGGCTGCGCGCGCCACGCGGCCGACGGCGCGGCGGGAGCGCGCGTGGTCGTCAACTACTGGGAGAAGTGGAGCGGCTTCGAGGCGGACGCGATGCAGGCCGTCGTCAATGACTTCAACCGGAGCCAGGACCGGATCGAGGTGCGGTTTCTTTCGGTGAGCGAGGTGGACACCAAGCTGCTCCTCGCCGCGTCGAGCGGACATCCGCCCGACGTCGCGGGGCTCTGGTCGGACAACATCCCCGACTTCTCCGAGAAGGGCGCATTGACCCCGCTCGACGGAGGCCTCGCGGCCGCGGGCCTCGGGCCCGACCACTACATCCCCGTCTTCTGGGAGCTCTGCCGGCACCGCGGCTTCACCTGGGGGCTGCCGACGACGCCGGGCTGCATGGCCCTCTTCTACAACAAGAGGCTTTTCCGCGAGGCGGGGCTGGATCCCGAGAAGCCGCCGCGAACCCTCGCCGAGCTCGAAGCCATGAGCCGTCGCCTCACCATCGTCGAGATCGAGCGCGCCGGCCGCCGGCAGCGCGTCTCCTTCGCCGACCTGACGCCCGAGGAGCGCCAGGCGCACCATTTCACGCTGGTGCAGGTCGGGCACCTTCCGCAGGACGCCGGCATGTTTGTCTCGGCGTGGGGCTTCTGGTTCGGCGCCCGCTACTACGACGGCGACCGACGGATCCTTGCCGACGACGCCGGCAGCCTCGCGGCGTTCCAGTGGCTGAGGGAGACCTCCCAGGCCTACGGCGTGGACAACCTGCGCGATTTCGGCGGGAGCTTCGGCATCCAGCAGTCGGGGCAGACGCCCTTCCTGGGGGGATCGGAGGCGATGGTGGTGCAGGGCCCTTGGTGGCCGAACTTCATCGAGCAATACGCGCCCGGCCTCGAATGGGGCGTGGCGGCGTGCCCCGCGGCCGACGGGGTTGCGGGCGGCGCGCCCGTGACGGTGGCGCAGGCCGACGTCGTCGTGATCCCCCGCGGGGCGCCGCACCCCCGCGAGGCCTTCGAATTCATCCGCTACCTGCAGCGGCAGGACGTCGCGGAGAAGCTGGCGACGTCGCAGCGGAAATTCACCGCGCTCAGCCAGGTCTCCGACGGGTTTCTCGCGAATCATCCCAATCCCGCCATCCGTCTCTTCATCAGCCTGGCCCGCAGCCCTGGGGCCCGCCCCCTGCCGCGCCTCTCGATCTGGCATGAGTACAACGCCGAGATGGCGGTGGCCGCGGAACGCGTCCTCAACCTAAGCTACACCCCCGCCGCCGCGCTGGCCGAGGTGCAGGAGCGGGTGCAGTGGAAGCTCGACCGCGTGGAGCGGCGCTGGGACGCCGTGGGAGCCAAGCGCACCGAGGAATGGAGGGCCTATGACGGCTGGTGAGCGCCAGCGCACGTGGTTCGGGCTCGCGTTCGTGAGTCCCTGGCTTCTCGGCGTGGCCGTCTTCACGATCTACCCCGTCGCCGCGTCGCTTTACTATTCGTTCTGCGACTACGACGTCCTTTCCAAGCCCGTCTGGGTCGGCCTTCTCAACTATCGGGACATGGCCTCCGACACGGTGTTCTGGAAGTCGGTCGGAAACACGCTGATTTTCAACCTGATGGCGCTGCCCCTCGGCCTCGTCTCGGCGCTCGCGCTCGCCCTGCTCCTCAACCAGCCGGTGCGCGCGAGGGGAGCGTTCCGCGCGATCTACTACCTGCCGTCGCTCGTGCCCGCGGTGGCGAGCGCCATGATCTGGCTCTGGATCCTCAACGGCCGCCTCGGCCTCCTGAACGCCGCGCTCGGCTACCTCGGCATCCATCATCCGCCGCAGTGGCTCGCCGATCCCGCGTGGACCAAGCCCTCGCTGGCGATCATGTCGGTGTGGGGCTGCGGGAACACGGTCGTGATCTACCTCGCGGCCCTGCAGGGCGTACCGCGCTCGCTGCTCGAGGCGGCGATGATCGACGGCGCCTCGGCATGGAGGCGGCTGGTCCATGTGACGCTTCCGGCGATCTCCCCGGTGATCTACTTCAACCTGGTCATCGGCATCATCGGGGGCCTCCAGGTGTTCGTGTCGTCCTTCATCATGTTTGGGGGGTCGGGACCCGACCGCTCCGTGCTGTTCTACGCGGTCTACCTCTACCAGAACGCATTCGAATACCGCCAGATGGGCTACGCGTGCGCGATGGCGTGGATGCTCTGCCTCCTCATCCTGGCGCTCACATGGATGGCGTCGCTCTCCGCACGGCGGCTCGTGTTCTACCAGGGGGACTAAGACCGCCATGCGCCTTCCCGCAAAGCTTCTCACCTACGCGCTGCTCGCCGCCGGCGCGGCGATGTTCATCATGCCTTTCGCCTGGATGGTCTCGACGGCCCTCAAGCCGCTGGACCAGACCCTCTCGCAGCCCCCCGAATGGCTGGCGCGCCGCTACGAGGCGCAGCTGGGCGGCCGGCAGCAGGAGGTCCGCCTGGGGCCCCTCGTGACGGAGCCGGAGCTCTGGGCGCGCGTGCAGGGCGTCGCGCGGCCGGTGGCGCTGCCGAGGGATTCGGTCCGCGACGGCTCGTGGCGGCCCGCCTCGGGCCTGCCCGTCCCGGTCGAGGTCCTGAAGCCCATTCCCGCATCGGCGTCCGCGCCCTGGCGCGAGATCAGCGACCTGTCCGGCGGCCTTCGCGACGTGGTGCCCATTGAGTCGATCTCCTCGCACGTCGCGCTTCGCTGGGAGAATTTCCCAAGGGCCATCGCCGCCATGCGCCATTTCGGGCTCTATCTGGCGAACACCCTCTTCCTATGCGTCCTCAATGTCACCGGCACCGTGCTGTCTAGCGCGCTCGTCGCGTACGGCTTCTCGCGGCTTGAATGGCGGTGGCGTAACGCGCTCTTCGGACTCCTTCTGGCGACGATGATGATCCCTTTCCCCGTCGTCATGGTGCCCCTCTACGGGCTGTTCCGCTGGCTCGGGTGGATCGGGACGCTCAAGCCCCTGTGGGTGGGCTCGTTTTGCGCCAGCGCCTTCAACGTCTTCCTGCTGCGGCAGTTTTTCCGGACGATCCCGAAGGACCTCTCGGAGGCGGCCCGGATCGACGGCTGCAGCGAGCTGAGGATATTCTGGCAGATCATCCTGCCGCTGTGCCGGCCGGCGCTCGTGGTCGTGGCGCTCTTCACGTTCATGGGCACGTGGAACGACTTTCTCGGGCCGCTCATATATTTGACCGACGAGCACGACTTCACGCTCGCCCTCGGCCTGCGCGCGATGCAGACGACCGGCACGGGGGGCATCGAGTGGAACTACATGATGGCTGCGAGCACTCTCGTGATCCTTCCCGTGATCGCGCTCTTCCTCGTCGCGCAGCGCAGCTTCATCGAGGGAATCGCCCTCACGGGGAGCAAGGCGTGAGACCCGGCGCCCCCGCAGTCCGCGGGCGCCCCTACTGGCTGATGAGCACGATCGGTCCCTCGGGCTTCAGGACGCCGCCCTTGCGCTCGAGGCTGACCGCAAACTTCGCGATCGACTTGACCGGCTTGTCCGCCCTGAAGACGACGTGGGCCTCTCCCGTGACAGGATCGACCGTGAAGACGCCTCCGCTCACGGGCGACGGGTACTGCGGGTCGATCACCCAGAGCTGGTAGTCCATCGCCGCCGCGAGAGCGGGGAGCTTCGAGACATCGAGGACGCCCTGCTCGCGGGACGGATCCCAGACGGCCACGGCGACGGCGGCCGGCGAATTGCCGAGCATCGACGCGAGCGTGGCGATCTTGAAATGGGCCAGGTCGCCCTCGGCCTTCAGCTTGGCGCCCAGTTCCGCGATCTCGGCGCCGGACGCGGCCAGCCGCCGGGTCGCGTCCCCAAGCTGGCCGCGGGTCTCGTCGAGCGCCTGCTGCGCCAGGCGCTGCTGCTCGCGCAGCGACGCATTCTCGGATCGCTCATCGAAAAAGCGCTTCCCCGACCAGACAGCGGCTATGCAGAAACAGGCCGCGGCAAGCCACGGGATCCACGACGGGAACGGGATCGGGCGCCCCGCCCTGGGAAGCGCGGCCGGCGCATTGCCCCGGGCCGCGCTGCGGCCGGCCGACGCCGAGGCAAGTATCCGAGCCTTGAGCGCTGCGGGAGGCTCGGCCTCGGGAGCGACATGGGCGAGCGCGGCGGCGGCCTGCCGCAGGTCGCCGACGCGCCTGCGCAGCTCCGAGTTGCGCCCGAGCTCCGCGACGAACCGCTCCCGCTCGACGCCCTCGAGCAGGTCGAGCGCGTGGAGGGCTGCTAGCTCTTCCTGGCGTTCGTCGATCATATGCGTTGCGCGAGCGAGTCGCGAAGTTTGATCAGGCCTCGGCGAATCCTGGCCTTGATGGTGCCGATCGGCTCGCTCAGCTTCTCCGCGATCTCCTTCTGGGTGAGCCCGGAGAAGAACGCGAGCTCCAGGGCGCGCTTTTGCTCGGCGGGGAGGGCGTCCACCGCCGTGCGCACGGCGTCAGCCCGCTCGCCGAGCTCGGCCCAGTCGTCCGCCCCGAGGATTCCCGGATTGGAGCCGTACCCCAGGTCGTCCGGCATCGAGCTGCCCAACAGGCGCGCCCGGTTGGTGCGCGTGCGCAGCCGGTCGATCGCCCTGTTGCGCGTGAGGGTCACGGCCCACGAGAATGCCGCGCCGCGGCCTGCGTCGAACGAGGCGGCGTTCTCCCAGAGCGCGAGGAAAACGTCGTGGACGACATCCTGCGCCTCGCTTGCGTCGTTGAGAATATGGCGGGCGGTGGCGTAGAGCGGGCGCGAAAGGTGGTCGTAAAGCTCGGCAAGCGCGTCGCGGTCCCCGCCGGCCATCCGGCGAAGGAGCTCGGCGTTTTCACGGGCGCGCGCATTGCCCGGGTCGACATCGCCGGCGGACATCATCAGGATGATCCCCCTCGATCTCCCCCGCGCCATGCCCGGCTCAATCCAGATGAATGAGCCGGGTAAGATGGGCAGAGCGAGGGACATATACCTGTCTTACTCATACGCATGGCAATGCAAATGGGATGCGGGCGGCCGGTGCATTGCGAGAAAAATACCGACGCGCATTGCCTAGCGGGATTCGCGGGGGCCTGGCGGCGCCGCGAAGGAATGGTGTCCGCCGAATCCCGGGGATGACGGCGCCACCGGCGGCCGAGGCCTGCGGGAACGCCTCCGGGGGAGGGCGGGCGGGATGCGCGGATGTTCTTCGCCCACGGCTCGCTTAGAAAATCCGAAATGGGCCCGACTTTGACTTGACGCGCTCGCGGGTGCTGGACGACATTCCCGCAGTTTTACGGCGGTCCGGGACAGGAGAGCACTCTCAAATTTCAAAACTTTGAATTTCTCCCGCGCAACGATCGGCTTGTGCCTGACGGCGTTGACGTCGATGGCGCAGACGGCCCCCAGTCCGCCGGATGCCGCCCAGGACGAGCCCGTCGTGATCTCCCAGGTCGTCGTCACCGGCTCCCTCATTCCCGGAAGCCCGATCACGGCGACAAAGCCGGTGCAGGTGTTCGGGCCCGAGCAGATGGCGGACACCGGCGTCACGGTGGACCTGGCCGACATCCTGAGGAAGGCGAGCCCGCTCTTCACGGGCAACGGGAACCTGGGCCTCGAGAACGCGGGCTCCGAGGCGTTCGTGACCCAGGGGGGGTCGTATCTGCAGATCCATAACCTGACGACGCTCGTCCTCATCGACGGCCGGCGCGTCGCCTTCGATCCCGCCGAGGCCTCGCTGGGAAGCGAGTTTGTCGACATCAACATGATTCCCCCGTCCGCGATCGACCACGTCGAGATCGTCACCGACGGCATGTCCGCCCTCTACGGCTCGGACGCCGTCGGCGGGGTCATCAATGTGATCATGAAGTCCAACTTCAACGGCTGGGAGGCCGGCGTCCACTGGGCGGAAAGCAGCAACCAGGGCCATTACACGGAGCGCACGGGCTACCTGTCGGGCGGGGTGAGCACGAAGACCACCTCCCTCATGATCTCGGTCGAGGGAACCGCGACCAGCCCCATCATGATGAGCGAGCGGCCCTATTCGAATCCCATCTACACGACGACGACTTATCCGGGCATCATCAGCGTCCAGCCGTTCACGGTCTCCTTCAACCCCGGCACGGGCCAGCCCGTGACGCAGCCGGGGCCGCTCGCCTACTACCAGCTCAATCCCGCCCTCAATGCGCCGCCGCCGGGGCTTCAGTACTCGATCGGCCAGCTTGTGCAGATGGGCGTCTACCAGCCGGTCAGCGCGCAGCAGCTCCTGACCGGCTACAACGTCGCCAGCCAGCAGACGCTCCTTGCGAGCCTCCAGCGCCGGAGCGTCGTGGCTGACTTCGAGCATCATTTCTTCGGCGACAAGCTGGTCGCCTTCGGCGACCTCCTCTACGCCTATGACCGGACGCAGTCCCAGGTGGCCGCACAGTCGCTGTCGCCCTACATCTCGGCGCCGTTCACCGACCCCTTCATCTATGGGAGCTCGCCCCCGCCGCCGGGCGCGGGGGCCTTCGTGCCTTATGTGCCGTACCTTCAGCCGAACAGCCCGTTCTCGCCGAACTGGCTCTACCAGCCCGGCGCGTCGGCCACCGTCATCAACCTTGTGAACGCGAACAACCTGTTCTCCCAATACCCGATCCTGACCCAGGACCAGTCGGAGTTCTACCGCTTCGCGGGCGGCCTGAAGGGCGACCTGAGCTCGAACTACTCCTGGGAGGCCGGCGTCGACTTGAACCGCTACCGCCTGGGTTTCACGAGCCCGGGCCAGATCGACACGGCCAACCTGAACGCCGCGCTCGCGGCGGGCACGGTCAACCCGTTCGCGTACGACCAGGTCCCGGGATCCCTGCCGTCCGACGTCATCGGGACGAAGACGGACGGCATGGTGAGCACGCTCGCGTCGTTCGACATCCTGTTTCGCGGGACGCCGCTGGACCTTCCGAACGGGAAGCTGAGCGTCGCCATCGGGGCCAGCCACACGCGGGAGACGCTTTCCGCCAATCCCGACGAGGTCAGCCAGCCGATAGAGCCCGGCCTGTCCATCGCGGGCTGGCTCAACACGGAGTCGCTCTCTCCTTTCGACGCGTCCCGCTCGTTCACGTCGCTTTACGGGGAGGTCAAGGCCCCGGTCATCGGCCCGCAGCAGAACATCGTCGGCATCCACGAGCTCACCGTCGACCTGGCCGGGCGCTACGACAACTACACCCTCGTCGGCCATTCGGCCGTTCCCGAGGCGAGCCTCAACTATGAGCCGGTCGACGACCGGTTTTCGCTGCGCGCCTCCGTCGGACGCTCCTTCGGGGCGCCGGAGCTGGCCCAGCTCTTCGGGCCGCCGGTCTCAGGGCCGATCCCGCCGTTCCTCTACCAGGGATACTACGGAAACACGGCCTCGAGCGCCGGCTTCACGGGAATAAGCGGGCCCAACCCGGCGCTGCAGCCTTTCACGGCGAACACCTGGTCCACTGGTTTCGTGCTCGCCCCGCGCGAGGTGAAGGGTCTGGACCTTTCGTTTGATTACTTCGAGGCGACGGTCAAGGGCGCCATCGGCTACCTGAACCAGGTGAGCATCGTGCAGAGCGTCGAGTCCCTCGGCCCCGCGTCGCCGTTTTCCCAGTATGTCCACGTGGGAAGCCCCTCGGGGCCCGGGGTCACCGGCCCCGGCCAGCTCAGCACGGCAAATCCCACCAGCATCTTTCTCCAGGTACCCTTGATAAACCTGACCTCCCAGGCCGACAAGGGCTTTGACGCCACGCTCGACTATGCCGTGACGACACAGTCGGCGGGACGCATCAAGCTTGGATCCACGGTCACCGTCTGGAACAGCTACCTGGTCCAGGAAATCCCGACGGAGAACTATTACCAGTATGCCGGGACCGCCTCCGGCGGGGGAAGCAGCAGCCAGGGGACGATACCGCGCTGGCGCACCTATACGACGGTGGATTGGAAATTGGGCGGCCTCGATGCGGTGATCGGCCACACCTACATACCTTCGGTCGCCGATATCGGGCCGGGCGGTTCCTCGGAGTCGCCGGCGTCCCACGTGGGCGACTACGAGCAATTTGACGCCAGCGCGGACTACGACCTCAGCAGGTCCGGCTTCTTCAGGTGGGCGGGCAAGCCGGAGCTTCGGCTCGGCGTCAACAATGTCTTCGACCGGCTGCCGCCCGTCGCGGCAAACGCCTTTCCGGCCACGAACGCCGACGTCGGGGACTACAACGGCCCCATAGGAAGGCTCTTTTTCGTCGAGGCGAAGTACAGGTACTAAGGGGGCCTCGGGACCGGGGGCTGCATCTTCCAGGGGCGCCGGCGCGTATAACGAAAGTGCGCTCCATCGTCTGCCTGATCGCCTTGGTGCTGTCGTCCGCGGCGCCGCTCCTGGCGCATGACCCGGGCCTGAGCACGACCCAGGTTGAGGTGCGGCGGGAATCCCTGGTTGTCACGGTGGGATTTGCCCCGAACGACATCAGGATGCTCCTGCCCGCGGCGGCGCGGCCGGGCTCCTCGTCGTGGTCCGCCGCCGACTTCAATGCGGCGGAGCCCCAGCTCAGAGCGCTGGCAACCGGACTCGTCGAGATCCGGGGCGACGCGGGCGCGCTGCCGTGGACCGACGTCTCGGTTTCCCTCGCCTCCGGCAACAGCGTGATCTTCCGCCTGGTCTGCGCGCGCCCCGCCGCGTCCCGGTTGGCGCTGCACTCCCTCGTGATGGACCGGCTGCCGCCCGGGCATCGCGACTATGTCTCGGCCACCGACGAGCGGGGAAAGATCCTCCTTGAGAAGCTGGTCGGCGCGAGCGATGCCGATCCCGTTCTCGATCTGCCAGCCGCCTCGGCCGCGCAGGACGGTGAAGCCGAAAGGCCGACGCCGAATTTCTGGGGCTTCCTCAGGCTGGGAATCGCGCACATCTGGACTGGCTACGACCACCTGCTCTTCCTCTTCGGCCTGCTCATCGTCTGCCGCAGTTTCCGCTCCATCGTGGCCATCATTTCGTGCTTCACGGTGGCCCATTCCATCACCCTTGCGCTCGCGACGCTGAATATCGTCAACATCCCGAGCCGCATCGTCGAGCCGATGATAGCGGCGTCAATCTTCTACGTCGGCGTCGAGAACCTGGTCCGCCGCGGGGCCGAGCCCAGGGGGCGCTGGGCCCTCACGTTCGCCTTTGGGCTGATCCACGGATTCGGCTTCGCGAGCGTCTTAAGGGAGCTGGGAGTCGGGTCGAACGGCCACGGGCTCGCGATGCCGCTCTTCACCTTCAACCTGGGCGTCGAGATCGGCCAGATCACGATCGCCGCGGTCGTGCTCCCGATCGTCTGGCAGCTTCGCAAGAACCCGGCGTTCATCCGCCGCGGCGTTCCCATCCTTTCCGGGCTCGTCGCCGCCGCCGGCCTCTACTGGTTCCTCGAGCGGACGATCCTTTAGGGTTTGCGCCCATCGCCGCCCGGAAGCGAAGGCGCCCTGCATCCGCAGGGCCGGTGAGAACGAATAGCATGGGAATGCGCCCGTCCCCAAGGAACAGGAAACCCTCCGGATGGCCCTTTTGGCTTCTCATTGCGGCATGGTTCTGCGCGAACAGCCCTCAGTCGGTCGCCTACAACCTGATCGTCTGGGCGAAGGGCTCGCAGCATTTCTCGCATCAGGAGCGCCTGAAGGCTGACGTCGCCTTCCTGTTGAAGGGTGGGGAGGCGCCTCCCGCGCCAAGGATTGTCAAGTCGCCTCCCGCGCGGCCCGTCGCCGAGCCCATTCCGACCGAGGCCGTCCTCAAGAAGCTCGACCTCAGCGCGACCCTCGCGGTCGAATCCCTCGCGCCTGGACTCCACGCGCTCGCCTATGCCGAGCCGCCCGTCCGCGTGCCCTGCGGGGCGCGGTTCGAGCCCCTGCTTCCTCCGCCGCGGGCGAAGTCGACTGCCTGACAACCCGGGATCGGCGCGGCCTGGCTGCGCCGCCCGCCGGTTGAGGCCCCGCCGCAGCGACGCGGCGCGTCCGCCAACGTCCCGCGCGATTGCCGCGCGGCCGGGGACACGCCCGCTGGTCCAGTCAACCGCTCTGCGTTGCCCTGATCATTTGCCATGCCTTTTCCACCAGACAGCAACCGTGCCGCAGCCGCGCTCATTCTCGCGCTCGCGCTTGCCTCGTCCATCCCCCGGGTATCGGCGCAGGCCGTCCCGGAGCTCGAGAGCCCGACGGTCCTCAACGAGGTCGTCGTCTACGGCCGCGAGGAGAGCCTCATCGAGGAGGCGGATTCCCCGGCCGAGGGGCAGGTCGGGGCGGCCGAGCTCGACGCGCGCCCGTTCCTCAGGCGCGGCGAACTGCTCGAGGTCGTCCCGGGCCTCATCATCACCCAGCATTCCGGCGACGGGAAGGCCAACCAGTACTTCCTGCGCGGATTCAACCTGGACCACGGCACCGACTTCGCGACGACCGTCGACGGAATGCCGGTCAACCTTCCCTCCAACGCCCATGGGCAGGGCTATTCGGACCTCAACTTCATCATCCCCGAGCTCGTCCAGACCATCACCTACGAAAAGGGAACCTACTATGCGCCGAACGGCGATTTCTCCGCCGCCGGGGCGGCGCAGTTTCACCTCGTGGACACGCTCGACCAGGGCTTTGTCAAGATGGAGGTGGGGCAGGACGACTATTTCCGCCTCGTCACCGCCGACACCTTCAGGTCGCCCGACGGCGCCGCGACGACCGTGGGGCTCGAGTACGGCTACTACGACGGCCCCTGGGTCAATCCCGAGGACGCGGACCATGTGACGGGCTACCTGCGCCGGGTATGGACGAGCGGCGACAACGCATTCGCGCTGACGCTGATCGGCTATCACGCGGCCTGGAACTCGACCGACCAGGTGCCCCTGCGCGCGATAGACGAGGGCCTCATCTCGCGCTATGGCGCCATCGACCCCAGCGACGGGGGCACATCGACCCGCGCCAACCTCGACTTCAACTGGGTCCATTCTGGCCCGGACGGGAAGACGCAGCTCAACCTCTTCGCGATGTACTATCGCCTGGGCCTGTATTCCGACTTCACTTACTTCCTGGTCGATCCCGTTCACGGCGACCAGTTCAGCCAGAGGGACCGCAGGGGAATATTTGGCGGATCCGGCTCAAGGGACTGGGTCTCGCAGATCGCCGGGATGAAGGTCACGACGACGGTGGGCTTCCAGGAAAGGTCCGACATCATCGCCCTGGGCCTCCTTCACACCGAGGACCGGGGCGTGATCAACCCGGTCGATCTCTCCTCGGTCCACGAGTACAGCGGGGGCCTCTATGCGGAAAGCAAGGTGCAGCTCACCGAATGGCTCCGGATCCAGGCGGGACTGCGGGCCGACGGAGCCCGGTTCGACGTCGACGACAGCAACCCCCTGAATTCGGGGAACAGAGCCGCCGAGATACTCAGCCCCAAGCTGAACATCGTTTTCGGGCCCTGGGACAAGACCGAGCTCTACGTGGACGCGGGCGACGGGTTTCACAGCAACGACGCCCGGGGCACTGTCGAGCACGTCGACCCCCAGGATGGCTCGCCGACTCAGCCGGTGACGCCTCTCGTCCGCGCCGAGGGCGCCGAGTTCGGCGCGCGAACCTCGTTTGTCCCGGGGCTCGTGAGCACGGTCTCAGTCTGGGCCCTGGACCTGGCCTCCGAGCTCACGTTTGACGGCGACACCGGCGAGACCGATCCCAGCGGCCCGACCCGCCGCTACGGCGTCGAGTTTGCGAATTTCTACCACGTCAACTCCTGGCTGGCCCTGGATGGCGATCTCGCGTTCACGCACGCGCGTTACCTCGAGGAGACAAACGGGGGCTATGACATCGCCAACTCGATCGGAACGGTCCTCTCCGGCGGGGTCACGGCAAACGCGGGCCAGGGATGGTTTGGAAGCCTGCGCGGCCGCTATTTCGGTCCCCAGCCCATTGTCGAGACAGGCGAGGTCTACGAGCCGTCTTCCCTGACGTTCAACGGACGCATCGGATGGCGCGGCCCCCGCTGGGAATTCGCGCTCGACGTGCTCAACATCCTGAACCGGGCCAATGATGACATTGCATATTATTACACCTCGCGCCTGCAGGGCGAAGCCGCCTCAGGAGTCGCCGACACCCATCTCCATCCCGCCGAGCCGAGGCTCGTCCGCTTCAGCGTGCTCAGGCGATTTTGAGCCCCTCAAGGGCCGTCCAGTTGCGATTGAATTGCGTCTACGCCGCTCGAATTTATGCGCCGATAAATTTTCCTGTCAGACGATGCATCCCGAATGCGCCGTGAATCGAATCGTGCTCAATGCTTTCTCCGATTCTTCGCCGGGTTTTGTTTTTCGCGGGATGCGCAGTCGCCCTCTGCCAATCCCGGGCCGCCTCCGCCGCCTCGGCCGCAACGGGCGCCAGCCTGGATGAAAAGATAATCCTCGTCCAACCCTCCGGTGACGAGCGCGAGGACAAGGACATCCTTCTCTGGCAAAGGCGGGTGAAGGCGGGAAAGGAGTCGGGTCCCGAGAGCATCGGGAACTACGAGCGCCTGGGCTGGGCCTACATTTCAAAGGCAAGGCGGACCCTCGACGCGGGCTACTACAAGCTCGCGGAGAAGACCGCCGACGTGATGGACGCGCGCTTCGGCCCGAGCGACGAGGCGCTCCTGCTCCGCGGGCATGTCTATCACAACCTGCATCGCTTCCAGGAGGCCGAGTCGGTCGCCCGAAAGCTCGTCGCCAGCCGCGGACTGGCTTTCGATTTCGCGCTGCTGAGCGATGCCCTGATGGAGCAGGGAAAGCTGACGGAGTCCGTCGCCGCCTGCGGGCGCATGATGGAGTTGAGGCCGGGCCTGGAGGCCTATAGCCGCGCGGCCAACCTGCGCTGGCTCACGGGCGACCTGCCCGGGGCGATTGCGGCCATGGAGGCCGCGGTCCGCGCGGGCAGCCCGCTCGAGCCCACCAACAGCGCCTGGACCCTGTCGCGCCTCTCGCTCTATTACCTGCAGGCGGGCCGCTCCCAGGATGCGCTTCGCGTCGCGGAGGCGGCGGCGCAGGCTGTTCCCGATTATCCCCCCGCGCTTCTGGCCCGGGGAAGGGCATTGGTCGCCCTGGGGCACGCCGACCAGGCGATCGCCCCGCTCCAGCGGGCCGAGCAGCTCAATCCCCTTCCGGAATACCAGTGGTGGCTGGCCGACGCCCTTCGCGCCGGCGGGAAGCCGGACGGCGCCGCAAGGGTGGAGGCGGAGATGGAGCGCCGCGGCGAAGCGTCCGATCCCCGGACCTTCTCGCTGTTCCTCGCGACACGGGGCGGGAATTCCGCCGAGGCGGTCCGCCTGGCGAGGGCTGAGCTCTCCAATCGCGCGGATGTTTTCACGCAGGACGCGCTGGCTTGGGCGCTGGCCTCGAGCGGCGACTACGCCGGAGCGGACAGCGCCATGCGCGAAGCGCTTGCCGCGAAGACCAAGGATGCCCGGCTCTTCCTTCACGCGGGCGAGATCGCCATGAACCGCGGAGAGCCGGATTCGGCGAAGGCATACTTTGGCGAGGCGGCCAAGTACTCCAGCACGCTTACCCCGAGCGAAAGGGTTCTGCTGACGCAACGCCTCAAGGAAGATCCCGCCGCTACGAAGGCGATCTGAGTCCCGGGCATTCCCACTTTCCGTCCTGTTAACCACAAAGAAATCTAGCCATGAAATCACATCCCACTCGATACGTCGCAGGCTTGCTAAGCCTGCTCGCCCTCTCGGCCCTGCTTGCTCCCCGCACGGCGACCGCGTCAAGCCACATGGACGCCCCGCTGATCACACTGGATCCGGCAGCGAACACGACCGACGTCTATGCCTTCGTGTCGGTGCAGCCGAACGGGCAGAAATACCTCGAGGTCGCACTCGGCGTATATCCCTTCGAGGAGCCGGGTGTCGGGCCGAACGCGTACAATTTTGACCCCAATGTTCTCTACCAGATCATCGTCTCGACGGGCGCCGACGTGGCGGCGGGGAACGACACGATAACCTATCAGTTCCAGTTCACGACCGGATACAAGACCACGGGGACGATCCTCCAGTCGTATGTCGGCGTGGTGAACACGGACGGGGACGCCGGGCAGAACCTGACGCAGACCTACACGGTGACGAAGGTGGTCGGCGGAAGCAGCGCGGTCCTTGGCAGCGGCATCGTGCCCCCGAACAACCAGGGCCTGGCGACGCCGCACTACAATGTGGCCGAGAACGGGAACAACCCGGCCAAGCCGGGCGTGACGAACGCCGCGCAGCTCGACGTCTACACGGCCGGGGCCATCACCAACCTTGCCAGGGGCTACCGCTCATGGGCGGGGCAGCGAGAGGACGGGTTCTACGGGGATGTCAACGCGGTCTTCGATCTCCTGAACCTGAGGACGGGATCGACCAATTCGTTCGACAGCCAGAGCGGCTACAACATGCACACGATCTCGCTCGAGATCCCGGTTTCCGAACTTGGCGGCGACCAGCAGATCGTCGGCGTGTATGCGACGACCAGCCGCCAGCAGATGTCCGTCCTGTCGAGCGGTGCAGGTTCCCCGGCCCCCACTTTCAGCGGGGGCTGGGTCCAGGTCGCACGGCAGGGCAACCCGCTCTTCAACGAGGTGCTGGTCGCCCTGAAGGACAAGGATATGTACAGCCGTACCAAGCCTTCGGTTGATGCGTCGCTGTTCCAGCAGTACGCCAGCACCCCGGAGCTCGCGGCCTTGGTAAACGCGATCACGTTCGGCGGAATGAACGTGGCCCCGACGACCAACCGCACGGACCTGGTGGGGATATTCATTCCAGACATGCTCCGCGTCGACCTTTCAACCGGCGCGGCGCGGCTGGCAGCCGGCGGCGCCAATTTCCCCGGCTATCCGGACGACACGGGCTTTTCGAACCAAAGCGTGTTTGGCGGCGATACGCTGCAGAGCAATATCCAGGCGGGCTTTGGAGCCGGCGCCGTCGCGGGCGGCTGGCCGAACGGGCGGCGTTACGGCGACGACGTCATATCGATCGCAGTCACGGCGGTCATCAGCGACCTTCGCACGAACCCGCTGACGATCCGCTCGGCGGCGAACATCGACAATGTATCCGGCAACGACGCCGTGTACAACAAGGTGTTTCCGTACGCCAGTACGCCCTTCAACGGCCGCAACTATCTGCACAACCCGGGTCTCGGGCCGGTGCCTCTCGTAAACTTCTCCACGCGTGGAATGGCTGGCAACGCCGCCAATCCCCTTATCGGCGGATTCATCGTCCAGGGCAATAAACCTGTTCAGGTGCTTATACGCGCGACGGGACCCACACTCGCAGATTTCGGCGTGCCCAACCCAATCTCGGGCACGACGCTCGCCATCTTCTCCGGAATGACGCAGGTCGCTTCCAACAGCGGCTGGCAAACTGCGAGCAACCAGGCAGCCATCATGGCCTCCGGCTATGCTCCGGCCAGCCCCAATGAATCCGCTGTCCTGATGACTGCGGCGCCTGGTGCGTACACGGCCATTGTCGAGGGAATGAATGGGGCAACCGGAACAGCGCTGATCGAGATGTTTGTAGTAACTCCCACGCCGTAACGGATCAAAGGGAATCTTCTCGGCTACGGACCATCGACAAGAATTGGAATTCAGCCCGCCCCGATCCTAGCGGTCGGGGCGGCCTTTTTTTTGGACGCGCCTAGTGCGCGGATGGCGCGCGGCTGCTTGCTGCCTTTATTGCAAGGGAAATAGGTAATCACGAAAAACATTCAAATTAGACTTGTCTAATCAGGATGCGTTATCGATGTTCGCAAGCCGATGAAGTCGGCTCCCACCAACACGAGGTCCATATGGCCAATTCTCGCAGTTCTTCTGCTCGTGACGTCAGCCCTCAATGCACAGGACAAAGAGACCGTCACCGGAATTCTGGACCGCAGGGTTGAGGACTTCCTAGTGCAAGGGCAGGAAGCCAGGACTATTCTTGAGGGAATTGGTGCAGGATACCGCTTTCCTGTGGTCGTTGATCCCGACGTGCAGGGGACCGTGACGTTCGAGGTTCACAATGCGACTGTGAGGATGGTCGTTGAAGCCATCTGCCAACCCAAGGGATGGAGCTATGAGGTCTCCGACCAGGGTTATCTTCTTGTCCGCCGATTCGTAACGAGAATCTATCCAGTGGACTATCTTCAGATGACCCAGAGCGGGTCGAGTTCTGCAAGCATCAATCTGAGTGAAAGCGCGGGCGGCAGCGTCGGCGGAGCGCTAAACACCGTCAATGGAGTCGTCGGGTCCTCCGCGGGCGTAGTCGGTAGTCCCGCCAACGGAACTTCCGCAGGCCAGGTCGGCGGGGCTGGCGCGGTCAGCGGCGGGAGCTCGACCCTGAGCGTCTCGCAGCAGAACGACGCGGATTTCTGGGGCAGATTGGAATCGGATCTCAAGGGAATGGTGGGTGAAGGTGAAACGCTCGTCGTCAACCGATTCGCGGGCTTAGTGCAGCTCCGTGGGTCCCTTCGCACACATGCTATCATGGAAAGCTACCTACGGCGGGTACTTCAGAGAGTGGGCCGCCAAGCGCGTATTTCCGTCAAGGTCGTGGAGGTCGACCTAAATGACCAATCGAAGGCGGGCATCGATTGGAATGTCGCCGGCGCATCGCTTGGGCGTATCGCCAATACGGCGGTGAGCATTACCGGCGCCTCAACCGCTACCGGTTCAATCGCGCAGATCGGCTCGGTGACACTCAACCCAAATACCTTCAGTGGCACAATTAGCGCGGGTGGCGTGCAGGCTGTAATAAGCGCTCTGTCCGAGCAGGGTAACGTGCGGATTGAGTCGAAACCCGAGGTCGCAGCCCTGAACAACCAGACCGCCTTTGTCCAAGTAAGCGAGGATCAGCCGTTTTTCAGCCGAACTAGCACCACCACGATCAACGCAGGCGGAACAACCCAGGCGGGGACCCAACCAATCGTAAACACTAATTATTCCGAGAGCACTGTTTCGTTTGGAAATGTACTAGAGATCACGGTTCAGATAGCAGACGACCTGACCACGAAGCTCTCACTTTCGCCGGCTATGACGGAGTTGAAGGGTACTGTTACGTCGCCGGACGGACAGGAGACGGCTCCAATCACGGACACGAAAAGAGCGCGCACTACGGTCACCGTGCGGAATCATGAGACCGCAGTTGTCGGCGGATTCATCACCGAGACGGTTGCGAAAGACAAGCGCGGCATCCCTTTTCTCTCCAATGTGCCGATTCTCGGCAGTGCATTCACAACGGCGGCGAAGGCGACCACACGTACTGAGCTCGTTTTCATGGTCACTGTGAATGCGGAGGAACCGTCCTCGCTCTACCCCATCCAGGCGGATGCCTCCGCAGTGCATGGCACGGGCACTTCGAACGCCCCGGCTCCTGTCCGCGCGGAAAACAACCGACGGGTCGAGCGGATTGACATTGGGGGAGGCGTGACATGAGTCCTGCCACCCCAAATCCTGATCGGATAGGTGACCACCTGGATGCTTTTCTGCTAGAAAAGCTCCTCGCGGCCGGAGTCTCCGAGAGGCAGATCGCGTCCGCGCAGTCCTATCACCGCGAGGTCGAAAGCCGCCAGCCGATCAGCAGGACTCTTGTGGAGCTCGGCCTCGCGACGGATGAGGCTGTAGCGCGATGGATTGCCGAGTTTCTCGGATGGAGGTACCTTCCGAGGGAGGAACTTAACGTTGACGGCGACTCCCACAAAGCCCTTCCCGAGGCCATCGCTAGAAATCGAGATGCACTTGTCATAGGACAGGAGGGCGCGCGGTTGACTGTAGCCGTTGCAGATCCATCAAGTCCGCAATTCGCCCAGGTGAGGTATGCACTTGAAGGGAACTCCATCGTCTGGGTGATATCGCCGCAGGCCGACATTGCGGCGCGCGTCGCCGAGGCCTATTCGGCCAGCCTCGACGTCCGTGACAACGAGCTAGAACGGTTTGTGGAAGACATGATTCGGGAGGCGGCCCACACACGCGGATTGTCCGATATCCACTGCATTCCCGAAGACAGGAGCTGCGACATAAGGTGGCGCATCGACGGCGACCTTGTCCCGTGGGGAACGCTGCCGGGTGCGATGAAAGATGCCGTCTCTGCGCAACTAAAGCTTTCGTCGACCCGTGGTGCCGACGGCAGATCGCGCAGTATAGCGGCTTCTGGAGGGCTAGACGTCGCCAACCGACTCGATGCCCAGGACGCGTCTGCAATCCGTGAATACGGAAGCAAGCGCGTTTCACTGCGCTATTCGGTGATTCCCGCAATAAACGGGGAGAGCATCGTAATTCGCATTCTGGATCAAAGCGCGCAGGTAGGCTCGCTCGAGGACCTCGGAATGCTCGATGACACGGCATTGCGATTCCGTACCGAACTCAAGAAGCCCAATGGGATCCTCTTGGTTTCGGGCCCGACGGGGCACGGAAAGAGCACAACCCTCGCGGCGGCCGTTCCATGGCTGGATTCGCGGAACAAGCGGGTACTCAGCGTGGAGGATCCCGTTGAATACCGGCTGCGCACGGTGACCCAGGCGCCGGTGAGCCCCCGGTTGCCGTTCGCCTCAGCTCTTCGGGCTTTCCTCAGGCACAATCCAGATATCATCATCGTTGGCGAAATTCGGGATGGCGAAACTGCGTCGCTTGCAATGAGGCTCGCCCTCACGGGGCACCTCATCCTCACAACTATTCACGCGAACACGGCAATTCAGGCCCTGTGCCGGTTACTCGACCTCGGAGTTGAGGCGTCGATGATCGTGGCTACGGCCCGGTTCCTTCTCGCTCAGCGACTCGTCAAGCGCCTCTGCCCCCGATGCCGGAAGCCTCATCGGGAGTCGGGCCCCCTTTCGGATCGTTTTGGCCACGTTTTCGATATAGCGAAAGGCTCCGGGGCCGTAAGAGCCTCAGAACGTCAGGCACCGGGATTCTTCGAGGCGGGTGGCGGATGCAGCGGATGCAATCGGAGCGGGTTCGTCGGTAGGCTGGGAATTTTTGAATTCAGGGATATTCGCCGCCCTGTGGCGGACCTGCTCCTGCGACAGAGAACCCGTTTCGATCCTGTGGGCGCCGAGTCCATATTCTCCGCCGCCATCGGCGGGGGCGAAATCGGCGCCAGATGCATGCGAGAGGACGGAATACTCAAGGCATTCTTCGGCATAACGACCCCGGAAGAGGTGTTTGGCGCAACGATGGACGCGACGCCTGCCAAATAGAATTCTCGCACACATGAAAACTACAAACTGCATGGAATCCCGCTTCGATCGCGCCCCCAGGGCGCGCGCCTTTTCGCTGATAGAAATACTAGTAGTCGTTGCAATCATCGGCGTCCTGGCAGCTATTCTGCTTCCCGCATTGAACAGGGCGCTCTCGGCAGCCCACGTAAATCGAACCATAGCAGATCTGAGACAGCTGAAGGGCTTCGCGGCGGACGCGGCCAACCAGCTTGGCGGCACGCTCCCGCAAACCAAGGGCTATTCGTCGCTGGCCGGAGCGGTTAATGTGGCCACGAATCCCAACCTATCGGGCTCGGCGCCGGCGGATTTTAATAATGCGTTGCGCCTAGACGAAGTACTTATGTCTGTCCCTAGCCCCAAGCTTGAGCGCTATTTCACGCCCGCATGCGGCTCGCAGGTGTTCTCGCCGACGAGTGGCTCGGCGACTGTCGATCCACGGTACAATGCGGCCACGGCAACATTCTATAATCTGCCGGACGCCCGCATCGCGGCTGGATACGGCTACGCTGCTGTTTCCCGTCTTGATTGCGCGGCTGTCGATATAGCCCAGGCGCCAGGCACCGTCGATGCGAATGGTGGCACGAATTTCAGAACCGACGGCGTCAACAGCCTGCCGGCGGGTCGCGTGGCTTACGCCGTCATTAAGGCCGTCCCTGGATCGGAGGCCGCCCAGATAGCGATAGCGATCGACACGCCGGCATTCATGGATGACACGACAGGCTCGGCTGGCGCTGCCCAGGGCCGCGGAGAGGTCGCTTATCTACCCGCAGTCGGCGGGGTGACCGACGTATACGTGTATCTCGGAAATTTTTGAATCATGACACCGCGCATCGCCATGCTCCTTGGCCGCACAGTCTGGACACGCGATGATGGCGTCTGGCGGCATCAGGCGTTTTTTGGAGCCGACGGTGACGCTCGCAACTCGGTCACGCGGCTTGCCGAGGCTCTGTCCGCCGCGCCAGGGGAGCGAATGATCGCCATATTTGAGCCCGACGGAATCTCCCATCAAACGGCTGAGACACCGAAAGTGAGTCGTACGGCGTTTGCCTCGTTAGCGCGTGTACGAAATGAGCATTCGGTTGTTGAGTCGGAAAACCTGGGCTGGGGAATCGAATATCCCGAGCTTGGGCCGAGCGGCGCATTCTCAACGCTAATTCACTCCGAATTGACCCCAGGGCTCATTCATGTGCGGAATTCGTGCGCTCGAGTAGGGTCCCGATTGTCCGCAGCTTGGTCCGCGTATACCGCGGCGGTAGTCTGCGCGAACTCAGGTTCTTCCGCACCAAAGGCGAAGTTTGTGCTGATGCTGATCCCTGAGTACGCTGCGGTCGCTACCTTCGGAGGAGGCAAACGCTCGTTCAGGTCGTGGTCTGGGCCTATGTCGGAGAGGGATTGGAAGGCGTTCTCGGTACTAAACACAGCGTCCTAATTAATTAGACATGGCTCAGATCGAGCATAGCCGGCGAAGGATCGGATTCGGGCGAGCCCAGGTGGCAAACTGTGCGTCGACGATCTC
>Ga0182018_10000015_pt1 | contig 214032 bp, 191 predicted proteins | sample 812P2MmetaG_FD_120490 | JGI IMG/M metagenome (GOLD analysis project Ga0182018, IMG submission 120490) | Permafrost microbial communities from Stordalen Mire, Sweden - 812P2M metaG | ecosystem: Environmental > Terrestrial > Soil > Wetlands > Permafrost | place: Sweden: Stordalen | collected... | reverse complement strand
GTGAGTCCTCCCGTGTCGCGTAGCGAATACCGTGCCTCGAAGAGCCGGATGCGGGAATTCCGCACGTCCGGATCCGTGGGAGCCCCGGGAAGGCAACGACCCGGGGCGACCCGACCTCCGCTTCGCTCCGGGTTTGCACAATCTCGTTTGACACGCGGTCCACCAGTGTCAAGGCTTCTTGCCTGATGGAACACGGCGACGCGCGTATAACCGGTGGAGGACAAGGCATGCAGCAGCCCAAAATCTCGATAGCCGCAATTGAAGATGTACTGCGTGCCGTGGAGGAGGCACCGGACTGCGACGAAACTGAAGTTGCCAAGGTCGAGGCCATGCGACGTCTCGTGCCTGCGATCAAGACCATGCAGGCCAAGGGATATGGAGTGGCTCACATCACAAAGCTCCTCTGCGACAAGGGCATCGCCGTGACCGAGGCGTCACTGAAGCAGTACATGCATCGGCTCAGTTCCAGGAAGCTCACGGAGTCGTCGCGTATCGGAAGACGCGACCGCCCGGCCATCGGCTCACCTGCGAAGCCGCTCGGTCACAGCTCGAGGTCCTCCGACGTGGCTGCCACTACGCCGGCGAGAAGCCGGCCATCGCACTCAGACGCGGCCGTGACGACGTCTCCTCCAAGCGGCTCCGGGGCAGCCTCGGTTTCGCTCACATCGCAGCCACAAGGCGTAACCCCGGCTGCAACGCAGGTTGCAGCTCCCCGAGCTGGTTTCGTAGTCCGACCCGACAGGAAGAATATCTAGGACTGTGACGAGGCCCATCGAGGTGTGAACCCAGGGTGAGACTTGTGGACAACCAGAACCGGTTTGAGAACGCGCAACGGCGGTGTCCTCGTCGTCACCCGATGCTTACCCGTGCGGGGACCGACACGAGACGAACCAGTCACCGGGCGAATACCGAAGTGAGACGCGAGACAACAGGAGAGTGACCTATGAGTGAGGCCAATGGCAAACCGCACGGGCCCAGTCGCATCTACTGGATTGGCGGAAACAAGGGCGGAGTCGGAAAGTCGATGATGACCGTGGTGATCCTCGACTACCTCCTCGAACAAGGCGAGAAGGTGCTGCTGGTCGAGTGCGACACGTCCAATCCAGACGTGTGGAAAGCGTACAGCAACCAGATGGAAGGAGAGCTCATCGACCTGGACGAAGCCGACGGATGGATCCGTCTTGTCAACGTGTGCGACGCGGATCGAAAGCGCGTCGTGGTGGTCAACACCGCGGCTCGCAACAACGACGGCGTGAGTCAGTACGGCCGAACGCTCGAGGCATCTCTCGACGAGCTCGACGCGAAGCTTGTGGCCTTCTGGATGATCAACCGACAGCGCGACAGCCTCGAGCTGCTCGCGGACTTCATGGACGCGATGCCGAAGGCCGACGTGCACGTCGTGCGCAACGGCTACTTCGGCGATGAAGGCAAGTTCGAGCTGTACAACGGGTCGGACATACGCAAGTCGGTCGAAGGTCGGGGAGGCAAGTCGGTGACGCTTCTGGATCTGGCCGACCGAGTGGCCGACGATATCTATTCGCAACGTCTGACGCTGGGCCACGCAGCCAAGGCGCTACCCATTGGCAACCGGGCCGAGCTCGGGCGGTGGCGCGGAGAGGTGCGCAAGATGCTCGCCCGGGTGCTCTCGTGACGGTGGAAGACACCTTCGCCAAACTGGTGGGGCGTCGGGCGTCCGAAGCGTAGCGCACCCCGATCTACCACCTACGCGATGCCTTGGGGCTTCGCGACAACGACGCCTTCAGGAGCATCCGTGATGGCGCTCGAGCATCACGACTCCCTCTTTCGGGAGTATCCGACGCAACAGGCTGAGCAAACCAGGTGTCACGCCGAGAAGATGCACGCGCGGCGTTCGCGGTGGTGGCCGAGAAGGAGGCGGCGCAGGTCGAGCGCGGGCTCTCGGAGAGGGTGGCCGAGACGAGCGTGCCGATCGCCCGCAAGCTCGCCGAAAAGCCCGTGGGGCTCCACCGCGTGACGACCGTGCTGGCCGCGGTGGTGGTCTTTGGGGCGTCTTGCACGGCGGTCGGGTACAGCCTCGCAGCGGCCCCGAGGCCTTTCCGGTCCAGCGGGCCGAAGGCCCAGCAGGTGCTCGCGGTGGTGCTTGCGATTCCGGAGGGCTGGACGGTCTTCGCGCTTCTCGTTCCGGTCGCAGGGGTGGACGCGAAGGCTGGCTGGACAGTGGCCACCAACGACTGGCAGAGGGCGAGAAAGGATCCTGGGGAGGCGTCTCCTTCGCATCTCGGCGGTCGAAAGCGAGAACCTTTTTTGCGATGAGCGCCATTGGCGCGTTTGGGGCCGGACGCCCCCGCACACCCGTCAGCAATGCCATTCTCGATCGCTTCACGCGCCCCGGAAGTCTCGGGAGGCCGGGCCATGGGCCCGCGAAGTGCGCCGCTGCGGCCTAGGAGATATCGCCTTCTCCTTATAGAGGCCCCAGGAGCCAGGCCGGTCCAAGAAAGAATCGACGCGGCAACGTCGATTTTAGGAACGGTTTTACGCGAATTGATCGATGTCCTCGGGTGCGGTCGCAGTCCTCATTCTCCAAGAGAGCCAGCCTCAGCCAGACGTCTCCGCGGTCGAGGAAGCGGACCCCGCCGAGCAAACGAGAAAAAAGCGGCGCACGAAAAATGCGGCTCGCCGCCTACAGCGCGGCTACAGGCGTCACGTCACGTGTGGTCGAGGTACTCGGCGCGCTGAACGAATCGTTCGAGTCAAAGCGCGTCAGTCAGGGCAGCCTGCACCTGCTCCCCGGCCGTGAGCCGGCAGCCTGCGGCCAGTGCGGTGAGCGCCGGACGCTGGAGGTTCGCCGCCGGCTCCCTGCGCAACTCATAGCGATCGCGAACGCGCACAGCCTAGAGCGCCGCCCCCTTCGGCCAACCCTTCCCCCCGGGATCTATGGCTAGGCGCGCGCAACCTTCCGCCGAGCGCCCGCCGCCCGTCAGCACGCAGCCACCCGCGGACGATCGCTCCGAGCTCCGCGCTGCCCGTCGCCGATTGGACCCGCGCCTCAAGCCTTTCGTCCGAGCTCTCGCCGATCTGGTCCTCGCCGATCTTTTCCGCAACCGACCGTCGCGGTAGGAGTCTCTCCATGCGCGCCGCCTTCTACCTTCGCCGGTCCACCGAGGAACACCAGCAAGAGTCGCTGGACACCCAGCGCTCCGAAGCCGAACGCTTCATCAAGGAAAAGGGCTGGAGCCTAGACCCCGACAGCGTCTTCATCGACGACGCGATCAGTCGCGGGGAGTTTGTGAAGCGCCCCGGCATCATCTCCGCGCTGAACGCTGCGGGGGCCCGGCGCTTCGATGTGCTCGTGACTCGCGACGAGACGCGTCTCGGCGGCGACATGCTGCGGACCGGCCTTCTCGTGCAGGACTTCATCGACTCCGGCGTGAAGCTGATCTTCTACGCGACGGGCGAGGAAGTCCGCGTCGACGACGCCACACAGAAGTTCGTCCTCGCCGCGAAGAACTACGCCTCGGAGCTTGAGCGCGAGAAGACTAGCCAGCGCACGGCCGAGGCGCTCATGGTCAAGGCCCGCAAAGGGTTGAACGTTGGCGGCCGCGTCTTCGGATACGACAACGTCGAAGTGCGTGAGGGCGAGCGTCGCCACGTCGAGTACCGCATAAACGAGGAGCAAGCCGAGGTCGTGCGCGACATCTTCGGGCGCTTCGCGGGAGGGAAGGGAGTCCGGGGCATATGTAAGACCCTCAACGACGCGAAGGTCCTCTCGCCCCGCGCCGGCAAGCGTGGGTCGGATCGATGGAAGCCCTCATGCGTGTGGTCGATGCTCCGAAACGACCGCTATCGCGGCGTCATCCTCCGGAACAAGCTGAAGAAGACGTATCGGCGAGGGACGAAGGTCCGCGTCGCGCGTCCGTCGACCGAGTGGCTTCGCATCGATGTGCCGACCCTGCGGGTCGTCGACGAAGACCTCTGGTCCGCGGTCGCGGCGAAGATCGAGAAAAACAAGCGCCTTACGGGTCGGAAGGGACCGAAGGGGCAGCCTCCCAAGCACCTCTTGTCGAGCATCGCGCGCTGTGGCGTGTGCGGCGGCGCGATGCAGGCCGTCAACGGGAAGGTCGGCTCGCAGAACGTGAAGGTCTACGTTTGCCACAGGCACCGCACCGAGGGGAACGCGGCTTGTGCGAATACACTCCGACGCCCAGTCGCCGACGTCGATGCGGCGGTCACCGATTGGATCAGCGCCAACGTCCTTCGCGAGGAGCTCGTTGTCGAAACGTTGCACGAGATCCGCCGCCGGCTCGCCGAGCGGACTCGTGCGACGAATGCGGAGATTCCCCGCCTTGAGGAGCGCGTGACGATGCTGCGGCAGGAGCTCCAGAAGCTCGCCGAGGCGCTGCTCGTCACCGAAGACAAGCCTCACACCATCGTCCGCCTCATCGCCGACCGAGAGAAGGCGCTGGGCGACGTCCAGGCGCGTCTGGCCGCGTTCTCGGCCGCCCCCGGCGCAGTGGACCTCGAGACCCGTCGCCTCGAGAGGGAGGCACGCCGGCGCCTTGTCCAGCTCCGCGCACTGTTCGATCGCAACCCCCACGAAGCGCGCGGCGCGCTCGAGGCGCTCCTCGACGGCGCCCTCTCCTTCCAACCGATCGAGACCCCCGATGGCAAACGCTACGAGATCACCGGCAAGATCGCCTTGGGGAGCCTGTTCACCATAGAGGGTGTCCCCAGGGGGATTCGAACCCCCGTTAGCGACGTGAAAAGCCGCGGTCCTGGGCCTCTAGACGATGGGGACTTGAAGCCAGCCGGCGTTCCTACCCGGTCCGACCGCTCCTTGTCCAGCGGCGACCCCTGCCTCCCCACCATCGGCGTGTTCTCGCGCTACCCTGAGCGGCGACCTTCGTCATGCCCGTCGACTACGCATACCCGCCGCAGCTGGCGCAGTTCGTTCGTCATGCCTGGGAAGCCAGTGGCGACGGGCCTCGCCTGCCCGACCACGCGCACCTCGAGCACGTGCTGACGGTGGCGTATCAGGCGAGCTTGCTCCGCGACGAGGATCGCACGGTGCACGCGCGCATCGTCGTCGCGCGACCCGAGGAGTTCGACCCTCAGCGCGGGCCTCCGGACGGCCTTCAACCGCTGGTGTTCGACCAGCCCGTCCCCTACACGCCGGAGGAGTTGCGGCGGCTCGCCGTGGCCGCCAAGTACCACCGCGCGCTGGTCGGCGTTCGTCCGCTGGGCGACGACGGGCGATGCGGCATCTGGGGGATGCTCCAGTCGGGGCCGGGCTGGATCCAGATGGCGCAGGGCGGTCGCGGGCCGGCGCCGGCGCCTCCGCTGTCGGCGCTCCTCGTGCGGGTGCTCGGTCCGGGGCGCATCGCCGTCGGTCGCGGACTGAGCACGCTGGCCGAGCTGCGCGGAGGGGTGGTGGGCGGCCCGGGGATGGATCTGTTCCGGTCGCAGTGGGTTCCCGCCCGCTTCTTGACGGCGCGGTCGGAGCTCGCGCAGCTTCACGCGGAGGCACGCGCGACGGCTGCGGCGGCGGGCGAACGCTGGGCGGACCTCGGTCCGGACGTCATCCGCCTCGTGTCGCAGGCGATGGTGCGCCGCTTTCTCGCGGCGATGGTGTCCGCGCACCACGGAGGCACCGTCATCATGCTCCCGCACGAGACGGCCGGCGACGCCGTCAGCGGCAGCGGCCCCCTCCGGATGAAGTACGCGTTCAGCGACGGCGAGCCGCGAAGGCGCTACCGGAAGCTCATTCTCGGGCTGATGTGCGCCATCGCGCGGGCCGGGGGGTCGGCCGGCGTGGCCAGCGTGGACGGCGACACGTACGCTTCGCTGCGTGACCACGAGCTGTCGACGCTGCAGGACGCGATCTTCGAGATGAGCCAGCTCATCGCCGCGCTGAGCGAGGTGGACGGGGCCGTCGTCCTCACGAAGCGCTTCGAGCTCCTCGGCTTCGGCGCCGAGATCACCGGTGACCTCCCGGACGTCCACCGCGTCGCCCGCGCCCTCGATCTCGAGGCGACGGACTTCATCGCCGAGCCTCTCATCGCCGACGGCACCCGCCACCGCTCGGCCTACCGCCTGTGCTCGCGGGTGCCGAGTGCCCTCGCGCTCGTCGTCTCGCAGGACGGGGGCGTCCGGTTCGTGGCGCACCACAACGGCCAGGTCACGTTCTGGGATCACGCGATCGAGATGCTCGACGGGTGAGCGGGATGATTCGTCGCCCGACGTCCGTACGTCCCGAGGGCACGGGTCGCGACCCCCCGCGGCGCGGCGTCGACGGGATGAAAGACGACCTCTCGCGCCAGCTCTCGCTCATGGCGCACCGGTCGGCCTCCTACCGGCGGCTCGTCCCGCACATCGTGCAGCTCCTCGACGACCCCGCGCGCGGTCGCACGGTGCTGGCCAGCATGCGGCGCGCATGGCGTACGCGCGAGTTCGGCGCGTTCTACGAAAGGCCGCTGCTCCTCTTCGCGGCGCTGCGCTGGGACGCCCTCTCCGATGGGCCGGCGCATCCTCTGCACGCCGCTCTGCGTGACCGCGACCCGGACGTGGACTCCATCACCGAGGCGGCGCTGGCGAGCGCGCTCGACGCCTCGCGGACGGGGCTCTGGACGACGCTCGCGCTACGCCGCGTGCAGACCAACGACACCTCGCGGGGGCTCGCCTGGCTGTGGCCGGCCGCCATCGCGGGCTGCTCCGACGGTGCCCGCCCTGTCGTGCTCGTCGACGTCGGGTGCAGCGCGGGGTTGAACCTGATCGCGGACTCGCTCCCGCACATCTGGACCACGACCTCGGGCGCTCCCCTCGCCATGGTACGGCGCCCGAAGGTCGTGACTCGCTTCGGCCTCGACTCCCGGCCCCTCGACATCGAACGAGCCGAGGACGCGCGGTGGCTGCATGCGTGCGTCTGGCCCGGCGAGCCCGACCGGTCGGATCGCCTGGACGCCGCCATCGCGGGCTTCCGCGACGTGCGCGACCGCGGGGAGCACATCGAGGTGGTGCGCCGAGACGCGATCGCGGCACCGGGCTTCGTGCGCACGGCGATGGCCGCTGCACCCGGGAACGCGATCGCGATCGTCTACCAGACGATGATGTCGGGCTACCTCGACGCGCAGACCCGCGCGACGTTCGAGGGCGAGCTTCACCAGCTCGTCGTGTCGTCGCCCCCGGGCTCGGTCCTGTGGACGGACCTCGAGGTCAAGGGATCCACCACGTCGCCGCGGCCGGCGGAGCTCTGGGTCCACGCGCGAGCGGGCGAACAGCGAGCGAGCTTCCTCGTCGGCACGACGGGATATCACCCGGCGGAGGTCAGCGTGCGGGACGACGCCGTTCGCGAACTGACGGCACTGTTACGCTCGCGACCGTGACGGCCGGGGGCGGCGGGGACCCGAGATGGGTTACGTTGTGTAGACATGCCGCGCACGACCCGCTCGATCCGCACGCTGGCCATCGACGTCGGCGGCACGGGCCTAAAGGCTCTCGTGCTCGACCCCGCCGGGGCCGCGCTGACGGACCGGCAGCGCGTGCCGACGCCTCGCCCGGCGACGCCGAAGGCCGTCCTCGCGGCGCTCCTCGGCCTGGTCGCGCCGTTGAAGCCGTTCGATCGCGTGTCGGTCGGGTTCCCGGGCGTCGTCTTCGACGGAGTCATCAAGACCGCGCCGAATCTCCATCCCTCGTGGGCCGGTGTCCCGCTCGCGAAGGATTTGGAGGGGCGCCTCGGCAAACCCACGCGCGTCCTCAACGACGCGGGCGTCCAGGGTCTCGGGGTAGTGGAAGGCAAGGGGCTCGAGATGGTCCTCACGCTCGGGACTGGATTCGGCTCCGCTCTCTTCTACGAGGGGACGTACATCCCAAACCTCGAGCTCGGCCACCACCCCTTCAGGAAGGGCCGCACCTACGAGGACTACCTCGGAGGCGCCGCGCGCGATCGCGACGGCAAGAAGAAGTGGAACCGTCACCTCGCGATGGCCATCGCCATCATCGACCCCATCTGGAACCCGGACCGCATCTACCTCGGAGGCGGCAACGCCAGGCACGTCGACGTCGACCTTCCGCCGAACGTCCGCACCGTACCCAACGTCGCCGGTCTCCTCGGGGGAATCGCGCTCTGGGAAGGGCGCGAATGGTTGCGCCAGGCTCACCCTTTGCGCCCGCGCCTGGGCTGACGCTCCGTATCGAGAGTTCGCTCGATTATCGCTTCGCGCGGCGGCGCGCACCGGCGATGACGCCGACCATGCCGACACCGAATGCCCAGAAGAAGCCATTCGACCCGGTGCCCGGTGCCGCGGCGCAGGACACCTTGCTGGTCACCGACCCCTGCCCGCTGCACTCGCCGCCGTCACACGACGACGTACCCGTCGCCGTCACGGTCGCCGAGATCTGCGTCGTGAGGACGGCGTTCAGCGCCGTCACGCACTGCTCCACGTTGGACGTGTCGACGTACTGGCCGTCGCAGACGATCGCCCCTCCCGTGGTCTGGCACTGGGTCGTGCAACTGCTCGCGAGCTGCGCCTTGCACGTCTCGAAGCTGCTCTCCTGGCACTGCTCCTGGCAGTTCGTGTTCGCCGTCGCGGTGCACGATCCGGTGCAGTCCGCGTTGCACTTGGTCTCGCAGGTGGCCGTCGTCGGGACGGACACGCAAGTGGTGGTGCAATGGTCGTCACAGCAGGCGCCGCAGGACGCCTGACAGTCGGTCGACGACTCCTCCACGGACCCGTCCGGCCCCGAGGAAGACGACGAGCTCGACGAGCACCCTGCGCTGCAGCCGGCCTCGCAGCGCGTGTTGCAGTCCGTCGTGCAGTCGAACTTGGGCGGGCTAGTCGCGCAGCTCGTCGTACAGTCGGAGTTGCAAGTCGACACGCAAGTTGCGTCGGCCGAAGTGGTGCATTGCGAATTGCACGTCTGCTCCAGTTTTGCGGCGCATGCCTGTTCGCAACTTGCCGGCTCGCACGTGGTTGTGCAGTCTTTCTGCGTGACCACGGAGCACATCGCGCTTGCGTCGACATTGAAGTTCCCGCAGGCGGAGACTTCGGCGTGAACCGTTTGCGGCCACGCGAGGAGCGCGGCAAGAGGAAAAGAGGCGACCGTACAGCGGGCCCAACGATTCGTGATTTTCATGTGCAAGCGTCTCTGCAATCGCCGAGCCACGAGTCCTCTTTCGCAATCAGTCTTCCCTTGGACATGCCGCTCGAGCGCTACGGACCTCGCCCCATGTCACCTCGATCGCGAGGCACGAATGCCCTTTGGGGCGCTCTTGCCGTGATGACCGTGGACGAAAACGAGGGCGCGGGCAGCAGCCTCCGTCGTCGTGTGGCATCCTTGAGGGAGGACGGCCCAACGTGACCCTCGGCGCGCGCAATCGATCCCTTCCTGTCGCTCCCGTCGCGGCTCCTTCGAGGAGGCAGCTCCCCCTCGCCGACGACGCGCGCGCGGTCGACCGCGGCAGAGCGCCAGCGTCTCGGTCGACGGTCCCCGGGCGACCCACGATCACATCCGCGTGCTCGACGGCAGCTTCGACGCGGCGATGCGTGGGCTGCGCGCCTTCCGGGCCGCGGGCATCCCCGTCTCGAGCAACACGCACATCAATCGCATCAACCTGCGCGAGATCCCGGAGCTCTTCGAGCTTCTCCTCGCCGAGGGGATCCACGCCTGGCTGATGCAGCTCACCGTCGCGATGGGGCGGGCCGCGGACGAAGAGCGCCTCTTGCTCGAGCCCTACCAGGTGCTCGAGGTGCTCCCGATGCTCGCGCGGGTGAAGCGCCGCGCGGACGAGAAGAAGGTGCGGTTCTGGGCAGGGAACAACATCGGCTACTTTGGCCCCTACGAGAGCGCCATCCGGGCGTCGTATCCGAAGGGGCACATGGGCTCGTGCGGGGCGGCCCGCAACATCCTCGGGATCGAGGCCAACGGGGACATCAAGGGATGCCCTTCGCTGCCCACGGCCGACTACGACCTCTGGGGCCACTGCGCGACCTGTTACTACGCGAGCAATTGCCTCGGCGGATGCACGTGGACGACGCACGTCCTCTTCGGCAAGAAGGGCAATAACCCCTTCTGCCATCATCGCGCCCTCGAGCTCTTGCGCGCCGGCAAGCGCGAACGGATCGTGCGCACCGAGAGCGCCGGAGGGATGCCGTTCGACTACGGGAAGTTCGAGATCGTCGAGGAGGCATGGCCGGCCGGTGAGCTCGAGCGCGCCCAGGCACTGGCGAAGACGGGTGATGGTTGGCTCGAACGACCGGGGTGATAGGCTGGGAGGCGATCGATGGATGACCGTCTGGTTCCGTGTAGTGCGTGCTTGCGACACGTCAGGTGCGCCGAGGTCGCGTGCCCCTTCTGCGGTGCGGCGGTGTCGACGGGGCCGCAACCGTCACGCGAGCCCTTCCGACGCATGGCGGCGGCCGCTGCGGTCGCGGCGGGGGTGGCTGCGCTGACGGGGTGCAGCGACCATGGCTCGGTTAGCTCATTCTATGGAGGTGCCGGAGGTATCGGCTTCCCCGACGACGCGATGGCCGAGGACGGGTCTGTGGCGGTCTTCTACGGCGCCCCGAACCCCGAAGACGCTTCGCTCGTCGCGTTCTATGGCAGCGCAAGCTTCGACGCGGCGGGCCTCTTGCCGGACGCCGGCACCGATGCGACCCGGGACGGGTCTTCCACAGACGCCTCCGACAGCGGCACGGCGAATCCCGCAGACGCCGAGACGGACGCACCGCAGGACGGCTGAGACTCCGTCCTCCCGCTGACGGAACAGTGCGGGCGCGGCCATGAGCCGTGGAGCAGGGACGATGAGCAGAAGCGGGCAGTCCGCCCGTCGTCCTCTGCGTGGCCGTCGCCAACGCTGGATAGGCGCGCGCCAACGCGATTGACGGCGGTCGGCTCCGACTGCCGCTGTTTTCCCGCATTTCGCCCACGGCACCGAGGTTGCTCTTCGACCTTCACGACTGAAGGCGATGACCGGCGTCGCCGTGCCGTCGCGAGTTCAGAGGAGCGAGCCATTCCATGAGCCGAAGAATCAACCAAGGGGCCCTCGTGATTGCCATCGTCGCCGCTTCCGGCGGGACGGGTGCCGGTTGCCTGTCACGCCCCGTCGAGAGCGCGAATCCGAACTTGAAGACAAGCTTCACGAGTGTCCTTCACACGAGCGCCATCGATAAAATCGATTTGCTCTTCGACATCGACAATTCGGCATCGATGGGTGACAAGCAGCAGTACTTGCAACTGGCGATTCCCGATCTCATCAATCGTCTCATCAACCCCAACTGCGTCGACCCGACGACGGGGGACACGGTGGGGCAATCCACGGGCGGGTCGTGCACGACGGGGCAGGTCGAGTTCCCGGCCGTGCACGACATGCACATCGGGATCCTGAGCTCGTCGCTCGGCCCGCGCCTGGGAGACGACGGTGTCTGCGACCCGACGGCCATGGCGCCAACCCCTTTCGACAACCTGAGCCGGCACAACGACGACCAGGCGCACCTGTTGAACCGGAGCCTGACGTACGCGACGGACCTGAGCTCCGCGACGGAAAGCGCGGTCGCCGACGGGTCGCAGGGGTTTCTCTACTGGTACCCGGCGACCAACAAGACCCCGGCCACGCAGGGCACGCCCGTCACGTCATCGGCCACGCTCGAGAACGACTTCACGCAGATGGTCGGGGGCGTGGGCGTCTTCGGGTGCGGGATCGAGTCGCAGCTCGAGACCTGGTACCGCTTTCTCGTTCAGCCGGACCCGTACGACAGCCTGACGCTGGTCGACAACCACGCCAACTGGTCCGGGGTGGACACGACCATCCTGCAGCAGCGGCACGACTTTCTGCGCCCGGACTCGCTCGTCACGATCATCGTCCTGTCGGACGAAAACGACTCGGAGGTCGACGTGCGGTCGCTCGGCCAGCAGGGGTTCAACTGGATGTCCTCGGGCTTCCCGCCCCCCAGGGGCACGTCGGCGTGCGGGGTCGACGGGGTCGGCGGAAACCCGGCGGACCCCGCGTGCATGTCGTGCGCCGACCCGAGCGCCCCCAAGAACGACCCGAACTGCGCCATGGGGCCCTACACCGCCATGACCAACATGAACGACTGGGGGTACGACCTCAACACGCGCCACGTCCACACCAAGGCGAAGTACGGGCTCGATCCGCAGTTCCCCATTCAACGTTACCTCAACGGGCTGACGTCGCCGACGGTACCTGACCGCGACGGCGAATACCCCGGATCGTCGACGGGGAACATCACGTCGTCGGGCTACGTGGGCACCAACGATTGCACCAATCCGCTCTTCGCCGGCGCGCTGCCCACGGGGTCGGCGAGCCCGACGCAGAAGGCCCTCTGCGACCTTCCGCCCGGACGACGGACGAAGGATCTCGTCTTCTACGCCCACATCGGCGGCGTGCCCTCCAGCCTGCTCCACTTCACGCCGGGCAATTCCACGGCGAGCACGCTGACGGATGCCGACTGGGTGAAGATCCTCGGCACGAACGCGATCCCGCCCAACTACGATTACACGGGCATCGACCCTCACATGATCGAGTCGTTCTCGCCGCGCGCGAACATCGCGGGACCGGGGTCGCCGAACGACGCCGACCCCATCAACGGCCACGACTGGGTGACCAACACGGGGGCCGCGCACGTCCTCGACGTCGACCGCGAGTACGCGTGCACCTTCCCGCTGGCCGACAGCAACGGAAACGCCGTCACGCGCGACTGCACGCAGACGCAGAACCAGAACTTCTGCGACTGCCCGTCCACGTCGAACTCGTTGACGGCCGGCGAGCTCCCTCCGATCTGCGATCCGGCGACGCAGTCGACGCAGACGGGCGCCAAGGCGTACCCGACGATCCGCGAGCTCGAGCTCGCCAACCTCATGGGCACGCAGGGGATCGTCTCGTCGATATGTCCAATCCACGTCAAGGACGAATCGGACGCGGGGGACGATCCGTTCTTCGGGTACCGGCCGGCCGTCGCCGTCATCATCGATCGGCTGAAGAACGAGCTCACCAACCAGTGCCTGCCCGAGCAGCTGACGGTCACGGACGGCGTCGTCCCGTGCCTGATCCTCGTGCAGCTCCCGACGCAGGCCAACGGCGGTCCCGGGGGCACATGCATGGCTCCGAGCTGCGACCCGACGCAGGGCCTCGTCGGGCCCGGAGGCAACATCGCCCCGGGCCAGACGTTCGATCCGAGCGTGCTCAGCGCCTTCTGCAACGGGCAAGAGGCGGCCTACGCGCAGCAGGTTCACGCCGCCGGGTCGCCCATGGGGCTGCAGGATCCCGCGATGCAGCCGGTCTGCGCGCTGGCCCAGCTCACCCCGTCGGCAAACGACAAGGACTTCTCGCCCACGGGCTCGTGCCTCGGCTCCGCCGACCCGGGCTGGTGCTACGTCAGCGGTCCTGCGGCGGGCAAGTGCCCGCAGTCCATTCTCTTCACCGAGGGGCAGCCGCCGAGCGGCTCCACGGTCCTCCTGCAGTGCCTCGAGCAGAGCGTGGGGGTGCTCCCCGTCACGACGACGAGCGAGAACGACGGCGGAGTCGGCGACGGCGACGACTGATCACTTGGGTGTCAGCTTCATGATGGATCCGCTGGTGCACACGCCGCCGTCGCTCTGGCAACCGTAGTTGGCCCAGTAGACACTCGTCGCATCGACGGCGACGCCCACGGGGCTGTCCTGCCCCGAGACGAGCGTCGTGGCTGCACCCCCCCCGAGAGGCACCTTCATGACGGTGCCGTCGCCGAAGTTCGTCCAGTAGACGTTCGCGGTGTCGACGGCCATGCCGTACGCGTACTGCCCCGAGGCCGAGACGAGCGTGGTCACGGTGCCTCCGGCGAGTGGCACGGCCATCACCGTCGGGCCCTTGACGGTCCAGTAGACGTCTGTCGCATCCACGGCGATCCCGATCCCGGTGGGGCCCTGCCCCGAGACGAGGGTGGTTGCGGCGCCTCCGCCGAGCGGTGCCTGCATCACGGCGCCACCGTTGTCCGTCCAGTAGACACTCGTCGCGTCCACCGCGAGGGCAAAGGGGCCGTCCTGTCCCGATGCCAGCGTCGTGAGCGCGCCTCCGCCGAGGGGCACGGCCAGCACGGTCCCGTTGGGGTACTCCGGGTCGGCGTTGGCCCAGTAGACATGGGTGGAGTCGACGGCGATCCCGGCGGGGGCGAATGGCCCGGAGACGAGCGTGGTGGGCGGCGCACCGCCACCGAGCGGCACGCTCGCCACGGCCCCCGTGGAGCCTGGCCCCTGCCCTCCCCCGCTCGTGCCGCTGGTCCAGTAGACGTTCGACGAATCGACGACGACATGGCCGAGGCCGACCTGCCCCTCGGCGAGAGTGGTGGCCACGCCGCCTCCCAGACCTACCTTCATCACGGTGCCATCCGCCTGCGCGTACGTCCCACCGTTTACCCAGTAGACACTCGTACCGTCGATAGCGATGCCGACGGGTCGGTTCTGCCCGGACGCGAGCGTGACGGCCATCGCGCCCTGGTCGACTTCGGCGCCGGAAGAGGAGCCGGGGCTCCCGCCGCTGGACACGGCAACGGACTTGCCGCCGCACCCGGACGCGCACGTGAGAAGGACGACAAGAAGCTCTTCGCCGTGTCCCATTTCGCCCGCCGCCTCCCCGCAGCGTAGCTCAGCCCGGCGCGCAAGCTCCTCAGCGGTGGACGAGGCGCCCGACCGCACCCTGGAAGACCGAGTTGGCGTGGGCGGCGTAGTCCCACTGGCAGGCGCTCGTATTCTCCCCGGGGCACATTTCTTTGACGAAGGAAGCCCAGATGTCGCCATTCGGCGCGTACTTCACCTGCACGAACTCCACCAGGTCCGACGTAGTGCCCTGGGCGTAGCCGGGGTCGAACCCACTGTTGAAGAGGTGGTCGGCGGGGTCGTTCGCGATGGCCGACTGGAAGACCGGCTGCGCGGAGGTCGCGTTCGTCGACTCGGCGATATAGCCGTCGTAATGCGTGCCGTCGGTACTGCCGTAGTACGCGATGGCCACGGTACCGGCGGACTTCACGGCGATGGCGCTATAGACGGTCGCCTGCACCCCCGGCGCCGAGACGACGAAGGGCCCCGCGCCCCCGTTCCAGGTCTCGCCCTTGTCCGTGGACACGGAGAGGCGCACCAGATTGGTCGAGTCATTCCAGATGGCATAGAGGTTGTTGGCCGAGTCGATTCCGACCGGCTCGCTCTGCAGGAGATTGTTCGTGTGGAGCGGCGACAGGATCGACGTGAACGACGGCAGCTTCGACCCGGGCACGGCGACCGTCTTCCAGGTGTTTCCCTCGTCCTCGCTGATCGAGATGGCAAGCTCGCTGCACATCCGGAGGCCGAGGTAAATCGTGCCGTCACTCCCCACCACTCCGTCGCCGTAGATCACCCATTCGGTCGAAGGACACGTCGTCGCGCTCGCGATCCCCGCGTCGACCTCGTCGCTCGGGTCGAGCGTGAGGCTCCTGGCGCCCACGGACTGCCACGCCGAGCCGCCGTTGAGCGACTGGTAGACCGCCTGGTGGTCCGGCTGGGGGTAAATCTGGGTGTCGGGGGTGGATATCGGACTTGGCGCCGAAGCGTAAACGACGTTGGCGTACCCGTCCGGCTGGCTCTGGCCGGCCACGGGAGGCCCCGCGTAGATCTTGATCCAGTCGCGCACGTCGGGCGCGATGGCCTCGTACGCCCACGTCTGGCCCTCGTCGCTGCTCACGCTGAGGTTGAACCCCATCGGGCTCGTTCCCGCCTCGGGGTTCCCGAGTGCGCTCGTCGCGAAGAAGACGCGATGGGTCGACGGGTCGAGGTACATGAACGGCTGCGTCCTGCCATGCCCGCCCCCGCCAGGGAACTGCGGGACCAGGTGCTGCCACGTCACTCCTTCGTCCTTCGTGCTTGCGATGCCGTTGCCGTCCGGCCCGAACGCGGGCGCGTAGAAGACGGTGCCGTCGGCGGCAATGCCGATGGAGCTCTCCGCGGCGCCCATTCCGGTAAGGACGAAACACGGCTCCAGCGCCGCTCCCCCGTCGGCGCTGCCCGCGGTGCTCGAGGTGGATCCGGCGAGGTACGACGTGGACGACCGAGCCGGCTGGCAGCCTTGCGGAGTGGGTGCCGCGTCGATCGTCCCGGCGTCCATGGGAGCGCTGGTACTGCCGCCGCCCCCCGAGCTGCTGCACGCGCTGCAGAGAGGCAACGCGAGGACGCCAAGCACTTCGATTGCCCTCATCGTGGCCTCTCTTCCAATGGTTGGACCAGTTACCACCGGGGATGGCACCACGCAAGGCGCCCTCGGGGCTACCCGGCGCCTCGTGTTACTCGGGGAGGGGCGCGCGTGCGGCGCCGAGGATCGGCATTCCGCCGCCCTCGCCGGCCTCGTGCTGGACGAAGGCGATCACCTCGCCGTCCGACCGGCGCAGGGATGCCGGCACGCGGAGGCTCACCATCGCGGAGGGGACTCGCGCGACGGCGAACGATCGGACCACGTTCACGTGATGGAGCGTGCGGTCGGCGTTCTCGCCGGCTCGCACGTCGGTCACGGCTTCGTGCTGGACCAGGGCGACGGCGACTGTGGCGTCGGCGGGTGCACCGGGCGCGTCGATGTCGACGGCGATCGCTTCTTGGCCGGCCGCGCGTGGCTGAAGACGGAGGCGCACGGGCGCTGCCTTGCCGAGGGATCGCGCGACGTCCGCCTGCGCCCGCGTGCGGTCCGATCCGTTGAACGGATCGGTGCCTCCCACGATCATCTCCGGCGTATAGAGACCCGACTCCCCGAACGACCGGGCGTAGGCCCTCTGTCGCCGCGTCCAGTCGGGCGAAGAGAAGCGATCGGGCCAGCCGAGACCGTTCCAGTAGTCGACGTGGAACTCGAGCGCGTACACGTTCGCGTTCTGGCGCGCGAGGTCGGCCAGCAGGACGTCCGCGGGTGGGCAGCTGCTGCACCCTTCCGACGTGAAGAGCTCCACGACGGCGAACCCGCCAGGCCCCCGCGAGGTCTCGTCCGCGCGAGCCTCCGCGATCCCCGCCGCATCCGAGGACCGACACGCGGCGACCGCCAGGGCGACGAGAGCGAGCCGGCCGTTCATCACCGGCCCCGGCTCACCAGGCGTATTGCTTGAAGAAGTTCCACTCGAGCTGCGTGGCGTTCGCGTAGGTCGGACACGCGAACGTCCCGCCTCCGCCCGTGGTGCTGCCGCCGGCCCAGCAATGGCCCATCCCCGTGAAGGTGCAGAGCTCTACCTGGCCGTCGGCCGGGCAGCCGTCGTAGACGTAGCACTGGCCGTCGCCGCCTCCCGTCCCGTTGGTCGTGACGGTCGAGTACGTCGCCTGGCAGCCGTTCTTCTGCGCCCACAGGGTGGCCGACGGGGGAAAGCCCGACTGCGCCGTGCCGTTCGGATCGTCGCAGCCTTCCGCGATGAGAGGATCGGACGCCCCGTGGAAGATGATGATGGGGACGTGGCCGGTCGCGCACGCCGACAGGCTAGCGATCGTGGCACCGGAGTGCGGCGCGACCGCGCGGACGTCCGTGCGGTCGCACGCGACGTGGTGCGTGAAATAGCCGCCCATCGAGAAGCCGGTGACGAAGAAGTGGCTGCTGTCGAGGCACTGATCCTGGGCGAGGTCGGCCTTGACGGCATCCATGAACGCGAAGTCGACCCCCGCCGTCGGGTTGTTCACGAGGTCGCCGTTGCCGCACACCTGCGCGCCGTTGTCCGAGACGTTCCACGGATCGAGCGTCGTCGTGCTGGTCGTCGAGTCGGTGTTCTGGCCGTCGAGGAACGCAACGGCGATCCCGTCGCTGTCGGCCAGCGTGGAGTATTGCGTAACGTCGAACATCTCCGCGCCGTCCATCGACGCCCCGTGGAAGACGAAGACGGAGGGAGCCGCCGTCGCCGCGCCGAGGGCCTCGGGGAGATAGGCGATGTAGGTCCTCGCGGTGCCGTTCACCATGAGGGTCCTCGAGGTCTTGCCGCGCATGCCCGTGCGCGTCCCGCAGCTGCCTCCGCTGCCGAGGGACGAGGAGCCACCGTCGCCACCGCTCGAGTCGTTCGAACTGCCGCCGCAACCGAGCGGGGCCCCTACGGACATGATCACCACGAAGCCAAGTTGCAAGCGCGCGTTCATTTGAAAATCCTCCCGGGCAGCGCGGCCGGGACCTTCGCCCCGACCTTGCGCTTGCGCCAGCCTTACGTGTGGGCAGGCGGCAAGCAAGCGCCGTACGAGCTCAGCGTTGTATCCACGGGGCTCACGTACAGGGGCGCCGTCTTCCTACGATGGGCGACAAAAAGGGACTCCCGCGCCGCGGATCCGAGCCGCCCCCGGCGAAGAGAGCGTACTCTGCAACGATGGCGGGGGATTTCGCGGACTCCACGCACACCGAGAAGGCCGACGACGGCACGCTTACGGCTCACTCGTCGGTGCAGACGGCGGCCACCCCCGACTGGAAGGGCAACCAGCGCTACGACATCGTACGGCGCATCGGCGAAGGTGGAATGGGGGTCGTCTACGAGGCCTTCGATCGCGAGCGCGGCCAGGCCGTCGCCCTGAAGAGCCTCCTCAACTTCACGCCCGCGGCCCTCTACCGGTTCAAGCAGGAGTTCCGGACGCTCGCCGACGTTCATCACCCCAACCTCGTGCGTCTCTACGAGCTCGTGGTGACCGAGGACGACCGCGCGTTCTTCACGATGGAGCTGGTCAGCGGGACCGACTTTCTCACGCACGTCCACAAGCCGGGGACGCGTCGCGAGGCGCACGCACCCTCGCGCATCGTGACGCTGTCGAACACGCGCCCCGACCGAGAGGTGACGCTGGCGTCGACGGCGGGCGCGGGTCAATCGGTCCCTCGTTCGGAGCCCCCGCTGAGGGCGTCTTCGCCGGCCGACTTCGACCAGCTGCGCCGGGCCCTGCGCCAGCTCGTGCAGGGGATGATGGCGCTGCACGGCGCGGGCAAGCTCCATCGAGACATCAAGCCGTCGAACGTCCTGGTCGCGAGCGACGGGCGCGTCGTCATCCTGGACTTCGGGGTCGCGACCGACCTGGCGCGCGTCGTCGACGAGAACCTCTCCGAGGCGCACGAGGTCGTAGGCACGGCGCGGTACATGGCGCCCGAGCAGGCGCTGTCCGAAGCGCCCACAGCCGCCTCCGATTGGTACAGCGTCGGTGCCGTCCTCTACGAGGCCCTCGTCGGAAGAACGCCCTTCGTCGGATCGGCGATCGACGTGCTCACCCTCAAGACGCTGAACGACCCGATGTCCCCCGCCGAGTGCGTCGACGGCATCCCGCCGGAGCTCGACTCGCTGTGCCGCGCGCTCCTCGATCGCGACCCAGACAAGCGCCCCGGTGGTCCGGAGATCCTCGAGCGCATAGGGGGCACGCCGAGCCGCCCGGTGACGTCGCTGCATCCTCCGGCAGACCCTCCCCGCGCGACGGCGCTCGTGGGACGCGAGAAGCAGCTCGCCGAGATGCGTGATGCCTTCGAAGGCGTCCTCGCGGGACGGCAGATCACTCTACGCATCGCCGGCGCGTCGGGCATGGGCAAGTCCGCCCTCGCCGCGCACTTCCTCGACGGACTGGTCGAAAGCGGCGAAGCGGTGGTGCTGCGGGGTCGCGCCTACGAGCGCGAATCGCTCCCCTACAAGGCCGTCGACACCGTAATCGACGCGCTCAGCCGATACCTGGTCCACCTGGAAGCGGAGGGCGAGACGATCGAGGTGCCGGCGGACATCGGCGCGCTGGCACGCGTCTTCCCGGTCCTGAAGCGCGTGGCGAGCATCGGCGACGTCGCCGAGCCGGAGGTCACGGACCCGAACCTCGTCCGCCGGCGTGCCTTTGCAGCCCTGCGCGAGCTGCTCCGCCTTCTGTCCGCGCGGCGCCCCATCGTCCTCTACATCGACGACGTCCAGTGGGGCGACACCGACAGCTCGGCGCTGCTTCTCGATCTGGTGCGCCCACCCTCGGCGCCGCCGGTCCTCTTCGTCATGACCCATCGAAACGAGCGATCGCAGTCCAGCTCGTTCCTCGAGGAGATGCGCGAACGATGGCCCGAAGGGGCCGAATCGCGCGAGATCTCCGTGGGCGCGCTCGCCCCGGCGGACGGCCAGCGCCTCGCCATGACACTGCTCGGCTCCTCGGACGAGATCGCGCAGAGGACAGCACGTGCAGCGGCGCGCGAGTCCGGGGGCAACCCGTTTCTCATCGAGGAGCTGGTGCGCAGCAACTCGAACATCGTGAATCGCCCCGCGGGCGAGACGCTGACCACGCTCACACTCGATCAGATGGTCGCCCAGCGCCTCGAGCGCCTGCCGGACGAGGCGCGACTGCTGCTGGAGGTCCTGGCGGTCGGCGGCCGGCCGCTCCCAGTGTCCGTCGTCGCGGACGCCTCCCGGCTCGTCGGCGCGCAGGTCGAGAAGGCAATCGCCTCGGCACGCGCCCGAAGACTCCTTCGGACGGGGCTACGCAATGGACAGGAGACGATCGAGGCGAGCCACGACCGCTTCGGCGAGACGATCGTGGCGCAGCTACCTGCGGCCAAGCTGCGCGAGCATCACGGAAGCCTCGCTCGCGCGCTCGAGGCCGCGCCGGGAGCCAACACGGAGGCGGTCTCGGTGCACCTGCTCGGAGCCGGGGACAACGCCCGTGCGGCCCTCTTTGCCGAACGGGCCGCCGAGGAGGCGATTGCCAAGCTGGCCTTCGAGCAGGCCGCGCGCCTGCTCGCGGTCGCTCTGGACGTCGCACCTGGTTCACCGGACGACACGCGCCGCCTGCGCACGCGCCTTGCCACCGTCTTCGTGTGGGCCGGGCGCGGAGAGCAGGCCGCTCGGACCTATCTCGAGGCCGCCAAAGGTGCCCCTCCGCTGCAGCGGGCGGAGCTCGAGCGAGCGGCTTCCATCGAACTCCTGGCCAGCGGGCGAATGGTGGAGGGCGCCGCCGTGCTCCACCGCGTCCTCGCGGCGGTCGGCCTGTCCGCTCCCCGGTCCGTTCTCGGTGCGGTGTTCTGGCTCATCGTCAACCGGATACGCCTCGCCCTGGCGTCGCTCTCCGGCTTCCGATTTCAGCCTCCGGCCGGAGAGACCCCGGGTCTGGAGCGCGCCAGGGTCGACGCCGCCTTCTCCGCGGGGATGGGGTTCGCGGTCACGAACGTCATCCTCGGCACGTGCATGACCGCGAGAAGCCTGCTGCTCGCGCTGAAGTTCGGCGACCGATTTCAGGTCATGCGAGCGGCGATTCTCGAGGCGAGCCAGCGTGCGGCCATGGGCGGCAAACAAGGCAAGGTCGAGCGAAGCCTCGTCGACTTCGCCCACCGGCTCGCCCAGGACGAGGGCACACCGGTGGCGCTCGGCTTCTTCGACGGCAACCTGGGCGTCAGCGTCTACCTGCGGGGGGAGTGGAAGAAGGCCCTCGAAGTCGTCGACCGCTCGATCTCGTACGCCGAGGTCAACGACCACAGCGCCGGCTGGGGGTCGACCGCGAGGGTCTTCGGGTGCTGGGCCCTCAACTTTCTCGGCGAGCATCGCCAGCTGGCGGCGCGCCACGCGGCCATCGTGGCCGACGCCGAGCAGCGCGGCGACCTGTACACGTCGGTGCAGCTCCGGGACGGGTCACTGGCCATCCTGTGGCTCGTCGCGGACGACCCCGAGGGCGCTCGACGGCACGTGCAGCAGGCGATGTCACTCTGGCCCGACGACCGCTACCTGCTCCAGCACTGGCACAGGCTCTACGGAGAGGCGGAGATCGAGCTCTACGTCGGCGACGGCGCGAAGGCGTACGCGCGCGTGGATCGCGACGCGGGCCCGCTCAAGAGGAGCCTCCTTCTGGCCGTCCAGCACATGCGGGTGCAGACGATGTTCCTCCGCGGGCGATGCGCGATCGCGTCGCTCGAGGCCGAACCCACGATGCGCGCCCAGCGCCTCGATGAGGCGCGCCATCTCGCGCGTCAGATCGAAAAGGAGAACATGGGCTGGAGCGCCCCGTTCGGGGCGATCCTGAAGGCCTGTGTGGCGAGCGCGGAGGGCAACCGTGCCGGCGCGGCCGATGCGCTCCGGTCGGCGATCGACCTCGCGATCGCAGCGGACATGGCGGGCTATGCGTCGGCCGCCCGATACCAGCTGGGGGCGCTGCTCGGGGGCGAAGAGGGGGACGCGCTCGTATCCCGTGCCGAGGAAGCCATGACCGCACAGGGCATTCGCGTGCCTTCCCGCTTCGCCGCGACCCTGGTGCCCGGGCGCTGGCGCGCCGCGTAACGCGTTCCTTGGGGTGAGCACCCGGGGGGGGACCACCAGAAGACGTGTCCGTCTCTGCTCGTGGCATGTCACGTGCTGACGTCTTCGGCCGTGGCCGTCGCGATCCCGCTTCCCCTCGCCCCGGGCGAGTCTGCACGGGCGGCCGGCTTGCGTCACGTCGACCCGGACACGATGAGCGGCCTCAGGCGCATGCGGCATGGGGAGGCGTTCGTGTACCTCGACGAGCAAGGACGACACGTCCGCGATCGCGCCACCCTCGAGCGCATCCGCAAGCTCGCCATCCCGCCGGCATGGGAGGACGTCTGGATCTGCCCCGTCGCCCACGGTCACATCCAGGCCCGCGGACGCGACGCGCGCGGGCGCAAGCAGTATCGCTACGAGGCTCGCTGGTTCGAGGTGCGGAGCGCCACCAAGTTCCACAGGATGCTCGACTTCGCGGCGGCCCTGCCCCGCATACGCGCCGCGTGCGACCGCGACATGAGACGCCGCGAGCTCTCGCGGGACAAGGTGCTCGCGACGCTCGTGCGGCTGCTGGAGGTCACGCACATCCGGGTCGGCAACGACGAATACATGCGGGCCAACGGTTCGTACGGGCTCACGACTCTGCGCGACCGCCACGTCCGGGTCCACGGCGCCGAGCTTCTCTTCCGGTTTCGCGGGAAGTCGGGCCAGTCGCGGGAGGTCGGTATCTGCGACAGGCGTCTGGCGCGCATCGTCAGCGCCTGCAGCGACCTGCCGGGGCACGAGCTCTTCCAGTACGTGGCCGACGACGGGACGCTGCACGGCGTCGATTCGAGCGGCGTCAACGAGTACCTCCGCCGGATCGCCGGCGAAGACTTCACCGCGAAGGACTTTCGCACGTGGGCGGGCACCGTCCTCGCGGCATGCACGCTCCGCGAGTGTGCGCCCTGCGAGACGAGGGGCGGAGCCAGGAAGAACGTCGTCCAGTGCATCAAGGTCGTGGCCGCGAAGCTCGGCAATACGCCCGCCGTCTGCAAGCGGAGCTACGTGCACCCTGCCGTCCTCGACTGCTACCTGCGCGGGGGCCTGGCGACCGTGCGCGCCCGCGAGGACGAGGCGTTCGTGCGGGCGCTCCTCGCACGCGAGAGCCGCCTATCGGAAGGTGCCATCTTGCGACGGGCTCTCTCCGCCCGATCGCGGCCATGAAGCGAGGCATTCGCAGGCGGTTCCCGTGTTCAGGCGGCGTGGGCACTGCCCTTGCAGGTCATCGGGCGTGCGAAAAGCCGCACCTGAGGTATCCGCAAATGGCTATTTCGATCAGGTTCTCCATCCTCGCCACGGCCGTGGGTTTCGCTGCATCGCTGGGCTGCGACCATCCCGATCAATACACGACGCCGTCGTCGACGACGGTCACGCCCCAAGGTCCTAGCGTGGCGAGCAACGCGCGAGAAACGAGCGCTCCTTCGACAGGTCAGACGACCTCGACGGCGACGTCGAACGACGTCGGGGCAAATATGGCCCTGACGGACGCGCAGATCGTGTCGATCATGAGCACCGCAAACACGGGAGAGATGGACCAGGCGAACGCGGCACTCGCGAGGGGCACCAGCGCCAAGGTGAAGGGGTTCGCGCAACACATGATCAAGGATCACACGCAGGCGGGTAAGGACTTCACCGAGCTCGCGCAGAAGAAGGCGCTCGCTGGCCAGGACAGCGACGTCAGCCACAAGCTCGACACCGATGGCAAGAGCCTGCTCACCCGACTCGAGTCGACGCCGATCGGCTCCGACTTCGATCGTCGCTACATGGATGCCCAGGTCAAGGAGCACCAAGACCTGCTCGACCTGCTCGACTCGCACCTCATCCCGGGCGCGAAGGACGACGACCTCACGAGTTTGCTGAAGAAGGTGCGCGCCAAGGTGAGTGACCACCTGAAGATGGCCCGAGACATCGACTCCGCGCTCCAGTCGTAAGAGAGACAGGGCGCGTAGAGTGCCCCGTCGCCGCCCCTACTTCGCTTTCTTCTTACCGGTCTCCTGGGCGAGGCTTCCGAGAGTGGCTCCGAGTCGTGTTACCTGCGCGATGGTGGGCGAGCTGGTGCTCGGCATCATTCGGATGAGCAAGCGCAGGTAGTCCGAGGCGTTGAGCCCCTCACGCTCTGCCAGAAGCTTGAGGAGCTTGAGCTCGTCGTCGGAGAGGAGCAGGTGGAAGCTGTTGGTGCGCTCGATCGCCATGGCCAAATGATGGCCATGAGATGGCCACCTCGGCAAGCCCGCGGCTCGCCCGTAGCCTGAGGGGCTCGACTCTGGCCGCCGGGCCTCAAATGAACAGTCTTTGGCACGACTTGGTCGCCCATGACCTCGCGGACGAGGTGCTAGGATAGAGAACGGACGCCTATATCTTGAGGGACCACGTGTCACCCGGCCGCGTCGTGGCGGTCGCTTTGTTGTCGGTGGGCCTCGGTGGATGCGCGAGCATCACCGGGCTGTCCGCCTATTCGACGGATTGCGCCGACGGGTGCGCCGATGGGTCCGTCTCCAAGGTGGCGGGAGGAGATGCCAGCGTCGAAACCGCGGCCGGCGATGCGCCCGCTACCGGTCCCGGCTCGGACGCGGAGGCGGAGGCGGAGGACACCGGAGTCGCCGTGGACGCGAACGGCACCGGTCTCGACGGCGCCGATACGGACGCGGGCTGCGAAGCGGCGGACTGCATGCGTACCCCGACGAGCTGGGCATGCGCGAAGGGGGGATGCAACGGCGCTGAAGGAGCATGCGCCGCGGCGGACGCCTGCTTCTGCACGAGCGACGGCCAGTGCAACGGCGGCAAGTGCGTCAAGGTCAGCGGACAGAACGACGTCTCGTGCGGATCATGCACGGGTACGGGCGCGGGCGACGGATTCGACTGTGAGCTCGGCAGCACAGGCATCCCGACATCGTGCGCGGCCGCCTTCGGCTACACGCCGACGAACTTCGCCGCGGCGACGTACATGCCGCCTTCTGGCGCGACGACGATCGATTGCGCCACGACGTACGACTCCACCAGCCACGCGTTCACCGGCTGGTGCGCCGGAGAGACGAAGCCCACGGTCACCTCCGGCGTGGCTCAGACGGGCGGCCCGAACATGGATATCCTGGCGTTCGCGGGCCTGACGATCGCGGGCGGCGGCACGCTCACGCTCACGGGCGGCAACGCGGTCGTCCTCGCCGTCTACGGCGACGCCACGATCGCGGGCGCGATCCACGCCGACGGGGCGACCGGCTCGAGCAACAGCACCACGGCGGGCGCATCGGGCCCGGGCAGTAACTACGACTGCGGCAGCAGCACCGGGACCTCTCAGCCGAGCAACGGGCACTGCAGCGCCGGCGCGGGCGGTGGCGCCAGCGCGGCAGGCGGAACGGGAGCCGGCGGGGTCGGGGGAGGCACGGCGGCGGCGGGATCCGCTCGCGCCGATGCGAGCCTCAAGCCCCTTTACGGCGGGTGTCCCGGAGGGACCAGCGGAAGCTGGGCGTGCCAGACCTCGGGCGGCGGCGGCGGCGGGGCCGTGCAGATCTCTGTGGCCGGAACGCTCACCGTGTCGGGGACCGTCACCGCGAACGGCGGCAACGGAGGCACGAGCACGTGCTTCTCGGGAGGCTGCGGGAGCGACGGGTACGGCGGCGGCGGCGGCGGCGCGGGCTCCGGCGGAGCCATCCTCCTCGAGGGGCAGACCGTGAACACGGGCGGCGGAACGATCACGCCGAACGGTGGCACCGGAGGCTTTCCCAACACGACCGGTGGTGGCGGCGCGGGCCCCGGAGGCCAGGGCGGCGCGGGCGGCAACAGCGGCTCGCCAACGGGCGGCAACGGAACCGGATCAACGTCCAACGGTTGCGGCTCGTATACCGATTGCGGCGGCGGGGGCGGCGGTGGCTACGGGTATCTCACCACCAATGGGGACCAGCAGGCCGCCGCCTACTCGTGCGTGACGACTCTGTCTCCGGCGCCCGTTTGCAACTCCTCTCATGCGGGGTGCCTCTGCGTCGCCGACTCCGAATGCCCGAGCGGCAAGTGCGTCAGCGGGGCGCAATGCACGAGCGCGTGCACCGGCACGGGGACAGCGGACGTCGCGGGCTGCGAAGTCGTCACGGCCGCGCCGACCGCCTTTGGCCCTTGACCGCCTTTTGCCCCTAGTGGTGAAAAGCGGATCTTGCCTCTCCGCCCCGCGGATTGGTACGGTCGCTCCCCCTCTCAGGTGAGCCAGGCGTGGGGGGACACGCCGGCTCCCGCACACAGGAGTCAACATGGCCGCGAAGAAGAAACCCCTCAGCAAGTCCGATTTCATCCGCAGTCAACCCGCCACGCTATCCGCCGCCGAGGTCGTGGCGAAGGCGAAGGCTCAGGGAATCAAGCTCGACCCGGTGCTCGTCTACAAGGTGCGTGGCAGGGCGAATGCCAAGAAGAGCGTCGCCGCCAAGGCCTCGACGGCCCCGAAGAGCCCCGCTCCCGTGAGCAAGGCCGCCTTCGTGCGCGCCCATGCGAGCCTGTCGCCGAAGGAGATCGTCGCCAAGGGCAAAGCCGAGGGCGTGAAGTTCGACGTGGGCTACGTCTACAACATCCGGGGGTACGACAAGACGACGGCCAAGAGAAAGGGTTCGGTCAAGGCGAGGGCCCCCAGGACCGGCGCGTCGGTGCCGAGGCCCGTGACCACCGCGTCGTCCACCGAGACGTTGCTCAAGGCCGTCGCGGCCGAGATCGGCCTCGGACGGGCGATGGAGATCCTCGCGGGTGAACGTGCGAGGGTGCGAGCGGTCATCGGGGGTTGAGCGAGGCGCTTTACCCTTCGCCACGCGTCGTCGGTAGAAAGACCTCTTCGTCGTCGAACACGAGCACGCGCTCGGGCCATCGCAGCGCGGCGAGCCCGTAGTTTCTGCGCGGGTCGTGTCCGACGTGCCGTGCCTTGAGCCGGTAGCCCACGCTGTAGTCGACGCAGAAGGCCTGTCCCCGGTCGCCGAACCACGCAGTCGGCGCGATGCCGTCGAGCAGGTCGGGCTTGCCGTCGATCTCCGCAGACGGGCGCCGGCGCCAGTAGTGCCCGAAGACCACGCTGCGCTCATCACCGTCGTGCTCCCACCACGGGTCGCGCTCGAGGAGGCGCCACTTGCCCGATAGCCATCGAGGCGTCGCGCCCGGAGCGATGGCCCGCTCGGGACCCGAGGTGAGCACCTTGACGGGCTGACTGTTCTGTTCTGCGACCTCCTTTGCCGCCAGCCCCGCGTGGAAAGCAATGGGCACGGCGGGATTCGTGAGATCGTCGCTCGTCGGAGCGCCTTCGAGATCGAGCGGGGGCAAGTCGACCGGCAGAGGGCGGATGAACGCGTCGAGGCTGGGAGCCCGGCGGGCGGCTTCGATCTCGGGCGGCGACCACGCGGCGTGCACCACGCGGAGCTCCGTCGACTCGAGTGCGACGGGCAGCGTTCGGAGGAAGGTGCGAATGAGGCGTACCTCGGCGGCGCTGGACATGCGCGACGCAAACGGCACGCGGACCTTGCCGTCGTGCCAGCCGTCCGCACGATCCCGGTGCAAGAACCATCCGTTCCCCTCCTTCGCCGAGCCGGCAAGGAGGTTGAGTTCGTGGTTGCCGAGGACCATCTGAGCGACCCCGGCTTCGACGAGCTCTCGCACGAGAAGGACGACCGCGGCGCTGTCCGGCCCGCGATCGACCAGGTCGCCCACGAAGACCAGCGGTCGCTCGACCCTGCCGTGGGCGGCATCGCAGCCGAGGCGCGCGAGAAGGGCGCGCAGGGCGTCAATCTCGCCGTGAACGTCGCCGATGATGTCGACGCGATCGGCAATGAGCGGACGGACGAGGCCGGTCATCGGTCCCGTGTCCTTCGCGTTATCGCAACGATTTCCGAAAGTGCACGCATCGATCGACGACCTCGAATCCAAGCGCGGTATGCGCAAGCTGCGACGACTCGCTCTCGAGCCACGTGTCGGACGCCATCTCGCGCGCCCCTCGCGAACGCGCCCAGGCCTCGGCCTCTTCCATGAGAGCCCGTCCAACGGCGTGGCGCTGGTACTGCGGCCGTACGTACCACCCCTCGATGAAGCCCACCGGCTGGCGCCCATCGCAACCATCGGCATGGGAGCGCAGACCGACCTCGATGAAACCGACGACCCGGCCCTCGATCTCGGCGACGATGAGGACGAGCGGCAACGTGCTCTCCGGCGTGCCCGAGAGGGTCGAGGCCGCGTGCGCTTCGTGCTGCGTCACGGACTCCTCGGGCCAGAGGGCCGCGCTGAGCTCCGTCACGGCCTCCAGATCGGAAGGGACTGCAAGCCGGACCCGCACGGAGAAGGCGCTCACGCGGACAGGCCGCCAGCCTCCCCGCCGGGGGCGAGCCCGCTGTAGCGCAGCAGCGCATCGACAGAGGGCTTGCGGCCGCGGAAGTCCACGTAGAGCTCCATCGCGTCGCGCGACCCACCCTGGCCGAGAACGGTGTCCCGGAAGCGGCGTCCGGTTTCGAGCGCGAAGCCTGTCTCCTCGAAGGCGGCGAACGCGTCGGCGGAGAGAACCTCGGCCCACTTGTATCCGTAGTAGCCCGCGGCGTACCCGCCGGCGAAGATATGAGTGAAGCTGTTGGGCATGCGACCGTAGGGCGGCGGAGGCAGGACGCTCACTTCGCTCCTGACGCGGGCGAGTACGTCGAGGACGCGCGCGCCCTTCGAGGGATCGTAGTCGCGGTGAAGCCGCAGATCGAAGAGCCCGAACTCGACCTGCCTCACCGTGGCCAGAGCCGCATTGAACGTGCGACTCGCGTGCACCTTCTCGAGGAGGGCGTCCGGCAGCACCTCCCCGGTCTTCCAGTGACGCGCCAATCCCCGCAGCGTGCCGGCCTCGTAGCACCAGTTCTCCATGAACTGACTCGGGAGCTCGATCGCGTCCCTCGGCACGCCGCGCAAGCCCGACACGGCGGCCTCGTCGATCTGCGTCAGGAGGTGGTGCAGGCCGTGGCCGAACTCGTGAAAGAGCGTGCGCACCTCCGTGTGCGTCAAGAGCCCCGGCTGTCCGGCGGGTGGAGGCGCGAAGTTGCACGTCAAGTAGGCGACGGGGCGCTGGACGCCGCCGCGCACACGCCGGCGGCCGACGCACTCGTCCATCCATGCGCCGCCGCGCTTGTCCTCGCGGGCGTAGGGGTCCAGGTAAAAGAGCCCGATGGGCGATCCGCCGGCCTCGCGTACGGCGTACGTGGTCACGTCCGGGTGCCACGTCGCGATGCCGTCGATGCGTTCGATCCGGATGTCGTAGAGGCGCTCGACGAGCGCGAACATGCCGGCGATGACCTGGGGCAGAGGGAAGTACGGGCGGATCTCATCCTCGGAGAAGCCGAGCCGTCGCGCCTTCAGTTTCTCCGCGTAGTAGGCCACGTCCCACGGCTGGAAGTCGCCCACCCCGTCGCGCTCCCTCGCGAACACCCGGAGCTCCTCGAGCTCGATCGTCGCGAGCCCGCGGGCGCGGGCGTTCAGATCGAGAAGGAACCGCTCGACCTCGTCCGGCGTCTCCGCCATGCGGACCGCGAGCGAGACCTCGGCATAGTTGCGGAAGCCGAGCAGTTGGGCCTGTTCGTGGCGCAGCGCGAGGATTTCCTCGATGAGCACGCCGTTGTCGAACCGCCCGGCGAGCGGCCCCTTGTCCGACGCGCGGGTCGCATAGGCCTCGTAGAGCTGCCGGCGAAGCTCGCGATCGTCGGCGTAGGTGACCACGGCGTCATAGCTGGGCGTATCGAGCGTCAGGCGAAAGCCTTCGAGGTTCTTCGCGCGGGCCTTGGCACGCATCGCGGCCTTGCCCTGCGCCGTCATCCCGGCGAGGAGCGCATCGTCCGCCACCTCTTTGCCGAACGACTGGACGGAGTCGAGCACGTTCTCTTCGAACTTGGCTTCGAGCGCCGACAGGCGCATCGCGGTCTCCTTGAAGCGCGCCTTCCGGCCCTCGGGCAACGACACCCCCGACAGCTTGAAGTCACGTAGGGCATCCTTCACCACCTTCTGGCGGGCCACCGGCAACGTCGCGAAAGACGGGCTCGCCCCGAGCCGTTCGTACGCTCTGAAGAGGGGCTCACTCTGCGATAGCTCGAGGTCGTACGCGGTGACCTTCGGCAAGCACGCGTTGTACGCGTCGCGCCATTCTCGCGTGCTGGTCACCCCGAAGAGGTGCGAGACTGGACCCCACGCGCGCGCGAGGCGGTCGTGCATCTCCGCGAGGGGGCCGACGAGCCCCTCCCCGTCGGCGCTCGCGTCAGGCGACCCGGCGTCGGCCAGAACGGCGACGAGGTGCGCGCGATTCTCGGCGAGCACAGCGTCGATCGCCGGCCCGGCGTTTCCCGGCCGCATGCGATCGAACTCCGGAAGGCCGTCCGTACGGACGGGAGATACGAGAGGATTGTCCTGGGGAACGTCTCGCATGCGGGCGTCGACGCAACCATACCGGTGCGACGCCGGGCACGCGAGGGCCGCCTTGGCGGGTCACTGCCAGAGGCTATTGGTCTGCACCGTCCACCCCGACGCCGTGCAGAGATCGCAGGGCTTCTCGAACCATGCCTCGGCGGCCGGATCGCCCATCAGCTTGTAACGGAACCAGGCCGTCAGCGGGCCCTCGTACGCGCCGCCGTTGTTCAGCACTTCGAAGTGGGTGGAGCCCGCGTGCGTCGCCCAGAAGATGGGCACCATGGCCTCCATGAAGATCGGCTCCTGGTTGTTCGACGGAACGGCGACCGTGTCGGCCGATCCAGAGATCAGGAACATGGGGTGGGTCTGCATCATGACGGAATCCGTGTTGTAGCCACCGAGCGCGATCACGATGTAGGGCGACACGGCGGCCGTCACCTTGAAGCGAGGGTCGATCCCGGCCTCGAGGCAGCCGGCGCCACCCTGCGAATAACCCGACGACGCGATGTTGTTCACGTCGATGTGTCCCTCGAAGGGGCTGCCCGACGCGGTGTTCTGCGCGATGATGTACGTGAGACAAGCGAGCATCTCCGTCCCGCTGCCCGAGTTCGACGTGTCCGCCGCGGCGACGATGAAGCCCTGCGAGGCCCAGTGATTGAAGAGCGCCGTGTAGTTCGAAGGCGTATTGAACGTCCCGTTGCCCCAGATGATGACCGGATTGAGGCACCCCGCACTGCCGAGGACCGTGGGCTGGAAGATGGTGCACGCGACGGTCGTGTTGTCGGCGCTCGTGGGGGTCAGCGGGCCGTCGGTGCTGAAGTCCGTGCCCGAGCCGGCCGCGAAGCAACTGTAACTTCCCGATCCACCGCCGGAGCTGCCGGACGAACCGTCCGATCCGCTCCCGCTCGAAGTGCCGCCTTCGTCGCCGCCGGTTCCCGAACTCGACGTCCCGCTCGATGACCCGCCGCCGTCGTCACCTCCGGAGCTCGTCGAGCCCGAGCTCGGATAGGACGACCCCGAGCTGCCGTTGCCGGACGACCCCGAGCTGGCGCCGTTCGAGGTACCCGCGCCGTTCGAGGTACCGGAGCCACTCGAGCCTATCGAGCCGCTGGAGCCTCCTCCGAGGTCCCCGGCCTTGTCCGTTGGACTCCCGCTAGCGCAGTGGGTGCCGAATGCCGCAATGACGAACAAGCCAAGGCCGAAACGCATGGACATAGAAGTCCTCCGGGAAGGGGTGCCAGGACGGCGCCGACGAGCCGCCCCTCGGCCCCACGCCTAGCCTTATGCGCGCGGACAACACCGCACAAGTGACCTTGGCGCTCATATTTGTATCCCGGCGGAGTCCATCGAAGAAGGACTCCACGCGAATGGCCTAACGGGCACTTATCCAGGCCCGTTGTGCACAACGGGCGTCGTGTCTGACGATCGCGACGGCGCTACATCGCGCCGGCCGGCGACGGAGTGAACGAGTGCCAGAAATCGCACTGCGCCTGCCTCAGGTGAGTGATCGCCATCGGCGTCGGATCGAGAAACTCGAGATACTGATCGGTGGCGGTCGCATAGCCCGGCCACGCCGGCGCGCCTGCGTCACCCGGAGCGTTCGGGTTGCCCGTAGTCGCGAACTGCGTCCAGTACCCTTGCATCTCGCTGGTGAAGCCGGCCGAGGGCGTCGTGGCGCCGAGGAGCGAGAGCTCCGTGACGCCGAAGAGGGGCACGAGCTCGAACGAGTGCCACGCTTTTCCTATGTCGTACGTATAGAGGTAATAATTCTTCGTACCCTGCGCCAACATGGCTTGTGCCATATCGCGAGTAGGGCATCGAAAGACGTAGTCGGTCACGAGGTCGACGAAGACCTGGGCGGCCGTCGCGTCCGTCGCCGGATATTGCGCTTCGACCGCCGGAGCCTGAGTGCCGTACTGCGCCTCGATTCCCGCGTTCAATTGCGCCGCGCTCGTGATGTCGAGCGGGGACGACGTCGAGCCTCCGAAGGAGGGGCTCGTCGCGAGGTAGACGAACAATCCCCATTCGTTCTCGTTCGTGCCCGCGAGGATCGCCGCGTTCTTGTCGTACATGCCGCTGGCGATGATGTTGACTGGAAGGTCGGGGAGCACGCCGCCCGGACCCTCGACCGTGGGAGCGAACGGCGGGCCGAGCAGATTCCCGAGCAGGGCACCGACGCCCATCTGAGGCGCGCCCCCGGGCGGCGCCGCCGGCGGCACCCACGTCATGAGCTGCGTGGCGCTCGCCGACCGCAGACAGGTGAGGACGTCGGGCGACGTCGCGTCGAAGTCGCCGCCGTCGGGCGCCCCGCCGTCGCCCCCCGAGCAGAACGACGACGCGAGCTCCTCGCTGATCTGGTAGCTCTCGGCCTTCGTATTGAGCTCCGCGGCCTTCCCGACGCACGCGAAGCTCTCCATCATGTAGCGATTCGCGAGCCCCTTGCTCCCCGGGGACACGATATGGATGCACGTGCTCGTCGACCCCGCCGACTCACCGAAGACGGTCACGTTGGTCGGGTCGCCGTGGAAGGTGCCGATGTTGGCTTGCACCCAATTCAACGCGAGCTGCTGATCCCGAATCCCGTCCGACCCTGACGGTGCGCCCGAACGCTCGCTGTCGAGCTCCGGAAGGGCGAGGAATCCGAGGGCGCCGAGGCGATAGTTCATCGTCACGACGAGCACGGGACCCCGCTCCGACAGCCCCTGCCCGTCGTACAGCGAGCTCGAGCCCGTCGTGAAGGCGCCGCCGTAGATGAAGACCATGACCGGCAGCGGGTTGGCGGGGGCCGCCTGCGGGGTAAAGACGTTCACCGAGAGACAGTCCTCGTCGGTGGTGCCGGCCGAGCCGAGACCCGAGGACGCCTGGAGACAGCTTGCGCCGTACGCCGTCGCATCGCGCGGCGTCGACCCCCAGCTTGCCGCCGCCTGAGGAGGCATGAAGCGCAGCGGGCCGGTGGGCGGCGCGCCGTACGGGATGCCGAGGTATTCGCACGTCGCTCCCGCCCGCTTTCCGGTCAGGGCGCCCTGCGTGATGGTGGCCTGGCACGAGGCGTTCGAGTCCGCCGCGGGGTAGGTCGTCGGCGCGCCGCCTGCTTCCGTCGGCGCCGTGCCCGCTTCCTTCGGGGTCGTGCCCGCGCCACCGCTCGAGCTGCTGCAGGCGGCTACGACCGTGATTCCAAGAAGGCCGAGCGCGGGCCGGAGCAGCGCCCTCGCCCAACCGATGTTCTTCGTCACCGCCATGGGGGTCAATTCTCCTGACCCGAACCGTAGCAAATCGGAGAAAAGCGACGTTCGCGCGTGTAGCGTGGAAGCACGCCGAGTGGATCGCGACCGACACGAACTACGCCCGCTGACGCTTGCGAGCGACCCCGAGACCCTCGACATCGCCGCCGCGATTTCCCACTGGCGTGAACACGGGTGGGCCCGCCTCGGGGCCATCGCGAGCGACGACACGCTCGCTCGTCTTCGCGAGCGAGCGGACGACATCATGCTGGGACGCGTGGTGCACGAGGGCATGTTCTTCCAGGCCGACTCGGCCACCGGGCGCTACGAGGATCTCGCCTTCGGACGCGGATGGGAGGGCCCCGGCCTCTCTTACCGAAAGGTCGAGAAGCTGGAGTTCGATCCGCTCTTCAGGGCATGGCTCGCAAACCAAGCATTCGAGCGCGTTGCCCGAGCCGTGATCGGTCCCGGTGTCGCGCTCTACCGGGCGACGCTTTTCACGAAGTCCGCCGCGGGCGGCACGGACCTGCCCTGGCATCAGGACGGCGGCGACTTCTGGGGCCTCGACCGCGACCCCGAGCTGCAGATCTGGACCGCTCTCGACGACGTGCCGCACGAATCGGGCTGCGTCGAAGCGGTCGACGGCAGCCACCGCGCCGGTCTGGCGACGCCGCTCGGCGGGACGATCCCGCTTCGGGTACTGACCGCGACCCGACCGGAGGAGCGCGCTGTCGCCCTGCCGGCCCGGGCGGGCGAGGTGCTCCTCATTCACAATCACCTGTGGCACCGCTCGGGTCGCAACACGACGGGCCTCCCGCGTCGCGCGTTCACCGTCGCTTATATGGACGCCCGCACGCGATGCGTCCGGAAGAAGCGCGCCCCCCGATCGTTTCTGGCCGTATTCTGAGGACATGGTTGGCGACAAGGGAAGGCAAGGGCCGCCCGAGGCCGAGGCGGGCACGGCGAGAGTCGAAGGAAGGCTCGTCGATCTCGAGCTTCGTTTCATGAAGCTCGAACGCTTCGCGCTCGATCTGTCCCATACCGTCGCTCAGCAACAGCGCACGATCGACGCCCTCGTGGCGGAGACCAAGCGTCTGCGCGAGCGCAGCGCCGATGAAGAGCCCGAGGCGAGCAACGATCGGCCACCTCACTACTGACGGCGACGCCGGCTCGCCGTCGTCGCCATGCCCCCCGGGTTGCAGCCAGCCGCGCCTGGCCGGCGGTCACTTGAGGGGGACGAAGAACTGATAGACGACGACGCCTTCCTTGCCGGCAAACGGTGCAACGTGCGCCGCCGACAGGTCATCGGCGACGCACTCTCCGGTCGGCGTACCTCTGAAGGGAACGCCCACCACCGCCTCCTTCACGGAGCCGTCGTTCGCGAACGTCACCGTGGCCAGCGCGACGCCCCACTTCTTGTCGCGGCGGCACGACAGAATGTCGCGCGACGTGCCGTCGAGCGCGCGCCTGGCCGCGTACGCGTTGAAGGGCTTCGTCGGCGCCGGAGCCGGCGTGGGCTGCGGCGGCTCGACCTCGGGCGGAGGTGGGGGCAACGCTGGGGCCGCCACCGTGGCAATCGGGGCCGGGCTCGGCGCTGCGTGGTGCCACCCGTGCGATGCGACGAGGACGACGAGAAGGATCGCGCTCACCGCAACGCCGATCGCGATGAGGACCCTCGTCCGCGGCTCGTAGCGTTGCAGACGTTGGCGCAGCCGATCCCGGAGCGGCGACAGCCGCCGGAACATCGCGTCGGCGTTCGCCCGCGCGATCGCCAGAATGGGACGCGGTTCGAAGAGCGGCTCGTCGATAACGGAGTCGACGACGGAAGAGGGGGTCGAGACCGGCACAGACGCGAGCGCCAGGCCCGTTCCCAGGTCGACTCCCGACGGCGACGCATGCAGCTCGAAGGACATCGGCTTCGTCTCCACCGACGGCGTCGACGGGAGTGCAGCGCGCTTGCCCAAGGCGCCAACCGCGACGGCGCCGCCCATGCCCATCAGCGTCTGCGGCCGAACCAATATGCCCGTGGGCACGCTATCGAAGCGGGGCGATGCCTCTTGCGCGAGACTATCGGGCGGGCTCTCCACCTTCGGCGGCGCAGGCGCGGCCCTCGCTTCGTGGACCGGGCTCGCCACGATCGGGCGCACCGCGCTCTTGATGTCGCGCCACAAAGCGGCCGCGCTCTCGTGCCTTCGAGCCGGCGCACGCATCACCGCACGCGTCAGCACGAGATCGAGGTTGTGGGGCAGCTTCAGTCCGTGCGCACGAGGGGTGGGCCGGCGCGTCGGATCGAGCGCGTGCTCCACGATGGCTCCCGTTTCCTGCTCGGCCATGACGATCCGATCCGAGAGAACCTCCATCGTGACGAGCGCGAGCGCGTACACGTCCGTCCAGGGGCCGGGCTTGCCGACGGACTTGTCGAGCTGTTCGGGCGCGGCGTACGTCGGAAAGAGAACGCGAAGCCCTCCTTCGGCACGCGCCCCGGATGCGCCCCCGATCGCGATGTCGTTCATCGTCCGCGCGATGCCGAAGTCCAGCACCTTGAGGGTCGCGGAATCGCCATTCGTCGCGAGGAAAAGGTTGCTGGGGTTGATGGAGAGGTGCATTTCCCCTTGTTGGTGAGCGAACGCAACTCCATCGAAGGCCGTCTCGAGCAGCGCGAGAGCCTCTTGAATCGTGCGCCCGCTGCCCCTCTCGCCCCGGCGGCGGGTCAGATTCGACGCGAGCGACTCTCCGTCGAACCATTCGCGAACCATGTACGGGACGACGGCGCCGCTGCGCGGAACCAGCGTGGTACCACTGGCGATGCTCTGGGCGATGTTCAGGTTCCCGCGCGCGAGCTTGTAGTGGACACGGCTCGCCTCCTTGAAGCCATCGACTAGCGGGCGAGCCAGACTCGGATCGAGAGTCGCTGGAAGGTTCAAGCACTTGATCGCGATGGGCGCATCGACCCCGAGGTGATGCCCCTTGTAGACGACGCTCAGGTCGCCCTCACCCGCGAACGAGTCCACGCGGAACTGACCGTCGAGGACGTCCCCGGTGAGATCGAAGGGGTCATGCTCCATTCAGTTCTCCGGCACGGGCGCGCGGCAAGGCCCCCACGAGAATCATCGCATGCGACCACCTCGGGGCAAACGTACTACCGCCGCCGCCTGCTCCCCTTCGGGCGCCGCGCCTCGATCGCCTCCTCCAGCGCGTGCTCGACGTCCTCGATACGAAGCCCCACTTCACGGGCTCGACGAAACGCCGCGAGCAGCACGGGGCGCACGGCCGGGGGCGAAGCGTTGAGCGCCTCGGCGGCCGCGCACACCACTGTGTCGATCAGGTGCGGCGGCGGCGAAGGAGGGTGCGGGGCAGGCGCGCTCGCGACCACGGGAGGAGCCACCGGGGGCTTGGGGAGCACGAGACCGAGCTGCTCGAGGGTCGTCCCCGCCAAGGCCGCGATCTGGATGGCGAGGGACGCGTCGTGGGGATGCACGGCAGACGCGAGGCGCGCGAGCTGATCGACCGATGGCTCTCCCTGGCGGCTGTCCCACCGCTGAACCGTGCGACGTGACGCGCCCAGCAGGTCGCCGAGGTCCTTCTGACCGAGATTCAGTAGGTTGCGTGCCCGAAGGGTGAGGAAGATGAGGTCGGGGTGCATGACGTGGCGCCGAATCTCGCACGCTTGTCGCCGAATGTCGTGGATGAAGCGCCACATGAGCGAGAATCGGCGCCCGTTGCGTCTCATTCGGCGCCGCACGACGCGAATTGGGCGCCACATGTCGCGCCATTCGGCGCCACCATTCGAGCATGTGGCGCTGATTAGACTACAGCTGGCGCCGATTCGAGCTCATTCGGCGACAGATGAGCCCTATCGAGCGCCCATGAAGCAACAGCAGGCGCCGCATGCGCGAAAGCTGACGCCCGATGCCGCTCGTGTGGCGCCGTACCTCGTTCATTCGGCGCCACGTCCGACGAAGAGTCCGGCGTAACGCGCCGTCTCGTGCCCGAGTCGGCGAAACAGAGGGGCCTCTGTCGCGGACTCGCGGACGCGTCCACGCGCATCCGTTGGTCCGTACGCTAGGGCCTTGTCCGCATCTCGCAAGCGTGTTCCGGTGCCCCCCACCATGACGACCTCCTTCCCTTCCTGGCACCCCGTCCCCCTCTTCATCGTCCTCCTCACGGCTTCGAGCTTGCCCGCGTGCAAGGGCCGTGGGGCGGGAGGGTCCGACGCCGCGGTCCGCGACGGCGCGTCCGACGCCATGGCCGCGGGTCTGCCCGCGCCTCCCGACGTCGCCGCGCCTCCCGCCGATGCGATAAAGACGGCGAGCGGCCTCGCGAGCAAGGTGCTCAGCGCCGGCACGGGCACCGAACACCCGAGCCAGAACGACGCGGTGAAGGTGAACTACACGGGCTGGACCACCGACGGGAAGATGTTCGACAGCTCCGTCTCGCCGCTGCAGCCCGGACGCAAGGGGGAGCCGATCACGCTGTCGCTCGCGCGCGTCATCCCCGGCTGGACCGAGGGGATGCAGCTCATGGTCGTGGGCGAGAAGCGTCGCTTCTGGATTCCCGAGGAGCTCGCGTACAAGGGCAAGCCCGGCGCGCCGGCCGGCATGCTCGTCTTCGACATCGAGCTCCTCGACCTGACACCCGGTCCGAAGCCTCCGCCCGATGTCGCCGCGGCCCCCGAGGACGCGGAGAAGACCAAGGACGGCCTCGCCAGCAAGGTCACGCAGAAGGGCACGGGCACCGCTCACCCGCAGGCAAACGACGGCGTGCGCGTGAATTATTCGTTCTGGCAGGCCGACGGGAAGCTCCTCGACGCGTCGAAGGACAAGCCGGCCTTGCGTCCCGTGACCGGCGGCATGCCCGAAGGCTGGTCCGAGGGCGTGCGGCTGATGGTCGCCGGCGAGAAGCGCACCCTATGGGTGCCCGCCGCGCTGGCCTCGCCGGGGCGCCCCGGCACGACGCCGACCGACGTCACGATGGTGATCGAGCTGCTCGAGATCCTCACCGGGCCGAAGACGCCGGCCGACGTGAAGGCGCCGCCGAAGGACGCGACCGTCGAGAAGGACGGCCTGGCGACCAAGGTCCTAACGAAGGGGACGGGGACGGTTCACCCGACGAGGACCAACAACGTCACGGTGCAGTACGCTGGGTGGACGACCGACGGCAAGATGTTCGACTCATCGTACTCGCGAGGCGAGCCGGCGAACTTCGGCGTGGGCGGCGTCATCCCCGGGTGGAGCGAGGCGCTGCAGCTCATGGTCGAGGGCGAGAAGCGTCGCGTCTGGGTACCCGAGTTGCTGGCCTACAAAGGCCAGGCGCAACGACCGCAGGGGATGCTCGTCTTCGACGTGGAGCTCGTGAAGATCAGCGACGCCCCGCAGCCGCACGGGTTTCCCGGAGGGATGGGCGGAGGCATGCCCGGGGGCATGGGCGGAATGGGCGGGATGCCTGGCCATCAGCCTATGCGGTCCCATCCCTGAGTCGCTCGGCGGAGGCGGCGGACCGAGACCGCCTTGCGCCGGCGTCACTGGACGCCCCACACCGGCACGCACAGGCCCAGGATGAACGTCGTGCCCGGGGGGCACGACTGCGTCGGAGCCGTGGACGTCGCGACCGGTGTCGGAGCCGGGCCGGGCGTCCTCGAGTTCGTCACCTGCTCCACGTGGAGGCGATAAGCGCCGCGAAGGCGAGACTTGAAGATGTCCTCCGGGACCCACACGAAGCCGCTCTGCCCCCAGCTCGTCCCCCAGCTGTTCTGGATGAGAAACTGCGTCCCGGTCGAGATCGTGCGGAAGCCCTGCGCCAGCACCGCGTGTGACCCGTAATACCCTTGAGGAGGGGGGAGCACCTCGCCGTGGAACCCGCCCGGCCCTGCGATCGACCAGTTGATCGCCATGTCGACCGCCAGGTACACGGCCTCCCCGGTCCCGAGGAGCTTCATGATCTCGCCGTCGCGGCCCGGAGTGTCGGCGATCGCTTCGAGACCGGCGACCCGATAGAGGGGGCTCGCGTCGGCGCGCTGCCGCTCGGCCATGATGGCGGGGTCGGTGTAACCAGAGCCCGCCTGGACGTGGTACGCGGTGTCGCATCCCGAGACGGCCGCCCCGAGCGCCACGCGGCAGGCCTTGACGGGGTCGTACGGCCACACGGTCTCGGAGGTGACGCCCGCGACCTTCTTGAGGTTGCCGATGTTGTCGTCGGTCGCGCCCTGCACAGCGGTGTGCTCGTAGATGGCGAAGACGTGGAGGGCCGAGGCTCGCTGCGGCCCGAGACCGCGGCGCAGGACGTAGGTATCGATGAGCGACGCGATGGCGTTTGCCGAGCAGCTGCCCGTCTCGCCCTGGTCGCGGACCGCTCCGACGAGACCCTGCGTACGATGGTCCACGACCGAAGGAACGCCGCCCGGCGTCGGAATGGGCTGGTACGGCGTCGTATCGGAGATGGGGCGGAGGACGCTGCAGTCGACGTATCGAGCAATCTCCGGCGGCAGCCCCGGCAGCGGGCAGGGCAGCTGGGCGATGAGCGGACGGAGCTGCTCGTAGCTCATGTTGAGAAACGCCGTCGCACCGGGCGGCAACTGCGGCTGCTGCGGCGATTGTCCCTGGGCCGCCACGGGGAGCGCCAAGCACGCAACGCCGAGGACGATGCAGCGAGCAAGGTCGGTCCGGATAGGCAAGATAACCCTCACGGTATCGCCTCCGACGCGGGAGTGCACACGCTTGCACCGGCGGCGGCGAGCGCGTGTACGATGCCCTGACACCGAATGCGCTATCGCCTGCCCTTCCTCCTTCTCGCTTCCGTGATGCCGGCGTGCGCGTTTCTCGCGAAGTCGCCCGCGCTTCAGAGCCCTCTCCACGAACGGCTCGCGAAGGCGGGCACGACCGGGATCGAGGACGCCACCAAGGCTTGCCTGACGAAGGAGGGATGGAAGCCCGACGACGTGGGCGGGTTCGCCGAGGGCGCGACCGTCGTCAGCGCCAAGAACGCCGCCAAGGAGCGGGTCAGCGTCTACATCCAGCCGCCTGAGATGAATCCGCGTGTCACGGGCGGGCCCGGGTACGACGATCCGTTCTGGCAGTGCCTCGCGCGCGAGCTCGCGAGTCCGACTCCCCCGCCGCCAGCCGAGCCGGCCGCACCCTGACTGCGCAGCCTGGCGAGGGTCAGCCCCCGAGCTGCACGGCCTGGCACACCCACGTGTCCACCTCGGCGCTCTCCACGAGAAAGTCCGCGACGTCGGCGCGCGAGATCGACATCGGTACAGGCACGATCTCCGATCTCTTGACGTACTTCTTCCGGGCAGGACCGTTGGTCAGGCGGCCGGGGCGGGCGATGACCCAGTCGAGACCGCTGTCTTTCACGAGCTTCTCCTGGCGCTCGTGGTCCTCGTACGGGGCCTTGAGGATGAAAGAGATGAAGAGCTTGTCGAAAATGAAATTCGCGAGCTTCCGGCTCTCGCCGGCTCCGAGCGCGCTCAGAACCACGAGGCGCCGGACGCCGTGCTTCTTCATGGCCTCGATCGCGTAGCCCGTCCCTCGCGAGAAGTACGTCGGGTCTGCCTTGAACCCCTTGAGGCTCGTCGCCGAGGCCGTCACGATCACGGCGCCGTGGCCACCTACAGCGCCGTCCACGGACTCGCGGGAGTGGAAATCGCCCTTCAGGCGGGTCAGCCTGGAGTTTTCCAGGACGAGCTTGTCAGGGCTCCGGGCGAAGGCCGTGACGTCATGGCCTCGCGCGAGCGCTGCCCGGACCGCTTCGGCGCCGGTACCCTGTGAGGCTCCCAGGACCAGGATTTTCATGGTGTCGGTTACCTCTCCATACGGGGGATTCGATGCCATCGCGCGTTCGCCGTTCCGGGTTGCCGCCCCGCCGTCGTATAGTCTCCGGGACATGCCGCCCGACCGTGTCTTCGGCGACGCCTGGCTCGTGATTCTTTCGTCTCTGAAAGAGCTTCGCGGGGGCTGGCCGACGCGCGGGTGGAGCTGGGACGCTCGTCAATCGTGCGTGGCGTCGTCGTTCAGCGTCGAGCTCGAGGACAAGGCTAGGGCCGCCGCGAGCGTCGCGCTCTCGCGCGAGTGGACGATGACGACGATCGACCGCGCGCCGTCTCCCCTGAGGGAACTGGCCGAGCGTACGGGCGGCTTGCGCGAAGGGCAGATGCTCCTCGCCAGCGCCCCCGTCGGTGCCGCGTTCGCCTACGCGCTGTGGTGGCCGTGGGGCGACGGGATGACGACCTCGGCGCGCGTGGGGCTCGGGGGCCCGGCCGTGAAGCCGGACGACCTTCAGCGGCTTCGCGACACGTTCGGCGTCCAGCTCTGAGCGCGAGCGCTGCGGCTACTGATGGGTCCCGGCGAGGGAGTAGCTCGCCGTACACGGCAGCGTGTCGTATGACCCGCCCGACGCGCTGAGCTGGTCGGTGCAGTTGGTGGCGGTCGACACTCCGGTCGCAGCCGCAAACGTATAGGTGATGGTCCCCGTGAAGCTCGAGGGGGGCGAGCCCGCCGAAAGGTCGAGGGCGAGCGCGGTGGTGCTCTGGAGGTCGCACAGGCCCGGGACGCCGGCGTCCGTCCCGTCGACGTTGGCGGTCTGGACCGAAGTGATGGTCACCTGGGTGGCGGAGGACATCGTGCTCGACAGCTCGCTCCCGCCCGACATCTCCCAGTAAAGGGTGGTCCCGTCCTCGGACATCTGCACGGTGAAGTCCCAGGGATTGGGCGCCCCGAGGCCGGCGCCGCAGGTGTTGGCGCCCAGCGTACCCACGACGTTGTACGTGCCGAGCGACGTGCCAGGCAGCGCGGAAGGTGCCGCGCAGGACGCCGTGGACGCGGCGATGCCACATGCCAGGGCGGTTGCGAGAGACGACGGGCGACGCGTCACGGGCCGTATGACCATCTTTGCGGAGTAACGTGCGCCGATGAAATGGGACAACTTTTGGGGTAGCTCACACGCTACCCCCGGATTGCTAGCCTCCGGGCTTCTATGGGAGAGCTGAAGTAACGATGACGCTGCGCTCGATCCGGGGGCTCTGGGAGCGGGCGGGCAGCCGTACGATCGCCGTCGCAGTCGTCGTCCTCTTGCTTCCGGCGGCATGGCACATGGGCGCGCTGGCGAGGATCGTCCGGGCACGCTTCTGGTGCCCGCTGGATCTCGACTATCTGGAGAGCGCGCACGTCTATCACGCGTGGCGCATCGCGCAGCGCCTGCCCCTCTACGCCGATCCCGCGAGCGGCTTCGCCACGTTTCCGTATCCGCCCCTCTATTGGGTAGCGCTGGAGGGGGCAGCGTCCCTGCTCGGGTTCACCGATCAGGCGGGGCGCGCGGTGTCGGTCGCGTCGCTGCTTCTCGCGGTGGCGATCCTCGCGTGGCACGTCGCGCGGGCTGCCCCGTCGCGCCTCGTCGGCGCGGTCTTCGCGGCGATCGCCGTCGGAGGCGTCTGCGCCGGCTACCCCACGAGCGACGGCTCGTACGACTGGGTGCGGTCCGACACGATGGCGATGCTCCTCGTGGTCGCGGCGGCGGCGATTGCGCGCGACGGACGCATGCCTCCGCTGCGCGCATGCGCGACGGCGTTCGTGCTGGCGCTCTCCATCTACACCAAGCAGTCCGGCGTGGTCTTCGCCGCGTGGCTGGTCACGTTCGCGTTCTGGCGGGACAGGGCCGGTGCGCTTCGACTCGCCGCCGCCCTGGCGCTCTTCTGCGCCGTCCCCTTCGCCGTGCTCGAGAGCACGACTCACGGCTGGTTTCTCGTCTGGCTCCTCTATCCGAGCCATCAACCGCTCCAACCCTGGTGGGCGGCCCTCGGAGCGCTCGGGACGTTCGTTCTTCGCGCGCCGTTTCTCCCGTTCTTGCCGTGGCTGGCGGCTGCGCTGTGGAAGCGGCGCTGGCTGCGGCCGACGACGATCTTGTGGGCGGGCCTGCTCGCGGTATCGGTGCTCGGCGGGGCCCTGGCGTCGGTCAAGCAGTTCTGTTGCGGCAACGTGTGGATCCCCGAGCTCATGCTGGCGTGGCCGGTGGCCCTCATGCTCGCGGACGACTGGCTCTCGGGGTCGCAGTCGCAGGATGAGCGGTCGATGCCGGCGCGGGCTGCGGGCGTGCTCGCGCTGTCGGGCGTCGTGCTGGCCGCGTTGGGTTACGACACATCGCCCTTCTTGCCGGGCGCCGATCGGTGGCAAGCGGCCGAACGACTGGACGGCGTCGCACGGGGCCTCGACGGCGGCGTGGTCGTGACGACGGCCCCGATGGTGGGCGTCCGGGCGGGCGGGCCTGCCCAGCAACCCATTCTGGCGACGTACGAGGACGCGCGTAGCGGTGGCCTGCAGGCGGACTACACGGCGGCGCTCGTGGCGAGCGGAGCCCACTGGGTCGTGACGACGGACCGATACGCGGGCACCGAGCGCGCACCCGAGCTGCGCCTGCCTCGGTACTTCACGCGCGAGCGGACGTACGACTTCGACGTGCACTCGCTCGCGAGCTGGGACCGCCCGAAGAGCGTCGTTCTCTGGCGCAGAACGGCCGACTGATCACGCGGGCGTCGCGACGGCCTCGGGCGCGGCCGTTGCGCGACGAGCCGGGGTTGCCGCGGCGGCGGCGAGGACGACGATTCCGAGGAAGTAGTAGTAGTTGCAGAAGGACTGCTTGGCCGTCAGAAAGAACACCCCATAGACGCACGCTGCGGCAAGCGGCAAACGCCTGGCGTCGGTGACCTTGCGCCACCAGAACGCCAGCGCTCCGGTTGCCGCGACGACCGCGATGAAGCCCGGAAGCCTGACGCCGGTCGACCACTGAACCAGCCCCGGCAAGGACATCGCGTCGTCGCGCGCGGGCTGCCGCAATTGGAACAGCACGACGTCGTCGAGGAAGTCGGACACCCCCCAGACAAGAAAAGGGACCGTGACCGCGGCGACCACGGCCAGCGCCGGACCCCTGTACGAGCGCGGCACGACTCGACGAAGAAGCAGCAGCGGCAGGATGACGACGCTGTACTGCTTGCTGGCGAGGAAGACTCCGAGCACAGCTCCGCCGAGCAAGACACGCGGGCGGCCCACCAGCACGAGGAGAAGGAGCAGGAACGCGCTCCCGATGAGGCTCTCGGTCCACGCTTGCTCGAGGACCAGTGCCCCGCGGGGATGAACGATCTCGAGGACAGCAAGCCCAAGGGCGACTCGGGGCGGATGGCCGCACCGCCGGGCCAGGTAAAAGAGAAGAATGGGTATCAGCAGCTCGGCGACGAGGAGGGACCATCGCACGTCGCCGCCCAGCGCGTACCCGAGGGTGCACCACGCGAGGGACAGCGGAGGATACGGATACTGCTTTAGCTCGGTGCGCCTGTCTCCGAAGAAGCGCTCGGTCTGCAAAGGCGTGTAAGGGTTTGCATAGGACTGGCTATAGGGGTTCTTGCCGGCGAGGAGCGCCTTCGCCCCCCCTTGCTCGATGCCGAATACGTCGATGCGCGGATTGGGCGACTCTTCGATGACCAGGGTGCCGGCGAGCGTCGAGAGGGCGAGGCAGCACGCGAGCGCCCCCGCGCCGGCGAGGCGGGGTTTGCGCCACGCGAGGATGCCGACCACTCCCACCGCCACGGTCAGCAGGGAAATGCATACGCGAGGAAACGGCGCGGAGAGGTCCGCCCCCGGCGGGCGTACGAGACCGAGTCCGCACGCGGCGGCGATTGCCCAGTCGACGTCGCCAGGGTCCTCGATCCCCCTGCGGAGCATCACCGCGAGGAGCGCCACGGCCAGGAGCAAGACGGGGAGACCGCCGAGGCATCCGTTCTCGACGACCACCGCCGCGCCGATCAATAACCAGACACACGGGAGGTTCCCGATGCGTCGCAGAATCGCGCCCATCTACGTCACGCTCGACGGGGCGTGCGCGGAGCGCAGGGATAGGCTGCGGACGGCCAGGTAACCGACGACCGCGAGCATCGCCTGCCGGACGCCGAGGTTCAGAAGGCCGAGGGCGCTGCCTTGCACGACCAGGTCGTTGTGGCCGCAGATGTAACACTGAGTGACGGCCATCGTGGCCATCATGAGCCACGTGAGGCGGATGCCCAGAAGGGCGGGTATGGCGAGAACGACCGGCAGCCCCCAGGTCATGTACTGCGGCGAGAGGACCTTGCCGGTGAGCCACATGACGACGAGCGCAGCCAGCGCCGCGCACGCGACGCGCTGAGTTCCCTGAGCGGCATCGGGCCCATCGTCCTTCGGTCGGACGCGCCACACGAACCACCCGAGCCCCAACGATGCCGCGATCGAGAGAGGCCCGCAGATGCCTGCGAGCGCGTCGGCGGCGTGACCGCCGAGGTTGGACGATCCGAACGAGAGCGTCGACGGCATCCGAGTACCGGTCACGAGCCGGACGGTGGCCAGCACGAAGCCGAGCAAGGACTCGCACTGGAGTCCGCGCGCCGCGTGATACGCGATAACGTTCGCCAGAGCGTGCGGCGAGAAGAGGAACATTGGCCCGAGCCCGGCCACGAGCGTCGCGGCGAACCCGAGCGCGAACCTCGTCCTCGGGCGCGCGCTAGTACTACTGGCAGCGTCGCCGTGCCGGCGAAGGACCTTACTACCACTGCTACGCCACTCGCCGGCGTCCGCTGCGAGCAGGGCCGGGAGGATGAGCGCGGGTACGATCTTGGTCGCCACGGCGAGCCCCATCCAGGCGCCCAGGGCGAAGGGCTGCCGGCGCACGGCGGCCCGCACGGCGAGCGCAATCCAGAGCGCGGTCACCGCGTCGAGCCGCTGCACCGCCATCGCGCCCTGCGCGAGGAGCAACCCCGACGCGAGCCACGCACGAGTGCGAAGGCCTCGGGCGTCGGTGCCTGCCGTCCGCGCGGCGTCGAGTGCGGCGGCGATCGCCCCGACGAGGCAGAGGCCCATGAGGCCCCCGAACACGAACCCGAAGCCGCGAAGGCTGGACACGAGGAGACGGGGACCGACAATCAGCGGGAGTGCCATCGCCGGATATTCGAGCGGTACCTCGGCGTACGGGATATGCCACTTGCCGTCCGCTGGCGGAAAGGTGGAGACGAACTCGGGCGGCACTTCGCCGCGCTCCCTTCTGATGAATTCGGTGTCCGCGGGACGCCCGAGGATCATGTTCGCGCTCTCGAAATAGAGCTGCTCGTCGCCGGCGCGTCGATAGAGGCAGGCGAACGTATACCGGACGCTGTCGACCCAATTCGCCGTCGGCGAGGACGCACGCTCCCGGTAGGCCTCCCACTCGGAGGCGCCGATGCTCTGATTCAGCCAGACGCACGCGACGAGGATTGCGATCCCAATCCCCGGCCAGGCCGGCCAGGGGAGTGCACCCGCGCGAGTCATCGGAGTCCAACCTTCCAGGTACAGGCCGGGCCGAGTCGGTGTCAACGACACCGTGCGTCCGATCGAATCGGATAGACTACGCTGGCGGGCGCTCATGGTCACGAAGGACGAGGATCGCGCGACGAAGGCGATCGTCGTCATCGCTCTTCTCGGTGTCGTGTATGCCGTCCTGGCCCGGGTAGCCCTTCGCGGGTTTCCCTATTCGGGTGACGAGTATTCGTGCCTGCTGGAGGCGGAGATCTTCGCGCGTGGCCTCTTCCACGTCGCCGCGCCGCCGCATCCCGAGCTCCTTCGCGTCGATCACGTCGTCATGGATGCCTGGGTCCGGACGAAGTATCCGCCGGGGACGTCCGCGCTCCTGGCGCTCGGTGTCCGGGCGGGGGCAGCTTGGCTGGTCCCTCCAGTCGAAGCCGTCATCGCGCTCGTAGCCGTGTGGCATACGACGCGAGCCCACCTCGGAGGGCGCGCCGCGATGATCGCGCTCGCGGTGATGGGGCTATCGCCGCTCTTCGCCTTCCAGGCAGCGACCTTCTTCGCTCACACGCCGACGACCATGTGGCTGGCGCTGGCTTTCGCGGCGCTGTCCCGGTGGCTCCGGACGCGCGGCGACATCTGGCCCTTTCTCGCCGGTACGGCGATCGGGTGCGCGTTCCTCACGCGCCCCGCGGACGCGGTCTTCTTTGCGGTAGCGCTCCTCGTCTTTCGCTCGCGGCGCCTGCTCGTGGCCGTCGCACTCGGTGCGGCTCCGCTCGTGGCGGCCTACTTCGCGTACCAGGCCATCCAGTTCGGCTCGCCCTTGGCCGACGGCTATCATGCGTACGAGCCCACGTTTCGCGCCATCTACCACGAAGGGAGCGGCCACCCGATCGCCCTCCGGTACTTGTGGGACGCCAAGCAGCAGGCCAACCATCTCGACCAGTTTTGCTCGCTCGTCCAGGACTGGACGGTGCCGGGCTCGGCGCTCGTCGCGGTCGTGGGAGCGGTTGCCATCGGCAAGGCTCACGCCGCGCGTCCCATGCGCGACTTCGTGATCGCCGTCGCGGCCATTCCGGCGGTCGTGCTTCTGGTGGCGATCGCAGACCCGGACGACGGGGCCAGGCCCAGGTATCTGTCCATGGCGCTCCTCTCGATCGCCTTTCTGTCAGGGCCGGGATGGGACGCCGCATCGAAGGCTCTCGGAACGCTGATCGGTTCAGGTCTCGCTCGGGCGACTGGAGTCGTGGCACTGGTGATGGGGCCCATCCAACTCGGGGGCTTCCTCGGGGCGCACCGCATACCGGACATATGGATGCGAGACGGGATCTTCGAGGAGGTTCAGGCCCTCGGGATCGAGCAGGGGGTCGTCATCATCCGGGCCGAATGGCCCACGCGCTACGCACGGAACGGCCCTTTCTTCGATCGCCCCGTTCTCTACCTCTCCGCTCCGGCGGAGACGACCGTCGACGAGGTGGCCGCGCTGTACCCCGGGCGCCCGGTCTACGAGGCAACCGAGGGGCGACGGTGGAAGATCGTGCGGCGCATGTGAGAGAATAAGGCTCGATGATCATCCGCGCCTGTCTCGCCCTGTGCGTTCCGCTCGTTGCTCTCGCGTGCCACGACGAGGCGGCAAAGCTTCCGGCGCCGGGCCCTGTCGCTTCGGCGAGCGCGAAGACGCCCGCGTCGACCTTCGGGCGCCCCATCGAGGCCGGCGAGACGCTCTCTCTCGTCGACATCGCGAAGAGCCCCGCCCAGTACAAGGGGAAGGTCATCGCCACACAGGGCACGGTCACCCGCGTCTGCCAGGAGCGCGGCTGCTGGATGGCCATCAAGGACGACTCCGGAACGGCCACCGTTCGAATGCACGGGCACGGCTTCTTCGTGCCCACTACCTCCGCCGGAAAGCACGCTCGTGTGGAGGGGACCGTCGTCCTCATGAAGGACGGTCACGAATGCGACGAGGCCGAGGCGCTCGATGCGAAACTCGAGCTCGACGCGACCGGCGTCGAGCTCATGTGACGCGGTGAATGGCCAGCTGGGCCATTCGTGACCTCAACGTGCTCGGGGCCAGTCCGAGGATTGCTGCCGCTCCTTTCTTCCCCTCGATGACGAAGCCGGCTTGCTCCAGAACGCGGACGATGTGCGCCCGTTCGATCGCCTCGAGGCGTAGGTCGCCCGGTCGCGACACTGACGACTCGGCGGCGACGGGTCTCCGCGCGTCCATCGCGGTCAACGGTGGCAGGTCCGCTTCCGTGACGATCGGCCCCATCGCAACGATACTCGCCCGCTCGACGACGTTGGCGAGCTCTCGCACGTTGCCCGGCCAGTCATGCGCAAGCAGCCGATCGAGCGCGCCGGGGGAGAGTCCAGTGAGGCTTTTACCGAGCCTGTGTGCCTGCTCACGCACGAACCCTTCGGCGAGGGTGGCGCAATCGCCTGGGCGCTCGCGGAGCGGAGGCACGTCGATCGGAAATACGGCGAGCCGATAGAAGAGGTCCGCCCGGAATCGTCCTTCCTCGACGGCTCTCGCGAGGTCGCGGTTGGTGGCGGATACGATCCGCACGTCGACGCGCACCGGTCGGGTGCCGCCGACGCGCTCGAACTCGTGCTCCTGCAAGACGCGCAGGAGCTTGGGCTGCATCTCGACTGGCACCTCGCCCACTTCGTCGAGCAGAAGGGTCCCGCCATCGGCCAGCTCGAAGCGCCCCAGGCGTCGCTGCTGGGCGCCGGTGAAAGCGCCCCTCTCGTGGCCGAATAGCTCACTCTCGACGAGCGACGGCGAGAGCGCCGCGCAATTGACCTTCACGAGGGGGCCGGACCGCCGCGGGCTGAGCTCGTGGACGGCGCGCGCGATGAGCTCCTTGCCGGTTCCGGTCTCGCCGCGCACCATCACCGAAGTCGACGTAGGGGCGACCTTCCTGACCTGTTCGAGAGCGTGCGTCAGCCCCTCGCAACGCGAGAGCCGCGCGACCGCGTCGTCGTCCCCGCCGGCAACCTCACGGCGCAGGTAGGCGTTCTCCGCCTGGAGGCGCTCCTCGAGCGCGCGAACCTCGGCGAACAGGCGAGCGTTCTTGATGGCAATCGCCGCCTGGTGCGCAAAGAGCGCCATCCGCGGACGCTCGGCGTCGGTGAGGGGACGACGGCAGAAGGTCGCAAGAACGCCTTCGAGCGAGCCGCGGAAGGTGAGCGGCCAGCCGGCGAATGCGACGAGACCGTTGTCGAGGGCCCACGCGTGGTCGGCGATCCTGTCGTCGTGAGCCACGTCGTTCGTCCACATGCCCTCGCGCCTCTCGGCGATGAGCCCGATCTTACGGGCGCCGATCGGAACCCGGGCGTACGTGCCGTCGAGGCGGGTCGACAAGCCCGAACTCGCGCATAGCTGCATGGTCGCGTCTCCTGGCTGCACCAGCCAGATCCGGGCGAGAGCGACACCGAAGTCATCGACCAGCCCGCGCGTGACGCTGGCGAGCAACGCGTCGAGCTCGAGCATGCTCGTCATCTCGAGGGCGACTCGATCGAGGGAGCTGACCGGCGGTCCTTCGGGGCCCACGGGGAAGCTGCACGTTTACCACGCCGCGGCGGGTCGCGGGCTCCCACGACGGGGCGCGGGGCGCCGTCGCAGCAGAGAGCGGATGGAGCCCTGAAAGTGCCCGCTTGGGGGCACCGTAAGGCCGATCACGAGTCGGCACCACAATTGCGATGCCGGTCGACAAGCCAAAGGAGATCGACATGGTTCGCGAAGACCGAGCGCCGAGCACAGCCCTTCCCACGTGCAAATGCGGAACGGACCGCACTTGCCGCGCGGCCACCCCCGAGCGCGAGTACACCTTTCTCGGCATCCTCTACACGCTCTGGGGCGGAAGTTCGGTCCCCTCGCTCGTCGCGTTCAGGTGCGTCCACTGCCACGTGGTCTTCGACCGTCGCGCCGACCGGGCGACGCGTCGTGCGTTCATCACCTGACGAAGTTCACGAAGCCTTGGGGACGGTCGTCAAGGCGGGGACGGCGCGCCGCGAGTCGAGTCCGTGTCGACGGGCGCGCAGTTCTTCCGACCCGACATGACGCAGTCCTGCATCTTCGAGTCCGCCTGAAGCTGGCGGACGACGAACCAACCGCCTAGTACGAGAGCGGCCACGACGAGGAGCGACACCCATCCGAAGGCGCCGTGGGCTCGATCGGGCTCTCCGTCGCCGCCGGCGTCCTGTCCGTCGTCGACCGGATGGAGCTGGCTCTGCGCTCGCGTCGCCTTGCGCAGCTCGTCGGTCAGTCGGCCGCCCATCAGGTTTTCGATGATGGCACCCGACGATCCGCTTGGCGAGCGCGCAAGGGAACCTAGCGACCGAAGTCCATTCCCTTCTTCACGGCGGGCCGCGCAGCCATCCGGTGCATCCACTTCGCGACCGCATCGGCCCCCTCGAGGACGGCGGGCTGAAACTGCGCGACCGCGTGGAACCAGGGATAGTTCATCATATCGGCGATCGAGTACGGTCCCGCGATCCACTCGCGGTCGACCAGCCGTCCGTCGAGGACGCGAACGAGCCGTTTCGATTCCTCGAAGAACTTCGCGAACGCTCCCTCGTTGTTCGCCCTGTCGCGGCCGAACGAGACCAGCTGTGCGAAGAACGGCCCGGGCCCCCCTACCTGCCAGTACGCCCAGGAGAGGACCTCGGATCGCCGTGGCTCGTCGCCAGGCAAGAAGCGGCCCGCCTTGTCCGCCAGGTACTGGAGAATCGCCCCCGATTCGAAGACCGTGACGAGACCTCCGTCCGCCCTCTCGGTGTCGACGAGGGCTGGGATCTTCCCGTTCGGGTTGATCCGGATGTACTCGGGTGCTTTTTGTTCGTTCTCCCCGAGATTGACGAGGTGCAGTTCGTACTCCCAGCCGAGCTCGGCGAGCAGGATGGGTACCTTTTTCCCGTTGGGGGTGTGCCAGGTATATAGGTCCAGCATTGGCTCCTCAGGATCCGTACTTCACGCCGCATCCGTACGCCTTCGTCTTCGGAGTGTGCACGGGACGGCCGGCGGCGAGATCGGCCAGCGCCGCGTCCACGTAGTTGACGAGCGGGCCTTCTTGCGGCGACTCCCCCTCGCCATCCGGCGAGTTGTCGATCGCGCCCGCGTAGACGACCGTGCCACCCTTGTCGACGACGAACATGTGGGGCGTGTTCGTGGCGCCGTACGCGCGACCGACCGCGCCGGTGTCGTCGCGCAGGATGGGATGGGTCAGGCCGAAGACCTTCGCGCGGTCACGGATCTCGGCGGGCTCGTAGCCCTGCTTGCCGGGGGCGGACGAGTCGATCCCCAGCCACACGACGCCGTCGGCGATATGCCGGGCCGCGGTGCCCTTCAGCGACCCCTTCGTGTGCGATTTATTCACGAACGGGCACTTCGGGTTGAACCACTCGAGCACGACGACTTTGCCGCGATAGCTCGAGAAGGCGACGTCATGGCCGTCGAGGTCCTTGAGGGTGAAGTCCGGCGCGGGCTGGCCGACATCGACGGGAGTCGCCGACACAGGCACGGGCTTGGCCGCGGCGTTGGTGGGGGTGGCGAGGTTCCCGGGGTCGCGCGAGCAACCGGACGCGGCGGTCATGGCGAGGGCGCATAGCACCAGGCACCGGGGAGTATGCATGGCGGAACTCATAGCACCGCCCGGCCCTTCGGCGCTCCTCAGTACATGTGCGCCGGATAGCCCGCCGGCTCGGCGGCACGGGGCACTCGACGGGCGACGAGGCGTCCTGCTAGGCAGAGTGCCGGCGTGCAAAAGCTCGAAGCCGGGATTCACCACTTTCAGGCGAACTATTTCGCGTCGCATCGGGGGCTCTTCGAGCAGCTCGCCGAGGCGGGGCAGCGACCCGAGACTCTCTTTATCACCTGCTGCGACTCGCGCGTCGTGCCGAACCTCATCACGAGCACGGAGCCTGGCGAGCTTTTCATCGTGCGCAACGTCGGCAACATCGTGCCGTCGGTGGGGCGAGGGGTGCTCGGCGGCGTCTCGGCGGCGATCGAGTACGCCGTCGAGGTCCTCGAGGTGGGCCACGTCATCGTCTGCGGTCACACGAACTGCGGCGCCATCGAGGCCATCCTCGAGCCCATGACCGTAGCCCATCTGCCGTTCGTGTCGCGGTGGCTCGCGGAGTCGGAGCGCATCCCGCATCTCATCGCCGAGCGCTACGGGTCGCTCGAGGGCGAGGCGCGCATGACCGCCGCCGTGCAGGAGAACGTGCTCGTCCAGCTCGAGAACCTTCGGTCGTTCGAGTTCGTGGCGCGCCGGCTGGACTCGGGCGTGCTCAAGATGAGCGGGTGGGTCTTCAGGATCGCGACGGGCGACATCTTCGATTACGACCCCGTCACCGGGCAGTTCTTGCGGCTGGTCGGCGAGGGAGAGTCCGAGCGGGCCGTCTTCAGCTCCCGCCCACCGCCTGCGACCTAGGACCCGAGAACTCCATCGACCCGTCTTCCACGCCGCTGTACTTCAGACTCACCAGGTCGAGCGCGTAGTTCTGGTAGAGCTTCCACGGCGCCCTCGACCCTTGTTTCGGAAACCTGGCTATCGAACGCTGGACGTAGCCCGACGAAAACGTGAACGCGGGCTCTTCCGCGATCGACGAGTCGGTCTTCCGGGGCGTGCACTGCCGATACCCCTTCTTCTTCATGTGATTGAGGAGCCGGCACACGTACTCGCAGGTCAGATCGCACTTCAACGTCCAGGATGCGTTCGTGTACCCGAAGGCGGACGCCAGGTTGGGGACGTCGCTGTACATCATGCCCTTGTAGCCCATCGTCTTCGCGAGATCGACGCGACGCCCGTCGACCGTGAGCTCGACGGCGCCGAGAACCTCGAGGTTGAGGCCCGTGGCCGTTACGATCAAATCCGCCTCGAGCTCCGCGCCGGAGCGGAGCTTCAGCCCCTTCTCCGTGAAGGTCTCGATGTGATCGGTGACCACCGAGACACGGCCGCTGCGGATCGCCTTGAACAGGTCGCCGTCCGGCACGAGACACACGCGCTGGTCCCACGGGGCGTACTTCGGGACGAAGTGGGTACGGAAGTCGTAGTCGGGCGCGAGCTCACTCTTGGCGCGCCGGAGCATGAACTTCTTGGCGCGCCCCGGCGCCCTTCTGCTGAGTTCGAAGAAGAACATGCCGCGGAGCACGTTCTTCCAGCGCGAGACGCCGTACGCGAGCTTCGAAGGCAGATGGCGGCGCAGGCCGTTCGCGATGCCGTCTTCCGCCGGTAGCGAGACGACGTACGTCGGCGAGCGCTGCAGCATCGTGACGTGCGCGGCCGTCTTCGACTTGGCCGGGGCGAGCGTGACCGCCGTGGCTCCGCTGCCGATCACGACGACGCGCTTGCCCGCGTAGTCGACGTCGTCGGTCCACTTCTGCGGATGGACGATGCGCCCGCGGAAGCGATCGACGCCCGGAAACTCCGGCGTGTACCCCTCGACGTAGCTGTAATAGCCGCTGCACATGAAGAGGAACTGGCACGTGAAGCGAACGATTTCTCGCGAGGGCCCGCGCTCCGCCTCGACGGTCCACCTCGCGTCCGTCGTCGACCACGACGCGCGCTTGACCCGATGGTTGAACCGTATCTGCCGATCGACGCCGCGCAGTCGCGCCGTCTCCCGGATGTAGTCGAGGATTGACGGGCCGTCGGCGATTGCCTTGACGCCGGTCCAGGGCCGGAAGGAATATCCCAGCGTGTACATGTCGGAGTCCGAACGGATGCCGGGATACCGGAACAGGTCCCAGGTGCCGCCGATGTTTTCCCTGCCCTCGAGGATGACGAACGTCCGCTCCGGACATGCTGCCTGGAGGTGACAGGCTGCGCCGATTCCGGAGAGCCCTGCACCGACGATGGCCACGTCCACGTGTTCAATCGACATCTGGTTCACCCACTTCTCCCAGTATCGACAATAGCGCCTCCGCCGGATGGCGCGGAGTGAAACCGAGAGCCCGCTCGACCTGCGTGCGGCACGAGTGCCCGGTCGCGAGGACGCGGCCCTGGTCCCGCGCGGGGTCGATCTTGCCCTTCCACGAGAGCGCGAAGATCCCGAGCGAGTCGTCCTTGTGCGCCGTCTCGTGGCCGTACACGCCGCACATGCCGCAGCAGCCGCTCTTCACCACCTCGAGCGGCACCCCGAGGGCGCCGAAGACCTTTGCCCAGAGCGCCGGCGCCCTGGTGACCAGCGCCTGCTCGGTGCAGTGCGACAGGAGGCGGAGGGTGCCCCCCTTCCCCTCTGGCGCCTTCGCGACCGCCTTCTGCTCGGCGAGCCACTCCTGCAGGAGCCACACGCGGAAGCCCGCGTCGCCCTCGAGCTGCTTGGGATACTCGTCTCGGTAGGTGAGCACGACCGCGGGCTCGATGCCGACCAGCGGAAATCCGAGCGCCGCGACCGCACGCAATAGCTCCGCGTTCTGCGCCACGACGCGCCCGAAGGCACCGAGGAAGCCCTTGATGTGCAGCGCCTTGCCGTTCTCGAAGTACGGTAGGACGTGCGGCTCGAATCCGAACGCGCGAATCAGAAGGCACGACGCCTCGAGGACGGCGGGCTCGTAGAACGTCGTGAAGGCGTCCTGGAGCACCACGACGGCGCGTGAGTCTCTCGGTAGGCGCTGCAGATCGGCGAGGCGCGAGACAGGGATGCCGTGCCGCGCGAGCCGCGAGGTCGCGGGATCGGGGTCGAGCAAGGGCGCATCGGCGATGCCGATCACGCACGTGGTCAGCCAGCGACCGACGGGGTTGTCCATCAGCGCATTCATGACGCGCGGCAGGACGACCATGAGCGGCAGCATTCGCTCGAGCAGCGCGGTGAAGTAATCGCCGAGCGGGCGGGCGTAGCGGCGGTGGTAAAGCTCGAGGAACTGAGCGCGAAAGTCCGGCACGTCGACGCGCACGGGGCACTGCGTCGCGCAGGCCTTGCATGCGAGGCACCCCGACATCGCGTCGTAGACCTGATGGGAGAAGTCCCGCGAGCGATCGGTGTGCGCGAATCGCTGCCACAGCCGGAGCAGCCACGGGAGCCTCCCGGTCGCGCGCAGCGCCTGAGTGGCCTCGACGCCCCGGCCGGCGAGCAGGCGCAGCCACTCTCGCATCATCGTGGCCCGACCCTTGGGCGAATGGATGCGGTCGCGCGTGATCTTCGACGAGGGACACATGATGCTGTCGGCGCTGGTGTCGAAGCACTGGCCGTTGCCGTTGCAGTGGATGACCGTTGCGAGCGTGTCGCGGTCGGCCACGGCGATCTGGCGGTCGAGCGCGCCGCGCGTCGGCCCGTCGACGCGTACGAGGACGTGGCGGCTGCCGGCCGGGGTGGCAATCTTGCCTGGATTGAGCTGGTTTCTGGGGTCGAACAGCGCCTTGATGCGCTGGAGCTCGGGATAGAGGACCGGGCCAAAGTGATGCGGGACGAGCTCCGAACGGAAGCCCTTGCCGTGCTCGCCCCAGAGCAAGCCGCCGTAGCGGGTCACGAGTGCGGTGACGGCGTCGGTGATGCGGCGCACCCGCGCTTCGTCCTCGGGGTCCTTCAGGTCGAGCGCGGGACGCACGTGCAAGCAGCCGACGTCGACGTGACCGAACATGCCGTAGCGCAGGCCCTCGGCGTCGAGCAGCGCGCGGAATTCGCGCACGTACGCTTGCAGATGCTCGGGCGGGACGACCGTGTCCTCGACGAACGGCACGGGCTTGCGTGGCCCCGGTGCGTTGCCGAGCAGACCGACCCCCTTCTTGCGGAGATTCCAGAGGCTCTCACGTTCGTTCGGCTTCCACGTCAGCGCATGGCCGTGTGGCACGCCAAGGGTGCCCCGGCGGCTGGCAATCTCGGCGAAGAGCGCGTCGACCTTCGCCTTCACGCCGGCTTCGTCGTCGCCGGCGTACTCGACGAGGTTGATGGCGGCCGTCCGCTCGGCGCCGTCGTCGACGAGGAAATCGCGCACCTGATCGTAGATGACGTCCGCCCGGGCAAGGGTGAGCACCGTCTCGTCGAGGGTCTCCACCGACCCCGGGTCAGTCGCCACGAGCCACTCCGCGCTGGCCAGGGCGGCGTCGAAGCTAGGATACCGCAGAACGAGCATCGCGTGATGGCGCTCGAGGCGCGTCAGTCGCAGGCGGGCCTCGGTCACCACGCCGAGCGAGCCTTCGCTGCCGGCCACGAGCTGGGCGAGGTCGACGCTCGAGCCGTCCGAGGCTGCCGAGTGGACCAGATTGTAACCCGTCATGTACCGCCGCAGCTTCGGGAAGACGTTCACGATCTCGTCGCGGCGCGTCGTGGCGATCTCTCGCACGAGCCTGTGCGCCTCCCCCACCAGGCCGGATCGCGCGCACATGGCGTCGAGCTCGGCGCCGCCGATGCGTGCCGTGCGATGCACGATGCCGCCGCGCAGCACCACCTCGACGTCGAGGACGTGCTGGCTGGTCTTGCCGTGCCTGCGCGACCCTTCTCCGCTGGCGTCGGTCGCGACCATCCCGCCGAGGGTGGCCCGGTTGGAGGGCGAGAGATTGGGCGCGAAGAACACGCCGTGCGGCTTCAGAAACGCGTTCAGATCGTCCAGGACCACGCCAGGTTGAACGCTTACGAATCCCGCCTCGAGGTCGAGCGCGAGGATCTTGGCCATGTGCCGTGACAGGTCCATGACGACCCCGCTCGTGAGCGACTGGCCGTTGGTTCCGCTGCCGCCACCGCGCGGGGTGAGCGCAATCTCGTGGAAGCGTGGCTCGTCGATGAGTCGGAGCGCGAGGGCGACGTCCGCCGTCGAGCGCGGAAAGATGAGCGCGGCCGGAAGCACCTGGTAGATGCTGTTGTCGGTCGCGGCCGACAGGCGCGTGGCGGCGTCCGTCCGGATCTCACCCTCGAACCCGCCCTTCCCCAGCTCGCCGGCGAAGGCGGCGACGTTCGGATCGACGCTCGTGAGAGGGTCGAGGCGAGGGAGGACCGCGACGGACACGCTTGGCGGGGGGTTCTCGCACGCGAGGTGCGCCTTTTCAAGCTGGTACGAGCGCGGGGGCTGGAGCGGCGCTGCCGGCTACGCTGAGCCTGATCGCCTCGCTCCGAGGGTACAATCCAGTGGGTTCTTTCGTCGGAGGCGGCACCATGACTTACATGACGTCGGATCGGTCGCGATGGATCGCGCTGGAACTCGCCGGAGCGGTGGCGATCCTGGCGTGTGGAGGCAACTCATCCACGCTGATCCTCGCCGGTGACGCCGGTCCCGGCGGCGGCAGCGCCATTTGCGGACCGAACGGCACGAACGCATGCCGCACCGGCCAGCAATGCGACCCCGTTCTCGGATGCGTGGACTGCACGCTCGATTCGCAGTGCCCGGCGGCGGCGTCCATCTGCGAAGAGGGAGCGTGCGTCGAGTGCGTGACGAACGCGAACTGCGGCGCCGGCACGACGCCGTCGTGCTGGCCCGGGACGCACACGTGCCACGCGGCGTGCACGAGCGACCAGGAGTGCACCGACCGCGCAACGCCTACGTGCGAGACGAGCACCGGCGCCTGCGTCGGCTGCAATACGAATGCCGATTGTCCCGCGGCGGCGATGATCTGCAGCGCGACGACGCAAGGATGCGTCGAATGCGCCGTCAATACGGATTGCCCTGCCGGTCAGCCCCGCTGCCTGACCTCCAGCGGCACGTGCGTCGAGTGCCTCTCGAATTCGGACTGCGGCACCGCAGCTCCGCTCTGCAATCCGACGACGTTCCGCTGCAGCGCCGGTTGCACGACCGACTCCCAATGCCCCACGGGGATGCCGATTTGCGACGCGACGAGCGGCCAGTGCGTCCAGTGCACGGCCGACACGGATTGCTCGGGGACGACGCCTCATTGCACCAACGCCAACCGGCTCGGCGCGGACACCGGCGCTGGGCGCTGCGTGCAGTGCACGATGGACGCCCAGTGCCCGCAGGCCACCCCGAGGTGCATCCTCGATGTGTGCGGCTGACCGGCTCCCACTACGTCCCACCTATTTTCGGCCGAGGGGCCCTACCGGCTCCGCATTAAGGGATGCTCGAGTGGGAGTTCGATCGCCCGCACGTACGGACCATGACGCGAAAACACACCGCAGTCGCACTCCTCTCCACGGCGTGCGCCTCTCTTGGCACCGCCTGCGGCGTGAGCGACGGGGGGCTCGGCGAGGTCGCGGTCGACGCCTCGGGCGTCCAGAATGAGGGCGATGCGGGGCTCCCGCACGAAGGGAGCGTCGACTTCCAGGACGACGCGGGGTCCAGCCTCGACGCGGCAAACGACGCGGCGGAACCGCAGGACGACGCGGCGCAGAGCGATGCGCCCGAGGAGGCGCAGGACGACGCGTCCCGGGACGATGCGGCACAGGGCGACGCGACGCTCGGCGAAGGTGGTCCCTCGGAAGGAGGGCCCGACAGCGGCGCCCTCGGCGAGGCAGGGGGCGCTCTCGATGCCGCGCCCGACGCCAGAGACATCATGGACGCCGCGGCCGACAGAGGTCCTGTCGGCGACGCCGGCGGCGGCCCAGACTCGGGAGATCACGACGGCGCGGGGGTCCCGGAGGCGGGCGAAGCCGACGCCGGTCACGACGCTACGTCGCCGGATGCCGCCACCACCTGCGACTTCGCCGGGACCTGGGGCAGCAAGCTCGTCATCGACGTCAGCTGGACGCCGCAGGGAATCACGGGAATCCTCCTCGCTTCGGGGAGCGGCACGATCACGCAGTGGATCATGAGCACGCGCACCCTGAGCGGGGACAGCTCGACCGAGAGCGCCGTCGCGTGCGGAATCGATCTGCCGGACTTCGACGGCACGGCAATCGCCGGGGGTGAGGTCTACGGCGTCCAGTTCCCCGACTCTCTCTTCGACAACGGGTATCTTCCGACTTTCCCGATCAGCGGGACCTTCAGCGGTTCCGTTCCGGGCTCGACGTACAATACGTCGGCCGCTGCGGTCCTCCTCGGTCTCACTTTGGCCAATGCGACGACGGCTCCCTGGCCGGCGACGATCACCACCGAGGTCGACATGGACCAGGACGGGAAACCCGGAGTGACGGCAGACACTCTGCAGGGCAACGGATTCACCTACCCGCCCGTCGATGTCTTCGAGACCAACCACGCCGACGAACTTTACCTCGCCATGCGCCAGGTCACGCAGTTGAGCGGCTCGGCCAGCGACTGCAACACTCTGACGGGCACGGTGTCGATTCCCACCATCACGAGCGACGGCACGAGCAAGCCGGCTATCGACTCTCACGTCATCGGCTGCAGAGTCGCCGGGACGACAACCGACTGCAACACGACTCAGACGAGCTTCGTCGACAACACGCAGCCCGTGTTCGCTCCGAGCGGCGGGAGCGCCTTCACGTCGGTGCGAATGGCGAGCGGCTCGACGTGCGCGGGCGTACGTCAGGCGCTCCCGTAGCGAGTCACGGCGCGCGAAGGCTGAGCGGGCCGAGGTAGTCGCGCTTGCCGAGGTTGACGCCGTTGTGGCGCAGAATCGCGTACGCGTGCGTGAAGTGGAAGAAGAAGTTCGGGAGGCCGTGCTCGAGGAAGTAGTCGGCGCCCGCCATCACCTTGCCCTCCCAGCGCGGCAGGGTCACGACGCGAGTAGCCGCTCCTTCGAAGTCCTTCGCCGAAAAGCCGTCGAGGTACGTGACGACCGAGCGAACCCGCGCCCGGAGCTCGTCGAGCGTCTTCTCGGTGTCGGGGTGCGTGGGCGCCTCCTTGCCGGTCATCCGCGCCATGGCGAGCTTCGTCACGTCGCAAGTCGCCTGCACCTGCCGCGCGAACGCGAATTGGTCCGGCGAGAGACGGAATCCCAGAAAGAGGTCGGGGTCGAAGGACTTCTCCTTGGCGAACGCCGCGGCCGACTCCAGCCACTTGTCGAGCTGTCCGAGCATCTTCTTCATCTGCCCGAGGGTCTCGTAGTACATGGCGCGCATCGTTACACGAACGCGACGCCGAAGCGACGGATGCTACGTTCTTGGCCACGGCCATGAGCAAGTCGCGCCAGGTCAAGCCGATGTTCAGCCTCTCGCCGGTCGAGTTCCGGAGCAGCGAGATCGCGGGCAGAGGTGTCTTCGCCAGGCGGCGCTTCGAGCCCGGAGACTTCGTCGTCGCCTATGCCCCGAAGCAGAGACGGGTCGACGTGAGAGCCCCGGAGGCCGTCGCCGCGGCGGAGACGAAGCTCACCCTCCTGTCCGAGCAGCGGACGGTGATCATCCCCGACACCAGCGTGCCTGGCGGCTGGCTGTGCAACCACAGCTGCGAACCGAACGCAGCCATCTTCTCGGATGGGGAGGGACGCATCCAGTGCACGAGGCCTATCTCGCCCCGCGAGGAGGTGACCATCTTCTACGGGTGGGTCAGCCACAACGAGCCCCGCCGCGACCCCTGCCGCTGCGGGTCTTCGCGGTGCCGGGGCTTCATCAATTTCGATCTGAGCGACGAGGACGCGAAACACGCGCGGATCCTGCCGGACAATACGGTGGAGCTCGACGGCGTTCTCCGAGCGCGGTTCGCCGAGTACGGCGCATTCCTGCACGCGATCGGTCAAGAGCAGGCGCAAGAGGCCGTCGCCGCGACGCTCGTGAGAATCAAGTTGAGAAAGGCCGGCAGCGTCGTCTGCGCGTACTGACGTTCCTGCCGCTTCGCTTCAGTGGAAATGAACGGGAGCGCTGAGCTGGACGGTCCCGCCCCCGTTGGCTCCGGGATACATATTGCAAAATTCCGAGGTTACCGCAGTTACATGAGTGGCGTCCGCGATCTGAGTCTCCAGCGACTGATAGAAGTTCGAATCGCTCGGCGCCGAATAGACGGCCACTCCTTGCTCCGTAGCCCCAGGCGGCAGGCTGCCGGGAGCGAACTCCAGCAACACGGTGACCGGCTTGAGAAACTTCTGCCCTTCCGGGCCGAACTGGTGCGCCACGGCCAGCGGCTGCGCCTGGGTGAGGGCGGGCGCGTAGGGGTTTGCCATGATGGTGATGGTCACATCCTGCGTCAGAGCTCCCTGTGGGATACTCACCGACGTCCCGTCGCCCGATACCACCATGCCCCCGCTGGCGCCGATCGTGAAGCTGGTCACCGGGGGGTCTACCCTCGCGGCAAAGGTGGACGGATCCGGATTGCCGCATGCACATAACGAGGCAAGGCAAAGGGCATAAGGAAGGACGGACTGACCTTCGCGCATGGGACTCCTCTGTCGAAGTGTAGGGCGACACGAACACAGCCGTCCCCGATCGTGCATACCCATATGCCACGTTCTGTACGACAGCGCCTCTTGGTTAGTCTACGTCGCCATTTTACAGCAGCGACGGACTATTACTGCGACTTCGACGAGGGCGGGTACCAGTCAGGCCCGTGCGCGAGAATACCCATTCGATCGCGGAGGCTGCGGGCGGCGACCACGTCGCGAAAGATCGCGGCGTATTCGCGGAACGCGATGGACCACAGATTGAAGGTCTCGATGTTCTTCGTGAGGCCGTACTCGACCGGAGCGCGTTCGGGCTCGAAGGTGCCGAACATCCGGTCCCATACGATGAAAATACCGGCGTAGTTCTTGTCTAGATATTCGGGATTCGACCCGTGGTGCACGCGATGATGCGAGGGTGTGTTGAAGACCGCTTCGAACCACCCCGGCATCCTGTCTATCGCTTCGGTGTGGACCCAGAACTGGTAGATGAGATTCACGCCGTACGCCGTCATGATCATCGAGGGCGCGACGCCGGCGAGCGCCCACGCCGGATAGAACACGACACCCGGCCAGGGCGTCCAGGGCTGCCGCAGCGCGGTCGACAAATTGTAGTAGCGACTCGAGTGATGGTTGACGTGGCACGCCCATAGGATCCTCACCTCGTGCTCGACGCGGTGATTCCAGTAGTACGCGAAGTCGACTACGAGTAGCGCGACCGCCCATCCGAGAACGCCGGACCCGAGATCGCACACGCGGTGCGGCCAGAGGGACGTCGCGACCTTGTAAGTCACGAGGTTGATCGCGGTCGCAAAGACCAGGGAGCCGACCCCCATTCCGAGGCTCGCGTTGCGATCACGGACCTCGTAGCCGCGCGGCGTCCGGCCCGGTCGATCGACGCGCGCGAGGCACCACGGCTCGAGGAGGAGCGCCACGACGAAGAACGGGACGGCGTAGAAGGTCGGGTCGACGTAGCTCATCTCTCAGCGTCCGTCGGAGCGAGGCGCCGTGCCTTCCGGACCTCTGCTGACCATAGCGCCCACGCGATGAGGACGCCCTGAAAGGGCAGGCGAGCCCAAAGCGCCCACGTGGGAATGCCCGCGCCCAGCCCGGGGTGAATGGCCATGTTCACGTTGGCCGGAAAGACCGAAAAGTACAGGAGGACGAGACCGACGCCAGCCGCGCGCCGGACACGCGGCACGAGCAACCCCACGCCGCCGAGGACTTCGAAGAAACCGCTGATGATCACCAGTGCGAAAGGGGCGGGCAGCGACCGCGGCACGATGCTGACGAAGGGCGCGGGAATCACGAAGTGCACGATCCCGATGGCGACCATCGTGAAGGCCAGGACATTCCGGAAGCGACGGCGTCGCGCCGAGGCACGCGGTTCAGGCTCGCTACCGGGCACGTGGTCCCGCCTTTCTCCGGGGCAGCGGTCGCGCCTTGTCCCCGGGATGGGGCCGCGCCGCGCGGAGGAAGAGATCGAAGCCTTCGTCGACGCTCCTCGGAAGGGGGTGGTCGTCGGGGAACCGCGCCCCCCACTCCAGGCAGATGCGAAACATCACCCCCTCGAGTAGCGAGGCCAGCCGCTGCGCCGAGTACGCCGGAGTGAACTCCCCCTGCCGCTGCCCGTGATCGATCACTCCCTCGAGGACGCGCGTGGTCGCGGCGTCCGAGCGGAGGAGCTCGGGGTCTCGCACGGGGTTGTATGCGTTCGAGACGGCGATGGCATACCAGAGCTGACGGTCGTCGGCGATGTGACGTGCGATGGCCCGAAGCGAGCGACGCATTCGCTCGACGACCGTGCCCTTGCGCGCGAACTCGTCCGACAGCAGCGTTCCAAAGCCCGACAGCGCGTGCTCCCGAAGGATGGCGTCCTTGCTCGCGTAGTACTTGTAGAAGGTCGGCTGGCTGACGTCGACGCGGCGTACGATTTCGTCGATGGTCGCCTTTTCGTAGCCACGTTCGCGAATGACAGCGATGGCGGCCTCCGCGATGCGGCGCCTCAGATCTGCCTTCTTCCGTTCGCGGAGGCCAGGCGCAGCGGCCCGGGGGACTTCGTCGTCTTTCACCGTCCTCGTAGGGTACACGACCATTCCGGCAGCGATCGTAAAATATCTTGTTTGACATAAATCTTTTGTAGACCATAACTTTGGCTCGAAGAGGCGAGGCTCCCCTGATCTGGCTCATCAAGTTTGCGATGCTCACGATGATGCCGCGCACCGATGCCCTGCCGGGCATCGCCGACGTGGACGTGGACGGGTTTCTGCGTCGCATGCGCGTCGACGCCGAGCCGCTCTACTGGCTGGGATTGGCGGTCGGCGCGGTGGTCTTCGCGCTTGCGCCACTCTTGACCGTGGGCGTCCCCCTTCCTGCCTTCTGGCTGCCTCGAAGGTTGCTCTACCGGCATGCGGACCGGTTGGTCTCCAGTCCGGTGTATCTGTTACGCCAGGCGGTGTTCCTCGTGCGTCTCTCGGCCGGGATGTGCTGGGGAGCCGACGCCCACGTGCGGGCGCGGTTCGCGCTCGCCCCCTACGGGCCCGACCCGGGCACGTTCAGAGACCGATGAGCCACACCGCCTTTCAGCCACGCGGCACGAGGGTCGAGTTCGAAGCCGACTACGTCGTGGTGGGGAGCGGCGCGGGCGGGGCCACCGCAGCCGTGACGCTCGCGCGTGGCGGTGAGCGGGTGGCGGTCGTCGAAGCAGGTCCCTGGCGCGACCCCGTCGATTACCCGCAGTCGGTATACGGGACGATGCGCGACATGCTCGACGCATGGGGCTCCAATTTCACACGCGGACGCGCGTTCTGGCCCATCGTCCAGGGTTCCCTGGTCGGAGGCTCGACGGTCATAAACTCCGCCATCTGTGTGCGGACGCCTTCGGACGTCTTCGAGCAATGGGAGCGCGAACACGGCGTAGGCGGCGCTGTCCTTGCCGACGCGGTCGGGCACATTCAAGACGATCTGGAGCGAGAGCTCAGCGCGGAGGAGGTGCCGGCTGCATCGCTGGGTCGCCACAACCTCCTGGCCATCGCCGGCGCGGCCGCCCTCGGCTACGAGAGCCATCCGACCCGGCGCTACGTGAAGAGCTGCGCCGGCGACGGGCAGTGCCTTCAAGGGTGCCGCGGCGATCGGAAGCAGAGCCTCAACCGGAACTTCATTCCCGAGGTGATGGCTCGCTCGGGGTCCGTCGTGTCCTGCGCGCCGGTGGGACGCATTCTCCTCGAAGGCGCTCGCGCGGTGGGAGTCACCGGGCGCTTCCGCCATCCTCGCACGCGAACACCAGGCGCCGACTTCCGCGTTCGCGCGCGCAAGGGCGTGCTCGTCGCAGCCTCCGTCACGCAATCGCCCCTCCTGCTCATGCGATCGGGCGTGAAGAGCCGGGCCCTGGGAAAGGGGTTCCGCTCGCACCCGGGTGCGCCAGTGTTCGGCTCGTACGACGACCCGGTCGACATGAACACCGGCGCGACGCAGGGCTGGTCGTCGGTCGCCTTCCGGCAGAAGCCGGGCTTCAAGCTCGAGACGTTGAGCTTGCCGCTCGACATGCTGTCCGGGCGCCTCGCCGGCAGCGGGCCGACGTTGATGGACCGCCTGACCGAGTTTCGACACCTGGCGATGTGGGTACAGGCGTGCCGCGCCGAGTCCGTGGGGGAGGTGCGGATGGGATGGAACGGCCGCCCGGTCGTGCACTACACACTGACGCGGGACGACATGCTCCGCTTCCGCGAGGGCCTGCACCGCGTGGCGCAGACGCACGTGGCCGCCGGGGCGCGAGCCATCCTTCCTTCGATCCACGGCATGCCGTACAAGCTCGCGCCGAACGAGATCGACCGGCTCAAGGACGCACCGCTCGACCCTCGAGCGTACGTGGGAATTCTTTCGCACCTCTTCGGCGGCTGCACGATGGGCAAAGACCCCTCACGGTCGGTGTGCGACGGGCGCGGGCGCGTCCACGGCTACGAGGGGCTCTATATCGCGGACGCTTCGACGATTCCCACGAACCTGGGCGTCAACCCGCAACATACGATCATGGCGCTGGCTCGATACTGTGCGCAGCAGATCCTGTCCTGAACGGCGTCGCCAGACTCGGATCACCCGATCAGAGCCTGACACTTTCGCCTGCACTCCGTCGCGTCTTCGTTTCCAGGGTCGTCCGCGAGGATGAGATCGGCAAGCTCGAGAGCAGCCGCATAGTCAGCGGCCGAAAACAACATGTGCATCTCCTCGAACGGGTCATCGATCGCGCGTCCGGTGATGACGGGGGCCGCCCCCTCGATCACGCCCAGCAGAGCTCCCTCGATGCTGTTCGGCGAAAGACTGCGAGGGCGGGGGAAGACCCTCGTGCTAATCGGCTGCGTGCGCTCTTCGATCTCGAACTCGCGCGGAAGGGGCGCAGGCGGGGGCGGCCGCTCTGTGGGCCTTTCGGGCGGACGTGGGTCCATGCCAGACCCGGTCGTCTTGCGCGCGAACGCATCCATGTCGAATGGAGGTCGGATCGTGGGCCGCCCATCTTCGTCGCCACCTGCAAGCCTGGCGGCCTGGACGTTGCGCTTCGGAGAAGCCTCGTTCGCCACGATCCACTACTTTCTACCAATCGGGCGCTCAAAGCAAGGGGACCCCCTCCCCACGCGCGCTACGGACCTTGTGTCCCGACCAGGGTAGCGGGGGGCCCGGAGTTCGGGCCGCACAGCACCTGGGAGGAGCCGCAGCATGCTCCGCTCGTGCAACTGACGCCCGGGGGACAGACGATCCCGCAGCCGCCGCAGTTGTCCGGGTCGGTCTGTTCGCTCACGCAGACGCTATTGCAGAGAGTCTGACCGCCACCGCAACAATTCCCACCGCTGCACGGGACTCCCGCGGGGCACTTGCTGCCGCACGCGCCGCAGTTGTTGGAATCCGTCATCTCGTTGACGCACTGGCCGTTCGGGCAGAGCTCTTCCCCGCCCGAGCAGCAGTTCGAGTTCTGGCAGGACAGGCCCGGCGGGCAGACGTTATTGCACGAGCCACAGTTGGTCGAATCGCTCGTCTCGTCCACGCAGACGCCGTTGCACAGCGTCTGCTCGGCGTTGACGCACAGGCATGCCGGGCCCCCCGCCCCTTGCTGGCAGGTGGTGATCGGGGCTCCGTCGGGACCGCTCAGGCACGCGCTGCCGCAACCGCCGCAGTTCGCGTTGTTGCTCGTCAGATCCGCGCAGACGCTAACGCCGTCGTCGTTGCAGAGCACGAGTGCGCCGTTGCATTGAACGCCGCACGTGCTCCCATTGCACTGGGGGGCGCCGCCGGCAATGCCTGGACAAACGTGGCCGCAGTTGCCGCAGTTGTTCGCGTCGCTCGACGTCAAGGTGCAGAGGCCCGTGTCGTCGCACAGGGTGTATCCGTTAGCGCACGTGAAGCCGCACTCGCCACCATTGCAAACAGCGACCGCGTTGGGGTCGGTGGAGGCCGGACATACGCCCGCGTTCGAAAGCGGATTCGCGCACTGACCGCAATTGTTGGGGTCGATCGCCGTGTTGATGCACGCCCCGCTGCAGTCGAAGACGGTGCCCCCGCCGCAGTTTAGCGTGCACCCGCTGGCGGGTCCCTCCTCTGCCTCCCCGACGACTATACGGCAAACAGGGGTGCCAATGCCCTTGGGATCGGCGGGGCAAACGGTGCCACACCCGAGGCAGTTGTTCGGGTCGTTCGACGTATCGACACACGCGCTCCCGTTGCCGCTGCTGCAGCAGGCTGGGGCCCCAAAGTCGTCCTCCGTGCAATCGTTCCCGCAGGTGCCGCAGTTGTGGACATCAGTCGATTGATCCGTGCAGCCCGCGGCGGAGGGGCATGCGATCTCGAGTTGACCCGCCATGCCGAGGATCCCCGAGCAGCAGCTGTACGGTCCGGAGGTGTTGGTGCACGCGAGTTCGTACTGGTTGCAATTGATACCGCAGCCGCCGCAGTTTCCGTCCACTGACTCGTCGACGCACGTGCTCGTGCACAGGACGTTGTTTGCGAGGGGGCAGCACGTCGAGTTCGTACAGCTTCCATTCGGGCAGGACGTGCCACAGTTGCCGCAGTTGGCCGGATCACTGGTCTTGTCAGTGCACGTGCCCGGGGCCTCGCCGCAGAGCGTCGGAGTGGCCGCCGGGCAGCCGGAGGCACACCCCGAGTCCGTGCAAACTGGCGTTGGGTAGCTGCAAGCGGACGCGCAGCCACCGCAGTTGGCCGGATCGCTGGTCTCGTTCACACAGGCCCCGTTACATAGCGTCAGCGCTCCGCAGCAGTTCCCATCCTGGCAGGAGTTCCCCGTGGGGCACACGTTCCCGCAGCCGCCACAGTTGCTCGTGTCCGTCGTGAAGTCCGCGCAATAGAACGTGACGGGGCCGTCAGTGGAGATCCTGCACTCGTTCTTCCCGGCGGGACAGGCGCAGCGGGTGACCGTATCGTCGGGCGTCGAGTTGACCGCCGCGTTGGTCAACGTGTTGTCCAGCGTCGTCGTCGTGCAAATCGCTCCGGTGGGGCAAACCGTCCCGCACGCACCGCAGTTGTTCGGGTCCGTCTGCTCGTTCACGCAGACGTTGCCGCACGTCTGCCCTGTGATGCACGCGCAGCTTCCGGTCTGGCAAGTCTCCCCTCTGGCGCACTGAAGCCCGCACTGGCCGCAGTTGTTCGCGTCGGTCTGCTCATTGGCGCAACCGCACCGCGTGTCGCCGCCACTAGTGCACACGCAGCTGCCGCCTTGGCATACTTCACCGGTCGGGCACACGTTCCCGCAGGCGCCGCAGTTGTTCGAGTCCGTGAGCCAGTTCACACAATAATCGCCTACCGAGCACTGCACGGTGACCACGACGTTCGAGTTCGAGATCACCCCCGAGGCCCCGCTCGAGAGCGTGCATGTTGGCCCTGACTGCTCCGGTTGGAGAGCGACGTCGTAGCCCGCCCCGCTCGGCAGCGAAGTGGCGAAAGTGAAGCCCCCGTTCCCGGTGACGGTGAGGTCGTCGCCACCGTTGTCGGAGAGGACGATAGTCGAGCCGGAGGCGAGCCCCGAAACTTGCACGCCAACGGTAAAGTTGCTGGTCGAGCAGTCGACGACGATCCCGGTGACGTTCGCACCTGCGACGGTGCCGGTCCCGCCCGTGACGTTGCACGACTGGTTCGGGTTCGTGGGCTGAATTCCCACCGCAACCGAGTAGGACGCGCCGTTGGCGAGAACGGAAGGGAGTGCGAATGTGCCGTTCGAATTGACGTTCAGGGAACCCGCGCTCGTATTCAAGACGAGCCCGCTGCCCGCCAGATTGTTGACCGTGTAGCTCACGGTGAACGTGTTCGGCGTGCAGTCGACGAGGATGCCGGAGACATCGCCGTCACCCACCGTGCCGGTCTGGCCCGTGATCGTGCAGAGCTGGCTCGGGTTCGATGGCTGGGTCGTTATCGTCGCCGCGTACGGAGAGCCGCTCGTCACGGGCGCGGCAAACGTGAACGCCCCGTTGGCGCTGACGGCCAAGTCGTCCGAACCGTTGTCCGTGAGCACGAGGCCCGAGCCGGTAAGGCCTAGCACGGTGCCGCCGACGTTGAACGCGTTCGGAATGCAGTTGACCGTCACGTTCGCGACGTTCGAGGCGACGACTGTTCCGCCGCCTTGCGTCACCGTGCAAGTCTCGCTCGGAAAGGTGGGGCTGGACACGACGGTGACCGCGTAGGTCGAACCGCTGGGGATCGCCATCGGGAAGGCGAAGGCTCCGTTCGTGATGGTGATCGTGTCTCCCCCGTTGTCGTCCAGGGAGAGTCCCGGGCCCTCGACGCCGGTCGCATTGCCACCGATGACGAACGAGGTCGTCGAACAGTTGACAACGATGCCGTCGACATCGGCGCGCGGCACGACCCCGGTCCCCGCCGACACGGTACAGGTCTGCTTTGGGCTCGACGGCTGCGTCTTCACGCCAACGGAGTAGTGCGTCCCCGCGGGCACCGCGGTTGTGAACCTGAAGGAGACGGGGGACCCGGCGGACGGAAACGAGGGCAACACGGTCACGTCTTCGCTGGCCGACAGTCCGAGGCCGCTGCCGGTCGCCTGGAGAACGAGGCCGGTCCCCTTGAGGCCGTCGACCGTTCCTCCTACGTGGTATCTCGCAGTCCCCGCGTCGCCCAAGTTGACGCCCGGAAGGAGAGCGTCGGGCAGACCCCCATCATAGCCAGCCGGCGACGACTGGCTCTTGCTGAAGCATGCCGGCATCAGGAACAGACACGAGGCGACCGCCAGGACCAAACCAAAGAACGCCGAGCGCATGATCTTGCGCTCGTATCACACCCGACGCCCGAGGGCGATGCACGAAAGTTCGGCGACCCCCAAAGCGGCCGCCCCAGTGGATTGCTTTCCACATGGGGTAGGCCACCCGGGTCCTTGCGACGTCAGTCGTCGCCGTCCGTCAACCGGGCGCAGGCCCTGAGGTAGTCGTCCGGCTCGTCGATCTCCTTGGCGTCCACTTCGGCTCGAACGCCGGGATCAATCTGACTCATGACCTCTTCGAGGAGCTCCGAGGGATCGACGTCGTAGTGCTCGCAGAACTCCGACCACGATTCGTAAACCGGATCGCCCTTACGTCCTTTGACGCCCGTGATGCGTCCGTCGTCATGGACCTCGACGGCGTCAGGCAGCTCGTCATCGGCCAGAGCGAGGGTAAGCATCGTGGGTGGCAGGTGGGCTCCGACCGCTCGGCTTGCCCCGGTCGGGTCAGATCACCGCGTCCTTCACGGCCTTGACCGGCCGCGCGCGCACGCCCTTGCTGGCGGGCTTCGCCGCGAACTTCTGACGCTCCTTGGTGAATGGATTGATCCCCTCGCGCGCCGGCCGCGCGGGCTTCTTCACGACCACGAACTTCGCGAAGCCTGGAAGAACGAAGATGCCGGTCTTCTTGAGCTCGCGATGACCCACCGTCACGAGCGTCTCGATGACCTGCTTGACGTGCTTGCGTGAAATGTCCTCGCCGATCGAGTCCGTGATCGCCTGAAGGATTGCGCTCTTCGAGAGCGGCTTGTTGCTCGTCTTCTTCGCCGTGGTTGCTTTCGCCATGCTGAAACCTCCTCTTACCTCACGCATGGTTAAGGCCACCGGGCCCGTCATGGCAATCGAAATGTCCTGCCGCCCCGCCGTGAGAGCGCCGAAAGGAGCCTCGCGGCGGGCTTGACTCGGTACCCTCGCCCACCCACTCTCGGGCGCCTCGGTGCTCCGAAACATCCGCGATCCGAACATCCGCCTCGTCTACGCCGCCGCGTTTCTTCTCGGTACGGCGTACGGCATTTCGATCGCCGTGATCGCCCTTCATCTCGACGCACGCGGGTTCGACAAGTCCGACATCGGACAGCTCGCAGCGTTCTTCGCGTCGGGCATCGTGGCCATGTCACTCCCGGTGGGTGCACTTCTCAGGCGGCTCTCCGCGAAGACCACGCTGACGGGATCCTTGTTCGGATACGCCGTCTGCGTCGGCATTTTCCCGCTTCTGCACAGCTACGGAGCGATCGCACTCGCGCGGTTCTTCGACGGCGCGTTCTCGGTGGGGATCTGGGTGAGCTGCGAAACCATCCTTCTCATGCGAGCTGACGAGCACAACAAAGCTTACGTCACCAGCCTCTATGCAGTTGCGATCGCCGCCGGGTACGTCGTCGGCCCGCTCGCAGCGAAGCCCATTGCGCACGCCACGTCGTTCTCGTCCGCGTTCTTCGTGGCCGCGGCGATCGCGACGCTCTCTGGACTGCTGGTTCTGATGCGTCTCGATCGGGATCCCCCGGGCGCACACCACCGAGCAACCGGCGACGCGCGTGCCGACGCACGGGAGCCCGCGATCCGGCTGCTCGCGCGCATCAAAACGTCCTGCTTCGCGACGTTTGCCTACGGATACTTCCAGGCGTCCGTCGTCCTCTTCCTGCCTCTCTACCTCGTCGAATCGAAGGGGGTCGCGCGCGAGACGACGATTCTCTTGCCCGCCTTCTTCGCGGCCGGAATGCTCATCTTCTCGAACGCGGCAGGCCGCCTCGGCGATCGCGTAGGGCACCTGCTGGTGATGCGTGCGCTGGGGACCATCGGCCTAGGAATGATCCTGGCTTTCGTTTTCCTGCGCTCTTACGCGTCGATGCTGGTCGCCGTGTTCGTCGCCGGGGCCACGCTCGCCTCGATCTCGCCGGTGAGTCTCGCGCTCCAAGGCGTCGTCACGCCCAAACACGACTACAGCCGCTCGAACGCCATCTACAACGTATTCTACGCGGCGGGCATGCTCCTCGGTCCGCCGGTGTCGAGCGTCCTCTTCCGCCGCTTCGGGGGCGCGGGGATGCTCTACCATCTCGCTGCGCTGTGGATGGCGTTCGTCGTCTTCTCTACGATCTTCGCAGCCGACGACCCGGCCCACAACACGCCGGCGCGGCAGCCCCGCGGCATCGAGAGCCCCGGCGCATAAGCCACGTTGCGCCCCCGCGCGCGTCAATGCGGAGCGAACCTGAGCGCGTAGCTGGCCGTCGTCCGACCTCCGCTCGGCCTCGCGAAGTCGATTCCTTCGAGGACGCCCATCACGCAAATACGAAAGGCATCGCCACCGAGTGCCGTTCGTGGATGCGATACGGTCGCGCGGCCTCCGCCGGCAGGCACGAGCAGATCCACTCCAAAGGTGCCCCCGTGAGCCGGGTCATCGACCTTGGCCCAGCAGGCTCGGAGCTCATCGAAGTGCGGGATGACACTCTGGGCGATGGGAGCCTTGGTCGCAGCATCGTTGGGACCTCCGCCGATGTGAATGCCAATGTTCTCGACGGTGACCTGAGGCACGGGCGCAAACGCCGACGAGGCTGCGGCGGATTCTCCCGAGGCACTCGCTGCGAGGTACGGTGTGGCGGCCTCTTCGGGCGCGGCGGAAGAAGGCGATCTCGGCGCCGCGCCCCCGTCCGCCGTCGGAGACGTCTGTCGAGACGGCTGGCACGCAACGCAAGTTACGAGGACGGCGAAACTACGGGGGCGCATCGGTTGGCGCCAAAGTGCTCAGGCGCTGACCCGCTGGGTACTCCGCTCCTGGTACTCCTCGTAGGTTCCGCCGAAGTCGACGACGTTGCACCCGGGTCGACCGTCCCCAGGCGCGCGATCGCCGAGCTCGATCACGCGTGTAGCGAGCTTCGCGACGAAGTGGTGATCGTGGCTCACGAAGAGCAACGTCCCTTCGAACTTCAGCAAGCCTTCGAGCAGCCCTTCGATGGACTCGATGTCGAGGTGGTTGGTCGGCTCGTCGAGCACCAGTACGTTGTGCCTTCCGAGCACGATCTTGCCCAGAAGGAGTCGAGCCGCCTCACCACCCGAGAGCGCCTCCGTCGGCTTGAGCGCCGCCTCACCGCTGAAGAGGAGCCTGCCGAGAATGGCCCTAATCTCCTCTTTCGGACGACTCGTGTCGAAGCGGTAGAGCCATTCGTAGGGCGTCGTCCCCTTCCCCGTCTGTCCGAGCGACTCGTGGTGGTCCTGCGCAAAGTAGCCGACGCTGACGTCGTGCCCCCAGCGCAGCTCGCCTGCGTCCGGGGTGAGCGCGTACGGCTTCGTCTCCGCGTCGAGGTTCTTGTAGGCGCCCACGACCATCTTGAGGAGCGTCGATTTGCCGATGCCGCTCCTGCCGATGACGGCAATACGATCGCCACGGTTGACGTTGAGGGTCAGGCCGTCGAGCACTTGCTTCGATCCGAATGCCTTTCGCGCGCCGTCGACGCGAAGCACGTCGCGGCCGCTCGGCTTGTCGAACTCGAAACGCATGTAGGGCCTCACCAGGCTCGATCGCTTGGCCCCTTTCGACTCGACGATATCCTCGAGCTTCTCGATCTGTTTGACGCGGCTCTGGGCCTGCTTGGACTTGGACGCGTGCGCCCCGAACCGCTGCACGAAGCCCTGCAGCTCGCCGATCTTGCGCTTGGTCGCCTGCGCGAGAGCCTCCGCACGTTGCTGGTTCTCGTACTTCGCCGCGACGAACTCAGCGTAGTTGCCCGTGTAGATGGTGATTCCGCCGAAGTCGATGTCGGCGATGTGAGTGGCCACCGAGTTCAGGAAGTGACGGTCGTGCGAGACGACGAGGACCGTGCCGCTGAAGTCGTCGATGAGAAAGTGAATGAGCCAGTGGATGGACTCGAGGTCGAGATGGTTCGTCGGCTCATCGAGGAGAGCCACATCCGGGCGGCCGAAGAGGACCTTCGCGAGCAGGACGCGCAGCTTGTAGCCAGCGGGGAGGGTGTGCATCGCATCAGCGTGCCTCTCCGTAGGGATGCCGAGGCCGACGAGCAGACTTGCCGCCTCGGACTCGGCGGAATACCCGTCATGCTCTGCGACCACGGCCTCGAGCTCGGCCAGGCGCATGCCGATCGCGTCGTCGACCGGACCATCGAGGAGCTTTTGCTTCTCGACCATCGCCGCCCATAACTCAGCGCGACCCGCCATGACCGTGTCGAGGATCAGCTGCTTTTCGTACGCGAAGTGGTTCTGCTCTAGGACTCCGAGCTTCAAGCCTCCCGGAATCTCGATCGACCCCGTGTCCCAGTCGTCCTGGCCCGCAAGCATCTCGAGGAGGGTCGACTTTCCCGCGCCATTCGCCCCCGTCATCCCGTAGCGTTTCCCGGGGTCGAACTGGACGCTGACGTTCTCGAAGAGACTCTTGGGCCCGAAACGCTTGCTGACACGGTCGAGGACAATCACGGCGCCGTGGACGGCTAGCACGACCAGCTACGCGACGCACGGCGCGGCACTCACGCGCATAGCGGTAGGATCGAGCCCATGCGAACCTGGATGCCCGGTGTGATCGCGATTGCCGTCTCCACCCTCGCCTGCGCGTCGTCCCCCTCTGGCGCGCCATGTGCCCCGGCGGCGGCGTCCGCGCAGCCGACGGGTGACGACCTCGCGGGACTTACGAACGAGCAGCTCGCGCGCAAGCTCCTCTCTTTGACTGGGGCGGAGAACCTCGGCAAGCAAGTGCTGGACGGAATGGCCGAGAACCTTCGGAAGATGCCCGGGCTCGCGCCGGGGTTCATGGATCGATTCATGGCGAACGCAAAGCCCGAGGACCTTCTGGCCCTCATCGTCCCCATCTACGTCAAGAACTTCGACCGGGAAACGCTCGGGGCGGCCATCCACTTCTACGAGTCCAAACAGGGGCGCGCGCTGGTGGCCCAGCAGCCGATCGCCACCAAGGAGAGCATGGACGCCGGGCGCATCTGGGGGCGGAATCTTGCCGAAAAGACTCTCGCGGAGATGGGCAACCCGACACCCAAGGCACCCTGAGCGCGCGCTACAAGCCCATGCGCAGCGCGCCCCAGAGCACGGCAAGAAGCGCAACGGCGATACCGACCATGAGGCCGACGTTGGGCACGAAATACGGGTAGATGACCATGGCGGCTCCAACGGCCATCGGAGGCACGCGCCCCTGCCGGCGCCCGTACATGAAGCATCCCGAGCCGACGAGCCCGATGAGGAGCGAAGCAAGGATGCTGTTGGCGTCGAGATCCATCGGTACCGGCCCTAAGCGTAGCGCACGGCCACTTGCGGAGGGGTCTTGACGCACGCCACCCCCTGTCGGTGTACCCTCGGCTATTCATGGGAATCGTGCGCCTCGCCGTTTCGGTGTCGCTGGCCGCAGGGGCGCTCCCCGCCTGCGCCGTCGCGCGTCCAGCTCCGCCACCTCCGGCCGTCGCGATGGCCGCCGCGCCAAGTCCCATACTCGGACCCCATGCAGAGCCCACGCTCCTCCCTCGCAGCGTCCTCTTGGCGCCTCCCGACCACTCTGACGTGAAGATCAGTCCCGACGGTCGGAGCATTGGCTGGCTCGCCCCGCTTCAGGGAGCTCTCAATCTCTGGGTCGGCCCCGCCGACGACGTGGCCAAGGCGCAGCCGGTCACGCAGGAGACGGCGAGCGGCGTTCGGTCATGGAGGTGGACGTTCGGCAGCGACCGAGTCGTCTTCGCGCGCGAAAGGGACGAGGACGAGAGCGGGCACCTCTACGTCGTCGACGTAGCCAAGAAGGAGACCAGGGATCTGACGCCTGTGGATGGCGTTCGTGCCGAGCTCCTTGGGCTGAGCCCGAAGCGGCCAAAAGAGGCGCTCGTCGGCCTCAACGACCGCGACAAGAAGTTCCAAGACGTCTACCTCGTCGACATCGCGACCGGCGCCCGGAAGCTCGTGCAGCAGAACGACGGCGGGTACGACGGCTGGCTGTCGGACGACGATCTCCGCGTGCGCTACGGTGCGCGACAGAACGCGGATGCCAGCGTGGACATTCTCCGCCCTGGGCGCAGCAAGGAAGCCGCCTCTCCCCTCTTGCACGTCCCGGTGGAAGACTCGCTCGCGATCGAGGGCATCGCCTTCGACAAGAGCGGCGACACGCTCTACATCAAAGACAGCCGGGGGCGCGACACGCGCGCCCTCATCGCGCTCGAGACCAAGACCGGCAAGACCACCCTCGTCGCGCAGGATCCTCGCGCGGATGTGGGGCAAGTGCTGCTGCACCCCACCGCGAAGACCGTGGAGGCCGTGTCCTTCGACTACGACAAGCGAACCTGGAACGTCGTCGATTCGTCCGTCGAGGGCGACCTCTACTACCTCCAGACGTTTGGCGACGGGCCACCGTTGGTCACCAGCCGATCCCTCGATGAACAGAAGTGGATCGTGGCGTACGCCTACGCGGACGGCCCGACCGTCTACTACCGCTACGATCGGGATCCCGATATCCCCGGAAACCCTGGAAAGGCGACATTCCTCTTCCGAAGCCAGGATGCTCTCGAGCACGCCAAGCTGTCGGCGATGAAGCCGGTCGTCATCAAGGCACGCGACGGCCTGGATCTCGTGAGCTACCTGACCTTGCCTTACGCGGAGGACCCTCGTGACGAAGGGCGACCGAAGGCCCCCCTTCCGCTGGTGCTCCTCGTCCACGACGGACCGTGGTCTCGCGCTACCGGCGACTACAGCCCGGAGCACCAATGGCTGGTGAGCCGGGGCTATGCGGTCCTGAGCGTGAACTACCGCGGGTCGATGGGCTTCGGGAAGAAGTTCGTCGAGGCCGCAAACCTCCAGTGGGGGACCCGCATGCAAGAAGACCTGATCGACGTCGCGAGGTGGGCGATCGATCAGAAGATCGCCGACCCAGCGAAGGTCGCCATCATGGGCGTGGGCTACGGAGGCTACGCGACGCTCGTCGGCATGACGGGCGGCGCTCAGCTGTTCGCGTGCGGGGTCGACATGGGGGGGCCGTCGAACCTGCTCACGTTCATGCAGAGCATCCCGCCCTCCCAGCAGACGCACGCCGAAGGACTCGCCCGACGCGTCGGTGATTGGCGCACGGACGACGGCAAGAGGCTTCTCGCGGATCGCTCGCCGACGACGCACGTCGCCTCGATCAAGAATCCGTTGCTAATCGAGCAGGGCAAGACCGACCCGCGCGTCCCCGAAGCCGAGACCGCGCAGTTCGTCGAGGCGCTGAGAGCGGCCAGAGTCCCGGTGACCTACGCCCTCTACCCCGACGAGGGGCGCAGGCTAACGCGCACGCCGAACCGCATGAGCTTCGGCGTCCTCGCGGAGATCTTTCTCGCTCAATGCCTCGGCGGCTCGTACCAGCCGATCGGCGACGACCTGGCCGGATCGACGCTCGCCGTGCCCGTCGGGGCCCAATACATCCATGGGCTGCACGAAGCGATGGGCGCGCGATAGGAAGCGACTCGTCGTGCCCCCGTACGTCTGCGCGCTCAGGCGAGGGACGGTCTCTGCTCGGCAACCTCCCCGAAACCTCGGCCGGTGTATTGCTCGTGCAAGTTGGGCATTCGCGTCGCCATCCACCACGTAACTCGTTACAACTACGATCGCGCGGTGACTCTTCTGCCGCAGGTCGTCCGCCTGCGGCCAGCTCCGCATTGCCGGACGCCGATTCACGCGTACTCGCTGCGCGTCTTGCCACGAGAACAGTTTCTCAACTGGCAGCAAGACCCATTCGGCAACTATCAGGCCCGGCTCGTATTCCCAAAGCAAAGCGCCGAGCTCTCGGTCGAGGTCGACCTCGTCGCTGATATGACGGTCATCGACCCCTTCGACTTCTTCGTCGAGGGCGGCGCTGAGCACTACCCGTTCACCTACGGAGCGGCATTGAGGCGCGACCTCGCCCCCTACCTGGAGGTGGCGCCGGAGGGACCCAAGTTCGACGCCTTCGTGGAGAGAGCGCGCTCCGAGGACGCACGGTCCGGGCGACGGACCGTGGACGTTCTCGTGGACCTGAACCGGCGCGTCCAGCGCAACCTTCGCTACGACGTCCGGATGGAGCCAGGCGTCTTCGCGCCAGAAGAGTCGCTGGTGCGTGGCCACGGCTCCTGCCGCGACTTCGCGTGGCTTCTCGTGCAGATGCTCCGGAGACTCGGTCTCGCCGCTCGTTTCGTGTCCGGATACTCGGTCCAGCTCAGGGCGGACGAGAAGCCAGTCGACGGTCCCGCTGGCGTCTCCCACGACGCGACCGATCTACACGCATGGGCGGAGGTGTTTCTGCCGGGTGCAGGGTGGGTCGGACTCGATGCCACGAGCGGACTCCTCGCCGGTGAGGGGCACATCCCGCTCGCGTGCACGCCGGCCCCTTCGGGTGCAGCGCCGATCACCGGTAGCTTCGAGTGGGACAAGCGAGGCGATGACGACAAGGTCAAAGAGGAATTCTCCTTCTCGATGTCGGTCACGCGACTGGCCGAGACGCCTCGAGTCACGTTGCCATACAGCGAAGATGCCTGGCGCGCGATCGAGACCCTTGGCAAGAATGTGGACAGGGCTCTCGTGGAAGGCGACGTCCGGCTCACGATGGGGGGCGAGCCGACGTTCGTAGCCGCGAGCGATCCCGACGGGGCCGAATGGAACACGACGGCGACCGGGCCGACGAAGAGGCGCTTCGGATCGCGGCTGGTACAGCGGCTCTACGAACGATTCACACCGGGCGCCTTGCTGCACGAAGGCCAGGGCAAGTGGTATCCGGGGGAGCCTCTGCCTCGCTGGGCGCTGTCCTGCTACTTCCGCAAGGACGGGACGCCGATATGGGCGAATCCGCGCCTCTTTGCTCGCGAAGAAACGGGAGCGGACACTGTCGAGCACGCGCGGGCGTTCATCGCGGCGCTCGCGACGCGTCTCGGGGTCGAGTCGAGCTTTGCCGTCCCGGCGTACGAGGACGCTTGGTACTATCTCTGGCGGGAACGACGTCTCCCGGTCAACGTCGATCCCTTCGATTCAAAGCTCGACGACGAGCTCGAGCGAGCGCGCCTCGCCCGTGTCTTCGAGCAGGGGGTCAAGGCCGCCGTCGGCTACGCGCTGCCCGTCGCGCGCGACATGAAGTCCGAAGGCTCCCGCTGGAAGAGCGCACCGCTGTTTCTACGCCCAGAGCGCCTCTATCTGGTCCCCGGTGATTCGCCGATGGGCTTTCGCCTGCCGCTCGACGGACTTCCGTGGATTGCGCCCGGCGACGTACCTGGCCTTCACTGGCGCGATCCCTTCGCGAAGGTCGGCCCCCTTCCGTCGCGACAGGATCCGGCGCGTCGCGCCCAGGACGGACGGTCTTCGCCGGGCAGCGAGAGTTCTACGGCGCCTTCGCGTCTCGAGTCTTCGCCGAGCGCGGTACGCACGTGCCTGTGCATCGAGCCCCGCGGAGGCGTGCTGCACGTATTCATGCCGCCCGTAGCGTTCGTCGAGGACTACTTGGAGCTTTGCGCAGCCGTTGAAGACACGGCCGCGTCTCTCGGCAAGCAGGTGCGCGTCGAGGGATACCATCCGCCCCCGGATCCCCGGATCGGGCGCCTGCAGGTCACTCCCGACCCCGGCGTCATCGAAGTCAACATTCACCCCGCTCGTGACTGGACCGAGCTGGTGACGAACACCGAGGCGCTCTACGAGGAAGCTCGCAACGTCGGCCTGCGCGCCGACAAGTTCATGCTCGACGGACGGCACACCGGCACCGGCGGTGGTAACCATATCGTCATCGGAGGGGCGACGCCGGACGACAGCCCCGTCCTGCGGCGGCCGCATCTGCTCCGTAGCCTAGTCGCCTACTGGCTCAATCATCCCTCCCTCTCGTACCTCTTCTCGGGGCTCTTTCTGGGGCCGACGAGCCAAGCACCACGTGTCGACGAGGCGAGGAGCGATAGCCTCTACGAACTCGAGCTCGCCTTCCGGATGGTGGACGCGAGCCGCGAAAGTACTCCCCCTCCGTGGCTCGTCGACCGGCTCTTTCGCAACCTGCTGATCGACGTGACCGGAAATACTCACCGCGCGGAGTTCTGCATCGACAAACTCTACAGCCCGGACAGCGCGGCAGGGCGGCAAGGCCTCCTCGAGCTGCGGTCCTTCGAGATGCCGCCGCACGCGCGAATGAGTCTTGCCCAGCAACTCCTCGTCCGGGCGCTCGTCGCCCGGTTCTGGCAAACTCCATACACGCAGTCCCTGGTCCGGTGGGGGACAGCAATCCACGACCGATTCGCTCTGCCCCACTTCGTTCACGAAGACCTTTGCGATGTCCTCGACGAGCTCGGGCGCGCCGGGTTCGCGTTTGAACCATCCTGGTTTGCTCCGCACTACGAGTTTCGTTTTCCCGTCCTGGGCACTCTGGAGGCGCGCGGCGGGCTCGTCCTCGAGCTTCGCCAGGCCATCGAACCCTGGCACGTACTCGGGGAGGAGACGACGGCCGCTGGAACTGCCCGCTATGTGGACTCTTCCGTCGAGCGTCTCGAGGTCAAGGTACGTGGGATGGTCGGGGAGCGGCACCTCGTGGCATGCAACGGCCGGCGGCTCCCCCTTCACCCCACGGGAACCAACGGCGAGTTCGTCGCAGGGGTGCGTTACCGTGCATGGCAGCCGCCGTCCGCCCTCCATCCTACGATCCCGGTGCACGCACCGCTCGTCTTCGACGTCCTCGACACCTGGAGCGGGCGCGCGGTCGCCGGCTGCAGCTACCACGTTGCCCATCCCGGGGGCCGCGCGCACGAGATCTTTCCTCGGAATGGTTTCGAAGCGGAGAGCCGACGCGCGTCACGGTTCTTCCGGTTCGGTCATACCCCAGGGTCTCGGGCCATTCCCGAGCCGGAGCCAAACCCGCAGTTCCCGCTCACGCTGGATCTCCGGCGGTGAGACGGCTTGAGCGGCTCGCGCCAGTTTCCTAGTCTCAATCATGTGACGCTTCCCGAAGAGCGTAGAGAGTCGTCTGCGCCCGACGACCGCTGGGCGAGCGCATACCGGGTTGGACCGACCGCGAACGCGTACGATGAGCTCTTCACTTCGTCCGGAGAGCCGCGCCCGTCGTGGGAGAAGGCCGTATCGATGCTCCGGGGGCTGGGTCAGGCCGAGCTCCGCCGCAGATGGGAGCAAGCGCGGCAACTCTTGCACGAACACGGCGTGAGCTACGACGCATACGGCGACCCTCAGGGCGTGGCGCGCCCATGGAACCTTTCGCCCATACCCGTGGTAGTCGACGGACGCGAGTGGGCTGCGGTCTCCAGCGGACTCGCCCAGCGCGCACGCTTGTTGGACGCGATCCTGGCTGACCTTTATGGATCGCGACGACTCCTTGCTGAGGGCGATCTGCCGCCGGAGATGGCCTTTGCGCACCCCTCGTTCCTGCGGCCGTGCGTCGGAATCGTGCCACCGGGCGGTCGCTTTCTCCCACTCTATGCCGCGGACCTGGGACGTTCACCAAGCGGACGCATCGTCGTACTGTCCGATAGGACCCGCGCCCCGTCCGGCGTCGGCTACGCCCTCGAGAACCGCATCGTCCTTTCGCGATCGCTTCCCGAGGTCTTCCGTGAGTGCCACGTCGAGCGCCTGGCGCTCTTCTTTCGGGCGATGCTGTCCACACTCCGTGAGCTTGCGCCAAAGAACCGCGACAATCCACGAATCGTCCTTCTCACGCCCGGACCGTACAACGCGACGTACTTCGAGCAGGCGTTCCTGGCGCAGTACCTCGGGCTTACCCTGGTGCAAGGTGCCGATCTGACCGTCCGCGACACCCGCGTCTATTTGAAGATGCTCGGAGGGCTCCAGCCAATCGACGTCATCTTGCGCCGCGTACGAGACGACTACTGCGATCCACTCGAGTTGGTGCCGGACTCGACGCTGGGCGTGCCCGGTCTCGTCGAGGCGACGCGCGCGGGAGGCGTCGCTCTTGCAAATCCGCTCGGAAGCGGCCTGTTGCAAACCCCGGCGATCATGCCCTACCTGCCCGCCCTGTGCCGCAAGCTCCTCCACGAGGACCTCGCCATCGACTCGGTGCAGACCTTCTGGTGCGGGGATTCGAAGTCCCTGGCCCACGTGGAAGCCCACCTCAATCAGCTGGTGATCCGGCCAGCGTTCCCTTCTGGATCGGTCGCACCCGTCTTTGCCGGCAGCCTGTCGGCGAGCGCGCTGGAAGACCTGCGTGGGCGTATCCGCGCCAACCCTCGCATGTACGTCGCGCAAGAGTCCTTCGTCCTCTCCACCGTCCCCACAATCGACGGCGACACGATCACTCCGGCACATCTATGGATGCGCGCATACCTCGTCGCATCGGGCGACTCCTACGAGGTGATGCCGGGGGCGCTGTCCAGAGTGGGAGGCCCCGAAGAGAGCACGGCTCTTTCGCTTCGACCGGGTGGCGAGAGCAAGGACACCTGGGTCCTCGCGGGTGGACCGATCAGCAGCTTCACTCTACTCAGACCCACGAGTGCCTCCGCCGATCTCTCGCGCGGCGGCGGGGACCTCCCGAGCCGCGTCGCCGACAATTTCTTCTGGCTCGGACGATACACGGAAAGGGCAGAAGGTACGGCCAGGCTGGCGCGCGCGATCGGGACCCGTCTGTCCGACCAGGGCGGCGGGGTGGAGACGGAGCTCTCGGTGGAACTTGAGGCCCTGTTTCGGGCGCTCGAAGCTCGGGCGGGCGTCCCCTATCCCAAAGTCGATGATGGTACGGTCGGCGATGCTACGGGGCGTTCGGGGTGGCTCGTGTCCGGCGAGCGCACCTTCCTCAGGTCGGTAATCGATACCGAGGCGCCGGGAACCTTACGGGCCTCCGTCGCCGCGGCCCATCGAGTCGCGCGAACGGTGCGCGACCGCGTGTCCGGCGACACGTGGAGGGCCATAGCGCAGGTAAACCAGGAGCTTCTCCGAGGAACCGGGGTTACCGGACCGAGGGCCCTAGCGGCGCACCTCGATCTCATCAACCGTGTCGTCCTCGCGCTGGCCGCCTTCAGCGGGGTGGCAATGGACAGCATGTCTCGCGGGCTCGCCTGGCGCTTCCTCGACGCCGGACGCAGGATTGAGCGCGCCATTCACATGACATCGCTCTTGAGGGCGACCGTGGTCCGCGCCCGTGCCCCGGAGGGGCCTGTCCTCGAGGCTCTGTTGGAGGTGGCCGACAGCTCGATGACTTATCGCCGCCGATACCTCGCGACGCTCGAAGCGGCATCGGTGGTCGATCTCCTGCTGACGGACGAAACGAACCCTCGGTCGGTACTGTTCCAGGCCGATACGCTCGGCGCTCACCTCGACGCGCTCCCCCGCGAGCCCGGTTCGCCTCGCTCACCTCAGCAGAGACTGATTCTGGAGGCTGCGGGGCGGCTACGACTGGCCGACGTGAGCGCGTTTTGTATCGTCGACGAAACGGGCGAGCGGCCCCGATTGTCCGCGCTCCTCGAGCGCCTCCGAGAGGTCTTCCCGGAGCTTTCGATTTCACTGTCGAGCGTTTATCTAAGTCATGCGACCGCCGCGCGACAGCTACAAGGCGACGCATGAGGCTCCGTGTCGTTCACGCCACCGACTACGAGTACGAGCAGCCGGTCACGACTTCGTACCACGAACTCCGCGTCACGCCGCGAGACGGCGACGCGCAGGTTCGCCTGTCGCATCACGTCGAGATAACTCCTCTACCGGACGCACTGACGGTCAGGACCGACTTCTTCGCGAACCGCACCCATTACTTCAGCCTCCATCAGCCTCATCGCTCGCTCCGGATCGTGGCCACGAGTGAAGTTCAACTCGAGGGACGTCGGCAGCTGCCTCTGGCCACGCGCTCGCGGGGGTGGGAAGAGGCGCGCGGACGGATTGCCTCGGATCGGAGGCCCGAGATACTCGATGCGTATTCGTTCGCATTCGATTCAAGCTACGTACGCGCGGCAACGGGCCTTCGCGATTACGCTCTGGGGTCGTTCCCACCCGGTCGGCCGTTGCTGGAAGCCGTGCGCGACCTGACGAGGAGGATCCACGAGGACTTCACCTACGATCCGAGTGCGACGCAGATCTCGACTCCGTTGGCCGAGGTGCTTCGAAATCGCCGCGGCGTCTGCCAGGACTTCGCGCATCTCCAGATCGGGTGTCTGCGCTCCCTCGGCCTCCCCGGACGCTACGTCAGCGGCTACATGATGACCAAGCCACCCCCCGGCCGCTCACGGCTCGTGGGCGCGGACGCATCTCACGCCTGGGCATCGGCCTTCTGCCCCGACGTAGGCTGGGTCGACTTCGATCCAGCGAACGACGTGGTCCCCTCGGACAACCACGTGACGATGGCTTACGGCCGCGACTTCGGCGACGTCACCCCCGTTCGCGGCGTGATTCATGGTGGCGGGCGGCACGTACTGCGCGTATCGGTGGACGTCGCGGACGTGCAAGGTCGCTAGGACCGCCCGCGCCGTAGAAGAGCACACCACGCCTCGGAGCTGAAGGTCGCGGGCTCGGTGGTCGCGCAGAAGTCGGCAATGACGGAGAGAAACCGCTCCGGATCGCTGTGGTGCGGGAAGTGACCCGCATTCTCGAACGTCTCCAGCCTGCTCCCCGGCAACGCTTGGTGAGCAACGACGGCATGGCTATGGGGAATCACGCCGTCCCTCTTCCCCCACACGATCATGGTCGGCAGTCCGCTCGCCAGATACGCGCGGTCGAGCATCGTGACGTGCTGTCCGCGCCAGTCCACCGCGGCACGCACGGTGCGCAGGAACGCCTGGCGCGCGGCCAGGTCCGGCAACGCGTCGAAGACTCGGATGAGATCGTCGGCGTCGCGCCCGATGTCGGTCTCGAGCCGTCGTAGGAGGTGAAACGCACCCCGGACGGCCACTCGCGTAACGCCGAGGCTGAGGATAGGAAGGGCGAGTCCGGCATTGGACGCCGCGGCCATGCGCAATAGCGGATGCACGCCGCGAGAGACCCCGCCGGTGCTCACGAGCACCAGCCGCTCGCAGCGCTCGGGGTACTGATAGGCGAACTGCATCGCAACTCCGCCCCCCATGGAATGTCCGACTATGGTGGCGCGCTCCACACCGAGGATGCTTAGGAGGTCTCGCATCCCGTTCGCGTACGCACCGACGGCGTAGTCGGCGCGAGGCTTGTCGGAGGCCCCGTGCCCGAGGAGATCCGGCGCGATGACCATGTGGTTTTGCGCGAGGGCGGGGATCACCTCGGACCACGTGGAGGAACTGTCTCCGATACCGTGAATCAGAAGGAGCGCGGGGCCCTTGCCCATGCATATGAAAGCGCGCTTGTAGCCGTGTACGGTCCGAAACTGCACCTCGCAGTTCGGCCGCGCGTCGGGTCGCGCGCGCGCGGTACGTTCGACGACGCTGGCTACCACCTCTCGGCTAGCTTACAGGCCGTTGATTGCAGAAAGGTTTCGGGCGCCGAGCGTAGAAAGGGTACCAGGCTTCAGATCGTGACCTTGTACTCCGCGACGGCGTCGAAGTGGAGCACGCGATTGCACGCCGTACCCGACCCGAGAGAGCCCCGGCAACCCTCCTCACCGCTGAATCGAGACCGGTGCAGGCGAAGCGCCTGGATCACCGCTCCCGTGACGTCGTGCCCTCCATCCGTGCAGTTGGAATCACCGCATGGGACGAGAAACAAAGCGGGCGCGCTCGGCACGACGATGCGACGGATGTATTTGGGCTGCATGACGGCCATGCTGCCCGATCGCTCCTCGATCTCGAGGCGAAGGCTCACCAGATCAGGAACCTCGGCGGCGAGCCTCGGGGCACTGTTCTCGCGCTCCCTTCGGTCCGCCGCTCGCTGCGCCGCGGCGCTCTGCTTCCCATATCGGTGCAATCGAAGCCTCCTCGGTCGGGCACATATAGCACCTCAACGTGCAGGCGCGGCCTCTTGCTCCGCGCGCGGCGGGCGCAAGGTGGGCCCGGTCGTGCTCGTACTTCCGTCGGCATTGACGACATCCCCGGCTTCCACTGCCGCAACGGCCTGCGGGGCGGGTGCGGGAACCGCGGCGCCCGTTTTATCGTGCCATGCGCCGGCAGCAACCCACAACCCGCCGTCCGGCGCGCGGACGAAAGCCCAGGGCGCGAACGTCTCGCCGGCCGGCGCGTTCACCCATCGCCCCGGCATCCACGCCCATCGTCCTCGACGCCACGTCCATTCGCCGTCGAGCCACACGGCGGTAAGACTGGGGCGAGGTGGGAGGACCTCGACGCGCGCGGGAGGCGGCGGCGTGTCGACCTGCACGAGCGCGCTCGTGGGTTGCGCCGTATAAGGGGGATGTGGGAGCGATGACGTGCACGCCATCGCGATGCCGGAGCAGATGGCGGCGGCAGCGCGCATCGTGAACGCATTGAAGCACGCGGCCTCGCCCGCAGGCGAGGCGGTCCGGAGGAGAGCCGAACGGTTCGTCGCGATTGCCGTCGTCGTCACCCCCCTGTCGTGCGCGTCGATCCCCGACGGGCGGTCCGCCATCGACTCCGTGGACATCGTGGGCAGCCACTCGGTCCCCGCCGAAGAGCTGAGCGACAAGCTCGCCACCGCCGCCAGCCCGAAGCTCGTGGGTCTCTTCCGAGGTATCGCGTACGACTACGAGATTTTCGACGCCTCTGCGCTGCAGAGGGATCTCGCGCGGATCGAGAGGTACTGCCGCGGACACGGCTTCTTCGAAGCGCATGCACGGGCGGCCCGGGTAATACGGATCAGTCCGGACCACGTGCGCGTCCAGATCGTGGTCGACGAAGGGACGCCCATGCTCGGACGTCGCCTTCGGATCGAGGGGCTCGACGGGCTGCCACAGACAATCTCGGACGACGTGTGGCTAGCGGCGGTGAAGGCACTCCCCGAAGGGAAACGCTTCGACGAGGATGCCTACAAGAAGGCGCAAATTGCCATCGCGCGCGCACTCACCGACAACGGTTATGCGCACGCTACCGTCGAGTCACACGCCCAAGCGGACCTTTCGACGCACTCGATCGACTACGCGTTCACCACACGGCCAGGGGGGCCCGCCGTCTTCGGTGCCATCACGATCGAGGGTCTCGATCCTGACGGCGCGGGACCGAGGCCTCAGGAGATCGGAGAGGCGCCGTTGCGTCGTGCGATCGCCATCGAGCCGGGCAGGCCCTACTCCACGGCGGCGATCGAGGCGGCGACCCAGGCGCTGCTCGACCTCGAGGTCTTCACTGCAGTTCAGGTTCTTCCCGGGTTATCCGACCCATCCGCGAGCGTTATCCCCCTCGATGTGAAGGTCGAGCCGACGAAGCTTCGCGTGATCAAGGTCGGCGGTGGGGCGGAGTTCGACGAGATAAAGACGGAGGCGCACGCGCTGGTCGGCTGGGAAGACCATAACTTCTTCGGCGGCCTACGCGACTTCAGCGTCGACCTCACGCCAGGGGCGGTCTTCTACCCGCTTCGAGTCAACAACCTCAACTCGCGACCGCCGGTATCGCAGATCCTTCCGGAGGAACGCCTGCGTCTGCAGCTACTGCAACCAGGGTTCCTCGAGCCGCAGACGAGGCTTTTCGTTCGGCCCGAGTTCAATGTTTATCCTTTGCTCGTCGAGACCAATCCCCAGCCAGGCACTCCGGTAGTCGGGTACGTCGAGCCCAAGGGGACCGTGGGGGCCGATCGGCGCTTCGGCAAGCATTTGCTCGTAAGCCTCGGGCACAATGTTCAGGGCGAGATCCCTTTCTCCTATACCAGTCAACCATTGAACCCGGCGCCCCCGCAGGTGCTTCTCTCGTTTCCGCAGCTCGTGACCAAGCTCGACTTTCGGGACGATCCCGTCCACCCACACGCGGGTATCTACGCACTGAACGATTTCCAGGTGGCGGGGGGGCCCTTCGGAGGAAGCTCTCAGGACGTTCGGATACAGCCCGACGTGCGCGGCTACGTCCCCATCGGGCGGCACGTGACGCTGGCCGTTCGCGGATCTCTCGGCTTCCTCTTTCCCGTCTCCGGGTCCTCGAGCGGAAGGACTTCGGGCAATCCGTGCGGCAACAGCTACGGCGACTACGTGCGGTACCACCTCGCCGATCCGAACTGCACGACTGCCTTGTCGGAGCCAACATCGAGTGCGGCCGACGAGCAAGCCTTGAATCAAGCCGACCGCGACGTCGAAACGGTCTATTTTCGCGGATTCTTCCTGGGCGGACCGGACTCGAATCGTGGGTTTCCCCTCCGGGGGATCGCCCCCCACGGCATCGTCCCGTTTCTCAATCCGGCGACCGCGACGACGCAAGTCCAGCTGTGTGTCGACCCAACAAGCAAACAGTACAACCCGGCATCTTGCTCGATCCCCATTGGCGGTTTCACGCTGTGGCAAGCTTCCGTCGAGCTCCGCTTCGACATTCCCGGCCCCGTCGATGCGGCCGCCTTCTGCGACTCCGGGGACGTCTCGCAAACCGTTGGCTTGAGCGGTCTCCGGTGGACCTACCTGCACATGTCGTGTGGCGTCGGTGCGCGTTACGATACTCCGGTCGGGCCGATCCGTCTCGACATCGGATACCGCATTCCAGCATTGCAAGTGTTGGGGCGACGGAACGAACAGGACGTCTTCGACGCGGATCCGACCCAGGGATGCCCGCCACGGTTATTCGGGTCGAACGGCAACTGTACGAGCGGCGTCCCGGCCGCCGTGGCCTTCGGAATCGGTGAGGCGTTCTGATGCGACGGACGTCGCGCGCCGTGCTCAGGGCCTTCGCGACGGGCGTCGTCTTTGCCGTGGCACTCGGCGCCGGTGCCGTTCTGCACTTAAACTTGCCCATCGTGCGACGGCTGATCGTCGAGCGCGTCAATCTCATCCTCGCGTCGAGCCTCGTGGGACACGTCCGGATCGGGCACGTGGACATCCTCGGGTGGACGAGCGTGGAAGGACTTGATGTCGTCGTCGACGACCGCGCGGGCCATGAGTTGCTCCGACTCGACGGCGTGCGGGTACACCTCTCCGCCTACGGCCTCGTGCGGGCGCTCTTTCGCAATGGCGATCTCGTCGTCGATCTTCCAGACCTTGCGATGTCGCACGCCGACGTGAACCTGGATGCCGATGACGACGGAACGCTCCGCATTGCACGAGCCTTCACGGCGCCGCGGCCCGCGTCGCCGCTGGGCCCTTCGCGAGGCGTGCGCTTGACGCTCGCGCACGTTCGGATCGGTCACACCTCTATTCACGGACAAATGAGCGGCGCGCCGCCGATCGACTCGAACGTCGACGACCTGGAGGGCTCGTTTCTCGTGTCTCCCGGGTCGCTCGAGATCCACGCGGACCGCCTGAAACTCGCCCTCCGGAATCTACCCGGCGGCGCGCAGGCCCAGGGGGCGATAGAGGCTCACCTGGCGCAGCCATCCCCGCACGGTGGAGATCGCGCTCTGCGAGTCTCGTGGCAGGGAACGGTGGGCCGCATCGCCGAATCGGCGCGCGTCACGTACGACGCCGGCGAGATCGACGCGATGCTCGATGTACCGGCGGCAAATTCCGACGACCTCCGTACGCTTTGGCCGAGGAGCCCGATCGTCGAGACGGCGTCCGTCCATGCAGAAGCACGCGGGACGCTGCGTGAGCTGCACTTGCACGCGCGGACGTCGGTGGGCGGTGGCGCGGTCGAGATCGACGGTCCGGTGACGATCGCCGACGAAGTGCACGCCACCCTGCACGCGACGGCGCAGTCGTTCAACGCCCACGCCGTCTCAGCGTCGGCGCCGAAGACCCGTGTCGACGCATCGGCCGATATCTACATCGTCTCGACGACTACGAAGGCCGTCAACGGTAAGGTCGATCTCGAATTCGCCGGTGGCAGCGTCGCGTCGACGAACGCGCCCCCCGCCACCCTACGCGGGGAGTTCGCCTATGATCCGGCAACCCCGGACAAGATCACCGTGAACGCGACCGTCGCGGTTCACGAGCCCGGCGCCCCCGTCGGTCTTGCCCTACGGCTAACGCCGAAGAAAGGATCGTACGAGCTTGAATTCGACGCGACCGCGAGAGCGAGTCTGGCGGCTCTCTCCCGCTTCGACCGAGGCATGCAGGGCAGCGCCAGCGGACGGGCTCGAGGGACACTGGACACGGGAAGCGGCCGGATCGACGTGCGCCTCGACGCAAACGCGAGCGAGCTCCTGGTCGCAGGCGTCCACCTCGGTACCGTCAAAGTCGCCGCACATGGGACAGGCAATCCGTTGTCGCCCTCGATCGACGCGGAGCTCGCGGGCGAACAGCTCGACATAGGTGGATTGCACTTCGCCACCGTCCGCGCCGAGGCGCACGGACCGCCCGCACGCGCGCCCGTAAGCCTGGCTCTTCTGGGGGACCGCGGAGACGTAGACGCCCACGCGACTCTCTCGATCGATCGCGGCGTGACGCTGCGAGACACCATCGCTTCGATCAGAGCTGGCGGAGAGCGCGTCGTCGCACGAGCTCCCTTGATCCGCCTCTCCAAGGCGGAAGCCGCAATCGACGATCTCGATGTGGAGGGACTCGGCGCCCCGCTACACGCCCGCGTGCGTGACGCCGCGGGCGAGCTGTATTTCGGGGCGCGGAGCACGGGACTCGACCTCGAGCGGCTCGGGCATTTCATCCACGTCGACGCCATCGCAGGCGGACGGCTCGCGCTCGATGTAGACGCGACCGTTCACGAAAAAGGATTCCGGGGGCGAGCGAAGATCGACCTCTCGGACGTTGCGTTCGACGGATGGACCGACGCCGCCGCGCACCTCGATGCCCGGTTTGACGAGAGGCATGTCTCGGGCCGGTTGACGGCGAGCGTTGGTGACGTCGGGACGCTCGAGGTGCAGTCGTCCACGATAGAGGTCGGGGGCACCGAGCCGCTAGAGTGGTCGTCGTGGAAGCGAGCGTGGGGCGCGCTCGACGCAACTGTGCACGTCGATCTCGCACGACTAGCGTCGCAACTGAGCGAGCTGCCCTTCGACGACGTGGGCGGAACGGTAGACATCAAGGCCCGCCTGGAGCGCGACTCGGTCACGGACAACACCCCGGAGCTCGACGTAACGGCATCCACGACACACTTCCTCGCCTCGAGTACGAGGCTCCCGAAGCCCTGGAGGGTCGAAGGCGTGGACGCCAGGGTGCATGGGCGAGTCGACGGCAACACTGGACAGACGTCACTCGAAGCCCAGGCAATGGATGCCTCCGGTGCGCTCGTCTCGGTGACGGCAAAGTCGGATTCGGTGCCATATGCCCGGATCTTCGAGACGGACGATCGCCTCCTCGAGATCCTCCGCACGATGCCCTTCCAGGCGAGGATCGCGATTCCGGAACGCGAGCTCGACGGGCTGCCGTTCGCCCTCCGGACCAAGGCGGCTCACGGTCGGATCGCCGCCACCCTCGATTGGAGCGGGACCGTCGTTCAGCCGAAAGTCGACGCGAATGCCACGGTCCGGGGAGGGCGCACGGACGTCAGCGTGCTCTCGCTACCAATCGACGCGGACCTCGCCGCCCATTACGACAGCGCGCACGGAGACGCGACGCTTCGAGCCACCTCACGAGACCGGAATCTCCTGGACGCGAAGGCGCACGTGGACGCTGCGGCCGCCGATCTCCTGGAGCGCCTCGGCGGAGCTCCCCTTGCGTGGGCAGCGTCGCTACAGGCACACCTCTCGCGCTTTCCGTTGCAAGCTGTCGGCGTCTTCGACGTGCGCCAAATCGCGGGTCACGCAAGCGGTGACATTGCGATCGATCGACTCCACGACGACGCCAGAGCGAAGATCGATCTCACCATTGACGATCTCCGCGTCGGCGACGTCGCTTGCCGTGGGGCGCATGTCCAGGCAGCGGTGGATGGTCATTCCCTAGACGCCCTGGCGAGGGTCGAAGAGGAAGACGGGTTCGCGGAGGCACACGCCCGGGCAGGCACGCACTGGGGGACGGCCATCATGCCCTCGATCGATCAGTCCCAGCCGAGCGACGTATCCTTTACCGCGCACGAGCTCCGCGCCGAGCTCCTCCTTCCGTTCGCCTCCGGAGTGTTCTCCGAGCTCGACGGGCGCCTCACTGGCAGCGTGCGCGTCCAAGTTGACCCCATCGCGAAGACCATCCATCCACGGGGAACCATCGCTCTGAGGAGCGGCACGTTCGAGCTTGCCAAGCTCGGTGGCGAGTTCCACGAGGCGTCAGCCGAGGTCGTCCTCACCCCGGATGGGGTCGTGAAGCTGGAGGATGGAACGGCGCACGGCCTGAGCGGCCGAATCCAGCTGGCGGCCACTGCCCGGTTCGACGGGCTCGCCTTCGGCGGCGCCCGCGCTGTGGTGCAGATCCCGCCCAGGCAGGCGATGCCGCTCGTTTTCGACGGCGTCCAGGTGGGAATCGTCGACGGCCGCTTCGACGTCGCGGCTGCTCCCTCGCCCAATCACCGGGAACTGGACGTGACTGTCGATGTCCCGACGATGCACGTGCAGCTTCCGACAGCCTCGAGCCACGACGTGCAGCCGCTCGGCGGAATCGATGGCGTCGACGTCGGCTTACGCCACGGCCCGATCGAGTTCGTGCCGATGACGCTCGATTCGGCGGCAGACGCTACGCCGGAAACGGGGAGCTCGGACCGGATGCCCGTGAAGGTCAGCGTGCGCCTCGGCGGCGACGTCGAGGTGCAGCGTGGCACGGACCTCGACATGCGCCTCGACGGGGCGCCCACGGTCATCCTCGGGTCGGGCGAGGCGCATGCAACGGGACAGATCCGGCTCGCGCGTGGAACGCTTGACGTCGAGGGCAAGCGCTTCGATATCCAGGGCGACAGTACGGTGACGTTCGTCGGCAACGACGCGACGAATCCTCAGGTCGTACTGACCGCGGGGTGGGTGGCGCCGGACGGAACGAGCGTCTTCGCGGACTTCATCGGCCCGCTCAAGACAGGCAAGGTGACGCTGCGTTCCCAGCCATCCCGCTCGCAGAGCGAGATCCTTGCGCTCATTCTCTTTGGAACTACCGACGAGCAAGCATCTTCAGGCGCGACGTCACCTCAGGCCACCGGGGCCGTGGGCTTGGCGGGCGGTGCGGCGACGGCGCCCATCAACCACGCGCTCGGTGGGGTCAATCACATGCTCGACAACTTCGGCCTCGCCGGAGGGCTCTCGACCAAGATCGACACCTCGACCACGAGCCCGCGTCCCGAGGTCGAGCTTCAGATTGCGCGAGACATCTCTCTTCAGGTTGCCTGGGTACTCGGAGTGCCCCCTCCCGGGAGTAACCCGGACACGACGCTCCTCACGCTCAACTGGCGCTTCCTGCGTCAATGGTCGCTCGTGACAACCGTCGGAGACGCGGGCACGTCGATCGTCGACCTTATCTGGAAGCAGCGGTATTGACGGGTCGATGGCCGGCGACGAGCTGCTGACTTTCGCGTTGGTGCTCGCTTTCGCCGTGCTCGTGACTGCGCACATGACGCTCGTGGCCGGCCTTGCCGGGTACGCTCCGCGGTGGCGCGCCGCCGTAGCTCTGATCGCCGTTCCGCTCGCGCCTTACTGGGGATTCAAGACCCGCATGCGCGGACGGGCTGTTCTGTGGGTCGCGAGTGCGGCCGCCTACGCGGTTCTGCGACTGCTCGCTGCTCGTTTCGCCTGACCGTCCGGTTGCTCCGGAATATCCTGCCACGCATGCACCAACCTCAGACCGTGCACTTGATCGGAGGTGGGCCCGGAACGCTTCGGGCGCTTCGGAGACACTTCCGCGCCGCACTCGAGGGGGTTGGCACTGGGCGCCCGCTGGTCGCGTACGTCGGCGCCGCAAGTAATGACAATCGCGCCTTCTATACGATGATTCGCGGCGGCCTTGCCCTGTCGGGAGCTCGCTTCCGGATGGCCAAGATGGCGTCCAGCCGCGCATCGGCCGCCGACGCCCGCGCGCTCCTAGAGGAGTGCGACCTCGTCTTCGTCTCCGGCGGCGACGTGGACCACGGCATGCGGGTGCTGCGTGACAAGGACATGGTGGCAACCTTTCGCCGATTGGCGAGGGCGGGCAAGCCGATGTTCGGCATCAGCGCGGGGTCGATCATGCTCGCACGGGAGTGGGTGCGCTTCCCCGACGACGACGAAGCGAAGGCAGAGCTTTTCCCGTGTCTCGCGATCGCGCCGGCCTATGTAGACGCGCACGCCGAAGCCGACGGCTGGAGCGAGCTTCGGATTCTGCTCGGACTGCTCCATCGCCGCGGCGACCGAGACGTCGTCGGCCACGGGCTCACCCGAGCGGGTGGACTGCGGGTGACGCTCGACGGCGACGACGTGACGATGCACGCGATCGGGACACCGATACCTCGCTTCGTCGTGCACCGGGACCAGGTCGTCCCCGCCGCGGCCGTCCGCTGATGTTCTCCAATTCCCCGGTCAGCTCTCGAGCCCAACCGGGCGAGCCCTTCAGGCGACCTCGAACAACCCCGCGGCGCCCATGCCCCCGCCAATGCACATCGTGACGACGACGTATTTCGCCTTGCGACGTCGCCCCTCGATCAAGGCGTGACCGACCATGCGAGCGCCGGACATTCCGTACGGGTGGCCGATCGAGATTGCGCCTCCGTCGACGTTCAGTCGGTCCATGGGAATGCCGAGCTTGTCCCGGCAATATACGACCTGGACGGCGAAGGCTTCGTTCAGCTCCCACAGGCCGATGTCGTCCATTTTGAGTCCGTGCCGCTCCAGGAGCTTCGGGATCGCAAAGACCGGTCCGATACCCATCTCGTCGGGCTCACAGCCGGAGACAACGAGACCGCGATAGATCCCGAGCGGCTCGATGTTTCGCTGCTGCGCAAGCTTGGAGTCCATGAGCACGCAAGCGGAGGCGCCGTCCGACAGCTGACTCGCATTGCCCGCGGTGATGAACTTGCCCTGGACGGGGTTGAGGGCAGCGAGCCCCTCGAGAGTAGTGCTCGGTCGATTGCCTTCGTCCTTCGACACGGTTACCTCTTGAAGGCTGGCGGAGCCCGTCGCCTTGTCGACGACCTCGGCCTTCGTGGGCAAAGGCACGATTTCGTCGTTGAACCTGCCTTCTTTCTGGGCGGCGGCGGTGCGCTGCTGGCTGACGAGAGCGTACTGGTCCTGCGCTTCGCGACTCACCTTGTATCGCTCCGCCACGATCTCGGCCGTCTGGATCATGGGGTACCAGAGCGCCGGCTTGTGCTGCATCAGCCACTCTTCGGCAATGTCGTTGATATTGAGCTTCGGCTGCACCAGGCTGATGGACTCCACACCGCCGCCGACCATGACTGGCACACGGTCGACGATAATGCGCTGCGCAGCCATCGAAATGGCCTGCAGCCCGGACGAGCAGAAGCGGTTGACCGTCGTACCGCTCGTCGTCACTGGAAGGCCGGCGCGGATGGCCGCGTTGCGGGCGACGTTATGCCCTGTGGCCCCCTCCGGCAGCCCGCAACCCAGAATGACGTCCTCGACTTCAGCGGGGTCAATCTTCGCCCGCTTCACAGCCTGCTCGACGACGAATCCCGCGAGGGTGGCGCCGTGCGTCTTGTTGAACCCTCCCCGAAAGGCCTTTCCGATACCGGTACGTGCCGTCGAAACGATAACTGCGTCGACCATCGTGACAACCTCGCTCGATGTTGCTCAATGTTGAATGGTTCTGGCGTTCGCTAGAGGCAACCTAGCACACTAGGTCACACTACAATTGTAGGTTACGCAAGAGCTCGTGCCATGATAGCGTTCCGCCTTATGCCCAGTTCACTTCGTACGAATCTCCGCAGTCTCGCCGACTCTTTCGCTAGCGCGGTCCTCGACGCCATTCGTTCGGCCTCTCTCGACGAATTGCTCGTCGACGCCGGTGCCGGTCGCGGACCAGGTCGCCCACGCGGGTCCGGCGCACATGCTCCGGGACGTGCCGCGGCCGGCACGGTGGGCATTCCTCCCAAAGGTCGCCGAGCGGGTCGCCTCGCGCGCCGCAGCGCTGAACAAATCGTGAGGGCCCTGGACGGGGTCATCGCCCTCGTGAAGAAACACAAAGGCGGACTGCGAGCCGAGCAGATTCGGGCCGAACTGGGAATGCAGGCCAAGGAGATGCCGCGCGTTCTGTCCGAAGGCCTATCAAAGAAGAAGCTCAAGAGGCGTGGGCGCAAGCGGGCCACGACGTATAGCGCGGCGTAGCCTTGTTCTGACGGATACACGCTGGGGCAGCTGTCGAGCCTCTCTTTTTCATTTCATCTCAATCGTCGGGACCATGAGGACGGAGTCCGACGACGCGGACGGCACGGAGCCTGTCGAGATCATCGCGGAAGGGGTGGATGCCGCAGGCGCGATCATCTGCGTCCCGCGGGCTCGGCTCCCCACGCTCCGCCCAGCGACAATCGCCACCGCGATCAAGGCCACGAGCAGTACGACATATCCGACGCTCTTCGCCGCGCTTCGCGGAGCGGGGGCAGGCATCGAGGCACTCGGGGCCCGAGGCGGCACCGAGGTCTGCTGTGCGAACGCGGGGAGCGGAGGCGGCGTCTTGCGCAGACTGCGCGCCGGCACATCGCCTTCTCCCGCCGCTCCCAGGAGCTCGTCCGCATCGATCCGATCGATCTCTATCGTCCCTTCCGGATTGGGACGCGGTTTTTCCGACTCGGTCATGACTCTCTCTCTATGTACCGCCAACCGGGTCTACAAGGGACGGAATGCACGCGCGGGGTCGGTGACCGGCCGACGACGCACCACACCGTGGCGCGTATCGAGCGCGTCAACCACCCAGCCGCCCCCGGCGTAGAGCCCGACATGCCCGGGCCACCAGAGGATATCGCCAACGCGGACGTCATCGATTGAGACCTGCGGAAGCTCGGAGGCCATGGCGCCGGCCGTGCGCGGGAGTCGCACACCCACGGACGCCCATGCCTCCCTTACGAGACCAGAGCAGTCGAAGCACGCCGGCCCCGTCCCGCCCCAGCAATAGCGTTTTCCAACCTGGGCGGAAGCGAAGGACACCACCGCGACAGCACGGGAGGTGGTTGGTGGCTCGGATGCATCTCGGGCGCGCGTAGCGAGGGCCGACTCCGCAGACCTCTGCGGCACGTTGGAGGAGCAGCCGGCTAGCCCGGCGGAGGCCAGGCTCATCACGATGAGAAGAGGCCCACTACGCACGACACGTCATGTTCGCCCGTAAGGGGCGACGATGAGAAATTCTTCGTCGATTCGAAGGGCGAGTCCCTTATGCTCCGGAGCTTCAATGAAGGAGGTTTTTTGCCGTCATGCTGAAGCACAACGTGTATTTCGACGGGAAGGTGCAGAGCATCGGTTTCGAGCGACTTGGCCGCAGGATGACCGCCGGAGTCAGTGCGCCCGGCGAATTCCACTTCGGAACCGATTCACCGGAGCGCATGACGGTGGTCAATGGCGAGCTCGAGGCGAGGATCGACGAGGTCTGGCGTCGCTACGTGGCCGGGGCAACCTTCGAGATAGCGGGCAAGAGCGGCTTCGATGTTCGTGCAAAAGAGGCCGCCGCGTACGTCTGTGAATTCCTTTGACCGCACGAACGCGCAGACTATTTGCTGGAGAAGTCAAGGCAAACGGCTGGCCAGGGTCACTGACCTTCGACGGGAAACGTTGCTCGGTGGGCCGAATCGGGTTAGGAAGCCGTCGGCAGGCCGCGCTTGGGGCCCGACCTGCGATCCTCTTACAATCAGGCGCGCTATCGCGTGTGGAACGGGGAAAAGGTGCCACGATGAACTCTTTGCGCGGTCTGGGTTTGGGTCATGTGTCGTGCGGTTTTGCCCTGGCGATCATCGGAGCGAGCGCCGCGTGTAGCAGCAGCAGCAGCCCCACCACCCCCACCGCGGATGGTGGAGTGACGACGACGGTCGAGGCCTCGGCCGGAGTGGACGGAGGCACCGTCGACGGGAGCGGGGGACCCTGCCCGGCTCTGACCGACGAGTGGGTGGCGTCGTTCATCGCGCTGAGCGTGACCTGGCCGGAAGTCCTGGGAGCCAACGGCGGAACCGGTTCGATCTACATATGGCTCCTCGCGCACTACACCATCAACGGCTCGCAGATCACCGGCACCACCCGGACATGTGGGAATCAAACACCGGCGCTGGTGCTGAACGCCACGGGGGCGATGTCCATCGGCCAGATGCCAGGCAACGTCCAGGTCCTGTTCCAACAGCCGACGAGTGGCCCCCATGCCGTTTGGGACCCCGATACGAAGACAGCCGCGTCGACGGGCATCCTCGGAGGCTGGAACATCGGCAGCTCGATCACGATCAATCCGTCGACCAGCGCCCAGGGCATAGCCTCGACGAGCCAGTACGCCGACCCGAGCACGCCGTGGCCCAAGTCGGCCACGTCGTTTGCCACGTCGGATATCGAAGACGACGACCACGACGGGAACCCGGGGATCACCCTGTATCCGGTCGATGACGCCGCCATGAACGACTACCTCCCCGCCACCTCCACCACCGGCACGGCACCGTTGACGCAGAAGCTGTTCATCGTGTCGCGTACGGAGCTGAGTCTCTACGGTACGAGCACGAGCTGCACGGAGGGCAGCGGCACCGTGACGGTCCCCGAGTTCAACGACCACGTCATCGGTTGCCAGGACGTGAACTCCACGGTGCCGTGCACGGCGGATGAATGGCAGTTCCTCGACGGGCAGAGCACGGTCTATTCGGGCGCAGGGGGCAAAGGCTCGCTGATTACCGGCACGTTCAAGTCGTTGCAGCTTCAACCGGACGCCGACGGTGGACCGCCAAGCTGCGACGATGTCGTCGCTGCGGCTGGGTTCGCGGACCCGCTGCCGGAGCCCCCGCTCCCGGCGAACGTGCAGGACGAATAGTCTCCCTCTACCCGGTCTAGAGGGGGGCCTCGCCCCCCTCGGATTTGCTTCGCAAATCCTCACCCTGAGGCAATTCGCTCCCGCGAATTGGCCAGAGCAACCTCGATGAGGTTCTCGCGCCAATCAATGGACGGTTGCTCTAGCTGCCGATCTCGGCGTTCAGGTCGAAGCCGGCCGCCTTCGCCTTCTTGACGGCGCTCGCCTCGTCGCCCGCGCCGGGATGCACTTCGATGCGCGTCCCACGCCCAGGCACGTCCACGACCTGAAGCAGGCCGGCGTCCCGCAACGTCTGCACGGCTGACTGGACCGCTTCCTGCGGGTGGTAGAGCTCCACCGCGAGGTCAGTCGCGTTCCGGATGCCTCGCTTCACCGCACCATAGAGATCGAGATACGTCGACATCGCGTGTCCTCTCCCCCGGGTTCCCCATCGTAAACCAGAAACGGTGCTACGTTGCGCGCTGATATGGCCAGCGCCATCGATCCCGGCGCGGGGTCGCCTTCGCCAAGGAACGCGGCCTCGACCTCTACGGCGGCGACCTCGGAGCTTGATCGCGAGATCTGGTCGATGGCTTGGCCCGCCATTCTGTCGTTCGTGGTCGTCAATCTGGTCGACATCGTCGACGTCGGACTCGTCGGCCGTCTCGGCAGGCAAAACGTGGCCGCGTGGGGATACGCGACACAGTGCGTGAACCTCGTGGAGACGCTCCTGGTCTCAGTCGGCATCGGCGCAGTGGCCCTGATGGCTCGAGCGATCGGCGCCGGAGACCCTGCGCGTGCAAGGCGTGCGCTCGCGGGATCGATGCTTGTCGCGTTGAGTGTGTCGGGCCTCGGCCTGACGTTAGTGATGCTAGTTCCAAGGCAGGTCCTCGGCCTGCTCGACGCCCGGCCCGAGGTCATCGAGATCGCCGTTCCGTACTTCCAGCTGACCGCCGGTTCGATGGTCCTCTACGGCGCCGCCTTCATGTTCGAGTGCGGGCTGAGAGCCCACAAAAATACGCGCGCGCCGATGGTCGTCGCCGTCGCCGTGATGTCCGTGAAGACGGTACTGAGCGTCGTCCTCATCTTCGGTCTGCTTGGCCTCCCGCGCCTAGAGCTCCTCGGCGCTGGGATCGCCACGCTTGCGGCCCACGGAGTCGGCCTCGTCCTCTTCGCGGGCGTTTCCCGGGTCGCCGCGGAGAAGGGCACTAGCGTGACGTTCGGCTGGCGCGACGTGCGTGCGATGTGGGACGTCGCGGGCGAGGTACTGCTCGTCTCGTTACCCTCCATGGGCGAGCGACTCATTATGAACCTCGCGCTCTTGACGTACTTCAAGATCCTCTCGAGCTTCGGTACGGCGGCGATCGCGGCATACGCCATAGGCGTCCGCCTCCTCGCCATCTCCTGGGTGCCCGGCCTGGGTTTCGCTGCGGCAGCGTCGACACTCGTGGGCCAGGCGCTCGGAGCCGGCGACTCCACCCTCGCGCGTCGCATCGGCTTCCGTGCGGTGAGGCAGGCGCTCATCCTCATGTGCGCCCTGAGCTTCGTGTTCTTCTTCCTCCGCACGCCCCTGGCCCAGCAGTGCACCGACGACGTTCAGGTCGCCCGTGATCTCGCGCCCTTCATGCTGATGCTTGCGCTCGCGCAACCCTTCATGGGCGCTCACTTCACCCTCGGTGGCGTCCTCCGCGGAGCGGGCGACACGGTAACGCCGCTCATCGGCGCGGCGGTGGGCAATTGGGGGTTTCGAGTGCCGCTAGCCTGGCTCTTCGCTCGCGTCTTCGGGGCTCACTTGATCTGGGTATGGGCCGCCCTCATCGCCGACCACCTGGCGCGACTTCTGATCAACGGCCTAGCGTTCGTCAGCGGCCGCTGGGCCAAGAGGACGGGCGCGACGATTCGGTAGCCAGCCTCCAACCACCGAGGCGGCTCACCTCCCACCTCCGGGCACCGGCAGGCAGACACCCATGTTGCACGCATTGGGCGCGATGCAGTCCGCCGCCGTCTGGCAGGGGAACGCGCACTTGCCGTATTGCGTGTTGCAATGGTGGAAACCGCACGTCACGTCCGACTGGCAGGGAAGAGCGAGTAAGCCCGGGACGGCCATCGTGCCTGACGCCGCCGGAGCGGCGGAAGAGGGCGGAGCCACGTACGGAGGGGGAGCGGGAGAGGGCGCAGGCGGCGGTAAGGGCGCGGGAGTGGGATAGGCGGGCTGCTGAGCGTATGGCGCCGGCGAAGGCGCTGGAGCGGGCGCCGGGTATTGGGGGGGGTACGGAGATGGCGCGGGCGGAGGGTATTGCCCAGCGGTCGCGTAGCCCGGTGGAGGTTGCTGAGGCGCGGGGGAGCCTGGCGGTGCCCCCTGAGGCGGCGGATAGCCAGGCGGATATGCCCCGTAAGGCTGGGCGCCGTAGGTCGCCGCCGCAGTCGGCGCGGCGGGCTGCGGTGAGTTGCCGGGGTTCTCACAAGCCCCCACGGCGAGGGCGACCGCCGCGAAAAGGGGGAACGAAGCAAGTGCACGCATGAGGAGTCCTCCGAGCGAAAAGCTTAGGCTACTCATTCGAAGCGCAGCGCATCAATCGGATCGAGCTGGGACGCCTTCCGCGCGGGGTAAATCCCGAACACGATCCCGACGAGCGCGCTGAACCCCACCGAGACCGTGATCACGTCCGGCTGGATGAGCATCGGCCAGTGGAAGCGTCCAGCCAGCCAGAGTGCCGTGCCAACTCCTGCGGCCACACCGATGAGGCCGCCCGCTACCGAGAGGGACAGCGCCTCGATGAGAAACTGCGTCAGGATGTGGTGAGGCTCCGCTCCTACGGCCATGCGGATGCCGATCTCGCGCGTCCTCTCCGTCACGCTGACGAGCATGATGTTCATGATTCCGATACCGCCGACGAGCAGGGACACGGCCGCGACGCTCGCAAGGAGCATGGTCATCGTCTCGGTTCCCTGCTGCTGGGCGCCCGCGATCTCGCTCAGGTTGCGGATGGAGAAGTCGTCTTCTTCGCCGGGCGCAAGGTGATGGCGGTCCCGTAGCACGGCGGTGATGTCCTGCTGCGCGCGCAACGTCGTGTCGGCCGACGTGGCCGCGACCATGACCTGGCCTTGGAGGTATTTCCCAAGCCCTCCTTGCACCTTGTGCGCGTAGGTCGTGAACGGGATGAACGCGGCGTCGTCGTAATCCTGCCCCGTCGCCGACTGCCCTTTCTTCGACGCGACGCCGACGACCTGGAACGGCGTGCTGCCCACGCGAACGGACTGGCCGACGGGGTTCGCGTTGGGTCCGTAGAGCTTGTCGACCACCGTTTGCCCGAGAACGATCGCCTTCGTCCCGCCGTCGAGGTCGGCCTGCGTTATCGCGACGCCGAGAGCGATAGGCCAGTTGCGAATGTCGAAGTATTCGGGCGACGTTCCTGTGATGCTTGTCGTCCAGTTGTTCTCCTCGCTGACGACGGGCATGCTCGAGCGCATCGTCGGCGCGGCCATCTTTACCGTGGCGACGTCGTTCCTGATGGCCGCGAGGTCGTCCCAGGTCAAAGTCGGCATCGAGCCGAAGCCCCCGCGGACACCGCCCGAGGACGTGGACCCGGGCAGAATGATGAGCACGTTGGTCCCCATCGCGGCGAAGGCCTCCTCGACGCGCGCCTTGGCACCCGCACCGATGGCCATCATCGCGATGACCGCGCCGACGCCGATGACGATGCCCAGCGTAGTGAGAAAAGCCCGCAGTTTGTTTCTCGTTATCGCCCGGAGCGCGACGCGCAGCGTCTGGATGGGATTCATGCGGCCGCCCCGTCTTCTGCGGATGCCTGCGTCGGCACGGCGCGCCTCGCCTCCTGGGTGCGATCCGAGACGACGCGCCCGTCGCGCATCATGATCACACGCGACGCGAACGCGGCGACGTCGGCCTCGTGAGTCACGAGCACCACGGTGATGCCCGAGCGCCACAGCTCCTGGAAGATAGCCATGACGTCGATGCTGGTGCGCGAGTCGAGAGCTCCCGTAGGTTCGTCGGCGAGAATGACCTTCGGGGCGTTGACGATTGCGCGCGCGATCGCGACGCGCTGCTGCTGCCCGCCGGAGAGCTGGTTGGGGTGGTGTGCGAGGCGATTGCCGAGGCCGACCCGCTGCAGTGCCTCCGTTGCCCTCCGACGGCGGACACGCGAGCCGACGCCCGCGTACTCCAGCGGGAGCTCCACGTTCTCGAGGGCCGTCGTGCGCGCCAGCAGGTTGAACTGCTGGAAGACGAAGCCCAGGACATGGTTCCGGATCTTCGCGAGTTCGCTGCGGCTCATGCCGGACACGTGACTGCCGGCGAGGACGTAGCTTCCCGTCGTCGGACGATCGAGGCAACCGACGATGTTCATGAGCGTCGACTTGCCCGACCCCGACGACCCCATGATGGCGATGCACTCGCCTTCATCGACGCGCAGGGACACCCCGTCGAGCGCTCGCAGCGGGACGTCGCCCGTCCGGTAGACCTTCGTGACGTCGGTGAGGAGGATGACGGGGTCGGCCACGGGTGCACCCCTCAGAACAGGCGACGAAACGACGTGGATGTGACCGCGGGAGTGGGAGGACCGTCGGGGCTCGTGGTGTCGATGACGGCCTGGTCTCCCTCCGCTACGTCTCCGTCGACGACCTCCGTCACCGTCCCATCGGTGAGTCCCGTATGCACCGAGGCCGACTGCGGCGTACCCCCGCGCAGGATCCATAGTGACTTGTGCTCAGGGGCCGAATCGCCTGACGTCGCCGATCCGTCCGCCCGCGGGTGCCGCCGCCCTTCTCCTCCTCCACCTCCCGCTCCACCTCCCCCTCCACCTCCCGCGCCCGGGGACGCGCTTCCGGCGAGGGAAGGAGGAGGCCGGAAGCGAAGGGCCGCGTTCGAAACGGCCAGCGCGTCGCGCCGCTCGGCGTAGACGACGGTGACGTTCGCCGTCATGCCGGGGCGAAGCCGCAGGTCGGTGTTGTCGACGTCGATGACGGCGTCGTAGGTGACGACGTTCTGCAGCGTCGTGGCCGCGTTGCGGATCTGGCGGATCTTGCCCCAGAACCTCTGCCCTGGGTACGAGTCGACGGTGAAATACGTCTTCATGCCGACCTCCAAGCGTCCGACGTCGCCCTCGCCGACGTTGGTGTCCACCTGCATCTTGGTCAGGTCCTGCGCGATCGTGAACAGCGTCGGCGCCGACAGCGACGCCGCCACCGTCTGCCCGGTGTCCACGCTCCTGGAGATCACGACACCGTCGATCGGAGAGATGATGCTCGTGTACGAGACGTTCACCTCGGCCTGGTGAAGGGATGCCGTGGACTGCGCGACGGCCGCCCTCGCGGCGTCGATCGCGGCGTGCGTCGTCGCCACGTTCGCCTCGGCCGTGTCCAGATCAGCGCGTGCAGCGAGGTTCTCGTCGTGGAGGGCCTTGGTGCGCGCGTATTGCTTCTCGGCGTTGAGGGCGTTCGCCTCGGCGGTTGCCACACCGGCCTTTGCAGAAAGGAAGTTCGCCTGGGCCTGCTGCACGGTAGCCTCGAAGAGCGCGGGATCGATCTTCGCGACGAGCTCGCCCTTCTTCACCTGCGAGTTGAAGTCCGCATAGAGCTTCTGGATGCGCCCGGACACCTGGGTACCCACCTGGACGGTGACCAGCGCCGAGAGCGTCCCGCTCGCCGTGACGCGGCCAACGATATGCCGGCGCTCGATGGGCGCCGTCTTGTATTGCACGTCGGGCGCTCGATGCGTCACCCGGTAGCGCCAGTAGCCGGCCCCCGCGGCGAGGGGGAGCAGGGCAAGGGCGACCCACAGGATTCGCGTCTTCATGACAATCGATGCGGGCTGAGGATACGGGCCTTTCGGACGACTTCCCTGGAAAGCCGACAGAAGCGCGCATTGTGGCGACGAAGACCGTCACGCAACACCCCGGGTCGCTTGGTCATTCCGCTTGCTACCCTTGCCCGGTGCGCATCACCTTCGGCGCAATCGCATCTGCGGCCCTTCTGGTCCTGGCGTGTACGGAGACGTCGGGCGTGCCGCCCTGCCTCCAAGCGGACGCGACATGTGTCCCGTACGCCGCGGAGATCGACGCCGCCCGGGTCCCGACCAATCACCGGGCGAGCGGCTCCGCTTGTCCGCTCACTCGCGGGCCCGGCTCCCTCAGCGCCTCGTGCGACTACGACGCGGGGCCGCCGTTGCCCTGCACGCACGACTCGGACTGCACGATGGGCGCCAACGGGCGCTGCCTCCCCGCGCCCCCGGTCACCTGCGATTCGGCGTGCTCGTACGACGAGTGCACGGGCGATTCGGATTGCGCCAACGTGCCCTGCGATTGCCGTGGCTCGGCGACCGATTCTGCCGCGAACGTTTGCCTCGTGGGGAGCAATTGCCAGGTGGATTCCGACTGCGGCGTGGATGGCTACTGCTCGCCCAGCGGCACGGCCGCGAGCTGCTCGATTGCCTACTTCTGCCATACCGCGAACGACAAGTGCATCGACAACGTGGATTGCCCCGACGGTACCGGCTGCAACTACGACCCGAGCGTCGCCGCGTGGGCGTGCAGCCTCACGTGCACCGAGCCCCCTTGAGTTTCCCCCCCGGGCGTCCGACAGTGAAGAGGGCCATGCGAATCATGCAAGACCGAACGAGCCAGCAAGCGAAGTTTCACGCCATGACCGAGGGCACCCAGGAAGACTGGGGGATCATCGCGTCGCACTCGATCGCGTACTCCCGTGACCTGCCCGCCCGTCTCATCGCCCACTTGAACCTGCTCGGCGGCGACTACGGCGGCTTCGCCGTGGACAGGCTGGAGCATTGCCTGCAAACCGCGACACGCGCGCGTCAGGCCGGCGAGGACGAAGAGTACGTCGCCTGCGCGCTCTTGCACGACATCGGGGATACCCTCGGCCCGGCGAATCACGCGGACGTCGCTGCGTCGATCGTGAAGCCGTACGTCTCCGAGAAGAACCATTTCGTCGTGGAGAAGCACGGCATCTTCCAGGGCTATTACTTCTTCCATTACATCGGGCTCGACCGGAACATGCGCGAGACCTTCCGCGGACATCCGCACTTCGAGGCATGCGCGCGCTTCTGCGAGGTGTACGACCAGCCTTCGTTCGACCCGGCCTTCGAATCGATGCCGCTCGACGCATTCGTGCCGGTGGTGGGCCGCGTATTCTCGAGTATGAAGAATTCGATCTATCTGAGAAAGTAGGCGGTCGAAGGCACTCGTGGGTCACCCATGAACCGCAGAGCGACGGCAATCGCCCTTCTTGCCGCCGCCGCCCTTGCCTCGTCGATCGCCCTGGCGCAGGCGCCCCCTCCGGCAGAGCGCTCTCACGTCTACTCGCCCTACGAGCAACAGACGATCGACGAGGTCCTGGCCTCGCTGCACGCGGAGATCGAGCCGGAGCCCGAGGGAAAGACGATCGAGCGGGTCGACGTCGTTCCGATCGACGTGTTCGAACAGCGTGACCCATTGCCCCGGTGGCTCGACGTCTTTCACGCGACGACGCGCCCCTCCATCGTGCGGCGCGAGATGCTCCTGCGGGAGGGAGATCGATATCGGCAGGTCCTCTCCGACGACGCGATTCGCAATCTGAGGAGCCTGCCGCAGCTCTCGGTGGTGCTCATCGTCACGGTCGCCGGCTCCTCGCCGGACCGCGTGCGTGTCGTCGTCATCACGAAGGACGTTTGGAGCTTGCGGTTGAACGAGGACATCGAGTTCCAGCCGTCGATCCAGCACTCGGCGAAGGGGGGCATCACGATCCAGGGTCTCGACGCGCTCGAGCTGCAGCCCGCCGAGTGGAACGTCGCCGGCACGCATCAGACGGCCAGCGGGCTCTTCGTCCTGGTGCCCTCCGCGTACACTCTTGGCGTCGGCTACGTGGTCCCACGCATCGACGAATCGCGTATCGCGCTCCAGACGGACGCAGACATCGTGATCAACCGCGCCAGCAACTCGCCCGAGGGGACGGCGGGAGACCTCATCGCGGGGCAGCCGATCTACTCGGGCCTCACGAAATGGGCGTGGGATGCCGCCGCCACATGGCAAGACGTCGTCGACCGGCGCTACCAGAACGGAGCGCTGGCGCTGTACGTCGATCCCGCGACAGGCCTGAGCGTTCCCTTCCAGTACCGCGATCGCGAGTACGCCGCCGCATACCACGTGACGCGCTCTTTCGGCTGGGACACTAAGCACGACCTGACGTTCGGGGCAGGCATGAGCACGGCGGTGTTCCGCGTGGACGCACCCGGAGCCGACCCGCGTACGGTGGCGGACTTCGCTGCCGCGGCGGTGCCGGTGAACAACGTCCGCGTCGGCCCGTCGATCGAGTACCACACGTACACGAAGCGCTACGCCCGCCTCATCGACTTCGAGTCGCTCGCGCTCCAGGAGGACGTGGGCCTCGGGCACGAAGTGGTGCTCCGCTTCTACCCGAGCTTCCGCGCGCTCGGCTCGACCCTCGACATCTTCGGGACGTATGCCGCCGCGCAGTACACCTTTGCGCTACGCGACGGCCTCTTTCGGGTCGGGTTCGCATCGACCATGGAACCGGATCCGAGCGGCCTGTTCGACGCGTCGATCAACCCGACGGCGCACTTGGTGACGCCAACGGTGGCCGGCATCGGCAGGCTCGTGGTCGACGGGACGATGCTCTACCGGTGGCGGGACGGTCTCAACATCACGGGCGCGTGCCCCGGCCAGAGCACGTGGGGCCCGTTCGAGCCGTGCGCAACGTATGTCGGGGGGACCGATCGACTGCGAGGGTTCCCCACGAACTTTTTCGTCGGCAAGGACTTCGTCTCCTACAACGTCGAATTCAGGTCGCATCCCGTCGAAGTCCTCACGTGCCAGCTCGCCGGCGTCGCGTTTTACGACGTCGGCGACGGCTTCAACGGCGCGAGCAACTTCCACCCGTACCAGTCGGTGGGCTTCGGCCTCCGCGCGCTCTTCCCGTGGCTCGACCGCGAGGTCTTCAGCGCCGACATCGGCTTCCCCGTCGAGCGCCCCATCGATCCGGGAACGGGCCTGCCCATAGCCGGATACGGGTTCCTCATCTCCTTCGGGCAGGCTTTTGGTCCCCCGGGAATTGCCCTCCCCTCGGTCCTTCCAACGGGGCAAGCCGCGTGGTAGCTTTTCCGGTCATGTGCACCCTTGGCTTACGTCTTGGAACGGTATCGGCCGCGGGCGTCGCGGCGCTCCTCGTGGGCTGTCTCGCCGGTTGCGGGGGAGGCTCGTCGAGCGAGACGCAGAGCAAGGACGGGAGCGCCGTCGGAAACGACACCGGGTACATGGGAGGGAACGACGCGACCTCCGGCCAGGACGAGGGCGTTGGGGCGGACAGTACCGTCGGCGGCGACGAAGGCACCGGCACCGAGGACAGCAGTCCCGGCACGGACGGAGGCCCTGGTGAAGATGCGGGCGACGCGAGCAACCCGAGCGACGGCGGCCAGGACGCTCCGGCTGGCGATAGCGCGTCGAGCGCTGACGGATCTTCGGGAGACTCCGGCGAAAGCGATGGAGGCTCTGGCACTGACGCCGCAAGCGACGCCGGAGGCGGCGGCGTGGACGCGTCCAACGATTCGGGCAGCCAGGACTCCGGGGCCGTCGATTCGGGCGAAGGCGACGGCGGGCATGCCGACGCCGGCACCGACTCCGGAAGCGCGGACTCGGGCGGCGGCGACTCGTCGGTCGGGACTGTCACGTGCGGGACGACGACGTGCACTGCGAGCACTCAGGTTTGTTGCCTCACGGGAGGCACGCCCACGTGCGAGGCCCCGGGCTCCTGCACTGGCGTGCCCCTCAGCTGCTCCAACGCGGCCAGCTGCTCCGGCGGCGATGTCTGTTGCCTCAGTGGAGGAGTCACGGCGGGCGCCACATGCTCGGCGACCTGCGCCGGCGGTATCGTCCTCTGCAATAACGGCGGAACCTGCCCGACGAACGAGTCCTGCCTCATGGCCGGGGCAGGCCTCAGCATCTGCGAGATGACCGGCGGCATCTTCGACGGCGGCTTCCCGCTTCCCGATGGCGGCTTCCCGGGCTTCGACGGCGGCTTCCCCTTCTGAGGGAGATGCCCGCGCGCGACCAAGCGAAGGGACCGAATGCCGAGGGTGGGGACCGTGCAACCCGGCCTCGGCCGCCCGCTCCTGAAGCTCGGCGGTTTGGGCGCGGGCGACGGACGGTCGCACGTTTCGCAGAGCAGTGGGCTCCCGTGCGAAGGACCCCGACGACCGAGCGACAGGACCTGACTCGTTACGCTCGCTCTCGGACTCCTCTGTTTCGCTCTCACGGGAGCGAACGAAGCAATCGCGTGCGCTTCGCTCAGGAGCCAACGCGCGAGCGAGGGGAACGCGTGCGCGAGCGAAGGTCGTCGGGGAGCGAGCGTGGAGCCTACGGTCGACGTCCGACGAGATAGTACGTCCGCATGAGGCCCTTGCCCTTCACGTCGATCTCGCCCCTCTCCTCGAAGAGGTACGTGTCCATGAGGCGACGCTGCGTCTCTTCCGTAACGTGGACGTGGCCCGGCAAGCCGTGCGACTCCATCCGGCTCGCAGTGTTCACGGTGTCTCCCCAGACGTCGTAGATGAACTTTTTCTTGCCGATGACGCCGGCGACGACGGGGCCCGTATTGAGGCCGATGCGAATGCTCAGAGGCTCGGTATAGCCTTCGCTGAACTTCGCCACCCGGTCGAGCATGCCGAGCGCCATTTCCGCCATGGCGTGCGTGTGACGATCTCCCGCGCCCACGAGGCCTGCGGCCGCCATGTAAGCGTCACCGATAGTCTTGATCTTCTCTATCTTCAGCTCCTCCGCGAGGTCGTCGAACATCGAGAACAGCTCGTTGAGGCGTCGCACGACTTCCACGGGCGACAGGCGCTCGGCCAGCCTGGTAAAGCCGACGATGTCCGCGAATAGGACCGTGACCTCGGAGAAGCCGTCGGCGATCGCGTGATCGTCCGCCTTGAGGCGCTCGGCGACGCTCGCCGGGAGGATGTTGAGCAGCAAAGCCTCGGACTTCGCACGCTCGGCGTTCAGCTCTTCGAGCTGAGTGCGGATGATCCGCCGCTGGAGGAACATGTCCCGAGCCTGCGCCTCCAGCTGTCGCGCGACGAGAGCGCCGATAGCGCCCATCGCTCCGATGGTTGCGGCGATCGAGACCGCCACCGGCACGGGCGGATGGGCGAGCCCCGCCGCGAACGCGCAGAAGAGGACGATGGAGCAGAGCGTATACGCGACCTGAGTAGTCACGTTCATCCGCGCGATGAACGGGCCGAGGGTGACGAAGAGAATGGAGTACCCGGTGTAGATGAAGAAGCCGTCGGGCGGCGAGACGGCGCCGATCCAGATGACGACCAGATTGATGGTCATGCCGAAGACGAACATCGCGAGCGAATGCAGCCGCGCGTACGCGCGCGTGAACGTCAGCGCGAAGACCGCGGCGGCGACAGGAGCGAAGACGCCGTAGCGAATGGCCCACGCGTGATGGGCCACGGTCGAGAGCAGATAGGCGTCGTGCAGGCCGTAGCCGAGGAAGACGACGGACGAGAGCCCGATGCTGAAGCGTGTGAATCGCTTGACCGATAGCTCGAAGTGCTCGGCCTGGAACTCAGCCTCCAGCGAGGGGTCCACGAACGCGCCGGTGAAGCGGTGCGTCGCCCTGCTCACTCCTCGAGAGGCGCCTGCGGTCCCGGAATGATACCCGCGATGTCCGGATCTTCCCCGGACCCCCCTACCCGCGGGGCCTTCTCCTCGCGGCGCTGCTTGCGTCGCTCGGCCTTCGCCCGCTGGTGTTCCTGGCGTTCGCGTTCCTTCTGGCGTTTGCTGATGCTCGGGTTCATGCGTGGGCCGGAAACGATGCCGACCCCACGATAGCGCGAAGAGAGACCATTGCAAGTCGATGGCGGCTCCGCCCGGAGCGCGCCTTCACGCGCTACAAAGGTCCCATGGAGTCGAATGAATCAGCACGCGGGTGACGCCCGTTTGTCGAGCCTCGCGTCGAGCCTCGCGAGAGCGGCCGAGCTTTTCCTGACGCAGTCGGTCGACGAGCAGGGCGGCGCCGACCCGGTCGCGGCGCTCTACCCGGAACGTCGAGCTGCGTACACGCTCTTCTCTCTCCAGCTTAGCGACGCGGAGTGCGAAGCTCTCCGACCGTACCTCTTCGGACGCCCGATCCCGCGGAAGGCTGGGGACCGTCCCGTGACGTGCCTCAATCTGGTCGACGGCGAATGGCGGCGCCCGGCAGAGCTCGTGCCGCGCACTTCGCTCGCCGATCGGCGAGTGACCCTCTTCGAGCTCGCGCGCTCTCGCGAAGCGGATTGCCGCCAGGCCGTCGAGCGCGCCCACGCATTCTGGACGTCGCTCGAGTGGGCTGGCGAAGCGATGACCTACCGCAAGCACGTCATCAAGAATTTCTCACGCCTTCTTCAGTGGTTCTACGACGACTGCATCGACGAGATACGGCAGCTCACTCCCAAGACCCGTCTGGAGGCCGACAAAGACTTCTGGGAAGCCAAGCGCGCCGCGGATCACCTCGAGGGCAGCGTCGAGAAGGCCATGGCCGGGCAGACGGTTCCGACTATGGTCCCCGGCCAGCATTACTGGAGGGACGGCAGCCTCCCCGCCGGCGTCTGCACGCTCATCACGCCGATGAACTTCATCTACGGGATCCCGGCCATCCAGCTCGTCGCCTGTTACATCAGCGGATCCCCGCTCATCCTCAAAGGCCACCCTTTCAGCGCGATCGCGTCGACGACTCTCGTCAAGATGCTGATCGCCGCGGGAGCCGACCCGCGGGCGGTCCACAAGGTGGAGGGCTTCGGTACCGACGTGGCTCCTCTAGTCGAGGACGAGCGGGTCGCGGTCGTAAGCGTCACCGGGAGCGTGGAGACGGCCAAGGCGCTGCAGGCGATGCGAGGGGTACGCCCGGTGCGCTTCGAGGGCGGCGGGTGCAACTGGTCATGGATCGACGACGGATTCAGCGACGACGATCTTCGAGGGATGGCCGCACGTCTCGCCTACTCCAAGCTCGGTCTCGGCTCGCACAAGTGCACCAGTCTGCACGGCATCGCCGCCAGCCGTGCCACCCTGGACCGGATCGAGCCGATGATCGTGGCCGAGATGCAGGCGTGGAGAGTGGGAGACCCACGGGCGGCTGCGCCCGAGGATACGAAAGTCGTCGGCCCTGTGATGGTGCACCGCGCGAGTACGGTCACGAGCATCCAGGAGGCCGCGCGTATGGCCGGCGTGAAGGTGCTCCTCGAAGGGGGAAAGACGAGCGGCAGTGACTACGCCGACAACGCCGAGGTCGCCGCCCCGGTCGTTCTCGGTCGCGTCTCGCCGGAGACCCGCGTGAGGGTGAACTGGGACGGAAGCGACCGCACGATCGCTCTGGCGACGACCGAGTTCTTCATGCCGATCCTCGTCACGATGGAGACCCTACGGTTCGACGACTTCCTACGCTTCTCCCTCTTCGTGAATCCGCACGATCTCGCGACGAGCCTCTGGACGCGCGACGATGCGAAGCTATGGCGCGCCCGGCGTACCCTCGGGGGGATGCTCAAGGAAAACGACGGGACCGACAGCGCCCTCGAGTGGGAGGAGTTCGGGGCGAGCGGCATCGGCGAGAGCGGCAATACGGGCGTAGGTGACGCCGAGGCTACGATTGCCATGTTCTGCCGGAAGCAGAAGGGGCGCCACCTGATGTTCTGATCTTTCGCCGGCGCTCAGAGGCCATCGGCGCTCAGAAACCGTCGTCGATCCTCGCACGCGCGGGCGGCTTTGAGGGGCCCGCTGGAACGCGCACCGCCGCAATCGCATGCGTCGGAAGGGCCGGAGCAATGGGCGCGACCGTCCCGCTCGCAGGGGCGACGGGTAGCTGGCTGATGTCGACCGTGGGCACGGCTGCCTGACCCGCAGCGGCAGGCGGCGGAGACGGCACGACGGGGTCGGCCGCGGCGGATGTAGTCATCGGCGCCGGGGGCACGTCGGGCCTGGCCGCTGTCTTCCCACTCGCCCGCGGCTGGGAAGTGGCGAGCACGGCGAGGCCTGCGGCCGCGGCCACCGAGATGCCCACCGTGGCCGCGAACATCCACGCTCGACGGCGAGGTGCGGGGGCGGGCGCCACCTCGACCGCGGCCGGCCTAATCGTGCTCCCGGTCTTCAGTTGCGGAACGCTCCCGGCGGGCGAAGGCGGCGCTTCGGGTACCACGTCGGAGGACGATTGGCGGTCGGCCAGCGCCCTCAGTCCATCGGCGATGATCGCCTTGCGCCTCCGAGCTCCGTCGGCCAGGTGCTTCTCCACGAACGCCGCTACTCCCGCCGTGGTGGTCTGGAGTTGAGCCTCCACCATCGCGTTCTCGATGGACCGCTGGAGCTCCGTGGCCATCGCGAAGCGGTTCTCGGGGAGCGGCGACAGCGCGCGCATGACGACGGCGGCGACGGCCGGGTGGACCGTGGAGGGAAGCGCCTCCGGGGCCTTTCCCACGCGGACCGTCGCGAGCGTCTCCAGGTCGTTCCCGTCGTAGGGCGAGCGTCCGGAGAGCAAGTGATAGAGGACCGCGCCGACGGCCCACACGTCCGCTCTCCGATCGACCGGATCGCCCCTCGCCTGCTCGGGCGCCATGTAGCGGATCTTCCCCTTGATGGGCCCTGTATCCTTGTCGTCCGCTACCCGGGTTCGCGCCTGCGCGATGCCGAAGTCGATGAGCTTGGCCACGCCGCGGACGCTGACCAGAACGTTCTGCGGCGACACGTCGCGATGGACGACGCGCAGGAGCGACCCTTCGGCGTTGCGCAGCTCGTGCACGGCGTGGAGTCCCCCGCAGATGTCGGCCATGACGCGGAGTACGACGCCGGGCGGAACGAGCGCGCCCTCTTTCTGCACGGACCTGTGCACCGTCGCGAGTGAATCGCCGTCGACGTACTCCATGACGAGGTACGTGACCTGCTCCTGTTCGCCGACGTCGAGGATCTGCGCGACGTTGACGTGCTCGATGCGCGACGCGATTCGAGCTTCCTCGATGAACATCAGCTGAAAGCGAGTGTCCGCGGCGTACTTCGGAAGAATGGTCTTGATGGCGACGAGCTTCTCGAATCCATGTCCGCCCGTCAGGCGCGCGACCCACACACTCGCCATTCCGCCCTCGGCGATCGGGCACAGCATCTCGTAGCGATCGAGCTTGGAGCCGGGCCTAATCAACGCCGGTGCGATCGACTCCGCGTCCACACGGAAAATATCGCCCAGAGGAGCGCGTGAAGCGAGTCAACTCGACCGATTTGTGCGGCTACGGTGGCACGCGTGCGACTACTCACGTTCGCGCTCACGGTCTTACCTTGTCATCACGCTTGAAAAGGAGGAGCTCTGGGCCTAAAGGACGTGGGCTAAGCCATGCCGACCGCCGAAGAGATCGCCCAGAAGAACTTTGACGAAGAAGACAAGCGCTGGGATGGACCTCGGTTCATCGGTCTGGCGGTCGTAACGCTCTTCATCTGCATCTCGGCCATCTATCTCATGGCGAGAACGGCCGGCTGCTCGCTGCAGATCGTTCCCTGAGACGCGCCCTAGAGGGAGTGCGCGGCGCTTCTTGCGAGGCCGTCGATGCATCCACCAAGGCCCATTGGACATCCCTGGGCGACGCACTGGGCAACCGCCTGCTGGCCGACGTCGTTGAGACCTGAAAGAAGTGCGCTACATTCGCCTGGGGTGATCTTGCAGGACGTGGCTGCGATCTGGCAGAGCTGCACCACGGAGGTGTCCGGGCACGCCTGAGTCAGCGCCGTCTTGGCGCAGATGAGCGGCTGCGACGCATCGCACACTTGTCTCGAGCTGAGAGACGTCACGCACGAGACCGCGAGCGCGGCGACCTTCGCGTCGAAGTACGTCTTATACGCGTCGCACTTCTGGCGCGCCGCGGAAAAGTGCTCGCAGCTTGCGTCCGGGGGCTTGATGGCACCGCAATCGCCGACCGGAGCGACACCCGTGTCGAGGCAAGCAACCGGAGCGGACGCGGTCGATGCAGGCGAAGGTGGCGCCGGGATCGCGGTCGAGGGCCGTGGAGTCGACGAGGAGGACACCTCCGTCGACGTCGTCTCGACCGCCACTGTCGGTGGAGCGACCGTCCTGCGGGCGACCCTCCGAGGCGGCTCGGGGGGCGACGGCTGGGGCGGCGTTGGCTGCGGTGGAGGAGGAGCGGGGGCGACGGGCCTGGCGACCGGTGGCCGGGGCGCGGGCGGGGGAGGCGCCGGCTGGTAGGCGTAGGGGTCTCGCACGTAAACGTGGCAGTCCGCGGCCGAGAGAGCCACCGCGACGACGACGGCCAGCGAGCGGATCGTCATGCGAAGTCCTCCTATCAGAGCTTCACATCAGATTGATGTCCAAGAGAACCTGATCGACGTTCACCTTGCAGCCGGCGGAAATGCTCACATCGTCCTTGACGCTCGCGCCAAGGCCGAGCGTCGGATGGTGCGCGCCCAGGACCGGCACGAGCGAGAGCTTCTCTCCGGAAAGCACCACGAGGTCATTGACCTTCACAGTCGCCGTTTGCGAGACGTCGGCCGTCCCCGCGCCGAGGTTCGCGTCCAAGTTGACGGTGCCCCACTTGTCGAGCGGAATCGTCGTGGAAAACAGGTGCACCGCCGCGTTCGATACTCCCCCGTCGAGTCCCAAAGTCACTTCGAGCAGCTCCGCCTCGTCCGATTCGACGACGACGGCAAGCAGATAGTGCTCGACGAACGAGAGCGCGAGCACAGTCACCCCGTCCTTGTCGCCGTGGTCGAAGCACGAGCTGGCGATGTCCAGATTGGCCTCTAGCACGTCGTGCGAGCCGTCTTCATCGGGAAAGCCAATGGTGCCGACGGCTGCCGCCGAGTCGCCCAAGTTGACGAGTGCCGGCGTCGTAGCGGCCATTGACTGGGCGGGATGGGCCCCGGGCGGGAAGGTAGTCGTGTCCAGTACCAGCGTCGCGCCGGGCGTGGTCCCGGACATCAATTGTCCGGATACCCCCTCTGAGAAGTCTTCGCAGAACGTGTGAGTGCCCTGGGTGCCGCACCAGTTCGCGACGTCGCCCGTCGGCTTGGCGTCCTCTGGTGCCGCATCCCCCGCAAGCGCGAGGTCTGCCCCTCCCGAGTCGGCCGGCCCGACCGAGAAAGCGCTGCCACCGCACGAGCATATGGCGATGAAAAGCCCTGAGACCCCTGCCCCGAGAACCCGCCCCAAGCCAAGCATGATGTAACGGGTTAATAGCACCCTCCCCGCGTCCTTGGCACAGACCCAACGAGCGCCCTTCCCCCTAGGTGCGCTTGCGTGCCACAATCGCCCTCGTAAAGCCATGGTCGACCAAGAGCGCAAGGGCAGTCCGGACTCGTTGAAGAGCGACAAGCGCAAGCAAAGCCTCTACTTCCCCGAGACGATGCTCGAGGAGATTCAGAAAGAGGCGCAGCGACTCCAGCGCTCGATGTCGTGGGTCGTGCAGAGGGCGTGGAAGCACGCCCGCCGGGAGATCAAAGGGATCCCTGGGTCGAACGAGCCGGGGAGTTGACTCTCAGCGGACGAATTCGACGGGCGGCGCGGAGGCCTCGGGCGGGTGGGCATGGACGAGCCACCACGCGGAGACGAGCCCCACGAACACGGCGGCGACGGCCAGGAGCGCAACGGCGAGCCCGTCCGGCTTGGTCCGGTCAAGTAGCGTGCGGGCGGCGCGCCTGACCTCCTGGTCGCCGCTCTCGAGCACGAGGACGGGGGCCTCCGCGCGCACGCGAGTGTAGTCACCTCGCTCGAAGGCCTCGACCAGGGCGTCCAGCTCCCGGTCGTGGGGGAAGGAGCGCGCAAAGGATGGTCGACGCTCCGTCATTACGAGCTCGTACCCGTACCATGTGAAGGGCGCCCGTGACCATGTTGACTATGGTTCAATAGACGCTACTCTTGGATGCATGGCCATGAACGTCGTCACGGAGAAGCGCCACGTGAGCTCCAGGCCTCACTCGAAGGCCGTCGTTGCCCCATCGACCGACCATGTGCTCATCGTCGGCGCGGGCTTCGCCGGGATCGGAATGGCCATCCGCCTGAAGCAGGCCGGAATCGACGACTTCACCATCATCGAGCGCGCCGACCGCGTGGGAGGGACCTGGCGAGACAACACATATCCCGGGATCGCCTGCGACATCCCATCGCACCTCTATTCGTACTCGTTCGAACCCAACCCGACCTGGACGCGATTGTTCGCTCCCCAGGAAGAGATCCTCGCTTACCTCGAACACTGCGCCACCAAGTATGGCGTCCGGCCGCACATTCGCTTCGGCACCGCGGCAACGGGGGCGTCGTTCGACGAGCGCACGGGCCTCTGGACTGTTCAGACCGGCGACGGAACGTCGATCACCGCGCGCGTGGTCGTCTCTGGATCGGGGCATGCGCTGAGCCGGCCCGTGTTCCCTGACGTCCCTGGGCGCGAAGCGTTCCAAGGCAAGTCGATGCACTCGGCGCGCTGGGACCATGATTACTCGCTCGAGGGCAAGACGGTCGCGGTCGTGGGAACGGGGGCGAGCGCCATCCAGATCATCCCGTCGATCGCTGCGAAGGTCGGCAAGATGTACGTCTTTCAGCGAACCCCCTCGTGGGTGGCACCGAAGCCCGATCGCAAGATAACGAAACGCGAGCAGGACACGCTCCGCGACAAGCCGTACGTGCAGATGCTCGCGCGGAGGGCCATTTACTGGTTTCTGGAGACTATGGCGGTGGGGTACGTGGTGGAACCGCGCCTGAACAAGATCCGCGAGTATCGATCGCTTCAGTTCCTCCGCAAGAGCGTCAGCGACCCCGCCCTACGCAAAAAGCTGACGCCCAACTTCCGGCTGGGATGCAAGCGCATCCTGATCTCAAATGACTACTACGCGACCCTTCAACGGAAGAACGTCGAACTCGTGACGGATGGCATAGCCGAGATCCGGGCAAACTCGATCGTGACGAAGGACGGCAAGGAGCGCTCCGTCGATGTCATCGTGTACGCGACGGGATTCGAGACGTCCGAGGCGAAGCCGCCGTTTCCGATCGCCGGCCGAGGTGGCCTCGATCTCGCACGGGCATGGGCGAGGAACATCGAGGCCTATCTCGGCACGACGATCCCTGGCTTCCCGAACGCCTTCCTCCTGGTGGGTCCCAATATGGGCCTGGGGCACTCGTCGATGATCTTCATGATGGAGTCGCAGTTCGCGTACGTCCTCGACGCCATCCAGACGATGCGCTCGAAGCGCATCAAGTCCGTCGAGGTCAGGCGCGCGATCGCTACTCGCTACAACGACAAACTGCAGAAACGGCTGGAGCACACGGTCTGGAACTCGGGAGGGTGCTCGAGCTGGTATTTGACGAGCAACGGAAAGAACACCACGGCCTGGCCGGGCTTCACGTTCGAGTTCCGCCTCAAGACCCGCCGCTTCGACGCAACGAACTACGACATCTTGGCCAAGGAAGACCTGTTCGAACCGGCGGCCAAGTCACCTCAGCCCACGATCATCGCCCCGTAAAGCTCGTCGTCCGTGGGGGGCTCGAACCAGCGCTCCATGAAGTCGAACATCGCATCGGTCACCTGGAGGGCCTCGGTACCCGCGCGCTCGACGTTGCGGAGTCTTACGCGGGCCCGCCGTGTCTCAACGTCGACGTCAAGGTAGTGGAGCTTCACCGTGCCCTTCGTCTGCATCCCGCGCCCACGGCATCGGTCGCGGTCCTCGAGTCGAGCGAGACCGACATCGAGGACCACGTCGACGCCTCGCTCGATGATTGCCTCCGTGAGATCCCACATCTGCACCTCGCACCGCGCCGTTCGCTCGAGGAACCAGGCGATCCCGTGCGGGTCCGGACGATCACGGAAGAAGAGGTTCTGCATCCAGTCGTCCATGGATAGGCGTATGGCGCCCGTCCGAAGCGCGAGCGCGATGGAGTACGTGGTCTTGCCGGCTCCGATCGCCCCGCAGATGAGGTGCACCGCCGCCACCCGGTACATTTACACGAGTCGCTCGACGATGTGGACCAGGCTCGCCTCTAGGGAGGAATCTCTCCCCCCGACCGAGATCAATGCTTCTTCGAGTCGGCCTCGACGGCGCGACGCATCAGATCCTCGAGCGAGGAACCCCCCGCTGCCGGCGGCGGGCTTGCGGCGGCGGCCTTCGGCGCTGGGGCCTCGACGGGAGCCATTTTCTGGGCCGGCGGAGTCGCAGGCGCCACATCGGACTGAGCGCCGGCCGTCACGGTCCGCGTGCGAGCGTGCGGCGCGATGACGACGACCGGCTTCTTCGCTGTGACCGCAGGCGCCACGACGACGGCGACGGGCGAGGCGATTGCAGGAGGTGTGGCGACCACCGCGAGCGGAGGCGCAGGGGTCGTGGGCGCCGGGATCACGACCGGCGGGATCGCTGCCACGACCGGTTCCGGCGCAGAGCTGCGTGCGACCGTATGGGCAGGCACTGTCATCGCGAGGGTCGCCCCGATGGCGGTCGTGGCCAGCCAAGCGACGGCAACGCCAAACCAACCGATGCCGCGAGGTCGGGCCAAGAACAGAGCATCGAGATCGAGGTCCTCTTCCTGCGCGAGTGTGGGCGTCGCAACCCAGGGGGCCGGCAGGGCGACAGACGCGGGCTGAACGACTCCAGCGATGCCGAAGACCGGAGGCTGCTCCCTCGCCACGCGCGCGCGCCTCATGACCTGCTCGACACTGGCCGCGTAGAGCGCCCCGACGTCGAAGAGACCCGAGTTCTGCTCGCCCCTTTGCCGCGGCACGGTGATGCGCGGAACCCGCGGCGTCAGGGATGCGCCCAGCCGCCCAGCGAGCTCGCTCTCGGAGTCTTGTGTGGTCATGTCTCCGCTCCCGGTGGAAGCAATGCTGACACGCGAAGGCGCGCCCGTCTCCAGAAGGCGCCCGCCGGCTCTGGCGATTCCTTCCATACGCGTATTTTCTTGCCTTGGTGAACATGGCTCGTAAGGGTCCCTCATCCGCCGAGCCGCTTGCGCATGGCCCAATCGTAGACATCCGCGTACTGTTTGGCCGCGAGATCCCAGCCGAAGCGCTTCGTCATCGCCTGCCGCTGCATGGTCCGGAAGTGGTCCGGGCGCTGTCTGTACGTCCTGGTGGCCCATTCGACCGTCGCGACCAGCGCGTCCGTGCTCAAGTCCCAGAACTTGAAGCCCGTCCCGGTGCCGGTAGATGCGTCGTAGTTCTCCACGGTGTCGTCGAGCCCACCGGTGGCCCGGACGATGGGTAGCGTTCCGTATCGCTGGCTGTACATCTGGTTCAGCCCGCACGGCTCGAATCGCGAAGGCATGAGGAAGAGATCAGCTCCCGCTTCGATGCGGTGGGCCACGGCTTCACTGAAACCGATCCAGGCATGGAAGCGACCCGCGCCATGCTTCGAGCGCATCGCTAGATAGCCTTCGGCGGCCGGGTCTCCGGATCCGAGGATGACGACCTGTGTGTCCAGATCCAGAAGGCGCGTCAGCGCCGCGAGGACGATGTCCGTCCCTTTCTGCTCGCTCAGGCGCGACACGATGCCTATGAGGGGGACGTCCGGGCGCTCGTGAAGATCCATCTCGCGCTGTAAGGCGCGTTTGCACGCAGCCTTTCCGCTCGCATCGCCGGCGCGAAACGGAGCGGCGATCGCCGGGTCACTGCGCGGGTCCCAGATTTTCTCGTCGATGCCGTTGAGGACGCCGACGAGGTCTCCGCCGCGGAAGCGAGTGACCGGGTCGAGCCCGGCGCCCCCCTCGGGCGTCCGTATCTCGTACGCATACCGCGGCGAGACGGTCGTCAACTTCGTCGCATGGTAAAGGCCCCCCTTGAGGGGATTGACCGCGCCGAAATCCTCTAGTCCGTCCGAACGGAACTCGCTCCACGGAATGTGGGTCGCCGGGAGATCGCTCGCTGGAAATTTCGCCTGATGGGCGAGGTTGTGAATTGTAAGGACGGTCGCCGCGCGCGCGAGCGGCCCCTTCGCCTCGATCGTGTTGAGGTAAACGGGAAGGAGAGCCGTCGGCCAGTCGTGGACGTGGAAGACGTCCGGGACGAAGGCCAGGTACTTGCACAGTTGAAGCGCACCGCGGCAGAGGAACGCAAAGCGAATCAGGTTGTCGTGGGCCGAGCCCCCGGGCGGGTCGTAGAGATAGCCGCGTCCGAAGAGTGCATCGTGCTCGAGCAGGTAAACGGGCACGTCGGTCCCTGGCAGGCGCGTCTCGAGCACGCTCGACCAGGCGTCCCGAGGTCCCAGCGGTACGCCGAGTGGAACCGCGTGTCGCGTCAGTCCTTGGGCCGCGATGACGTCGTAGCGGGGCATGACGACGCGAGCGTCGTGCCCGAGCGCTCTCAAGGCGGCAGGAAGGGCCGCGACCACGTCACCGAGGCCGCCAGCCTTGACGAAGTGCGCGCACTCGGAAGCGACGAACAAGACGGAGGGGGCGGGGGGCATGCCTGGGTCACGAAGCCTGCAATATCGCACGCATACCTTCCCATGATCGGCAGCTCGATCCCAGGGTGATCCCGCCGGGACGGGTCCGCCGGAGGAAGCCACGTCACGCGCCCGCTGTGCGTGGACAATCGGGCCTCATGGACAATACTGTCGATGTATGAGGCGCCCTCCCGGGGGGGAGCAGCGTGTTTGTGACGAAGAGGATGCGGCGCCATCGTCGTCGGGGTCGCCCGCCGTCGACGCGCTTGCACGCAACGTCGGTCACGCGATTAATAACCCCCTGGGCGCGTTGATGATCAGCCTGGAGCTCGCGCTCGAGGCGCTCGGCGACGCGGCTTGCGAGGGCCTCGAGGCCAGGGTCGTGGAGGCTCGCGGGCTCATCGAGGAAGCCCAAGAAGCCGCCGCAACCATCCGATTGATTGTCCGAGACCTCAAGGCAAAGGCAACGCCCTCGAACTCGATTGACCTCGCGCCCGCGCATCGGCCGGAGTCGTCGCCGCCCGAATCGGTCACATCGAGCCGTGGCCGCCCCGCTCGCGTCCTGGTGGTCGACGATGACCAGCTCGTCTCCAGGGCGCTCGCGCGCGCCCTCAGCGACTGCGACGTGGCGGTCGCTTCCGACGCGCGGGATGCGCTCGCCAGCATCGAGCGGGGCGAGAAGTTCGACGTGATCGTGTGCGATCTCATGATGCCCGGCATGACCGGCATGGATCTTTACGACGCCATTCGGACAGTCGCGCCTTCTGAGGTCGAGCGAATGATTTTTCTCTCCGGCGGCGCGGTGACGACCCGAGCGCGAGAGTTCGCGGCGACGGTGCCGAACCTCCTGATGGAGAAGCCCTTCGACATCCAGCGCCTTCGCGACGCCATCCGAACCCGCACGCGCTGACGTTCCGTCGCGCCGCCGCGCTACTCGTCCTGGCAGCAGCGAAAGCCGGTCGAATAGTCGTAGTGCGACTCCGGATGGGCCGTCGTGCGGTAGTAGCAACCGTCGCCGTTGAGGTGCGTGTCGAGGTAGTAGCCGCCCTGGAAGGTCCCGTCGGGGTCGTCCACCCACTCGTGAAGGTTGCCCACCATATCGTAGACGCCGTACTCGTTCGTGCAGCCGGTCCGCTCGCCCGTACGAGCGAGCGTCCCCTCGAGCTGGTTGAGCCGCGGGTCGATCATGTTGCCCCCGTGGCCCCACTTCCAGCGGTGCTCGGGCCTGTCGTCGAGGTCCGGATTGAAGAAGCGCATGGCGCTACGGCCGTTGTCGTTGCACCGGCCCACTTCGCGCCGATTGCCGTAGGGGAAGATCGTCTTCTTGGGCCCCATGCAGGCGTTCTTCCATTCGGCGGGCTTGCAGAGGCGCTTTCCGCTCTGCTCGCACGCGGCCTTGGCCTGGACCCCACTGATGTATCCCTGAGGGAAGACACCCGGAACGCTGACAGCGCGCACGACGACGCCCGCCGGCACCACCTCGTAGTAAGGCCACGGGCGCGATCTCCCGTCCGAACAGACCTCGATGAGCGACGCCTCGTACATGTCGACGCAGTACGACCGCTCGATCGAGACCATCTCGGCGGGGCAGAGACCCCGAGAAACGTTCGAACCAGAGGGGACGACCAGCGACGCCGCGAGCAGCTGAAAGAACAGCACGTCTTCTCAGCGCTATCTCGAGCGGCGCCCGCTGGGAACCCCATTTCGACGCCCGCCGGGTTAGAGTGAGTGAATGTCGCCTGCTTTCGCGATGCCGGCGCCGAGCCAGATGCCTGAGCCGCCGACCAAGGTAGGCCTCGTGCTGGCGGGGGGCTCTGCCCGGGCCGCGTTCGAGGTGGGCGTCGTGCAGTACATCCTCGAGGACGTCGCGCGCACGCTCGGTCGCGACATACCCATCGACATCATCTCCGGGTCGTCGGCGGGAAGCATCAACTCGGTGATGCTGGCAGCCCACGCCGACAAGCCATCGCAGAGGGCGTCCCTTCTGGCCCGAAGGTGGACCGACCTGAAGCTGGAGGACGTCGTCCGCCCATCGACCGTCGAGATCTTGAGGCTCATGGCGCGCCTCATAGGCCGCTCGCCAGGGACCGATTCACGGTCGGGGAGGCGCGGTGGCGTGTTCGACCCGAGCGGCGTCGAGGCGATCGTCAGGGACGCGGTGCACTTCGAGGACATCGGCGAGCACATGCGCGCCGGTCGGCTCTCGGCTCTGTCCATCTCCACGACGCACGTGGCAAGCGGCCGCACCGTCGTCTTCGTGCAGCGTCGCGAGGGAGGAATCCCCCGCTGGGGCGGTGACCCGACGATGGTGGCGCGGCCCGCAGAGATCGGGGCCGAACACGTCCTCGCCTCCGCAGCCGTGCCGCTCCTCTTCCCCGCGGTGGAGATCGACGGGCACTTCTATTGCGACGGTGGATTGCGTCAGAACGTCCCCCTCTCGCCGGCGCGCCGTCTCGGTGCCAACAGCCTCATCGTCATCAATCCGCGCTACATCCGCGAGGAGTCGCCCACACCGGACGTCGCCGAGGAACGTGAGCGGCAGTACCCCGATCCGATCTTCTTTGTGGGCAAGGCGCTCAACGCGCTCTTGCTCGACCGGATCGAGAACGATATCGATCGCCTCGAGCGCCTGAACGCGGTGCTCCGTGCGGGCGTTCGCAAGTTCGGCCCGGCGTTCACCGACTTGCTGAACGAGGAGCTCGGGCGGGGCGGCGAGAGCGCCCTTCGCCCGCTGGACGTCGTCTACATTCGCGCTTCGAAGGACATCGGCATGCTCGCGGCGGAGTACGTGCGCTCTCCCGGGTTCGCGAAGCGGGTGAAAGGGCTGATGGGTCGCGTGCTGCGGCGGATCGCCGACGGCGAATCGGAGGCCGACCTCCTCTCCTACGTCCTCTTCGACGGCCCCTTCGCGGCCACCCTCATCGAGATGGGCCGAGAGGACGCACGGGCGCGTCACGACCACCTCGCCAAATTCTTCGCGAAGCGACTGGCAGGACAGGGGGACCAACCATGAGCCCGAAGTTCGACGGCCCCGAGACCCATCCCCTACGCCCGAGGACGGGGGACGAGCCGGCAACCATCCCGAACGTTGGCGGCGCCAATCCGCGTCCCGTCTTCTCGCCGCCCGTTCCCGAGGCCAGCGACAAGGTCGAAGACCCGGACGGGGAGCTTGGCCCGGACGACGCGTTCGCGCGGCGGTACGAGATGCGAACGAAGCTCGGCGAAGGGGGGATGGGCGAGGTTCACCTGTGCAAGGACAGGCGCATCGGCCGCGAGGTCGCCCTCAAGGTGATCCGCTCGGAGCACGGCGCGCGGACCGACCTCCGCAAGCGCTTCCTCAGGGAAGTGCGGGTGCAAGGGCAGCTCGAGCACCCCTCGGTCGTACCTGTCTACGATCTCGGACGCGATCCGGACCGCAAGGCGTACTTCACGATGAAGCGCGTCCGCGGGCTCACCATGGAGCAGATTCTCTCTGCCCTTCGCCGTGGTGATCCGGACGTCGCGCGACAGCACACACGCTTCAAGCTCCTGACGGCGTTCGGCACCGCCTGTCTCGCCGTCCACTTCGCGCACACGCGCGGGGTCCTGCACCGGGACCTCAAGCCCGGAAACGTAATGCTCGGAGACTTCGGCGAGGTGTACGTCCTCGACTGGGGGCTCGCCAAGGTCACGGGCACGCGCGAGATGAGCGAGGCCGACGCGGACGCGTCGTCCGGATCGCTACCGGAGTCGACTTCGCCGGCCGAGGCGCCCGCGGGCCTCACGGCGACGGGCGTACTCATGGGAACCCCGGGATACATGGCGCCCGAGCAGATACGAAACGAGCTGGGCGCGATGGGCCCCGGCGTGGACATCTACGCGCTCGGAGCCATCCTGTTCGAGATCCTCGCGGTCCAGCCGCTCCACGGAAAGGGAACGCCGAACGAGCTCATGACGTCGACGCTGAAGGGGATCGACGTCGAGGCGGCAATGAGGCGCGCCGAACGAGACGTCGCACCGGAGCTTGTCGCCATCGTGGCGCGGGCCACGGCTCCTCACGCGACCAACCGCTTCGCGACCGCCCGCGAGATGCAGGAGGCGCTCGAGCGCTTCATGAACGGCGATCGCGATCTCGAGCGACGGCGCGAGCTGGCGCGGGAACACGCGGCGGCAGCATACGACGCGGCCATGCGCGCCCTCGAAGGCGAGCACACGCCGGGGCAAGGCCAGCGAGCGCTGAACGAGATGAGCCGCGCGATGAGCGAGGTGAGTCGTGCGATCGCGCTCGATCCGCAGAACGGAGAGGCGATGCGGACACTCGTGCGCCTCATGACCGAGGTGCCACGCGCCCTTCCGCCGCAGGCGCAGCGCGAGATCGACGCGCAGGCCCGCGCCTGGCAACGCACCGGCTCGCGCGCCGCGGCGTTCGCGTACCTCAGCTTTACGCTGTATGCGCCGCTCGGCTACCTCATGGGCGTCCGCAACTGGCCGATGGCGATCCTCCCCGAGCTTCTCTGGATGGTGGCCGCCGTCCTGGCCTTCAACGGGTCGCGTCACCCCGATCCCAAGGGCCAGACCGGATACTCGCTCATCGTCGCGAGCAACCTTGCCATCGCGTCCACCGGGTGGGTCTTCGGCCCGTTCATGCTCGTGCCCGCTCTGGCGGCCGTGAACGCGTTGAGCTTCGTCGTCGCCTCGGACAGGTCCCGTCGCGGGCCCGCGATCTTCATGGGCTGCTGCGCCATCCTCGTGCCGCTCTTCCTCGAGTGGATAGGGGTGAACGTGCCCTCTTACGCGTTCGATCACGGACGCATCGTCATCCTCCCGCGCGCGCTCGGCTTCCCCGAAACCCCGACCCTCGCCTTCCTCCTCATCACGAGCGTCGCGCTCCTCGTCACGCCGGCGCTCTTCGTGGGCAAGTTCAAGGACGCGCTCACCGCGACCGAGAACCGGCTCTACATGCAGACGTGGCACCTGCGCCAGTTCGTTCCCGGCGAAGCGCAGGCGTCGATCGTACCTCCACCCCCGGGGAGCAGCTCTCCCAAGTGAGGGGCTGGCGAGGGCCTACTTCGCCGCGTATCGCCCGAGAGCGTTCCGCGACCGTCGCGCGACGAGACGGACCACCTCCCCGATGAGCAGTCCGGGGGGAACGGGCTTCGAGAAGAACGAGTCGCAGCCGGCGGCGATGGCGAGCGCCTCTAAACCCCTGCGATCGCCCGCGCCTGACGTCGAGAGAGCGATGAGGGCTACGTCGTGGGTGCGATCGTCCGCGCGGAGTCGGCGCGCCACCTTGAACCCGTCGATGCCGGGAAGCTTCAATTCGAGAACGACCGCATGGGGCCCGAACTGCAACGCCTTCTCGACGGCCGTCGCGCCATCGGGAGCCTCGAGCACCATGAACCCCGCGGCGGCAAGCTCGGCGGCATAGAGCTCGCGAACGTCGTCCTCGTCCTCCACCACGAGGACCAGGGGCCCTCGCGGCCGCATACCCGACGAAGGCTTATGCTTGGGAACGGGATCGGACATTCGCTACCACCCAATTTTCACTGTAGCTGAGCCTCGCCAGCGTTCCAGTGACGATCAGCTCGCGCGAGCGTCACGAGCCCGCATCCGGGCTCAGGCGTTCCGTGGGCACCGGCGCGGGCGAGACGCCGGGGCTCTTCAGGATTCGATCCGGGTCACCCAGGAACTCGAAATGCATGGTGTCGCGTAGGACGTCGTGGCCGAGCCAGTAGAAGCCGAATCGTTCGAATGCATGCACCCAGCACTCCGGCATCGCCATCCGGTCGTACTCCGTCTTTGCCGGACGCTTGCAGGCGGGCGCGTCATTCCAGGGCTTCACGCAGCCGCAGCATGTGTTGACGGCAGGATCTACGTCGATGGCGATGCCGTAGGCGTGATTGGTCACCTCGCCACCACGGTATGTGTTCTTGTATCGAATGCCCGCGAGCGCGTGCGCGACGTACGGATGTTCGCCACACGTGCGCTTGATCTCCTCCTCCACGCAGGCGAGCACCGGGGCCACCCGTCGATGCATCTTGACGCTGAGTCCCATGAAGGTCGCGTCGACCAGCGACGCGCTCGGCGACCGGGCATCGGGTGCAGGCTTCCCGTAGCCCTTGAAGTACCCATATTCGTCGGTACGGTACTGGATCGCGCGGCGGTTGCCGTCGGGGCCGGCCTTGAGGAAGTTTCCCCGAACGAGGAAGTTCTGGGGAGGCTGATCGTTGCAGGCGCTCACGGGCGGCGTGGGCGTTTCTGTGGTGGCGTCAGCGCTCGCCGGTCCTGCCGCCGCCATGGCGGCGTCCACGCTGGCGACCACGCCCGCGTCGGTGCTCGCGCCTACGCCTTCGCCCACGCTCACGCTCAAGCCTGCGCCCGCGTCGCCGCCCACCGCCTCTTGACTCGCCATCCTCGGCGCTGCACCCGCGCATGCCAAAGGGGCGACGATCGCCGCCAGCCCCATCGCCCTCGCGCCCACGCCCCGAAATACCCATCTCACCGCGGACATTTCGCACTGATACCATGCGCAGGTGCCAGCACCCGACTACCGCGCCCTGTTCGGGGACAACCCGAACGCCGTCGTGGTCATCGACAATGCGTCTCGCGCGCTGCTCGCGGTGATCGACGCAGCGTGCAAGCACTTCGGCTACGCTCGGGACGAGCTGCTGGGCGCCGACATATCGACCCTCTGCCCGCCCGGCGAGGTCGACCGCATACGGGTGGCCTTCGAAAAGAGCACGGTCCTCTCCATGCACCCGGGGCCCATGCCGTTCGAGGGGGTCTGGCCGCACGTACGCAAGGACGGATCCATCGTCCATTGCGGGATCTGGCGCGTGCGCATCGCACGTCGAGAGCCAGCCAGGCCTGGGGACCCGTATCAGCGTCCTTTTGCCCGTCGCCGAGGAGGCGCCCGCGAGCGCGTCGCGGTCCGATCCGTCCGTCAGCTCGCTTCCACGCGGCGGCCCGGAGACGATCCTCATTGCCGAGGACGAGCCCGCGCTGCGCCGGGTGCTCGCGACGACCCTCGAGAATCTTGGATACATGGTGTTGACAGTCGAGAACGGCGAGGACGCCGCCCGCGAGTTCGAGGGGCGCAAGGGCGAGGTCGCGCTCGCGATACTGGACGTCGTGATGCCCAAGCTCGGCGGAGTGCAGGCGTACGAGCGGATGCGGGCGGTCGACCCCAACGTCAGGGTGCTCTTCATGACGGGCTACGCGCCAGACAACGCCCAGGTGAGCGATCTGGTCACGAGGGGCGGGCACGCCCTCCTTGGCAAGCCGTTCCAGCTGAAGGAATTCGGGAGCAAGGTGCGCGAGTTGCTCGATGCGCGGTCGTGATCCATCCGTGATCCGCGAACGGTGGGTTAGGATGGTGATCCGGTGGCCTCCCCCACATGACGCGCCACTACTGGGTTATCAAGAGCGAACCGACGAAGTACTCGTTCGAGCAGCTCGTCCGCGACGGCAGCACGCGATGGGACGGCGTCAGGAACTTCGCCGCCCGCAACAATCTCCGGGCCATGAGGAAGGGCGACCTCTGCCTCTACTACCACTCCAACGAGGGCAAGGTCGTCGCGGGGGTTGCCCGCGTCACGCGGGAGGCCTACCCGGACCCGACGACGAAGGAAGACTGGAGCGCGATCGACGTCGCACCCGTGCAAGCCCTCGCGAGGCCCGTAACGCTGCACGAGATGCGCGACCACGCGGTTCTCGGCAAGATGCTCGTCTTCCGGAGGCCGAGGCTCTCGGTCGTCCCAGTCACGAAGCAAGAGTTCGATACGGTGGTGAAGCTGGGGCGCTAGTGGTGCCTGTGATCCGCGTCGAGGGCGTGCGGGTGGGAGTGGACCAGATCGCCATGCGAGTGCTCGTGATCGTGCCTCTCGGTTAGATGCAGCCAGAGGCCCAAAGCGCAGAGCGCTCCGGCGGCGAGGCTTGTGATCCCCCCGATGCGCTCGCCGAGCATCCACGCCAGCGCCGCGCCGACGAACGGGGCGCACGCGAAGATGGATCCCGTTCGGGCCGCGCCGATGGTCCGCTGCGCGCGCAGGTAGAGCCTCAGGCTCGCGCCGTAGCCGCCCGCGCCGCAGGCCGCCAGCGCCAGGGCGGCGGGCCACTGGGGGAGATCCTCGTGAAGCGCGCCCGCGAGCGACGCCGACGCCACGGCGCCCAGCGCCGCCTTGACCAGCACGACCTGCGTCGGATCCCTGTCCGCGAGCGGACGCCCGACAGCGTTGTCTGCGGCCCAGGCGAGCGTCGCGACCATGACGGCGACAACGCCCCAGCGGGAGTCGAACCCCGACTCATTCCCCCCGCCGACGAGCAGAGCGCCGGCCGCCGTCATTGCCACGAGCGCGGCGCCGACCCGTGCACCTATCGGCTCGGACCACAGGACACGCGCTAGGACGACGGTGAAGAGAGCTTCTAGGTTCAGTAGGAGCGACGCGGTCACGCCGCTGGTCCGCTGCAGTCCCCACGCAAGCGCCACGGGCGCCGCTACCGCTCCCAGCGAGGCGACGGCCGAAAGACGAGGAATGTCCTTCGCCCGCAGCGGCGACTCGGCTCGATCGGGCCCCGCATGCATCGACAGAAGCGCAGCGCCTCCATAAAGGAGCGCCGCGGTCGTGAACGGCCCCACGCCGCGCCCGAAGCGCTGGACCAGAGGCGTCGTCGCACCGAAGGCAAGGGCCGATGCGAGGGCGAGAGCGCCACCCGCCGCGACGGGAGCCACCCGCTCGCCAGGCGCTCCGGGCGTCATGCCGCCGAGCGGGCGGCCGACGACGAGAGCGCCTTGCGGAGTCGCGCGACGACGATCTCCAGCATTCGCGTCGATTCTGGCAGTGCACCGGTCATGTTGATGAACCCGTGCACCGACCCTTCGGCACACACGTGTTCGACCTCGACGCCCGCGGCCCTCATCTTCTCGGCGTAGGCCAGCCCTTCGTCGCGAAGCGGATCGAACCCGCCGGTGAGGACCAGGGCCGGCGCGAGGCCACGGAGATCGGTCGCGAAGAGAGGCGACGCCCTCGGATCGGTCTCGAAGCTCTTGGCAGGGAGATAGTTCTCCGTGAACCACTCGATGCTCCGCTCGGTCAGGATGAACCCTTCCCGGAAATGCCTGTGGGAGGCCATGCTCCGGGTGCAATCAGTGGCTGGATACACGAGGAGCTGGAAGGCCGGGCGACGGGGCTCGCGCTTCAGCGTCTGGGCGACGACGGCGGACAGGTTGCCGCCCGCGCTGTCGCCTCCCACGGCAACTGCCGCGGGGTCGATTCCCACCGACGATGCGTGATCGAGGAGCCAGCGAGTCGCCGCGATGGCATCCTCGACGGCGGCAGGAAACCGGTGCTCGGGAGCTAGGCGGTAGTCGACCGACACGACGACGACGCCTGCACCACTCGCGAGGACACGGCATATGCCGTCGTGCGAGTCGATCGATCCGACCACGAAGCCCCCGCCGTGAAACCAGACGAGCCCCGGTGCCGCGCGGCCGCGTGCGCTCGCAGGTGTGTAGATACGCACTCGACGCGGGCCGGCCGCACCCGGCACGGCGCGATCCTCGATTGTGACATCGTCCACGCGCGGCGCGAGGAGCGAGCCCGTGCGGTCCATCGAGCGCCGCCCCTTCGCGACGCCCCCCTCGTCGAGCTCGGGCTGCCCCGACACGCGCATCAGCCAGATGAGCGCCTGCGTCTGCACTTCGAGCTCCAACCCCTCGGGCGAGCGTCGCGGTGGACCGACGATGCGGCGTAGCACTGCAGCAGGCAGCGCGAGGAAGGTCAGCGTCACGGCGCGTTCGATGCGGAGACGCAGCGTCATGTCCCGATTATGCTCGATTGGATGGCTTGGCACACGCTCTTCCCCTTCGCCTTGCGGGCGATGGGTATTTTCTTCTGGGCGGTCGCCCTGGCACTCGTGCCGTTCGTGCTTGTGAGGAGGAAGGAGCCCTCAGCGACCATCGCGTGGATCCTCACGCTGGTCCTCCTTCCGCCCCTCGGCGCGACACTCTTTCTCCTCTTCGGGCGGGACCGGGTCCGCTTGCCAGCCAAGCGCAAGCGCGAGATTGACGCCATCGTCCGCGCGCAGGTGGCCGCGCTGCGCGACGAACCGGCGACCGAGCGCACGAGTCATCTCGTGCTGGCGAGCCCGTTCGAGCGATCTCTCTTCCGCGTCGCCCAGGGGCTGTCGCACCTGCGGGCGAGCAGCGGGAACAAGGCCGAGGTCCTCGTCGAGGGCGACGCGATGTACGCGGCTCTCGGGGCAGCAATCGACGCCGCGCGGCACCACGTGCACGCGCAGTACTACCTCATTCGGAATGACGCGACCGGGAGCTGGTTTCGCGATCGCCTCGTCGCCGCCGCCAAGCGCGGCGTGACCGTCCGTCTACTGATGGATGGCTTCGGCTGCTTCGCCCTCGGCCGCGGATGGCGGCGGCCGCTTCTCAAGGCGGGCGTCCTCGTGGCGGACTTCCTACCCATGCGGACGGTGCTCCTGCAGCCGGTCAACCTGCGCAACCACCGCAAGATCGTCGTCGTCGACGGGAATACGGCGTTCACGGGCGGCTTCAACATAGGTGACGAGTACCGGGGACAGATGCCGGGCGTTGGCACCTGGAGAGACGTCCATCTGCGTATCGAGGGCCCGGCAGCGGCGGAGCTGCAGCGCATCTTCTTCCAGGACTGGGCCTTCGCGACACGCGAGCCGATCGCCCCCGAGGACTACTTCCCACGCGAGCCCGACGCATGCGGGGACGCCACGATCGCCGTGGTGCCGAGCGGGCCCGACACGCGCACGGAGGCCATCCACCGCCTCTTCTTCGGCGCCATCGTGGGCGCGCAGCGCGAGGTCCTGGTGACCACGCCCTATTTCGTGCCGACCGAGTCCATCCTGGTCGCCATGGAGCTCGCGGCAATGCGCGGGGTCGACGTGAAGCTGGTCCTCCCGGCGCACTCCAACCACAGCGTGACGTTCCACGCAGGACGCAGCTTCTACGCGCAGCTGCTCGACGCGGGGGTCGACATCCGCGAGTTCCAGCCGGGGATGGTCCACGCGAAGACGCTGGTTGCCGACTCGCAGGTGGCGCTCATCGGAAGCGCGAACATGGACATGCGAAGCTTTCGCCTCAACTTCGAGGTGCACACTCTCGTGCACGACGAGACCACCGCGGCGCACCTGCACCGGTCCTTCGAAGAGAACGTCGCCCAGAGCCGCCGCGTACCCATCGAAGAGTGGAACGCCCGCCGCTGGACCCTGCGCGTCAAAGAGGGCGCCTCGCGCCTAGTGTCGCCACTGCTGTGATGCACCTTACTTCTGACGCGCCGAGTCGACCATCTTGTCGAGCGCCGCGGCCGCTGCGGAGACGGTCTTGTCGGGTCCGGTCAGCTTGAAGAACCAGAGACCGCTCGGCGCCTGAACGATGGCTCCGATGAGGCGCGACCCCGGAAAGGTGTCGGGCCCTGCAGCGGCGACGCCTGGCATGCGCATGGGACGGTACACACCCGCCAGGTCCATTCGCGTCACGGTCATCCCGTTGACCACGCGCGTCTGCTTCCTCGGCTCGTCATCCAGCGAATCGAACTGACGGATCCATCGCTGGATGTTGTCCCCGACGCTTCCCCCCTGAACGGACCCGAACGTGATGACCGTGCACTCGGCGTCGTCACTATCGCCGACGATGCGGGGAACGAGGTATTCGGCGGTGCGGGTGGGATTCGAGGGCGGATGGCGCCTCCAGCGAGGGGGATCGTCCCAGGTGAGGGCGAGCCCGGAGGTCGGGGTCGGGGTCGGGGTCGGGGTCGAGGTCGGGGTCGGGGTCGAGGTCGAGGTCGGGGTCGGGGTCGGCTCGGCCGGCGAGCGTGAGCATCCCGAGGCCACAGCGACCACTATGAACGCGCTTGCCCTTCGCCTCATCATGCCGCCACCCGCTCTATTGCTCCGTCCAGGATCGCCAGACACCCTTCGAGCGAATCGCACCCGTTCAGGGCTTGCCGGAGCGCTGCCGCACCCGCAAGTCCCTTCAGGTAGCCCGCGAGATGCCGCCTCGTGCAGCGGACGCCGTGAGTCTCACCCCGCTGAGCCACGTTCGCGATGAGGTGCTCCCGGCACAAAGCGAGACGCTCGTCGGGCGTCGGCATGGCCACGACCTGGCCGCGATCGAGCAGCGCACGAGCCTCGCGGAAGACCCATGGATGCTCGATTGCCCGCCGGCCCACCATGACTCCCTCGCACCCCGTCTCATCCATCGCGCGCCGCGCGTCCTCGGCGCTTCGCACGTCGCCGTTGACGAGGACGGGGATGCCGACGACCGCTCGTGCACGCGCGGCCCAGGACCAGTCCGCCGCGCCGCCGTGGCCCATTTGAGCGGTGCGACAATGGATCGTGATCGCGGCCGCGCCCGCGTCCTCGAGGCGACGGGCGAGATCGACGACGGGCATGTGCGATTCGGGCCCCAGGCCGATGCGCGTCTTGACGGTGACGGGGAGCGAGACGCTGCCGACCACGAGGCGCGCCATCGCGACCATCGCCTCGGGATCGCGGAGCCAGCCTGCTCCGGCGCCACGGCCGGCTATCTTGGGCACCCAGCACCCGCAGTTGATGTCGATGAACAGCGGCCCGGCTTCCTCGGCGACGCGCGCGGCCTCCGCGAGGCGCTCGGGATTCGACCCGTAGATCTGGATCGCCGTGAGCTCGTCATCGGGTGCGAGACGGACCTTTCTCGCGGCGTTTCGACACCCGCGGAGTAACCCCTCCACGTTCACGAACTCCGTCATCGATATCGTCGCCCCGAGCTTGCGGCACACCCGGCGAAAGACGACGTCCGTCACGTCCTCCATGGGCGCGAGGACGACGGGCTTCTGCGTGTACAGCAAGCGAAGGCGGTCGTGGGGGGACATGAGAAGTGCGGCCGAAGAAGTTTTAGCCGCCAAGGCGCGAAGCCGCCAAGGAGATTGGGCGATGGGGCGCTCAATCCTCCGGGTCTTCGTCGGTCGGGGTCGCGGGGCGCGGGGGAATCGGTGCACCCACGCAGGCGGCGGCTTCGCGAGCGATGGTGGGGTCAGCGGCGGAGAGGTCGACGTCGCAGTGGCCGAGGATGGAGACGAGGGAGCGGCGCGCCCATTCGCGAATGAGGGGGTATTCGTTCAACAGCTCGCGGGCCAAGAGAGGGGCGGCGTCGTGTGCCTTCGCCGTGCCGAGCGACGCCATCGCGACCGCCTGTTCATGCGGTTTGCCCCGCTCGAGAGTCGCGCGCATGACATTCGCGTCGAGCGACCCGTAGAGCTGTTCGAGCCGCTGTTGGGGGTAGCGCACGGGCCACCATTGCTGCATGGCACCGGCGAGCGCGCCAACGCTCTTGTCCGCGTGGCAAAGGGCGCACTCGAGCGGCCGGTCGCCCAGAACGCGAGCCGCGTCCGTCGGCGACCCGATGCGGTGGTATCGCGTCAGCTCGCCGTCGAGGCCCATGTTCTTTCGGGGCATGTGGCAGGCGATGCACGCGCCGCCCGCCCCTTGCGGGTCGTGATGTGCGTGCGCACGCAGGCGCTCTTGGGACGCCAGCTCGGCGTGGCAACCAGTGCATACGGTGTTGCCCGTGGGCGTCGCGAGCGCGTGGAGACGATCGGCGTCGTCGGCCCCGTGCGGGTCGTGGCATGCCGTGCACGACATGGCGCTCGAGCAGCCGCCGAGCAAGAAGTCGCGCGCCTCGCCCGAGTTGATGTGACTGCCGCCGGCGGTCTGGTCGCGGCGACCCCCCTCCCACGTGAAGGCGTAGCGCGAGAAGAGCACCTGGTGACAGCGCGCGCACACGTGGTTGACGGCCGCAGCCGGGCCGCCCTTCGGCAGCGCGACGTCAAGCCAGGAGGCCACCGGCGCGAACGACGGATGCACCGCGGCATCGAGGGCGTGCTCGCGGGCGCCTCCGTGGCACGCCTCGCAGCCGATGCCCACCTCGACGAGCGCGCTGCCGTCGAACCCGGCGCGCACGGCGTCGATGGCCTCGCGTGCTTCCGCGCGAGGGCTCGCGTCCCGGTCGCGCAGGACGCCGCCGAGCCGGGTCGCCTCGTCGTGGAGCGCCCGGGAGAACGCAGGTCCGTCGGTCACGCGCGTCCGCGCGCGGCGGTCGTCCGGGAGCCACGGGTCCACCTGTTCGCCCTGGTAGGGCTTGGCGCCAGGCCCTGCGATCGCGCCGAGCAGGCGATCCATTTCGGGGACAGTGTTGTGGCAAAAGATGCAGGCGCGGCTCCAGGACGGCCCGGCGCGCAGGCTGGTGCGCTCGTGCACCATCACCGAGTATCCCTTGTACCGGAGCGACCGCGTGACCAGCACGTACGACACGGGCAGGACGAGCTCCTCGCCGCCCCCACTCACGTCGACACCGGCGAAGTCTTCGCGCGTCCTGCCGCCGATGACGCGCGTCACGCGATACGTCGTCGGCGACGCAGTGGCTGGCTCGATGCGAACGAAACGCTCGTCACCGCGTCGCTCGAGGGTGACCGCGTCGTCCTTGAAGCGCCATCGCGTCCCATCGAACGGGGCGCGCACGTCTGCCCCCCGCGCGTCGCGTGTCATTCGATGCATGGGCGATCGCTCCCACGCGGCCACGACGTCTGCATGGCACGGGGTGCAAGCAGCAGAGCCGGCGTAGTCGGCCCGGACAACGTTGCTCCGGACAGCGCGCGCATGAGTTGCTCGAGCCAGAGGGAGCGGCGTCCTGGCGCAGCTGCCGAAGGACAGCGCAACGAACATCGAGAGGGAGAAGCCGCCAAGCCGCCAAGCCGCCAGGCGTGAGGGAGGGCCTGCGCACGGCGGTGCGGGCGGATCGTTCACTCTCCTTGGCGGCTTCGCGGCTTGGCGGCTCACACCCATTTGGCGAGTCTTACTTCCCGGCGCGTCCAGCCGGGGCGAGCCTCGGCTGCTTCGACCCGCGTGAGGTCACGCGGGGAACCGAGCTGCCGTCCTTCGCGGAGCGCCACGCTCAGAGCGTGGTCGGCCGCACCTACGAGGTCACCGTGCCATCCTTCGCGATCCAGCACCACAGCCGCCACGACAGCGGGCTTCACACCCAGGGCCACGCTCTCGTAGATGGCGTGGCCGAAGACAAGGGCATCGGCCCTACCCGACTCGACCATCGTGCCGAGCGTCCCTGCCCCACCGGTCCTGAGGGACACCTGCGCCGTCCCGGGGTCGCTCGCCATGACGACGATGCCGCCTTCGTCCAGGAGGGCAAGGGCATCGAGCTGCGGCGAACGAGGCGGGAGACCGCGGGCATCCGGTCCGATCCGCTCGGCGATGAGGCGATGCTGGCGGGCATGGAGCGCGAGCTTGGCCTTCGGGAACGTGCCCCACACGAGGGCGTTCATCAGGTCGTGCCAGCAGCGCGGCCGCGTCGGCACGGCGCGCTCGATCGTGATGCGAGCGTCGTAGAGGGCGCGGACGTCGACCGGAGACCCGCGGCGCCGGCGAGGACTCGGCGCGACGAAACGCACGGGAGGGTCCCCCTCGAACACCTTGCCGAATGCCTCGACCGGGGGGAAGTCGTCGTGCGGCCCGAGGGCGCGGGCGGCGCGCGCGAGCGGCCAGAAAAGGGGGTCGCTCTCAAGGAAGCGCGGCTCGAACTCCACGGCGCGCCGGACGGCAACGAGAGGCCTCACGGGAAGCCCACTCTACGTCACAACGGGCGGCGGGCGATGGCTCGCTGACATCGCGAGCTTGCCCCGCGGGCCCGAGGTGCCGTTCACTGGGAGCGTGCCATCGAAGCCACCCCCACCTCCACCCCAGAGCGGGCTCGACGAGGTCGAGCGCGCACTCTCGGTACTCGGCGGACGCCACCCCGAGCACGAGAAGACGCGGCGCGAGACGGCCGAGGCAGCCCGGCACCGCAGCGGGGAGCTTGCCCGGGAGCTCGCCGCGAACGCCCGCACGAGGAGACGCCGCGCCATCGTCCTCGGGACGAACGGCGTCGCGCTCCTCGCCGCGGGGGTCGTCGCCTGGAGGCTCACGGCACGGGCGCACACCATCCATGACGGCCTCGAGCGCGCCGAGGCTCCCTGGGTGGCGCGTGGATTCGTGGAGCTCGCCTCCAATGCGGTCACGGCGAGCGGCACCTTGGAGAGTGACCTCCCGGGGCCGAGCTGCTTTGCCGCCGTCTCGACAGGCGACGGCCCCCTGCGCGCCCACGAGGACGCGATGGCCGTGGAAGCACTGCACTCGGTGGCCTGGTGCACGTGTGCGGCAGGGCGCGCGCAGATCGAGGCCATGGCGACGACCGGAGTGACGGGTCTCGCGATCCTTCGCGCGGACGCGCGCCTCCTCGGCGGCCCACTAGCACGTGGCTGGCTCGACTACGCGCCGGGAGCGTGGGGCGCGAGCGCGGGCGACTGCGCGGACGCAGTACTGGACGACTGGATCGCGGACCGCAAGGGCCACCCGCCCGTGATCGACGACGCTTGGCTCGATGCCGACGCCGCGCGCGCATCGCTTCGCCGTGCGGGGTTCCGCGTTGCGGCCATTGCGAACGCCTCGCGGCCGTTCGCGGTCGTCGAGGCCCCGGCGGGCGACTGTCTCCTCGCAGTCGCCGGCCCCGCTGACATGCTGTCGCTCCGGGCCACGGGCGGGACGTGGCTCGTCCGCAATGCGCACCGGGCGCTGGCGTGGTGCGGTTCGGCCGCAGCGACGCGCACCGTCTGGCGGGAAGGCGCTTCTCCCGTGGTCGTCCTGTCGGCGCCGGCCCCGAGGATCGGCGGGCTGCTCGGGGCGCGTGAGTGCGCCGATGTCGCGGGAATCCCGATCGCGTCGAGCGCGGCGTGGATGGGCGAAGACGACCTCGCATGGGACGCCGCGGCCCTGCTTCGCGCGAGCGCGCTAGGAGATGTCGCGGTGGCTCCCCTGCCCGCAGTGCCGGGCGTGCCCGACCGCCGCGTAGCGTCGCTCGTCCTGTCACAGTCGGCCACCGTCGCCTCCGATCCGGCGAACGTCGCGGTCGCGTGCGATCCACCCCTCGACGTGAACGCCGGGTCGCGGGAGACCGTGTGCGCGCACGCGGCGCCGGTGGCATGGTGGCGCAAGGGTGAGGCTCCCGCATTCGCGGCGCGTGCCTCGCTGCCTCAGTGGCTCTCCGTCCTCGAGACCCATGCGGAGCCCGACGCCATTGCCCGCATTCCGGAGCTGCTGTCGCTCGCCCGGCGGCTTAAGCGCGATGGCTTCGAGCCTACCACCCTCGAAGGGGTCAGCGAGCTGCCCGACGGCGTGCGTGTAATGGGGCGCGCCGGGGAGGACGCCATCGTCGCGGTCGGCGTCGGACCGAAGGCGCCGTGGACGTTTCCATACACGGACCACGTACCGTGGGACCTCGGCGACTCGCCGGTAGCCGTGGCCGTCAAGCCGGGCGAGTCCGTGAAGCTGACGGCATCGCCCGCGCCCAATGCGCCTGCAGACAAGCGACGCACGGTGATCTTCCGTCACGCGACACTTCCCTGACTCAATACGTACTTGACGGGCCCATACGATTTGATCATTGAGAAATCAATTCACCTATATCGCGCCGAGCTCTCCGGGCTTCGCCTCGATGAAGGCATAATTTACCACAGATACGGCTCTCGTCCGTTCCCCGAAGGGGGCAATCTGTGGACAACGTTGTGGACAGGGAGTGGGCATTAAAAAGCGGGATTCGAGGCTTTTAGTCCTTGCGCGAATGCCGATTTCGTAGAAACTAAGGACCATGAAGTTCGCGGCACATCAGCCCGCGAGCTGATTCGGTCGTAGAAGCCGTAGCGGGCGCTGCGGCTCACCAATCCGCCGGGGCTTCGGCTACCTGCGCTTGGCGAGCCGAGCCGCCGCCATCGCTTTCCTCGTCAGAGGCAGGCGGTGGCGATGCGGACACAAAAGGCGCGCGAACCCCCGAGCAATGCCTCCACGGAGGCGGCGTGACGGGGCCGCGGTCCCGGCGCGCACGAAGGGGTAACCCACTCGGTCGCGTAAGGGTTCCGTTTCGGTAGAAGGCACCTCGATTCTCCCGACGGTGTTGCCTTTCGCGAGGCGGCATTCGAGGTGGATCTTGGCCGGGGCGCAGCGTGGCGCGGGATCTCCAGACCCTGCACACAATCGCGCCGGCGACCCGGGTGCCCGGAGCGTCACGAGGAGGGCACGCGCGAACATCGTTCGCGACACGCGCATCGCCTTCACTCGAGCGTTTCGGCCCGCGGCCTGCCTCGTGCAGGTCGTGACTCGCAGGCCCCTCGGCGCGGAAACGCATCGAGAAGGCCAACGCAACCGGCATCGGTTGGTGCCGGCCCGTAGAGGAGCGAGAGCTCCGCTCGCGTGCGAGGATCGAAGGCTCGTCGGGTGTGCCCGCGCGTCGTATCGAAGGTTGCAGAAGTCGGCAAGCGTCGCCGAGGCTCAGAGAAGCGCGTACCCGGTGGCAACGGGACACGTGGACGGGAGCCGGGCCGGCAGGCCCGAAAGGGCAAGTCGGTCAAAGGCGTCGACAACCTGGCAGCGCGGTGGCAAAGCCGCGCGCGTTAGGCGAAGGCCGGAGCCGGGCGCTCGAAAGGGCGTCGCGGGGCGAAGGTCCCTGTCCGTACAGAAGGCACACCGGGCTGCTCCACCCACACGTACCGCTTCACGCGGGCGGGCGGGTAGCGGTCTTGGCGACTCTCACTCTGGTGAGGGTCGCGACAGGGGTGTCAGAAGCGCGTCCGCACACATCGCGAGGGGAAGACAACGCCCCCCGCGACGAACGAGAAACCGATAGAGTGCGGCCCGCCGAAGCGAATCTCCCTGGCGTGAACCAGGCGATTCTCCGATTGGCGCACGAGCGAAAGCCCGTGACGCCGTTCGGGAACCCACGAGGCGCGGGTGCTCGTACGAAGACGTGAGATGGCAGAAGTCGGTCCGACGCATCTATGCGTCCCGGCGCACGACGAGCCGCAAGGCAAGTTGTGTGGCCGGGCGCTGGCTCCGGGGCGCCTCGCACGGCGTGCTGACGCACGCAGCGGGGGCCTGCCTCGGGGCGAGAACGGTGTGCGTACCCGCGTGACACTCTCGGTCAACGAGACAAGCGCGGGTCGGCGGCCGGGGCAACCCGGTCGGGCGTGACACGACGGAAGGCGTTCCGACCTTCACGCGTTTCGCTCCGCAAGGGACGAGCGCGGGGCGGTCTTGGTCACGCGGGTCAATACCGGGAGCCTCCCCCGCAAGGCGGGGCGACCGGACAAGCTGCGCTGCCGGCAATGGAACCGGCGAGCGTGGTGCCCGTGGCGACGACTGGGAACGTCAGACGCCGGCGACGTGCATGGCAAAGGCTGCTCCAGCCGACAAGGCGCGGGCGGTCCGTCACTCGAGGCGCCGAGAGGTGCCGGCTTTCGACAGCCTATGCGAAGGTCTTGTGGTGGATGCGAGAGCAGCACCAGAATCGGGTGAGTCATGCGCGAGTCGGCCGAAGCTGGCCCGAGCGAAAGCAAGGTCATCCCTCCCATGAAGCTCGAACCGCGCGAACGGAATCGGGCCGGGCCGGGACGCTCACTCCGTACCGAAAGATGCGTGGCCCGCGTCGTGCGCACACGACTGACGCGAGTCACTGGTCCGCGCGTTCGATTCTAAACGGTCGACGGCGCGCGACGACGCGCCCAACGCGGACAAGCAGAACTTCTACGAAGGCGACTCGGGTGACCGGGCCGCCTTCGTGCCTTTTGTGGACGAATGCGCTTCACACCTTGCGGGGTGCCGTCGAGAGCCGTGGGGCGATGGGGCGGACGATGCGCATGGCCATGTTCAGGCTGGCTTCGAGGAGGGGGTCGGCCTTGGGGCGACCGAGGCAGCGGATGAGGAGGGAGGATTCGTCCTGGATGGCGATCCGGAGGGTCTGGGGGGGGGTTGTGGCGCCAGGAACGTCGCGCGACCAGCGGAAGACCTGGGGATCGTCCTGCCGTTCAATCTCGAAGCGCGCGCCACCGCCGCACTCGATGGCCACCTTGAGGATTGCGCCGGGGGGGACGTCGGGGCGGGGACGGTGATCGAAGCGGGCGACTACGTTTGCGAGCGTGGCCTCGCCCCATGTCGGGCCGCGCTTCCACGCGACGCCCTCGGGCCTGAGCGAAAGGGCACGCGCCATCCAGCCGAACAGCAGGCCGGCCTGCGTGCTGGCCACGTCGAGCTCACCCTCGCGCGGCGAGAATTCGATGGTCACGCGCTCGACCGACTTCAGGAAGGGCCGCGCGCTCTCGTCGTCGAAGAACCGAGCGACGAGCTCCTGGAGGGGGCGGAGACGAATCCAAGTGAGATCGGCGAGCGCATACCGGCCCTTCGACCGCGCCGCGATGAGCGACAGCTTCTCGATGTCGCGCAGGTCCATCTCGCCGGAGTTGACGACCACCAGGTCCGAGCTGAGGACAGCGCGGTCGAAGAGGTTGTCGAAGTCCGGAAGGTCGCCCACCCACCAGAGGCACACCGGCACGTCCGAGAGGATCATGCGGTCGATGTTCTGCGGCAGCCACGCGCGGGCGACCCCGATGGCCTCGACCGTGATGGCGTCGCCGCAAGGAGCGCCGTTGGGACCGGGCTGGTGAAGGGCAACGTCGGCCGTGATCGTCGCCTCTCCGCCCTTCTTCCAGACGACGACGATCGTCCTCGACGGGTGGGCCCGCACTACTTGCTCGACGACCTTCGTGGCCCGCGCGACGAGCGCCGGCTCGCTCACGAGGACGACGAGCGTCAAGAGCTCGATCCTCGCCGCCTTCGATCGACGCGCCTCCTCTTCCCAGAGCCGCCCGACCTCGCGCTCGACAGCGTCGAGCGACAGCCTCACAGGCGTCTCCACGCGCGACCGTCTCGCTCGACCAGCTCGGTCGCCTCTGCGGGGCCCCATGTACCGGCCTCGTACGTCGGCAGATCGTGGGTGCCGCTGTTCGCCCATCGGTCGAGGATGGGCGTGATGTACTGCCACGCGGCGCTCACCTCGTCCGCGCGCGCGAAGAGGGTCGGGTCGCCAAGCATCGCGTCCAAAATGAGCCGCTCGTACGCCTCGGGCCCGCTGCCCCCGAACGTCGAGCCGTAGCGAAAGTCCATCGTGACGGGGCGCAGGGTCATCGCCGGGCCGGGCACCTTGGCGACGAATCGCAGGCCAATGCCCTCGTCGGGTTGAATGCGGATGGCGAGCACGTCGGGATCGACCGGACCGCCCTGACCGAGCAGCGCGTGTGGCACGTGCTTGAAGTGGACGCTGATCTCGGTCATGCGCTTGGTGAGCCGCTTGCCCGCACGGATGAATATGGGCACGCCGGCGAAGCGCCAATTGTCGATCTCTATCCGCATCGCGACGAAGGTCTCGACGGTCGACGTCGGGCTCACGTTCGACTCTTGCCGGTAGCCGGGCACGGCCTTGCCGGCGAAATTGCCGGGCGCGTACTGTGCCCGCACCGTGGCCTTATCGATGTCCTCGCCGCGGATGGGCTTGAGGGAGCGAAGGACCTTCACCTTCTCGTCGCGCACCTCGTCGGCGGTGAAGGCGACCGGAGGCTCCATCGCGATGACCATGAGCAGCTGGAGGAGGTGGTTCTGGACGATGTCGCGCATCGCCCCGGCTTCCTCGTAGAACTTGCCCCGCCCCTCGACGCCGATATCCTCGGCTACCGTTATCTGGATGTTGTCGACGTGGTTTCGGTTCCAGATGGGCTCGAAGATCGCGTTGCCGAAGCGCAAAGCGACGATGTTCTGGACGGTCTCCTTGCCGAGATAGTGGTCGATCCGGAAGATCTGCTTCTCGTGAAAGACGCGGTGGAGGTCCGCGTTCAGGGCGTCGCTGCTCGCGAGATCTCTCCCGAAGGGCTTCTCGACGATGATGCGCGTGGAGCGGTTCTTGTCGTCGGCCTCGGCCACGAGGCCCGAAGATGCGAGGTTGTCGTTGACGACACGGAAAGCGCTCGGCGGGATGGCGAGATAGTAGAGGCGGTTACCGCGTGTGCCGTTCTTCTTGTCGAGCTCCTCGAGCTTCTCGCGGAGGCGGGCGAAGTTCGTCGGGTCTTCGAACTTGCCGGACAGGTAGTGAAGCCGGCTCGCGAAATCCTCCCACACGGCCTCGTCGATGGGCTTGCGGCGCGAGAACTGCGCCACGGCCTCGTGCATCATCTGGCGGAACTGCTCGTCACTCCGCTCCGAGGTCGCAAAACCAAGGATGGACGTGCCCGGCGGCAAGAGGCGCGAGATGGCGAGGTTGTAGAGGGCCGGGAAGAGCTTGCGCTTGGCCAGGTCGCCGGACGCGCCGAAGATGACGAAGACGGAGGGTGCCGGCGTCCTCTCGGTCTCGAGGCCGGCGCGCAAGGGGTTGTCGGTCGTCATCCCTAGGCTCCCCTCACGCCTTCTTCACCGCGTGCCCCCCGAACTGGTTCCTCAGTGCGGCGAGGATCTTCGCTCCGTACGACTCGTCCTGGCGCGAGCGGAACCTCGCCTGGAGCGACAGCGTGATGATCGGCGCGGGAACGTCCTGGTCAATCGACGCCTGCACGGTCCAGCGCCCCTCGCCCGAGTCCGCCACCCAGCCACGGATCGACTTCAGCTCCGTGTCGTCCTTGAGCGCGCTCTCGAGCAGCTCGAGGAGCCAAGAGCGGACGACGGAGCCGTGGCCCCAGATGGCGGCGATCTTGTGGAGGTCGAGGCCGAAGGGGGAGGTCTTCATGATCTCGAACCCCTCGGCGTAGGCCTGCATCAGGCCGTACTCGATCCCGTTGTGCACCATCTTCACATAGTGCCCGGCGCCGGGAGGCCCCATGTGGGCGTAACCGTCGACCGGTGCAAGCGTCTTGAAGATTGGCTCGCAGAGTTTCACGGCCTCGGGCGTTCCGCCCACCATCAGGCAGTAGCCGTTCTTGAGGCCCCACACGCCCCCGCTCGTGCCTGCGTCGCAGAAGAGTATCCCCTTCTTGCTCAGGCGCTCGGCGCGGACGCGCGAGTCTTTCCAGTTCGAGTTGCCGCCGTCGATGAGGACGTCGCCCTTCGACAGATGGCTGGCGACGTCGTCGATGACCGAGTCGGTCACCTTCTCGGGAACCATGACCCACGCGACTCGCGGGGCTTTCAGCTTTGCTATCCCGTCGGCTACGCCCTCGGCGAAGACGGCCCCTTTGGTTCCGAGCTCCCGCGCGATGCCCACGTCGCGGTCGATCGCGACGACTTCGTGTCCGCCCTCGATGAGGCGGAGCGTCATGTTGGAGCCCATTTTTCCGAGACCGATCATCGCGAGGCGCATGGGACTAACCTCTATCCCGTTTCGCCTCCGGGCTAAAGCCCCGGCGGGTGCGCGCTCCTTACCAGCGGTTGCGACCGCGATCCCCGCCGCCGCCGCCGCCCCCTCCGCCGCCGCCACGACCGCCGCGGCGATCGCCGCCGCCGTGACCCCCACCGCCACCGCCGCCCCCTCCGCCACCACCGAAGCCGCCGCGCTGCGGGCGCTCCTCGGCCTCGTTGACGCGCAGAGGCCGGCCATCGAGGTTTGCCCCGTTCATCGTCTCGATTGCCTTCGTCGCCTCGGCGGGAGTGCCCATCGTGACGAAGCCGAAGCCGCGCGACTGGCCCGACGTGCGGTCGGTCACGATATGCACATCCGTGACCTCCCCGATGCGAGCAAACGCCTCGCGGACAGTCTCGCTCGTGGACGAAAACGACAGGTTCCCGACATACAGACGCGTTCCCATGAGTCTCTCTTCTTCAGTCGCGGCCTTCGAAACTGCGCCGCGCTCCTAGGGAGGTAGGCGCGAACCAGAAGCCTGTCGTCCAATCGACCGCGGAATCGGGAGGCAGGCCGCGGCGGCGGAATCCACCGCGTCCACACGTTGCGTTACCTTCGAGCGCGATCCGCGGTCCCATGAGTAGTCGAGAGAGCGTCCTTGCCGGGGAAACGTCCGTGAGCACCACAAAGATATCGAAACCGGCCCGCCGCGCAAGCCTCCGCTACCGCCGCCGAGCGCTGTCTCCCGAGGGTGCCGCTCGCCTCCAGCGGGGGGGGGTTCGGGAGGAGAGCGGACGCGCTCCCCCCAACGGTCACGGCAAAGGCTTTGCGAAGTGCGCGACTTCGGTCCCGGGCTCGAGCACTTCGAACTTCGTCGGCGCGATGACGCCGCCCACAGGCTCGCTCACCATGTCCGAGACGACCGTCTTCGAGAAGTTGTAGGCACCCGTCAGCTTCACCTTCGTCCCGACCGCCGGAAGTGGGAACGGCAGCGGCACGTTCAGGATGTCGTCGTTGATGGGCTCCTTCGGCTGGTCGCCCGGCTTCAGCTTCTTGTAGGCGGTCATCGCGTCGAAGATGACGGCGAAGTTTCTCGCCCAGCCCACGGCGCGAATCTTCGGCCCCTTGGTGCTCCCTTTCTCGTCCGCGATCCAGAAGCTCGGAAGCTCAGGGCTGCAGTTGTCGGGGTCTTTCTTGCCGGTCTTGTGGACGGCGCAGTCGGGGGCGCGCGGGATGTTCGAATCGACAATGTAGCCGACGATCGAGATGGGCTGGGCCGTGACTTCCTTGGAGTGCAGAAGGCTCCGGAGCTGGTGGATCGCCCCGGCGACGGTGTAGGCATCGCCCTGCTTGTACGTGGAAGCGCTAGGGAGCGTCGGCGGCGCAGGCACGCTCGCCTGCTTGCCGGACCACGCAGGCTGAGGCTTGTACGGGTTCTCTTCCCCACTACCGCAGTTGGAAGCTGCCCCGATGAGCATCGCCATGCCGAGTGTGCGGCCGAGCTGCCTGGCAAACGTGTCCATGATGACGTCGTCTCCTCCCGCTCAAAACGGCGCGGCCTAGGACGAGTAACACGCTCGAAACCGGCGATACAAGGACAGAAGGGCCAGCGTACGGGCCGCGTCCTTCACGCCGAGAGTGGATCTTTCCGTCGACGCTCGTCCGGCAGGTGCAGGGCCTCGACGTCCGACACGCGCACCACGTCCCCGGTTGCGGTCGCGACGAGACGCTGAACTATCGCGGCGAGCTCGGCGTCCTCGCCGGGGAACGAGTAGTCGACGAGACGTGCGTACGCCGCGTGATCGATCCCCACGGGACGTCCCCGGAGCCTCAGCCCCTCGCGCGCGAGGCGGTCGGTCAGGATGGCGCGCAGGTCCTCGGGCCTCTCACGCAGACGCGGGAGGACGATCGGAAGAACCCGCGCATCGCCCAGGCGCAGGGCCAGCGCGGGATCGAGTCGCCCCTCGGCCACGAGACGGTCCGGCGGAGCCACACCGGTCAGCGCAAGCCGGACGTCGATCGGCTCCGGTCGCTCCCAGGGCGCGCGCATCTCGGTGCACGCTCGAGCCACGAGCTGCTGGACCTCGGACGGGAGGGCAGCGGCATCGAGGAGCACGAGCAGCCCTCGATGGGCGAGCGCCAGCGGCGACGCACCCGGATCGATCCACCTGTCCACGTCATGCTCTCGCGCGCTCGTGCAGTCGACGAGGACGAGCGGGGCCTCACGCCGGGCTCCGCCGAGATGCGCGCGAGCGATGTAAGGGACGGGGTCGACCCCGCTGGGCGCAACGATGGCGATGGATCCGTCAGCCGCCGTCCGCATCTCGAGCTGCTCGAAGGCCAGTCGCGACGAGGCCGAGTACACGCCTATCGTGGCAGGCCGAGCCAGGCGCACCGCGGCGAGGGCGTCGCGTCCCGTGTCGAGAGCCCTCTGGTGCAGCAGCCCCTCGAGCCGCTGCTCGACATCGGCGACGCGCGCCGTCGCGTCGCGACCGCGCTCGAGCATCCGCAGGTGCCCTGCTCGCGCGCGACACGCTGCGGCCAGGTGATCGGCCACGCGCTTGAGCTCTCGGAGCTCTTCCAGGGTCGGGCTCTCGTGCCGCGCGCCACGAGGGAGTACGAGCAGGCCCTCGGTATCGCCCTCGCAGGCGACTACGGTGGCGAGCATGGCGCCCCGCGCCGTCATCCACCTGGCGAGAGGGCGTACCTCCGGCAGGCGGACCTCGCGCGCATCGAGCACCTCCGTGCGCAGGGTGGCCTCGGGTTCTGCTACGGCGAAGAGGAGCAGGGCCTCGGGCAGAGTGGCCTCTTCTTCGTGCAGATAGCCGGCGGCGTCGACGGTCGACGAGCGGGTCGGCGCAAACGTCCAGAGCTCGGGCGAAGGTGCCTCGAGTCCCGCTGGCGCGCGGAGGGCCATCAGTACGTCGCGGATGGCGTCCTCGGGCTCGGGGCGGACCGCGCAATCGCACGCACGGGCAAACGCATCGAGCCACGCACCGCGGGCCGGCCTTAGCGGGGCCTCCAGCGAGCGTGCGGCCGAGCCGATAGCCGCGCACAGTAGGCACGCGACGAGCGTGACGGTCCAGACGTTGCCCGACCCTTCGGCCGCGGACGCGCCGAGCAGCGCGACGCCGCCGCAGGCGATCGCGAGAACGGCTACTCGGCGCGCCGCACGCGAGACAAACACTGCGTCCCGGTGCAGCGACGCCGCGGTCATGATCGCCGCCGCACTGGCGAGGGCGATCTCCGCAACGGCCTCCGGACTGGCCCTCCCGAAGGCCGCGATGAATGCGAAGACGAAGAAGGTGGCCACGAGCCCCACGCGGACCGCCGTGAGGCGTGCGACCACGCCGAGCTCGAGCCGGCGCTTATGAGCCGTCCACTCCGTGAAAGCCCCGAGCCCGACAACGCTGACGGCTGTCGCGAGCCACAGAGAACCTGCCGGAGTGCCGACGATGCTCGCCGGCTCTCTATCCGCCGGAGCGAAGGTCGCGGCCGCGGCCACGAACCAGCCCACGGCTAGGCAAGACACTACGGCTGCGGGTGATGGTCGGGCGGCTTCGGCGAGGCCTCCCTCGCGGGCCATGCGAGAAACGGCGACGCACGCGGCGGCCAGGCACGCGAAGACGCCGATCGCGCTGAACACATGGAGCGCCCGACCCTCTCCCTCGGCGGCGAGGGACGTCGCCAGCACGGCGAACCCCCACCCGACCACCCGGACGAGCGGACTCGGACGGCGCGCGGCGACTAGAACCACGGCGATCGCGCCGAGCCCCACGCACCAGGCACGAGGCTCGTGACCATGATCGACCCGGATGGCCACGGCCGCGACGTACGCCGTGCTCGCAACGGGCAGCAACACCGTTCGCCAGGGCAGAAGCTGCGCGGTCGTCGACGAAAGGGGCACGAGAGAAGGGCCAGTTATGCCACGTCCGCTGGCGCATCGCCCCCCGCTGTGATGTCGTTCCCGCATGCACGCTTCACGCAGGCGGCCGCATACGCTCGCCTTCGGGATATGGCTCGCGTCGCGTGGAGGGCTCGTCGCCGCGGGCTTCGTGCTGTCCGCCGTAGGCGCCGCGGTGGCGGTCGTCGAGGCGGTCGCGGGCGGCCGATGGCACGGCGCGGCAGAAGTCCCCGTCCTCGCGGCGCACGCGATTGCATGGGGCGCGGGCGTCACGGTCGCGTTCGGGGGAGCTTTGCAGGCCATCCGCCGCGACCGCCTCGAGGGCGTGGTCGCGCTGGCGCGCGCACGCGGCGCAGGTGCGGCGGATTACGTGCGGGGGCGGGTCGGAGGGCTCGTGACGGTCCTCGCGATCTCGGTCGGAGGGGGGACGCTCGCCGCGGGGATCGCCGCGACTTCGGCGGCCCATCCCACCCTCCCGGCCGCGCGGTCGACCTTCGGCGCCTTGGCGTACGCACTCGCCTTCGCCGGGACGCTGGGCCCCGTGGCGCTGGCGGCCCTCGGAGCACGCTCTCGAGGCGGAGGCTACGCCGTTCTCCTCGCGGTCGTGGTCCTTCCGGAGTTGATCGCGCCGTGGACGTCTGCACTTCTGCCTCAAGGGTGGGTCGAGCTCACGTCCATCCCAGCCGCGCTGGACGCCGTGGCCATGGGGGCGGCCTCGCCCGCTCGCGCCGCCATGCACCTGGCGCGGGCGATAGCGATGCTCGCCGCGGTCATCGGGGTCTCGCTGGTCGTCGTGGCGGCGCAGGTCTCGCGCGTCAACGTAAGGGACGCCCCGTGATCGCCCTCGAGGGGGTCGCCGCGCGTCGCAGGCCCCTCGCGCTCGCGAGCGTGTCAGTGGCCTGGGGAGCCGGAGTACACGCCGTCCTCGGGGGACGCGAAGACGGCGGAGCGCTTCTACTGTCCCTCATCGCGGGCACTGCGCGTCCTCGATCGGGTCGCGTGACCGTCCTCGACGGCATCCCATTCGACCCGGGCGTCCGGAAGCGCGTATCGATGGTGCTGCTCGATCCCGCGCTGCCGGACGCGCTCCGTGTCGACGAGACGATGGCCCTCGCGGCCGCCATCCGTGGCGAGCCCGCACGTCCTGCCTCCGAGCGCCTCGGCGTCCTCGGAATCGAGTCCCTCACAACGCGTTCGGTCCGCTCGCTATCCCTTGCGGAGGCGCGCGCCGTGGCCCTTGCCGAGGGCGTGACCTCGTCGCACGTGCGCGTCCTGCTCGTCGAGGAGCCGTTTCTCTCGATCGATCCTCGTGCCATGTCTCTCCTTTCTCCGCAGCTGCGCGCTCGGGGGGCGGACGGCTGCGCCGTCGTCGTCCTGACTGCTTCGCCCCGTGACGCAGGCGAGCTTGCGGACGACCACCTCGTCCTTCGACGCGGCGCGATCACCGCTCGGGCCACGACCATCGAGGCACTCTCGAGCGCGTCACAGGCCGGGGCACTCCGCATCGTCGCACACGACTCGCGCGACGCGCGCGCGCTCGTCGTGGCGCTCGCCCGCGAAGAGGACATCGATGGCGTCGCTCAGGACGGGACCGCGGTCGTCGCTCGCGGCCGCGACGCGGTGACGCTGGCCCGCACCGTCGGCCGGGCCATCGTCGGCACGAACCTCGACGTCGCCGAAATGCGCTTCGATACCCTCCCCGGCGAGACGCCAAGCCCGGAGGGACTGAAGTGATCGCGGTCCTCGCACAGCTGCCCATCGCCCGCGTCGTTCGCACCCCGCGAACGTGGGTCGCGACGGGCGCGTGGTGCGCCCTTGCCGTCGGGATGGCGCTCGTCATGAGGGCGCGCGGAGCGTCACACGGAGCCGACGACGTCCTCGTCGAGGCCTGCGGCGCCCTCGTGTTGCCGCTGCTCGCGTACACCCTCGTCGGGACCGCTCTGGGCGCCCGATCGGTCGCGGGGTCGACGACGGCCGTCGCCGCGTTCGGCGCGTCGCCAGCACTGGCGGCTGCCGTCACCGTGGGCGTTGGCGTAGCCGCCTCGGCGCTCGGAGGCGCTGTCCTTGCCGCCACGGTGGCCATCGTCGCCCACGGCGCCGCCGATCCTCCCCTCGCGCGCGACGCTCTGGTCAGCGGCTACGTCGGCGCCCTCGGCGGCGCGGCGTATGCGTCCTGGTTCGCGCTCGGTGCCGGGTTCGGAAGGCGTGGAGGCGGGCGTCTCGTCGCCCTCGTGATCGACTGGCTGCTCGGCGCGAACGGCGGGGTCACCGCCCTTCTCGCGCCGCGAGCGCACCTGCGAAACCTCCTTGGCGGGGCGCCGCCGATGGACCTGTCGCAAAGGGCGAGTGCCGTGGCTCTCGCCATCCTCGTCTTGGTCTGCGCCCTCGGCGCCGTGGGACGCGCGCGGACCTGAAGCCACTCAACCGTCTGACGCGGCGTTCACTGGTCCCCGGCGTCTCCGACGTAGTTGGCCGACCATGTGCCCGGACAGGTGCCTTCCCCGGGCACCGTCAGCTGCCACGACCCGTCGACGAAAGAAAACGTCGTGCCGTTGTACTGCGAGTTGAGGGGGCCTGAGAAAGTTCCGTTGATGAAAAGGAACCCGCTATAGGTGCCCTTCGTAAGCGTGCCATTGAAGACCCCGCTGTTGCAGTTGAGGGTTCCACCGACGTCCGCGCTGATCGCGAAGAAAGTCGCCGCCGTGCCGCTGAAGCTCCCCGACGCGGTGTCGATGAACGACTCCCCGTTACCCGTCATCTGCGTCAGGTTGAACGAGAGGGTGCCAGTGATCATCAAGCCTCCGGCGTCCGCCGAGGCCGTGCTTCCGGCTCCGGCGTCCGGATCGAACATGAACGTGCACTGGAAAGTGCCCGAGTACGTCCCGTCCTTGCAATTGCCGGTGCCCATACCGCCGGTCGATACGCCCGTATCGCCCAGCGAGATCTGGCCGCCTCCGTCCGAGAGGGAAGCGGGGTTTCCGTCGTCGCCGGACGACATGGAGGCGTCAGTGGTCGGCATCGACCCGAAGCCGGGGCCTTGTCCGCTCCCGGACGAGCAAGCGGTCACCAGGGCCGCCATCGCCGCAACCGCGCCGGTATGGAAAAGCGTCACACTCATCCGAACCCTCACCCTACCAGCAGCGCGCCGAGACGCTCGCGTGTTTCACGAGTGAGGTCTAGCGGACGCCCCTCGAGCAAGAAGTCCCCATCGGGCTGACGCTTCGAGGCATGAACCTTCAAGCGCAGCGTCACCGGCGGCGTCCCGCCGAGCGCCCCTTCTACACGGGACCCGGGTGGGCACGGCACACTCGAGCGAAGAACGATGGCGTTCGCGGTGATCGACACGATCCGAGCCTCCCCGCCCTTGGACCAGCGCACATGTGGGAGACTCACCGGTTGCCCCCCCGCAGCGCGGTCTGCTTCTCTCGATCGGCGTCGCGCTTGGCGATGGAAGCGCGCTTGTCGTACGTCTTTTTGCCCTTGGCCACGGCAAGCTCCACCTTGACGCGCCCGTGCTTGAAGTAGAGACGCAGAGGCACGGCCGTGAAGCCGCCGCGTCCCAGGGCCTCTTCGATCTCGCTCACCTCGCGAGCATGCAACAGGAGCTTCCGCGACCGCCGGGGCTCGTGCGGAAACGCGCTGGCTTGTTCGAACGGCGCCACGAACATCTGCTTGAGCCACGGCACGCCCCGCTCCACCGCGGCGTAGGCATCCGACACGTCCACCTTACCGGCGCGCATCGACTTCACTTCGCTGCCGTGCAGCACGAGCCCCGCCTCGAAACGCTCTTCGATGTCGTAATCGAATAACGCCCGGCGGTTCTTGACGATGAGCTTTTCTTGTTCTTGGTTTGTCACTCGAGTCACCCTGAAGCTTCGCTCTTGGTTTGTCACTCGGGTTACCCTGAGCCTCGCTCCGCTCGACTCCGCTGCGGCAACCGGGTCACGGACGTCACGTCGAGGGGAGCGGCGGCCGCTCCTCCTCGAGCACCCCACCCGGGAGTGCACACGATCCGATGGTTGGGGCCCGCGGGCATTCGTCCTGTTTCCCGGCTGGGGGAAGGGGGGAGCGGCCGCCGCTCCCCCGGACGTGTCAGAGGTGATGATCCTGCCGCAGTGGAGCCGAGCGAGCGCAGCGAGTCGAGGCGGAGCGAGGCTTCAGGGTGATCCTGGTGACAAACCAAGAGCGAGGCTTCAGGATGACTCTGGTAACCCATAAACCAGTATACCCTACGTGGATCATGAGCCAGTCGCGCGACCTGCTCCTTGCTCGCAACTGCCCCAACTGCGGCGCGAGCATCGACTGGGGTGCTCCGGGTGCACGGATCGTCTGCCGGTACTGCGGGCACGCCTTCGACGTGCCGGCGGCGCCTCCCCCGCCGCAGCCGTTTCCTCAGCAGCGCGTGATCGTGGTCGCACCGACGATCGGACTGAACGCGGGGGCCGCGATCATGCGCATGGTCATCGGCATCGTCGGCGTCGTCATCGCGCTGAGCCTCGCGGGCGTCATGGCGTTCGTCAGCAAGCACTCCAAATCGGCGCTGAGCGGGCAGATTCCCGGCATGGGGAACGTCGGCGCCGCCCTCTCCTCGCTCACCTCTTCGTTCCTCTGGGACACGGTCGGAGGCCCGCCGATGCCCGCGGCGGTGGGCACGGCCGGCGTCGAGGGCTTCGTGGGGCGCATCCGGTCGAGGCCGGGAGACGAGCTATGGGTCGTCGCGTTCGAAGGAGCCAAGCTCGGGCAGGTGTGGAAGGCGGGGCCGTTCGGGACCTATTCCGAGGGATACAGGTCGACCTATACGACCATCGTCGGACGCGACGTGGTCGTCACGGACTACCGCGCGAACGTGCACGTGTACGACCTCGGGACCGGCAAGGAGGCGCGCAGCCTCAAGCTCAGCGACCGCGCCAAGTCGATGTGCTCGTCGCCGGACGGGAAGGCACGCGTCTGGATCGAGCTGTCCGACGAGAGGAACGTCCTCTTCGACGCCGACCAGGGTACGGCGACGCTCATGGCGCGCCCGACGTGGTGCCCCGACACGTGGGCCACGAGCGACGATTGCCGCGGCTGGCTCAAGCGGGGGCCGTCCTTGCCAACCTGCCACGGACCGGAGATCGCGCCGAGGGTGAATGCCTTTCAGGCGGCCAACGTCGTGGAAGACGGTGACCTCGCCGTCGCACTCGGAAAGAAGCATCCGGGAACTGCCGTGCCGATGGCGGTCGGATTCGACCCGAGGACGAAGGCCGTGAGGTGGGAACAACCGGTGGCCTCCGGCGACCAGGCGAGCGTGGCCGAGTCGAGCACCATCTCGATCATGGACGCCCTCTCGAACGGTCGCTTCGTCGCGCCCTACGAGCTCACCCCCAAGGGCTGGCACGTAACGGCGTTCGACGCCCGCTCGGGCCAGCGGCTCTGGGATGCGCCGCTGCAGCCGCTCATCGGCGTCGATCATCCGGAGGGATTCAGCCTCTCGCCGACGCGGCTTTACGTGATGCGAACCTCGTCGGTCGAGATCTACGACGCGAAGACCGGATCGTTCGTGGGCAACCTCGGCATGTGACGCTCGTCCAACCGAGTGCCCTCAGCCGCCGTCCGCCCGCGGCAGCTCGTCACCGTGGTACGGCAGGCGAAGGGACGAATCGTCGTTCTCGACGCCCAGTCTCCGCTCGAGCGAGACGAGGCGCTCGCGTAGCTTCTCGTTGTCCTCCGCGAGCGCGCGGATCATATCGGTCAGCGGATCGGGCAGGTTGGCGTGATCGAGACCGGCGTCGAAGCGAGCGGACTTGGGGACGATGACCCGAGCGGGCACGCCGACGACGGTCGCCTCGGGGGGCACTTCGCGAACGACGACGCTCCCCGACCCGATGCGCGCGTGATCGCCGACGGTGATGGCTCCGAGGATGCATGCGTTCGAGCCGATGACGACGTTCTTGCCAATCTGGGGGTGTCGCACGCTGCGATCGAGCGACGTGCCTCCGAGGACCACCCCCTTGTAGAGGAGACAGTCATCACCAACGCTGGCGGTCTCGCCGATGACGACGCCCATTCCGTGGTCGATGACCACGCGCCGGCCGATGTGCGCGGCGGGGTGAATCTCGATGCCCGTGACGAAGCGGTTCGCGTGCGCGAGAACGCGGGCCCCCAGCTTGACGTCCCCCCGCCAGAGGGCGTGCGCAGCCCTGTGGAGCCACAGCGCATGCAGGCCCGGATAGACGAGCACGACCTCGAGCGACGACCTCGCCGCAGGGTCATTCTGGCAGAAGGCGCGGACGTCCTCGGTCGCGACCTCGGCGCCGTGACGCGCCATCTTCGCCAGACGAGACAATAGGAACACGACGGCGGGAGCTTAGCATCCCGGGCACATGCGCTACGCTCGGCCGTGAATTCTCATGGCCAAAGTCGTCGTGCCGCTTCCGGCGATCCGCAAGTGGCGCCAGCTCCACCGCGAACCGGTGGGGTCTTTCCGTATCCTCGACGTCCTGCGAGTGGGTCTGGAGGACGGGAGCGGGCACGCGCGCGGCGACGCGTTTACCGTCCGATGCCGCGATTGGTGCAACGTCGTCGCGGTCACGCCCGATGACCACGTAGTGCTCGTGTGGCAGTACCGGTTCGGAACCGACGCGCTCTCGCTCGAGATTCCGGGGGGCGTGATCGACGAGGGCGAGGCTCCGGACGCGGCGGCCAGGCGCGAGCTGCGCGAGGAGACCGGCTACGAGGCCGACTCCTTCGAGCTTCTGCTGGTCATCGAGCCCAACCCCGCCATCCAGAACAACCGCTGCTTCACGTTCGTCGCCCGGGGCGCCCGGCCGACGGCAGTGACCGGCTTCGACGCCCAGGAGGAGCTCGAGACCGCTCTTCTCCCCGCCGCGCGCCTCTCGGACCTGCTCGACAGCGGCCAGGTCACGCACGCCCTCGTCCAAGGCGCCCTCGAGGCGTACCTCCGGAAGAGTGGAGCTGATTCGCAGGAAGCGCTCCTCGGCGAGCTCGAGGCCCTTCAGAGGCGCAAGGTGCTCGAGCTGGCGCGCCGGCTCCGCCCGGGACTCACGCTCGAGGACGTACTCAACCCGCACGACTTCCCGGAGCTCGATGACCGCGACTGGCAGTACGAGGACGGCATCCTCACGGGTATCGAGAGCGTCCTCGCAGCGTTTCGAGCACGACGGCGCGAGAGGGAAGGCCCGCCGTGAAGGCGAAGAAGAAAGGCCGCGGCGGGCCATTCGAGGCGCTGCTCCCGCTGAAGCGCGACCTCGAGAAAAAAGAGCGCGAGTCCGCGTCCCGGAAACCCCCACCTTCGCCGCCCGCAAGGCCTCTGGCACCGACCGAACCGGAGGACGAGGTACTGTCGTTTCATCGCCTCTTCGCCGGCGTGGCGCCGCTGGATCGATCACGCGCGGGCCGAGTGCCCAGGCAACGGGTCGAGCGTTCGGCCGCCGCCGAGCACGCATCCCGGCACCGAGCGGAGACGGAGCGCGCGGAGGCCCAGGCAGTGCACGAGCGTCTCCGGACACTCGTGGAGGCGACGGCCCGCTTCGAACTGACGGACGACGGCGAGCACGTGGAGGGGCGGCGCGTCGACGTACCCGTCACCGAACTACGGAGGCTGCGAAGGGGGCTGCTGCCGATTGACGGGCGCGTAGACCTGCACGGGTCGACGGTCGACGAGGCTCGCGTCCGCCTCGAGGTCTTCCTCCGGACCATGCGGACGCGCGGGGAGCGGTGCGTGCTCGTCATTCACGGCAAGGGACGAAACTCGGCGGGCGGCGTCGCGGTACTTCGCGGCGAGGTGTCGGCGTGGCTGTCTCAGGGCGCATCGAGCGCCCACGTTGCTGCCTTCACGACCGCCCGACGCGAGGACGGCGGGGAGGGCGCGATGTATGTGCTCCTGCGCCGGTAGTGCGCCGGTCTTCGACGCACCGCCCTAAGGAATTGCGAAGAGTGGCCGTTCTATTTGAGACCATGCGGGCAGGAGAATCACCAACAAGGCGGGACTTGCGACCCGTATCGCGCCCGAAGAGCTCCTTCCCGCCGGAAGTGAAGACCGAGCCCGTCGTGCGTCGGCGCCGTCCCCAGCTTCCCGCGATCATTCGCGAGGAGATCGCGACGAACCTGCCGCCCGATTCGCGCCGCGAACCCGAGTAACCCGCTCGCGTGCAATGCCGCGGATGGCTGGGTGCTTGGCGAGCCGCCGGAGAGCCTTGGCGAGAAGCGCCTTGCCGGGGAGCACCTTGTGCCAGGGAGACGCTCCGCTCGGGTGAGGGAGGGCAACGACATCCACGTCGCGACCATGCCAGCGGGCGTGCTGCAGCGTGCCCACCACCTCGACGAGAGGAGTCTTGCGGCCCAGCACCCGCTCGATGGCGAGCGTCCCGACGGCGATGACGAGGTCTGGCTCGAGAAGGACCACCTCGCGCTCGAGCCACGTCTCGCATCGCGCCACCTCGTTCGCATCCGGCTTGCGATCCCCGCCGCCGCTCGCCTTCCCGGGGAAGCAGCGCGCCACCGCTGCGATGTAGACGCTCGCGCGGAATCGTTCTTCGTCCACGCCGAGGGCGTCCTCGAACCATCGAAACATGGTCCGGCCGGCGGTCCACGCGAACGGCCTGCCGAACGAGCCTTCGCGCGGACCGGGGGCCTGACCGACGAGGATCACGCGGCTCGCAACCGCGGGACCGTGCACGACGGGACCGATCATCTTCGGGCAAGCGCGGCACCCGTCGAGCTCGCGATGAAGGGCGAGGAGAGATCTCAGAGTCCGGGCCGACGTCAAAGAACGGTCTTCCCACCAACGCGCCCAGAGGAGGCCTCCTCGGCGGCTTCCGCCTCCTCTTCAGCCGCCGATCGCTCGTCGACGCGGACCCGCGCCGGAGGTCCCCAGGTGCCCTGCGGGAACGGAACGGCGGCGGCGCGGTACCAGATAGTGCCCTCTTCGTCGACGTCGACGGCGACCCGATCGGGCTGCCCCTTCGCGAGGGCGGTGAGCTGAGCGTCGGCTTCACCGACGCCGATGCCGAGCAGGCGGGCGGCCTGTGCCGCGCTGACTCTCCCCTTCTCCGAAAGCATCGAGTAGATCGCCCGCTCGCGCATGCCTCGCTCGGTCTCGGTCGCCGAGCGTTGCAGCGCCTTGCCACCCACCAGCAGCGAGATGGCCATCCCCAGCGTCACGAGCGCGAGCGGCAGCGAGAACGCAAGCCCGACCCCGAGCGACCAGATCACACGGAAGAGCAGCCCGAGGCCGAGTGAGGCCGAGAGCCCGAAGAGGAGCACCAGCCAGCCGAGCGCGCCCGCGACGACGCCGCCGAGCTTCGATGCTTTTGCGATCACGGGGGCTTTTTCGATCACGGGGTAAGGTAAGAGCATGCGCCCCCGTTCGTCCGAGTCAACACTTGCGGCTGGCACGTCGAGCCGCACGCGACTAGATTCGAGCAGCTGCCGCCGCTGCCGCGAGCCAGGAGTCGTCGATGGTGGACAAGGTCAAAAAGATCTGGCTGGACGGTGAGCTCGTTGACTGGGATAGCGCCAGCGTCCACATCCTGACGCACTCTCTTCATTACGGGCTCGCGGCGTTCGAAGGGGTGCGGGCGTACAAGCGATCGGACGGCGCGACGTATGTCTTCCGCCTTCGCGAGCACATCGATCGCCTCTTCGACTCGTGCAAGATGGCGCTCCTCCCTCCCAGGTTCACGCGGGAGCAGGTCATGAGCGCCTGCACCGATACCCTTCGGACGAACGGCATGGTCGACGGCTACCTGCGACCGCTGGTGTTCGTGGGCGACGGCGCGATGGGTATCTACGCGCCCCAGAACCCCGTGCGCACCGCCGTCATCGCGTGGAAGTGGGGCACCTACCTCGGCGAAGACGCGCTGAAGAACGGGATCCGCGCGAAGATAAGCTCGTTCGCGCGCCTTCACGTGAACGTCAGCCTGGCCAAGGCAAAGATCAGCGGTCAGTACACCAACAGCGTCATCGCCAAGCGCGAGGCGAAGTTCGGCGGGTACGACGAGGCCATTCTGCTCGACGCCAACGGTTACGTCAGCGAGGGGTCGGGCGAGAACATCTTCGTCGTCCGAAAGGGCGTCATCCATACGCCGGACCTATCGTGCTCGATCCTCGAAGGGATCACGCGCGACTCCGTCATCACGCTGGCGCGTGAGATGGGGATGCCCGTCGTCGAGGACCGGCTCACGCGCGACCAGCTCTGGCTGGCGGACGAGGTCTTCTTCACGGGCACCGCCGCCGAGGTGACGCCCGTTCGCGAGATCGACAACCGCACGGTGGGCGAGGGAACGGTCGGCCCGTTGACGAAGAGGATCCAGGCACGCTTCTTCGAGGTCGCGCGCGGTAGCGACTCATCTCACCCCGAGTGGCTGACGAAGGTGTGAGGCCGTACGAGAGGCGAACAAGACGGGACGGCGCGCTGCTTCTCCTCGTATCTTCCTGTTGCCTCTTCTCATGCGGAGCCGCGCTTGCACCTGCCGTCGCGCCGCCGCTCCAGAAGCCTGCGGCGGTCGCGTTCCCCGACGACCTCGGACCGCTGCCTCGGTACCACTCGAAGCGGCTGGCACTCTCGTTGCCGCTGCCCGACGGCGCCGCCTGGCGCATCGACGACCACTCGCGGCCTGAGCTCGTCGCGACGCACGCGCCGACGCAGTCGAGGATCGTCGTGGCAGTGATGCGCACCGACGCGCTCGTCGGGCGCACGGAGTGCGAGGCGCTGGCCCGCGAGATGAAGGTCGTCCCGTCCGCCGACCTCTCGATCCTCGAGGACGAGGTCGCCATCACGCAATCGACGTTCGACACTCGCATCCGCGTCGCCCTGGAGGCCGGCACCAGCCCGGACCGCCCGCTCGTCGGTCACGTGATGGCGTTCGGTGGGTTCTTGCGAAAGTGCTTCGTCTTTCACTTCTCGACCGAGGTCGGTGATGCTTCAAGCTTCCCGGTCCTCTCGTCCCGACTCGCGTTCGCGCGCGCCCGCATCCTCGGCGGACTCGAGCTCGACCCTTTCGGCTCGGTCTCTCGCGACACGCCGTCGGGACCGGGCGACGCGCCGTTGCGGTGAACGATGCGGCTCCTGGCAATCTGCGCGCTCGCCCTCGTGTTCGGCTACATCGGCTCGATGCCGCTCGCCGGCCCGGTCGCGATCATGGCGCTCTCCCGGGCCGCGCGAAGGAAGTTTGGCGAAGCGCTGCGCGTGGGGCTCGGCGCTGCGGTCGCCGAGGGCCTCTATGCGGGCGTCGCATTCTTCGGGTACACGTCCCTCCTCAGCCGGCGGGCCGAGGTCATTCCCATCTCGCGCGGCGCCACGGCCTTCGTGCTCGGCGCACTGGGCATCCACTTCGCGTTCTGGCGCCGGAAGGAAACCAAGGACAAGCGCGAGAACAAAGTAGGGACCGCTCTTCTAGGTTTCTCGGTCTCGGCCGCCAATCCGACGCTGTTTCTCACCTGGAGCACCGCGGTTGCGCTTCTCTACTCGAAAGGGCTCGTAGAGCCCCCGGCGCTTTACGCGATCCCATTCGGGGTCTCTGCGGCGTGCGGCGTCGCGGGGTGGTTCTTTTCGCTCACCGTTCTGCTCCGGCGATACGGCGCCCATCTTCCCGAAGCAGCGTTCACCTGGACCGTGCGCGCCATGGGCATGCTTCTCGTCGGTCTGGGGGCGTGGTCCGGTGCCGACCTCGTGCGGTGGCTCCAGCACCACCGGTGAAGTGGGTCTCAGAACGCGACGACGACGTTCGGGCCGCGCGCCGTGACGCTCTTCGGAGCGCCGATGACGAAGAGGACCACTCCGACCGCCAGGGCGGCCACCCCGACGCCGAAGGTCACGTCCGAGATCGTCGCGGCCTGCTTGGCGTCGTGGGAGAGGGAGACGCCCTCCGCGCTGTCGCACGGACTGCCCGGGCATTGCTTGTTCGAATCGTTCCACTTCGAGATCGCCGTGAGCCCGAAGTACGCCCCGACGCCGAGAATGGCCACACCAACCGCCCCCACGCCGATCCCGACGGGCCGGAGCGCGGAGGCCTTCGGCGCTTCTTCCCGAGTGGGAGGACTCGGCGCAGGACCCGCCACGATCTCGGCATCGAGCGGAGGTACCTCCACGCTGACCGCTTTTCCCTCTTCGGCGCGGACCGTCGTCCGAAAAGGTTGGTGCCCGGGAGCCGTCGCCACCACTTCCACGTCGCCGGCGTCGAAAGGGACGGCAACGCCCCAGATCCCGGGGTTGCGCGGGAGGCCATTGGCCGTCACCTGCAGCCCCTCGACCCGCGCGGCCTCGGGCACCGAGACCACCAGCTTGGGAAGCCTCGGCTCGAGGGCCGCCAGGTGTTCGCGCGCGATGCGAACGCGCTCCGTCAGCTTCGTGGCCCCGCCCGCGGCTTCCTTGCTCACCCTGACCACCTCGGTGAACTCGAGCCACGCGGAGGCCAGCTTCCCGTCGGCCTCGTGGCAGAGCGCGAGGCGCAGGAGGGTTCCCCCCGCCGGGTCGAGCTCCTGGCTCTCGGCGAACGCCGCGCAAGCCTCGGTCGTGTGGCCCTGCTCGATGAGCTGCTTGCCGCGCGCGAACAGCGTCTCCGCCGCGATCGGATCGCGGGGCTTGTCGGAGGACTGTGCGAGGACGGTGCAGGGCAGCGCGCACCCCAGCAGTGCCGCCCCGACGGCGAGCCCCCTCCTGGCGCTCCTCCTAGTATCTGTCATCCGTCGCCGCGGATTTTACCACATTCGAATTGGCGGCGGCGGTGTGGGGCCTCAGGGCGGGCGCGATCGCGCGCGGGGTGACCGCATGCGGGGCGGAGGTGCTCGTAGGAGACGCGGGAGGAGCTGATGCGGACGCGCCTTCGATTGCGATGGCTGCAGCGTCGAAAGCCATTGCCGATGCCGTTGGTGTGGATGGAGCCCTGACCGCACGCTCGACGCTCGCGGACTCCGCCGGTGCCGAGCGCTGCCCGTGCGCCAGGACGCCGAGTGCCACGGCTGGAACGGCAAGCATCGCTGCAACGACCGCCAGCAGGACGAACCGCCGGTCCGGCGCCGCCTTGGGCATCGGCGGCGGGGGGCTCGTATCGGTCTCGGACGAGAGCATCCCCTCGATGGAGTGCACCAGGCGCGCCGCCGCCGCCCGCCCGTCGCTGCTTCCGAACGGTGCCAGACGAGCCGCCAGCTCGGCCGCCGAGGCGTGGCGTTCGTCGGGCGACTTGGCGAGGCAGCGCATGATGACGGCCTCGAGCTCCGCGGGAACCTCGGGCACGAATCCGCGAAGAGATGGCGGGGCATCGATGACGACGGACGCGAGCGCGCCGCTGATCCCCTTGCCCTGCCCGCCGAAGGGCGCCTTGCCCGAGATGAAGCGAAACAAGATGACGCCGAGCGCCCATATGTCCGTGCGATGATCGACGTTGCGCTGGCCGCGCACCTGCTCCGGCGACATGTATCGGGGCGAGCCGACCATCTCGGCCGGACCGGTGAGCGACGTCTCGTCGTCCTCGTCCGCCGCGGTCTTGGAGATGCCGAAGTCGAGCACCTTCACGAGCGGTGCGCCGTCGGCACGCGCCGTGAGAAACAGGTTGCTCGGTTTGAGGTCCCTGTGGACGATGCCGCGCGCGTGAGCCTCGGCGATTCCCGCGCAGGCCTGGAGCACGTAGTCGACGGCCTCCTCGATCTCGAAGAAGCCGCGCTGCTGGAGGATCGAGCCGAGGTCGGCGCCCTCGAGCTGCTCCATCACGATATAGGCATGTCCGTCGGGGTCGCTCCCGACGTCCATGACGCGAACGATATGCTCGCTGTGCAGCGCGAGCGCCGCCCGAGCCTCGCGCACCATGCGTTCGACCCCGATGGGAGCGGAATCGCGCAGCCACTTGATGGCTACCCGTTGCTTGAGATCGGCGTGGAGGGCCGAGAAGACGACCCCCGCCGACCCGCCACCGAGCTGCGCCTCGATGATGTATCTCTCGGCGAATACAGTGCCGGGTTCGAGCGCCCCGCCCATCGACCGTGAGGATAGTCCAAGCGAGCCTCGGGGGCGCGACGATCGCTTCGCACATGGGCGTGTGTGGGTGAAGCACACCGAACCCGCCCGCCGCGCTTGCCGCCGATGAGACGCCGGCATGCAGGTGCGATCGCCGCGGTGATACACTCTGTCGGTGATGAGACGCACGCGTGGCCGCCGGCTCGCGATCGTCGCCACGCTCGCGGTGGGCCTTGCGAGCTGTGAGGCGCTCGTCGGGATCACCGACAAGGAGCTCGCGCAGCCGGACACCGGCTCGGGCGACGGCGACTCCGGGCGCATCGGCGAGACCGGCGGGGACGAGAGCGTGACATCGACGGACGGAACGGTTGGCGCGGACCAGGCGGCGAGGGATGCTGCGAGCGGCGACGACGGGGCAGAAGACGCGCTCGACCGCAGCAATCTGGACGCAGGAACGGACGCCACGGGTGGAGACTCCGGCCGGGAGAACGAAGCCGGTAAGGACGGCTCCCCGACCGTCGACGCGGCCGACGCAGGGGGCGACGGCGCGGTGCCCTTGGACCCCGACGTGCCCTGCTCGCAGCAACCTTCGTTCATCTACTGCAACGACTTCGACTCGGTCTCGACCGTCGGTGACACCTGGGACTACGCGTACAACAACAACGCCGAGGGCGGAGCCATTCTTCAGCTCTGCTCGACGACCTACGTGTCACCGCCGCACTCCGTACAGATGATTACTCCCCCGACCGTCTCCGACGACATCCAGCTCGGGAAAGACGTGGGCACCCTTTACTCGGGCTGTCGCCTCGCCTTCGACGTCCGGGTCGACGTGAGCACGCTGGCGGGCATCCCCCAGGTCATCGTCGCGCAACTCTATCTGGAGCGAGTGATCAATCCGCTTCAGGTAAACCTCGCGGTCGGGCCCGGAGACCAAGCCGTTCTGCAGGTCATGGGCGCTTCCGACGCGGGGCCTACCTACGTGGACATCAGCGCGCCAACGCCGATGACGTGGGTTCGCATCGCGATCGCCTACGACGCGACCGCGGGCGTCAGCGTGTACGAGAACGGCCAGCTGCAGGGAACGCTCTCCGTGGGGTCGGGTGCGCCGGGCGACACGAAGATCATCATGGGCGATCCGTTCGTTGGCACCGGCGGCTCGCAGACGGTAACGACGGAAGAGGACAACATCGTCCTCAGCGGGCACTAGAGCCCACCCTCTCGCGCCCTCGGCGCCTCTGCGGTTCACAACCTTCCTGCCGCCGCTGTCTTCCTCGCGCCCAGGAATGAGCATTGGGCGGGCATCGCTGCCGAGGGGAAGCGGGCGAATGAGCGGGATGCGGGCATCCCTTCCGTGGAAGGGCCCATGAATGAGCTTGAGGGACCCGTCCTTTCCGAGGGGAAGGGCCGCAATTGAGCTGGATGTCCACGTCCTTTCCGAGGGGACGCACACGATTGAGCGCGACGCCCACGGCCCTTCCAAGGGGACGCTGACGAATGAGCGTCATGGCCACATCCCTTCCGAGGGGACGCCCACGATTGAGCGGCATGGGCGCCTCTCCCCAAAGGGGACGGGCACCAATGAGCTTCATTCACGTCCCTCCCCCTTTGGGTACGCCCACGAATGAGCCTCATTCACGCCCGTCCCCCTTGGGGAGATGCGCGCGACCACCAGATGGCCGCGTCCGAGCGACGAGGGTGTCCGGAATCGCCTCAGAACTGCGCTTCGATGTTGCCGTCGAAGATGCCGATCCACTGCGTGTACTTGCCGCCGCCGTCTTCCTGATACGTGGGCTGCTGGACGGGCTGGCCGTTGTTGACGGCGAGCGTGCTCTTACCGGTGTTGTCGCGATTCAGGTAGAGCAGCTGCGTGTACGAGCCGGCGAGGTAGAGCGTCTTGGTAATCCTCAGCCGGGCGCCGAGGGCAATCCCGACGTTGTCCGCGTCCATCGCGCCGGGCTCGAGCGTCGAATCCGGAACGGCCTCCGTCTCGTAGCCGAGACCCCCGAAAGCCTCGATTCCCGGCTTGACCCAGTAACTGGCGCCGACGCGTATGCCGTAGGTGTCCTTCCAGTTGCGGGGAATGTTGGTGAATATGTTGGAGGGCGTGCTCGAGCCGGGAGCCGGAGCCGCCGTGCCGTTCGGATAGACGTAGCAGGCAGTGCCCGTCGACGTGTCGGCCAGGTTGATACACTGCGACTTCATGACGCTCCACCGCGTCAGGTCGCCGAAGACCCGAATCTCCACGACGTCGCTCGCGCGAAACCGAACCCCGGCCCGGATGATGTCCGGCAGCGACTGGTGGAAGTCGACCTTGTAAGGATTGGTGCCGGTGTCGGAATAGTACGGAGCCTGACCCGAGGTCTCCGTGACGGTTCCCTTGAGCATCTGAGGCCCTAGCCCGGGCTGCGCTTGATAGGACGCACCGAGCCACAACCGATCGGGGACGGCCTCGAGCATGGCGCCTGCAGCGAAGCTGCCGCCGAGGCCCGATACGTCGATCGTTCCGCGGTTCTCCACCGTCGAATCGACCTGGCCGCCGAGCGTCCGCGCCTGGGTCGACGTCACGCTCGAGTCGATGAAGTTCCCCGTGACTCCGATGGCGAGAGGGCCGAATTTGTAAGCGGCCCCCGCCGTGATGTAGATGAACGTGAGCGCGGCGTCGATCATGTGCCATCGCTGCACGCCGTCGGCCGCCAGGGGGCACGCGCCGTTTCCTGCGCACGTCTGGCCCGCGGGATACGAGGAGCTGAACTGGTCGTTCTTGCCCCAGCTCACGCGCCCGCCGAACGGGACGAAGAGCCCGGCGCCAATCGCGAGGTCGCCGAGCTTGATGGTCGCGCCGACCGCCGGACCGCCGAAGACGTTCAGGAGGGAAGCGTTGCCGCTGTTGCCCACCTGGGACTCGGGCTGGTCAGAGGCACCGGGCTGCGGCGCTTGGTGGCTCCAGGTGGCGTGCCGGATGGCAACGTCTGCGTCGCCGAGGAGGTCAACCCCCTGGCTGAACGCGATGCCGGCCGGATTGTAATAGAGCGCGGTAGGGTTGGTCGTGACTGGGTTCCCGAGCTCACCACCGAACCGCGCGCTCGCAAAGCCCGCGGCATCTGCGTCGCGCGTGCACGCGACGGCAAGGAGCACAACGCTCGCGCCGACGACGCTTCGCCTGAACGTTTTCATGGGGCCTCCGGGTCCGGTAGGGCTCGTAGCAAAGGTGGGCGGAGCGCAGCAAGACCCATGCGCTCGGCCACGGCAACGGGTCCCTCGGCGAACCCGCCCGAGGCCGCGCCGACCGACGGGAGGGTCGGATCGGCCGCGTGCCGCGGAGTGGGACGACCGTCTTAGTTCGTAATTGCGCGCGCGTCGGCGCACGTCGCGCCGGCCGTAAGCTGCTGAACGGTGGCCGTGCCCGTGATCGGCATCGACTGCGACGCCACGTCGTTCGCGTTGGGCCCGTAGATCGTACGGTTCTGATCCAAGAACGAGACCTGGGCGCTGGTGCACGCCGCCGCCGGGCTGGCGATGTGGCAGCCGACGACGTGGTTATCGAAGAGCGTGATCGTGGCCGTACCCGACCCGTGGTTGCAGTCGGTCATGCGCATGCCGGTGATCGACAGCTGATTGCGCGACACGATGTAGACCTGGTCGGCCAGCGGGGGGACAGTGAACGCCGTCACCGACGTCGGAGGCAGCGTGTAGCTGCTGTTGTTGAGGGGGTTCGCCGTGATGCCCGGATTGCCGTCCCCGTCGTCGTCCGTCACTTCGGCCGCCGTGAACGCGCCGTCCGGGGTGCAGTTGTTGGCGCAGTACGCCGGCCAAGCGGTTCCCGGTGTCTGGAACGTGCTCGTCGCCGAGAGCCCGAGGAGGCCCAGGGCGGGCATTGTCGTCAGCGTGCCACCGGGGTTCCAGCTCGTCTGGCTACCGGTCACCGCGAACGTCCTTGTTATCTTGTCGAAGGTCGAGGGCAAGATCTGAATCTGGACCTTGGAGGGGCAGGTCAGCGTGGGCGCGCATACGGCGGCGGCGCCGATCGCGTTGAGGTCGATGTCCGGAAGCGTTGTCCCACACGACCGGGTCGTCCCGGAGAACACGAGGTCTCCGGTGCCCGACGACGTTGCGTTGGACAGCAGCCAGATTTGCGCGGTGCCGGTTCCGGTGGCGCTTGCCGTCGACGCCGGCCAGGTGACCGGGAACGAGATGTGAACGCCAAGGACCACGGTGGACTGCTCTGGACAGCCACCCTCCGGCACGGGAGTGGTGCCGCTGCTGCTCGCGTCGTCCCCGCTGCCGCTGCTGCCGCTGCTCGGACCCACGCCGCTGCTGCTAGGGCTACCGCTGCTGCTGCCGCTGCTCGTCGCGCTGCTGCTGGTGCCGCTGCTGCTGTTGCCTCCGCTGCTGCCGCCATCGTCTTCCGGCGGCGCAATCGTCCCCGAGCCGCCTGAGGTGCTGCTGCACGCGGACCCGATCGCGAGCGCGGCCACGGCCAGCCCCTGCGACACCAACACACTGCGCGTTCCAAGACGAAGACTCATGATGCTTGTTCCTCCCAGTTCGATGTGGGCGCCCGACGCTTCGCGCAAGCCGCCCAGCTAGGTAGCTTGATTCTCCCTCCCGAGCAAACCGTTTCCTTGGGGCGAGCGCGCATTTCCCCTTGTGATACGGCCTCTTCGCACTGTGAATCGTCACCGTGAATCGGCACCGTGAATCGAGCCTTACGTTTTCTCGTCCCTCGGGACCGACCGGCATACCCTGTCCCCGATGGACACGCGTCGAGCGTCGGTGTCGCTCGTCGTCGACCGGTCGCACTACGAGAACGTGACGCTCGCGATCGCCGGGGCGCGGACTTCGGTCTGGGTCTCTACGGCGAACGTCAAGCAGTTGATGACCGAAGCCCCCATCGGCACGCGTGCGCGTGCGAGCGGGCGGTACATCCCGATCCTCGATACCCTTCAGTCGTTGTGCGACCGCGGCGTGGTCGTGAGGATCCTGCATGCCACGCTGCCGTCGCGGCCGTTCCGCGAGGAGCTCGCTGCCCGTGCCTCGCGCCTCGCACCGCCGGGCTTCGAGATGCGCCTGTGCCCTCGCGTCCACCTCAAGATGATCGCCATCGACGGCGCCCTCCTTTACCTCGGGAGCGCGAACTTCACCGGGGCTGGCCTCGGCGCCAAGGGCGACGGTCGACGCAACTTCGAGATGGGCGTGCTGACGGACGACGAATGGATGCTCGACGCGGCGCAGGCGCGGTTCGACAGCCTCTGGCGAGGGCTCGAGTGCGCTTCGTGCCGGTTGCGGCGCGAGTGCCCGGCGCCGATCGACACGCTCGTCAGCCGACCATCGCGTGGGCCAGCGCCAGCCCCAGCGCGCCCGAGGCGAGGCACCCGAAGAGCGTCACCGCCAGGTTGACGAGACCGAGCCCCGGTCCGTTCTGCGCGAGCAGGATGGTGTCCCAGTTGAAGGCCGAGTACGTCGTCAGGCCACCGAGAAAGCCGGTCGCCAGGATGACCCTCAAGTCCGGCGACAGAACCGCCTTGGCGCCCGCATAAGCGACGATCGACATGAAGAAACAGCCGACGAGATTGACGATCAGCGTCCCCCAGGGAAACCCCGCCCCGAACGTGCGCGCGGCGAAGATCCCGACGAGGTAGCGGGCCCCGGTGCCCATCGCGCCCGCCAGGCAGACCCAGAAGAACCTCGCCATCAGGGCGATGATAGTAGCGAACGCTCGCTACTTCTTCTTCGCGAGAAGATCACCGAAGGTGAAGCGGGCCTCGGCCTTCAGCTGCTGCCGGTACTGCTGGTAGGCGTTGCGCTCCTGGTCTTCGCTCAGCGCCTTGATGGAGAGCTTGATCTCGCCTCGGCGGGGGTCGATCTCGATGACCTTGCCCTCGACCTCCTGGCCGACCTTGAAGACCTTGCGAAGCTCCGTCCCGCGGGGCGTTCCCGTCCCCGCCGAGGTGACGTAGCCGCGGGCGTTGCGCCCGGTGACGCCGAGGATGCGGACGACCAGGCCGCCGCTCTCGATCGTGACGACCTTCGCCTTGACGGGCTTGTGCGGTTGGACCCTCTGGGGTGCCTCGTTCGCCGCGTCGCCCAGCAGAGCGGGGTGAAGCCCGATCTTGTGGCTCGACTGATCGACGTGGGCGACCACGACCTCGATGGGATCGTCGACCTTGACGACGTCGCCCGGGCTCTCGATGCGCGTGATCGAAAGGTCCTGCGTGTGGATGAGACCGTCGACGCCGGACTCGAGCTCGACGAACGCACCGAACGGCTGAAGGCGCGCGACCTTGGCCGAGTGCCGCGTTCCGACCGCGTACTTCTGGGCAACCTGTTGCCAGGGGTCGGCGACGGTCGCCTTGCGCGAGAGCCATACCTTGCCGCGGTCGTCGATCTTGATGACCTTGACGCGCGTTGCTTCCCCCGCCTTGAAGACCTGGTTCGGGCCGTCAGCGCGGTTGTGGCTCATCTCCTGGAGGGGGACGAGACCCTCGATGCCGCCGACATCGATGAAGGCGCCGAAGGGCACGACGCTGCGGACGACACCGTCGATCTCCTCGCCGACTTTCAGGCGTGTCAGCGCGTCGGTGCGCGCTTTCTGCGCCTCCTCCTCGAGCATCGACCGGCGCGACAGGACGAGATCGCGCCCGCGCTTCGCATATTGCGTAACGACGAAGGGCAAGCGCTCCGCGACGAGGTGCGAGAGGTCGGCGCCGAGACGAAGGTCGACGTGCGAGCCGGGAGCGAAGGCCCGCAAGCCGTCGATGTCGACCTCGATGCCGCCTTTGATGACGCCGGTGACGAGCCCTTCGACGATGGTCTTCTCGTTGAAGGCCTTCTCGACGATCGGCTTTGCCTTCTCCGCGCGGTTGGGATGATGGGTGAGCACGACGAGGCCACCACGTGCGCCATCGTTGTGAACGACCGCGATGAAGTCGGCGCCGACCTCGAGGACGACGCGCGGAACCTTGGGCTCCTTGTGGGGCTGGGGCTCGGCGGGCTCCGCGGACGCTTCGAGTACGGGTTCGGGGGTGGGCGTGGGCTCGAGCGAGGACGTGAGTTCGGGCGCGGGCGCGGGCGCGGGTTCGAGCGAGGGCGTGAGTTCGGGCGCGGGCGCGGGCGTGGGTTCGGGGGCGGGAGTGAGCGCGAACCCGGGTTCGGGCGCCTCGGCTCCCTCTTGCGAAGACACCGCCTCCGCCGGCGGAGAAGGGTGGGGCGTGAGCTCTTCCGATGCAGAGGGTGCGGGCGTGAGATTTTGCGCCTCGGCGTGGGCGCGGGGCCTGGGCGGCGAGTCGTCGTCGTCGGGAAGGAGCATCTCGCGGCGGTCGAAGATCGCGTGCGCCTTCCCCGGAATGTCGACGATGATCGCCTCGTCCGTGATGGCGAGAATCTTCCCGAAGATGATGTCGCCCCCGTTGACCGGCGGGCGCTCGCGCGGCGGCGCCCTCTTCTCTTTCTTCCTCTTCGGCGCGGGATGCTCAGGGCCGCCCGCAACGTGGTCTGCCGCCCCTTCGGCCGCGGAGCCTTCCTCCGGGGAACCGTCGGCCGCGTCCTCCTCGCCGGTCTCGTGCGGCGCCGTCTCGCCCGCGGCCAACGCGCCCGGCTTCCTCTTGCGCCGGCGGCGCCTTCGCTTCCTTTCGCCGTGCTCGCCTTGCGCATCGGTCTGCTGGGGTGCCGCGGCATCGCCCGGGGGTGCCCCGGCCGGATCCGCGGGCGGCGCGTCGTCGGCTCCCTCGGCGTGAGCACCCTCGGAATGATCGGGCGCATGATGTCCATTGCTGACCGGCTCGGCGACCGGCGGAGGCGCGCTCGCCTCGGACGAAGCCACGGCGGCCGGGTCGGCGGCTTCCGGGGGGGAAGCGTCGATCGGGGGCTGCGGCGGGGGCGTGTCCGGAGTGGTCATGGCGACAGGGCGCGTGAGCCTAGCGCAAACCGTGCCGCTTTTCCCGTCAACTCGCGGTCACGCGGGCGTGCCGGCCACGAGCGGACCGCGCGACCGCGTCCCCGATGAAGCCGGGTCGAGCGAGATTCCGAGCCCGTGGGCCGCGAGACGGTTCTGGTAATAAAAGATGAGGCGCGTGTCGGCGAGAAGGAGCTCGTCGCCGCGCGGGGCGAGCACGGGCGTCGTGTGGTAGCCGCTGAATGCGCGCAAGGCCTCGTCGAGGATCTCGCGCCCGCTCGCCCTGACGAGGTGCGCCCCGAGGACAATGCGGCCGCGGGACTCGAGCTCTCGCACGCGGTCGCGCAGCCGCTCGACGCGTTCGGCCAGCTCGGCCCGCGAGACCGTCACGTCGTCGTGGCTTCGAAGCATCGCGAAGATGTCGCCCCCGATGCCCCTCTGCAGCTTGTCGAACGCGCATGCAGCAACCAGGTGTGTGGCAAGCACTACCGTGTCGCGCAAGTAAGCCGACACGACGGAGTCCGCCAGCTCGCGCGTGTATTGCACGTCACGCGCGGGGTCGGGGCCGACGCGCGACTCCGAGTCGGTCAGGTACGAGAGGGGGCTGACGGCGTGCCCGCGCGCGTCGTACGAGATCCCCTCCTCGTCGACGCGGTTGCCGAAGCAGTCCACCGGTTGGCTGAAGCGGACGACGCAGCCGGCGTCGAGACCGAGGAGCTTGCGCATGAACACCGCGATGCGACCCGGACGCGTCGATTCGTCGTCGTCGATGATGTAGCGGTGCTTGCCCTCTTCCTCGAGATAGTCGCCGATGAGCGTCTCCGCCTCGAGGGTCAACAGGTAGTTGATGGTGGCGGGCACGAAGAACACCTTGCGCATCTCTCCACGGGCGGCGGTCCGTCCCATCGCCTCGACGCCCGTGCCCGCGAGGCCGAGCTTGAGCTTGCGCTCGAGCCCACCCGAGCGAGATCGCGTCCCGCCCGGGAAAAAGAGCGAGTGGTATCCGCGTTCGAGGACGATGCAGGAGTACGCCTTGAGGACATCCTTGTAGAGCTCGTGTCTGAGGCGCCGGTCGACGCGGTAGGCGCCGAGGTTGTGCATGAAGAAGGAAAGGAACGGGTTCGTGAAGAGGTTCTTGCCCGCACCGTAAGTGGCCGGCGGCAGCCCCGCCCGTTCGAGCGCGAAGCCGATCACCACGGAGTCGAGGTTCGACATGTGGGTGGGCATGAAGATGAGGGTGCCCTTCTCGGCGAGCGCCCGTATCGTCCCGATCGGACCCTGGACGACGACGCGCCCGTCGAGCGCACGCAGATCGAACGCTCCCCCGAGGTGACGCACCGTCTGCATGGGAGACATGAGCATCCCGATGAGCGGCGCGATGGCTTTCGAGGCGAAGCCGTACACGCGAGGATCGAAGTGGCCCGCGACGTCGCTCGCGTAGCGGGTGGAGAGCTCGCGGACTCGCTGCGCGCACTCGTCGTCGCTCATCCGACCGAGCGATCTGGCCAGCGCACGCCACTCGGTGATCGGTACGACATCGTCGACGCCGCTCGACTGCTGCCGCCGGATCTCGAGAAACGCCGCCTCGCTCAGCATGAGCCGCGGGCCCTTCGCGGCTTCGAAGGCGCGCTGGACGACCTCTTCGATGATGCCCTGCCGGGCTCGGTTGAAGCCGAAGATGGGCGGCTGCATTGCGCCGCTCAGCAGGTCAGCGAGCGTCTTCGATCGGAAGGATCGCGACGCCCTCGATCTCGACGAGCGCGCCCGGCTCGATGAGGCCCGCGACCTTCACGAGGCTCATCGCGGGGTAGTAGCTCCCCATGCGCGCACGCCAGCCGTCGCCGATGGCCTGCTGGGCTGCGCGGTACTTGTCGAGGTCCGTCACGAAGGCCACGAGCTTCACGATGTGCTCGGTGCCGCCGCCCGCCGTCCGCACGACGTCGACGACGTTGTCGAGCGCCGCAAGAAACTGCGTCGTGAAGTCCGGGCTGACGATGCGTGCGTCCTTGTCGAACGCGACCTGGCCGGCGATGTAGAGCATGCGACCCGGCGCGCACAGGATGCCGTTCGTGTATCCGCGCGGCTTCGGGAAGTGGGTGGGGTGGATGAGCTTTTTCATGGCATCGCCGAACTCTCTCGACTTTTACGCTCGAAGAGCCGTCCGCGCTACGGGCGTGATGGAGGAAAAGGGCGTCCCTCATCGATATGAGGGTCCGCTCAGAAGCTTGCCGCACGCTCCAGGCGGTCGGCCACGGCCCACCACGCCTCGTCATCCGGCACGGCTTGCGCGACGATCGCGTCCACCCCGGCGTCGTCGAGCTCGTGCAGCGTGCGGTAGATGAGGCGGGCGTATTCGGCGGGGTCGGAGGGCAGCCATCGTACGACGACCCCGTCCGCGGCGGCCGTCCCCTCCCGCGAATGGACGACCAGCCCGACGCGTTGCCCCGACGACGCGAGTCCGTCGGCCATCCGGCGAGCCTCTTGCCAGGTTTCCGCGACCAGGAGCCGTGCCCTGGGGGCGTAGTGCCGCGCGTCCATCCCGGGAGATGCCCTGGGCGCGCCATCACCGACGGTCTCGCCTCCCCCTCTCTCGACGGCTGCGACGTGGCGCAGGCGCGCGAGACTCACGGCGCCGGGGCGCAGGACCCGCGCCTCGCCCGCGCGCACGTCGACCACGGTCGACTCGACCCCGGCGTCGCACGGACCCCCGTCGAGGACCAGATCGACCGCGTCGCCCAACCCCTTCACGACGTGGGCCGCCAGCGTCGGCGACAGGCCCTGGTAGCGATTGGCGCTTGGCGCGGCAATGGGCGCACCGAGCGCCGCGATGAGCGCCCGCGCGACGGGGTGCGACGGAACGCGCAGCGCGATTGAATCGGCCCCGCCCGACACGGCGGCGGGCACTTGCTCGCCACGGTCGACGATCATCGTCAGTGGGCCCGGCCAGAACGCACCGGCCAGCATTGACGCCAGCTGCGACCACGAGGCCGCCAGCGCACGCGCCTCCCCGGAGTCGAGGACGTGCGCGATGAGGGGGTGAGTGGGCGGGCGTCCCTTTGCCGCGAAGACCCGGTCTACGGCACGGGCATCGAAGGCGCTGGCGCCCAGGCCGTAGACCGTCTCGGTCGGGAACGCGACGAGCCCCCCTCGACGAAGCACGCGCACGGCCTCGGCGATGACCGCCGGGTCCGGTTCTTTCGGATCGACGGAGACGACAGGCGGCATGGGCGGGCTTGGCCTTAGCCTGCATGCTTTGCCCTTGCCATCGGGCCTTGGAGTGCGCTTTAGCCTAGAGCCATGACTCTCACGACCCGCACGCTCTCCCTTCTGCTGCTCGCAGGCGCAACCCTGGCGCCCCTCGGCCTTGGTGCCTGCGGCGGAGGAGAAGAGAAGCCGCCGGAGACGCCGACGACCGCATCGGCGAGCGCCGCCCCGAGCACCACGGAGCCAGTCGCGTCCGCCTCCTCGGCGCCCGCCGCGTCGGCCGAGCCGAGCGCGAGCGCCGCCCCGGCCGAGCCCCCCCCGAACCCGGGCTCGAAGAAGGCGACGAAAAAGAACGACTCGACGTTTGCGTCCTGTCACCAGAGCTACAAGGCCAAGAACAAGGACGTCTCGAAGGACGTCGCGGCGATGGCCAAGGCCTGTCAGGCCGTCACGAAGATGAAGCTCATCGGCAAGACGTTCACGGGCAAGCAGAGCGACCAGCAGCCCCCTCAGACCTTCCCGCTCAAGGCGGAGGCGAAGCACTGTTATCGCGTCTACGCGCAGGCCGCGGACGGCATCAAGGATCTCGATCTGGCCATCAAGGACTCGACGGGAGCCATCGCGGGCGACGACTCCACCGACGACCCGAGCCCCGTCGTCCTCGAGGACGGCGCGGTGTGCTTCACGGAGAGCGACGCGTCGAGCGTCGTCGTCTCCGTCGGCATGGGAAGCGGCGCGTACGCCGTGCAGGTCTGGGGCGACTGAATCGCGCCGATTCACTCGTGACGAAGCGCGTCGATGGGGTCCAGCTTCGCGGCGCGAAGGGCGGGGAAGAACCCGAAGGCGATCCCGGTCAGGCCGCTCACCCCGATGCTCAGGGCCAGCGCGAAGGGGCTGAGCGACATGCGCCAGTCGAGCATCGCGCGCAGCGTACCGATGGCAACGACGCCGATGCCCGCTCCTGCGAGCCCGCCGAGGAGCGCGAGGACGACCGCCTCGACGAGGAACTGGGTGAGGATGTCCCCCTCGCGGGCCCCGATGGCCATGCGGATGCCGATCTCGCGCGTTCGCTCGGTGACGCTCACGAGCATGATGTTCATGACGCCGATTCCGCCGACGCCCAGGCTTATCGCGGCCACCCCGACGAGCAGGACCGTCAGCATCATGTAGACGCGCTCCTGCATGTCCGCGAACTCCTTCTGCGTACGGATGACGAAGTCCGGCTCACGACCGGATTCGATCCGGTGACGCTGCCGGAGGATGGCGTCGACCTGCGACACTGCGCGATCGGTTTTCTCGGGCGCGCTCGCCGAGGCCATGAGCACGCCGGCGAATCCGGGTGACGTCCTCATGACGCGCGAACGAAAGCTCGCGATCGGCATGAGGACGACGTCGTCCTGGTCGCCGCCGAAGGGCGCCTCGCCCTTGGACGCGAGGACGCCGAGGACGCGGTACGGATAGCGCCCGATGCGAACCGTATGGCCCACGGCGTCCTCCGCGCCGAAGAGGTTCTTGGCCACCGTCGACCCGAGCAGGATGACCTTCGATTTCGTCGCCTCGTCGTGCGCGTCCCAGGGATCGCCGTGCTCGATCGCCCAGTTTCGCACCTGCAGGTACGAGAGCGTCGTGCCGGTCACGTTGGTCGACCAGTTCTCGTCGCCGTAGACGATCTGCGCCAGCGACCGCAGCGCGGGCGCGATCGCGACGATGCTCGTCGACTCGCGAAGGATGGTTCGCCCGTCGTCCTCGGTCAGCCGCTGGCCGGAGCCCTGGGCTCCCCGCGCGCCGGACGCCTGGGCGTTCTGCGGGAAGACAATGATGAAGTTCGACCCGATCGACTGGATCTGCGCCGACACCTTCTCGCGCGCCCCCGACCCGAGGGCTGCGACCGTGACCACCGCCGCCACGCCGATGAGGATCCCGAGCACGGTGAGCGACGCCCGCAGAGGACTGCGCACGACCGAGCGGAGCGCCAGACGGATGCCGTCGAAGAAGGCCCTCATGGGTCACTCCACCCTCAGGGCCGCGATCGGATCGAGCTGCGCGGCCCGCCAAGCCGGCAAGAACCCGAAGACCAGCCCGATGGCGACGCTCACCCCTAGCGACACACCGAGCCACATGGGACTCGGCGCCATCGGAAGCGACAGCGCCCGGCCGATGCCGAGCGTCGTCGCACTTCCGAGCACGAGCCCCAAGACCCCTCCGATCGCCGTGAGGACGACCGCCTCCACCATGAACTGCACGAGGATGTCGCGCTCGCGGGCCCCGATCGACATACGGATGCCTATCTCGCGCGTCCGCTCGGCCACGCTCACCAGCATGATGTTCATCACTCCGACGCCGCCGACGAGGAGGCTTATCCCCGCCACGCCGAGGAGGAGGGCGGAGAGGGTGTCGGTGATGGCCTGCTGCGTCTCGCGCATCTCGGCCTGAGAGTTGACCTGGAAGTCGTCTCGGCCGGGCTCTAGGCGGTGGCGCTGCCGGATGATGCTCTCGATCTGCTCCTTCGCCCGGTTCACCGTGTGCTCGCTCGTGGCGCTGATGATGAGCTGGTCGGTGCGGCCCGGCGATGTGTGCATGACGCGCGCGCGAAACGAACCGATGGGCATCATGAGCCGGTCGTCCTGGTCGTCCCCGAACGGCGACGACCCGCGCGGCGCGAGGACTCCGATGATCTGGTACGGGGATCGCCCGACGCGGATCGTGCGGCCGACGGGGTCCTCGTTGCCGAAGAGGTTCGTCGCGACGGTCTGCCCGACGATGCAGACCTTGGTCTTGAGGAGCTCGTCGGTCTCGGTCCAGTTCGACCCCTTTCCGACCGCAAAGCGACGGATGGGGAAGTATGAAAGCGTCGTTCCGATGAACGTCGTCTGGACGTTCTTGTCGCCGTAGACGACCTGCCCCGCAGTTTGCAGGAACGGCGCCACCGCCGACACGCTGACGGCTTCGCGGGCGATCGCACGGCCGTCCGCCTCGGTGAGGCGGCCCACGACCTTGCTCTTCGCTCCGGAGGCCTGCACGGGCTGCGGCCAGACGAAGAGTGCGTTGGCGGCGAAGCTGTCGATCTCGCCACCGATCTGCTGCGATGTGCTCTCCCCGAGGGCGGTCACGATGACGACCGCCGTGATGCCGATGAGGATGCCGAGGACGGTCAGCCCCGCGCGCGTCTTGTTGCGAACGATGGCGCCGAGGGCGAGGCGAATCGCGCCGGCGAGGAGGGCGATCATCGGCGCCTCGGCGAGAGGATCACCATGAGCGCCCCACGCGCGACCGTTGCCCCCGCGAGCGCCCCCAGCGCGATCGCGACGTCGGTGAGGGTCCACGACGGGTGTGCGTTCGACACGGGCCGCGAGGCGATGATCCAGACGGCGAGCGGCACCGAGATCGCCAGGAGCAGCGCCGAATAGCAGGCCGAGACGCGTGCGCAGCGCACCGCCGTGAGCCCCTGCCCCGCCCGAGCCGCGCCGTAGCGCGCCCCGACGACCGCCTCGAGGACGACGCTGCAGGCGCACGGGACCCAGAGACTCCTCGACGCGAAGGTCGAGTCGATCATGATCCCGGCGAGCTGTCCGGCGACCGTGGCACCCAGCATCGCCGTGTACACGACGAGGTGGACGGTACCGAGCTCGATGCGTTCGACCTCCGCGACGTCCATCGGTCAGCGCCTGGAGTTGAAGAGCGTCAAGAGCAGGTAGCGCAGGAGCCCGAGGAGGCCGACGCTCACGAACAGGACGACGACGATGAGACTCTCCCGCTGCGCGAGACCGGCCACCATGGCAAGGCCCCTCTGGAACCATTCCTTCGCCGAGATGAAGCTCACGTAGCTCGCCGCGAAGAAGAGGCCGAGGGCGACGGCCGCGGGGACGGCCGTGAACCACATCGCGACCCTGACACGTTGATCGCTCGTCGGCGGATGACGCAGGCGACGGCGCAGCCACCAGGCGCCGGCCCAGGCCGCCCCGAGCTCGCCCACCAGAGCCGGCAACCAGAAGGACGTGAGGCGCCCCCCGCCGCCGTTCAGCGCATGGCCGAGGTACTGGGACGCAGACACTCTGGCGGCCACCAGCGCGAGGAGCATCACGGGGTAGACGCTGAACGGCACCGGGCCGCCCAGGCTCGCCCCGGCGGCCGCGCGCGGCTCGTCGCCCGCATGACGGGACTCCGCTCCGCCGTCGGCCTCGTCGGCCGAGGCGAGCGCCGCGAGCTCGGTTGCCGCGTCCAGGGGCTCGCCCTGCACGACGTCCGTCACGATCCTGCCGTCGCGCATGGTGATGACCCGGGACGCGCAGGCGGCGATGTCGCGCTCGTGGGTGACGAGCACGATCGTGATGCCGCGATCGCGATTGAGCCTCTGAAGGAGCGCGAGCACCTCGAGGCTCGTGCGCGTGTCGAGGTTGCCCGTGGGCTCGTCGGCGAGGAGAAGGGGAGGATCGGTGACGAGCGCGCGAGCAATCGCGACCCGTTGCTGCTGCCCGCCCGAGAGCTGACTCGGGCTGTGGTCCATCCGGTCCGCCAGGCCGACGGACTCGAGGGCGGCCTTGGCCCGGCGCCGGCGTTCGCGCCCGCCGATGCCGCGGTACTGCAGCGGCAGCTCGACGTTCTCGAGCGCCGTCGTGCGCGGGAGCAGGTTGAACCCCTGGAAGATGAACCCGATGACGCGGTTGCGGACGATCGCGCGCGAGTCCCCTTCGCGTGCTCCGACGTCGAGCCCGGCCAGCGTGTAGGTGCCGCGCGTCGGCCGGTCGAGGCAGCCGAGGATGTTCATCATCGTCGATTTACCCGACCCGCTCGTCCCGACGATGGCGACGAACTCGCCCTCCGCGATGGACATGCTCACGTCGCGCATCGCGCGCACGATGCCCCCGCCCGCGTCGTAGTCCTTGGACACGCGCGCCAGATCGACGAGCAGCGGGCGCCCGGCACCGGGGAGGGACACCGCGGCGGCCATCAGAGGATCTTTCGCTTCTTCTTGCTTTCTTCGGTCTCGTTCTCGTCGGTCACGACCTTGACGCCGGTGGTGATCGCCGGGTCCGTGACTACCGTGAACATGCCATCGGTGATGCCGACGGAGACGACGCGCTGCTCGGCCTTCTCGAAGCCGGGCCTGTCGCTGGTCAGCAGCCAGACGCGCCCCTGCCCCTTGGCCAGCGGCGGCTCCGGCGGCTGCACGATGGGCTTGCCCTCCGGCCCGGTCGGAGGAGACGGGCGATAGCGGAGCGCCGCGTTCGGGACGCGCTCGACGCCGTGGGCCTCGTGCGTGTGCACCGTGATCGTCGCGGTCATCCCCGGGCGCAGCTTGTCGTCCGGGTTGCCCACCTCGACGACGGCCGGGTAGGTCACGACGCCCGAGGTGTTGTTCGGGCTGAAGCGGATCTGCGCCACCGTCCCGTGGAAGATCTCCCCCGGGAACGCGTCGACCACGCAGTCGGCGTCCATGCCATCGGCCATCTTGCCGACGTCCGCCTCGTCGACGTCGGCGAGCACCTTCATCTTTCGCAGGTCCTGCGCGATGACGAAGAGCACCGGCGCCTGGAAGGACGCAACGACCGTCGCGCCGGGGTCGATCCCGCGTGTGACGACGACGCCGTCGACCGGCGAGTAGATCTTCGTGTAGCCGAGGTTCGTGGTCGACTGGCTCAGCTGCGCGGTCTGCGCCTGGATGGCGGCTTGCTGGCTGTCGACGTTGGCGACGGTGGCCTCGTACTGCGCCTTGAACGACAAGAGGTTGCCCTGCGCGGTGTCGAGATCGGCGTGGCTGGCGAGGTTGCTCGCGTAGAGCTTCTGCGTACGCTCGGAGGCCATGCGCATCGTCTCGACTTGCGCCTTCATGCTCTCCATCGACGCCTTCGCCTGCTCGAGCTGCGCGCGCTGCGACGCGAGGTTGGCCGCCTGGGCGCTCACCTGCGTGCCGTAGATCTGCGGATCGATCTCGGCGAGCACGTCGCCCTTCTTGACGACCGAGTTGAAGTCCACCGGGACCTTGGTGACCCGCCCGTTCACCTGGGCACCCACGTTGACCTGGAGGAGGGGCTGGACGGTCCCCGTGGCTTGCACCTTCTCGACCACGTCGCCGAGGCCGACGGTCGCCGTCGTGTACTTCGCGGGGGGAGTGGGGGGGTGCGCCGCCCTCCATGTGAGCGCTGCTGCGACGAGGAGCGTGATGCTCCCCAGAACCGCGAGAAGCAGCCAGCGACGCCCGCCCTCCTCCGCGGCCAGCGCCCTTCTCAGCTCTTCGTTGACGGTGGTGGTGTCGGTCATGGCGAGAGCGTCCCCCGGCACGGATGTCTTAGCGGAAGGCCGCAAACGGGGCCACGAAGAGGGCGGCCCCGCGCGCGACTGCCCACTAGGATGCGCCAAAGGGTCAACGGGGCTCGCGCGCAAATTCTTCCGGGCAGGATGGGCCCAAGGAGCGCCGTGGGTCGAATGTCCAAGCTGGCGTGCTTACGCTAATCTCGGACGCGGCGTTCATGCCGGCGTCCTCCGCGGTGCCGGAGCCGCAGCACGCGCCCCCGCGAGCGCACAGGAGGTGGCGTGAAGGCGCACGGGGCAAGGGGCAGGCGGGGCCCGGTGGCCTCATGACGGCGCCGAGCGATCAGGAGCTCGTCGACCGCGCCAAGAACGGGGACACCAGGGCGTTCGGCCAGATCGTCACGCGCTACCAGGCGCGCATTCACAGGCTCGCGATGCATCTCGTGCGCAACTACGCCGAGGCCGAGGACGTCGCGCAGGAAACGTTCATCCGCGCCTATCGCGCCTTGCCGCGCTTCGACGGGAGGAGCGAGCCGTACACGTGGCTTTACCGGATCGCCGTGAACCTTTCATTGAACGCCCTCCGGTCGCGCAAGGCGCGGCGAACGACCAACCAGGCGGACGACCCGCGGCTGGAGGCCCTCGTCATCGAGACGCCATCCCCCGTGGACGTCCCGTCCGACGCCGCCCAGCGCCAGCTCTACGGGGCGCTTGCACAGGGAATCGACGAGCTCTCCGACACCCTCCGGACGACGCTCGTCCTCGTTTGCGTCGACGGGCGATCGCACGAGGAGGCATCGGCCATCCTCGGGGCCCCGGAAGGAACGATCGCTTGGCGCGTGCACGAGGCGCGGCGCAAGCTGAGGGAATACATGGCCAAGCGCGGCTTCGACCCCGAGGAGACCTGACGATGAGCCAGGGAAAGACCCGTCTCGTCAGGCTGGCGCCCGGAGGGAAGCGGGATGTCTTGATGGATCGGATCGACGGGGCGCTTGCCCGCTGGCCGGTGCGCGAACGAGCGACGCTCGAAGGGGACGAGCGGATCGATCGCGCGCTGTCGGGGGCCGCGCATGGAATGGGGACCGGGTCGGAGCCGGACCTCCTGCGCTCGCCGTTGCCCGCGTCGGCCGGCGAGCGGCTCGGACAGATCCCCGGAAGGTGGTGGTCGGCCCTCGGTGGGGTCGCGGCCGTGGCGGCGATCGCAGGCGGCCTCTTCGTCGGGTTGCCTCGTGGAACGTCGAGCGACGCGGGCGGGCTGGTGGCGACACAACCGGGAGGGGCGCGCCCTCTTCATGCGGAGGCTTCTCCGCCGTCCCGTACGACCCTGGATGATCGGGGGGTAGACCCTGCCGACCTCCCGCGGGCGCTGAGCAACGACAGGCGGGTAACCGGGCCTGCTGCAAGTAGACCCGGCGCCGCACAAAGAACGGCCGCGCCCGATCCGGGTGCGATGACCGACCTTCCGAAGGCCGGCCTCGGCGACCCCCCTTCGTCCGACACTCTTCAGCCAGCCGCGGCCGTGGCCGCCGGGTCCGGCCTGGCGGGGGGGCCCGACAGCGTGCCGCTGAGACCATCGACGGGGGCCATCCAGAGCGCGCTCGGAGTGGCGGGGCGAGCCGCTCGCGCTTGCCTTGCTTCGAGCGATCCTCCGTCGTACGCGACGGTGACGTTCCGGTCGGACGGCAGCGTGAGCGACGTGTCGGTTTCGGGCGACGCGGTGGGGACCCCGGCCGAGAGCTGCATCCGCGGCGCGCTGTCGAGGGCGCGAGTCCCGGCCTTCGCCGAGCCCTCCTTCGCCGCCCCCCTCACGGTGCGTCCCAATTGACAAACTGCCGCGCTGCCAGCATCTTGCGCCGTCCCTCATCGCCGGAGAGCGCATGGTTTCTTCCACCCAGCAGTTCGAGCGCATCCGAAAGCGCAAGATGACGACCAACGGCAAGCGCAACAAGCGCGAGCGCCGCAAGTTCGGCACCCCCGTATTTCCCGTTCACATCGAAGGGTACGACGCCAAGGCGCCGGACGCGCCGCGCAAGAAAGCGTAGTGGACCCCGAGGGCAGGGTCGTCATCGTCACGGGTGGTGCGACCGGCATAGGGCGCGCACTGGCAAAGGCCTTCGCACGCGAGGGAGCGAAGGCAGTCGTCGTCGCCGACATCGACGGGAGCGGCGCCGAGACGGTCGCCAAGCTCGTCGGCGGCCTCGGCATACGGACCGACGTCGCCGTCGAGGGCGACGTCCAGCAGCTCGTTTCGCGCACGGTCGACGCCTACGGCAAGGTCGACGTCTTCTGTTCGAACGCGGGCATCTTCACCCCCGGCGGTGAGGAGGTCCTCGACGCCGACTGGCGCCGGATCCTCGACGTAAACGTCATGGCACACGTGTACGCGGCCCGCGCCGTGTTGCCGGCGATGCTCGCGCGGGGCGAGGGGTACTTCCTCTCCACCGTGTCGGCCGCGGGGCTCCTCTCGCAAATCGGCTCCGCGCCGTACGCCGTGACCAAGCACGCGGCCCTCGCCTTCTCCGAGTGGCTGTCCATCACGTACGGCAACCGCGGCTTGCGCGTCTCGTGCCTTTGCCCGCAGGGCGTTCGGACGGCCATGCTGGGGGATCCGGACACTCCGTCCTTCCTTCACGATGGTGCCCTCGAGCCGGAGGCCGTCGCCGACGTCGCGCTCAAGGGCGTTCGCGAAGAGCGCTTTCTCCTCTTGCCGCACCCCGAGGTGGCCACGTACTTCGGGCGAAAGGCGTCGGACTACGAACGCTGGCTGCGTGGGATGCGGCGGCTAAACGCTACGGTGCGGGGCGTGTGACGGCGCTCGGGGTGAGATCTTCCCAAGAGCGTCGTCCTTCTGGGTTCACGAGGGATGCGGGGGCGGTTCGATCGGGCGCCGCGGGCGGAGCGGTGCTCGCGTCGGGGTGAGGGCGGCGGGGTGAGGACCCCGGCATGCCGGGGACCCCCCTCCCCCCGCCGCTGCGCGCCGCTCCGACTACGGCGCGTTCGGGAGGCTTCGTCACTTTGGGTGAGCCAGTGGGGGATGAGATCGCGGGTGGTACGATCTGTCGTGATTGCCGTCCACCGAGTCTTTGCCGTACCGGTGATCGTCGTGGCCAGCGCGTTCTATATGCCCTCGTGCGGCACGTCACCGGCCAGCGGGTACAGCAACGCTAGCAACGCTTCCAATGCGGCTGCGGCCCCGTGCTCGGATATGACTCCTCCGGCTAAAACAAACGGCCTGCCAGGGTGCGGCAGCCAACCATGTAGACCGTGCGTTGACTGGTGTACGTACTGCGGGAATGGCATCGATGTGGTTCAATGCGGCACCGACGGCGTGTGGGGAAGTTGCCCGGACGCTCCAGAATGCTGCGGGGGAAGCTCTGCTTCGGGAAGCAGCGGCGCTTCCACCTACCTGGAAGCCGATGCCGACAGCTTCGATGCTGAGAAGTCGGACGGCTCGATCATTGACGCCAAACCCGGAACGGATGACCCTGTCGGGGCTGACGGATCGATCTCAGACTGATCCACTACCCGCCACTTGGCCCGTACCTGCTTCCGCATAATCGTCGAACTGCGCCTGCACCGTTCGGATCGTCCTGATTCTGAAGGTTCACCATCTACTCCGCGCCTCTCACGGTCACCCGTAGCGTGTGACCGCCCTGAGACCCGCGAACAGCCACGTAGAGCCGAGCCCGGCGGGGATTGCGCGGAGCGCAGCGGCGGGGGGAGGGGGGCCCCCGGCATGCCGGGGTCCTCACCCCGACGCAATTTGCGCCGGGTGGTGCCGCAGGTATCTTCACGGAAACCGGTCGCCTTGAGCGCCGTACATTGACAGGCACCATGACACTCCCGATCGCACGCAGCATTCTCGGCGCTTGCGCCGTCCTCCTCGCGACCACCCTCGGCACACCGGCTCGCGCGGAAGGAGAAGAGGGCTTCGACCTGACAGTCGACAAGGGTCAGGTCACCGTGACGGCCCGGGAGAACTGGCACATCAACCTCGAGTACCCGTGGAAACTCATCATCGGCGACGTCAAAGTCGACCGGTCGAAGTTCACGTTGACCGAGAAGACGGCGACGGTCACCGATGCTCCGAAGGGGACCGGGAAGATCAAGGGCGCGGTCTGCTCGAAGGACGTGTGCAAGATGTTGGAGAAAGACATCACCGTCCGCTGAAGAGCTGTACCGCGAAGATCCCGAGCGTGTAGACGGCCAGCGCCGCCATCCACGCCGTCGCGCGCCGCCACATCCCGCCCCTCCAACCCCACCACGGGGCCAGCGGGGCCACGACCAGCGCGGCGAGCGCCGCCTTCCACGAGCGACTCTTCGTCAGCCCGGCGACGAGGGACAAGTGCGCCCCGACCAAGACAGCCAGCGCAACCGCGAGAAGGGCGCCCATGCCCCCGTCGCTATAGCGCATGCCCTCCCCCCCCGGGGCGTGCCACACTGGGGCCCGTGCGAAACTCGCTCGCTCTGCCCGGCGCGCTCGCGACGGGGACGTTCGTGGCGATCGCCGCGAGCGTGCCGCTCGCCCACGGCGACTCGAAGCCGGCAACGATCTCGGTCAGCGAGATCAAGGACGGCATGAAGGGCTATGGCCTCACCGTCTTCAAGGGCACGGACCCGGAGCGCTTCGATGTCGAGGTCATCGGAATCCTGCATCACTTCCGTCCCGGGCAGGAGCTCATCGTCATCCGCACCCCCAACCCGCGGCTCGACATCGTCAAGACGGTCCGCGGGATGAGCGGGAGCCCGATCTATCTCGACGGGCGCCTGGCCGGCGCGTACGCGTACAGCCTCTCGCAGTTCGAGGTCGAGCCCGTCGCGGGCGTGACCCCGATCGATCTGATGCTCGCCGAGATGCGGCGACCGGTTCCTCCGGGATTCTGGCCGCTCGAGGGTCGCGCGCCTCTCCCCGGCGCTCGGCCGCCCGCTCCACCGCAAGCGCGGCACGCCTCGCTCACGACGTTCGACGGAGCTCCGGGAACCTACGCGCTCGGCGACCACGCCCGGCAGCTTGCCGAGCGATTCGGTCCACGCCCCGATGCCGACCGCGGGATGCTGCCGGCGGCGACGCCGCTGATGATGTCTGGCGTCGGCGACCACGCAGCGGAAGCCCTTCGCAAGCTTGTCGAACCGCTCGGCCTCGAACCGCTCCAGGGAGGCGGCGGGAGCGCCAACGACCCGAACGCGCCGTCCCACTTCGTCAACGGTGGCGGGCTGGGCGTGGAGCTCGCGCGCGGAGATGTCTCGATCATGGGCCTCGGCACGGCCACGTACGTCGACGGTGCGGGCAAGGTCGCGGGATTCGGACACCCGATGTTGAACGGCGGAGACGAGGCGCTACCCACGTGCATCGGGCGAGTGCTCTGGGTCAACGCGAGCGCGCTCGCCTCCCACAAGGTCGGCGAGTGCGCACGTCCGCTCGGGACCCTCGTGCAAGACAGGCAGACCGCCATCATCCTCGACGAGCACGTCGTCGCGCCCGTCATCCCGATCGACGTCGAGATCGCCGGCGTCGCCGGGACGATTCGCACCCACTGGCACGCCGAGTTGACCGAGGATCAGTTCATGGGGCCCGGCCTCACGTCGACGGTGCTCGAGTCGGTCGTCGAGGCAACGACGAGCGAGCGGCGCGACGTGACCTGGAAGCTGACGTCGAAGGTCACGGTCTCCGGCCACGGCAGCGTGAACCTGGAGGACGTCGGCATCTCCACCGGGGGGACGCCCGATTCCGGCGAATGGTCGCGGTCGAGGGTGGTCAACACCATCGGCGACGTCCTCAACAACCCCTGGGAGCACGCGCACATCGAGAAGGTGGAGGCGCGATTCGACGTGAAATACAGCCACGACCTGTGGCGGCTGCGCGGCGTCGAGAGCCTCGACCCGGTCGTCGACGCTGGGCAGAAGGCGCGCTTCCGGCTGCACCTCGTTCCCGAGCACGGCCCGGAGGTCACGCGCGTCGTCGAGGCCGCGATGCCCGCGGAGCTGGCGGGAAAGGACGTAGAGGTCGAGGTCGTCCCCGGCTACGACGTCGGCCCGGAGCTTCCCCCGCCCGAGAGCCTCGACCAGCTCCTCGCGAACGAGCCCCGCCAGACCATCTCTCCACGGTCGATCGTGGTGCAGTTCCGCGTCCCGTCGCAGGGCATCGCGTACCGCGGGCGCGTCACCCCCAGGCTCCCGGCGTTCACGCTCGACGCCCTCCGCCCGCAGAGCAGCGACGCGGGTCCCGAGGCGTTCCAGAGCTGGTCGCGCACCGTGGTGCCGCTGGACCTCTTCGTCGACGGCCGTGACAAGGTGAAGATCAAGGTGCGAAGCGTCGTCAGATAAGCGCCGCACGAGTGCCCGGTGAGGGGGTGCTTTCTCCGACTCGACGAGCTTTGTTCATCCGAGGCGAGGCGGAGAAAGCACCCCCTCACCGGGCGCTCGTGCCGGAGTCCGACCAGGATGACACGTGTTCCATTCAGAACATGACCGTCGCGTTTGCGTTCGCGAACATCAGGTGCGACGCGTAGGAACCATTGGCCACGGGAACGTCGGAGGGCGCAGGCGCCTCCACCTGGCCCGTGACAGTCACCGGCAGATAGTAGAACTCGGTGTAGCTCCCCGCGAGCATGAGGTGGTCGCTCACCCGGTAGCGCATGCCGACGGCACCGATGATCTTGAACGAGTCGAAGAGCGACACGCCGAGCGATTGCGTGGGGACGGCCGAGGAGTCCACCCCCACGTCCGCGAAGATCTCCACGCGCTTCGCCGGCCAGTAGCCGACACCCGCGTGCACCGCGTAGGCGTCGTTGAAGGCCGCGTGGACGTTGGCGATGATTGCCGTCTGTCCTCTCGGCGCCGACCCGTCGCCGCCCACGTCGCAAGGGTCGCCGGAATGCACGACGCACGCGTTCTGGAACACGGACCACCGGACGAACTGGCCGTGAAGGCGGAGGTCGACGGCGTCGCTGACCCTGTACGCGATCCCCAGACGGACGACGTCGGGGTACGACTGCAACAGATCGACGTCCGTCGTACCCGACGGCGTGATGCCCACTCGCTGCTCGAGAGTCCCCTTGAGACGCATCGTCCCGAAGCCCGGCTGGCTCGTGTACGACGCGCCGATCCGCACCTTCCCCTCGCGGTCGGCCTCCCAGTAGACGCCGCCGGACGCTCCGAAGTCGACGCCCGACACGTTCAGGAGCACGCGCCCTTCCTTGAGCTCGCCGTTCGGCGCGGTGACGTCGTCCGACCCGTCGCTATTGAACGCCTTGGTCAGGCTGACGGCATGCCGATACGCCGTGAAGCCCACTCCGAACGACAAGCGCGCCTCGGCCAGTCTGGCGCCGATCACCGCCGTCGTGGCGAGCGACGAGTCGACGACGCCGATGGACTGCCACCGCTGTGGACCGTCGACCGCTCCGGGAACGGCCGCGTCGTCGGCCCATCGAGAGCTCTTGCCCCACTGGATGGCGCCGCCGAACGGCGCATAGAGGGCGAGCCCGCCGAAGAGCACTCGGGATCCGAAGTCCGTGGCGGCGCCCACGAATGGAATGCCGCCGGAGTCCACCGCGGTGTTCGTCCCCGTGTTGGTCGCGACGTAGAGGGGATAGTTCGGGTTCGCGGCCGTGTTGGAGGGGCTCGGCGAGAGCGGCGCGCTTCGATCGAAGCGGACGTATCCCAGGCTGAACGTGCCGTCGACGAGGATCTGCGTTCCGGTGATGCCGCCCAGCGCGGCCGGATTGAAATACGCGGCGTACGGATTGGCGAGCTCGGGTTGTCCGTGCGCGTCTCCGACGAACGGATTGGAGAGCCCGCTCGCATTGGCCGTGCGCCCCGCGGTGGCCAGCGCGGCCACGAGAAAGACCACCGACCCGCCACGCACGAGCGCCACCCGTCTCATGGCCTGCTCTCGAGCCTTGTTTGCCTGACAGCTCCCATGGGACTATCGGCCCCCCGTGCGAGGGCCATTGCTACCACATGTGATTCGCTCGATGGCGCTGTCGTTCGCGGCGCTCGCCGTCCTCGAGGACGGCGCGGCGTGCATCGACCCCACGGGCGACTACGACGACTTCCTCGCGAGGGCGCCCGCGCCGTCGCTCGACGCAAGCGCCGGAGACGGCGGGGTACCGGCGCTCCCCTGCTCGCAAGTGCTCGCCGGAGGCGCGTCCGGAGTCTTCTATGGTGCGTGCCTGACAACGGCGAGCGCGGGCGATGCGACGCAGGCCATCTACGTTCTCGTGAAGTCGACCCTCACGCCCGGCGCCGGCGGGTCAGCGGATGAAATCACGGTGACGATGACGTCCCTCCAGCTCCACCCCACGAACATCTCGCAGACGGTCGGTGCCACGAGCAGCCCGCCCTCGGCGACCGTAAGCCAGCAGTGCACGTTCGTCATCGACGCCGGCACGATCGTGATTCCAGGAGCTGCAAACGCCGTCGGCTCGGACCTGACGCTGACGAACACCACCTACAGCTGGAAGCTCCTGACGCCGGACGCCTCGTGCGCCGCGCTCTCGGCGACCGTGACGATCCCCACGATGGTGGACCTCACCCAGGGCGGGAATTATTGCGTGTTCAAGCGGGCGCCGGCGGACGGAAGCGTGACCGACTTCACGCTCGGTGACTTTGTCTGCGCGGGGGCGCCGGGGTGAAGGCGCGATACGTTCTGTTCGCGTGTCTCCTCGCGTGCTCGAAGCGCCCGCCGCCCCCGGAAGACGCGGCGGGTCCCGAGGCGGCGTCCGCGTCCGCGCCTGCGTCCGCGTCCGCGCCTGCGCCTGCGCCTGCGCCTGCGCCCGCTCCCGCGCCCGAGTCCGCCGCCTGCCCCCCCAACATGCTCCTCGTCGACGGCGACTACTGCACCGCCCTCGAGCTGACCTGCAAGAAGAGCTGGTACGCCAAGTGGAACGACAAGACGATCTGCGACGAGTTCGAACAGCCGTCGAAGTGCGTCGGGCGGCTCGTTCACAAGCGGTTCTGCATCGACGAGTACGAGTATCCGAACAAGAAGGGCGAGCGTCCCGTCGTCATGAACAACTTCCCCCACGCAGAGCGCCTTTGCGCGGCGGAGGGCAAGCGCGTCTGCACCGAGACCGAGTGGACGACCGCGTGCGAGGGACCCGAATACAAGCCCTACCCGTACGGGTACGCGCGCGACCCGACAGTGTGCAACGGCGACAAGCAGTACATCGAGCCCAAGATCAGCGACCACGACAAGAAGGGCATCCCGATATACGCGTTCGCGTCGAAGGACGAGGCCATCGCGAAGCCCGAGCTCGAGAGGCTATGGCAGGGCGTCGAGAGCGGATCTCAACCCCGGTGCGTGAGCGATTACGGCGTCTGGGACATGCCAGGGAACGCGGACGAGCTCGCCGCAAGCGAGACACCCGAGCCGACCAGCATGTTCGACAACGTCACCACGGGAGGCCCCTGGCTCTACGGTGTTCGTAACCAGTGCCGGCCCAAGATTTATACCCACAACGAGGGCTTCTCTTACTACTACCTGTCGACGCGCTGCTGCGCCGAGCCGGATGGAAAGGCGACCGACCCGCGCTCGCCGAAGGAGCGGAAGCGCGGGCGAGAGTGGCAAAACCGGTGAGATGGCCAAAGGCGGCGAGACAGAATGTCTCTCGACTTTGCTGGCCTCGGGCCTAGTCTAGGCAGTCGAGGGGAGCGTCATCTGCCCGGGCGAGTTGCCGGGTCTTGGTGGAGCGCGAAGGAACGACGTATGCACAGCGTGACGGCGGCACCGGAGGTTACGCTCCCCGGCTTCCGGGTGCTGTTCAAGTCGGCGCCAGGGGTCTATCTCGTGCTCACGGCCGAGCTCCGTATCCCCTCATGAGCAAGTCGCTCAAGCTGTTGCTCGTGGAAGACTCGGATGACGACGCCGCGCTGATCCTGCGCGAGCTGAAGGCCGCGGGCTACGCGACGACGTTCGTCAGGGTGCACGACCACGAGGCGTTCAAGGCTGCCCTCGCGACGATGTCGTGGGACGTCATCGTCTCCGACCATACGATGCCAGGCTACGGGGGGCTGGCGGCCCTGAAGGATCTGCAGGCATCGGGGAAGGACATTCCGTTCATCCTCGTCTCCGGGACGATCGGCGAGAGCGTCGCCGTCCAGGCGATGAAGGCGGGCGCCCGGGACTACGTCCTCAAGCAGGACCTGACTCGCCTGGCGATGGCGGTGTCGCGCGAAGTGCAGGAGGGCGCAGTGCGGGCCGAGCAGGCGAGGATGCGCGAGCGCCTCGTCATCTCGGAGCGGATGGCGTCCGCCGGCACGCTGGCCGCGGGGGTGGCGCACGAGATCAACAACCCCCTCGGCGTCGCGATGGCGAACGTCGAGTTTGCCGCGGACGCCCTCTCCCGCATGGTCCAGGACCCGGGCGTCGTCGGCCTCGAGGAGCCCCTGCGCGACGCCCGCGAAGCCCTCGAGCGCATCCGCGACATCGTGCGAGACGTGAAGCTCTTCTCGAGACCTCATGACGACGCGACGACCGCCGTCGACGTCCGCAGAGTGCTCGATTCGTCGACGCGGATGGCGTGGAACGAGATCCGTCACCGGGCCAAGCTGGTGAAGGACTACCAGGCCGTGCCGATGGTCAGCGCCAACGAGTCGCGCCTCGGCCAGGTCACCCTGAACCTCGTCGTGAACGCCGCCCAGGCGATCGGCGAGGGACAGGCGGACACCAACGAGATCCGCGTCTCGACCCGGACGACCGACGACGGTCGCGCATGCATCGAGGTGAGCGATACGGGCTGCGGAATTCCGACCGAGAACCTGGAGCGAATCTTCGATCCGTTCTTCACGACGAAGGCGGTGGGCGTCGGCACCGGCCTCGGCCTCGCCATCTGCCATCGGATCGTCACCGAGCTCGGCGGGCACATCACGGTCGAGAGCGAGATCGGCAAGGGCTCGCGCTTCCGCATTTCGCTGCCTGCCGTGGACGAGCGCGCCCGGCCTGAACGCCCCTCGACGCCGCTGCCGGCCAAGGCCACACGACAGAAGATTCTCATCGTGGACGACGAGGAGACCCTGGCGCGCGCGATCGAGCGGAGCCTGCGGCCGGACCATGACGTCACGGTGGTGACGCGCGCGCGAGAGGCCCTCGCGCGGATCGAAGGCGGCGAGCGCTTCGACGTCATCCTCACGGACGTGATGATGCCGGAGATGACGGGGATGGACATGTACGAGCGTCTGCGTCAGGTCGCACCGGACCAGGCCGAGCACGTGGTTTTTCTCACCGGAGGCGCCTTCACGCCCGCGGCGCGCGAGTTCCTCGACACCGTGCCGAACCCGATTGTCGAGAAGCCGTTCGATCCGAAGAGCCTTCGCGCGGTCATCGCAGGCTTCCTGCCCAAGACCGTCGCCCCGTCGCCCATGCGCTAGCTTTGATTCATGGGTGCGCCCGCGGAAGTGGAAACTACGCTTCTCCGCCGGTCGTATCTCGTGCGAAACATCGGGGCCGTGACGGGCGTCGTCGGTGCCGCGCTCGCGTTCACGCACTCGGGCGACCGCCGGTTCGCCTTGATTCTCGGCTTTGGAATCGTCGCGTCGATGCTCATCGTCCTCGGGGCAAAGGGCGTGCTCCAGCGGATTCCGGCCCACGTGACGTCGAGGGGCATTCGCGTCCGCGAGCGGATCGTCGCGGCGCGCAACACGATCCGAGGCGCCTGGATCGAGCCGACGTCGGACGCTGCGATCGTGCACGTCGGTCGCGGCCCCCACGCCGACGTTCAGCTCGAAACGCCCGACGAGGTGGGCGCGCAAGCCGTCTGCCGGGAGCTCTTCGGAGGCTCCACGTACGGGATGCCCCGGTTCACGGCATGGGTGCGGTGGCCCTGGATCGCCATGATCGTGTGGGGCCAGCTCTTCGCCCACGCTCTTCTCCGACGCGAGCCCTCCCCCCGGAGCGTGCTCGAGCTCCTGGCGCTCTCGCTGGCATTCGTGCTCCCGCTCTACCTGCGCCGGCGGCTCTCGGTCGGGACGGACGGCGTCCTGATGTCGGGGGCGCTCCGGAGTCGATTCGTCCCGTTCAGGGACCTCGGGTCGGCAGCGGCGCTGGACCAGCGATCGCCGTCCTTGTGCAAGCTCGTCATCACCCGTCGCGACGACGGGCCGATCGTCCTGTGGATGAGACGTGCCGAGGCCGAGGCCGCGGCAGCGCGCATCCAGGCGGCGATCGACGCGAGTGACGGCAGCGCGGAGACCGCACGACTACAGCTTCGCCGGGACGGTCCGGACGTCCGCGAATGGCTGGCGCGGCTGCGCGCGCTGACCCGCCGCCGGGAGCCGTACCGGGCGGTCGGTGCGACGGCCGATGCCCTCTGGCGCTTGCTGGACGACCCGGGCGCAGGGGAATCCGAGCGGGCCGCCGCTGCCGTGGTGCTCGGCACGGACGCCTCCGGGGAGGAGAGAACGCGCCTCCGCGAGGTCGCCGCGCGCGTGGCGTCGCCTCGCGTGCGGGTCGCGATGGAGAGAGTCGCCGCCGGTGCAGAGGAGGACGACCTGGCCGCGGCGATGGACGCCGTGGAGGACTCCGGCGCGTAGCGCGCGTTTTCCAGGTCCGCGAATGGCGTATGCTCGCCGAACATGACAAGGCTCGGTCGCCGGATCAGTCTCGGAGGTGCCCTCGTGCTCGCGGCAGCGTGCGGGGGCCAGGCCTTCACCACCGGCAGCGGCGACGCGGGCAACGGCCACGCCACGATCGACGCCTCCGGAGACGGGTCGAGCACCATCGACGGGTCGAGCGACGCCATCGCCGACGCGGCGAGTGATACCGGCTCGTCCGCCGACGCGGTGACGATCTCCGACGGACCCTCGGACGGCGGCGACGGGGCGGCCGACGGCGGACCGGGCGACGTCTTCGTCCCCGACGTCATCGAGGAGCCTCCGCCCCATTGCGGCGGCGCGTTCGAGTGCGTCCCGGCCGTACCCCCCGGCTGGAGCGGTCCCTACGAGCTGTACGCGGCGGCTAGCGCCAGTCCGCCTTGCTCGTCGAACTTCGCGGGCCCCGCCTACGATGGCAACGGGGATCTCAGCGCGAAGGTAGCCGAGTGCGGGTGCACTTGCGGAATGGGCACCGTCGCGTGCTCCACTCCGACCCTCTCATTCTATTCGCAGCAGCTCCCCACGAGCGGCACCTGCACGACCGCGAACCATTGCGAGGACGTCGCGATGGTCGCCGCCGTTTGCAAATACATCCCCGCGTCGGCGGGGTGTCCGGCGCTCATGGGGTCGGATTTCAGCATGAGCGCCGGCTCGTCGGTTCTCATCGATGGCGGCTGCCCCCCCACCCCGTCACAGGCCGTGATGCCTTACTCGTGGGGGTTGACCTCGCGAGCGTGCGTCTCGTCGCTTGCCCCGGGCCAGGCGGACTGCACGGCAGGATCGGTCTGCGCCCCGGAGCCGGCGGCGCCCTTCGGTACCGCCCTCTGCATTTCGCAGTCGGGGAACGTCCCGTGCCCGACGACCGGGTACACCGCCCTCCAGGTATTCTACGGCGGCGTCGACGACCAGCGCACCTGCTCGACCTGCATCTGCAGCCCGACGAACGGGTCCTCGTGCTCGGCCACGGTGTCCGTGTCGACGTCGACCAACGGGACGTGCTCTACGAACACGGTCGAGTACGTGGCTCCCGTCTCGTGCGAGCCCGTCCAGCAGCCGGGCGACTACCGCGTCGCCGTGACGCCCAGCGGCGGCTGCACGGCGAGCACGGTCTCCGCCATCGGAGCGGCCACGCCGACGGGGCCGACGACGTTTTGCTGCTTGCCCTGACGCCCTCCGCGAAGCGGTGTAATAAGCAAAGCATGCGCTCCGGCCGCTCCGGGACCCCCATCGTCGTCGTGGCCGCCCTGGCTGCCTCGACGCTGTTCGCGGGCGATGCACGCGCGGTCGGCACGCGCACCTTCGAGCTCGATACGCTCGAGAAGCTCTCGGGGGGAGACCTGAAGGGCGTCAGCGTCGAGTCCGACGGCGTCGTGCGCGCCGGGTGGACCCTCGGCAGCGTCGCCCTTCCTCCCGGCTCGGGGACGACCGCGACCTGCGCGCTCGCCCTCGCCGACGGGAGCGTGCTCGTGGGAACGGGGCCGTCTTCGGGCGGCAGGATCGTCCGGATCGCCAATGACCAGGCGAGCGTCTTCGCCGACACCGGCGAGAACGCGGTCAACGCCCTCGCCGTCGACCGGGCGGGCCTCGTCTATGCGGCGACGACGAGCAACAAGCTTTACCGCGTCTCGCAAGGCAAAGCCGACGTGTTCGCGACCATCCCGGACGTCGACAGCGTCTTCGCGCTCGCGACCGACAGGACAGGCACGGCCCTCTACGCGGGGACGGGCTCCGACGGCGAGGTGGTCCGCGTCGACGCCGCAGGCGCGTCCAGCGTCTACTTCAAGACGGACGAGCCCTTCGTCGTCTCCCTCGCGGTGGGTGACGACGGCGCAGTCTTCGCCGGAACGAGCGGCAAGGGCCTCCTCTATCGGATCACCGCCGCGGGCCGGGCGTCCGTGCTCTACGATTTTCACGGCGAGGACGTCCACGCGATCGCCGTCGGGACCAACCACAGCCTCTACGCGATCGCCAACGAGGGGACGGCCGCCGCTGCGAGCGAGAGCTCGGAGACGTCGCCGTCGCGCCGAGTCGGGGGCGGACGAAGTCCCCCAGGTCCGTCGACCATCGCGAAGGTGAAGACGGGCAAGGGTTCGCTATGGCGGTTCGACGCCACCGGGGGACACCCCGAGCGGATGATGCACCACGACGACTTTCACTACGTCTCGCTCGCGATCGACGACCGCGGCACGCCCTACGTCGGCACGGGCGCCGAGGGTCGCGTGTACAGCGTCGACGACGCGCACGTGGTCTCGCTCGTGGCCGACACGGACGAGCGCCAGGTGGGCGCCATCGGCCTCGCGGGCCGCACGCGATTCGCCCTCGGTAGCGACCCTGCCACCTTCCACCGGATCGTCTCCATCGGCGGACCCGACTCGGTGTGGACCAGCAAGACGCTCGACGCCGGCCTCCGCGCCCGCTTCGGCCATCTCACGTGGCGTGGCACCGGGTCGCTCGAGGTGTCGACTCGATCGGGCGACACGCAGACGCCCGACACCGCGTGGAGCGCCTGGAGCGGACCGGTCGCGGAGGGAGCGGCCGTCCAGAGCCCCGCCGGGCGCTTCGTGCAGGTGCGCGCGCGCCTGAAGGACGCCGCGGCGACCATCGCCGGCGTCACGCTCGCGTTTCGAACCGAGAATCTGAGGGCCGTCGTGACCGAGGTCGCCGCCCGAGTGAAGGGCGCGCTGCCCGAGTCCAAGGAAGGAATCGTGGCGAGCGGCGGCGAACCGGCCAAGCACGACAGCGTCGTGCACGTCACGTGGAAGGTGGACAATCCGGACGAGGACGAGCTCCGCTACCGGCTGCAGTTTCGCCGAGAGCTCGAGACGCGCTGGCTCGACGTGACCCGGCCGGACGACGTGGTGACCAAGACGGAGCTCGACTGGGACACGGCGGCGCTCGCGGAGGGCAAGTACCGCCTGCGCGTCGACGCGAGCGACGAAGTCGCGAACCCGCTGGGCGACGTCACGCATCATGCCCTCGAGAGCGCTCCCGTGCTCGTCGACAACACACCGCCCGTCTTCAAGGCCATCGCGATGCAAGGTCGGCGGCTCCGCGCCGAAGTGACCGACGGACTCGGGCCCATCGTCCGCGTGGAAGCCGCGATCGACGGCCGGCTCGAGTGGCGGCCGCTCGCGTCGGCGGACGGCCTCTTCGACACGGCCGACGAGACCGTCGATTCGGACATCGCGCCGCTGCTGCCGGCCGGGCCCGGGCCCCACATCGTCGCGGTTCGCGCCTACGATGCCGCCGGAAACTTCGTCGTGCATGAGTTGCAGGCCCCCTGAAGGGGACGGAGGGCTCGAGGGTCTTCGAGCACCTGAGCCTTGACGGCACAGGTGTCCCACATTGGGTCCGCGACATCGGCGTCATACCAGCCCGGAGCCAGCGAGCGGTCCTCGCTGCTGAATGTGGCGTTCCGGCCGATCTCCGGCGACAATGAAGACTCCGGCACGCACCGTGAATTGGTACGGGGTGCCTCTCTTTCTCGCCGGTCTTGCCTTCGATGTTTTCACCCTCCCGAGCTTTCGTAACGTCGGCCCTGCTGGCACTCGCAACGGCGTTGGCAGCCGGCTGCGACGGCGTGAACGTCGCCGGCGCGAGCAGCGACGACACCCCCGACGCGAGGGTGACCGTGGTGACGGCCTACGGCGACGCTTCCGACGCCGGCGCGACAGAGGCGTCCGCAGCCGGGGATATGGTCGCGGCCGCGCCCGCCCTTTCCTATCAGGGCAGCCCTCTCTGCAATGCGTCGCGCTCCACGGGATGCTGCTATCCGGACGACCCCACCAACGCGCAAGCGTGCGCGCAGGCCGCCTGCCAGACGACGCCGGACGGCGGAGCGCCGGAGGCCGCGTCCGGGGCGGGTGCGTACATCGAAGTGTCCCTCGGGTGTCACGTGACGCCCGCGGAACCTTCGCCGGACACGTCTCCCGGATCGACCTCGGTGAGCCCGGTTTGCCTCCCCGGAGGCCAGGGCGTCGACGGCTTCCCGTGCAAGGGGCCGGACGATTGCGCGCCGGCCTACGAGTGCGTGGGCGCGACGACGCCCACCTGCCAGCGCTACTGCTGCGGCGGCAACGACGCGTGCGTCAGCCTCCAGTTCTGCGACATCCAGCCGACGGCGCTCTCGCCCGCGACGAAGGTGCCCGTATGCATGCCCATGCAACCGTGCACGCTCCTCGACAACCTGTCGTGCCCCTCCGGCGAGACCTGCGCGGTCGTCCGCGACGACGGCTCGACGAGCTGCGTGGCAATCGGAGAAGCCGTCCGCGGCCAGAGCTGCGAGACAGACCACTGCGCCAGCGGTCTGGTCTGCCTCGGCACGCCGGGGACTCGAAGCTGCTACACGCTCTGCCATACGTCGAAGACGGAGTGCTCGTCCCCCCAGAAGTGCCAGGGCGGCCTGCCGCTCTTCCCCGACCCGGACGTCGGGATCTGCCAGTAGGGCCCCCCCGGGGACACTTCATTCGCCGTCCGGGACAGGCGCGGCGCCGGCGAATCCGCGTGGATGCAGCCCGAAGGCGCGTGGCACACGCCTTGGAAGGCGCTTCGCCAAGATGAACATGTCCGAGACGTGGGTCGGACCGCGCGAGCGCGCGGCAACCGTTGGCGTGGACCACCTGGGAGACACGGATCTCGTGGCCATCGTGCTCGGCACGGGGTGCACGGGGCTGCCCGTGGGCGTGCTCGCCGCACTCTTGCTCGAAGAACACGGGGGCGTCTCGGGGCTCGCGCGAGCGGGAATGGGAGAGCTCACGCAGCGCGCGGGGATGGGGCTCGCCAAAGGCGCGCGCCTCGCCGCGGCGGTCGAGCTCGGGCGCCGCGCTGCGCTCGCCGCTTCTCTCGACGTCGCCACCAAGCTGCCTGACCGACGGGCGGTGGAAGCCTGGGCACGGCCTCGCCTCGCGACGCTCGATCACGAAGAGCTGTGGCTCCTGGCGCTCGACGGACACCACGGCATGCGGGCGGCTCGCCGCGTGGCGTCCGGAGGCATCCACGGTCTGCACGTGGCCGCGCGCGACCCGCTGCGCATTGCCTTGCGAGAGGCAGCCAGCGCCTTCGTCCTGGTGCACAACCATCCGAGCGGCGACCCCGAACCAAGTGACGAAGACAAGGCCTTCACGCGCACGGTGGCCGAGGGGGCCAGCGTCGTGGGGATGCCCCTACTCGACCATGTCATCGTCGCTCGAAGAAAGACCGTGTCGATGCTCGAACGCGGACTGCTCGGGGCAGAGGTGTGACGCTGGGGGTCGGACTTCAGTCCGCGGGACGATTCACGGGCCAGCGGTCAGCGCGAAGACATCGTCGAGATCGTCCGGGGCGTAGAGGTACGCGTAGGCCGCTTGGCTCGCGAGCACGCGCTTGACGTAAGCGCGCGTCTCGTCGAACGGGATGCGCTCGACGAAGACGTCGAAGTCGTCGGTCCCCCTGTCGGCCAGCCATCGCCGTACCGCCCCCGCGCCCGCGTTGTATGCGGCGATCGCGAGCCCCGGACGGCCCGGGAACGAGGCGCGAAGGGACCCGAGCAGACGCGCGCCGAGGGCGATGGCGATGGGGGGGCGGCGGAGCGAGTCCTCGTCCCACGGAAGGGGCGTCGAGCGCGCGACCTGCCGTGCGGTCCCCACGAGCAGCTGCATCAGGCCGATGGCGTTCGCCACGCTGTGCGCCTCCGGGTTGAACGCGGACTCCTCGCGCATGATGGCCCACGTGAGGGGCGCCGGGACGTGCGACGACTCGCTCTCGCTCGTGACCGTGGGCCCCCAGGGACGGGGGAACGCGGCTTCCCACGCGAGCCTCCAGCGGCCATCGGGCCAGTGCGAGCGAAAGTCGAGCAGGCGCCCGCGCGCGAACGCATGTCCGAGCTCCGGCGCACCCGCGCGATCGTATAGCCACGCGATCGTCCAGAGCACCTCCGAGTCGACACCCTCCGCGAGCAGCCCGGCTGCGCCTGCATCCCGGCGAGCGCTGTCGATCTCGCCCACCTCGAGCAGGCGTTCGAAGCGATCGAAGGCGGGTGAAGCGAACTCCGGGTGGTCACGCGTCAGGAAGGGTCCGGTCTGCTCTCGCGCCACCGCCGCGTTGCGCGTCGAGCGGGCGAGGTCCGCGTCGACCGCCCGCAGCCGGGCGTACGCGAGGAGCATGTAGTAACTCAGCGGCTCGTCCGCGATGATCGACGCGTAGCGGGCCTTCGCGTCGGACGTCTCGCCCGCCAGCTCCGCGAGGCGCGCCCTGAAGTACGCCGCGCGCCCCGCGGCGCCCGGGCCGCGGTCTTCCTGCGAGACGGCCAGGCAGCGGTCCAGGGGAGCCCGTGCGGCGTCCAGATCGCGAGCCACGAGCTTCGCGAGCGCCACGCGGAACAGGGCCTCCGCACGCATGTCGCCTTCGGGGTACGCGTCCGGAAGGGACTCGAGCATCGCGAGCGACTTCGCCTCGTCGCCCGCGTCGTGGACGACGAGCGCCGCGCGAAGGCGGGCATCATCGGCCAGGCGGTGCTTCGGGAAGAGCGCTTCGACCTTGGCAAACCGGGCGATCGCCTCCTCGTGGCGCTGCGCCGAGGCGCTGGCCTTCCCCCCCGAGTAAAAGACGGTGGGCAGAGCATCGTCGCCGTCGCACCGAGCCATCGCCACGCCCCAGGCGTCCGCCAGCGGCGCGGCCTGTCCGTGTGGCATGGCCTGCGCAGCGACGATCGCCGCCTTGCAGGCCGTCTCCCGGTGCGCCTTGTCTCCGCGGCGCACGCTCTTGAGGACGGCCTCCGCGACTTCCCTGGCGCGCTTCGGCTGGGATGCGTCGATCCAGGCCTGCGCCTGCCGCACGCGCTCGTCGAGAGTGAGGGGCGGGACGGGGCGGCCCACGAGCGCGGCAGCCCGGTCCCGGAGACCGAGCACGTCCAGCTTCTCCACCGTGGTGGGCGAGTCGACCATCACGCGCGTGGTCAGGTCGAGCGCCTCGGCGGCATGCGTGCGCGGCGGCCCGTCGGCCCCGTCGAGCAGCGCCCCGGCGAGGCGGACGGCCACGTCGGTCCAGCGGTTGCTCGCGGGATGCGCGCCTTCGGCCGGCAGCATGGCCCTCCAGAGGGGGACGGCGGACGCCCGGTCCCCGTCGGCCGCGAGAGCGTCGGCCAGCACGACCTTCGCCTCGTCGCGCGCGGCGACGTCCGCACCCACGGCACGCGCCGCGGCGAGGGCGTCGTCGTAACGCCCGAGGCGCCCCAGCGCCTGCGCCTCCCGGATCCGTGCGTACGAGGCCAGCGGACACGGTGCGCCGCCGTCATCGCCCGTCGCGGCCCGTTCGAACGCGACCGCGGCGTCGCTCGCCTCGCCGGCGGACAGATACAACCGACCGGCGACGTACGACCATTCGCACTGCCCCATCGCATCGAGCGACGCACCCGCCAGCACGCGGTCCACTTCGCGAGCCGCCGCCGAGTCGTCCCGGTCCCCGTCGAGCTCGCGCGCCGCGAGGAGCCGAGGATCGTCGAGGACGATCGCGATCTTGGGCAGGCCTTCGTCGACCGCTACCCCAGCATCCCCGGCCGGCGCGCCGCTTCCTTCGGGCGCCGGAGAAGGCGGTAGTGCCGCGAGCCCCGTGGACGACTTGGCCGGGGGTCTCGCCTCCGGGGCGCCGCCGCCGTGACACGCGACAAGCAGCAGTGAAACGGCCGAGAGTCTGGACAGCAAGACGGGAAGGCGCGAAGGGGGTCCGGTAATTCGCGGATTCACCATGCCAGCCTACAAGTCAACGCTTGGGGCGCCAGGCCTCGGAGGCTGCGTCTTCTTCGCGCGCCTCTGCAGCCTTCTTGCGCGCGTCGTCCCAGCGGCTGCGGTCCTTCTGGACGACGTCGGCGTCGGCGCGGCGCGAGGCTAGACCCGCCTGCGCCTTGAGCTGGCCGTCGGACGCTTCGGCTTCGGCTGATTTCGTTCGCTCGACACCGGCGTTGAGCCTTGCGCGCTCGGCCGCGATGCGCGAAGCCCACGTCTCGCCCCTCGCCAGGTCCGCCGCGCTCAGCTCTCCGCGCTCGAGGGCGTCGCGCTCCCCTTCCCGTACGCGAGCTGCCGCGCGCTCGTGCTCGCGGCGCGCGTCCTCCGCCACTTGACGGGCCCGCGCGGCCGCGTCACGCGCCTTCACCGCGCTCGCGAGCCGCCCCACCGCGGCATCCACGGCGCGCTTTCGCACTTGGGCGAGCGATTCCAGCGGGTACTTGGGCGGCCGCATGGGTGGCTACGGGCGGGAGAGCTACCGGCCCGCCGCCCACTCCTGGAGCGACCGCACGCGGGCGACCGGGTCGCCCTGGGCGGCCTCGAGCGCATCGCAAGCCGCCAGCGCCGCCGCGATCGTCGTGAAGTACGGGATGTTCGCGAGGAGCGTCTGGCGGCGCAGCGAATAGCTGTCTCGCACTTCCTTCGCGCCAATCGTCGTGTTGACGACGACCGCGATCGTGCCGCTCCGGATGGCGTCGACCACGTCCGGCGACCCCTCGTTGACCTTCTTCACGACCTCCACGGGCACGCTCGCCCGCTCCAGCGCCGCGGCGGTTCCCCGCGTCGCGAGGATGTCGAACCCAAGCCCGCGCAGTCGCCTGGCGATGTGGATCGCCGCCGGCTTGTCCTCGTCCTTCACGCTGATGAACGTCTGCCGCCGCGTCGACGTGCTCTCGGGCAGCTTCAGCTCGATCCCGCTCGCGAGCATCGCCTTGCCGAACGCCCGTGCGAAGTTGTCGGCTATCCCCATGACCTCGCCGGTCGATCGCATCTCGGGCCCGAGGATCGTGTCCGCGCCCGGGAACTTGGCGAACGGGAAGACGCTCTCCTTCACGCTCGTGTGCCGCGGTACGGGAGCGTCGGAGAGCCCGAGATCGTCGAGCGTTCTCCCTATCATCAGCGCCGCGGCGATCTTCGCGAGAGGCCGCCCCGTCGCCTTCGACACGAAGGGCACCGTGCGGCTCGCGCGCGGGTTCACCTCGAGGATGTAGACCTCGCCGCCCTTGACGGCGAACTGCACGTTCATCAGACCGACGACGCCGAGCTCGAGCGCCAGCATCCGGGACTGCTCCTCGATGCTCAGCACGATCTCCGGCGACAGCGAGTGCGGCGGGAGGACGCTCGAGCTGTCGCCCGAGTGCACGCCGGCCTCTTCGATGTGCTGCATGACGCCGCCGATGACGCACCGCTTGCCGTCCGAGACGCAGTCGACGTCCACCTCGATGGCGTCCTTGAGGAACTCGTCGACGAGGATGGTCGGCGTCCCGCCCTCCGTGGCGGCCTCGAACGCGCGCGTCCCGAAGAGCTCGAGCTCTTCGCGCGTGTACGCGATCATCATCGCTCGCCCGCCGAGGACGTAGCTCGGGCGGACGAGCACCGGGAAGCCGATGTTCTCGGCGATCGTCACCGCCTGGGCGACCGACGTGGCGATCCCGCTGCTCGGTCGCTTGAGCGCGAGCTTGGACAGGAGATCGTCGAACCGCCCGCGGTCCTCGGCCCGATCGATCGCGTCGGCCGTCGTCCCGAGCAGGCGCACGCCGCGCTTCTCGAGCGGCACCGCGAGCTTGAGCGGCGTCTGGCCGCCGAACTGGACGATGACCCCCTCGGGCTTCTCCTCGTCGACGATGTTGAGCACGTCCTCGAGCGTGAGAGGCTCGAAGTACAGCCGGTCCGACGTGTCGTAGTCGGTCGACACCGTCTCGGGGTTGCAGTTGACCATCACGGTCTCGAACCCGAGCTCCCGGAGGGCCATGACGGCGTGAACGCAGCAGTAGTCGAACTCGATTCCCTGTCCGATCCGGTTCGGGCCTCCGCCGAGGATGACCACCTTTCGCTTGGTGGCGTCGGGTGCGGCCTCGCTCTCCGTCTCGTAGGTCGAATAGAGGTACGGCGTGTGCGCGACGAACTCGGCGGCGCACGTGTCCACTCGCGCGTAGACGACGCGCGTTCCCTGCGACAGCCGCAACGCGCGCACGGCGTCCTCGGTGCCCCCCGACAGCGAAGCGATCTGCCTGTCGCTGAAGCCGAGACGCTTGACCGCACGAAGCGCATTCGGTCCGAGCTCGCCACGCCGGAGCGGTTCCTCGGCGGCGACGATCCGCCGCATCTGCGCGAGAAACCAAGGGTCGATGGAGGTGAGCGCGAAGAGCTCCTCGTCAGTGAACCCGACTCTCATCGCGTCCACGAGATAAAAGAGACGATCGGCGCTCGGCGTCGCGACGAGCTTCTCGAGCGCGCGGCGCGTCTCCTCGGGCGTGGGAGGCGGCATGGCCTTCGGCAACTCGACCTCGGGCGCCTCCATCGACAGGTCGCGCTGCCGCTTGGGCTCAGCGAGGAGGCGGTAGTCCACCTTGCCGAGGAGCGAGACGAGCCCGTCCTTCCCCGTCTCGAGCGAGCGAGCCGCCTTCTGCAGGGCCTCGCAGAACGTCCGGCCGATGCTCATCACCTCGCCGACGCTCTTCATCTGCGTCCCGAGGGTCGCGTCGGCGCCGGGGAACTTCTCGAAGGCAAAGCGGGGCCACTTGACGACGACGTAGTCGATAACCGGCTCGAACGCCGCGGACGTCCTCGTGATGTCGTTCTTCAGCTCGTCGAGCGTGTAGCCGACCGCCAGCTTCGCCGCGATCTTCGCGATGGGGTACCCGGTGGCCTTGCTCGCCAGGGCCGAGCTGCGCGAGACGCGCGGGTTCATCTCGATGACGTGGAAGGCGCCCGTCTTCGGGTCGACCGCGAACTGGACGTTCGAGCCCCCCGTCTCGACGCCGATCTCGGTCATCACCGCCCGCGCGGCGTCGCGAAGGCGCTGGTACTCGCGATCGGTCAGCGTCATCGCGGGCGCGACGGTGATCGAGTCGCCCGTGTGGACCCCCATCGGGTCGATGTTCTCGATCGAGCAGACGACGATGAAGTTGTCGGCCCGGTCGCGCATGACCTCGAGCTCGAACTCCTTCCATCCGAGGACGCTCTCCTCGATCAGCACCTCGTGCGTCGGCGACTGGGCGAGCGCCCAGGCCACCTTGGTGTCGAACTCCTTCTCCGAGTAAGCGATGCCCCCTCCCGAGCCCCCGAGGGTGAAGCTGGGCCTCAGGATGGCCGGGTAGCCGGTGCTCTGGACGACGGCGCGAGCCTCTTCGACCGAATGGGCGACGCCGGACCGCGGGCACGTGAGGCCGATCTTCTCCATCGCCGCCTTGAAGAGCGCGCGATCCTCCGCCTTGACGATGGACTCGGGCCGGGCGCCGAGCATCTCGACGCCGAAGCGATCGAGGACGCCCTCGTCGCGGAGCTTCATCGCGAGGTTCAGCCCCGTCTGCCCGCCGAGGGTGGGCAAGAGGGCGTGCGGCCGCTCGCGCTCGATGATCGCCGCGAGGGTGTGCCACTCGAGCGGCTCGACGTACGTCCGCGACGCGAGCTCCGGGTCGGTCATGATCGTCGCCGGGTTGGAGTTGACGAGGATGACCTCGAACCCCTCGTCGCGAAGGGCCTTCGCCCCCTGCGTGCCCGAGTAGTCGAACTCGCAGGCCTGGCCGATGACGATGGGCCCCGCGCCGATGAGCAGGACGCGCTGGAGGTCGGTTCGGCGGGGCATTCCGAGGGTGCGCGATTAGCAGGTGCGGGGACGGACGGGTAGGGGTGAGGCGAAGGCCCGGACGATGCCCCGGTCCCATTCGACGTTCCACACACCGCAGTTGGGAATCGGGGGTGGCGTCTGTCCGATGGCGGCGGCGACGGAGGCCCGGATGGCGCCGCCGTGGGTGACGATGAGGATGGGCGCCGTGTGGCTCGCGAAGCGGTCGACGGCTCGACCGATGGCCCCGGTCACGCGCACGGCAAGGTCATGCTCGGCTTCGGCTCCGGACGGCGGGCGCCGCTGGTCGAGCCACTCCTGCCACGCCTGGGGGTGCTGGGTCTCGCACTCTTCGCGCGTGAGGCCGTCGAAGACGCCGAGGGAGCGCTCTTGCAGGTCGGGATCGAAGTAGTCGATGGCGAGACGGAGCTCGTCGGCGACGAGGCGCGCGGTTTCGCTGGCGCGCGCGAGGGTGCTCGAGACGATCGCGGCGAGGCCGGCGTGGCGGAGGGTCTCGGCGAGGGCGAGGGCCTGGGTTCGCCCTTTCTGGTTGAGGGGGACGTCGGTCTGGCCCTGCCAGCGACCCGCGGCGTTCCAGTCGGTTTCGCCGTGGCGAGCGAGATAGAGGAGGCGGGGCGGCACGGCGCGCGCATTGTAAGCGGGGGGCGGGCGGGCATGCGGCGGATCTCGCGCGGGGGGATCGCCCGGCGAGGGTGGCGCGGTGCTCGCGGCGGGGGCGCCCCCACACGCGGGCCTTTGGCCCTTGTGCGGGCCCCGGCTTCCCCGCCGCTGCGCTCCGCGCCACCCTCGCCGGGCTCGGCTCGGGAGAGGGCGGGCGGGGCGTCGTTCGGCGCGCGAGGGGCGGTAGGATTGGGGGATGAGAGGAGCGGGCGGTCTCGCTTCGGTGGGGGCAATTGTCCTCGTCGTGCTCGTTGCGCGCGCCTGTGCGAAGGAGTCGTCGAATGGCGTTAAGACTGCGAGGGAGCAACCTCTCGCGCTCGTGCATTTCCTTGGTCGCTTCGATACGCGTCAGGAGGGGGCGCGGTTCTCGTGGCCGGGCAGCGGCATCGCGGCGAGCTTTGAGGGGACGGGCGTGGATGTGACGCTGGAGGACACCGGGGCGGACTTCTTCTCGATCGTGGTGGACGGCGGCGCGCCGGGCACGCTCGCGACGAGCCGCGGGACTGGCACTTATTCGCTGGCCTCGGGGCTAGCGGGCGGACGGCATTCGATCGTCCTCACGAAGCGCACCGAGTCGTTCGTGGGGGTCGCGCGGTACCTGGGTCTGACGGTGCACGCGGGGGCGCCCGTTCCGTCGCCCGACCCGTTCTCTCGACGCATCGAGTACGTGGGGGACTCGATCACATGCGGGTACGGGGACCTCGGGGCCGACGCCACGTGCGGCTTCAGCCCGCAGACCGAGGACGAGACGCGCGCCTACGGTGCACTTGTCGCGGCTGACTTGCACGCGCAGCAGACCGTCGTCGCGTACTCGGGGGTCGGACTGATGCGCAACCGTGACGGCTCGACGAGAGACCTGATGCCCGTTCGCTTCGAGCGCGCGCTGGCGGACGAACCGACGAGTCGCTGGACGTTCGAAGGGCCTCCGCCGGACGTGGTCGTCATCGGCCTAGGGACGAACGACTTCGCGATGGGGGACCCGGGGACGGGCTTCGTGGAGGCTTACGTGGCGTTCATCCGGAAGGTCCGCGGCCAATACGCCTCTGCCCAGATCGTGTGCACGCTCGGCCCGATGCTCCGCGACTCCCCACCGCCGGGCACGATGAGCCGGACGCAGGCGGGCGTCTACATCGAAGAGGCCGTGAAAGAGGCCCGAGCCGCAGGCGACGCGCGAGTCCGTTACCTGGCCTTCGATGAGCAACAGGCTCGGGATGGCTACGGGTGCGATTGGCATCCCAGCCTGGCGACGCACCGCCTCATGGCGGCGAAGCTCGGGGCTCTTGTCCGGGAGATCACGGGGTGGTGATTTGCTAGAAGCGGGGCACGGCTGGAAGGTCCTCGGCCGCGGAACCGACGCGAAGGCGATGATCGCGCGGACGTCCTCGACGCCGACCGTCAGGAACTCCTTCACGATGGTTTCGACGGTCTCGCCATGGGCGAGATGCCCGAGGATGACTCGAACCGGAACGCGCGTGCCGCGGATGACCGGCTGGCCGCCACAGATGTTGGGGTCGCGGGCGATGTGATCTTGGTAGGTCATCGAAGGCTCGGCGATAGGGGCCTGTCCTCAATCGGAATATAGCAGGTGCGCCGCCCCATCGAGCCCTATGGGCCGCCCGAGCCAGTGAGAGGTTCCGGGGCTGCTCAGCGGCGCCGGCTGATGAGCCTTTCGCTGGTGCGTGCGATCGCAACAAGGGACCCTTACGAGCGCGCACCGTCTACAATCCGAACCCTCTTCGGATCAACCAGGCGTGTGCCGAAATTGTCCCTCGCATCGGCGTATCGGGGCTCGTTTCATGAGGTCCGCGAACGGGCTCAAGAATTATCCGAATGGGATCGATTGCGGCACGAGACGTAATAGACTGAAGCTAGCGATGACGAGGAACGGCGATCCGAAACGCACCGCGCTCGTATTGGTCCTCGACCACCTTGGGGCGCTCGACAAGCATTTCGCAGAGCTGGATACAGAGCTGGATGGGGAACATCGGCGGGTCTTTCGTGAAAACCCGCGATACGTGCCCGATGACGTGGTTCTCTTGGGCGCCTTCGGCCGGAGGGGATCGGGGGATCTGTACGTATTCGCGGGCGTGCTCACCGGCTGCAAGTACCGCCGCGCTGAGAAGACATTGACCTTTCAGCACGTCAAGCGGTTCGGATGCCCCGTTGTCGCCGCCTACGGCGATGTAGTTCTCCGCGATGACCTCCTCGGAGATCGCCAACTCTGGGGACCCCACGAGTTCAACTACGTCCTCCCCGCAGCGCTGACGAAAGTGCCAGAAGAGGCTGAAGCTCTGCTTCGTCGTGATCCACGGGGCGATGATCCCCGCGTCCGGTGAGCTCGACGCGAATCCCAGGGTCGCTGACAAACAGGGAGTTCATTCAATGAAGCACGTCCTGAAATTGGTCGTCATAGCGGGCTCGGCGAACGGTTCGCCTTCTGGCACCGGCTTGGATAGGGGTACCGGCAATCCTTCAGGTGCCTAACTTCAGTTGCAGACAAGGTGCCCCCCGTCGACCGCAACCTCGCAACCGCAGCCGCCGTCAGACATGCAGCATGCTCCCCCGAGGGTACCCGGGCCGCCGACGGAAAACGGGCACGCGGCCTGACATGCCGATGAAGGGCACGTGCCGCTGTCGGTCGACTCGCAAACGGTCGTGCGTTCTGCTGTCCCGCAACCTGTATAGGTTACGCCCTGGGTGAAGCAGGTCAGACCCGCGCTGCACATAGACCCCTCGCAGCACGGCTGCCCCGCCACTCCGCATTGGCAGGTCCCGTTGCTGCAGGTGAGGTAGGTCCCGTCGCAGCCATTCGGATAGCTGCACGGGTTCGCACCCGACGAACAGCACGGCAATCCTTGCTCGCCGCAACCGCAGACGCCATTCAAGCACGCGAGTGCTGGGCCGCAAAATGTGCCGTTTGCAGGGGCCGTCCCCACATTTTGGCACGTACCCGCGACGCAGGTGGATGTCCCGCAGGAACTTGTCTGTGAGGAGCCTAACTCTGTTTGGCCGCTGAACCCTGCATCGTCGCATCCTGCTGTGCCCGGAGGGCCACAACGGTCGCCGCAGGGCTGGCAGTCTCCGCCCTGCGCGCCGCACGCAAACGAACTAGCTCCAGGCTGACACTGATTGTTGAACCAGCACCCCGCGCAGCACGTACCCGCTCGGCAAATGCCTGTCGCGCCTTGATCGGTAATGCAAGCGACCGCGGTCTGATTCGCATACACGCAGCCGCCGTCCACGCATTGCGCAATCTGGCATGAGCTCGGTGGCGTGCAGACGACGTTGGCGCACGGGCCGCCGTCATCTGAAGAGGCGTCACCGCCGTCTTGGATGTTACCCGCGCTACCGTCTCCGCCCGAGTCCTGCCCGGCTTCGCTGGCATCTTGAGCGCCGCTGCTCGCTCCGGAGCCGCCGCCCGAGCTAGATCCACTACTCGAACCCGAGCTGCTGCCGCCGCTTCCGGAGCCCGGGCTACCCCCGCTGCTCGCTCCAGAGGACCCTCCGCCACCCGAGCCGCTGCCGCTGCTCGAACCCGAGCTGCCGCCGCCCGCGCCCACTTCGTGGCTCATCGTGGCGTCGTTCTCGCCGACGCCCCTGTCCGGTCCCGCTTCGGCCCCGGCCTCGGTTTCCGAATCCGGCCCGGCTTGACTGCCGCCACATGCCGCAGCCAAGGTGATGGGAGCCCCGGCAACGAGAAGGAACGGGACGATCCTGGGGAGCTTCATGATCAAGTCCGGTGCCGTGAGCCTCCGGTGGTTCAAGGAGTATCCAGCCAGGACGGGAGCGACGCAACATGCAGAGTTCCTCGGGCCTTGAACGCGCGAGAACTGCTCGCATGTCTCATCGGCGTGCCGGACGGACGGCTACCAGCCGTGTCCAGGATGCGCGTGGACATCCCATGGCGGGACATTGAACGGCGGAATCTCTGACGCGCCGGCCTTCGTGGTACTCCTAAGGCCACGGGCCACGAGTGCTGACTTTGCCCCGCTGATTTTTTAGGGCCCGGTCTGCCCGATTGAGTCCCGGAGGCGCGCAGGCCAAGCCGCCAGGTCAAGCTCGATCCGTCGAGAGGAGCTCACGGGCACACGACCGGGACGTCCCACCTAGCGTGCGAACCCCTCAATCGAACGTGTGAGGCCCTCGACCCATCGTGCGAAGCACTTGCCCCGACGTCCCGAGCCCCTGACCCCGCGGGTCAAGCGTCTGGGGCGGCGAGAGCAACGCTCCGCTTCGCGATCAAGGCGCTTCACTCGTCCACCCGAGCGCTCGGGAGCGCGACCTATCGACCTTGCTCCGTCTCCCGAGCCCTTCACTCCGCGGGTCAAGTCGACGGGACGCCGAGAAGAGCGCTCCGCTCCGCCACCCGAGCGCTCCGCTCCGCGACCCGAGACCTTCTCTGCACGAGAGATCCTCTCGGCCCGACGGATCAACCGGTCCACTCGTCCACCCGAGCGCTCGGGAGCGCGACCCATCGACCTTGTTCCGTCTCCCGAGCCCTTCACTCCGCGGGTCAAGTCGACGGGACGCCGAGAAGAGCGCTCCGCTCCGCCACCCGAGCGCTCCGCTCCACCGCTCGCTAACGCTCGCGGTACCGATGCCGCACGAGCCGCCCCCCCCCACTCCCCGAGCCCGTCGTGGGTGGCGCGGAGCGCAGCGGCGGGGAAGCCGGGGCCCGCACGAGGGCCGAAAGGCCCGAGTGTGGGGGCGCCCCCGCCGCGAGCACCGCGCCACCCGCGACGGGCGATCCCCCGCAGGGACGAGAACTTGGCCGCATCCAGCGCCACTTCTTAGGTTGGCGCTGTCATGAGCGAAGCTGCCAAAGGCTTCTCGTCCGGCGCGGCGCTCTCGCTGCCTCGGATGCTGGGCCGGCGCATCCTCCTCAAGCTCGCCGCACGCGGAGGCATGGGCGACGTCTACCTCGGCGCGACGACCGGCATCGAGGGGGCCGAGCGCGCGTGCATCGTCAAGACCGTGCGCCGCGATCACATCCACGACGGGTCCTTCCTCGCGCGATTCCTCGACGAGGCCCGCGTCCAGGCCCAGCTCCAGCATCCCGGCGTCGCCCAGGTCCTCGAAGCGTCCACCGACGACGAGGGCGAGCCCTTCACGGTGGTCGAGTACGTCGAGGGCCGGTCGCTCAGCGACGCACGCCAGCGGGCCATCCAGGTCGGTGTACGGATCGGGTGGGTCGACGCCGTGGCCGTCGGGATCGAGATCGCCCAGGCGCTCGCCCACGTGCACGAACGCTCGGGCGCGGACGGCGCTCCGCTCGGGATCGTCCATCGCGACCTTTCGCCGCAGAACGTGATGCTCGGTTACGCCGGTGAGGTGAAGCTCATCGACTTCGGCACGGCGCGCGGACACAACCGGCGCTGCCACACGGTGGCAGGCGTCGTCTTCGCGAAGCCGGGATACGTCTCTCCCGAGATTGCCCGGCAGCAGGTGGGCGACGGGCGGATCGATCTCTACGCGCTCGGCATCATGCTCTGGGAGCTATGCGCCGGACGGCGCTTCCTGACGGGCGATCCGCAACGCCACCTGGACGACGCGGCCGAGGGGAAGCTCGTCGTCCCGGAGATTGCGCACGAGTGCGGCGCTCCTCATGAACTCGACGAGGTCATCGGGAAGCTCACGAGAAACGACCCGGACGAGCGCTACGCGCGCGCGGCGGCGGCGGTGCCCGCCCTCGCGAAGCTGCTCACCTCGGCTCCCCCGGCGGAGGCGGGAGAACGCGGGGTCCGCGCGCGGATCGCCCTCCTCATGCGCCGCCTCTGGCCGCACGAGCCCGGGCGCTCGCGCGCGGAGTTCGCCAGGCTGCTGCGGGACGCACGAGTGACACTCGAGACGCGCGCCCTCCCTTCGGCGACCCCGCAGGCCGGATCGGTCAGTGAGGCCATCGCCCAGCGAATGGCGCCGGCCGACCCGTCCCAGCTCGCGGGAACTCCGTACCGACTCGGACGCAAGATCGGCGAGGGAGCGAGCGGCGTCGTCTACGAGGCTGAGCACGTGGAGCTCGGTCGCCGCGTAGCCGTGAAGGTCCTCGGGATCGAGCACGCGAGCGCGCAGGATTCGCTCGAGCGCTTCCGGCGGGAGGCGCGCTCCGTAGCGAAGCTCTCGCACCCCAACCTCGTGCAGCTCTACGACCTCGGCAAGTCGCTCGACGGCCGCGTGTACCTGGCGATGGATCTCTGCGAAGGCGAGACGCTCGACGCCCGTCTGAGGAGCGGCGCGATGGGCTGGCGCGAGGCCGTCGGCATCGCCATCGAGACCGCCGGCGCTCTCGAGGCCGCGCACGCCGCGGGGCTAGTGCACCGCGACCTGAAGCCGCAAAACCTGATGCTGGCACGGTCGCCGACCGCCCGGCGCGCGCCGCCGGTGGTCAAGCTCCTCGACTTCGGCCTCGCGACGGCGCTGACGGAAGGTGACGCGCGCCCGACGAGCGCGAAGGAGCGCGCCCTGCACGGGTTCGCGGTGTTCGGGACACCCGAGTACATGGCGCCCGAGCAGGTCTCGGGAGAGGCGGTCGACGGGCGCGCGGACGTGTACGCGCTCGGGTGCGTCCTCTACGAGATGCTGACCGGCGAGCGGGCCTTCGACGGGGCGTCGAGCGTGGTCGTGATGGGCAAGCAGCTCCGGGAGACGCCCCTGCCGCCGCGGGTTCGAGCGCCGTTGCGCAGGATTCCGGCGGTCGTGGAGGCGATTGCCATCCGGGCGATGGCGAAGGAGCGAGACGCACGGTTCGCGACGGCGAGCGCGATGCGGGCGGCGCTCGAGGACGCGCGTCAGGTGCCGGAGCGACGCCGGACGCGGGTGCGACGCGTCGCGATGGCGTTGATGACGGGGATGGCGTTGATTGCGGGCGGGCTGACGTCGGCGCACTGGGCGAGGTCGGAGGTGATGGGGGAGTCGGCGGTTGCGCTGGCTGCGGTGCCCGCGCCCGCGACGGCGCCCGCGACGGCGCCCGCGCCTGCGCCTGCGCCTGCGCCTGCGCCCGCGCCCGCGCCCGCGCCCGCGCCCGCGCCTGCGCCCGCGCCCGCCACCGCGGCCGCCACCGCGCCCGATGCTCCGCTGGCCGACGCGAGAGGCGCGGCGCGCGCTCATCCTGGCGACTCGCGCGCGCTGGCCGCATGGGCCCACGCCGGCCTCCACGCCGGCGAGCTCCGCGAAGCCCGCCGCGCGGCAAACGCATGGCTCCTTCGCGACGGCACCGTGGAGCCTCGATTGTTCATGGCGGAAGTCCTCGACGCGAGCGGGCGCAGGAGCGACGCGCGAGCCACCCTTCAGGAATGGCTCGAAGCGCACCCCGACTCTGCCGATGCACGGTCGGCGCTCGCTCGGCTCTCGGGTGAGCCTACAGTTCGCGAGATAGCGCACCGCTGACCCTCGTCGCTCTCGCGGCGCGCTTTGCCTTTGGCATGCTCGCCCGGTAACGTCCGCGGGCCCCACGCATGGAGACGCTCGAGCTCGCGGCGCCGCTGACAGCCGGATGGGACCGTTACAAGTCCATCCTCCGGCTGGCGCTGCCGACGGTCGTCGCGATGCTGTCGCAGAGCATCGTCAACGAGATCGACGTCGTCTACTTCTCGCACCTGCCGTGCCCCGAGTCCTCGAACGGGCAGGCGGCGCTCCTTCCTTCGCTGATCCTCGTTTGGCTGTTCGGGGGCAGCTTGAGCGCCGTGAGCGTCGGCACGCAGGCGCTCGTCGCACGCCGTTACGCAGAGGGCGATCGGCAGGCGGCAGGGGCCGTGCTCACCAACGGGACGTTCTTCTGCGTCGTCGCGGGCTGCGTCTTCTCCGCGATCGGGCTCGTATGCCTGCCGTGGCTCGTCCGCTCGATGGTGTCGGTCCCCGAGGTGCAGGAGGTGGCGATCGACTACTCGCGCTGGCGTCTGCTCGGGGTCATCTCGATGGCCGCCACGATGGCCATCAAGGCGTTCTTCGACGGCATCGGCAAGACGCACGTGCACCTCGTCGCCGCGCTCGTGATGAACGTGGCGAACATCATTCTCTGCTGGGCGTTCATCTTCGGGCACCTCGGGTCGCCGAGGATGGGGGCGCCCGGTGCGGGGCTCGGCGCGTTCGTCGCGACGTGGATCGGGCTCGCGATCATGATGCTCTACGCGGCGCTCGTGCGGAGGCAATTCCGCCCGATCCGCTGGAGCAATCTCTCGGGCAAGCTGACGTGGTCGATCCTGCGGCTGTCGATCCCGGCGGCGGCGGCGACGGTCGTGATGATGATCGGCTTCGGCCTCTTCGCGCGGACGGTCGCCAATCTGGATGCGAGCGCGGGCGCCCCGGTGATCGCGGGGCGCTGCGGCGGCGTCGAGGCGGTCAACAGCGCGGCGAACACCGACATCGTCGAGACGCTGAAGCTCACGTTCACCGCATGCATGGCCTTCGGCACCGCCACGGCGACGTTGATCGGCCAGTCCCTCGGCCGGCGACGCCCCGACGAGGCGCAGATGTGGGGGTGGGCGAGCGTGCGCCTCGGCGTCGTCGTCTTCGGCGTGGTCGGCCTGTGCGAGGGCGTCCTCTTCACGCCCGTGCTCGTGGACTTCGTGTCGAACTCGGTGGCCGTGCGGGCGGCGGCGATGTTCCCGATGCGCATCATGGGCCTCGCCACGCCCGTCATCGCGGTGGCGATGATCCTGAGCGAGGGCCTCTTCGGCGCCGGGAGTACCAAGTTCGTCGCGGGCGCGCAGTTCCTTCTGGTGTTCGGGTGGCTGGTGCCGGGGGCGTATTTCCTGGGGGTCGAGCGGCACATGGCGCTCAACGGGATATGGATCGCGGCGTTCGGGTATTCGTGCCTCGCGGCGGTGGTGATGAGCGTGAAGTTCGCGGGGGGGAGCTGGAAGGCGATCAAGCTCTGAGGGCGGGCACACGCGGGCGCGGGCGCAGGCGCGGGCGCGGGCGCGGGCGCGGGCGCGGGCGCAGGCGCGGGCGCGGGCGCGGGCGCAGGCGCGGGCGCGGAAGGGAAGCGCCGCGACGGTGCGGCGCTCGTCTTCCTCTGGACCCTCGCCTTAGACGACGTTCTTCACGAGTACAGCCCTCACCTTGTCGAGCCGGTCCAGCAGCGTGCCATCGATCTCCGCGACGTACCCGCACGCCATCGCCACATCGAGGCACGCACCGGTCTCCCGCGCCGAGCCGAGCGCGTTGCGATACCGCTCCCGTCGTGTCCCTCCGTTGGACCCGCTGCCCTCGCTGATGTTGAGCGCCACGCTGCTGGATGC